>Ga0209102_1000006_pt1 | contig 192825 bp, 155 predicted proteins | sample ConPoolayeHmetaG_FD_185483 | JGI IMG/M metagenome (GOLD analysis project Ga0209102, IMG submission 185483) | Hot spring microbial mat communities from California, USA to study Microbial Dark Matter (Phase II) - Cone Pool mat layer H metaG... ... | reverse complement strand
GATCGGTTACATTCCCATCGACCGCCAGGGCGCTCATCTTTTCTTCCAGCTTATCTCCCGGCGTTATGAAAGAGGAGCGATGATTCTGACCTCCAATCGCAGCTTCAGTCAGTGGAATGAGATCTTTGGCGACCCGGTCATTGCCTCAGCCATCCTCGACCGCATCCTCCATCACTCCACTACTATCAATATTAGAGGAAACTCCTATCGGCTTAAGGAAAAGGTCAAAGCCGGTTTGATCCGCGAGCCCGGAACGGAGCAAACATGAAACCAAAAGGGGGTAATTTTTCGATGACCGAAAGGGGTAAAAATTGGATGACCGTTGACACTTCCTGAACCAGACTTATCAATGCGGCCTCAGAACGTTTCCTCGTCACGAGAAAAAACGGTACATAACCTCCTTTGCGTAATTTCGGTATCACCCGGTAAACAGTCCCCATCCGACTATGAAGCTTCCTTACCCGGTAGCCTGAAAAATAGGTCTTCCTCTCCCGGCTGTGCTTGCCCTTAGGTGCCCCTACCTTCGCCTCCGCCTCCACCTTCATCAGCTCTGCCAACAGCCACTCTAACATCGCCTTTATCGGGTCATCCTCCAGTAAAAATCTTGTTAGCCATTTTTCCAAAAATGCCTTATAATCTCTTTGAGCCATCGTAAGTAATAACCTCCTTTCTTAAGCTTTTGTTCTTTAAAAGGAGAGTTTACGATGGCTCATCCCTCTAGATCAAATTGCGAACTTTTTTGTACACCAGCCTTTAGTTATCTCTTCTGGAGTAGACTGTAAAAATATTTTTACCGGAGCCAGATTTCCAATCAGAACTATATTACCAGGCACAATCTTAGAAGTTTCTCTTAAGTTTACTGGGCTGTCTAAACTAAAACCTATTGCTCCCGTATTGGACATCTTTTTTAGCAGGTGAGTGCTGTTACCACATATATGTAATATCAGCGGAGCCTTTAACTCTTCGACAAGATAAGATATATATCTTCCTCAGAACTTTTCAAATTGATCAGGCGAAAGCATAACCGCACTTGGTTCTAGAATCGCTGCTGTCTCTGCCCCGGCATCCAGAAGGGCTTTGACATAATCTTTTATTACATAAGTAGTAAACTCAATTAATTTATGGACTAACCCTGAATTTAATATAACATTCATACATAGCTTACTAATCCCCATCATTTGCCCCGCCAGCGTAAACGGTCCTATGGCATATGCCCCTTTGATTATAGAAAAATCTGAATAGTCCTTAGCTAACTTTTCTGCAACCTTTATGAAGAGTGGCATTCTCCCAGAAAGACCTTTATATCTGTTCTTAATAGCTTCTAAATCTTCCTCTGTTTCTATGGAGTCGCCTGTTACATAAGGATTTCCATATTCAGGAAAATTTATCTCTAAGCCTAAGGTCTCTGCCTCTACCGTGAGGTCCATAAAAGGAAATATGCCGTCGGGCTGAAACATTTCCATCAGAAGTCTAATAGTCTTAAGCTGAATAGACCAGTCCGTTAGATTCTCTCTTAATGTGGTATGGGAAAGTTTGATGCCAGGTGCACCTAAAAGTGGAATAATAAGGGTTCTATCTTCAGGTAATTTAAAACTCATATGATTTATTAATTCCGACCTATTAATTCTTTTGCCTTCTCTACTGCGCTGGCTGCATCTGGAGCATAACCATCTGCCCCAATTTCATCTGCATATCTTGGTGTGACTGGGGCTCCTCCAATCATCACTTTGACCCTTTCTCTTATACCAGCCTCCTTTAAGGCATGTATTACATCCCGCATAGCGATCATCGTGGTAGTAAGAAGTGCGGACATAGCCACAATATCAACAGCTTCATTCTTCGCTACCTCTACAAACTTTTCTGGAATGACATTTACGCCTAAGTCTATTACCTGAAAACCAGCGCCTTCTAACATTGTAGCTACTAGATTTTTCCCGATATCGTGAATATCTCCCCTTACCGTCCCTATGCCGACCTTGCCTGCAAATGCGGCTCCGGTTTGAGTGAGTAAAGGCTTTATAAGGTCCATTCCTGCATTCATGGCTCGGGCAGCTACTAAAACCTCTGGAATAAAATATTCACATTTCTTGAACTTCTCGCCAACAACATCCATGCCTGGAATAAGAGCTTTATTTAAAATCTCTTTGGGCTCGACTCCTTCCTTTAGCGCCTGGTCTACAAGGTCCCTCACTTTTTTGGCCATTCCTGCAATCAAGGCCTCAGATATTTCCTGTAAGTTTATCATTCCAGATACCTCCAAAAATCTTTATTTTATTTTATTGACGAATTAATTTAACTTCAAATAACTTCTTTTCTTTGTATTTTGGGTTATAAATTGAAAGATCTCTCCAAAAACTGGGCAGGGCAACAAGGGGTGAAAGTTCTTGTCCAATACCTGAAGAGGCAAAAGCCATAGGATTAATGAGGAACAGAACATCCTCAAAAACTGACGAGTGGAAATAGGGGCAAAATGGCCTATCATAGCTTTCAGGAAGTGCGGGTAAAAGGTTATCATGGGGGCCAAACAATTCGGGATAGCTTTAAATTCAGAAGGAACTTCCGGATTTTGCGCGGGTAAACCTGGAGAATTGGAGACGCCAGAAGACCTGTAGGCAGCCTTTTGAGGCGGAGTTCTAGAAGAAACGCTCTCGGGTCGCTATCGCATTTTATTTTTATTCATCTAATTAGCCTCATGGACAACAAACCCGCCTGAGGTGAATTCATTATGAGGTGCATCACGTCATCCTGTTATCTTATTTTTGCCCACAAGAAAGTCGGAAGAGCCTTAAAAATTCGCGCTGTGCTGAGTTCTGGGTCGTTGATGTTTATAAAGATGGGTTATATGAAATAAGCGTTCGTCGTTGGCCAGAAGAAGCAGATATTCCAATTAATGAAGCTCCCGAAAAGGGGTGGTCTTTAAGCCCACTCATGCCAGATTAAAGATAGCTGAGTTTGATATGACAAAGCCTATATATGACGGAGATAAAGCTGCAGTTTTCCAAATTCCGCTAAAGAAGGAATTGAGCCGGTTGCAGGCTTGGCTCGTTGATGGAAGAAAAAATGGATACGTTAATGGAGCGTATTATGTTTATGTTAAACGTCTTGACCTGTAAAAATTTCCAGTTCATCAGAAGTCTTGGGGAGTAAAATGGCAGTTGTTACTAATGATGTCTCCAATATGTCGAAAGACAGCCTGTGGAAGATAAAAAGCTGGCTGGCGGCTTGACCGTCATGGAGCTTTATGATAATCAAGTTGAGCCTGGCAAAAACCTCAACCTCGCTATTTTCCCGGAGAACGAGGAAATTGTTGGAACCAGCTCCGGACAGGCCGGTGGTTCGCCCGACTGAGGATATGCATCCCAGGATTTGGGCCCCCGCTCTTGTAAGGAGGAATGCATGGATCGACGCAATTTTTTGAAATCTCTGGGGGTGGGTGCGTCCGGTCTAGTTTTTCCTCTTATAAGAAACATGAAGGGAAGTCTGGTAGCGCCGGAAAAGCTGCCAAATATTGTCATCATCATGGCCGACGATATGGGGCTCGGTGACCCTGGATGCTATAACCCTGAATCTCTCATCCCAACGCCCAATATGGATAGGATTGCGGCTGAAGGCGCGAGGTTCACAGATGCCCACGCGCCCGCAGCGATGTGCACGCCGACGCGCTACAGCCTTCTCACAGGACGCTATTCATGGAGGACCTGGCTTAAAAAGGGGGTTTTGATGCCGTACTGGCCTCCCCTGATCGAACCTTCGCGCATGACACTTGCCTCTCTCCTCCGGAGTCGCGGCTACGAGACGGTCTACATCGGAAAATGGCATCTCGGGCTTAAATGGAAGACAAAAGACGGAAGCAACCCCGAAAATTACTATAGCCAGGAGAATGTTTTCCAAGCGGATGAGAAGCTTCAATGGAACATCGATTTCAGCCAGCCGGTGGGCGGCGGGCCCACTTGCCTTGGGTTCGATTATTTTTATGGCACCGCTGGCTGCCCCAGCAACGATCCGCCGTACGTTTTCATTGAGAACGATCGACTGGTTACGGTACCGACCAAAATGAGCAAGGAGGAATGGCGCGGACTTCCGGGATTCGTGCCGGGTCCAATGGCCGATGATTGGTCGGAAGAGAACATCGATATCATCTTTGCGGACAAGGCTAAGGCGGCCATTGACCGACATCTTCGGCAAAGACCGAACGCGCCTTTCTTCCTCATCGTTTCAAGCAATTCCCCCCATATCCCCTGGCTTGTGCCGGAATTTATGAAAGGCAAGAGCAAAGAAGGCCCCCGCGGGGATCTGGTTGCCTTGTTCGATTGGGTAGTCGGCGAGGTGGATGCCCATTTGAAGAAACGCGGGATATCCGATAATACGCTGCTCATCGTTACGAGCGACAACGGGGCTCAAAAAGGGGCGAACGGGCATAAATCCGAGATGGATTTCCGCGGATATAAGGGCGATATTTGGGAGGGAGGTCATCGGGTGCCGTTTATCGTCCGCTGGCCGGGGAAGGTCAAGGCGAAAGCAGTTTCTGGCGAACTCATCAGTCTGGTCGACATGTTTGCGACCTTTGCTGAACTAGTCGCTATGCCACTTCCGGACAATGCTGCCGAGGACAGCTGGAGCGTCCTCCCAGCGCTCCTGGGAAAGTCATCGGCCAAGCCCCTTCATGAGGCTCTCGTCTTCCAGGCCCGCAACGGCGACCTGGCGATCCGCCAGGGACGCTGGAAATTAATCGCCGCCAAGCAAGAGGAGGAGGGGGGTCAGCTCTATGATTTAGAGGCAGACCCAGGAGAAAAGCGGGATGTTGCAGCCGATAATCTCCCAATCGTGGCGGCGCTTTCAGCCTTGTTGGACAAATATAAACAACAGGGCTTTAGCCGGCCGATGATAAATAAAGCTGGCAGAAAGAATGACCTATATTAGATCTGATAACTGATATGCCTGGTCGGCTGAAAAAAGGCTAAGTTACAGGCACTAATAGAGATGATTCATGCTACTTGGCCGATTGACCAGGATTACATGGCGATACCAGCTTTTGTTACAAGATAAACTTTGTTAGGCATTGAACAGGTATTAAATTGAAAAATTGGTTATGCGTCATCTGTCGACAAACAGGACAAACTTGAGTTCCATATTGTTCTATAATTTTTTTAATTCAGTTCTGCATTGCTTGATTTAAGAAAATAACATATAAAGTCAAGTATTATTATCAAGTAATTTAATTATTTTATCAGCTAAGTTGTATAAAAGGAGGCTGATAAGGAAAAAGAGTTGGGGAGAAAGCTATACCCTAAATTATATATTTAGTCGTATTTTCCCGCTTGACGACAGCTGTGAATCGAAAAATCCGTTTGAGGGATAAAGCCTGGAAATGGTCAATTCAGATTTTGGGTTACAAGCTGGATACACAAGAACTAAACTGGCAGACAAGCAAGGCAATGCAAAAATTATGTACGGCATCTTACCTTGAGAGCATAGTAAAGCCCCTAAGATTATTAAAAATACCGCTAACTTGTCTTTATTTCTAATATTATCTCTTGTTGAGCTGGAAGCGAGATCAGTCGACTATTGTCTAGATCGGATCTTTGGATGGAAACCTTTCCTTTTTTCACTGAGAAGCTCTTTATTTCAGTGGGTGTTTCTAATGTAATTGACTGATTCTTGGCTGAAACAAGGTTTACAAGAATTCGGTCTTTGTTCCAATCAAGACGTTTGATTTCTATCTGCCCTCGGCATAATACCCCTTCAATTGTCCCCGATGGCCAGGCGGCGGGAAGTGCCGGCAATATTCTTATCTTTCCTGGTTCGGATGCCACCAACATCTTGATAATTACCGCCGGCATTCCTCCGCTTATGTCCATATTGAAAAGAGACTTGTGATTATGCATGGAAGCAAGATTATTAAGCCAATATCGGTTAACGAGATGAGTTAAACACTGGTAAGCCAGCTCGGCCTCGCCAAGTGAGGCCGCAGCCAGCCCCAGTTGAACCACGCCAAAGGACATGAAGCCACTGCCTTTCTTCCAGTGCTGTTCAAGCTTGATCTCAATAATTCGTTTGAAAGCATTCCGAAGCTTTGGATTTTGGGCAATTTCTTCCGGTAATCCGTCGTACAGGGCATAAAGTTGAGAAGAATGCCTGTGATTAAGCTCTTCTTCCAATTTCGGGGTCAACCATTCTTTAACCACGCCTAATTTCTCATCAATTATATAGTCCGGCATCTTTTCAAGCATCCGCTGCCAAACAGGAATCTTGTCTTGATTAACTCCCAATTCCTGTGAGGCCGCGATAATGTTGGTAAAAAGTTCCTTGGCCGCAGCCACATCCATAGTGGCATTGAAGGAAGCTTGAACTTTGGTATTGGCAGGGAAGTTTTCCGGAGATTGGGTAGGGGAGAAAATGTACTTTCCATCAGGTCCCTCATATAAATAGTCTTCAAAGAATATGGCGACTTTCTCCATAAATGGAAGAGCGTGATTGGCTAGAAAGCTTCGATCGCCTGTATATAAATAATAATCATAGAAAAAATGAGCTGCCCAAGCAGCTCCGGCCACCCAGAAGCCGCCGGCAAAATTAGCATTCAGGGCATTATTGAATCCGTGAGTTGTTGAACGTGAAGGCAACACAATCCCCCTTGCTCCAAACATGTGTTTAGCGTTTATTTCCATATAGGGAACAATCGATTCCATATATGAAGTATAAGCCAACATGAGCTCTGGAGTATTACCCATTAAAAGGCTGGCAATAGCCGAAGGCACATTACCATTGTGGGTGAAATCGCTGGCCCAGGGGGGATTGTAGGTTCCTGCCCATTTGCCCTGTAAAGTTGGGGGTAACTCGCCAATGCTGCAAATGATATTATACCTTCCCGCATCAAATTCTTTCTCAATCAGCGCCTTATTTAGATTCTCATTGGTGGACCTGGCCAGCAGTTCTTCTGTAGTCAAATTGTGATCCTGGCCTCCACCTAAATCCAGTCGCACCCGGTTAAAAAGTTCTCCATGAATCTTCGCATGACGTTTTAGCAGAGTCTTATAATCCGCCGGTAGTCCAGCTAGGTGGTTTTTCATATCGTTAATTTTCGATTGCTGGGGATCATAGATTGCATCAAGATCAATGAAAACCAGGACCTGATCAGCTCCAGTAACAACCAGAGTATCACCCTCGGCGTTAGTCCTTCCGTTTTCCGGTATTACATAAGTCACCCCTTCTAGTCGGTGAATACTGCCGGGATAAGCTTTGGTAAAGCTGTTTTCCCAGGTCAGAGTATTTTTATCAGCGGTAACTTTAATATCAGCGACATGACTTTCAAATCTTTTAGCCGAAGCTTCTAATTGGCGAGGGTCAAGTTTCTTACTGGGTTCCCGTGGCTTGAGTTTCAGCTTACAGCTAATTGCGCCCTTACGCGGGCCAGTTATTAATAAAACGGCCAGACCATCCGCCCTGGATACAAAAAGCCGACGCTGAAAATCTCCTGTGTTATCGGTCCAATAGACGGAAGTCTCCCCAGTTTGAAAATCTACCGAGCGCATATAGTTTGTGATCTCCCCAGCGGCTTCCATTTGTATATTAAGATCAAAAGCCGGAACAAATGGGTCCGGATACATAAAGCCAGATTGTCCCGAAAGATCAAAAGCCAGCTGCTGTGCTTGCCGATATAGTCCCCGTTCGATCAACCTGCGAATTTCAAACAAACGAATACCGGTGTTAGGAGGGGGCATATAAGGAGGCCCCATCGGAAGAAACAAACGCTCATGAGTAAAAATTATCGTTTCATTCAAAGGTCGGCTCAAAATATTTGCCCCGATAGTGCCGTTCCCCGTGATAAGACCCTGCTCCCAGGTTTCAGCCTGCTCCGAACTGATAAAACCCCTCTCCGGCACCTTATACTTTCCTGAAGCAGGCGCAGCGAAATCAGAAGTTCTATAAGTCTTAGGGACTAAGTCGGCCATCAGAACCTTGGTCATTGAAATGGAAACAAAAAAGGTACATAAAATGAAGATAAATATTGCCCAATCTCTTAGCTTCATTTTGCTTTCCTCCTTATCTTAATAGTCCAATATTCATCTTTGCTTACTATATATTAGCTTTATCAATATTCTTCAGCAGGGTAAATTTTTTATTGGAAATTGGAGACAATGTAGAAAAAAGCCTTCTTCGTAAGCAAAGGAAAAGGAATCAGAATCCTCCTTATAAAATACATTGAAAAATCAATTTTTATTTATTTCTATCAGTTAGTAAGTTATTATTATCAATAATTGAAAGTCAAGAAATCTTTTTCTCTTATCTTGCATCTGTCCGAGCGATCCTTTCTGTTTAATGTTAAAGAGGGATTTTCCTGCTCGGCAATAATTAAAAGTAGACATATGCCCACAAAAGGTGAAAAAAGATGGGACTTTTGGCTTTTAGGGAAGGAGTTGTAAGCTAATACGCCTGGCAGGAGAAAATATCACCAGGGCGGTTATGCCAGGAGAAAAGCTTTATGTCCTGAAAAATCAACGCAAAGGGGCTGAGTTCACCTTTAACTTTTCCTCTGAAGTCTACTTTTGATTTTTACGCAACAGGAACCAAAAACTCTTGACAAATTAGTTTCTTAAATTTAAAATCGAATTAAACGAGCAAATAAAAAAGGAGGGAAAAAATGAAAAAAAAGGTTATCTTGTTGTTATTAATGGGTACATTTGTCTTTACATTTGCTAAAGCTCAAGTCGGGCAAAGTGGTTCGATCCGTGGTGTCATCAGAGATTCTGAAGGGAACCTACTTCCTGGAGTGACAGTTACTGCTAGTAGTCCTTCTATGATGGGAACAAGGTCAGTAATAACAGCAGAAGATGGGACATACAAGTTTCCACCGATCCTACCCCCTGGAACATACACAGTCACGGTAGAGCTGCAAGGCTTCACTAAAATAGTTCGGACTGGAGTTATAGTTAATGCGGGGGTAATCATAGAGTTAAATTTTCAACTCACACAGAGCCCATTGAGTGAAGAAATAACTGTAACGGCTCCGTCCCCCTTAGTAGATGTTGTATCATCAAAGATTAGACAGGGAGTTACGACTGAGATTATAAAAACGCTTCCTTACCCTAATAGAGATGTATGGACTTTTGCAGCGACAATAGCGGCCGGCTCTAGGGGTAGCCGAGGGGCTATTCACGGAGAGGGCAATAATGCTTATGCTTTTCAAATTGACGGTATTCAGTCGAACGCTCCGGACCAAAACTGGCCTGAAGCTCGTATTGATATGGAAACAGTGGAAGAGGTTGAGTTTGTAACAGGAGCAGTGGGAGCTGATATTTATGGTGTTAATTCTGGTTATATGAACGTAATCACCAAATCTGGAGGGAATGAATTTCATGGCGGAGCTCAATTTTATTACACGAGCGAGAAATTACAACAAGTTCTTCTTACAAAAGAACAGTTTGCAGCTTTAGGCCTGAGCCAGCCAACCTTTGCCATTTATAGCTGGGATGCATCGGCTACACTGGGTGGGCCAATAATAAAAGATAAAATCTGGTTTTTCAGCAGTTATAAATATTTTTCGGAAAAGCAGCATGTTGCTTTTGTTCCTATAACCATAGAGGGAAAATATCATGGCCCTTATGAGCGGGTTGAAAAAATGCCATATTATATGGGTAAATTGACGTTTCAAATCACAAAAGATTTAAAATTTTTCTCTACAATTAACTATACGAACGATAAAATTCCATATTACTATACTGCGTGGAACAGAACTGCTTCAGCCAGTGCTATTAATAATCCTATAACGATGAACTCGAGCAACGTGATCACCTGGATACTTGACCCTGATAGTATCGCCGACCTAAGAGTCGGCTTCTACAAATTCGACTGGACGGGCAGATATACTAAAGAAGCTGACCCATCAGGACCGGCCTTTAATGATGCTTACACAGGGTATACATGGGGACACAGGGGAATGGAAGAATATACTTATAAATGGGTTCTTAATATAAATTTAAAATTTATTCGTTATCAAGATGATTTTCTTGGTGGCGACCATGAATTTCAGGCTGGAATTGAATATGCAAGGACACGCGGGGACTGGGGTTACTGGAGACAAAACCCTATGAACTGGACATACTACAATGGAAACAAATATTATTATAGAGGTTTATATGGTTTGAATGGGCCGCATTCTCTTTACGGTGATGGCTCATTATCTTTCTCTACAATAGGGACCAAAAGGGGCCAATCTCAAAGAGTCGGGACCGGCGACCGATATGGATTTTTCATTCAGGATCGGATGACAATCAAAAATAGGCTAACAATAAGTGGAGGTTTCAGATATGACTATATAGTTACCTCAATTCCTTCTCAAAAAAAAGGAAAGGCTGGAGGAACGTTGGCACCGGCGATTGGGGACTATTACATCTTACCCTACTTTGGATTCAACCCTTATCTTGAAATGAGCTTTGAAGGGTGGGAGCATTGTTATCCTTATAAAGCCCCAGCTCCTATCATTGGCCTAAGTTATGACCTATTCGGCAATGGGAAAACGGCCCTTAAATTGAATTATGGACATTATTACCAAGCTGCGGCTACGGGCGACTGGTCAGCTTTGCATCCGAGCGGCCCTACCTCTTTTAGCTTCTACTGGTGGGATTTAAATCAAAACGGTCAGCCTGATCTTCCACCTATAGATAAATATCAATTGCCAGCGGGTGCTAATCCTGGTACTATGTTAAGTACAGAGTTTAAGCAGCGAATCGATCCCAACCTGAAAAACACCTACGTGAGGGAACTCATCGGCCGGATAGAGCACGAGCTCTTTCCAAATTTTAAGTTAGGGATTTTGTATATTTACCGTGACAAAAAGAATCTAACCGCATATTTGTCATATGATAGAGATACAAAGAAATATTGGAACACTCTTGAATCCGCGCCCGAGTGGTGGATTCCTTTTACCACAACTGTTCCAGCATACGGTGATTTCCCCGCCAGAACAGTGACGGTTTACTATCAGAGCAACAACGCCCCTCTGTCATTTACAGTATTAACTAATGTCCCTCAGCAAAAAGTGAGATATCATGGCATCGAACTTACTTTTGAAAAAAGAATGAGTAAAGGCTGGCATCTGGGTGGGAACTTTAATTATAGCTATCAATGGTCTAATGGAGCATTTGGTACACCAAATGGTCAAGTAAACGGAGCAGGTCGGACTGGGGTCCCTTGGTGGGCAAAATTATATGGAACTTTTTATCTACCTTACGGATTTGTCATGTCATTTATTTATGTCCATACAGAGGGTGGCTACTGGGGCCGCACCGTTACTATATCTGCACCAACTACTTGGATCCAAAGTAAAAACGTCAGACCCGGAACCGTGAGTGTCAACGTGGAAAAACCTGATATCCGAAGAGGTACGGCGACCGACAACATGGATTTCCGAATCGAGAAAGAATTTAAGATTTGGAAGCTAGGCAGGATAGGCGTATTTGCGGATATCTTTAATCTTTTGGGCGCAATTTATCCGAGCGTCACTGTTAACCCTGGTGGAACTTGGAAGCCGGTGGCAGAAAATACCGACCAGGGGACTTACACTCCAGGACAACTCAGATTAACAGGCATAAGTGGTGTTCGGAGTTTCCGATTGTCTTGCCGGTTTAGTTTCTAATATAGTTCTGTGCAGTCGAGAAAAGTAGAGAAGATATAATTATGACCAAAGATATGATTACAAGCACAAAAGTTCAAAAAGGCTAAAAAAAAGAGTAAGGATTTTATTATTTAAAAGTCAAACTTAAATTTGATGTTAAAGGGAAAGATCACGAAAATAAAGAGAATATACTTTTTAGTGGTTATCATAATTTTTTTGATAATTCTTGCCTCCTTTATTATGAAAAGCGAAGAAAAGAGAAAGTCTATAATACTAACACAGGAGAAGACCGGCCTTCACGGTTATATAAGTTTTCGTCATGACAATATTCCTCAGGAATATGGAGCCGGAGTGGGCTTTTATGTAGCTGTGTGGCCCTTGCTTGATGAGCCCTTGGCGAATTTTCAGATTGGATTACCGAGCACCTGGATTATTCCTGATAATTCTGATAACAAAGATAAGCCTCTCTGCCCTGAGGGTACTCTCGCCAGAAAATGGAAACCGCGCGGTCCTACCTGGAGTTCTGTCTTTCAAACTATCGAAGGTGGAGTGGGTTATTGGGCCAGGAATCATTTTCGCTATGGTCCTCCCAAATTCAGCATGAACGGCACACCCCAGTGTTATGATTATGAAATAGGTTCACCGGGCTGGTCGTTTTTTTATAGTGATGAGGCCCTGCCTGATGACCGACTGGGAATAGCTCAGCTCAGCAACCGTTTACTGATTCCTCCAGACGGAATTACTTTTGATGGAAATCCAAAAGGAGAATTTCTCGGCTATACCTGGATGGCTTTGCCTTTTACGGACCCTGAAAGAGGCGATCAGCCAACGGGTGAACAAAGCTGGACCTGTTTCTTGAGCGCCGCCAACTTTAAGGGACCCATTGGTTTTTTTATTCCCGAAACCTGGAGCAAAATTGCCAAATTATTTAATTATCCTTTTCTCTATGGACGCGGTCTTGACACCCGGCCGGGAATTGCCGGCGGCGGAGCCATTGAAATTAATACTGTGCCCAGGTTTGAAGCTGCGGATTTAAGTGGCCGGATATATGCCAAATTGCCCAAATTGCAATTTCCAGTAGATGAAGAGGGCCGGTCCATTCTGGTGCAAGAAGTGACTTATTACTCCCAAGCAGCCCTATACAATTCGTTTAAAGCTTGGCGCGATCAAGGGATTTTTTGCTCCGGTCAATTTGATAAAGAAGGAGCCATAAAGCCCCAGCTTACCCCGCGGCTAACTCGGTACGATATGGGGGGAATAGAAATAGTTGGAGTAGAGGGTGATGGAGGATCTTTTGAGACTGAAGTCTTTGCGGGCAACATATGGGGACTGCAATGGAAATCAGGTGTAAAAAACAGCATGGCTGTTTTCCCGCAATATTACAAATATGAGGAAGATAAATATGTGGCTATTAGGGAAGCGGAAGTGCCGGCTGAAACCGGTTTGACCCAGCAAAAATTCCGACTGGCGGAACCTGGGCGTCCTTATACTTCAAATTGGGTCAATATCAATCCTTCAGTCGATGCCAATCCCAGGCCAGAAGATCGTTCCTCCAAGGCCAAGCCGGTTAAGGAGCCAGCTGAGGGCTCGGTGGTGGATTATCCTAATACGGATGTTCGGCCCAGACCGAAGGCCGGGCCATTTAAGGTCAGGCTGGCTGATGGTTCGGTGGTGACTTATTATTGGTATAGGTTTATTGATCAACCAGCTTTCTGGCAATATACCAGACCTGGTGACCGTTCTGCCTGGTCTGCTGAAAAAAAGGCTAAATTACAGGCACTAATAAAGATGATTCATGCTACTTGGCCGATTGACCAGGATTACATGGCTCCACCAGGGTTTGGCAAATTAGTAAGATTGGACCCGGCTTTAATAGTTACACCGCCACCAGGATTAGAAGTTGGCTATGTGCCAATAGTGGTCCATCAGGAAGCGCCTCAAAAATGAGGGCCTTAAGTTATTTTTTAACCAGCCAAGATTTCTTTTGCCTTCGACAGGACGCACTGTTTAATCAACCTTAATCACTTAACGGGTTCAATTTTCATCTGGATTTCAGATTCAGAATTTATGGGCACAAACAGAACAAGGTCTATTCCTTCTAAGGTCTTATTTATCCCCACCAGGCAGCCTTCTATCTGTTTATTATTCACCAATATCTTAGCTCCCGGTAAATTCCAGTTTTTTACGCAAATGGCCGGGTTGAATAGCGGTGAATTTTTTGAACCTTTAAGACTGATGATTAAGTCTTTGGGCTTCTGGCTGGTGTTATAAATCTTATAGCATCTTTCACTTTTATCATAGCCTTCTGATTTAAAGCCATCGCTCCGGATTACCAGTTCGGCCGGATAGGCCCAGGACCGGCCGAATTTTACTAAATCGTTGATGTCCATCTCATTCATTCCGTATAATCCCGACCAGAATTCTCGACCTCCTGTTTCATGAATTACCGGGTCGGAAACAGGGAAAGCGATTGTATGGGAAGGCCTATCAGCCATTACCGACCTTCTCCCGTCGCATCTGGCCTGGCCCACTGGCCAGTGGTTATAGGTAGTATGAAGAAAATAATCATTCAGGCTTCTATAGCGCAGCCACATTTTATTGCCTGGTTCAAAACAGATAAAGGGCTTGTTTTGTGCCTTGAAATTGATTTGCTGAATGGTGAAGTTAAAAGACTTATCCCAATTAAAAGGGCCGTAGGGCGGTTTATTTGGGTCTTCAACAAAAGATACTTTTCTCAAATTACCATTATAATTAGCAACCACCGCAAAATCCTTTTCCACCACGTCACAATTTCGCTGCTCAGGCTGGAGCAGAACCAAAGACTCCTGGAATTGCCTGGGGACCCCCAAGGTGTCCTTTTTCCAGGAAACTTTTCTGATAGCGGTCTGGTCTGGATAAATATAATAGTATTCATCCACCCAGACTTCCCAGCCAGTTTTTGGGTCCCTTCTCCAGGTATGTTCATAGGCGCTGACTGGCGCATATCTCCAGTGAACAACTATTCGGGCATCATTATTCTCAATTATTCTGACGCTTGATAAGCGGCAGTGTCTGTCCTGCATGTGTTCAAAACATCCTTCCTCATCATTCCAGGCTTCCACACTCTGGTCAGCCATCCAGAGCTCATTTTCTGAGACCCAGGCCGGGCTGTAACGGGTACCTCGCCAGAAAACGAGCTTAACCGGGGATTTGTCGAAGGTCACAACTACATCCGCATGCTCACCCACAGGCCAGAGATTGTCCCAGGCTGGATAGTATTTCAGAGTAGTATAAAAGGCCCCAAACTTCTCGGGATTATTTTCAAGACGGGGGAGCCTCTTAGGCTGTAATTCGAGAGGAACTATTTTGGTTTGTTGATAATCGGATTTAATTTTAGCGGCGGATAATTCCCCATCATAAATTTTTACTTCATCTAAAATTCCTTCCAGACCAAAATAGTCGGGTAGCGTTCCATATTCACTGACAATATCAGATGGCTTAGCTGGGGAGGCTACCATTCCCAATAAGAAATTTCCTTGGGGATTTTTCATCTGACCGATGATTGGCGAGCTGGCCCGCAATTCGCCATTAACATAGACTTTGAGCTCAGAATTAGCTTTATAAGTGCCAACAATATGCATCCATTTTCTCAGGGGGATGGTTTCTCTTTCGGTGGTGGCGGAGCGCCACTGACCATCAATAGCCACCTCCATTGAGACCTGGCCATAGGGGCCAATCATCAAGCGGTAGCCATCAGCTCTGGGGCTTTCAGTGGTGAGAACAGGGCACCAGTTCAAGGGATATTCGCCCAGGGCCACCCAGGCTTCCACCGTTACTTCATCTTTTATATTAGGCGGGGAAGTTTCTGTGGCTCGGAGGCAAGTGGTGAAGCCATCCAGCCTTAAACCCAGCCCTTTAATGCCAATGGCAACGGCAAAGTTGCCTTCCAGTGAATCCCATTTCCTATTTATCACTTCCAGAGTCTTTCCCTTGACCACATAGGCCACAGGCGGGCTCATCTCAGGATTAAAATTTTCTTTCAAGGTCTGTTTGGTTTTTATCCCCTCTATTTTTTCAAAATTCCAGTGGATTTTAGGCTCTTGGGCGCATAGATACAGGCAGGAAAAAATTAAAATAAAAAGGGTTAATATTGTCTTTTTAGTCAAAGCTCACCTCCCTATGGATTTAATTTAGATTAAAATCAATAACCATTCAATTTTTAAAACAATAAAATTTATGCTTACATCTCCCCCAGTGACTCAAGATTTTTTATCTGGCATTGGTCCCTGTTCGGGCCGCCTTCTTGGTCCTAATGTTTGTCTCAACCGGTTCATTTTTCAATTGGCATCAGAAGCTGCGGCGGGACACGTGCTAAAAAGCCTGGATGAAAGCGCTTTTCTCACAAGCAAAGGGTTAATTAACAACTTTCCCTAAGACTGAGACTCCTCGTCACCCACCGTCTCAAGAACACTGATCGACTCCCCAAGGTCAGTAGTCCGGGTGCCCCCAGGCCTTGGGGATTCGAAAGTCCTTAGGCATTTTGCTCGGCAAGATATGGGCTTCAGCGGCCTGGTCGGCGTAGAATTTTAGCCGGATTTTGAGCTCTTCGAGTTTCTGCGGATTCTTCCGGCTCAGGTCGTTCTTTTCATAGGGGTCCTCCGCCAGGTTAAAAAGCTCAAACTTATGCTCGATGGGCATCGGGCCGTTGTAGTTGCCTTCGAGATCACCGTTTTGAATTAGCTTCCAGTCGCCGCATCGGATGGCTCCATTGAAGGGCGTTACGTTAAGCAGAATTTCATGGTGCGGCGAAGGTTGTCCCTTCGAAATCGTCGCCCAGGCGTCCTTGCCATCGAGTGGCCGGCCGTTTTTAGATTCAAGACTGCCGCCGGCGAGCTTAAGCAACGTCGGGAACATATCGACCATATGGAGCGGCTCTCGGACGACCGCGCCAGGTTCGAGGACGCCGGGCCAGACGGCAAACGCCCGAACGCGAATCCCGCCTTCATAAAGCAGGCCTTTCTGGCCTCGCAGAGGTCTGTTGTCGGAGACAATATTCATCCCGCCGTTATCTGAGCAGAAAAAGATCAGCGTATTGCGCCTGACGCCGCGTTTGTCGATCGCCGAGAGAATCTGTCCGATCGCCTTGTCCATGCAGGTCACCATCGCCGCATAGGCGCGCTTGCGAGGATCTTCGATGTCGTTGTACATATCGAGATACGACGGAGGCGCTTGAAACGGTGAATGTGGGGCGTTGAAAGCAACATATAGAAACAGGGGACGCGAGAAATCGTGCTGCTCGATCAGCCGAACTGATTCCGCGGCGATCAAGTCGGTTGCATAGCCCTCTTCATATAGCGGTTTGTCGTCGCGGTTCCAGTCCAGAGCGCCGTCTCGAATATGGGTGAAATAATCGATAGCACCATTGTAAAGCCCGTACTGATGGTCGAATCCGCGAGCGGTAGGCAGATACCTGTGGTCCAGATGTCCCAGGTGCCACTTGCCGCAGATGGCAGTTGTGTATCCCGCCGCTTTGAGCGCTTCACCCAGCGTGCGCTCCTCGAGCGGTAATCCGTATTGAGCCCAGGGGCGTATGACGCCGGCTTGCAGGCCGTAGCGCATGGGATATCGCCCCGTCATCAGGCTCGACCGGGTCGGCGAGCAGAGCGGCTGTACGTAGAACTGATCGAGATGGGTCCCCGCCGCCGCGAGTTTGTCGATGTTGGGCGTTTGGGTCCATCCTCCGCAATAACCTAAGTCCTTATAGCCGAGGTCATCGGCTAAAATAAAGACGATATTTGGTTTTCGGCTTCTTTCGCCGCGGAAGCAGGAAAGCGGCAGGCCGCCCAAAAGCCAAAGGGGTCCGGCGGCAGCAGCCGCAGGTCCGAAAGTTTTCAGAAATGTCCTTCGATCTAGCTTATGTTTGTTTGTCATTTTTCTCCTCGTTTGTTCTATCTTCTCCACACCCCGCCGTAGGCCGGGGAGATTGAATCAAGCCCCACGGGTCTTAGGAAAATCCCTCATGAAAAAGTGGACCTCCGAACCAGGAACGAAGCCGCTGGGCCCGGACGTTGGGTGCGGCAGAATTTTCGACCTTTTCCGATGCCTTTCCGTGGGATTCGGAGAGCCCTCCATTCCACATAAAAAGCAGCAAGAGCCTTGGAACGGGAAAGGTAGTGATACGTGCTATCCGTGGCCGTGTCGATCCATGGGGAAGAGTCTCGGGGTCTCTCATCATGCCGCTCTAGAAACTGTATCGCACGGAGAACCAGAACTGCCGGCTGCCTGTAAAGCCGCGCAATCCGAGGGACCCAGGAGTATAAGTCCCGCTCGTTGTGTTCTCGTCCGTTGGACGCCAGGTGCCGGCCGGGTTCTTGCTAATGGTTAGATTATAAGAGCCGAGAAGGTTGAAGATGTCCATGTAAGCCCCGAGCCTACCGGGACCGAGCTTGAATTCCTTTTCGATTCTCACGTCAATGTTGTCGGAGGCTTCGTTCCGCCACCTGCCGGGTGGTTCGACGTTGATCCTGTAAGACGTTGACGTGACTCGCTTGGCGGTCACCCATGCCGCCGGCGGGAAGACTGTGACCGTCCGTCCCCAAGGCGAGCCGTCGGTGTGCATATAGAAGAACGAGAACATGAACTGATAGGGCAGCTTGAACGTGCCATAAAGTTTGATCAGGACGGGTCGGCTGTAAGGCATTTCGCCATAGGCGTTTACGAAAGAATTTGGTGAGGAGAAGATGTCGTAGGAACTGAAATCGGACACGGTTATTGGATAGTTCCCGGTGAGCTTTGAGAAGTTGACGGAGCCCCCGAGTTGCCAGCCGTCGGCCATTCTCTTATTAAAGCTGACCTCGACGGAGTGGTATTTATAAGCGGCTTCGGGGATGTTGGTCAGGCGAAAGAACTGGGCGGGTGCATTCGGAGACAGGAAGTACATGGTCACATCCTGAGCGGGGAAAACACCGTAAGCCGGGATGGTCGTCTTGAAGGGAACCCACCACTCGGGGGCCCGGTCATAGGTATACCAATAGCGGCCAGTGGACTTATCCCATAGGACTCTGGCTAAGATGTTCTTGCGGTCCTTATGAATATAGCGGACGGCCACATTGACATTTTTGAAGAGCTCATGTTCGATGGCTGCGGTGATCTCATCAATGTAGGGGATTCTGGCATTGGGGTCGATGCTATCCAGATAAGCCTTGGAGACCATGGGTAAGGGAGTGGCCCCAAGGGCCTCCTTATAACGATCAATCGGCGGCGGGTCGGGCACTCCGTTATTGTTGTCATCCCACCAGCACCAGGTGAACGACCTCAAGGTCAGCGGATACATGCTGGCAAAATGGTTCGTGAAAATGCCTTCTTGCTGGCGAGAGAACGAGGCCTTCAGAGCAGTTCTCCCGTTGCCAAAAAGATCGTAAGTCAGGCCGACGCGCGGGGATAAGAACACGCCGTAAGGAAAGGCGTTATCCCAAGTTTCATAAGAAATCGCGTCATAAGGGTTGAAGCCGTATATGGGTTCGAAGTAAGTTGCACCGAGAGCCAGAGCTACAGGGTCTGATGTCGCACCTTTCGTCCGGCCCGGGCTCCAGGCCTTCATATGGTCTGCCCGGAGGCCCAGGTTGATAGTCAAACGCCTGATAGTGAATGAGTCCTGGACGAATCCTCCAATCCGTGAGGTAATGCCGATTTGGGCGCTTGACCCCTTAGTAGTCCCAATCGCAGCGTATGTTAGCCTCCCGTCGCCGTAAATCGGATCTGTCACGCCTTTATTCAAGGCCCGATAGTAATAGGGACTGCCGTTGTAGTAGGTCCACGTCAATGGCTTCGTCGAATAGAATCCCCAATCGCCGCGGAGCCTTTCCCAATCCACTCCGGCCTTGAACTCGTGGCTGCCCCCGATAAAACTATCCACGTATTTAGTGGCTGTCAGCGAGATATGAATCGAGGGCTTGAACGTATACACATGGGAAGCCGCTCCCTGTGACGTGTTGCCCCAGCTATATCCGGTGTAGGAATCGGTGAAGGTCGGAGAGTTGGGGTCGCCGGCTTCGGTGGTATCCCCTTTCCATTTGAAATATAGTCCGCCCGCCCTGAGGTCGATGATCGTGGTACTGTTGACAGTCCACAAGACCGATCCGGCCCAATAGCTGCGGAATGGCCTGGTGTGCAAGTTGGCCTCGTTGGTGACATTCCATCCGGTATAGAAGTAGGGATTGTCTGCCAAGGCGACATGACCCATGGCTGAAGCCCGGATGTTCGTGGTGAGCTGGGCCGACAACTTCAAGAAACCCACATACGCAGGGAAGATGCGGTCATAATTGCTATATTGCTTTCCGTTAATGACGGTAGGTCGGAAATCGCCGGAGTTCTTGGTCTTGATATGGCGAAATTCGCCCATGAACCAGAGCTTATCTTGGAGGATCGGCCCGCCCAAGGAAAATGCCGTATCGACCGAGTAGACCGGAAAGTTAGGCATGGCGAGATTGAGAACGTTGACGTCCGTTTCTGGAAGATGGGTTTGGCAAAAGGATTTATTAGTGTAGTAGGCGGATACCTTGCCAGAAAACTTATTGCCGCCCGATTTCATGACGATGTTGATCGTCCCATTCGCAGAGTTATAGAACTCGGCGGAAGCGCCGGCACCGACAATCTGGATTTCTTCTATCATGTCCCAGGCGATCCCGGTCCCACCGCCCAGGTTAAGCCCTCCATTGTCGGTCTCAGTTACGTTGATGCCGTCAATGACACCGCCGCTTTCCGTCGTGCCCCCTCCATAGAAACTGGCGCCGACGCCACCTGGTGCAAACTGACGGATTCCCGCCATGTTGCGCGAGAGGGGAAGCGTTGTTATGGCATCGTTCGTAATCGTTGTCGACATTGTTGATTTTACGACGTCGACCGTGGGCGATGGCGCCGTTACCATAACTTCCTGTTGGAGCGTCGATACCTTCATCCTGATCTCGATCGAGATAGTCATGCCGACGTTGACGATGATTCCCCGCTGGATAGTGGTTTCAAAACCTTCGACCTCAGCCTTGATTTCGTAACCCGCTCCCGGCGGCAGGTTGGGGGCCCGGAAAAATCCCTCAGCGTTAGTCATAGCAGTGACCTTACCGATGAGGGCTGGTCCGGAAATCGTAATGGAGACGCCCGGAAGAGGTTGTCCGGTGTCATCAACGACGCGGCCCCTGATCGCCCCCGACTGCAATTCCTGAGCGCTCACAATAGACGTGAGAATTAAGCAGGCCGCGATGACAAAAAGAACTTTTGCTTTAATCATAATTTTTCCCTCCTTATAGAAAAATCTTGAGGTCAAGACCTTAAAAACAAAATTGCCCTAATTATTCATTTCTTAAATTAAGCAATATAAAAATTAATCAAAAAATTAGAAATGTCAAGAGCCTTTTTTTAATTCTGTGTTCCGCAAAAATCAAAAGTAGACTTCAGGGGAAAAGCTTAAGATGGAACTCAGATGCGTATTCCAATGATTCCGGCCCCCCGAATCCGAATGAAAGCAGCCATCTGTCGGAGCATAGAGATGCTTGGCATGTTCTTTGAATCTGAGTGGCCGGCTTTGGTCGGAATACCCGGCCGGATTCCCTGGGAATATGCCCTTTTTATCTATCTTTAATCTGCTCATGTTTTTTACATTGCGTCTACTTTTGATTATTCCCGAACAGTAGGGGAAAAAATTTTCTTGACATTTTTAATTTATATTATTAACTTAAGAAAGAAAGGAGGTATTGAATGGAAAGCAAAAATGTCGTTTTTATCTTGTTTCTTTTTTTGCTTATGGGTGCATCGCTTAATGCTCAGGTAACGCAGACTGGGGCCATTAGAGGAGTAATTACGGATAAACAAGGAGGTCCGCTTCCCGGAGTCAACGTCATTTTAACGAGCCCTTCATTATTGGGGTCTATGTCAGCAGTAACAAAAGAATCTGGAGATTATAGATTCCTTTATCTCCCCCCTGGAGTATATTCAATCGTTGCCAGCCTGCAGGGATTTCAGACGGTTAAGCGAGAGGGGGTCGTAGTTCGTGTGGGTATGACTGTCACCATCAATTTAGAAATGCCAGAGGAATCCCTTGAACACGAAATCACAGTGGTTGCTCCCTCTCCAACTGTTGATGTAGTGACAACTAAATCAACAGTAGTATTACCAAAGGAATCAATCGCAAATATTCCCATAGCCCGGGACATTAACAATCTTTTAAATCTTGCGCCTGGCACCTATAACTTGAGCATAAAAGGGGGAGCACGAAACAACCATGCTTTCAATGTGGATGGAGTCAATGACAACGCGCCCAATCAGAACTACGGAGAGGTCTATATTAGCTGGGATACCGTGGAAGAAGTTGAAATCGTCACGGGTCAAGCAGGGGTTGAAACATTCCAAGGAATTGGAGGAGCGCTAAATATAGTTACTAAATCTGGGGGAAACAGATTTAGCGGAGAGGCGCAAATTTATTATACGAATAAACATTTATCGCATTCCGTGGTTCCCCCAGATAAATTGGCAGCTGTGGGCTCTAGTTTACCGCCCGCGCCCGATGTTGATTATGATTACTCTTTCACGCTTGGAGGTCCTTTTATTAAAGACAAAATCTCGTTTCTCGCAAACTTCAGATACCAATATAATAAACGAGCTTCCAGTTTTATACCTACTACTATTCTGGGAAAAAGGTATGATCCATATAATCTAGAACAATCATATAGATATTTCTTTATGAAAGTATCAGCATTGCCATGGAAAAACTTCCGAGTGTCTGCTATGGCGATTATTCCGAGGAGGAACACACCTATTTTCGATGATGTGGCCAGAAGAACAGTTGAGGCTAACAGGCGACAGATTCTTGACCAGCGCACAACTTCCTTTAACGCTGTTTGGACATTAAATCCTAATACGCTAATTGAATTTATAGGAGGAAATTGGTGGAATAACGGCCAAAATATGGATACTACATATGCCAATTCTAAAGGTCCATATTTTGTGGATAAATATACTGGATACGAATGGGGAAGGGGTAACAATACTCAATCTTTTTATGGGTTTAAAAGAAATTATGAAGGCAAAGCCAAATTCACCCACTTTAAAGATGATTTTCTAGGCGCTGACCATCAAATAAAAGGAGGAATTGAACTGCAAATTGGCTCCATGCGAAGCTTCCAGCCACTTGAAAATGGTATGGAATGGGATTTTTATAATGAAAACCGGTATTACTATCGTGGTTTGTATGGATTAGACCATGCCCACCCTGAATTCGGGGATGGATTGCTCTTCTTCTCTAATGCCTCCTCGCGTGAAGGGACAACCAAGACAACGAATTCTTCGTATGCCGCAAAAAGAAGGATAGGAGTATTTATCCAGGATTTAATAAATTTTAAGAACAAATTTAGTTTAACTTTAGGGTTGAGGTTAGATACAATTAAAGCTTGGGTTCCTGAGATTAAAAAAACAGAGGCTGTCGATTCCTTAGGACGGGCCTTAGGGGAAGTGTATATAAAGCCAGTTTATGGAGTTAATCCTTTTGGTAGCGGATTCATCTGGACAAAGTTCGATAATGCATTTCCATATAAATTTTTAACGCCCTTCATAGGCCTTTCGTATGATATATCTGGAGCTGGGAAGTCGGCCTTGAAACTATCTTATGGTCGTTATGCTGAAGGATTACCGACTTGGCATATTCCTCAACCTTCGATTGCCCCCGCGAATTTTCAATTTCGCTGGTGGGATACCAACGGAAACGGCCAACCCGATTTACCTGGCATAGATAATTACAAGTTTGTTTTAGGTGCTACGTCCCCCAGCTACATGGTAGGAGAAGCATATAAAGATTCCATCGATCCAAATATAAAAATCCCTTATGAGCATCAGGTTTTAATCGGATTAGACCACGAGCTTTTTCATGATTTTGGTATCAGCCTGAACTATACCATTAAAATTCGCAAGAACGAGCTTGTAAGTATTTACTACGATCGTTCCACCGGCGAGTATTGGAGTTTTAACGAGGGCTACTTCGTTCCGTTTAAGACCACGGTTCCCGCCTATGGAATATTCCCAAGCAAAGAGGTGACTGTTTATTTTAGAAAGGCCACCTGCCCTGAATTATTTTTGCGGAGTACCAACTTACCTAATGATAAGCTTAAGCATAGATATGGTGCCTTCGAGCTATCATTCACCAAGCGTATGTCTCACGGATGGTCATTAGGTGGATCTGTCGTATACACCCATTTAAAGGGAAACCTTGAATACTCGGCCGGATCTATCCAGGGTGCATTCCGGGATCCCAATTACTCAATCAACAGGTATGGAGACTTAGCCTTCAGTATTCCCATAATGATAAAAATCTTTGGCACAGCGATTTTGCCTTATGATTTATGGCTATCATTTTTTTACCAATATATAGACGGAAATGGCTGGGGAAGAACTGTTACTATTGTCGCACCGCAAGACTGGAGGGTTGCTAACAATATTGATCCATCGTATACGCAAACCACTATCCTAGTGGAACCGCCAGGAACGAGAAGGAATCAATCAAGCCAGAGCTTTGATTTAAGAATCGAAAAGAAATTCAGTCTTGGGCGATTCGGTAAAATTAGTACGTTCGTTGACATCTTCAATGCCCTTGGTTTTCATTCCTTCAGTGCCAATGTCAACCCTGGGGGCTTCTGGAGGCCCACGGCTGAGAATTCAACTTCAGGGACATTTACACCTGGGAAGGTCGGCTTCAATAGCATAACCGGAGGAGTAATAACCTTTAAGTTTTCTGTAAGGTACACAATATAATAGATTTAGAGGAATTTTAATAATCTATCACTACGCAAAAGCAAAGGAGGAGTTTGATGAAGAAGAGGGTGAATTTCACGCGTAGGAATTTTATAAGCACAGTAGCCGGTGGGTTTGCTTCTTTAATGATTCCAGGCGCCCTATCTGGACAAAATAGACGAACAAGAGTACAGGGGAAATCTAAGCCCAATGTCATTTTGTTGATTACTGATGATCAGGGTTATGGGGATCTATCTTGCCATGGGAATCCTATTCTAAGGACACCTAATCTTGATAAACTTTATGCCGAGTCAATTCGGTTAACTAATTTTCATGTTGACCCTACTTGTTCTCCGACACGAGCCTCGCTTCTTACGGCTCGCTATTCAAGTCGAGTCGGGGTCTGGCACACTATTATGGGTAGAAGTCTTTTGCGGCGGGATGAAGTAACTATGGCTGAGGTTTTTTCTAATAGCGGTTACCGGACGGCAATTTTTGGCAAATGGCATCTTGGAGATAACTGCTATTATCATCCTTGGGATAGAGGGTTTGAGGAAAGCGTTATTATTGGCGGCGGGGCGATTGGTAATGCTCCGGATTATTGGGGTAATGACTATTTCGATGATACCTACAGGCATAACGGGAAATGGGAAAAGTATAAAGGATATTGTACTGATGTATTTTTTAATGAGGCCATAGAATTTATAAAGAGTGTAAAAGAGCCCTTTTTTGTCTATCTCCCAACTAATGTGCCTCATTGGCCTCACAATATAGATGAAAAATATGTCTATCCATACCGTGGCAAAGTGCCAGACAATAGAGCAACTTTTTATGGAATGATTAGTAATCTTGATGAGAATGTAGGCAGGTTATTGATTTTCTTGAAAGAAAACAGACTGGAAGAAAATACAATTCTCATTTTTCTTACCGATAATGGAACATCTTTCGGAGCTGATCTTGATGAAAAAGGTTTTGTTAAAGATGGCTTTAATGCCGGAATGAGAGGTAAGAAAGGGTCGGTTTATGAGGGCGGGCATCGAGTTCCTTGTTTCATCCGCTGGCCGGCCGGCGGTATTTCAGGGGGGAAAGATATTCAACATCTCACGGCGCACATTGATCTTTTGCCAACACTAATTGAGTTGTGTAACTTGCAGGCTCCCGCCCGAATAAGCTTTGATGGAAGAAGCTTGGCTCCTATATTAAAGGGCGGGGAGACAAGTTGGCCCGAGAGGACTTTGATTATTCATAATCAGCGGGTAGATTTTCCCATAAAATGGAAACATTTTGTAGTAATGACTTCTAAGTGGCGGTTGGTTAACGATGAATTATACGATATTTTGGATGATCCTGGGCAACATCTGGATATTGCTTCTGTTCATCAAGATGTTGTGCAAGGACTCCGGCGGGAATATGAAAATTGGTGGGCTGATATTTCAGAGCGATTTGACGAGTATGCTTCAATTGTTGTCGGGGCAGACAGAGAGAATCCTGTCAGGCTGACAAGTCATGATATCCATGGTCAGGTGGCCTGGGATCAGCGTCATGTTCTCCAAAATGCGCGCTGCGATGGGTTCTGGGTCGTTGATGTTTATAAAGATGGGTTATATGAAATAAGCGTTCATCGTTGGCCAGAAGAAGCAGATATTCCAATTAACGAAGCTCCAGAAAAGGGGGTGGTCTTTAAGCCCACTCATGCCAGATTGAAGATTGCTGAGTTTGATATGACAAAGCCTATCCAAGAGGGAGATAAAGCTGCAGGTTTTCAAATTCCGCTGAAGAGAGGCTTGACCCGATTGCAAAGTTGGTTTATTGATGGAAGAGAAAATGGTTTTGTTAATGGCGCCTTTTATGTGTATGTTAAACGTCTTTAACTTTAAATAGCCATCTATTTAACTTAAGTAAAATGGCCAGGTAATTACGTCTGTTCATCTGGAGCGCGTTTATAGTTAGCCTGTTTAGGCCACTGAAAATTAGGTGGCTTTGTTTTGATCACAATAAGAGAACTTGTGGCCTCTTTACTCTTTATCGGTTGTGACCTTATCCGTAGATTTTGGTGTAAGCTTCTAGAAATCCCGAATTATCCAGTCCTTCGGTGCCTTAAATCCTTCGCGACCGTCGTCATAGCGGGGCAGTCCCTCAACTCTCTGGCGGAGGAATTCTTTAAGACGCTTTAAAAGTTCGGCAGCCATTTCTTACCGCGAATTACATCCGACATATCTTGGCCATCAAGCTGGTTTGGATCAGGATCAGTGACACCGACAATGCGCTTGATGGTTGGATAAATATCGATGATACCCATCATGACGTCGACCATCCTCCCTCTTGCCGATGATATTTGTTTGCTTATCACCGCTTTTTTTTGTCCCAGTCTATCCCTTTTTCTAATTGATCAAATATCCATTTGTCCCATTTCACATCGTACAGTCGATGTTCCGGCAATGGCCAGTACCGGTTGAATTCCGAACCTTTGCGCGCCCCTTCCATCAGTGAATTGATTTTTTTTACGAGCTCAGGATGGCTGGAAGCGATATTTTTGCTTTCGCCAATGTCTGTCGTGAGGTCGTAAAGTTCGATAGGTTCTTTCGTCCCGCCGAAGCGAATCCCTTTATATCGACCAATCCTGACAGCCTGCTGTTTACCGAAGTGGTATTCCCAGTACAAGTATTCTCTTCGAGCTTGGCGGTCATTTTGGCCGATCAGGGTAGGAACTAAAGAGACGCTGTCGGTATGCTCGGGAGCCTGAACCCCAGCTAGTTCAGCCGAAGTGGCCATAAAGTCCCAGCCTGCAGCCGGAAGGTCGCAGACGCTGGATGGCTTTATGACGCCAGGCCAGTAAGCGATCATTGGGACGCGAATCCCTCCTTCATACAAGAATCGTTTTTTCCCTCTCAAGGGGCCTGTTGCCTTGAACCTATCCGTATAATCGTAATAGCTATTTTCATCTCCATTATCGCTGGTAAAAAACAAGACCGTCTTTGTTTCAATCCCAAGATTTTTCAGTTCCTGGATGATTCGGCCGACATCAAAATCGAGACGCGTGATCATCGAGGCGTAGAGTTTCTCCAAAAGAGTCCAATCCCTGTCCGCGTAAGGTCCGATCTCTGGTACCTGGATTTTTTCCCCAAACTTGTGGTGTCGACCATGTGGGATTTGGGTCGGGAAATAAATAAAAAAGGGCGTGTCTTTATTTTCTTTTATAAACTTCAGGATTTCCTCTATGAACAGATCTGGAGAATAGACCCCTCGCTTGCCGACAATCCCCACCTGACGAATGTCTTCAGGCTGATTCTCCTCAATTATGATCTTTTCATCATTCTTCCATAATTCAACAGGATAATATTGCGCGGCATCATCAGTCTCTTTAAATCCGAACCAGTAATCCCATCCGAGTTCGGTCATCTTTCCTTTCGGAAGAGGGATCCCGGCTTCCAGCTTTCCAAACTGAGCGGTCTTGTATCCAGCCTTTTTCATAACCTGACCAAGGGTCGGGAGTTTCGGAGGCCACAAATCACTGGGAAACTCCGTCATATAGCCCGAAAAATCCGGAAGATGAGGCGGGAAGTTATCGCGGATGGGAGCATGGCCGGGATGCAGCCCCATCAACAGGCTGACTCTTGAGGGGACGCACACGGTATTGCCTGCGTAGAAGTTGGTAAAACGCATACCGCCAGCGGCCATTTTATCGATATGGGGTGTTTGAATGAGTTCCTGACCGTAACAGCCGAGAGCGGCATAACCCAAATCATCTGCCATTATGAGAATTATATTTGGTTTGGAAAACAGGTTCGTTGTTGCCGCGGTTTTTTGCCCAGCTGATAGAATTTGTCCAAGCGGCGGTAAAGTCGCTGATGCGGTTGCAACCGTACCTAAGAATTCTCTGCGAGTCATCTTGCCCTTCATTTTTATATCTCCCTTTTCACCAGAATTTCAAAACATTTTACTTTCTTAGGAAATCTAAGAAATAAATATCCTTTTAAAAAATAATTGTCAAGCGATTTTGCCTTGCATTCTCCCCATTTTGAGAGAGTTTGGGAAGGTGTGGCAGAGGTGGTTGGCTGAAAAGCAATTTTTGGCCTGAAAACACTGTTGGCGATAAAAAAAACCATATTTTAACGTGACCCGGCGGACTATGGATTGGTTAAGGCTGCTTTTAATTCAAATTAAAATAGATAGCCATCGAAGCTTCCTGGGAATTGTTGTTTTTCTGGGGGGGGTTCAGCTAATCGCCTTCTCTTCCGCAACTGGCTTCGCCGGAAGGCAAAGCCTGAAGATGTCTCTTTAGAGGCCTATTTAAGGAAGCCCCGTTTTTTGAAATAATAAAAGACCTCATGGGACATTTACCAGTATTTCTCCCTCTGCGCCATTAGTTCGGGAAAGCGTTCGTCCGTGTCCCCGATAGCCTCTTTTTTTTCAAGTAGTTTCCGCTTCAGGTTGGCAAAGATGGCGTCGTATTCGGGATCAGAAACCCGGTTGTGCATCTCGAGAGGGTCTTTTTCCAGGTCGAAAAGCTCCCATTCCGGCTCGGTCGGCTCGACCCGTGGTGACCCTTTGACCCAGCTTCTGATAAATTCGGTGTCTGCCTGGCCCAGAGGCTCCCCATAGTAGTAAATTAGCTTATGGTTTTTTGTGCGGATGCCGTAGTGGGCCGGGATTGCAAAGTGGGACATGTGCATCCAATAGCGGCAGTAGACTTCCTGCCTCCAGTCATGGGGTGTCCGTCCGCGCAAGACGGAGAGGAAGCTCCTGCCCTGCATGTAAGCGGGCGTCTCGATTCCGGCGCAGTCGAGGAGAAAAGGAGCAAAATCGACGTTTTCTACTAAAGCCTCGGGCGTTGTGCCCGCAGGAATCTTGCCTGGCCAACGGACAAGCAAGGGCATGCGGATACTTTCCTCGTACATCAGCCTCTTGTCAAAGTATCCATGTTCTCCCAGAAAAACTCCCTGATCGCTCGTGTAGACGACGATCGTATCCTCGCTTAGTCCAGTTCTGTCGAGATAATCAAGAAGCCTGCCGACATTGTCGTCAATAGCTTGGGCGCAGCGCAGGTACTGAGGTAAGAAGCTCTGGTAGACGATATGCCGGGTCTGGTTTCTGTCGAGCCCCGCTAAATCGTCCGGCCGAAGAAATGGAAAGTATCCATCAGGAACCATCCTCTCCAGTGTATTCCATACTCGGCTTGCCCCGCTGAAGCGATTGCGGTAATCATCATATAGGTTGGATGGCTCAGGCACAGATTTGCTCCGATAAAATGTGTCAAAGCGGTCGGCATGATGCCACCGGTCGTGCGGCGCCTTGAAGTGGCACATCAGAACGAAGGGCTTGTGGGTGTCGCGGCTGTCCAACCAGTCGATGCAGAGTTGAGTGATCACGTCCTCCGAATATCCCTTGTGCACCTGGTAGCCCGTACCTGGTCCTTTGAGCTCAGGGTCATAGTAACGTCCCTGGTTGTTGAGGATTCGCCAGTTGTCGAAACCCGCCGGATCATCCTTGAGGTGCCATTTTCCAAAAAGGGCCGTTTGGTACCCGTGTTTTTGGAATTCCTTGGCCACGTTGGGATAGTCCGGGCTCAAGGACTCGTGAAGGGTAGTGACGCCGTTTTGGTGGCTGTACTGGCCTGTTAGTATGGAAGCCCGGCTGGGAGCGCAAATAGAGTTTGTACAGAAGCAGTTTCTTAGGCGGGCCCCCTCCTCTGCCAACCGGTCTAAATTGGGAGTATTTACGAATCCGGCTAAGTGGCTCCCGTAGCACCTTATGGCGTTAACTGAGTGGTCATCGCTCATAATGAACAGAATGTTGGGCCTTCTCGATTTTCTGCGGAACACCCTGCAATTCAAGATCGTGAATGACCAAGCGCTGGCCGCGGCGATTTTTAAAAAATCCCTGCGGGAAATACCGGTCTTCTTATTCGTTTTCATCAATGCCTCCTCCCTCGGTTTTGTGGGCTGGCTTAACTTAATGTTCAATATCTATTCAAATTACTTTTTACTTACTTTTTTACGGACTTTAAGTTTTTATGTCAAGGGTATGCGACTAGAAAATCTAAAATTTTATTGACAAAAATAATTTATTAATTAATATTAAAAAGCAAGGAGGTGAATATGGACGAGAAGAAAAAAAGATTGCTTGCATTTATTGAAACGATTTGCGTCGTGCTTTTACTTAGTTCTATGGTAAGCGCTCAAATGAGCCAGACCGGCTCGATTAGGGGAGTGGTGACGGATCCTGAAGGTTTCCCTCTTCCTGGAGTGAGAATAACCATAATTGGACCGGCTTTGATAGGGAAGATAAATCTTCTTACGACAGAAAAAGGTGTATTTAGGGCACCCTCTCTTCCTCCGGGCTCCGATTATGTAGTGATCTGTGAATTGAATGGATTCAAGTCTGTCAGGCGAGAAGGGCTAATAGTTCATGTCGGGATCACGATCGAACTCCAAATTGTGCTTACCCCATCAGAAATATTCGAGGAGGTCAATGTGGTCGCTCCTTCCCCGATGGTTGACATAGCGGCGTCCAAGACGGTCCAGACCATCACGTCTGAGGTGATGCAGAGTCTGCCAATATCTCGCGATGTCATCGGTGCCATACAGATTGCCCCTGGCGTCGTGGAGCGCCGAGTTCACGGCGGCGCGAGGAATGATACCGCGTACATGATAGACGGTGTTCATGCCAATGCACCGAACCAGGGTTACGCCGAGGCTCGCATCAGCTGGGAGACCATAGAGGAAATAGAGTTCATAACAGCGGGAGCGCCACCGGAAGCCTACCATTCGGTTGGTGGTTTCATGAACGTAGTGACGAAATCGGGCGGCAATAAATTCTCTGGATCGATAATCGGTTACTACACTAGCGAGCATCTCTCAAAAGCGCTTCTGCCAGATGAAAACCTAATGATACTGGGAATCTCAAAGCCCAGCTTCGCTATTCATGACATCGAAGTCGCAGGGAACCTTGGTGGGCCGATCTTGAAAGATAAATTGTGGTTTTTCGCGAACTACAGGTATTTAGACCACAAGGAACACAACGTCTTCCGGCCCACGACGATTTTAGGTAAATATTATGGTCCCTATGAATTTGGAGAGACCGAGCACTACAGCTACACCAAATTGTCGGCACAGTTGGCCAAGAATGTCCGAATATCAGGCATGCTGACCCTCTGGTGGCGTCCAAAGCCCTACAATGCCCAGGCATGGAACACCCCCGCTGAAGCCTGCCAGGCTAATAACGCCCATCAGAGGACAGGAACGGCTCTTCTTACCTGGATCGTCGATAATAACACGTTCGTGGACATCCGAGCCGGGTTTTGGAGACACCAGAGCAAGATGCCATATTCAGTCGCAGCAACAGAGGACAATCCTCGTTATTATGACGCTTTCACGGGGTACTACTGGGGGAGCGGCAGAGCGAACCGGATTGGCCGCAAATTCACATGGTTGGCAAATGCCAAACTCACCCGTTTCCAGGATAATTTCCTGGGTGGAAATCATGAATTCAAGACGGGCGTCGAATTCCAGTACGGTAGCCAGCTCGACAACGAGTGGAGGAAGAATTCGCTCATCGAATGGCGGTTCTACAACGAAAATCCATATTACTACCGCGGTCTCTACGGATTGAACAATCCCCATCCGGTTTACGGAGACGGATATCTCACTTTCACAACAGTTGGCGTGGAGAGCATGGCGAGCGCGAGATGGTCATATATCTACAGGATAGGAGGATTCGTCCAGGATTCATGGTCGTTGGGGAAAAAACTCACGGTGAATCTGGGCTTAAGGTTTGACTACACAACGGGAGGTATGCCTAAGCTCATAGATAATCCAGCCGACAGCCTCGCCCAGGCTATCGGGGCTACCTACTTTATGCCTAAGTACGGATTCAACCCCTACGGAGTTCTGGAATATGAGGCCTGGGACAATTGTATGACTTTTACCACTGTCTCGCCGATCTTGGGATTGGTCTTCGATATTTTCGGAAACAGGAAAACCGCCCTCAAGATGTCTTTCGGACAATACCCCGAAGCCCTTGTGACATCCGCCTATTCAGACGTCCATCCAGCAGGCGGCCGGAACTTCACTTTCTATTGGTGGGACCTCAACAGCAACGGGATGCCCGACCCTCCCCCCACGGACAAGTACCAGCACTTCGGAACCAGCCCGCTCGCCATGGTCTCTACTCTGTATAGAGACCGGCTCGACCCCGATTTGACGGCCCCTTATGTAAATGAGCTGATGTTGGGGATTGAACACGAGCTCGTGCCAGATTTTAAGGTAAGCGCTTCCTACTTCTTTAAGGATTGGAAAAACATCCTTGCTGATTCGTTGTATGACCTCGCTACAGGCAAATTCTGGAACACATATGAAAAAGCCCCGGACTGGTGGGTTCCTTTCAAGACGATTGTTCCCGCCTACATGAATTTTCCTGCCCAAGAAATCACGATGTACTTTATGTCGAAGAAAGCGCCCGAACAGGTAACCCGGCTTACCAATCAGCCGGATGCTGTGAGAAGATATCAAGCCGTCGAGCTTGCCTTCAATAAGCGGATGTCCAGAGGCTGGCAGCTGGGTGGCTCGGTCGTTCTATCCAAGCTCAAGGGCAACTATGATGTCGAAACAACTGGGTTTTACTGGGGAAGGCCGTACCAAGATCCGAGCTGGTACATTAACTCCGAAGGCTACCTGACTGGTGACCGTCCCCTGCACATCAAGTTGTACGGCTCGTTCACGTTCCCCTTTGGGTTTGTGGGGTCTTTCTTCTACGTGCACGCCAGCGGTGATCCCTGGACGAGGACCGTGACCGTAGTTCCTCCTACGGCCTGGGCTTCGGCTAACAACGCCCAGTCTCTTTCTTATAGCATCAGAGTGGAACCTCTCGGCTCCAGGCGAAATGAACCCACCGACAACTTAGACATACGGTTCGAGAAGAGGTTGAGAATCGGAAGGTGGGGAGAACTGGCTGCCTTTATCGACGTCTACAACATGATGGGGAACACACGGATAGTTCTATCCAAAAATCCCGCCGGCACTTGGAGACCTGCCGACGCCAATACCACGGAGGGCACTTACACTCCTGCCTGGTTGGGAATTACTGGAAGCACTGGAGTCCGGACCTACAAGCTCGCAATGAGGTTCACGTTTTAAACCAGATCTGAAAGAAACAGAGAAAAGGATTTTTTGGCTCTCTCCTTGGTGCTAGTGCCAGGGGCTGTTCTTTAAGATACATGTCTCCTACAAAATCCTCACCGTTGTCGGTCTGGGTTGCTATCTTATGCTCCACCCCAAAGCTTCGCAGGAAGCAGATAGGCGTCAGCATGAAGAGAAGGCGCTTGGTAAGGGTCTTCTCATCGAAGTAGTAGATAGAGCCCAGTTTAGTCTTCACATCTGTAGCCGTCAATTGATAGGGAGAAATATTAAGCCCCTTCGCCCAGCTCAGGACCTCCTTCGACAGCTTGGTTGCGTTATAGACCTCCTTCAAGTCCACCTGTAAGTGCTGTAAGAAAAAGAGTTCCTCGAAATTATAAAATCGATTCCTGCTTCGGGATCCGGAACGTTTATAATTGATACTTAGCTTATGATGCTTCAATACATAAGGGACGGTAAAGGGCTCAACAGTCGTCCCTTTTTCTCCAAGTATTCTGTCCAGCCGGCCCTGACCATAACCGGCCCTCTTCTTCTCGGTCATCATCATGCCCTCCACGGCTGCTACTGAGGTCCGACGAGACAAGCTCCAATAACCACATGAACTATCCATTAGCCTCTTTTCTCTCCACTTCCTTTAACACCTTTCGGAGCGTCTTGCCTGTGGTCCGAAACGAGCTGGCTATATTAAAGATATTCTCCCTCTCTTCCAAGGCCTTTATCGATAACCTTAGGGCAATGAATGCTGAACCCTTACAAATTTTATTGTGGTTGAGGTATTAATTAGCTGTCATTTGTGGGGGGTACTCGTCCTTTCAAGCAAAAGTTTTTACAAAATTTTCAGGGGAGGAAGTGAGGCTTTTTTAAGCCCTGATTTCGGAAAGCCATGAATTTTCATAATGCCAATGCCAATAGCTGGCCCCCGCCACTCCGATATATTTCCCTTCCTGACCTGGATACCAGACGCTAATAAGAGAGAAAAAAATACTTGACAAATGTTTTTAAATTTCTTAACTTGCTTAAGAAAGGAATGAAATAAAGTGCGAAAAAAAATTTTTGGCTTCTTAGGTTGTCTTTTGCTCTTAACGGCCCTTTCGCTTTCCGCTCAAGAGTTACAAACAGGAACTATAAGAGGGAAAGTAGTAGATGAGAACGGTCAGCCCCTTCCTGGGGTTTCCATTACGATCACGGGCCCTTCTCTCCTTGGTAAGGCTACCGTAGCCACCAGCGAAGCAGGCACATTTAGGGTTCCCCTTTTGCCCCCTGGCCGTGATTATGAAGTTAAGGCTGAACTTGAGGGGTTTGATATAGTAATTAGAAAAGGAATCATTGTTAACGTTGGTGCTATAGTGACGATTGATCTTCAGATGAAACCTTCAACATTAAAAGAAGAGGTTACGGTTACAGCTGCTTCTCCCACAGTTGATGTGGTAAGATCAACTAAATCAACTCTAGTTACTTCAGACGTACTTTCTTCTTTGCCGCTCAGCCGCGATTTTAGTTCATTGACTTTAATTGCCCCTGGGGTAACATCAGCGGTGCGAGGAGTAAGCATATACGGAAGTGGAAGGGTCGAACCTGGAGTAGTAGTTGATGGTATTCAGTCCAATGACCCAGACCAGAATATGGCAGCGATCGGAGCAGATGCTGGGCTGGCTTGGGATATGATTGAAGAAGTCGAACTCATTACTTCTGTCGCTTCCGCCGAGTATTACAATTCAGCTCTCGGCCAGATAGTTATGGTAATGAGGTCAGGTGGTAACAAATTAACTGGCGAATTTTCTATTTATTTAACCAATAAAAATTTATGCAATGTGCATCTGCCCGAGGCTGATTTGGCCACCTTGAACCTGGCCAAACCTTCTATTCCTGTCTATCAATATAATGGCTCCTTGGCTCTTGGAGGGGCAATAATCGAGGATAAACTCTGGTACATGGGAGAATTCCGTTACATAAGGTCAAAATTTTCAGGCGATTTCAGGCCCACTACAATAGCAGGAAAAAAGTACGATAATTATGATCGCTTATTCCCCAACTATATTGGATATTTAAAGCTGAGCTTTCAATTGGCAAAAAATATACGTGGATCTTTAATGGGCCATTACAGTGTGCAAGATGTTCCCTATTATTATAGTGGTTGGAATCTAACAAATGAAGCCAATAAGCATAATACACCTCGACGTCTTAATTATGCGGGAACGGTCAACTGGTTTGTTGATAATAATACTATTTTAAATTTAAGGGCTGGTGGCCTTTATTTTAAATGGACGGGATTAAATACCAAGGAGGCAAATCCCGATGGCCCCCGTTTCATTGATTCTTATACCACTTATATTTGGGGAAATACAGGTTATGAATCATATACCAGAAAGCCAAAAATAAATGTGGCATTGTCTTTGACTAAATATGTAGACAACCTAATGGGGGCAGAACACGAAATCAAAGCTGGATTAGAATGGGAAAGAAATAGAGGTGATTGGGGTTTTTATATGAAACAACCTCTTTATTGGTATTATTATAATGGGAATCCTTATTATTGGAGAGCTCAAAACAAAGGCCTCACCGACCCCATTTATGGAGATGGCCGTCTTGAATATTTTGCGATCGGTACTACTTATGGTTCTTCCTATCAATGTGGAATAACCTCCCGAATTGGCGGATTTGTTCAGGATTTGATCAGGATAAAACGATTTTCTTTCAACATTGGTGTTAGACTTGATCATATAAAAGCATGGAGCCCAGGAAGAACAAAAGGGGCGGCCTCAGACCCCGTGGCCTTAGCTATTGGCGAAACTTATTTTAAGCCAATATATGGGATTAATCCTTATGGTGAAATAAGCTACGCTACTTGGGATAACGCCTTTCCATACGGTGTTTTTATCTCTCCTCGCATTGGGTTGACATTTGATGTTTTTGGCAATCACAAAACAGCCTTTAAGGTTTCCTTCGCACATCAGGCAGAGCCATTCCCCACAGGGTCTTTCGCAGGTATGTACCCATTGACGGCGCGGTCATTCACCTTCAACTGGTGGGATCTTAATAATAACGGACAACCCGATCCTCCCCCCATAGACCAGTATAAAGAGGCTTTAGGTGCCTCGCCTTTGCCGATGATTTCCGATGCCTATCTCAAAGCCATCGACCCCAACGTGAAAGTCCCTTATGTAAACGATTTTAACTTTAGCCTTGAGCACGAGCTGCTTAGAGATTTGAAAGTGGGAATTTCGTATATTATTAAAAAACGGGGCAACCTTTTAGGTAGAGTTCTATGGGATGAACAGACTGGGCGTTATTGGTATAGCTACGAGAAAGCACCAGAGTGGTGGGTTCCTTTTAGAACTATTGTTCCTTCTTATGGAATTTTCCCCGCCAAAGAAATAACAATGTATTTTCTTTCTAAAAACTCACCGAGTCAGTTCTTTCGTTTAACCAATGTCCCTGAAGCAAAATGGGATTCTCAGAACCTTGAAATCAGTTTTATGAAGAGAATGTCAAGCGGATGGCAACTGGGTGGCTCGATAAATTTCTCGAAGAATAAAGGAAACTACCCTGTGTCTATTCAAAGCGCTTATTCTTATGGAGCTTTTTCCAACGCTAGCAGTTTCATCAACGCTGATGGAGATATGCCCTTTAGTCGGCCAGTTATAATTAAATTTTACGGTAGTTTTAATTTGCCATACAAGCTGATGTTTTCCTTCTTGTTTCAACATATCGACGGTGAACCCTGGTCCAGAACCATCACTGTCCTTCCGCCGGCTCAATGGGCGTCGGCTAAAAATGTCAGCATGACTGGCTACCGAATTAATGTAGAGAAACCAGGAACACGACGTACCGAAGCCTTTGATAATATTGATATCAGAATTGAGAAGAGCTTCAATTTAGGTCCCGGCGAGTTAGGGTTTTTTGTCGACGTTTTTAACGTATTAGGGGCTTATACACTCACCGTGGCCAGAGACCCGGCCGGCACTTGGAGGCCCACGGACGAAGGCACGGCCAGCGGAACTTATACTGCTGGCTCAACTGGCTTACGTGGCTTTTCAGGTTTCCGGCAAGTTCAATTTTCAATTCTATACAGATTTTAGTAATGTATTAAAAGAAGGAAAGTAATATAGCAGAGAAGGAACGGAGAAAAATTGGGGACAAAGGCCAAAAATTGAATTATCATAGGAATTTCTAAGGCTAGTTAAAATATAAAGAGTAATGTAAATGTGGATACGATGTTTGAGATAACAGTTAATTCCCCTCGCTTAAAAATCATAGCTATTATTGAGCTAAAGCAGCTGTTGAAAATGGCTAGGCTTTTATTCCAAAATAATATTGTTATCGAGGTACTAAGGAAGGAGAAAGTTAATGTCCCCCAAAGCCAGCGCCCAATATATTCTTAAGCTAAATACGAGGAAAGTTCTTAAGCTAGTCCGGGACAATCCGTCTATTTCCAGAGCTGAAATTTCCAGGGTAAGTGGGCTGAGCGCGCCGACGGTCTCCAGAATTATCGATGATTTAATAAAAGAAGGACTGGTAGAAGAAATAGGGGTAGGGGTTTCTAATGGCGGAAGAAGGCCGAACCTGCTTAGATTTTGTCCTGATAACAATTTTATTATCGGGATAGACCTTGGGACTACAAACATTTATGGGGTGCTGGCCAATCTTGAAGCTGAAATTATCTCTGAGGAAAAGACCCCCACCCGAGTAGAAGAAGGTTTTTATAGCATTATGGATAGAACCTTTGAGATTATCGAGAAACTCAAAGCCCGACTGGGGAAAAGGCAGGAGCATTTATGCGGCATCGGTATGGCGGTCGCCGGTCTTATTAATAGGAAAAGAAATATCGTTGAATTTTCGCCGAATTTTCATTGGCACGATGCGGACATTATCGGGTATCTATCCCAAAAAACAAACATTCCTATTTTTTTCGACAATGTCACTCGAGTAATGGCCCTAGGCGAACTATGCTATGGAGTAGGCAGAAAATATAAAAATTTTATTTGTGTCAATGTTGGCTACGGAATTGGCGCTGGAATTATCATTAACGGCCAACCGCTGCTCGGAACTAAGGGAATGTCTGGCGAATTCGGCCATATAACCCTGGAAAAAGATAGCAAAATCCAGTGTTATTGTGGGAATTTTGGCTGCCTGGAAGCACTTTCTTCAGGTAATGGAATTGCCAGAGCTGCCCGGATGGAGCTGGAAGCCGGAGCCAAAAGTATTCTGTTTGATATGTGCGAAGGAAATCTTGACAATTTGACAGCTGAAATGGTAGCGAATGCGGCCAAAAAAGGTGATGTAATAGCTTGGAATGTATTTCATCGAGCTGCAGAGTATCTTGGTATTGGTATTTCAGCTGTAATAAACCTTTTTAACCCCGAGGCCGTCGTCATCGGAGGGGGTGTTACTCAAGCCGGGGATATTCTCTTTGATACTGTCCGGAATACAGTTAAAGCCAGAGCCTTGAGCAAGATAAGCCGAGAAGTTGAAATATTACCAGCTACTTTTGGGCTCAAAGCTGCGGTAATGGGCGCTGTCTCCTTAATTATGCAAAAGGTGCTGAGCCTGGACTACAGAAACCGGGTTAAATCAGAAGAGCGAGTAGAAGAAGGGCCGATTATGGAAAGAGAGTTTTAAGCTGGGGATTAAAATTATCTTAACTCTTTTTCAATCTAAACCATAGCTTCCATGAAGAAGGAGAATAATTTATGCCCGGAGTTAAACTTGCTATTCCTTTTCTCGACCTGGTTATAATTCTTGTTTATCTTATCGGAATAGTAGTTGCTGGCCTTGTCTCGGCCCGGAAGTTAAAGCAATCCAGCCAGGAGTATTTTTTAGCCGGGAAATCGTTGCGCTGGCCAGTGGTTGGGGCTGCTCTTTTTGCCGCCAACATTTCTACCATTCATCTTGTCGGTCTGGCGGCCGCTGGTTACAACGAAGGGATGGTTTGGGGCAATTTTGAATGGATGGCCACCTTTACCCTAATAATTCTGGGCCTGGTTTTTGCTCCCTTCTATTTTAGTAACCGGATTTCCACCCTGCCAGAGTTTTTGGAAAAGAGATACTCTGCCGGTTCGCGGATCATTCTGGCGATGATGGCCATCGTTGCCGCCCTTTTCATTCATATAGGCATGAGTATTTATGCCAGCGCCGCGGTGTTCAAGCAGTTCTTCGGGATAGATGTTTTGACTTCAGTTATCATCATTTCAGTAATGACCGCCATTTATACCGTCTTGGGGGGACTCAAGGCGGTTGTGGTTACCGAGACCATCCAGAGCGTCATTCTCATCCTGGGCGCGGTCACCGTAACCCTTTTCGCCATTTTTGCTTTACCGAGTCATGGAATTACTAACCTGGTTCAATTTAAGGCGGCCCTCAAGCCTGATCAGCTCAGCATGCTGCAGACCCACAGTCAGGTGGGCTTGAACTGGTATGCCGTGCTTCTGGGATATCCAATTCTCGGCATCTGGTATTGGTGTACGGACCAGACCATTGTTCAAAGGGTCCTGGGAGCCAGAAGCCAGCGAGATGCCCAGCTGGGTCCTCTTTTTGCCGGACTACTGAAGCTGCTGCCCCCTTTTATTCTGGTTTTTCCCGGCGTTGTTGGTTATATCCTTTTCCGGGATTTGATAGGAAATGATGCCAACCAAGCTTTGCCGGTATTGATTAACCAGCTAATTCCGACTGGAATCAAAGGCTTGATAACAGCAGCCCTGTTGGCAGCTTTGATGAGTACGATTGCCGCCGCCTTAAACAGTGGGGCGACTCTCGTTGCCGTAGACATCGTCAAGAAAATAAAGCCGGCCATCTCCGACGAAAAACAGGTTCAGATAGGACGCATCAGTGCTGTATTCGTGATGCTCTTAGCTATGGCCTGGTCGACTCAAGGCGGAAGATATTCGAGCATTTTTGAAGCTATCAATGCCATAGCTTCTGACCTGGCCCCACCGATAACCACTGTCTTTCTCTGGGGAGTCTTCTGGCGTCGTGGCACCAAGCAAGCCTCTTTGGTTACTCTGATTGCGGGCTTTTCTATGGGCATAACAGCCTTTATTCTTGACCTTCCTGTGTTCGGCTCAGAAAAGCTAATAACCAACAAATTAGGTATTCCTTTTATGATGCAGGCCTGGTGGATGTTTGTAATCTGCAGTTTGATCTTTGTGATAGTAAGCCTCTTCACCCCGAAGCCGACCGAGGAAAAAATCAAAGACCTTACCTGGGAAAAGCCGACTAAGATATTTGCTCAGGGGTCCATAAAAACATGGGATGACCCTCGACTTGTGGCCTTAGGCCTTTTTATCCTCTTAGCAACTCTTTACTTTATTTTCCGATGATTAAGTTATGAACAGGGAAAATACTGAGGCTGATAATAAAAAAATAAAAGAAAAAACAATTGTTGGGATAGGAGAAACAGTTTGGGATATATTCCCCGAGGGACCACAGCTTGGGGGTGCTCCGGCTAATTTTGTTTATTACGGCGTGCTTCTTGGTCAGAACAGCATTCTAGTAAGCAGAATCGGAAATGATGAGCTGGGCAGGGAAACCTTAAATAGATTATCCTCTTATGGAATGACCACCGATTATATTCAGGTGGATGAGAAACGGGCCACGGGGACAGTAAACGTAACCCTTGACCAGAAAGGGGTGCCAGCCTTTGCTATCCAGGAAAACGTGGCCTGGGATTATCTGGAAAAATCTCCCGCGCTCGAAGCTCTCGCTAAAAAGGCCTCAGCCGTTTGCTTTGGTTCGCTGGCCTGGCGTTCTCGGCAGTCGGCAGAAACCATAGAATGGTTTTTGAGCCAGGTCAAACCAGATTGTCTTCTGGTGCTGGATATCAACCTTAGACCTCCTTTTTATTCTGAAGAACTTCTTGATTTCCTTTTGAAAAAGGCTCGCATCCTCAAGGTTAATGATTGGGAATTAAGCTTCCTTGGTTCAATCTTCTTCCCCTATTGTTTGGAGGAAGACGCCATAATCAATAAGTTGCTTGAAGTCTATAACCTGGAATTAATCGCCTTAACCAAAGGAGAAAGGGGGAGCCGCCTGATAACTACTCACAGTCAATCGTCTCATCCTGGTTTTCCGGTTAAAGTAGTTGACACCGTGGGTGCAGGAGATGCTTTTGCGGCGGCTTTAGTTTCGGGGCTTTTGAATGGAGAGAGACTGGAGGAGGTCAACCGGAAGGCTAATTGGTTAGCCAGCCAGGTCTGCAGCCAAGAGGGAGCCTGGACTAAAGTCAATGTTCATGAATTCAACCAGGAACCCTAGAAATGAGCCAAAATGTGCTGGTCAAAATAGAATTCACGATATGAGAGGAGTTAATGTAATGATGAATTTTTATTACTTTCAACCGACAGAGATAAGATTCGGCCTTGGTCGTCTGAAAGAATTAGGTGAGATAACTAAACGATTTGGGAAAAAGTGTCTTTTAGTGACGGTCCCTATTTTTCCTGATTTTGAAAATTCCTATTCCAAAGCTCAAGAATCTCTACTTAAAGCTGGTCTGGAAGTCGCTCATTTCGACGGGGTGATTCCCAATCCTACTGTGGAAATAGTAAGCCAGGGGGCTGAATTAGCGAAGAAATTTGGGGCGGAAGTCGTTATTGGCCTGGGCGGAGGCTCAAGCCTGGACACAGCCAAAGCCATTGCGGTGGCCGCTACTCATCCCGGCACCTGCTGGGATTATCTGTATTTTCGGGAGACTCAACCTACGGAGAAAACATTGCCGATCATAGCCATACCCACAACTTCCGGGACTGGTTCGCATGTTACCCAGGTATCCGTGGTTACAAATTCCGCCGAAAGAAATAAGTCAGCCTTATATAACTCAATACTTTATCCAAGAGTAGCTATTGTCGACCCAGAACTGATGTTAACCATGCCACCTCAGATTACCGCAACTACGGGATTTGATGCTTTTACCCATGCTTTTGAGAGTTATATAAACCCAAAAGGTTCACCTTATACCGACCTGCTGGCGACTGAAGCCATCAGGATTATTGTGCCAACCCTACCGGATGCTGTCAAAAACGGCCAGGACATTGAAGCCAGAACCAGGATGGCCTGGGCCGACACCCTGGCTGGCCTGAGCATCGCCAATGCGGGAGTAACCCTGCCTCATGGGATTGCCATGGCCATGAGCGGGCTTTATCCTCATATCGCCCATGGTCAGGCCCTGGCTGCAGTTTATCCGGCTGTGGTCCGGTTTACCTGGCAGCACGCCAAGGAAAAGTTTGCTTATCTCGGCCAGCTCTTTAGACCTGAGCAGAAGGATTCTTCAATCGATTTGCTGGCAACTGAAGCTTGTGAGAAGCTGGAAAATTTCCTTAAAACCATCGGGCTCAGCAAAACCTTGAAAGAGCTGGGCGTTCCGGAAGAAGAATTGGGGTTGCTGGCTGAAAGGTCCCTTGTTCTTCCCGACTATAAAAGCCATCCGCATGTTGTTAATTTAGAGGAAGTCCGGTCTCTGCTTGAAGAGAGCTATGAATAAAGGCGTTGGGCTCTCATTATTTTATAAAGCGAAAGAGGGGTTTGGTGAATCCAAAAAAGTGGATATGAGCAAAAGAAGTTGAAGGAAAATTGACCATATTACTTGCTGGCAATGAATTTGGAATAATTAAAAGGAGGGAATAGAAAATGAAGAAGAACATTTCGACTATCGTATTAGGCTTTATTATTGCCTTCTGGTCGACTCCGGTTTTCGCTCAGATTGGGGATGTTGTTACCTGGTGGAAATTGGATAAAACAGTAAACGGAAAGGTAACAGATTCAATTTCAGGGGCTGAAGATGTGATAAACGGGAATTACAAGTTGGTGCCCGGAGTTTTAGAGCAGGCTCTGAAATTTGATGGATTTACTACGGTCATAAAGAGAAAAGCAGAGTTAGCTCCAAAGCTAACCGGAGATTTCAGCCTCCAGGCCTGGGTGGCTCTGGCCGAGTATCCCTGGAACTGGTGTCCCATAGTAGCTCAGGAAAAGGAGGGAAAAGAAGGTTATTACTTTGCTATCGGTCCCCGGGGTGAAGTGGCCCTGAAAATGGCAATTAATGGCCAGTGGATAGAATGTATAACAGAAACAAAGATCCCACTGCGAACCTGGCAGTTGCTGACAGCGGTTTTTGAAGAGAAAACTGGAATCAAAATCTTTATCGGGGGACATCTGGCAGCTGAACTTAAAATCTCAGGCCAATTTACAGCTGCGAATGATACGGAACTCGTAATCGGGATGAATCGCCAGAAGAAGACTCCCAGTGACCCCGTGCGCCCCTTTGCCACGCTTCCAGCCTGGTTCTCGCTGGACGCTATCCTTGATGAGGTAAAAATATACAGCCGTTCCTTGAGTGAAAAAGAAATTCTCGCCGAATATACTAAAAATCAGCCAAAGAAAGCCCCGGAGATAGCGGAGAGAAAAATGCCCTCAGGTCCGACTGGGCCTGGAAGATTCGGAGCTTATTACACCAAGCTAAACTATTATGATGAGTGGGATGCTCTGTGGAGAAGCGGGCCTTTCTCGGATGTGGTCGTTCAGTTTGACGGTTCTCCCATTAGAGTGGTTTTCTGGCGAGGGACACGATACTCTCCTGTCTGGGTTATGGAAAATGGTCTTTGGATGGCTGACCAGAGTGCCGAGGGTTTCAATAATCAAGAAGGATGCTTTGAACATATGCTGGATTCTAAATGTCTTTATTCTCATGTCAGAATTATTGAAAATACTCCGGCCAGAGTAGTGGTTCACTGGCGCTATATTCCCGTTTCTGTTTATCAGCATTTTTCCCAGCCGGATGAGATAACAGGCTGGCCTGATGCGATTGATGAGTATTACACTTTCTACCCCGATATGCTAGGGGTGAGGAAGGTAGTCATGTGGACTTCGGGCAAACCGCTGGGGCCACAAGAGGCCATTGTTCTCTGTCATCCTGGACAAAAACCGGAAGATGTGGTTAACCTTGACGCTTTGACCCTCATAAATTCAAAAGGAGAAGCCAAGACGCATAGCTGGGCTGAAAAGCTACCTGATCTTCAAAGCGGCCCGGCTGATGCAGTTATCCAGGTTATTAATTTAAAATCCGAATGGAAGCCATTTGAAATTTATGAGCCTGGCTGCAAAATAACTGTTTTTGGCATTGAGTTGCGACAGGGAATATCCCGTTTTCCTTGGTGGAATCATTGGCCCGTGGCTCAGATCCCCTCTGACGGCCGGTATGCTCAGGCTGCAGATAAAGCTTCCCATTTCTCTTTATCATGGGCTCGGCCACCGATTCATAAAGGGCCGGGGCTCATTTATTGGGCTAACTGGCTCTATGGCGCAGGCAAGAAGACTCCGGCTGAACTGGCTCAACTGGCCAGGTCCTGGATATCACCGCCGGCAATAATGGTTAAAGGGGACGGAGTGAGCGGCGGCGATTATGACCGGGGCCAACGGGCCTATGAACTAACCTTCGCGCAGGAAGGGATTAGTCAGCCCGTCTCCATTGAGGTTAATGCGAGGCCGGAGTCGCCGGCAGTAAATCTCTGCCTCGTTCTGAAGAATATTGGGGAGCAGGAGTTTGCAGTCCTTTTGGATGGCCAAAAACTTCAGCGTGGTAAGGATTATTCTACTGGTGTCATAAGAACTCTTGAGGGCGTTAATATGGTGCTTTGGGTTTATAAAACTTCGGAAAAACCCTTCAGAATAGCCATAAACCCGCTCTGATATATGAATAAATATCCATGTTTCAAAAGAACACCGAATCAATAAACCAAAAAAGGGGGATTCATGATTCAGGTAGTGTTAACTGAGCCGGAAAAAATCGAAATCAGGGAAGTGGAAAAGCCCGCTCCCCAAGAAAGCGAGGTTTTGGTTGAAATTAAGAGAATCGGCATCTGTGGGTCAGATATTCATGCTTATTATGGAAAACATCCCTATATAAGCTGCCCTATTGTTCAGGGGCATGAATTTTCGGGCAGAGTTGCTGAATTGGGCAAGGGAGTTACCGAATTTACCGTCGGGGACAGAGTCACGGTTATGCCTCAGCTTACTTGTGGCCGGTGTTATCAGTGCCAGCATGGTGATTATCATATCTGTGATAGTTTGAAAGTTATTGGTTGCCAGTCCAATGGGGCCGCGCAAGAATTTCTGGCTGTTCCGCAGGAGTTGGTGGTCAAACTTCCAGATTCAATTGATTATGACTATGGAGCCATGGTCGAGCCGCTGGCGGTAGGTGTTCATGCCGTCAGAAGATTGTCTGAGGTCAAGGGGCACAACGTTCTGGTCCTGGGAGCCGGACCAATAGGAAATCTCGCTGCTCAGGCAACCATAGCCCTTGGAGCCAATTCGGTGATGATCGCCGATATAAGCGATGTTCGCCTGGAGATTGCCAGAAAATGTGGAATTTATTTCACAGTGAATAATAAACAACAGGATTTGGAGAAGGAAATCAAGGAAAAGTTCGGGCCAGCAAAAGCTGATTCCATTATAGAGTGTGTCGGTTCTGAAAAGACGATTAATCAGGCTATTTCTCTGGCCAGGAAAGGCTCGGAAATAATTGTGGTGGGAGTGTTTGGAGAAAAGCCGGTCGTTGATTTTGGTCTTATCCAAGATAGGGAACTGAGGGTGATGGGCTCTTTGATGTATAAGAGAGGCGATTATGAAACAGCCATTGACCTGATCGAGTCCGGGAAGGTCCAGCTCCAACCGCTCATCAGCCGCCATTTTCCTATACAGGAATATGCCGAGGCCTATAAATATATTGAGAACAACAGAGAAAAGACGATGAAGGTCTTAATTGATGTCTGATTATTCCTAAATTGGCGGCCATAAAGGCGGCTAGGCCTATAAATTGGTTTAAAGCCAAATTTGATACCCAGTCGGGAGATAAAAATGGGGGATAAAAAGAAGAAAGCTTTTTTAATTATCATTTTAGTCTTTGTTTTTCTGCCAGCTTTTTTGCTGGCAGGCGAGGCACCCAGCAATTCCAGAAAGTTTGACCCCACGACTGTTATCTGGTATGAGCATCCGGCCGATAAATGGGAGAATGCCTTTCCTGTGGGTAACGGGCAGCTGGGAGCCATGGTTTTTGGCCGGACTGACGAAGAGAGAATTCAACTGAATGAAGAAACTTACTGGACAGGAGGACCTTACAATCAGACAAGAAAAGGAGGCAAGGAGCATCTGGCCGAGGTCAGACAGCTCATTTTCGAGGGCGATTATTTAAAAGCCCATCACCTTTTTGGCCGTTATCTGATGGGCTATCCGGTGGAGCAGCAGAAATATCAGTCGCTGGCCAATCTGATACTTGCTTTTGAATCTCAGGGCGATGTCAAAAATTATGTTCACCAGCTTGATCTGGATTCAGCCATTGTGACCACTTCTTATGAGCAGAATGGAATTAGCTTTAAAAGAGAGGTTTTTTCTTCGCCTGTTGATCAGGTTATAGTCGTCAGAATGGAAGCCAGCCAGCCTCGCTCCATTTCTTTTCGGGCTGAGCTGCGCGGCTGCCGCAACCAGGCTCATTCCAACTACGCCACCGATTATTTCCAGATGGATAGTTATGGCGAAGATGGCCTCATTCTAACCGGTAAATCGGCTGACTATCTTGGAGTTTCGGGAAGAGTTCTCTATGTTTGCCTCCTGAAAGCCATTATCAATGATGGTGAGGTCAAAACGGGCTATCGCGATCTCGTAGTTAAAAATGCCAGTGCCGTTACTCTTTATATTTCAGCCGCGACCAATTTTGTTTCTTACAAAGATTTAAGCGGGGACCCGTTAAAAAAAGCTCAGGAGGCTATTCAGGCCGCATTGAAGAAAGACTACCAGAAAATAAAAGAAGATCATCTCACCGCCCACCGGGAGCTTTTCCGCCGAGTTTCCATTGACCTTGGTTCAACCGATAACTCTTTTCTGTCCACCGACCTCAGAATTAAGAATTTCGATGGGAAAAATGACCCCAATCTGGCTGCTCTCTGTTTTCAATTTGGTCGGTATCTGCTGATTTCTTCTTCCAGGCCAGGAACCCAGCCAGCTAATCTTCAGGGCATCTGGAATGAAAACATGAACCCGTCCTGGGACTCAAAATATACCACCAACATTAATCTGGAAATGAATTACTGGCCCGCGGAAGTTACCAACCTTTCTGAATGCGCCTCCCCTCTTTTCCAGATGATAAAAGAGCTTGCTGACCAGGGAGCTGATGTGGCCAGGGAACACTATGGCTGCCAGGGCTGGGTTTTCCATCAGAATACTGATATCTGGCGTGTGGCCGCTCCCATGGATGGCCCCGACTGGGGAGCCTTCACAACCGGCGGAGCCTGGCTCTGCACCCATCTCTGGGAGCATTACCTTTTTACCCGAGATAAAAAGTTTTTGGCTGAATATTATCCAATCATGAAAGCCAGCGTGGAGTTTTTTCTTGATTTTTTAGTGCCGCACCCCAAATATGGTTGGCTGGTAACCAACCCTTCAACTTCGCCCGAGAATTTCCCGGACCGGCCCGGAAACATAACCTTTTTTGACGAGACGACCGGCTGGATGAGTCCCGGGACAACTCTTTGTGCCGGTTCAACTATTGACCTTCAGATCTTAAGCGACTTATTTGGTTACGCGGCCGAAGCTTCAAAAGTCCTGGGGGTGGATGAGGAATTCAGAAAAAAGGTTTTAGAAACAAAAGCTAAGCTCGCACCTATGCAGATAAACAAAAAAGGTGAACTTCAGGAATGGTTAGAAGACTGGGGCCAGAAAGAAAAGAGCCACCGCCACATTTCCCATCTATATGGACTTTTTCCTGGAAACCAAATTTCGCCAGCCAGGACGCCCCAACTGGCTGCGGCTGCTCGGGCGGTACTGGAACAAAGAGGCTTGACCGGAAATGGCTGGTCCTCAGCCTGGAAGATGGCCTGCTGGGCCCGTCTTTATGAGCCGGAAAAAGCGATGGATAATTTTCTTTATGCTCTTAAAAATTACAGTTTCAATAATCTCTTTTCTATCTGCTCTAATGCTCTTCAGGTGGACGGAAGTTTTGGCTTAACCGCCGCCATCGCTGAAATATTGCTTCAGTCCCACGAAGGTTTCATTGATTTTCTCCCCGCTTTACCCTCGTCCTGGCAGAATGGCCAGGTAAAGGGACTTCTCGCCCGTGGTGGCTTTGAAGTAAACTTGTCCTGGGAAAAGGGGAAATTAAGCCAGGCTGAAATTATTTCCAAAAAAGGAGAAACCTGCCGGACAAAAATTAAGGAAGCCAGGCCTAAAATCATTAACATACAGGGAGCTGTTCCGATTAAAAGGGTAAGCAAGGATGTTTTCGAATTCAAAACCAAGGCAGGTGAAAAGTACACAGTGGCTTTCTGAATGCGAAACGAGAGTCGCGGGAAAACGGAAAGGCTTTTCCCTCCAGGTCTTAGAGCGCTGTTTGCCTTATGCTTAACTGATAAAGCTTAAACGGCTAAAAGGAAATTTCAGGATTTTCTTTAAATAATTCTAGGAGAAAGCGGTTGGTCTGGGATCGGTCCTCCCCCACGCTGGTTACAAAAATAGCCGGCTCGTCAACCACTGGGCATTTATTTTCACAGATGCCGCAGCCAATACAGAGGTCAAGGTCAATGACAGGCGCCAGCGGTGTCTGCACCGAACCATTAGCCAACTTGGTTTCGGTCCGTAGTAGCTTAATGGCCTTAGGCGATGTCGGGCAATGTTCTTCGCAGACAATACAGGGCGAGCCGATAACATATGGCAGACAGCGGCTCTTATTAACCCAGGCGGTTCCAATCCGCACTTTGATTTTTTCCTCAATGGTTAGTTCTTTAATCGCTCCCGTGGGGCAAACCTGAGAGCAGAGCGAGCAATAATATTCGCAATAGCCTACCGTGGGTTTAAGAACCGGCGTCCAGACCCCTTCTGGTCCCGCCTCGCCCCAAGCCGGTTGCAGAGCGTTAGTTGGACAGGCCTTCATACATTCGCCGCACTTGATACATTTTTGCAGGAAAAGCGGCTCCGGCAGAGCGCCGGGTGGACGGATGAGTTTGGCTGCCGCTCTTTTATTAGCGGGAGTTATTCTAAAAAAAGGCACCGTTACCACCGCTAAAGCGGAAGTGAAGAGAAGCCGACGCCGCGCCAGATTAACGCCAGGCACTGCTTCCTTAGTGACTTTAAAGTCAAAGTTGATGGCGGCTGTGGGGCAAACCGAGGCGCAGGTAAAGCAATATACACATTCCGGCCGGTTCCAATCTTCACGAGGATAGGGATTAGCCTGAGTTTCACACTCGAGGGTGCAAAGATGACATTTAATGCACTTAGTGTCATCAATTTTAAGCCGTAAGAGGTTCCAGCGGCTGAGGAGGCCGAGAAGAGCGCCTAAAGGGCAGAGAAAGCGGCACCAGAATCTTTCCCGACTCAGGTTGAGGGTGATAGCGGCCAGAAAAAGCAACCCCACGAAGAAGCCTTGCTGGAAGGTAGAATTGAGAGCTAAGGTCGCCAGAAATTGATTCCACCTATCACCCCAGCTTCCTAAATGCAATCTATAGATTGAAGAAAGAAGGACGCTATTGACTTTGGCGAACCAGGGAATGACTCCGGTGACAAAGGAGCGATAGAGAAAAGAGAAGGGGTCGAGGTAACCGACTAAATCGATAGTCAAAACGGCCATGATGAGGACGACGAGCAAAAGAAAATATTTAGAACTTAAGCCGCTTCGCTCCCACTTTTTCGGCTTATGAAGTTTGGTCTTTTTAAAAACAAAAGAAAAGAATTGATGGACAGCGCCAAGCGGACAGACCCAGCCGCAGAACACCCGGCCAAGAATTAAGGTCAGGATGATAGTAATAAGAGAAAGCCAGAAGGCCGCATAGATCGTTCTTGAAGCCAGAGTGGTTGTCAGACCCAGAAGCGGGTCAAAATGGAAGAAGATTTCCACTCGGCCAATCGTATCTTCACCAGTAAAGCGGGTAAAAAAGAGGAGATAGAGGAATAAAGAAAAAAAGAGAAATTGGCTCGAGATACGGCCGATTTGGAGGAAGCGGTATTTTTTAGATTTTTCTTTTTTCAAGGCGGAGCCTTTCGAAATTGATTTCCCCGAGTCCTCTATCTTGGGCTAAGGCGAGATAGGGGAGTTCTTCAGGCTTGAGGTCAAAGAAGGTGGTAGCTAAACTATCCACAGCTACGGGGTCGACACCCGCCACGACCATTTTTTGGAGTTTGACGTCAGAAAGGCGGCCTCCCTGAGGACCGTTCCGGACCAAAATGCGGTAAGCATCCATAACTGTTAACACCGGCTTAAAAAAAGCGGCCAGGTCGACAAGTGCCTGGTCAAGCTTCTGGTGTAATTGATTCCTGGCCCCTCCCAACGCGCCCAGCCAGTTTTTCATCCCCAAGGTTAGCTTAGAAAGGGAATGATGCTTAGCAATCGGTACGTTGATAATCTTATCCACTTCAAGAAAATCCGTAAAAACTTCCCACTCCTTAAGCCAGGCACCGTTAAGCGCGGTCCTTTTCAGGCGGTAAGGGTTAGGAAGAAGCACCTTGGCTCCGGCTTGCTTAGCAGCGGCTTCGATTCCGGAGCGGAGAAAAGAACGCTGGGGCGAGTTAGTCGAATTATCAGTAACGATAACTTCCTTCGCACCCGCCTCCAAAGACATCTCGACTAAGGTGCGCACTACCTCGGGGTTGGTGCAAGCGGCCAGCTCGGGCGTCCTGTCCCAGCCAATATTGGGTTTAATGATAACCCTGTCGCCCCGATGGACGAAGCGTTTCATTCCGCCCACCAAGTTAACGGCTTCCTTCGTTATGGCGGCTGGGTTTTCGCCCTCAACCAGGGCTATGTCGGCGGTGGAAGCCGCCTGCCCCCTAAGCCAAGAAGGAGTGCTCAGGAGCAAACTACTGAAAGCCACATCTTTTAAAAATTCGCGCCTTTTCATCCGTGTGTACCTCTTAATTTTAGGCTCGAAAAGACTCAGCCTTTACCGAGGGATTTGATGTAGGCGAGAATCCCCTCATAAATTCCTTGCGCCAACAGGCTGCGGTAAGCTTTGGTTTTAAGCCTGGCTTCCTCTTGGGCATTACTCATATGGCTAACTTCAATAAGCACTGAGGGCATCTCACCGCCGATCAAAACCCAGAAAGGGCCACCGCGAACGCCCAAGTCCTGAGCGTCCGCGTGGACTTTCCTTAAACATTTTACCAGATTTGCCTGGATTTTTTCAGCCAGTTCTCGCGATTCCAAGACTTTGGAATAGCGGACGATCTTCCGGATGGTCTCGGCCATTTGGCTAATGGTTCGGGTGGAGGTGGCATTTTCCATAGCGGCCAGCTCGTTAACCACGGCATCTTGGCTGAAATTTAAGTAAAAAGTTTGGACTCCAGAGCGATGACGATTGGGATGAGCGTTGACATGCAGGCTGATGAAGAGGTCAGCCTTCTTTTGATTGGCAATCACGGTGCGGTTTTCTAAGGGGACGAAAATGTCGGTTTCGCGGGTAAGAGCTACCTCAAAACCGGCCGCCGTCAGCCGCTGCTTTAAATCCAAGGCTAAATCAAGGACAACTTCCTTTTCTTTAAGCCCGCTGCGGCCAAGGCAGCCGGGGTCAGAGCCGCCGTGCCCGGGGTCAAGGACGATGGTTTTGACTCCCAGACCAAGCTGGCGGGCTAAGGTCCAGCCAGCTTTGGTCGGTTCAGGGGGAGTGACCGGTTTTTCTTCTGGCTCAGCCACAATGGGTTTTTGCGCCTGCCCTGCCTTGGGATAAATGTCGATAACAATGCGGAAGGGGTCAAAAAGGCTAAAAACGTGGGTTCTTTCGACGAGGCGGAAGTCAAGTTCAGCCGTCAGGCGAACAATGGTCGGCGTCCGCTGGGCGATTCTGATTTTCGTCAAGTAGGCAGTCTGGACTGGAATCAGGCGCCCATGGAGGATGGGGTTGAGCTGGGCGCTCAAGACATCGACGGCTAAACGGTCGGGGTCATGGAGTTCAAGGGTCGTAAATTCTCGCACCTGGCCGCAATCAAGGACAATCCGGGTATGAGTCGGGTGGGTAAAAGTGCGCAAGTCATACACTTCCACTTTGACCGGATTTTTTTCCGGAGGCGTTTTTTCTTGAGAAGCGTCCGGCTTATTATGGACCGACTGGGCAGTAGTGGGTGGAGTTGGCGGAGAAGGGGCAAAATTCGTTCCATATTCGTCTTTCTTAACAGCTCCATAATTGGCGCCTGAGGTTTCTTCTGTCGCTGGGAAGGCAAAAAAAGATAGAAGCAGCTGACTATTGACCGCCCAGGGCAAAGATTCAGGGATTAAAAAAAAAGCCGGCCGGGCTGATTGAGTAGTTTTCTGTCTCGCTTTGGCCACATGAAAAGATGGCTCTAAAGAGAGAGGGAACGAAATGGCCAGGAGATTAAAGGAAGTGATAAAAGGGACAAGAAAAAATATTTGAGTTAGGTTGAATTTTTTCTGGCTAATTTTTCCCTCGCCAAAAGACCTTTAAGCTATCTTTTTCCCCATATATTAAATTATTGTTATATTAAAACAAAAATATTAGGCCCCATATTTTTTGAGCTTGCCGGCACTGGCCATCAAAAGAGGCATCACTGCCAGCGAGGGAAGGCGACCCAAGGAACCCCGGGAGCATTCTCTTTCCGTAAAAGTCGGCAGCTCATCACTGGGCATTGTCGAGGCCGCGATGAGGAGAGGGTTGGGATGCCAGGAATGAGCCTTGAGCCGAGCGGGCGTGGAGTGGTCAGAAGTGACGGCCAGCACCTCCGGCTTTAGCTGGAGAAGGGCGGGGATGATAGCATCGACTTCTTCGATCGCCGCTACTTTGGCTTCCACATCGCCGTCTTCGCCCGCGGCATCGGTTTTTTTGAAATGGAGATAAAAAAAGTCGGACTTAGAATAATTGGCTTCAAGAGCGGTGACCAACTCCGAAGCCGAGGGCCCGACGTCAACTACTTCCATCCCTAAAAGACGAGCCAGTCCTTTATACATAGGATAATTGGCTATCGCCAGAGGCTTCAGCTTATAGAGTTCCCTCATGGAAGGAATGGCCGGAAATTGCGAAAAGCCCCGGAGTAGAAGGGTGTTAGCTACTGGCTCGGCTTGAAGCAGTTTTGTAGCCTCGCTAATAAAGGCATTAACTAAGCGCGCGGTCCTTTCCGCTTCCGGTGAGAGGGCAAAAGCCGGGGCTGGCGGTTGGCCTTCTTTCTGCGGGTCGGCGTCGCTCAGCGCGTCACTCAGCTCATCTCCCCGAAATCGAACAACAAAACGATGCTCTTTGCCGGCAACAAGTGAGATTTCCGTGCCTTCTATGGAGCTTAGGTTTTGTTGCAGGTAGGCGCAAAGAGTTTGATTGATGGTGGTAGAGAGACGGCCAGCGCGGCGGTCAATAATTCGGCCGTCGCGAAGCGTGGCGAAATTACCCCTGGCCACAAGGTCTTTTGGCCCCACCTCCATTCCGACCCCTAAGGCTTCCAAAATACCCCGACCTAATTGATATTTAATCGGGTCATAGCCAAAAAGAGCTAAATGGGATGGCCCGCTTCCCGGAGTGATACCAGGGTAGACCGGGTCGGTTAACCCGCAGCTCGCCATGCGGGCGAGCTGGTCGAGGTAAGGATGCCGGGCTCGCTCGAGCTCAGTCCGGCCGTCGATGGGCAACCCGCCAAGGCCGTCGATTACCAATAAGACAATTTTTGCGTTGTTAACTTGAGTCAATTCTTTGGCTAATTCTTCCCAGTTCATTTTTCTCCCCGATTTTAAACATTACACTATAAATGAATCCCGCCACACCGTCAACCGGCTTAGGGCCGAAGCCCGAGAAGCCAGACGAGTTTAGACCCTCTTACCTTTATCCCGGCCGCCTCGATTCGATTGAATCATTAAAAAGGCAAGTCACTGGTTATTAGAAAAGTTGAAATTTTCCCGCTGTAGCTATGGCTTTAGAGGAGGCGTTAAATACATTTTGGTTCTTCTGGGTTTTATGTGCGCAAACCTGGAGAATTAAAGGCGCCAGAAGGGCTGTAGATGGCCTTTAGATGCGGAGTTTTAGAATAAAGTCTCTTGGACCGTTCTCGTATCCTATCATATTCATCTAATCGGCCTCATGCACCACAAAAGGGCCTGAGGCGAGCTGTCTAAAAGGTTCGTTAGAATCTATTATTTTTACCCAAAATAAAGTCGGAAGAACCTACATCTTAAATGCCTTAAAGTTTTTAATGGAAATTTCAATTTGGAGGCAGCAGAATAGGCTATTATATTAGCGTTTCGTGACTTTGGCGGGTATTGCGTCCCTAATTAGGGACTGGTAAAATCGGAAGATGAATAAAGTCTGCATTCTCGATTTTGGTTCTCAGTATACCCAGCTTATCGCCCGCCGGGTCCGGGAGCTCGGAGTTTATGCGGAGATTCATCCCTATAATATATCCCTCTTGCATCTGAAAAGGGAATCACCCCAAGCCATCATCCTCTCTGGCGGACCGCAAAGTGTTTATGAGGCCGCCGCGCCTTTAATTTCTTCGGAGATTTTTGACCTTGGTATCCCTGTTCTTGGCATTTGTTACGGCCTTCAGCTTATAGCTCATCTTTTAGGCGGTCGCGTAACTCCGGCCGCCAAAAGAGAATATGGCTTGGCCCATCTCCAACCTCTTAGCCGCGATGGATTACTTCACAACATTCAGGAAGGCTCGACTGTTTGGATGAGCCACGGGGACCGGGTTAGCCGTATTCCCCCCGGTTTTATGATTACTGGGATGACTCCCAATACCAAGGCCGCAGTGGTGGAAGCCGCGGGGCGGCGGATATTTGGCGTCCAGTTTCATCCCGAGGTGGCCCATACATTTGAAGGTAAAAAAATTTTGAGTAATTTTCTTTTCCGTCTCTGCAAACTAAAGCCGGATTGGACGATGAGCGGCTTCATCGAGAGTAAAGCGGCGGAGATAAGGAGGACTGTTGGCCGCCATAAGGTAATTGCTGGCCTGAGCGGCGGGGTTGATTCCTTGGTCGCTTGCCTCATTATTCATCGAGCTATCGGCCGTCGTCTTCTTTGTGTTTTTGTCGATAACGGATTATTGCGAAAGGGCCAATACGAAGAGTTGCTGGCGGCCTTTCGCCGCCGCTACGGTCTAAACGTAATTGCCGTTGATGCCAGCCGTCGTTTTCTGGCCAAACTAAAGGGGGTTGTCTCACCGGAGAGGAAAAGAAAGGTTATCGGTCGCGCCTTTATCGAAATCTTCGAGGAGCAGGCCAAGAAATTTAAGGACGTAGAGTTTTTGGCCCAGGGAACAATCTATCCTGACGTAATCGAGAGTGCTCCCGTCAAAGGTCCGTCGGCTACAATCAAAAGCCATCACAACGTGGGCGGGCTTCCCCCTGGACTTCGTTTCCGGCTTATTGAGCCCTTAAGGGAGCTCTTTAAAGACGAGGTCCGTCGGCTGGGGCTGGAGCTCGGTGTGGAGCGCGAGTTTATCGAACAACACCCCTTTCCGGGACCGGGTTTAGCGGTAAGAATCCTCGGAGAAGTGACCGCCCCGCGTCTGGCTATCTTAAGAGAGGCGGATGAAATTCTGCTGAACGAAGTAAGAAAGGCTGGCCTTTACTCTCAACTCTGGCAAGCCTTCGCTGTTTTGTTGCCGGTTAGAAGCGTCGGGGTGATGGGCGACCAGAGAACCTACCAGCAGGTCGTTGTTTTGCGTTTAGTCCAGAGCTTGGACGGCATGACCGCTCAATGGTTCCCGGCGCCCGCCGACTGGCTCGGCCGGGTGGCCTCGAGGATTGTTAATGAGGTGCCGGGTGTCAACCGGGTGGTTTATGATATTACGACCAAACCCCCGGCAACGATTGAGTGGGAGTGAGGTTGATTGATGGAGTCGAGTTTTATCCATCTTCATAACCATTCAGAGTACAGTATCCTCGACGGCGCGCTGCGACTTGAGGACCTCGTTGAAGCTGCTTATCAAGCTAAAATGCCGGCCGTAGCGCTCACCGACCACGGTAATGTTTTTGGCGCGGTTACTTTTTTCAAGCTGGCTAAAGCACGGGGCTTAAAGCCGATTCTCGGCTGCGAGGTCTACGTTGCTCCAAATAGTCGGTTAGACCGAGGCGCGGAGGAAGCCCACAATTATCATTTGGTCCTTTTGGTTAAGGACGGCCGAGGCTATCGTAATCTCTGTCATCTTCTAACCAGTAGCTATTTAGAAGGATTCTATTATAAACCCAGGATAGATAAAGAACTTTTAGCCCGCCATAGTCAGGGCTTGGTCGGCCTCTCCAGCTGTCTGAAGGGAGAAATCGCCGTTCATTTAGCCCGGGGTGCGACCAAAGAAGCCGAGAAAGCGGCGGCCGACTATGCCTCGCTCTTTGCGGCCGGCGATTTTTATTTAGAACTCATGGACCATGGCTTGCCGGCGCAGCGGGAAGTAAACCAGGGGCTAATTCGCTTGGCCCAGCGGCTTAACTTGCCTTTGGTCGCGACCAATGACGTTCATTACCTGCGGCAGGAGGATGCCTCCAGCCACGATGTCCTTCTTTGCATTCAGACGAACAAAAAAGTGAGCGACGCTGACCGCCTGCGGTTCGGCTCGACCGAATTTTACTTTAAATCGCCCGCCCAAATGGCCCAGCTTTTTGCAGAAATTCCCGAGGCTCTTAAGAATACCTTTCATATTGCCGCCAAATGTCAATTTGATTTTCCTTTAGGTAGCCATTTTTTGCCGCGTTTTGAACCGCCCGACAGCTCGCCCCTCGAAGAATATTTTGACCGGGTCGCTTGGGAAGGCTTTGCTCGACGTCGGGAGCTACTCTTAGAAAAGGAGCGCCGCGGGGAATTGAGTCATCCACTTTCTGTCTATGAGGAACGCCTCCAACGCGAAATCAGGTTAGTTAAACAGATGGGCTTCGAGGGCTATTTCCTGATCGTTTGGGACCTGATTTCCATGGCTCGGTCTAAGGGTATTCCGGTTGGCCCGGGCCGCGGTTCAGCGGCTGGTAGTCTGTTAGCCTTTTGCCTGGGTATTACTGACATTGACCCCATCGAATATGACCTGCTCTTTGAGAGGTTCTTGAACCCGGAGCGAATTACGCTGCCCGATATCGACATTGATTTCTGCGGCCGGCGCCGAGACGAGGTCATAGAATATGTTACCAATAAATACGGACGGGAAAACGTTTGTCAAATTATCACCTTTGGGACGATGGCTGCCCGCCAGGCCATTCGGGACGTCGGCCGCGTCCTGGAAGTTCCCCTCCCTGAGGTTGACCGCATCGCCAAGATGATTCCTGCCTTTGGGCCAGAGGCGACAATCGACGGTGCCCTAAAAAATATTCCGCCCCTCCGAGAGCTCTGCGAGCGGAACGCCAAGCTGGCGCAACTGATGAGTATTGCCCGGCGGCTCGAGGGGCAGGTGCGGCATCCTTCAATTCATGCCGCCGGCATCGTTATTGCTCCCCGGCCTCTGGTGGAATTCATGCCGCTTTATATGTCGACGCGCAACGAAATAACTACTCAATTTCCGATGGAAGATATAGAAGCTATCGGTTTACTCAAAATGGACCTCCTGGGCTTGCGCAACCTAACTGTCATCCGGGACACGGTCGAGCTGGTTTCTAAAAACCTGAAGGAAGAGGTTAACCTTGACAAGGTCAGCCTCGAAGACCCTAAAACCTTTGAACTTTTTCAAAGCGGCGCAACTGACGGCGTCTTTCAGTTTGAGAGCCCAGGGATGAAGGAGTTGCTCCGCAGTTTTAAGCCAGAAACCTTTCGTGACCTCATCGCCCTTAACGCTCTTTACCGTCCCGGACCGCTCAAGAGCGGCATGACCGAAGAATTTGTCCGCCGAAAAAAGGAGCCGCAGCGAATCGTCCAGGAAATTCCTGAACTCGAGCCGATCCTTAAAGAAACCAGAGGAATCATTGTTTATCAAGAACAGGTAATGCGGATTGCCACAGAACTGGCTGGGTTCACCATGGCCGAGGCTGACGTGCTGCGGAAAGCCATGGGGAAAAAAGATACCGAGGCGATGAAAACTCAGCGGCAGAAATTTATCCAGGGAGCCAAGAAAAAAGGCCTGAGTCAGGCGCAGGCGACGCAGATCTTCGACCAGATTCGCCATTTCGCTGAATACGGTTTCAACAAGTCGCATAGCGCCGCTTATGCTTACTTAGCTTATCAGACCGCCTATCTTAAGGCCCATTACCCGGCCCATTTTATGGCAGCTTTGCTCACTTCGGAGGCAGAAAGAGGCGCTACCTCGCAGGTAGTTAAATACATTAATGAATGCCAGGATATGGGAATTGACATTCTTCCCCCTGATATCAACAGTTCTGAAGGCCGTTTTACGGTTGTTGAGGGGGCAATCCGCTTCGGCCTGACGGCAATCAAAAACGTCGGCGAAACGGCTATCGAGGAACTCATCGCGGCGCGGCGGCGTTTGGGCCGTTTTAAGTCTCCCTTCGAGGTAGTGGAAAGCGTCGATATGAAGTTGGTTAACCGGAAAGTCTTGGAGAGTCTAATCAAGGCGGGCGCTTTTGACAGCTTAGGCTGGAAGCGCTCCCAATGTTTCCATCTGATTGATTTAATAATTGAATATGGCCATAAAATCCAGAAGCAAAAAGTGGCACCTCAGAGCCCGCTTTTTGAGGTGGAAGAGCTTCTGCCGCCCGAAGTCCCGCAAGAAGTAATGGAGATGAAAGAGTGGGATGAAAGCCTGCTTCTTTCTTACGAAAAAGATGTGCTGGGTTTTTATGTCACTGGCCATCCTCTTTCTCAATATCAACGAAATCTTCGACGCCTCGTCAGTCATACCCTGAGTGAGCTCGAACAGGTCAGGGATAATTTAAGCGAGGTAAGAGTGGCCGGCATAATCACTTCGGTGAAGGCGCTCAAGACGCGCAAAGAAGAACGGATGGCAACTTTTATGCTCGAAGATATGACCGGTCGAGTGGAGGTGGTGGCTTTTCCGGATGCTTTCTTGCCCCATCAGGAATTGCTCCGCGAAGGCCAGCTCGTTTGGTTAAAGGCTCGCCTATTGGGAGACCAGGATAGCCGGCGCTTACAGCTTATCCAAGCTATGCTGCTCATCGACGCCTTCCAGAAGCAGGCCAAATGCCTTGTCCTTCGTCTTTTTGTCCCAGGTTTGGAGAAATCAACCATGGAGGCGATTAAAGATATCTTGGCTGAATATCCGGGGGAATGTCCGGTTCTTTTTGACTTAGAAATCCCTTTCCATTGTCGCCTTCGCCTCCAATCCCGAGAAGTAGTCGGGGTTACACCCACCGAAACTTTGACCCGGCGGTTAGAGTCGCTTCTCGGGGAAAAAGCCGTCATCGTCGAATATTAGCTCTGCGAGAGGGTTTCCGTTATAATTAGAAGCATGACTTATCGGATTATTGTGGCTGATAATAGCCCTTCGGTTCAGAAAATTTTTGAGCTAACCTTCTCTGACCCCGAATTTGAGCTGCGTTGCTGCCGCGATAGTCAGGAACTGTTCACCCAGCTTAACGAAACCAGACCTGTCGGGCTAATCCTGAACCTGTCTCTTCCTGGTCAGGATGTTTATGACTTGGTAGCCCAGCTTAATTCCCAATCTGAACTCCGTGGTTTGCCGATAATCTTGGTTCAAAATGCCTTTGAGTCAATCGAGGAGAAACGTCTTTCGCCCCTCGTTTTTACCAAGCTTGTGACCAAGCCTTTCGATTCTGAAATGATCGCCGAGATAATAAAAAAGGCTCTCCGTCGGACTGAAGAGCCCCAGACTTTGCCCGAAGATGTGGCGAGTGAAAATCCCTCCGGCCCGCCAGCCGAGGAGCCGTTTCCGGCTAATCCAGAGGATTTAGCCGCCTTAGCCCGGCCCATCATCAGGGAAGAAATAGTCCTTTTAGAGCGAGAGCTGGAAAAAAGGCTCCGAGCTTCTTTGCTCGCTGAATTAAAAAGATGGGTTGAGGAAAAATGGCGGCCGCGATTTAGAGAGAGTGGTCAAAATGAATAGGATTTATGATTTACCTAAAACTTACGACCCGGGTTCAGTCGAAACCCACTGGGCTGATTTTTGGGTGAAAGAAAAGCTGTTTATGGCCGGGGTCGACTCCAATAAGCCCAAGTTTTCTATGGTTCTGCCTCCCCCTAACGTCACTGGCTCGCTTCACATGGGACACGCTCTTTGTTTTACCCTTCCCGACATCATCGCTCGGTGGAAAAGAATGCAAGGTTTTAATGTCCTTTGGCTGCCAGGAACTGACCACGCCTCGATTGCCGTTCATAACGTGATCGAACAGAGCCTCGCGGCCAAGAAGCTAAGCCGAGAAAAATTGGGCCGAGAGGAGTTTCTGCGAATAGCCTGGGAGTGGAAAGAGAAGTACGGAGGCATCATTACTCATCAGCTTAAACGCTTGGGAGCCTCGCTTGATTGGACCAGAGAAAGGTTCACTATGGACCCGGGTTTTACCTTGGCCGTGCGGAAGGTTTTTGTTGACCTCTACCAGGAAGGTTTGATTTACCGCGACTATTATTTAGTCAACCGCTGCCCTCGCTGTCAGACAGTTCTCTCTGATATCGAGATTGAACATCGGGAAGTAGCGGGAAAACTTTATTATATTCGTTATCCGTTGGCTGATGCTGAAGGAAGTCTCGTTGTGGCCACCACGCGTCCAGAAACCATGCTCGGCGATACGGCGGTGGCCGTTCACCCTGAAGACGAACGTTATCGGCCGCTTCACGGCCGAATAGCTATCCTGCCCTTAGTTGGTCGGCGTTTGCCCATAATTACGGATGAGAGAGTGGAAAAAGATTTTGGGACGGGCGCGGTGAAAGTAACCCCAGCCCACGACCCGGTTGATTTTGAGTTGGGCCGCCGTCATCACTTAGAGCAGGTAGTAGTTATTGATGGTTCAGGTCGGATGACGGAGGCGGCGGGTCCTGATTTTCAGGGACTTGACCGCTTAGCCTGCCGCCAGAAAGTTGTGGAAAGACTGCAGAAAGAAGGTTATTTGGTCAAAATTGAAGATTATCGGCATAACGTCGGGCATTGCTATCGTTGCCAAACAGTGATTGAACCCTATCTTTCCTGGCAATGGTTTGTGCGGATGAAGCCTCTGGCTGAGCCAGCCATAAAAGTAGTGGAAGAGGGGCAAATTGAATTTATCCCGGCTAACTGGGCTAAGACTTATTTTGACTGGATGTACCGGATTCATGATTGGTGTATTTCCCGGCAATTGTGGTGGGGCCATCGTATCCCAGCCTGGTATTGTCAAGATTGCGGCGCCACCATTGTGAGGCTGGAAGACCCTACCCACTGCCCTGAATGCGGCCGCCACAATTTGCGCCAGGATGAGGATATCCTCGATACCTGGTTCAGCTCAGCCCTCTGGCCCTTTGTGACTATGGGCTGGCCTGAGGAGACCCCGGACCTGAGAGTCTTTTATCCCACCGACCTGATGGCTACCGGCTTTGATATCATCTTTTTCTGGGTGGCGCGGATGATTATGATGGGCCTTAAATTTACCGGCCACATTCCTTTTCGTCAAGTTTTTATTAACGGCTTAGTCCGTGATATGTACCGCCGCAAGATGAGTAAATCCCAGGGAAATATCATCGACCCGCTCAAGATGATTGAAAGATACGGCACCGATGCCTTGCGCTTTACCTTAGCCTCCCTGGCTGTGCCGGGAATGGATATTTCTCTTTCTGAAGAAAGAATGGCTGGGTACCGGGCCTTTGCCAATAAAATTTGGAACGCCGCGCGCTTTGTGTTGATGAACATCCAGGGTCAAGAACTTAGTATCAACGAGGCAGAATTAACCTTGGCCGACCGCTGGATAAGGAGTCGTCTCAGGAAAATAATCCAGGAAATTAACAGCGCCTTAGAGCAGTATAAATTCTACGAGGCCGCCGACAAAATTTATCATTTTACTTGGCACGAATTCTGCGATTGGTATTTAGAACTGAGCAAACCGTCGTTGCGGGAAGGGAGAAACACGACGAGGGCTGTTTTAGCTCAAACTCTCGAGCTCACGCTGCGGCTGCTTCATCCCTTTATGCCTTTTATTACCGAGGAGGTCTACGGACATTTGCCAGGAGCCCAAAAATCAATTGCTCTCGGCCCATTTCCTGTGGCTGAAGCTCTGCCAGCCGACGAAACAGCCGAATCCCTGGTGGCTCTTTTACAAGAGCTGGTAACGGAGATAAGGAGCATTCGTTCTGAGCATCGCCTTCCTCCCTCCCTCAAAATCAACGCCTGGATTCGGGCCGCCGACGAGATGACCGCCGCCAGGTTGGCCGAACTGATGCCTTATATAGAATTCTTATCCGGCCTGACCAAACTCGAGTTAAAAACCGGCTTTGCTACCGGTGTTCCCTGTTTAAAGGGAGCTGGTGCTACCTGGGAAGTGGCCATTCCCGCTGCTGGCGTCGTTGACCTCGAGGTGGAGAAGGAAAGGTTGGAGAAAGAAATTAGGCGGGTAGAAGAAGAGATAGCGAAGCTCCAGAATCGCTTGGATAATAATTCTTTTATAGAGAAAGCCCCGGCTAAAGTAATAGAAGAGACCAAAGCTAACCTGCGAGAACTCCAGGCCAGGCGAGACAAGCTGACTAAAAGCCTGGCTGGAATGGACTAAAATTAGCTGGCCATGAATATCGGGGGAAAGATTATCCGTTTTTCTAGTTTGCCCTCGACTAATGACCTGGCTAAGGAACTGGCGGCCCGAGGAGAACAGGAGGGAACAGTGGTCATAGCCGACGAACAGACTAAAGGCCGGGGCCGAAGAGGAAGAAGCTGGTATTCAGCCCCGAAGCTTGGCCTTTATGTTTCCGTCATTCTTCGACCACAACGCTCTGAGCTTTCTCTACTGCCGCTTATCTCAGGTTTGGCCGTGCGGGAGTTTCTTAGTGAAAAGTTTGACCTGAACCTAAGGTTGAAATGGCCCAATGACATTGTCTGGGAGGGAAAAAAGCTCGGCGGCCTTTTGCTGGAAAGTTGCTTTTCGGGTTCAACACCCGTTTATGCTATTTTGGGCATCGGCCTGAACGTCGGCCATTCTTTTGATGATTTTCCTCCAGAACTTAGAGAGCAAGCTATTTCCTTGCGCTTAGCCTGCGGCCGGGATGTCACTCCGGATGAACTTCTGCCACTTCTCTGGCCGAGGCTTAATTCCTGGTACGAGGTTTTTTTGGAAAGAAGAGATGAAATGATCGTCCGGACTTTTGAAACTAACCATCTTTTCGCTCGGGACGAGGAGATAAAGGTGGAAGTTGAGGGTCGGGTAATTCAGGGCCGTCTGGCTGGGTTTAACCTTGAGGGCGCGCTTTGTCTAATAACTCCGCAGGGCAAAATGTCTTTCCCTGTCGGCGAGGTGAGCCTCAAAAAAGCCTGAGGAGGCAAAAATGCTTTTAACCATTGATATCGGCAATACAACAATTCAGATAGGCGTTTTCGAGGGAGGCGAGCTGATTCGAACGTGGAAAATTAAGAGCGACCGCGAGCGAACCTGTGATGAGTATAGTTTAATTATCTTTGGCTTTTTTAGAGAAGCAGGGATAGAGACCGCGGCTGTAGACGGCGCTATCATTTCCAGCGTTGTTCCTCCCCTTACCCCCCTTTTTCAGAACCTCTGCCAGCATCTTTTTCAAGTTAAACCGTTGCTGCTGGGCCCAGGATTAAAAACTGGCATGCCCATCCTCTATGAAAACCCGGCTGAAGTTGGTGCTGACCGGGTGGCGGGAGCAGTGGCGGCGTTAGAAAAATTTGGGGGCCCGGTGATAGTCGTCGACTTAGGGACAGCCACCACTTTTGATGCCGTCTCGGCGCAAGGGGAATATCTCGGGGGAGCTATTGCCCCTGGGATTAAAATCTCCGCCGAAGCTTTAACCATCCATACGGCCAAGTTGCCCCGCGTGGAGCTGACTAAACCCCGGCGGGCAATTGGCCGGACAACCGTGGCTAGCATGCACTCGGGAATATACATTGGTTATATCGGGCTCATTACTCATCTGGTGGAAGAGGTCAAGAAAGAGCTTGGTACTGCAGCCAAGGTTGTGGCCACAGGTGGTTTTGCCGCCTGGATAGCGCCTGATGTGCCCGTTATTAATTATATTGAGCCAAACTTAGTTCTTGAGGGCTTAAAAATAATTTATGAACGCAACAAGAGTTGAAGAACAGAAGGGAATAAGAAGAAGCGTGGAAGAGGAAAGGGAAAAAAGACATTATTATCAGGCGATTGCTCGTCACTTTTTTCTTGAGAGAGGCGGTCCTTTTTTGCTCTCCGCTCGCGACTTGGAAGTTATTGCTAAATGGGAAATGATGGGTATTCCGCTGCCGGTTGTTTTGGAAGGCATTGACCGGGCCGTTGAAAAAAGAAAGAAACAGCGCCGGCCATTAAAGTTTTTTTCTCTTCTCGGGTGTGACTTGGAGGTCCAGAGGGCTTTTGGCCAACACCGCGACCGATTAGTCGGGAAGCAAAAAGAATTCGGCTCCAAGGACAAGCGGCCAAAAATCATGGCAGCATTAGAAGAATTCTTAAAGAAAGTTCCTCCGGCTTGGCAGAGTTTAAAGCCGATTATGATTGAGGCTAAGGAAATTTACGGCCAGCGAGATATAAAAAATTTAGCGGCAAGGCTGGAGTTTTTAGAGGAGGAAGTTGACCGGCTTCTTTTAGCGGGAGCCACGGTCCAGGAAAAGCGAGATATTCTCGCCTGGGTGGAAAAGGAATTCCCAGCCGCCAGTTCAGCCGAAAAAGAAGAACTTCTTCAGACGGCGCTTCTCAAATCTCTCCGGGACAAATACCGCATCCCTCACCTTTTGACTTGCTATTATTAAATTTAAGGAAAGAGGCTAAGAGTGGAAAAGAAAATCCTGCAGCTTTTTAACCAGGGTAAGACCAAATGGAATCTGAAGACCATGGCTCGGCAGCTCGGTCTGCGCTCCTTTGAAATAAAGTCGTTGCGGCGCCACCTGAAAAAATTGCAGAAACAGGGTCTGGTTGAGCGGCACAAAGGGGTTTATAAACTGGCGCCCGCTCCGTATGTTATCCGCGGGGAATTTTTGGCTACTCCTTCGGGCTATGGTTTTGTCCGGCCAGAGGCGGGCGGCCCGGATATTTTTATTCCACCGCGGTCAATTGGCAGCGCGATGCATGGAGACGTGGTCGAAGTTTGGCTGCATGAAGGCCGCGACGGCCGCTTAGAAGGAAAAGTTAGGCGGGTAGTCAAGGCCAAGCCAACTCTCCTCGGGTTTTATGCCGAGCGCTACGGCCAGCCCTTCTTTCTGCCGATGGATGACCCGAGCTATGGAGAAATTCCTCTCGAGCGGGGACAAGCTAAGAGTTTAGAAGAAGGTATGGTAATTGAGATTGACCGTCGGACTAATAGATTGGTTAGCGTCTTTGGCCGGCCCGACGACCCGCTTGTAGATACTCAGGTGATAATAAAACGCCATGGTCTTTTGACCGCTTACTCCCCTGAGGCACTTAAAGAGGCGGAAGCCCTATCCCCGCGGCTTAATCAGGAAGCCCGGCGGGCAAGGAAAGATTTCCGCCGTTGGAAGACAGTGACTATTGATGGCGAGAAAGCCCAGGATTTTGACGACGCTGTAAGCGTGCAAAAATTAGCTAACGGTAATTATCTCTTGGGAGTGCATATCGCTGATGTCTCTTATTATGTCCAGCCCGGTTCTGGCTTGGAGGCTGAAGCCTTGCGCCGCGGGACCAGCGTTTATTTTCCTGACCTAACGCTCCACATGCTTCCCGAACGCTTAGCTACTGACCTTTGTAGCCTTCGACCAAAGGTAACCAGGTTAACCTTTTCCGGGCTCTTGGAGATTAGCTCGAAGGGCGAGATGGTGCGCGGCGAGTTTCATCCTTCGTTGATTAAAACCGCCGAGCGTCTCACTTACACTTCCGTTTATAAAATTTTTCAGGGAGACAAGCAAGAAAGGGAAAGATATGCCTATTTAATCGATGACCTAATTTTGATGAGGGAGCTGGCTGCTTTGCTGAGAGAAAAAAGGGAAGAAGCGGGTAGCCTCAATTTTGACCTTCTTGAACCCGAGTTGGTCTACCGCGAAGGCCAATTGGCGGAGGTGGCCGCCTTTGAACAGAATGAAGCTCATCATTTGATCGAAGAATTTATGGTTCTGGCTAATGAAGCTGTTGCTACTTACTTTTCTGAGAGAGGTTTGCCCGCCATTTATCGGGTTCACCCGCCTCCTTCGGCCAGCGACCTCGAGGAATTACGCCAGAAGGCCCTCGCTCTCGGGCTCTATCTGCCCCGAGGAGACCAAGTGCGGCCGGTAGACTTACAACGTTTGTTACAGGCGGCGGCTGGCCGTCCTGAAGAAAAAATAATCAACGTCCAGGTGTTGCGGTCGCTGCGTTTAGCGGTTTATTCTGAGGAGAATATAGGGCATTACGGGTTGGCTAAAACTAATTATACCCATTTTACTTCGCCCATCCGTCGGTATCCTGATTTGGTCGTTCATCGGCTGCTGAAGGCAGCGTTGGCCGGAGAGGAGGCCCCAGTTGATGATTTAGCCCAGCTGGCCTGGCATTGCTCTGTCTGTGAGCGGAAAGCTGAAGCTGCGGAAAGAGATTTAATCGAATGGCGCATTTTTCGTTTTCTCCAAACTAAAAGGGGTGAAGAATTCAGCGGGTTGGTCGTGGACATTAACCGGGCTGGGTTGGTGGTGGAATTAGAGGATTATTTTGTTCAGGGTTCAGTGGCTTTTTCTGATTTGAGCGGAGACCATGATTGGCGTCGGACCCCTGGTGGCTTAATCGGCAAAAGAAGTGGCCGCAAAATTCGGCTCGGTGACCGGTTGAGGTTGATTCTGGTAAGCGTTGACCCCATCCTGCGGCGCCTTAATCTTGTCCTTCCTTCTGATTTCTGGGGAAAGAAAAAATGATGACCAGGACTTTGGCGGCGATCGTCAAGAAAGAAGCGCACGAACTTGATTGGCCGCTGAGCGTCCAGGTCGTTTTCCGGCGTCAAAAGACTTCCGCCAGGCTCAAACCCGCCGCGGCCGCTGCGGACTGGCTAAAACCCAATGAGGCCTTGGTTCTGGTTCAACTGAACCGTCCCCTCGACGTTTATTGGGGCGAAAGGTTTAAAGTGTTCTGCCGTCAAGGCAGCCGAGAAGTGACTGAAGGTCGCGTTATCGACCCATCGCCTGAAATGAAGGGGAAGGAATTGGTAGTTACACCGCTTCTGCGCCTCTTGTCAGGTCAGCGTGAGGCCATGATCTTAGCCCTTTGTCGTCGGGGCGGAGTGAGGGGGGTCCGCGAAAAAGAAATAGTCGAATTCACCGGTCTGACGCCGGAAAACCTTCTGCTACGCGCCGAGGAGATGGAGTTAAAAGGGCTGGTCAGAATCCTTGGTTTCCAGCCTCTATTTATGATTTCGCCCGAGAGCCTGACCTGGTTAGCGGCCCAAGTCGAATCGTTTCTCGGCCGTTTTCACCGTCTCCATCCCGAAGCCGCCGGCGTTGAGGTGGAAAAAATAAAAAAGCGCTTTCGCCTGCCTCATATTATCCTTGGCTTGGTCTTAGCCAGGTTACAAAAAGAAAAGAAGATTATTTCCTATGAGAAGGGTCTAGTGAGCTTGGCTTCTCATGAAATTCCCTTAGGGCCAGAAGAAAAGAAAATCCTTAAGGCTCTGGAAGAAATGTGCTATCGCGGGGAGCTGAGGCGGGTTTCCTTGGAGGAGATTCGCCGCCAGTTCCGTCTTTCCAGCCAGACGCTCGAGAAATTACTTTCTCATCTCATGGTCAAGCGGAGAATTGTCCAGAGTGCCGACGGTTTTTACCTTCATTCCCGCTGGCTGGAAGAAGTGATTAATCGGCTTCGCAACTTAGGGAAAAAAGAATTTACTGTTAGCGAGTTCAAAGCCTTGACAGGCCTTTCGCGCAAATATGCTATTCCTCTTCTTGAACTGCTGGATGAGATGGGGATAACGCAGCGAAAAGGTTCACTCCGCGAAATTCTCTGAGCTTCCGGATTATTTCCTTATTTGAGCGGTTTGAAGGCTAAGCCCGGAAGGCGGCGGAGGAGGTTATTCTGGAAGCAATTTTGCCTAAGACCCACAGGATGGAAAAGAATGATATTTTTTATTGCGTCCGAACCGGCTGGGTGAAGAAAATTTTTTAGCTTGGCCCCTATTTTTTCCCGCCCTCTTTCTTCTGCAGAGCTGATTTGAGCTTTTCAGCGAACAAGCTAAAAGCCGGCTTTTCGCTGAGTAAGGGCGGCTTGGCTTCTTCAGCTGGTTTAGGTTGAGCCTGAGTTTCGGGGCTCGCTTCTTCAGCCAGAACTTCTTCCTTAGCCTTGATGGCGATAAGAGCTTCCTGCTCTGACTCTTCGATTTCTATCTTTTCCTCGATCACTTTGCGTTCGCTCTTGCGGGCACGAGGCAGTTTTTCTGCTTCAGGCTTAGGCTTCGGTTTTTTAACCGGCTTTTCTTTCGAGGGAGCAGGAGGAACAATCGGCACTCGCGGATAAGATTCCAATTCGGCTTCATCAGGAGTGATTACTTCTGCGGCTTCGGCCACCACTGTTTCTACTTCCATCTCTTGAGGTTGTGGGGAGACGCCTTCTTCCGGCCTAAGCAAAGCTGACTCGGCGGCCTCCGCCGCAACCGGTGGCATAAGGATGACTTCGGCGGCGGCCGCAATTGGCTCCCGGTAGATAAAAAGGCCCTTGCCTTTTTCAGAGCTAAAAAACTCTGGGCTGTTCAACAAGACTGTTTCTACATCTTCGGGCGTGGTGGCTCTCAGGATATCGACGAGGTGGTAGGCGCGCAGGTAATGAAGCGAGAAGGTCACCCGACCCTCTCCGAAGTTCTTAAAAATCAAAGTGAGGAGGCCGTGCAAATCAAGCTCTTCGCGCTGAGAGTAAAAAGAAAAAAGTTTATTCAGAGTCTCCCTTTCCAGGTAGAGGATTTTATTGGGCGCCGAGAGGGTTGACCATTCTTCGCCTTGGTCGAAGAAACGGTCGGCAGCTGGGTCATAAGCTAACTTAATAGCCGCAATCCTCTTTTTCCCCTTTTTAATCCAGAAGTGGAAATGCTCCGGCCCCTTTTTTTCTATAGTGATACTTGTCCCTTGGGCAATGGCATGTTCTTCAAAATAGGCCTTAAACCCGAGGAAAAAACTCCCTTGGGGATAAAAGTAAGCCGTAAAGCTTTGCCCTTCTTCGGGGTCGGTAAACAAAAATTCTCGGGAAGCGGCCAATTCTTTTTGAAGGCTGCGGGGTATTTTCACTGCTCCGGATAAAATTTCTCTCCAAGTAAGATAACTCTTGAAAGGGAAAGAATGGCACAGGCTGAGCTGGGGTCGCTCGGTTACCTGAAGCGGCGGAAGTTTTATCGGAGGTGAAGCAATCGGCAGGCCTTCCAGCCAGGAATTGAGGATATTTTTAAGATGCCATTTCCCCCACCCTTCAACCGAGACTAAAATAAAGTCTTTCTTGTACTTTTTATCTAAAAGATAATTAAGGCAAAGACAATGCAGCTCGAAAAGAGACTGGCCGGGTTCGAGGGGGAAGAAGCGGCGGATTAGTTCTTCAGTCGAAGCTGATTTTTTTGTTTCCTGGAGATAATTTTCCATTTCTTTAACTTTGTCTTCAGATATTTCGACTTGATTCGCCACCAATTGCCAGCGGTCATTCCAGGAGAAAAATTTAGGCGATTTAACCAGCACTGCCCGCAAATTACGGCTGATTGTTTTGAGGTCGCGCTCAGTTATAGGCAGGGTGGTCTGGCGAGGGTCTTCATAGGGGCTGAGCCTTTCGGGCATCTTACCCAAGCCATCGGTGTTCGAGGGCAAGAGCACCGGCGCATTTTTCTTTTTCATGTAATCAATATATTTTCGGAAAGGACCCCCTCCAGTGTAGTCAACCTCTAAGATCTCGCAATTATAGTTAGGGTAATAAGTTTTTTTAATGACCTTAAGGACGACTGCTCCCTGAAAATACTCTGTCTGTTTGCTGCCCGTAGTTAAGGGTTCATCGTATTCTTTATAAATTAGGTCGCCCACTTCATAGCGACAGGCAGGGTCATACTTGAGGACAGCCTGCTCTCTCTGGTCAGCGGTTTTCAGGAAAGCCAGCCTCTCCGTCAGTTCAGTAATGGAGAAAGGTTTTTTTTCTCGCTCGAGTTCCTTCTCTAAAAAGAGAAGGTCTGAATCTTGGACTTCAGTGGTAAAACCTTGATTAGCCATATCAATCTTTCTTCTTTCCCATTAATAATAGCATAATCGCCTTCTGCACATGAAGCCTGTTTTCGGCCTGGTCATAAACGACTGATTGAGCCGAATCAATGACTTCGCCGCTGACCTCTTCCCCGCGATGCGCGGGTAGACAATGCATAAAAAGTGCGTCTTTTTTGGCCTGAGCCATTAATTTACTATTAACCTGGTAAGGGGCGAAGATTTTTTTCCTTAACTCCCTCTCACTTTCTTGGCCCATCGAAGCCCAAACATCAGTATAAATGGCGTCTGCTTCCCTTACGGCTTCTTCAGGATTGCTTGTCAGAAGAAGCGAGAACCCGGTTTCCCGTCCATCCTCTTGAGCCATAGAGACCACCTCCGGCTTTGGCTCGTATCCCGGGGGAGTAGCTACTGCTAAGGACATTCCCGCTTTGGCGGCCGCAAACATAAGGCTATGACAAACGTTATTTCCATCGCCGACGTAGGCCAGCTTGAGCTTAGCCAGGTCACCTTTTTTTTCTTTCAAGGTAAAAATATCAGCCATCGCCTGACAGGGATGGAGTAAATCCGAAAGACCGTTAATCACCGGACAACTAGCCGCTTCAGCCAGGTCAAGGATATTCTGGTGGGCAAAAGTCCGGATCATGATGCCATCAACCCAGCGCTCCAGATTTTTGCCGACGTCGTAGAAAGTCTCGCGGGTACCCACTTGAATGTCAGCCGGAGCTAAATAAATGGCTTGGCCGCCCAACTCCAGCATGCCAACCTCAAAACTAACTCGGGTGCGGAGCGACGGTTTCTGGAAAATCATGGCCAGAATTTTATGCCTGAGGTGGAGACGGAAACGGTGGGGTGAGCGTTTCACCTCCCGGGTTAGATCCAAAATCTCGTGAAACTCATAGAGGCTTAAATCATGAATGGAAATAAAATCCTCGACCATCGCCTTCTCCTTTTTTATGTTGCCTTAATCCTGGTGCCAGCGCGGTTAATCAGCGCCGCCCGCAGGTAATTGGCGGAGGTGATTAGGACCTCCTCTCCGCCGCCCTCGATGTATTCAATGGCGGCTTGGATTTTTGGTCCCATAGAACCAGCCGGAAATTGTCCCGCTTCAAGATAAGCTCGTGCCTCCGCAACTGTCATTAACTCGATGGGCTGCTGGTCAGGTTGACCAAAGTTAAGATAAACCCGGTCGATACTGGTCAAAATAATGAAGAGGTCAGCCTTAATTTCTCGGGCCAAAAGGCTGGCCGCAAAATCTTTATCGATAACCGCCTCGACTCCCTTAAAGAGGCCATTGCCGTTAATTATAACGGGGATACCCCCCCCGCCGGCCGCAATCACGATGCGGCCCGAGTTAACCAGGTCCCGGATGATCCCCTTCGGCATCACATCAATAGGACGAGGCGATGGGACAACTTTGCGCCAGCCTCGGCCCGCGTCCTCGACCATGGTCCATTTTTTTGACCGGACTAAGGTTTGAGCGCGATATTTAGTATAGAAGGGACCAATGGGCTTAGTCGGGTTAGAAAAAGCTGGGTCTTCTCGGTCGACGACTACCTGGGTGACGAGCGTGGCGACTTCTTTGTCAATAGACGCTCGCCGCAGTTCGTTCACCAGGGCTTTCTCCAGCATAAAACCCATACTGCCTTCGGTCATGGCGTCGCAAACTTCCAGGCTAAAAGGGGGGATTTTGTTAACCGCTTCCTCCATCTGGATGAGGAGGTTGCCGACCTGAGGCCCATTGCCGTGGACAACGATGAGCTCATAGCCTTTGCGGACGATTTGAATCATCAGCCGGGCTGCCTTCTGAGCGTTGCGCATCTGTTCTTCCTGCAACCCGCGCTGGTTCTCGGGAAGAATGGCATTGCCACCAAAGGCGATAAGGGCAATCCGGCGCTTCATTAGAACCTCGCCAACACCTCTTTTAAATTAGGTGAGCCAATTTCTTCCAGCTCGTAAATAACACGGAGTATTTTTTTATCGCTCTTGATGACTCGGTTGAGGTCGATGGGTGTCGCGCTGACAACCAGGTCGCAATCCGCCTGGTTGATGGTTTCTTCCAGTTCAGCTATCTGTTCCTGGCCATAACCCATGGCTGGAAGGACGCGGTCCAAATGATGGTACTTAGCAAAGGTCTCTTTAATACTGCCAACGGCAAAGGGCCTGGGGTCAATTATCAGCGAGGCGCCGTGCAGGTTAGCGGCCACGACACCGGCGCCAAAGGTCATTTCGCCATGGGTGAGCGTTGGACCGTCTTCGATAACTAAGACTCTTTTTCCGGCGATTAGCGAACCGTCAGGGACGGTAATTTTAGAGTTAGCGCGAATGACCACTGCCTGCGGGTTAACAGTCTTAATGTTTTCTAATAAAATATTTACTTTTTCTATCGGAGCAGTGTCCATTTTATTAATCACTAAAACCTGGCCGCGGCGGAGATTAGTTTCTCCCGGATGATAGCGAAGCTCATGGCCAGCGCGGTGAGGGTCCAGAACAACAATCTCTAAGTTAGACCGGTAGAAGGAGAAGTCGTTATTCCCTCCATCCCAGAGAATAATATCGGCTTCCTTCTCTGCCTCCGCGAGGATAGCGCCATAATCTACGCCCGCGTAAACCACTATTCCCTGCTTTATATGGGGTTCATATTCTTCTCTTTCCTCGATGGTGCATTCATGGCGGTCCATATCTTCATAGGTGGCGAATCGTTGGACTCGCTGTCGGGCTAAATCACCGTAGGGCATCGGATGACGAATAACCACCACTCGCCGGCCCTTTTCTTTAAGCAGCAGGGCAATTTTCCGGCTGGTCTGGCTCTTACCCGAGCCGGTGCGGACAGCACAGACTGATATAACAGGTACTTTAGCCTCGAGCATTGTTTCTTCAGGGCCGAGGAGCGAAAAACTGGCCCCGGCAGCCATGGCGATTGAGGCACGGTGCATCACATATTCGTGGGAGACGTCGCTATAAGCAAAAATAACTTCTTGGACGTTATATTTTCGGATGAGTTCCGGCAAAGCCTCTTCCGCATAGATCGGGATGCCTTCTGGATAAAGAGGCCCTGCCAAGGAGGAGGGGTAAACTCGGCCCTCTATATCTGGTATCTGGGTAGCAGTGAAGGCCACTACTTTATACGCGGGATTGTGGCGGAAGAAAACATTGAAATTATGAAAATCTCGACCTGCAGCTCCCATAATAATTACCTGGCGCATCAAAAAACTTCTCCTTTTCTGATAAAACTAAATATAATTTTCCCTTATAGGGAAATAGGATAGTATAGTATACCTTGCCCCTGGCTTCAAGGCTACGAGCCTGAACGCAACCAGCCAAACATTAAGGGTGTCAGAATGGGTGGCCAGAAGGCGGCCTTACCCAGAATGCAGCAGAAAGGGGCTGACCGCCTCCCGCGGCCAGAAAAACCAGTGGGTTACCAAGCCGCTACGGGCCCTCATGATGCCATAGAGACCAGCTCTTGAGCGAAGGCGGAGGCATTATTGCCACACCTCCTTAGAATGGCCTGTTTTTTGTCTAAGGGTCCGGCCCAGGCCATTTTGCTTCCCTCGGGTGGCCAATTGAGGTTAGCGATTTTGGTGCCCATTAAGGAGCGATAATCTTTGCTGGCCATAAGGACATTCCAAGGTTCTTCCGTCTCCATGCGGATTTTTTAGTTAAAGGAGCGGTGCATCAAGCTGGTCAGAACAACTCGCTAAATTGAGGTTGATTGTGGCTTCTGGGAAAGCCTAACCGTCAGAAGCTGAGAAAAAGGGAAATTTTAGCTATTTTCCTGGCGCCCAGCTACGATTCCTCTTCCGCTTCTTTTTTCCAGGTTTTGTCTTTGCGGTCATAGCCCTTTTTCCCCTTTCGGGTGGAATGGGGATGGGAGGGGGGCGGAAGAGGGCGCCTAACTTTTAGCCAGGCTGGCTTCTGGCGGCGGTCTATCCGATGCGGCATGAAGACAATCTCCCCCTAAATATTAATAATATCAGCCTCCAGGCGAGCCGGGTCCAGAAGAACAACAGTGCTCCTGCCTGTCAACCAGCCTCCTGTTTCTCCTGGATTGATTACTAATGTTTGGCCGACGAGGCGAATCTCCGGCCGATGGGTATGGCCGTAGATAATGATATCATAACGGCCGCTCTGGGCGAGCGATTCGACCTCATAATGAAGATGGGTAAGGAGGAAGCGAACCTCATTCTCTGCCCAGATGAGCGGCGGCTGTCTTATTTCGCCATAGACCCGAATCGCTTCTTCCAGCCCGAGCTTTTCGCCGTCGCAGTTGCCAAAAACGGCTTTTACCGGCAGGTCGAGGGAACTTAATTCTCGAGCGGCAAAGGGCGCGACGAAATCACCAGCATGGATAACCAGGCGGCAGTTAGCCTCCTTGAATAAGGAAACAGCTCGCCTTACAGCCAGAAGATTATCATGGCTATCCGCCATAATGCCTATCATGAGGTTTTATTATACTATAATTGAATTGCGGGTTTGCCAAGCATATCTTCTTTTCCTTTCCGCCTTGCCGAATAAGCTTTAGACTTTTCCTTTGCGGCCGCATCTGGTCTCCAGTGGCCTTCCGCTTGACAGTTAAGAGGGGAATTCTTTAATATATAAGGGCTAAAATTTTAGGCGCGTAGCTCAGTGGGAGAGCGCTTCCTTGACGCGGAAGAGGTCGTGGGTTCAATCCCCTCCGCGCCTATTAGCGAAGAAGTGAGAGACGAGTCTGAGGTATAGAACGATAAATAGACAAAAAGAACCTAGACTGCTTACCCGGCAAAATATCGTTCCGTGATTTAAAAATGGTCTGAAATCAAAGGAATGGTGTCCTTATTTATGATTATAAAGGGAAGCGAGTCCAGGATTAAGAATCTGGAGGCAGGGTAGGTGAATAAAGGCAATAAAGGCCAAGAAGAAACTCCGTCTGAAGCCCAGCAGCCGAGTTTAGAAACTTTACGGCACAGTGCGGCCCATCTTTTAGCTCATGCCGTTACTGACCTTTATCCCGAGACTAAATACGGTATCGGGCCGGCAGTGGAAAACGGTTTTTATTACGATTTCTATCGAGAGCAACCGTTTACTCCGGAGGATTTGGCTAAGATTGAAGGGAGAATGCACGAGCTGGCTTCGGCTGACCTACCGATTGAAAAAATTATTCTCTCGCGACAAGATGCGATGGACCTTTTCCGCCGCCGTGGCCAGAACCTGAAGGTGGAATTGATTGAAGAAAAAGCGGGCTCAGAAGTCACCTGCTACCGTCAGGGTGATTTTATTGATTTTTGCCTTGGACCTCACGTTCCCAGCACCGCCTATTTGAAAAACTTCAAACTTCTCTCTGTGTCCGGGGCTTACTGGAAGGGTGATGAAAAGGGATTGCAGTTGCAGCGGATTTACGGGACCGCCTTTTTTACGGCTGAAGAGCTGGAACGCTATCTTCGCCTCCTTGAAGAAGCCAAAAAACGAGACCATCGCCGCTTGGGGGTCGAGCTGGACCTTTTCAGTTTTCATGAAGACTTGGGAGGCGGCTTAGTTCTCTGGCATCCTCGCGGGGCCACGGTTAGACGTCTTATCGAGAATTTTTGGCGGGAAGAACATCGGCGCGACGATTATGATTTTCTCTACACGCCGCATATTGCTAAACTTGATGTCTGGAGAAGAAGCGGCCACACTGAATTTTACGAGGCGATGTATCCGCCAATCCGGACCGAAGGAATTGACTACCAACTTAAGCCGATGAACTGCCCTTTTCATATTATGGTTTATCAGTCTCGCCAGCGGAGTTATCGCGACTTGCCGCTTCGTTACGCTGAGTTAGGGACCGTGTATCGTTTTGAACGCGGGGGCGTGCTTCATGGCTTATTGCGGGTGCGAGGGTTTACCCAGGACGATGCTCATATCTTTTGTCGCGAAGACCAATTAGAAGAGGAAATCCTCGGGGTAATTAATTTAGCTCGCCGACTTCTTACTGCCTTTGGCTTTACCAGCTATGATATTTTTCTTTCTACCCGGCCCGATAAATTTGTCGGCCGAATTGAAGATTGGGAGAAAGCCACGAAGGCCCTTCAGCAGGCCTTAGAAAGAGCCCAGCTGCCTTTTTCTATTGATGAGGGCGAAGGAGTTTTTTACGGCCCAAAGATTGACATCAAAATTAAGGATGCTCTCCAGCGCTCCTGGCAATGCACGACGGTTCAGTTAGATTTTAACCTGGCCGAAAGGTTCAACCTGACCTATACGGGTGAAGACGGTGCGGCGCACCGACCATACCTAATTCATCGAGCCCTTCTCGGTTCCCTAGAGCGGTTTTTTGGGGTTTTGGTTGAACATTATAACGGCAATTTTCCTCTCTGGCTGGCGCCGGTTCAAGTAATCCTTTTGCCGATTGCCGAAAGACATCATGAATACGCCGTCGCCCTAAAGAAAGAATTCAAGGCTAAAGGATTGAGGTGTGAGGTCGACTTGAGCCGGGAAAAGATAGGTTACAAAATTCGCGAGGCTGAAACTAATAAAATCCCGCTGATGCTCATCCTTGGTGATAAAGAATCAAGCCGGAAGACGGTTTCGCTGCGAGTCCATGGTCAGGGTGATAAAGGAGAAATGGCGGTAGAAGAATTCTTAACCCAAGTCCTTTCCTTAGACCAAAATAAATCCTTAACAATTGAATTTTGAAGGAGGTCAAGCATTTTTCGGAAACCAATTCCTTATCCGGTAAAAAAGGCTAAACCCCATAGGATTAATGAAATGATTTTAGCCCGTGAGGTGCGAGTGATCGATGATGAAAAAAAACAGGTGGGCGTGCTGCCCCTTTCAGAGGCCCTAAACTTAGCGAGACAGAAGGGTTTAGATTTGGTGGAAGTAGCACCCGAAGCCAAGCCGCCGGTGTGTCGAATCATGGATTACGGGAAGTTCCTGTATGAACAGCACAAGCGAGCTCATGAAGCTAAGAAACACCAGAAACAGTCCCAGCTTAAAGAGATCAAATTTCGGCCAAAAATCAGCGGCCATGATTATCATTTTAAGTTGAAGCACATCCAGAGGTTTCTCGAAGAGGGCAACAAAGTGAAAATTACGGTTATGCTCCGGGGCCGGGAGAAGGCTCGACCGGAGTTGGGGCAGCAGATCCTTGACCGCCTCTTGACCGATATTGCAGGCTACGGTCGGCAGGATGGAGAGACTAAGCACCATGATTGGGCTTTATCTTTATTAGTCGTCCCGACAGGAAAAACGGTGAAAACAGGAGGACAGGATGCCAAAGCTAAAAACTCACAAGGGAGCTCAGAAGAGGTTCAAAGTAACCGCCAAAAAGAAAATTCTTCGGAGCCGGGCCAATAAAAGTCATCTGCTGACGGGCAAAAGCGCCCGCCGGACCCGTCGTTTGAAGAAAAAAGCCCAGGTGGCAGCCTCAGAGAGGGCCTTGGTTAAGAAGATGCTTCCTTATGCTTTCTAAAGAAAGGAGTTAGCGATGCCGCGCGTAAAGAGGGGACCCAGAAAAAAGGAAAGACGCAAAAAGATATTAAAATTAGCCAAGGGCTATTGGGGAGCTAAAAGTCGCAACTACCGGACCGCAAAGGAAGCGGTGGAAAAATCCCTTCTCTATGCTTACCGCGACCGTCGGAACCGAAAAAGAGATTTTCGCCGCCTCTGGATTATTCGCATCAAAGCGGCCTCGGAAGCCAACGGACTTAGCTATAACCGTTTTATCCATGGGTTAAAAAAACTGGGAGTCGAGCTCGACCGACGGGTGTTAGCCGAGTTAGCCGTGCAAAACCCCGCGACTTTTCGCCGAATTGTGGAACGCATTAAGGAGGCTATTGCGGCTTAAGATGAAGACAGTTCAGGAAGAAATCGAGGCCTGCCGTCAGGCGTTTCAGGCGGCCCTGGTAAAAATAAAAGATAAGGCTTCTCTTGAAGAAACCAGAGCTGATTTTTTGGGGAGAAAAAGAGGCCGGCTAACCGCTCTTTTTGAAGCATTCAAAAACCTACCGGCGGAGGAGAAACCGGTCATCGGTCGAGAACTTAACGCTCTTAAAGCGGAATTCTTGCAGGCCTTGGAAGCGAAAGAAAAGGATTTTTCCCGAGAGAAAGGTGAAAAAAAAGAAAGCCTGGACTTAACTCTCCCCGGCAAGCAGCGTTCCTTGGGTTCGCCTCATCCAGTTAAGCTTTTTTTGGAAGAGATAGCCAAAATTTTTTTGACCATGGGTTTTGCGATTGAGGAAGGGCCAGAAATTGAGACCGATTATTACAATTTCGAAGCCCTGAATTTCCCGCCGCACCACCCCGCTCGGGATAGTTGGGATACGCTTTATTTAAGCGAAGGCTGGCTGCTTAGAACCCACACCTCCCCAGTTCAAGTACGCGTTATGGAAAGGCAACGGCCGCCTATTCGGATTATCGTGCCTGGCCGCGTTTTTCGCCGCGAAGCCATCGACCCCACGCATCTGCCGATGTTTTATCAGGTCGAAGGACTGTTGGTCGACGAAGGGGTGAGCTTTGCCCACCTTAAAGGAACCTTAGAATATTTTCTCCGGGCTCTTTTCGGCGAAAAAACCAAAGTGCGTTTCCGGCCAAGTTTCTTCCCTTTTACCGAGCCTTCGGCTGAGGTAGACATCGAGTGTACAGTTTGCCAGGGGCGGCTACCGTCGTGTTCTGTCTGTGGCGGGTCTGGGTGGAAAGAAGTGTTAGGTGCAGGCATGGTTGACCCGCAGGTTTTAAAAAATGTTAACATTGACCCTGAACGCTATTCAGGCTGGGCTTTTGGCCTGGGGATTGAGCGCACTGCCATGCTCTTTTTCGGCATCAATGATATGCGCCATTTTTATGAAAACGATTTACGCTTCCTGAGACAGTTTCGAAGACAATGAAAATTAGTTATGACTGGCTGAAGGATTTCATCGACCTTCCTTTGTCTCCATCGGAGCTCGTGGGCTTGCTCAATCATTTAGGCTTGATGGTAGAGAAGGTAGAGGAGAAAGAGGGAGAGATTGTTCTTGAAATAGAGACCTACGCTAACCGACCTGATACGCTGGGCCACTTGGGAATAGCTCGAGAAGTGGCTGCGGCCTTAAAAATTAAATTGAAAGAGAAGCCTTGGCCGGTCAAAGAAATTCCTGTTCTTAGCTCCAGTTTAATCAGTGTTGAAATCTTTGACCCTGACCTTTGCCCCCGCTATTGCGGGGTCGTGGTCCGGGAGGTCAAGGTTGGTCCCTCGCCCGCCTGGCTGAAACGTCGCTTGGAAGCCGTCGGTTTGAGGTCAATCAATAACGTGGTAGATGTAACTAATTATGTCCTAATGGCCACCGGCCAGCCTATTCATGCCTTTGACCTCAGCCGGCTGGCCGGGCCGAGAATTGTCGTGCGCCGAGCCCGAAAAGGGGAGAAGCTCCGGATTCTTGGCGGGGTCATTGTCGACCTTCCACCTGAAAGCCTGGTAATCGCCGACGCCGAAAAACCTGTCGCTTTGGCGGGAATAATCGGGGGCGAAGATTCAGCGGTAACTGAAACTACTGCTGATGTCTTCATCGAGAGCGCGTGTTTTAATCCTATCTCAGTCCGGCAGACAAGGCAGCGGTTGGGCTTAGACACTGACGCTGCTTATCGTTTTGAGCGCGGGTCTGATATTTCTTACCCTCCGGCAGCCGCTCGTTTAGCCGCTTCCTTGCTAACAGAATTTGGCGGCAAAATGACCCAGGGCGTTATCGACATCTATCCCCAGCCTTATCGCCCGAAAGAAATCCTCCTCCGATTGAACCGGGTCGAAGAGCTTCTCGGGGTTAAAATAGAGAGGGATTTTATCAGCTCTCTGCTCCTGTTTCTTGGTTTCGAGACGCAAAGTTTGAACGAGTCAAGCTTTTTGGTCCGCATTCCCAGCCACCGCGTCGATATTGAGAGAGAAGCTGACCTTATCGAAGAGGTCGCCCGCTTTTATGGCTATGACCGTATTCCTTCCGTTCTTCCCCCGCTCAAGGTGCTCGAACGGCCGCCGGAGCGGTGGCGGGAACAGGTTGAAAAGCTAAGGCTTACTCTTTTCCATCAAGGCTTTGACGAAGTCCTGAATTTTAGTTTTTCTGACCCCGAAAAAGAAAAGGCGTTTAACACCGGCTTTCAACCCATAAGCCTCAGCAACCCCCTTTCCCAGCGTTACTCGCTATTGAGAACCACTCTCTTGGGCGGTCTTTTAGAAAATATTGCCTATAATCAAAAGCGCGGGGCGGCCGGAGTCAACATTTTTGAGCTGGGCAACATTTACTATTATGATAATAGTTCCCCTGCAGAAAAATTTTACTTGGCCCTCGCCGCTAACGGCTGGGTGGATGAACCCGGCTGGGCTGGCCAAGGTGAAAAAGCTGATTTCTTTTATTTAAAAGGGACCTGTGAACTCCTGTTGCGGGAGCTCAGGTATGAACCTTTTTCTTTTCGACTGACTGAGCATTCCTTTTTTGATGCCCAATCCTGTCTGAGCCTGGAAGTTAAAGGAGATGTAGTTGGCTATTTGGGGAGGATAAAGCCAGAGCTCATGGCTTTGTTTGAAGTGGAAGGAGAGGTTTTGGCCGCAGAGATTAACCTGTCACTTCTTCTTTCTAAACAACCCCGTCCATTTAGCTATGTACCTGTAGCTCGTTTCCCGGCTATAATCCGGGATATCTCATTTGTCGTTCCTGATGAGATACCCTATGAGACGATTCGGCAATCTATCGAGAATCTTAACTTGCCCCATTTAGAAAGCTTTGCCCTTGTCGACCGTTTCGCCAGTCCTAAATTGGGAGAAAACGTTGTCAGCATTACCCTGCGGTTTATTTATCGCCATCCCCACCGGACTCTTTTGACTGAAGAAGCAGACCGCTTAGATAGCCGCGTTATTAGCCATCTCCGCTCTACTTTCCAGGCGAAATTAAGAGAAGGAGGCGCCAATTGACTTCTGAAATGGAAAGAATTACAATCCTGGAGGGGAAGATAGGACAAATAATAGAATATATTAACCGACTAACCAACGAGAATGAAAAGTTGCGGCAGCAGGTAAAGGAACTTAAAGCTAATTTAAAAGATTATGATGAGCAAGCCAAAAAGCTGGCTCGACTTCAGGAAGAAATGGAAAAATACCGGGGCGAGAGGGAAATGTTGAAGGAAAAGGTCGAGGCGCTAATTAATCAAATCGATAAACTTGGCCTTTAATGGACAAAATTATTGAAATCGAAATTTTTCGTCAAAAATATAAAATTCGGGTCAAAGGAGATGAGGACGAAAAGTACGTTAGCCTCTTGACTTCTTATGTGGACCAAAAAATGCACGAGGTAGCCGTGAAATCTAAGTCATCCGACAGTCTAAAGATCGCTGTCTTGACCGCCTTGAACATTGCTGACGATTATTTTGTTACCAAGAGGCAATTAGACGAGCTTAACCGTGTCCTCTCCCGCTTGGAGAGGGAAATCGGCGAGGTGGAAACTCGGCTTGACGAATATGGAAGGAACTATGACTCTGTCGATAAAAGTTCGTGATTTTTTAGGGGACAATAGGCATTGCCTGGTAATAGATAAGCTGACCCCTAAAGACTTGGGGTTAGCGGTGACAGGGATTTTGTCTATTCCCGTTTAATGTAGGTTTTTGCCGCCTCCGCCTCTCGCCCTTTTTCTCCTTTGGTTCGAAGCTTGAGGAGGTAGAGAAGGTGAATATAGCGTTATTGTTGGGCGGTGGAGCGCTTTTTCTTTGGATTTTATCCGTAATCTTTTTTCTGGTTAAAAGAAAATCCGGGGTTCGCTATTTTTTATGGGCTCAGAAAGAAGCCGAAGAAAACTTAAAGAAGGCCAAAGAGGAGGCGAACCGAATTATTCGGGAGGCAGAAGAGGAGGTTAAGGAAAAGCAGCAGAGTCTCGAGGCTGAACTAGAACGCCAAACCAGGGAGAGACGGCGCAAAATCAATGAACTCGAAAGACGTCTCTTACATAAAGAGGAACAGTTAGAAAGACGGCTTCAGAATTTAGAGCGCCGGGAAAGAGACCTTTCAACTCGGGAAAGGCGGATTGTCCAGAAGGAAAAAGAAATAGAAATCCAGGAAGAAAGAGTCAATGCTCTGGTCAAGAGAGCGGCCGAGGAGCTTGAAAGAATCTCGGGTCTGACCCAAGAAGAAGCCAAAAATCTGTTGCTCAAGCGCCTCGAGGACGAAGCCAAGCTGGAATCAGCCCAGCTTCTCCGCCGGTTAGAGGAGGAAACGCGCGAAAAAAGCAACCTTTTGGCACGGGAGATTATCAGCCAGGCGATTCAGCGTTCCGCGGCTGAGCACGTCGTGGAAACCACCGTGTCAGTAGTTGATTTGCCTTCTGAAGATATGAAGGGCCGGATAATTGGCCGCGAGGGGCGGAATATTCGAGCCTTAGAAATGGCGACGGGTGTGGATATCATTGTCGATGATACGCCGGAAGCGGTGATCCTTTCCAGTTTTGACCCGATTCGACGGGAATTGGCTCGGCTGGCCATCCAGAAGTTAGTTGTTGACGGCCGGATTCATCCCGCCCGCATAGAGGAAGTAGTCGAGCAAGTCAAGGCTGAGCTGGAAGAAAAGATTAAGCAAGAGGGTGAGGGTGTGGCCCTAGAATTAAAAGTTCAGAACCTCCATCCAGAGCTGATTAAATTGATAGGAAAACTAAAGTATCGAACCAGTTACGGCCAGAATGTGCTGCAGCATTCCAAGGAAGTTGCTTATCTGGCGGCGCTGATGGCCCGGGAGCTGGGGGTGGATGCCGAGGTGGCTCTGAGAGCTGGTCTGCTTCATGATATTGGCAAGGCGGTTGACCGGGAAGTGGAGGGAACGCACACCGAACTTAGCGTCGAGTTAGCTAAAAAGTATGGTGAATCAGCGGCTGTTGTTCAGGCCATTGCCTCCCACCACCGGGACATTGATTTCCCTTCGGTCGAAGCTGTTTTAGTCCAGGCAGCTGATACTCTTTCCGCCGCCAGGCCCGGAGCCAGGAGAGAACTCTTAGAAACCTATATCCAGAGACTCCAGAAACTGGAGGAAATTGCTAACTCCTTCGAGGGAGTGAATAAGAGTTTTGCTTTGCAGGCCGGCCGGGAAATTAGAATCATCGTCGATAGCCAGAAAATCTCTGATGACCGAGCCCTGCTTATTGCTAAAGAAATTGCCCAAAGAATCAAGGAAGAGTTGGATTATCCTGGCCAGATTAAAGTCACGGTGATTCGAGAAACAAGGGCTGTGGAATATGCGCGATAAAATAAGGGTGCTCTTCTTGGGCGACATAGTCGGCCGACCAGGCCGCCGCATTTTGAGCCATCATCTTCCTGAGGTCAGAAAGGAGTTGACCCCGGACCTGATTATTGCCAACGCCGAAAATGCGGCCGGCGGAGTCGGCCTAACTCCGGAGGTAGCGCGGGAACTTCTTTCCTTAGTCGATGTTTTAACTTCTGGCAACCATATCTGGGATAAGAAGGAAGGGATTTCTTTTTTAGATACAGAACCGAGAGTATTAAGACCGGCTAATTATCCTCCGGGTAATCCTGGAAAGGGTGATTATTTATTTTCCGTGAGCGATAAGTTAAAGGTGGCCATTCTCAATTTGCAGGGTCGGGTTTTTATGGAAGCGATTGATTGCCCTTTCCGGGTTGCCGATGAAGTGGTCGCGAGACTCCGCGCAATTACGCCGCTTATTGTGGTTGATTTTCATGCCGAGGCCACCTCAGAAAAACAAGCCATGGGCTGGTATCTGGATGGTCGGGTCTCAGCGGTGGTCGGCACCCACACCCATGTTCCCACTGCCGATGAACGGATTCTTCCCCAGGGCACGGCTTTTATTACTGACGTCGGTATGGTCGGCGCTCAGGATTCAGTTATTGGCATCAAAAAAGACCAGGCTCTGGCCCGTTTTCTTACCGCTCGGCCGCAAAGGTTTGAGCCAGCCAAGGAAGGGGCGATTCTTTCCGGGCTTTGGGTTGAGCTCGATAGTCGCACCGGCAAAGCCACGGCCTTGCGACGGCTGTTCATCTCTGGAGAAAGGGAACAAGATGAGCCATCTCGATAGCCTCGTCCTTCGGGACCGCGTTTATAAAGTCAGTGAGATTACTGAACTGATTAAATTAGAGCTGGAAAATTCTTTTCCCTTTCTCTGGGTTGAAGGCGAAATATCGAACTTCCGTCGCCATACTTCCGGCCACCTCTATTTCACCCTTAAAGACGAAAGGTCGCAGCTCCGGGCGGTGATGTTCAGGTATGAAGCTCGGCAGGTGGCCTTTGAAATTAAAGACGGGCTTAAGGTGGTCTGCCGGGGACGAATAAGCGTTTACGAGCCCCGCGGGGAATACCAGTTAGTAGTAGAAATTATGGAGCCTAAGGGAAAGGGTGCGCTGCAATTAGCCTTTGAGCAGCTCAAGGAAAAATTAAAAGCCGAAGGACTTTTCGACCCCCAGCGCAAAAAGAAGCTTCCCCTTTTACCCAAAAAAATTGGCCTTGTTACTTCGCCTCGCGGAGCCGCTATAGTCGATATTCTGCGGATTTTAGAGAGGCGTTTTGCCCGGCTGCATGTAGTCATCTATCCGGTTCGAGTTCAGGGAGAAGGCGCGGCGGAAGAGATCGTCGAGGGGATAGAATATCTGAGTCACCAGCCTGATATTGATGTGCTAATCGTTGGCCGAGGAGGCGGTTCGATTGAAGACCTCTGGGCTTTCAACGAAGAAAAGGTGGCCCGGGCTATTTTCCGTTCCCCAATCCCGGTTATTTCGGCCGTTGGTCATGAGGTTGATTTTACCATTGCTGATTTTGTGGCCGACGTCAGAGCCTCCACGCCTTCCGCGGCGGCGGAGCTGGTTATTGAAAAAGAAGCGGCCCTGGTCGAAAAGCTGCTTAGTTTAGAAAAGACTTTGCAAAGAGCTTGGGAGTTGGGTTTACAACGCCGCTGGAATGAAGTCCAGCGTTTAGCCGAGAACCGGGTCTTCCAAGGCTTTCGCCTCTATTTGCGGCACCGCAGCCAGCGGGTGGATGAATTGGAAGAGAGAGCCCGAGAAGCCATCCGGGCCCACATTCGGCGCCTTAGTGAAAATCGACTTCGGGTCGCTCTGCTTTCGGAAAAGCTTCAGGCGGAGATAAAAAGGAACTTCCAGGCGAGGCGAAGCGTCTGGGAGAAGTTGGCCTCTGAGTTGCATACTCTCAGTCCATTAAATATATTGGAAAGAGGCTATACGCTTTGTTGGACTGACGGCGACTATTTGATTCAGTCCATCGACGAAGTAAAAGAAGAAGACCGGGTAGTCGTTACTTTCTGGCGAGGGGAATTTGGCTGTCGGGTGACGGAGGTCAACCCGCTTAAGCCGATTGAGTCCCGTGTTTTTAAGGAGAAAACATGAGTGCCCTGAATTTTGAAAAAGCTTTGGCCGAATTAGAGAGCATTGTTAACCAGATGGAAAAAGGCGGCCTTACTCTAAGCGAATCCTTAGCCCTGTTTGAGAAAGGCGTTAAATTGGCGCGGTTTCTGCGGGCAGAATTGGAGAAGGCGGAAAAAAAAGTGGAGATTTTGCTAAAAAATGAAAAGGGAGAGATTAAGCCTGCCCCGTTTAACTTAGAGGAAGTTACCTCGTCCTTGGGAGAAAAGGAAGAGCCTGAGGAGAAAGAGGGAGGGGGCGAAGAGGAGCCATTCTAATGGCCTTGTCAGTAGAAGAGCATCTCCTCGAGATGAAGCGGAGCGTAGAAAATTATCTGGAAAAGGTCCTTGAGGGCGATGACTCTCGCCTTTATGCCGCGATGCGCTATGCGGTCCTCTCTGAAGGCAAAAGGTTTAGGCCCCTCCTCCTTATGGCCTCGGGCAAGAGTTTTGGGGCCAGCCCCGAAATCCTCCTCCCTTTTGCCTGTGCTCTCGAGTTTATTCATAATTATTCGCTTATTCACGACGACCTTCCTTCGATGGATAACGACGACTGGCGACGCGGCCAGCCCTCCTGTCACCGCGCTTTTGGGGAGGATGTGGCGCTTTTAGCTGGGGATAGTTTGCTCACCTTGGCTTTCGAGGTTATGACGAGGGCACCGGTGCCCGAAGACCTGATAGCCAAAAAAATTGCCGCCATCGCCGAGGTTAGCCGGCAGGCGGGACCACGAGGCATGATTGCTGGCCAGTTCTTAGATATCAGCCTCCAGCCCTCTGAGCTGACTGAGGAGCTGATATTTAAGCTTATGCAAAAAAAGACGGGAGCTTTAATCATCGCGGCGACCAAAGTCGGCGCTTTACTGGCTGGAGCCTCGGAGGAAGAAGTTGGTTTGATGGAAGCCTTTGGCGAGCGTCTTGGCTTGGCCTTCCAAGTTAGGGATGATATCTTGGATGCAGGCCAGAGGGATTTGAAATTTGTAGAGCGACCTAATTATGCGCAGCTGGTTGGTTTCGATAAAGCCCGGCAATTTTTAAGAAGCCTTGTCCAGGAAGCAATTAACCTCCTCCAGAGAGCCAACAGGTTAACCGGGGAGCTGGAGTATTTAAGCCTTAAATTGCTTGATGTCGCTTGAGGTTGCGGAGATGAGTTCGTTGATTGAGCGTATTAATTCACCCCAGGATTTAAAACAACTTTCGGTGGAAGAACTAGCTCAGCTCTGCCAGGAAATAAGAAATCTTATTCTGGAAGTAGTCAGTCGCAACGGCGGACATCTGGCCTCTAACTTGGGTGTGGTGGAGCTTTCCGTGGCTCTTCATTATATTTTTGATTCCCCTAAGGACAAAATTATCTGGGATGTGGGCCATCAATGTTACACCCATAAGATTTTAACGGGCCGCCGCAACCAGTTTCGAACTCTTCGCCAGGATTTTGGCCTCTTAGGTTTTCCCAGTCGGGAAGAAAGCGAGCATGACGTCTACAACACGGGTCATGCCTCCACCGCCCTTTCTGCGGCCCTCGGCCTGGCCATTGCTCGCGACCATAACGGCCAGGATTTTCACATCATCGCCGTGGTCGGAGACGGCAGCCTGACTGGTGGGGTCTCCTGGGAAGCCTTGAATCAAATCGGCCATCTTCGGGAGAAGCTGATTATTGTCCTTAATTTTAATGAAATGTCTATTTCGCCCAACGTGGGGGCTCTCTCCAGATATCTCTCCTATTTAGTTTCAGGACAGCATTATTTGCGGATAAAAGACCAGGCCAAATCTTTTTTGAAAAACATTCCGGCCGTTGGTTGGCCGATGATTAAAGCCGGCCGGGCCATGGAAGAAGTGATCAAAAAGACCTTTTTCCCCGGCTTAGTTTTTGAAGAGTTAGGAATTCGTTATATCGGCCCAGTTCAGGGACACAGCCTAAGATCGCTGATTGAAGTTTTCGAAGAGGCTAAACAATATGACGGCCCGGTGCTTATCCATTGTGTCACGAAAAAAGGCCGAGGCTATCTTCCGGCTCAAAATAACCCGGAAAGATTCCATGGAGCTGCTCCTTTTGACCGCCAGTCCGGTGAGCCCTTGAAGAAAACTTCTATCCCCACTTATTCGGAAGTTTTTGGTCAGACCATTTGTGAATTGGCCCGGCAGGAGGAAAAAATTATTGCCATAACTGCGGCCATGCCTGAAGGAACTGGACTCAGTCAATTTGCTTCTGAGTTTCCTGACCGCTTTTATGACGTCGGGATTGCTGAACAGCATGCGGTTAATTTTGCCGCCGGCTTGGCCTTGGGTGGATTGCGACCGGTCGTGGCTATTTATTCTACCTTTCTGCAACGAGCCTATGACCAAGTCTATCATGATGTCTGTCTTCAGGACTTGCCAGTTGTTTTTGTCTTAGACCGAGCGGGAATTGTCTCTGATGACGGGCCAACGCATCAAGGGATAAACGACATCGCCTATCTTAGACACATGCCCAATATTGTCCTGATGGCTCCTAAGGATGAAAACGAACTGAGGAGCATGCTTCACTCTGCCTTAAGTTATTCGCATCCGGTGGCGATTCGTTTTCCTAAGGGGTTAGGAGTAGGTGTCCCTCTAACCGCCCGCCTTCAGTTCATTCCTTTGGGCCAGAGCGAACTCCTTAAAGAGGGGAGAGACCTCTTTCTTGCCTTAGGAAGCATGGTCTACCCAGCTCTCGAAGCGGCCTGGAAGCTGGAAGAAGCGGGCATTTCCTTGGCCGTAGTGAACGCTCGTTTTGCTAAACCGTTGGATGAGGAAATTATCCTCCAGTTTGCCCGTGAAGGTCGAGTTATTATTACCGCTGAAGAGGGCATTCTTGCCGGTGGTTTTGGGAGTGCGGTGCGCGAACTCGTCGACCGACAACAAATCTTTAATCTGCGGCTCTTAAGCTTAGGACTTCCTCTCGAGATTTATCCGCTTGGTAAATCCCAGACGATAAAGAAACTTTACGGTCTTGATGTCGAAGGCTTGATTAAGCAGATAAAAGAATTCTATCGTCTTGAAACTGAAAGGGAGCCGTTAAAGGCGTAATCGACTCATGGGTGCAAAGAAGGTCAGGGCCGACCTTCTTCTGGTTGAAAATGGCTTGGCCCCGAACAGGGCTAAGGCGAGGGCGATGATAATGGCCGGGATGGTGAGGGCCGGGACAGCAAAGGTGATGAAACCGGGTCAATTGTTGCCCGCCTCGACGGAACTATTGGTGGAAAAGCCGCTGCCTTTTGTTGGTCGCGGTGGTCTTAAACTTGAGGCGGCCTTGGATGCCTTCCAAGTTCAAGTTAAAGACAAAGTTGTCGCTGATATCGGGTGTTCCACGGGCGGGTTTACGGATTGTCTTCTCCAGAGGGGAGCAAAAAAAGTCTATGCCGTGGATGTTACCATTAATCAGTTAGCTGCTAAGTTAAGGACTGACCCCCTGGTTATTTTGTTGGAAAAAAACGCCCGTTATCTGGCCCCAGAAGATTTCCCGGAAATTCCTCGGCTTATTACTATGGATGTCTCTTTTATCTCCGTCCTGAAGATTTTGCCTGCCTTAAAGAATATCTTGGGAGATGAAGGCGAGTTGATTGTTCTTCTTAAACCACAATTTGAAGCGGGGCGAGGCCAGGTCGAGAGAAAAGGGGTGATCCGTTCTCCTGACCGCCAGAAAAACATACTCATTAAGGTACTAACTAAGGCTCAATGCCTGGATTTTGTGGCTCAGGCGCTTTTTGCCAGCCCCATCTTAGGGCAAAAGGGTAATCGCGAATTCTTTGTGTTCTGGCGTCTGGGAAAAGAGCCCCTGACAGAAACAGCTTTGACGGCTATGGTTTCGGAGGTAGTCTATGGCGAAAAAAGTGGAGCGAGTAGGGGTCGTAATTAAACCTCACGCTCCTCAGGTGGAGCGGGTGGTGGCTGAACTCAAGGCCTGGTTAGAAGAGCGAGGGATTGCTTGCATCCTGGAAGAAGCGGCCGCTTTAAAGCTTCATTGCGAGCCAGGCGTCGGTCGAGAAATTTTGCCTACCTGCGTGGATTTGGTAGTGGTTTTAGGCGGTGACGGTACTCTTTTGAGCATAGCCCATGTGGCGGCTCAGGCTGGAGTCCCGGTAATTGGCGTCAATATGGGGCGGCTGGGTTTTCTCACTGAAGTCCCTCTGGACGAGATGTGGCTGACCTTAGAAGCCTACCTCGCGGGTCGGGAAGATATCATCAGCTCTCGGTGGCTTCTTGAGACCCAATGTCAGGATAAAACCTACTATTGCCTCAACGACGCCGTGATTAATAAAGGCGCTGTAGCCAGGATGATTCAGATGGCCCTCTGGATTGACCACAAAGAGATTGCTGGTCTTAAGGCGGACGGCCTGATTGTCTCTACTCCGACAGGTTCGACCGCCTACTCTCTTTCTGCTGGCGGACCGATTATCCAGCCCTACATTCCAGCGATTATCTTGGCACCAATCTGTCCCCATACCTTAACTTTTAGACCGATGGTTATTTCTTCTGATTCTGAAGTTAGGGTCCAGCTCCTTACCGGCGGCGAGGAGGTTTATCTGTCCTTAGACGGTCAAAGAGGCGTTTTGTTGATGAAGGGCGACATCGTCGTGGTCCGGCGGGCCTCTATTGAACTCAGTTTAATCTCTTCACCGAAGCGGAATTTTTTTGACCTGCTTCAAGATAAATTGGGTTGGGGTGCATTGCCTCCTCTTGAGGAGCGATAGGCCTTCACTTCTGCACTCGTCTTGCCTTTCCAGAGATTACAAAGTTGGGGGAGTGAGGTTCAGTTTATCTTTGATCGTCAGGAACAAGTTCCGCTCTGAGAGGGCCCGCTTATTTTAATTTTTCTTCTTCTGCAAAGCGGCGGTAAGGCGAAAGATAGGCGAGAATTTCTTGGTCTTCTGCGGTCAGTTTCCCGGCCACCATTCGCGCTAAAAGCTCAGCCAGTCCGGGGCCGAGCATAAATCCCTGCCCACACATCCCAACGGCTAAAAGAAAGCCGTGAACTTCTTTGGCCCAGCCGACAATCGGAAAACCATCAGGGGTCATGGGATAAAGCCCGCGCCAGGTTCTCCGGACACGGATGTTCTTAAGCCGAGGCATCAGGTCAATCATCCTTCTGGCGACCACCGGCAAGAAGTCGCTGGTTTCTCTTTCGTCAAAGCCCCAGATGTTGGGATTAGGGGTTATACAAAAAATTACTTGCCCCGTGGCATGCTGATAAAAATAATAGTTGGCCGAGCCTTCTACGGGCCTTAAATCAACTACCATTGGGTCAAAAAACCTTTTCACCGGTTCGGTAACCGCGGCCTCGTGGGAGTCGGGCTTCACCGGAATTTCCATTCCCAGGAGGCGGGCGATTTCGGCTGCCCAGGCTCCAGCGGCGTTGACCACCACTTCTGCGCCATAACTTGCTTGGTCAGTAACCACTCCCTTTATGCGGCCGCCGCCAACGATTAATGAAATAACCTTTTCTCTAAACCGAAATTCGGCCCCTAACTTTTTCGCCTGCTGGTAGAAAGCTTCTACGGCTAAAAGGGGCGAAGCGTGGCCATCTTCGGGAGAAAAGGTTCCCCCACGCAGTCCTCGCGGGTTGATGTCTGGAATTAATTTTCGCAGCTCTTCAGGTTCTAACCAATCAATATTTAGACCATGTTTCTTTTGGAGAGGGAGCACTTCTTTTAAAGTTTTTTCTTCGGCCTCTCGGTAAGCGACAAAACAATAACCGCCTTGATACCATTCAATCTCATCGCCATAGGTTTCTTTCCAAGTGGAAAATATTTTCAGGCTGCGGCGGCAGAGTTTAATTTTAGCTGGGTCAGAATGGGTGGCTCTAAGTCCCCCGATGGCTCTTTTGTTTGAGCTCTGTCCAGGACTGGGGTTCCGGTCGATAACGAGCACTTTATATCCTTGTTGAGCCAAGTTTAAAGCGGCTGGCGTGCCGACAGAACCGGCGCCGATGATGATGACATCAAAATTAGTTGGACTCATCTCAGGCCTCCTCCTTATCTGTTACGCCAGCAAAAATGCCCAGAGGCACTTCGATGAACAGAGGCCTTTTTGGTTGGTCGACAATTTCGTGTTCTGGCACTCCTTCTTCGCGGAAAAGGCGATGAATCAGAGGTGTACAGGTTTTGGCCCCGCAAGGACCCATTCCTGCTCTGGTGATAGTTTTAATTTCGTTAATGTCGCGGATGCCTTCCCTAATTAACGGGCGGATTTCCTTGGCCGCCACTCTTTCGCAGCGACAAATAATAGCTTTGTTAGCCACGCTACCGGACTCTTTCATTATTTCAGCGGGGGTGATTTCGCGTTGCAGACGCAGGCCGCTCACTTTTTTGGCGATTTCCTTAGGGACCTGGACTTTGACCAGGATTGTTCGGTCATAACCTTTAATTGATTTTACTGCTTGAACCTTTGCCCTATCTAAAGGCCGGCCTTCGATGTCGACTACAGTTACCTCTTGGCCTGGGATAATAATTTCCTTTAAGAACTCAAAGGGGATGGTGACTTCCGGAAATTGGGGGTCATGGCGATAATCGACAAGGGTAATTGCTAAGCCCGGACAGAAGGCAAGGCAGCGCTCACAACCTGTGCAGCCCTTGCCATTTTTTTCTTCATAATACACCGGCAGTTTGCGGATGTCGCTTCGGTCAACTTCAATTAATTGGCGGGGACAAATGAAAGCGCAAGGGTCGCAGGGGATTTCCTGGAGGCAGTGGATAACAGGAAAAACGCCTTCTTCCTGGGGTAGAAAGAATTCTGGATAAACCCGGCCCGGCTTCGATTTGAGAATATCCATGGTTTCATACCAGGAAGCAGGGATTCCCCCCTGATACAATCCCAGGTCGCGGGCGACCTCCAGGCCCCGGATTTTTCCGGAAAAAATGGCCGCTGAGGCTTCGGCAATTTCTTCCGCATCTCCAGCAGCATAAGTTAGGAAGCCAAATTCCTTGGCCTTGAGATAAAACTCATTTACGGGGTCCAGGCCGACAGCGATGAGGATGGTATCGCAAGCAAAGGTTTTTTCCGTGCCCTCAACTGGCTGCAATTTCTCGTCTACTCTTACTATGGTCACTGATTCCACGGCTTCTCGGCCATCCGCCCTCAAAACGGTATGGGAGGTAAAAATCGGCACGCCAAGGCGAGCCAATTTGTCCTTATGAACCTTGTAGCCTCCGCATTCAGGCATGACCTCGGCCAAGCCCACGACCTGAATCCCGGCTTGGAGAGCATGGTAGCCAGCAATCAAACCCACGTTGCCCCCGCCGATAATGAATAATTTTCCTGTCGGCCGGACGAGGTCACGGTTGACGAGCGTCTGAAAAGCGCCCGCGCCGTAGACACCAGGGAGGGTATTGCCAGGAAAAGATAAGGACTTTTCCCGGGCACCGCAGGCCACAAGAAGAGCCTTTGGTCTAACGAGAACGTATTCCTGGCCGTCTTTTAAAATACCTACTTTTTGGTCGCTAAAAACAGCCAGAGCCATACTTTGCACCCAGACCTCAACCGAGTTGAACTGGCCTAACTCCTTGGCCAGCTTGGTGGCGATGTCAATTCCTCTTGTCCCGGCAAATACAGCTTCAGTTGAGCCAAAAAAGCGGTGGGTTTGGAGGACAAGCTTTCCGCCCAACCGATGTTTATCGTCGATGAGCAGACAATCGACTCCTAATTTTCCCAGTTCGATAGCTGCCGAGAGACCAGCCGGTCCGCCGCCGATAATGAGGACGGAGAAGGCTAATTCTTTAACTGGCTGGAAATTTAGTTTAGATTCCGGGTCGACGGGAGGTAGCTCAGGAAGACCTCGAAGAGGTTTTATTTTCATTTCCGGCTTTATTAGCTCCATACAGGCTTTGACCGGTAAACCGTCAGCGAGGACCAAACACTGGGCACACTGACCGTTAGCACAAAAGATTCCCTGGGGAGCGCCGTCCTTATGATGGAAGCTAAAAATTCTGATGCCGTTAGCGAAAAGTGCCGAAGCAATGGTTTCGCCTTGCCTCGCCTTTAGTTCCCGTTCATTCCAATAAAATTTAAAGATGGGTTTTTCCGGAACAGCCAAAATGGGATGTTTATAAAGGCGGTTGTCAACCAAAGGAAACTCCTTTAATTAACCTATGATTGAAAATAATAAATAAGGAAAAAACACTTATTTTTTTTCCTATAAAATTAAACGGTTCATTATAACATAACCCAATTAGCTGAAAAACAAGGCAAAAATTGCCTTTTATGATAGTTTTCGTTATCGCCTGATATCCCTAAGCTTGGCCTAAAGGTAGGAAGCAATAATTAAAATAAAATAGGGAAAAAATTAGGTAAAGAGGTAAGTTGTCGCTTATTTTTGCTCATTTTTTCGAAGGGCCTTTGGAGAAAACTAAACCTTTGAAGGTCACTTCCCCCATCCGGGGCCTATCCTTCATTCCGCCCCTAAAAAAATGGAAGGGAGCCTGTTTGATTTTTGCTGGTGGGTTCAATTTTAGCGGCCCAACAGGCCTTGTCCCCACATTTGGTTAGCTGCTTCCCTCGAGCTGGGTTTGGTTGACTTTTAAAATAAGGGTCGCTATGATGAAAAATCCTCCCATGAAAAAGAGAATACGTGTCGCGCTAATTACACCCGAATTTTCTCCTTTGGCCCGCTCGGGAGAATTGGCCGACGTGGCTGCCTCTTTGCCCCGTTACTTAGTTCAGGAAGGGCTGCAGGTGCTGGCTGTTATGCCCCGCTACCGCCGGCCAGAGATTGATTCGCTGCCGCTCGAGTTAATTTTGCCTGAACTCTGGGTGCCCCTGGGTAACGAAAAAATTCGGGCCTCTGTCTTCAAGACTGAACTGGGGCGATTTCCGCTGTATCTCATTGATAACCCTCGTTTTTTCTATCGACCGGAAATTTATGGCCCTGCTTCGACTGGCTATCTGGATAACGACGCCCGGTTTATCTTTTTCAACCGGGCTGTCTTAGAGTTTTTCCTGAAGGCAAAAATTGAGGTGGATGTAATCCATTGTCATAACTGGCCCACAGCCCTGGTTCCTGTTTTACTCCGTACTCATTACGGGGATTGCTCCCATTTAAAAAAAGTGGCCACGGTTTTCACGGTGCATAATGTCGCTTATCAAGGAGAGTTTCCGGCCGAAAGCCTGGCCCTTACCGGGCTTAATTGGGATTATTTTACCCCGCAAAAATTTTCGCTCAATGGCCGGTTTAATTTCCTGAAAGCCGGCGCCATTTTCGCCGATGTCCTCAACACGGTCAGCGCTACTTATAAAGCCGATATTGAAAAGGCTGCCGCTCGCAACGAGTTGGGAATAATTTTAGAGGGGCTGAAAAATAGGTTTTTCAGTATCCGGAGCGGTATAGACTATGAGAGCTGGAATCCAGCCCAAGACCCCTTTTTAGCCGCTCCTTACCATGCGGCGGACATCTCCGGCAAAAGAATCTGTAAGGAAGATTTAATAAAAGAAACAGGTTTAACTGTAAGCCCTGAAACTCCTCTCCTTGGAGTTGTTTCTTATTTTTCGCCTCTTAAAGGTATTGACCTAATTCTCCAAAGCTTGGAGGCGCTCTTGCAACTTAAAGTAGGCCTAATCATCTGTGGCCAGGGAGACGAGAATCTTGCCTCAGAACTCAAAGCGGCCGCCAAGCGTCACCGAGGCCAATTAACAGTGAAAACCGAGATGACCGCCTCTCTAATGCACAAAATTTTTGCCGGCAGTGACATTTTGCTTATTCCATCGCGCGAAGAACCCTGTGGCTTGAATCAATTTTATGGCTTTCGTTACGGAACTATTCCCGTTGCCCGGGCTGTGGGAGGCCTTAAAGAAACTATTATTCCGTTTAATCCTCGGACGAACGAGGGGAACGGCTTCCTTTTCCGTTCTTTTAGCACTAGAGCTTTGCTCGGTGCCGTCCGCCGAGCTCTCGCCTGTTATCACCAGATTCCTCTTTGGGAGCAACTGGTTGGCTCGGTGATGCGGCAGGATTTTTCCTGGAATGAACCTGGGAAAGAATATATCAACCTGTATCTTCGGGCTCTCGAATTGCGAGAAGGAGGTAGATAAGCATGGCGGGAATAGTTAATCTTTCTGACGGCACTTTTGACGCCGAGGTGCTCCAAGCAGACAAATTAGTCTTGGTTGATTTCTGGGCGCCTTGGTGTGCTCCCTGTTTGGCCATGATGCCTGTAATAGAAGCGGTGGCAGAGAGTTATAGCGATAAAATTAAAGTGGCGAAAATTAACGTGGATGAAAATCCAGCCACACCGATGAAATACGGGATTCGGGCTGTTCCTACTTTGATTTTTTTCTCCCAGGGTAAAGTGGAGGAAACTCTGATTGGCCTTCAACCCAAAGAAAAAATCATAGAAGTAATTGCGAGGTTAGTTTGAGAGGTCCCTACGACGTCGTCATCGTTGGGGCCGGGCCAGCTGGCCTGGCGGCCGCTATTTATACTGGCCGGGCCCGGTTACAGACGCTTGTCCTGGAAAAGGCCATCCCTGGCGGACAAATCCTGCTTACTGACTGGATTGAAAATTATCCTGGTTTTCCAGAAGGAATTGCACCTTTTCAGCTTATGGACAATTTTAAGAAGCAAGCTTTACGTTTCGGAGCAGTGATTGAGACCGACGAGGTTCAATCTCTGGAAAAAGAAGCTGCGGGTTGGCTAGTTCATGGTCTTCGTGAGACCTATTTAGCTCGCTCCGTAATTATCGCTACTGGCTCTACCTACCGCCGCTTAGGCTTGGCTCAGGAAGAAAAGTTGACTGGTCGGGGTGTCTCCTACTGCGCCACCTGCGACGGAGCTTTTTTCCGGGACAAGGTCGTGGCTGTTGTTGGCGGGGGAGATAATGCCCTGACTGAGGCTCTTTTCTTAACGAAATTTTGCCGGCTGGTTTATATTATCCATCGCCGCCATGAATTCCGGGCGGTCAAGATTTTGCAAGAAAGAGTCCAGGCCAACGAGAAAATCAAGATTATCTGGAACACCGTAATCGAAGATATCCTTGGTGAGGTGGCAGTCAAAGGACTAAAGTTGGTAAACGTCCTTAGCGGCGAGAAATTTATTTTAGAAGTGGACGGAGTTTTTGTTTCGGTGGGGATGGACCCGCAGGCAAGGTTTCTTCGTGGCCTGGTGGAGATGAACGAGTGGGGTCAACTTAAAGTAAATTCCAATATGGCCACTAATCAGCCGGGAATTTTTGCTTGCGGCGATGTCGTTGATGCCTGTCCCCGTCAGGTCGCGACAGCCGTGGGAACGGGAGTGGCGGCGGCCTTAGCAGTGGATGAATATCTTCGTTCGCTTACCTGAGAAAAGAATACCTGGCTGGTTACTAATTTATTTGATTCCTAATTTTTCCTCTAAGGCCTGCACCCGGTCGCGCAGTCTTCTAATTTCTTTAAAACTTTCCGCCAGCTGCGGTAGCAATACGCAAACCTTACGCCATTCTCTAATATCAACTGTCGGAATGCCTGCCACCATAGAGCCAGAAGGGATATCCCGCATTACTCCTGATTTAGCCGCAATAAGAACTTGGTCGCCGATCTCTACATGGTCTGAAACACCCACTTGGCCCCCCATGATGACGCGTTGACCGATTTTTGTGCTCCCGGCAATTCCCACCTGGCCCGCTAAGATGGAATCAGGGCCAATTTGGACGTTGTGAGCAATCTGAACCAAGTTGTCGATTTTAGTCCCCCGACCAATCCTGGTTTCACCTAAGGCAGCCCGGTCAATGGTCGTATTGGCGCCAATTTCGACGTCGTCTTCGATAATCACCTGACCGACCTGAGGAATTTTGCGCTGCCGGCCGTCACTCATCTGGATATAGCCAAAACCATCAGCGCCGACCACCACGCCGTTATGGATGATGACCCGACCGCCAATTTTTGTTTTTTCCCGGATAGAAACATGGGAATGAATGACACATTCTTCGCCGATTTCTACCTCGGGATAAATAACCACCAGGGGATAAATAATGGTCCTGGAGCCAATAACTACCTTGTCTCCAATGACGCATCCGGGCCCAATCGCGACCTCTTCTCCCAGCGAAGCGGTGGGTGAGACAAAGGCGCCGGGGTCAATTCCAGGTTGAGGTTTTTTAACCGGGTGAAAAAGCTCAATGGCCTCAATAAAGCTGAGCTGAGGGTGGGAAGAACGAAGTACATTCTTGCCTTCAGCCGTAATATCGGGAGCTAAGATTAGCCCTGAGGCGCGGGTCTGTCCGAGAAGCTGACGATAGCGCGGATGGGAAAGAAAACTCAGGTCGCCTTCTTCCGCCTGCTCCAAGCTGGCGACACCTTTTATTTCTACTTCGCCGTCGCCTTCGAGCTGGCAGCGGAGAAAAGAGGCTAGGTCTTTGAGTTTCATCTTAGGCCTTCTTCGTTCTCAAAAGAATTTTTTCTTTATGCCTCTCATTGAGGACCGCGGCCAGTTCCGCTCCCCAGAGAAGAAAGACTAAGGAGAAGGAGATCCACAAGAGAAAAAAGATGATCGAAGCTAAGGTCCCCTGAAGGAGTTTCGACAAAACTATTCCGATGGCAGAAAAATGAACGACATAAAATGCAAAAACTCTTTTAAAGGCCTCCCAGAACAGAGAGGTAATGCCGGCGGCAATAGCCGCGGGGATGGTATGAACTTTGATCTCTGGAATGAATTTATAAATTGAGAATAAAACCAGGAAAGTCAGGATAAAAGGGATTAAATACTGAATTAGAAAATTATCAATAAAGGCGAGCCAGCGAGGATTAAGGTGGTTAGCGACGAATTCAGAGGTCCCGATGAGGCGATGGAGCGCGGTCCAGATGGCTGTGATGGCCAGGGAGACTAAAAGGATTAAACCTAAGGTGAACATAATAATGTATTCCATGAGCCGGTTGTAAAAAAAGGATTTCTGATAGTTGACTTTGAAAATAATGTTAATGGCCGCAATCAGGTTCGAAAAAAGAAAACTGGCCGCCACAAAGGAGCCACCCAAGCCGAGCCAGCCTAAGCTTCCGATATTCTGGGATACGGCCGCCAGTCTTTTAAAAAAGGATGGGTCGAGGTGAGCGAAGAACTCGTCAGAGAAAAGGTTGAGACTGCGGATGGCAAGTTCCGAGGTCCCCAGAATTTTAGCACTAAGATAGACGAAAAGAGCAACCAAGGGTACGCTACAAAGAAAGGCAAAATAGGAAATAACGATCGAATAAGTCCAGCATTTATCCTTATTGAACCTGGAGATAGAACTCTTGAGAATAAACCAAACCGCCAGTAACCTTTCCTTCACCTCGGTCGGCTCTTTTTTATCTGAGATTTCTTAGCCTCAGATATATTTGCCCCACTGAACCATCAAGATAATGATGGTAATAAGCAGAGCATAAATGACTAGAGTTTCAATAAGCACCAGACCGAAAATCAGCAAGAAACGAATGTGTGGTGCTGAGCCCGGGTTGCGGGAGATACCCTCGCAAGCGCTCGAGATGGCCTTAGCCTGACAGAAGGCGCCGGCCGCCGCTGCCAAGGTAATAATCGCTCCGCCAACAATGATGGAGAGACGAAAGAGAGAGGCTTTAACCGGGTCTAATGTGTTCTCGGCCGCGAATCCGGGAGCGCTAAAAAGAAAAAGGGTGGAGGCAGAAAAAATTAACCAACGAAGCGATAGTTTCATAGATTTACTCCTTTCCATGGGCTTCTTCTTCATGGGTTACCGCTCCTGCTAAATAAATGCAGGTAAGCAGGACAAAGACAAAGGCCTGAATCGTAGCCGTAAAAATCGAGATGGCCATAAATGGCAGGGGCAGGACAAAGGGAATGATGGAAGCAATAACCACAATCAGAAGCTCTTCGGCAAAGATATTTCCAAAAAGTCGGATAGAAAGAGAGATGGGCCGGGAAAAATGGCTGATGATTTCGATAGGCAGAAGGAGGGGGGCCAAAAGCGGGATCGGACCAGTAAAGTGTTTAAGATACTTAAGAACTCCTTGGGAGCGCATTCCCTGCCAATGGTAATAAATAAAAACAGTCAAAGCACACGCGGCTGTTACGTTGAGTTTGCTGGTTGGTGACATTAAACCAGGAACGAGACCAAGCAAATTCGACGTGAAGATGAAAAGGCCGATAGTCCCAACCAGGGGGAGGTATTTTTTGCCTTCTGGGCCAATAATGTCGACTAAAAGGCCCTCAAAGAACTCGATGATAGCCTCGAGAAACGTTTGTCGGCCTCGAGGGATAATCCTTGGGTGCCGGGAAGCTAAGCCGAGGCCAACGACCAGGATGACAGAAACAAGGAAACTCATCAGTAAATAATCAGGAATGGCCGTCTCTGGGTTTATGTGCCAGCCGAACTTAGCCAGAAACGAGGCTAAAGGCGGGCCCAAAAGGCGGTTGACGAAAGTGACTAGGAACAGACTATGTTCTAAGCCTTCCATGCTTTCGCTCGGCTAAGGATAAAAACAGCTTCTCCTAAAATTACTATTATTATCGCCGCAAAGCCAGCGACAAAGGCTAAGGCCCGACGCGAAAAGAAATAAATTATAATCGAAAAAATCAGCCCAATCAACCCGAGTCGCAGAAATTGAAACCCGAGGAGGGAACGGAGGCGGTGGCCTCGGCCAGCCTCGAAATGTCTTTCCAGGGAGCGTTTTAGCCAGATAAAACTAAGCGCTGAAATAAACCCTCCAGCAAGACAAAGGAGCCCGGAAGGGAAATCAAAAATAAGGCCAATGGCCACAGCCATTAAGGCGGCGGCGGCCACAATTTCTTTGGGTATCCGGCGCAGAATTTTCGCTTCCCCTTCCGAAGATAAAGGCATCAGGCCTGACCTCATTCTCTCCTCCTTTGCCTCCGGCCAAAACTTTTTGAGGGCAGTTAGTTATTTCTGTTTATGTCTTTTGATTCTGATTGAATTCCCCTTGATATTTTTTTAGACCCCGGTAGAGACTGAGGAGTCCGGAGACGACCCCCAAAATAGTAAAGGTTAGGAGTAGCCAGGGATGGGTTCGGAAGAATTTATCTAAATAATAACCCATAAATAGGCCCACCGCGATAGAAGAAGGTAAGGTAAGAACCAGAGAGCTGATATCCGCCCAACGCCGGAGCGAAGTTTTTGGGCTCAAAGCCTCACCTTTGGCTTTTCTAATTATACGGTCTTTTGGCTCTTTAGGGAAGAGGTTGTATAGGTTCCAGACACCAGTTACCCTTTTCCCCAAGTTGTTTTGGCGGTCAATTTTTCTTCTTGTTGATGTATGTGGCCTTCGCCTAACTCGGCCATAAGAAAAAAACTGATAATTTTCTTAGTGGGAAGAAGATTAATATTCAGCACCACGCCAAGGATTTTAAGGCACCACTAATGTATCTGACCCTGCCCAGAGGTAGCAATTTTAGCAATGTGTTGGATGGGATATTTTGCTTTAAAGGTCAGGGTTGTGAATTTTTATCGGGCCTTAAGGGCGTTTCAAAATTTAACCCTTATTAGATTTTTCCGCCGAAAGTTATCTTCTCAGAGTTTCTTTTCTTCGCCTAATTATGGTATTTATAAGAAGGGAAAGACTTAATTTGAGGCGGTTAAAGGTTTTCTCTCCGGATGTCGTTTTTGTTGTGTTTTTTTTGCTTCTGAGCTCTCTTTTCGGTGAAGCCTGGAGCGAGGAAAAAAGACCTGCCTCTCCGCTCGTTGGGGCTCCAGCTTCAGGGGTCACTTCTTTTGCTGCTTTTTCCTTGGCTCGTTTTGCTTCACCCTCTCAATTTTTAATCAGGGATGCTTTTGGTCAGTCTCCCTTTATTTCGGCCCGAACCGCAGTTTTTTCTTTCGAGCCCAACGAAGGCTCCGCTGAGGTGAGCCGTAATAATGATGGACAGGAAGAGTTACCTCAAATTCTGGCCCAGCGTTACGAACGAGAGAAGGACCGAATTTTTGCTTCTGGTGAGGTGGAAGTTAGGTATCGCCGGGCGCGGCTTTTAGCGGACCGGGTGGAGGTCAATACGACTACCAAGGATGTTTTGGCCGAGGGAAATGTGGTTTTACAGCTGCCTGAAGAGACAATTACTGCCGCCCGACTTTTTCTTAACTTGGAAACACTCGAGGGAAAATTAGAAGAAGTAAGCGGGATGATTCAGCCGACTCTTTTTTATCAGGCCGCCACAATTGAGCGTCAATCCGAGGCTCTCTATCGCTTTCATCAATCGAGTTTAACTTCCTGCACCCAGCCGACGCCTCGCTGGCGCTTTTCCTGTCGGCAGGCCAATTTCAAAAAAGATGATTATATTGAGATGTGGAATGCCGTTTTTACCGTCAAGAACATTCCCGTTTTTTACCTTCCCTATTTGCGTTATCCGTTAAACAAGGAGCGTTCTACCGGTTTTCTTATGCCTCAGGTCGGCTATAACGGTGTTAAAGGTTTCACCTTTACCCAGAGTTTTTACTGGGCGATAGCCCGGAACCTGGATGCTACTTTTACCCTCGATTATTACTCCGCCCGGGGTCTTGGCGGAGGGATAGAGTATCGTTACCTTTTCCAGGCTGGAATTGGCGGTGAGGCCCGCGTTTATGCCTTTTCTTTTAAAAAAGATAAATCAACCGGCCTGAAACCCGAGCCTGCCTACATTATTCGCCTGAATCATAACCAGCCCTTGCCTCTGGGGTTTAATCTTGTGGCTAATATTGATTATCAAACTTCCTTTGATTTTTTGAGAGAGTTTGATAATAACTTTCGCCGTGCTCTGATTACTAATCGCAATTCACAACTTTTCCTTAGCCGCTCCTGGGCGCATTATAACTTGAATCTTCGAGCCGCCCGGTTCGATACTTATTTCGCCCAAATCGATAACTCGATTGTCAATAAATACCTGCCACAGATATCGTTTACTTCCTTCCGGACCAGGCTAAGCCGGAACCCACCTGTTTTTTTCTCTTATTCAGCCAGTTTCCAAGCCTGGGAATATGGCTGGGCTTCTGATTATAAGGTTAACCGACAGAAAAGAACAGCGCTGATGGCTTTCTCCCCGACTTTGAACTGGCCCTTTACTTCGCTCCCTTGGTTAGTCCTCAATACCTCCTTGGGAACAAATTGGGTTTACTATACGAAGAGCTATGCGCCTAATACCCGGCAGGTAATTGATGAGCCGCTTCTTTTGAAAAACCTTTCTTTTTCCGTAGAAAGCACGGGCCCTATTTTTTACCGCCTCTATGAAGCGGGATTTTTGGGAGGTGTCAGAATTAAGCATCTGGTCGAGCCTTGGACTGCCTTTCGTTATGAATCCCCCACCGGTCAGGGAACAAGGGTCATTACTGCTTCCGGATATTTTGTCCGGGCCTTCCAGCTCAGCTATGGATTAAATAACAGGCTAATCATTAAGCAGGAGGAAATGGCCCGGGAGGTTTTTACCTGGGGGGTCGGCCAGACCTTTTATTTTTCGGCCGAAGAGAATCCTCTCAGTCCCTTCCGGACTCCCAAAGGCGAAGTGCCCCGTTTTTCGGATATCAGCAGCTACCTTCGTTTTTACCCCTTGCGTCGGGCCAGCTTCGACTTCTCTACCAGCTATAACACCTATTGGCAAAAAATAGATAGCCTGCGCCTGCAAGCGAACCTGAATTCTCCCGCTGACCCCTTTTTCCTCAGCCTCAATTGGTTCAAGAGCCTTAATCCCTGGTATCGCGACGTCCTCTGGGACCGACATCAGGTGGGCGTGGTAGCCAAGTTGCGTTGGCCTCGCTTGCCCCTAGAAGCTTTGGGTGATATCAGCTTTAATTTGGTCGAGCGCCGCCTGCTCTATGCCGGGCTGAGTGGCATTTATCATTATCAATGTCTTGATTTTAAGCTCGACTTCCGGCTGTTTCAGTTCCGGGATAAGCCAGAAATTCAGTTTAAATTCTCGGTTGGTCTGGGCAATATCGGCAAAACGACTGATTTCCTGGCCGGCTTGGAGTGGTAGACTGGGCTTTTGGCTTGATAGGAAGGAGTTGATTTGACAAAAGGGGGAAGGTTCGATTTATTATAGGGCAGTTAAAATTAGCATTAAATAAGAAAGAAAAAATGAAAGGGCTTATTCTCAGCGGCGGTAAGGGAACAAGACTCAGGCCTCTTACCTTTACCCAGGCAAAGCAGCTTGTGCCGGTGGCCAATAAGCCGGTGCTCTTTTATGGAATCGAGGCGCTGGTCAGCGCGGGCATTCGGGACATCGGGATTGTGGTCGGTGAAACGAGAAAAGAGATCGAAGAAGCTGTAGGCGACGGTGAGCGCTGGGGGAAAGGAGTTAAGATTACTTATATTGAGCAGGAAGCTCCCCTTGGTCTGGCCCATGCCGTTCTTATTTCCCAACCTTTCCTCCAAGAAGAAGAATTTGTCATGTATTTAGGCGACAATATTCTTAAGAGCGGCATAAACTCCTTGGTGCAAGAATTCCGCGAGCGTCGGCCCAACGCCCTCATTCTTTTGACCGAAGTGCCCAACCCCCAGATGTTCGGCGTGGCTGAACTGCGGGACGGTCGAGTGGTGCGTTTAGTGGAAAAGCCGCGTGTCCCTCCCAGCAACTTGGCTTTAGTCGGCGTCTATATGTTCGACCATCATATTTTTGAAGCGGCTCGGTCGATCCAACCCTCTTGGCGGGGGGAGCTCGAAATTACTGACGCCATCCAGTTCCTGGTGGAAAAAGGGTTGGTGGTGATCCCGCACATGGTTTCAGGTTGGTGGAAGGATACGGGCAAGATTGATGATATCCTCGAAGCCAATCGGCTCATCTTGGAAGATATTGTTGGTCGCCTCGAGGGAACAGTGGACGAGCGTTCTCGGGTCAATGGCCAGGTAATCATTGAAAAAGGTACCAGAGTAGTGAACAGCACTATTCGAGGTCCGGCGATTATCGGTGAAGACTGTGAAATTGTCGACTCCTACATTGGTCCGTTCACGTCTATTCAGCACCGCTGCCGTCTCGTGGGTACCGAAATTGAACACAGCATCATTCTCGAGGGCAGCGAAATAATCGATATCGGTAGCCGGATTGACGAAAGCCTGATCGGTCGGGAGGTTCGGATCTATAAATGTCCTCCCCGACCCCAAGTCTATCGTTTTATGGTGGGAGATAAGAGCGAAATCGGGGTTAAATAATTTGATTCTCTTCAATCTTGGGAGAATTAAGCAATGAGGCGTCGGGAAAGGTGTGGCTTCGCTTCAGGTTTTCGATGCCGTAGCCTCTTTGCCCTTCATCCCGCCTGCGGAACCGGCCTTGCTGGTCCAAGAGGTAATTGGGAAGTCTTTAGCCTTCTCTTGACCTCTTGCGCTGGGCTGTTTAGGCTCAGATATCCTCGCCCAGAGGTCCCCTCGAAGAGCGAGCCAGGAAGACTCAACCTGCCGTCGAAGCTTCGGCCATCGCGGGGTTATCGCTTAAACTCGCCCCTAAAAAAGGGAAGAGAACCAATAATTTTATTAGGCTAAAAACCACGAGAGGAAGAGAGTGACTGGAGGGAGGCGATGATTCAAGGAGTTAAGACGAAAAAACTGCGCGTTATCCCCGACGAGCGCGGCCGGCTGATGGAAGTCTTGAGGGCGGATGACGAAGTTTTTATTCGTTTCGGCCAGGCTTATATGACTACGACCTATCCGGGAGTGGTTAAAGCCTGGCACAAGCACGAAAAACAAACGGACAATATTGCCTGTTTAGCGGGAATGCTCAAATTAGCCCTTTATGATGCCCGACCCGATTCGCCTACCTGCGGGGAAATTAACCAGTTTTATTTAGGGGTCCATAATCCGCTCCTCATCCAGATTCCGCCCGGTGTCTACCATGGCTGGATGTGTGTGAGTCAGGAAGAGGCGATTGTCATCAACATTCCTACTGAGCCTTATAATTATGAAGCACCCGACGAGCAGCGCCTCGACCCGCACCAGAACGATATTCCCTATGACTGGAAGCGCCGCGATGGCTGAAAGCAGCAGGGGCTTAATTGCTTAGTCCAGAATTGTTTTTTAGACATTTGTTCCAAGAGATCTCCCTTTCAGTTGACTAATTTTATAGAAAGGAGTTTGTCAGGAGGTAAAAAGGGGCAGATGAGGTTAACCGAAAGAAACCTGGAAGGAAAAACACTTTTGGTCACTGGCGGGGCGGGGTTTATTGGTAGCAACTTAATTCATTTTCTGCTTCGGACCTATGGCGAGATTAAAATCATCAACTTAGATAAATTAACTTACGCCGGGAACTTAGAAAATCTTCAGGATATAGCTTCTGACCGCCGTTATGAATTTGTCCGGGGCGATATTTGCGACCAAGGACTGGTTCGTCAGGTTATGACCCGGGTGCAGGGTGTAGTCCATTTAGCGGCGGAAACCCACGTCGACCGTTCTATTCTGGATGCCGGGCAGTTTGTCTTGACCGATGTTTTTGGCACCTTCGTCCTCCTTGACTCCCTTCGTCATTCGCCTCAGGTGGAATTCTTTCTCCATGTTTCGACGGACGAGGTTTATGGCAGTCGGGAAGAGGGTTTTTTTACCGAGGCTGACCCTTTGAATCCGTCATCTCCCTATGCCGCCTCTAAAGCCGGCGCGGACCGACTGGCTCATGCTTATAATGTTACCTATGGCTTACCGATAATAATTATCAGACCCAGCAATAATTATGGTCCCTATCAATACCCTGAGAAATTCATCCCTCTTTTTGTGACTAATGCCCTGGAGAACCAGCCCCTCCCCTTATACGGTCAGGGAACCAATGTCCGCGATTGGTTGCATGTGGAAGATCATTGTCGGGCCATGGACTTAGTCCTCCGCCGCGGCCAAGTGGGGGCAGTCTATAATATTGGCGCTAATAATGAAGTTCCCAACATAAAAATAGCCGAAATGATCTGCGACTTCTTGGGCAAGCCCCGAAGTCTCATCCGCTTAGTCCAAGACCGGTTGGGTCATGACCGGCGTTATGCCCTTGATTGTCGCCAGATTCGTCAACTGGGCTGGCAGCCCTTCGTTCCCTTTGAGCAGGGCCTGCAAGAAACAATTCAATGGTATGTCAAGAACGAAGGCTGGTGGCGCCGGATTAAAGAGAAAAGTGCCGCTTTTCGGGCCTTTTATGAAGCCTATTATAAAGAACGTGAGAAAGAGAAGGAGGCGCGATGAAAGTCTTAATAACTGGGATTACCGGTTTTGCTGGCAGTCATTTGGCGGAGTATATTCTCAACACCCATCCTGAGGTTGAGGTCTACGGGATTGTCCGCTGGCGCTCTCGGCTGGAAAATATCACTTCTATCCAGGATAGGATTTATCTTCTCGAGGCCGATTTAAAAGATATTACGTCTCTCCGGTCGGTGCTGGCGCACGCTAAACCTGATTGGGTTTTTCATTTAGCGGCGCAGAGCTTTGTGCCCACTTCCTGGAAATGCCCCGCCGAGACTTTTGCCACTAATGCCCTTGGCCAGATTAACCTTTTCGAGGCTCTTCTCAGCCTCAAACTTAACCCGAAAATTCATGTGGCCGGATCGAGCGAAGAATACGGGCAGGTTTATGAAAGCGAAATTCCGATGAAAGAGACCAACCCTCTCCGGCCTCTTTCCCCCTACGCCGTGAGCAAGGTGACCCAGGACTTGCTGGCCTATCAATATTTTCGCAGCTACGGCCTCCGAACGGTTCGCACTCGCGGGTTTAATCACACTGGTCCTCGCCGTGGGGAAGTCTTTGTTACTTCCACTATTGCTAAGCAACTGGCCGAAATCGAAAAGGGCAAGCGAGAGGCGGTGCTTCGAGTGGGCAACCTCGAGGCGAAACGTGATTTTACCGATGTGCGAGACATGGTCCGGGGCTACTGGTTAGCGCTGGAAAAGGGAGAGGAAGGCGAGGTCTACAACATTGGCTCGGGCCGAGCCTACTCCATCCGAGAGGTATTAGACATTCTGCTTTCCTTAGCCCGGGTCAAGGTTAAGATTGAAGTTGACCCAGAAAGGCTCCGGCCTTCGGATGTGCCGATTCTCCTGGCCGACGTGACCAAGTTTCGCCGTCTCACCCAATGGGAACCAAAAATACCCTTTGAACAAACTCTCCGCGACCTGCTTAATTATTGGCGAGAGCGGGTTTAATTTAGCGAAGCGGTCATAAATCGGACTATGTCCTCAAATTGGTTAAGACCTGAGAAAGGATGATAAGCCTGGTGGGGTTGGAACCAAAGCGGGTGTTTCAAAAAATTACGTTTTTTGCTGCTTAGAGAAAGGGAGGCGCGCGGTAAGCGAAAGACGCGAAAAAACTGAAAGTAAACAACGGCTGTTGGGCGGCCTTGGAGTTGATTGTGGTCAATAATCAGGAAGAAAACAAAATGTCTGGCAGCAAGATTTTACCAACCAAAAGCTGAAGGTTAAAAGAAACAGTGACTGAAGAAGTTTTGAACCCAAAAAAGGTCCTGGTAACTGGAGCTACCGGTTTCGTCGGTCGGCACCTGATGCCTCTTTTAGAAAGCCAGCGTTATACTGTTTTTGGCACCTCCTTTCCAGAACCTCCCTATCCTTGGCAGGAAAATATACTTTATCTTGATTTAAGAGTGGAAAGAGAAGTGCACGAAATGATAAAGGCTCTTCGTCCTGATTGGATTTTTCATTTGGCGGCCATCTCCAACGTTAAGCAGTCCTGGGAGAAACGTCGGGAAACGATGGAAACCAATATCATGGGCTTTTTCTTTTTGCTCGAGGCCTGTCGGCGCTTCCAACCACGGGCGCGACTTCTTTTTGTCAGCTCTTCTGACCTCTACGGGACCGCGCCGGCCAAAGAGGCTAAACTTCCTTTATCCGAAGAGGAATCGATAAGCCTGGTCAATCCCTATGCTTTCACCAAAGCCTGCGGCGAGTGGTTGAGTCGTTTTTATGTGACCTGCGAAGGCTTGGACATTGTTTTAGCCCGCTCTTTCCCCCATACTGGTCCCGGTCAAAGTCCTGATTTTGTTTGCTCTGATTGGGCCCGTCAGATTGTCCTCATCGAAGCGGGCCGGGCTGAGCCAGTGATCAAAGTAGGCAATATAAATTTAGAAAGAGATTACACGGACGTTCGGGATACAGTGCGCGCTTATCTTCTCTTGATGACTAAGGGTCGCGGGGGAGAGGTATATAATGTCTGTTCAGGGCGGGCCGTCAAACTCCGACAAATCTTAGAGTTTATGCTCCAGCAAGTTTCTTTTCCGGTTAAAATAGAAGTGGATGAGAGCCGTCTCCGCAAGATGGATATCGAACGGTTGGTGGGTGATAATCGTAAAATCAAACAAGAGACCGGCTGGGAACCAACTATCCCTTTGGAAAAAACGCTCCAAGATTTGCTCGCCTATTGGCGAAAGGAAGAGGAAAGCTGATTTTTTTCTTAGATGTTAAGCTCGAGCTGCTGCTGGGCTAACTTTCTTTCTTCTTCGATCGCCTGGAGGACTTCGGGAGTGACATCACCGGTAGGATAGCGGCCGTCAAAGCAAGCGCCGCAAAAATGTTTCAGTTTCGCGTTGCCCAGCTGGACAGCCCGTTTCAGGGAATCGAGAGTCTGATAAATCACCTTATCAGCCCCGATTTTTCGGGCGATTTCCTCAAAGTCAGCGTTGCGGGCAATAAACTCCGTCCTGGTTTGCATGTCAATCCCGTAAACACAGGGAAAACGAAGCGGTGGAGAATAAGCAGCAAAATAAACCTTTTTAGCCCCGCATTCGCGAACTAACTCAATGATGGCTCGGGAAGTGTTGCCGCGAACAATGCTGTCATCCACCAGAAGGACGTTCTTGCCCTTAAATTCAGAAGCAATCGGGTTGAGCTTCTGGCGGACTGAGCTGCGGCGCTGGTCAGTTGACGGCATGATGAAGGTTCGGCCGATATATCTATTTTTGACCAGGGCTTCTCGGTACTTGAGGTTAAGGATGCGGGCAATTTCAATAGCCGCATCCCGGGCGGAATCCGGAACAGGGACGACGACATCGATTTTAAGATTATGCTGGCGAATTTCTTCGGCCAGGAAGCGACCCAGGTTAACCCGGGAATCATAAACATTGACCTGGTCGATAAAAGAATCGGGCCGGGCAAAATAAACCCATTCAAATAAGCACGGGGTGTGGGGCGAATGGGCGATTCTTTTGCGGTGCAAGCGGTGCTGCTGGTCGATAAACAAGACCTCGCCGGCGCCAACATCTTGAATTTCAGTAAAGTTCAGGATGTTCAGGCTGACGCTTTCTGAGGCCACACCGTAGGAGGGAACCAAGCCGTCTCGTCTTAGGCCAAAAACCAAGGGTTTGATGCCATAAGGGTCACGGAAAGCCACTAAGCCTTGTTCCGCAATGTAGGCCACGACCGAATAGCTGCCCTTAACTTTTTTGAAAACACCGGCCACTGCCTTATAAACATTATGGGGACGAAGTCTTCTGGTCTTCTGGGCGGCTAATTCTTCGGCGAAAACATTGAGAATTACCTCAACGTCGTTATCGGAATTGAGCAGGCGGTGGTGTTTTTCAAAGAGTTCTTTTTTTAATTGTTGGTAATTGATGACATTGCCGTTGTGGCCCATGATGATCCCAAAGGGAGAGTTGACCTGGAAAGGCTGGGCATCTTCGCTCCGGCCGCCACCGATGGTGGGATAGCGAGTGTGGCCAATACCAATCGTTCCTGAAAGCCGCTGAAGATGGTCGGGAGTAAAAATATCGCGTACCAGGCCATTGCCTTTTTTGGTATGGAAACGGCCGTCATAGGTGATAATGCCTGCCGCATCCTGGCCGCGGTGCTGGATGGCTAAGAGACCCTGGTATAGGTCGCGGAAGACTTCTCCATTGCCAATAATGCCGATTACACCGCACATATGACAATGTTATTATATCCTACTTTGGCGTGAAAATCCACCCAACTTCAGGGGCGCTGGATGAGATTTGGTTAAAAATCGAGCCTTTTAACCCGATTAATTATTCGCCTTAACCTCATTATTTTTTATGGAACTTCTGGGTTTGGCGTGGGTAAACCTGAAGGATTAAGGGCGCAAGAAGGCCCATGGAGAGCCCTTTAATGAGGAGCCTTAGAGGCGACGAGAATTTTTTGTCACTCCAGGAATTTTCCCCATTTTTATCGGCCAATTAAAAGACGAGCCTTTTTTAATTATATAGCCCCCTATCTTTTTAAAATTGAACCTGAACTTGGCAACAGAGAAAAGTATCCCAGGGGTTTAAAGAACAGCTTTGAGCTCCTCGGGAGTTACGGCGGCTGTACCTATTTTGCCGACCACGATGCCGGCCGCCGCATTCGCTAAGATGGCGGCTTCCTGAATGGTAGCACCCGCTACGAGAGCGAGGGAAGCCGTAGCAATCACCGTATCGCCCGCGCCAGTCACATCAAAGACTTCCCGGGCCACAGTGGGTATATGAATCGGCTTTTTGCCCTTTTCAAAAACCGTCATCCCCTGCTCGCCTCTTTTCAAAATGATGTATCGGGTGTCTATTAACGAGAAGATCTGCTGACCGGCGTCCTCCACCTGTTCATTAGAGTGACATTCATGTCGGACAATCCTTTCCGCCTCATGGTGATTGGGGGTAATAAGAGTGATGGGAGAAAAAAGCTGGAAGTGCTCCACTTTTGGGTCAACAAAAACTGGGAACCCCTTTTTCTTGGCCAAGGCTAAGACGCCCTGGAGAAGAGATTCTTTAATTAGGCCCTTGTTATAATCAGAAATAATCAAGCCGTCAAAGGCGAGCCGGGTCAGGAGGTTAAGAATAGCTTTTTCCAACGATTCAGGCAGCGGGCCCCTTTTTTCTAAATCAACGCGCACTACCTGCTGGTGATGAGCAATAATCCTGGTCTTGACCGTGGTGGGCCGATTAGGTTCGATAAAGATACCCCGACCGTCGGCCGCGTGGGATTTAATCCACCGGCCTGGTTCATCATCTCCCACAACGCCGACGAGGAGGGGTTTACTTCCGAGGCTTTCTAAGTTGTAGGCGACGTTACCCGCTCCGCCCAAGCAGGAAGTATCCCGCTTAACTTCGACCACCGGGACTGGCGCTTCAGGTGAAATGCGCGACACTTCTCCCCAGATATATTTATCAAGCATTAGGTCGCCTAAGACAACCAGCCGGGAGTTTTTAAATTTTTCGATTAGATTTAAGAGACGTTGCCGACTAAAGTGGACCGGAATCATGATTTACCTGCCGCTAAAAAAATTGGGTTGGAGACAACCCAGGGAATTCTCGAGTTTAGCCCAGTCGGGGTTTCAAGATAGACTTCAACCCGGTAGACACCAGGCTCCTGCACTTCATAAGTGATTTTCTTTTCAGCCGAAGAGAACATCCGCTGACCATTTCGGATGAGGACAGTGGTTGTGGGAACTGGGCCGGGAATTTCGAGACGAAGAGAAAGCGGTGTTTCTGAGTCCATGGGTACCTGACTCCCCATGGAGAAATGTTCTTCACTTCTTTCGGCCCAGAACTTAAAATTGGCGGCTGACTGGGCGGCGTCCACGGCGTTATAAAAGGCACCCCGTTTAAGGGCGGAAAAAATAGTCTGCCGAGCCTCAGAAAATTCAGCGGGCATACCTTTATCTAAGGGAACCCGGAGATGGAAAAGCGAGAGGAGGGGGCCATAGAAAAGATGGGCATCACAGCTAAAAAAGCCATAAACAGGCGGCTGCTTTCGGTTAAGGAGGTCCCACTGCTCGAAGGATTTAAAGAAGGGGTCGATCATTCGCAGGACAAACACCCGAGGTTTCAAAGCTAAAAGAGGGAAAATTGGCAAAGAAGCCAACCAATTCTTCTTGAACATCGTATCCGCGTCCAGAAGCTCAATCCCGGTGAAAAATTGATTATCCTCACCCCAGGACCAAGGGGTTTTGGAAAAAGGATGAGCGATAACCGCCAGGCCACCTTCCTTTTGGATCAAATAAGCCGCCTCTTCGGCTTTTGAGGGCAGAGGAGGAATCGAGTCGGAAAACCCCAGGCCAACCAAGTGGCCGCGATTAGTTGAGAGCTCAGAGCCGGCTAAGACAAGGAGGCCGTCACGCCATCCCTGGCTCCTGAGGCACGCATTGTTGGGACGGCCATGGTCAGTGAGGATGATAAAATCGAGATGGTTTCGCTTGGCGGCTTGCACTACCTCCTCGACTCTGCCTTTCCCGTCCGAAAAACGGGTGTGGAGGTGGTAAACACCTACGGCTTCTTGGCGACCAGAAGAAAGGTGAGGGTTAGAATTATCCTTAGGAGAGCGAGCGGTGGAAATAATTATGATTAGATAAGCGCCATAGGCCGCTATGGCAATTAAAAGTACCAAGAGAGATAGTTTTTTTCGGCTGGGCTTGGCCGGGGATGATTTCGAAGAGGCTTGCCGCCTCAAAGGAGCTGTCATTATGTTTCCTTTTTCTTGGCCCAAGCTGGGGCAAAGGGAAGAGTGACAAGGACAAGATAGAACATCACTACTTCCGAATCGCCGAAATTATACTCAAATAAGCCAGCAGTAAAAAGGGCTAAGACCGCGGCGGCCGCGGCCGCTATCCAGGGTAAGGCGCCAGCAGGCTTTCCTTTCCATTTTCGAATTAAAGCCCAGAAGCTCCAGGCCATAAAAATTAACCAGACAATAAGGCTCGGTAGCCCTCGTTCCGCCGCTATCTGCAGCAGGTTATTATGAAGATGGACGTTAAGTTTAGCTTCAGCTGAAAGGCCATATTTTGGGTTTTGGAAAACCAGTTCGACTGTATCCGGTCCGCAACCATGAAACGGAAAATCACCGATAATCTTCAGGCCGGCTCTCAGGTATTCGATTCGCTCCCGGTTGGAGGGGCTGTATAAATTGAGGGTGTTTAGGACTCGCTGTTTTACCGGAAACGGGCTTAGCCAAAAGACGGCGGCGAAAAGAAACGGCACCAAAACAAGAGCGGCGGGCCGCCAAAGCCCAACGAGCAAAACACAGGCGACACCCAAACCTAACCAGGCATTGCGAGTAAGGGTTAAAAGGAGAAGAAAAAATGAGCCCGCGGCTAAACCGGCCCAGAGGAAGCGTTTTTTCCCTTGGCCGAATAGGGTTTGGGCCACACCGATAATAATAAAAAGCATGAGTAAACCAGCTTCAGTCATGTAGTGGCCCATAAACCCCTTTAACCTTGGCCCGTGTTGCCAGCCGCCAAAATAAATTATCAGCGAATAAACCAGATTTATAGCGCCGGAAATGAGAAGCGGGTAATGAACCAGGGCTACGGATTTTGGGGACTGAAAGACAGCGAAGCTCACAGGAATCAAAAGATAAATCAGCAGCTCTCGCGAGTCGCGGAGGCTAATCGCCGGGTTAACTGAAAGGAGGCTGGCTAAGAGAGAAAGAAGGGCATAAAGAGTTAGCGGCCAGAAAAAAGAAGGCACTTCAAAACGCCTCTGCCTCTGCAGAAGAAGCCAGAGCCAGAGGCAGAAACTCAGGCCGTAAAAAATCTGGGCCAAGGAAATTGAGATGAGATTGAAGAAAAGGCCGGTGAGGAAGGTCAACAAAAGAATTTGACTGACCTTATTCTTTACAATGATATACTTGGCCAAGGACGCCATTGCGAGACATTACCTCGTAAAAAGATTATCCTAAACTTCTTTGGGGCTGGCCGCAAGTCCTGAGGAGCTCCAAAGAGGCCGCCGCCACTTCCTCTGCCTCAATTCCTTTAATGCAGGGATAATTGGAGTAGGGACAAGTTCTCTGGCGACAGGGGCGACAAGCAAGCTTCCTTTCCAGGATGACAGCCCGAGCTTTCCAGGGAGAAAAATGAGCGGGAAGAGTTGGGCCAAAAAGGGCCACTATTGGTCGGCCTAAGGCGGCCGCTAAGTGCATCGGGCCGCTATCTGGGCCGACAAAGAGGTCGACTCTTTCTAAGGCGGCAGTTAATTCGCCTAAGCTGGTGTTACCAACTAAGGAAGGAAGGGGTCGGCCGAGAGCTTCGATAATTTCTTTTTCTCTTTTTTTATCTTCCTTTGAACCTATAAGCAGGGGAAGTATTTGGCCCGAGGGTCCGATTCTTTTTAGGAAATTAACGATGTTTTCTTGGCCCCAGTCGCGAAATTGATTGCCCGCGCTGATATGTAGCGCGATAACCTTTTTAGAGCTCAGGCCCCATTCTTGCCAGCAAGCGTTGACTGTTTTTTTTTCTTCAGGCTGAGCCGCCGCGACGCAGAGGGAAAAATCATCGCCAACGTTGAGGCCGGCGGCCCGAACCAAATTAAGATGATTGACAACACTGTGGATGGGACCGGCAGGGCTACTTCTGGCCACCGTCATGTGGTAAGCCCAGGATTTATATTGGGTGCGGTAACCAACTCTTAGCCGGCTGCCGCTACCCAAAGTGATGAGAGCCGAACGAGGCCCGCCATGAAAATCAATGGCTAAGTCAAAATGGTACTTACGAAGTATCATTATCAGCCGACTTAGACCTATCCAGTTTAGTTTTGGCTGAATGGCGATAACTTCTTCCACTAACCCGTTTCCTTGAATCAGCCGTCGATAGGGAGACTCCAGGAGAAAAAAGATTTTTGCCTGAGGTAGTGCCGACTTCAGCGCTCGAAGCGCAGGTGTGGTTAAGATAATATCACCCAGGCGGCGGGGACGAACCAGGAGGACTTTTTTTATCTTGGCGGGGTCAATCTTTGGTCGGTCTGTCGGGGTCAATCGTGGCCTCGTCGATTAACATGACTGGAATATCATCCCGGATTGGATAAACTCGGTGGCAAGTGCCGCACTTTAACCCGTTGTCGTCAGCAGTTAGTTTAACCGGGGTCTTGCAAACCGGGCACGCCAGAATTTCGAGGAGATGGGGGTCAATAGCCATGGTCATCTCCTTTAGGAAAAAATCTTCCTCGAGTTGAGGCAATTTATTTTATATCAAAAAAGAGAGACAGAGGCAAAGTCAAATTGCCCAACGGAACCGGCGGCTCCAGTAAAAGTCAAATTAGCGGCTCGGAGTCGCCCTTCCCTGAGCGAGCCCGAGGCGGCGGTGGCTGCGGTTGAAAAAGCTGAAAAGACCTGATGTAACCAAGGCTTCTGGACTGTCCCCACCCTGACCTAGGGGTTAGTTCCGGAAGATAACTTCCGTGCCCTAAAAATGGCTTCATGCTTTGACCGCCTCTTGGACCGGGAGGAGTTTTCATTGCAAAAACTGGGTTTATTGGCTATTCTAAAAACCTCTTATGGCCTTATGTTTTTTTGGTGCCTATGACCCTTCCTATTCCAGGACCGCGATTCTACGGCGTGGGCTGGCTCTTAACAGCCAGCCACCCTTAGAGTTACGCCTGCCGGCTGGATTAAAAGCCTGGGCCCGTTATCCTCTGGGTCTCGGCCGAGCATTAATGGATAAAAATTTATGGCGCAATGGCTTGGTTCACCTTTTTGTCCCCTCTTTCGGGCATAAGGATGTCCCCCTGGCTTTTATCCTAACGCGGCTTTTTGGCCGGCGCTTGGTATTTGACCCCTTAGCTTCTCGGTATGAGACTAAGATTCTCGATTGGCAGCGGCAGCCCAAGCCGTCGCTGACTGCCTTCTGGAATCACTTTTTAGACCGTTGGTCGCTACGCCTCTCCGACCTTATCCTGGCCGATACTTCGGCGCATAAAGAATACTACTGTCAAGAGTTTGGCCTGACGAAAAGCCGAGTGGCGGTGCTTCCGGTCGGGTTTGATGATTCTATCTGGCATCCCGCGACATTGGCTGCCCCGAAAAATAAACCCTTCACTGTAGTTTTTTTTGGCTCTTTTCTCCCCCTGCATGGGGTAGAGCAAGTAGTAAGAGCCGCCCGTCGTCTTTCTCAGGAAAAGACGCCGATTTATTTTCGCTTTATCGGCTCTGGTCAGACTTTGCCGCGAGTCCAGGCTTTGCTTCAGGAACTAAAATCAGAAAGAATATCTTTAGAAGGGTGGCTGGCCGAACGGGATTTAGCGCTCAAGGTAGCGGCTGAAGCTGACCTCTGTCTGGGTCTTTTTGGCCGAAGCCCTAAGGCGTTGAGAGTTGTGCCTCATAAAATTTTTCAGGCTTTGGCCTTGGGAAAACCTGTCTTGACCTTGGACACTCCAGCCGTTCGCGAATTTTTCCGGCCCCAGGAGGAGATTTATCTCTGCCCTTCCTCCGAACCTGAGGCTATAGCCCGGGCAATAATTGAGCTGCGGCAGGACGAGGCGCTTCGCCGCCGCTTAGCCGAACAGGGAAGAGATTTGGTCTGGCAGAAATACACTCCTTTGGTTTTAGGTCGAACCTTGCTGGAGTTAATTAAGAGTTTCTTTAATTTAGGAGTCAACCGGTGACGGGCCTGGGGCTCAAGAAAATTAAAGCCGGTTTTTTTAGCGGCGAGATTCAAGCTCCATATGACCACCCCGGGCTGGTTCAGGCCTTAGCCCGGCTTCATGAGCTAACGAGGAGCGGCGGAGCAGAAATAATTTTAGAGAGCCGGAATCGATTAGTCGCTTTAACTCTCCCTCTCAATGAAGCTGAAGAAAGGCAGGTCGTGGTTAAGGAGTTTCGGCCGCGAGGCGTAGCCAAGTTAAGAGAGCTTCTTACGGGGTCTAAGGCTAAGCGTTCTTTCTATGGCGCTTTGATTTTAATTCGCCGCAAAATACCGACTCCTGAGCCCATCGGCTATCTGGAAGGTGACCTGCCTGGTCAGGGAAAAGTAGGTTATTACTTATCTTTAAGACTAACGGGTGTTGAGGAAATCCGTTTTCTTTGGCGGCGTCTGCCATCGGAAGCGCTCCGGACGTTGCTTGAACAGTTAGCCTCTTTCCTCTGCTCGCTCCACCGGCAAGGCGTCTGGCACCGCGACCTTTCGGATGGCAATGTCCTGGTTAAACTCAAGAGCCCCGGCTGTTTTGAATTTTTTCTGCTGGATACCAACCGGCTGCGGTTAAAAAAGAAAGTCGGTCGCTGGCGGGGCGTAAAAAACTTGATTCGTCTGGGTATTCCCTTTTCTGAGCAAACCTTTTTCCTCCAAAAATATCTTGGCGGCTTCGGTGTGCCCGCTCCCTTATGGCTTTGGTACCGGGTTTCTAAAATTGCTTATACTAATTGGGTTCAAATCAAAAAGAAGCTGCGGCTCAGAACTTTGGCTCGGCGGCTGGGGGGGTAAAAAAATGAAGGAACTTTTTCGCTGGAATGAACTGGCCGACCAGCCCCATAACATCGCGCCGCGGCGAGAAAGGTTTCGGGCGCACTGGCGACATGCTGGTAGCTATCTTTCCCTTGTTGCTTCTAATCTTAAGTTAGCTTGGCCTGTCTGGCGTCGCTACCGCCGGGTAAAGAGGGGGCTTTATCGTCAACCAGTCAAAATTAGCCGGGCGATGGGGGTGGCGGTCTCGCCGGTTAATAATAAGGAAGAAGAAATAGTTGCTTTGCTTCGAGAACTTGACGTTAGTTTAGTCCTGGTAAGGGTTCCTTCTTGGGAGGTGGCTAATCTCAGCTATTATGAGTCTTTTATCCAGAGACTCAGCCGCGAGGGTTGGTTTGTTCTGGTTGCCTTGCTTCAGAATCGTTATGATGTCCTTAACCCAGAGAAATGGAGGGCTTTCTTGCAGCTGGCCTTGGAGCGACTATCGCCCTGGGTTGAGCATTTTGAGCTGGGTCATGCCTGGAACCGGACTAAATGGGGTCTTTGGTCTTTTCGAGAATACCTGAAGATAGCCCAGCCGGCTTTAGGCTTAGCCTCTCAACACGGAGTTAAACTGATTGGGCCAGCGGTTATTGATTTTGAATTCCATCTTTATCCGGTCATCTTAAATCAAATTCCCTTTGACATAGTCAGTTCCCTCCTTTACGTCGACCGGACCGGCGCGCCCGAGAACGCTCAATGGGGCTGGACGCTGGAAAAAAAGGTAGCCCTTCTGCGGGCGATTATTGATTCTACCCGCTGCCGGGGAAAGGAATGCTGGGTGACGGAGTTTAACTGGCCGCTCGCGGGAATGGGGCGGCACTCACCGGCCCCAGGACGGCCCTGCGTTTCTGAAGAAGAGCAGGCTGATTTCTTGGTACGCTATTTTATCTTAGGCCTCACCAGCGGAGCTGTCAGCCGGGTTTACTGGTGGCAATTAGCGGCTCGAGGCTACGGTCTGGTTGACCCCTTGGTCAGCCCCTGGCAGAGACGTCCGTCTTTTCGAGCGTTTAAAAACATGGTTAAGTTTTTGGAAGGGAGCACTTTCCTCGAACGTCGATTCCATCCTCGGGCATGGATTTTTCATTTTGGCCGAGGAAAGGAAAGGTTTGCTGTTGCCTGGACAAAACAGGATTCCTTGGAATATGATTTTTCGTTTCCGGTAAGGCAAGTCTTGGACCGCGACGGGAGCGAAGTTCCTTTCGCTGGTTCCAAAATAATCCTGACACCGAGGCCGAAATATGTCTTCAGCCAAGCAGACCCCGTTTGACGCTAATCAAGTGGCCAGTTACGAGCGAAAAAGATACCGGGGAATAGACCAGCGACTGGTCGCCTGCCGGGAAAAGAAGATTATCCGCCAATTGCTAAAGAAATCTTTCCCCGACGAAAAACGAGAAAGACTTTGCCTTGACGCTCCGTGCGGCTATGGCCGCTTTTCTCGCCTCCTCCTCGAACACGGTTTTTGTCTGATTAGTGCTGACCTCTCTCCGGCCATGGTCGAAAGAGCCCGGAACAAAGCTCTTGACTCCCGATTTCCCATAGGAATTGTAGTTGATATGATGACGGGTTTGCCTTTTCGTTCGGGCAGTTTTGACCTTATTTTTTGCTTGCGCTTTTTTCATCATCTCCATCGTCCAGAAGAGAGAAAAGCTGTCCTCCGCGAGTTTCATCGTTTGACTAAAGGCCCAGTGATTATATCTTTTTATCGTCAGCAACTGCTCCATCGCTGGCAGCGGCAGTTGCGACGTTGGCTGCGGCCTTCGCCGACGCGAATTTCGATGCTGCCGCTGCGACTTTTCCGACAGGAAGCGCAAGAGGCGGGCTTTAGGCTTAAAGAATTGAAGCCACTCTGGCGTGGGCTTCATGGCCAGCAAATCGCGCTGTTAGAAAAGGTTTCAGAAATAAAAGGTTAAACCAAAGCGAAGGGAAAAGCCGTTAAGGTTTAAGCTGGCTTCGCGAGCATTTTCGACCCCCGCTTCTTCTGGCCGTCGGCTGCGGATAAAAATTAAGGGGTAGCGTTTCTCACCATAAGTTTTTACCTGGAAAGAATAAAGGTTGCCCTCCTCCACAGCCATTTCTCCGGAGGGAAGGCGGTGGATATCTTTGCCCTGCCAGCCGCCAATTTCTTCCAGTCGGCCACCAGCTTCAGCCAAGATACTCAATCGGGAGGATAGAGGGAGGGAAAAGAGGACCTTGCCTTTTAACCCAAATCCCAAAGCTCTGGCTTGGCCTGACCAATCTTCAGTTTGTTTCTCGTTGGTCAGCCGGTAAAAATAGCGGTATTCGGCCGCTGTCATCTCGGGCCCGATGGCCAAAGCCAAAAAGCGGCTAATTGCCGCGTTGAGAAGCAGGCTCACGGGCAAGGCCCGGAGCTTAGACTCGATAATCAGTGTGGAACCGGATGCAAGGTCGGAATAAGCGACAGAATTTTTTTGTCCAGCCATCAACCCTCCAAAGTTCAAAAGAAGCGAAAAATTAGCCGGTAAGGGGAGGCGGAATTCGAGGTTGGCCGCGGTCGCTAAATGGAGAGAAGAAATTTGGCCACTTGGCTCGGCTCTCAGGAGGTCAGACATAAGCCTGGCTAAGCCAGTAGCAGCTTCATTCACCTGACTTAAAGATAACCACTCCAGGCCAGGAGCTAAGCTTAATCCGAAGCCTTTCTTTGTTTGGGGAGCGATAGGTTGTATTTTAGGGGGCGGCGCTGGTTTGGCCGAGGGCTTCTCGGGCGCTTTGGTTTCCACAGGCTGCTGGCTGACCTTCTTTTCTGGCGGCGGCACGGAAGTCACTGGCTTCTCAGCGGGTTGACTTTCAGCCTCCATAACCGCCACCAAGCTTTCGTGAATATAGCCCGTTCGGGCCGGGCCATCTTCATCCCGGAAACTAACCAAATACCACTCACCTTCCTTTTTCAGACCTTCTAATATCGTGTTCTGAATTACCTGGAGTAGAACCGGACTCCGAATGTCCGGGCCCTGGCGAATATTGGCCAACTCCTCTGTTACCCGGAGCTTAAAAGGAGAGGATTGAGGGAATGAGGCGCCGGTAAAAAAGAAAATTAAAAACAAAAAGCTGAGAAGGAAATAAATTCGATTCGGTTGTGTCATGAAACCTGTTTCTATCATATGAGCTAACTTAAAGGCTGTCAAGGAATCCATGGTTTAACGGCTTATCCTTAAAAAGCGCGGTGGCTACGGCGCTTTTAATTATGAATATTTAATATTCTTAGCTCAAAAGAGCGCTCCTCCCTCGAGAAAATAGAGTGTTTTATTAAACCTTAGCTTAGTTGCCTTTCAAAGGTTTAATTAAGGATAAATATTCTTTTCATTTTAAAAGGCATTTATAGCCGGGTTAAAATTTTATTTCCTCTTTTTTTATAAGAGAGACAGGAGAGATAAGCCTAAGAAATCACCCTTGTTTTTACAAAAGAAGCGCAAGTCTTCCTTAGTTTGTCCCTAAACCGACCCTTGAGATTTTTAAGAGACCGCCCGGTTTATTGTTATTGAATTTATTCTTGACTCCTCTATGTTCGGCCAGGTCGAGAGCGAGAGGGGCACCATCCTTAAACTCAGATATTTGAAGGCAGCGAGGCTCAAGCTTCATTTGGCCGCGTCAAACAGTTTTAGTAGCCTTTGTTCATCCAGCTCAGCCATCTCCGGCGGCCCGGGGTTCCCTCTAAGGAAAACTAAGCCAGGCAAAACCTTACCCGCTCGCTTTGGCCATCACCGGCTTAGGCCTCAATCGAGTCTGGGTTAATTCGAAGGAAAAAAGAAATGTTTAAATTGTTTTGAAATATAATAGTTTGCTTAACGTTTATGTTTAAAGTAATGATTAGATTAACAAGGGTAAAGAGGTTATTTTAAAGTTTGATTTAATCTTAAACCAGGATAATGGTTAATAGAGGGGCTTGCACCGCCGCCGAAAAACAAGTAAAAGAGAGAAAGGGAGGCCAAAATGAATTTCAGAGAAGCTCGGGGCCAAAGGCTTCTTTTGGTCATCTTTATGCTCATCGCCAGCGCAAGTTTCGGTTTTATGGGGTCAGCCGAACAACCGCGGATTTCTTTTAAAGAAACAGTCCGGCGTTGGGAAAAGGTGAAGGAAGGGACGAAATTGAAGCATGAGTTTATCTTCACGAATATTGGCAACGCACCTCTGGTCATAAAAAAGGTTACCACTTCCTGCGGCTGCACCGCGGCCTTAGTTTCCGAAGACATCATTCCTCCCAGCAAACAGGGTAAAATCAGTGTCGAGTTTGACACCCGTGGCTATTTTGGTTCCGTTATTAAACAGGTCTATGTTGAGTCTAACGACCCGGTTGAACCCCAAAAAACCCTCGAAGTCCAAGCGGAAATTGAAGTGCCTCCTTCTCCCCGACTTGAGCTTGACGTTTATAATTATGAAGCCGGTTTAGCCTTAGCCGGGGAAGACATCCAGGCCAAAATAAAAATCAGCAATCGAGGCGAGCTTGATTTAAGGGTGGAATTTGTCCACCGGAACGCGTCCTTTTCTGCCGGCGATAAACCCATTTCAGGGGCAATTAAGATAGCGCCGGGTAAAACCCAGGAAGTTTTGGTGCGGCTGCCCACAGAGAATCGCTCGGGAATGCTTCGGGAATATGTCCTAATCAAATCTAATGACCCGCTGCGCTCCACTGTTTCTCTCTATATCAGCGGTTATATTGTTTCTCTGGAGCAATTAAGAGAGCTTTTTCAGAAGTACCGCCATTTATTAGATAAAAAAGACTCGCTCTGAAGCCGAAGCCTTGCTTTTTAAAGTTAGAGTCAAAACCAAGTCATCCCGACCAGGAGTCGAAGTTATGGGAAAAGGAGAGCTCCTGGTTAGAGTCCGGGCTATCCCAGAGCGAGGTCAGGCTAACGAAGAGCTTTGTCAGCTTTTAGCCTGCTATTTTAACCGGCCGCGTCAAGCGGTCGCCATAATTTCAGGCCTCGCTTCGTCCTGGAAAAGAGTGGCAATCGAGGGAGTTGAATCAGTCTCGATGCCTGCTTCAGGAGGGGAAAAATGAGTGGTTATAATTTTGTTAGTCTCTTCGGTGTTTTTTTCCTTCCCTTCTTAGCCTGGCTTCTTTCCCCTAATCGCCGCACCGTTAACTGGCGAGTTATTATTTGGGGGATAAGTCTGCAGTTACTTTTCGGCGTGTTTATTTTTATTTTTCCAGTGGGCACGAAATTTTTTCTTTTTTTGAATCAGGTCGTCGTCCGTCTCCTTGATTGCGCCACTGCGGGGACGAAGTTTCTCTTTGGCCGTTTGGCGCTGCCACCAGGAACGACGAACGAAGCGGGCGAAACATCCTTAGGTTCAATTCTGGCTTTTCAAGCCCTGCCCACCATTATCTTTTTTGCCGCCCTCCTCGGTGCTCTCTATCATCTTGGGGTCATGCCTTTTCTCATCCGGGCTTTTGCCCGCGTTTTCACTCGCCTAATGAGGCTCAGCGGCGCGGAAAGTCTCTGTGTTTCCAGTCAGATTTTTGTGGGCGTCGAGTCAGCCTTAGTCGTCCAGCCCCACCTGCCCAAAATGACCTCATCCGAGCTCATGACCATTCTCACAGGCGGCATGGCCACCATCGCTTCGACCGTCTTGGCCCTTTATGTTTTTTTTCTCCAAAAGGTTATTCCCACCATTGCTGGTCATCTGATTTCGGCTTCGATTCTTTCAGCCCCAGCCGCCCTAATTATGAGCAAACTCCTCTTGCCTGAAAGAGAAAAACCGGAAACTCTGGGTATCGATGTGAAGCCCTATTATGAGCGCGAGGATAACCTGATTGTCGCTATCATCAACGGGGCTCATAGCGGTCTGAAACTCCTGGGAGGAATCGTGGCTTTGCTACTGGCTTTCCTGGGGCTTCTGGCCCTGCTCGATTTAGTCTTGGCGCTTATCGGCGGGCCAGTCAATTCCTGGCTGGGTTGGAGTTTTGAGTGGTCGACTAAAAATATCTTGGGCTATCTGTTTTATCCGTTGACTTTAATAACCGGTGTTCCGGCGGCGGATGCGCTTAGCATTGCGCGGCTTATTGGGGAACGCACCGTAGCCACGGAAGTGGCTTCCTATCAACATTTAGCTCAGATGTTAGCCCAAAATAGCTTTGTTGCGCCTCGCTCGGCTATCATTGCCGCTTACTCTCTCTGTGGTTTTGCCCATGTCGCTTCCTTGGCGATTTTTGTCGGAGGCATCGGCGCCTTGGCTCCTTCTCGATTAAAAGACCTTTCCCGGCTTGGTTTCCGGGCTTTGGTGGCGGCTATTTTAGCCTGTTTGATGACGGGCGCCGTAGCCGGTTTCTTTTTCCAGGAAAAATCGATACTTTTCAGCTATTGAGGCTTAAACCGCGGCTTTTTCTTTTCTCTACGCCTGGGGTAACTTTAAGGTGATGCCTATTCATCTTGTCCGGGCTGGTTTAGGGCCTATCACCCAAATTGGTGGCATCTCACATATTAACCTAATTTTTAAAGAATCGGTGCCACGTTACATATTTACCTAATTTTTTGGCTAAAGAATGAAGAGGGGCTAAATCGAGCGTTATGAGAGGCCGAAGCGTCTTTTTTGATGGAGAAGTTAATCGGCTCTCAGGGAAGTGAGCGGGCTCTAAAAGCCGGATAAATCAAATTGAATGTCTGAATGGAGGCGGCCAAAAAGAATGAAGGAGACAAAAGTGGAAGAGGAAAAAATTTTCTGGGTCGCCCTTTGTGTTGCCTGTCGAGGCGATTATCGACTCATGGAAAAAATTTTCAGGCACTTCCCAGACATAGGACAGGCCTTTAAAGTTAAAGAGGCCGAGTTGCGGCTGGTCGGCGTGGAAGAAGGGGTGGTGGAAGCACTTGTTTCTGGTAAGGCCCTCGAAGAAGCAAGAAAAATAACGACTTGGTTAAATAAAAATAATTATTGGCTTCTTTGCCGCGAGGAATCAGATTATCCGCCTTTGCTTAAAGAAATAAATCATCCCCCTTTTCTCCTCTTTGGCGGAGGTCAAAAAGAGCTTTTGAGCCAGCCGGCAGTGGCTGTCGTCGGCAGCAGGCGGCCTTCCCTGTATGGCCGGTCTATGGCGGAAAAATTGTCGTCGGATTTAGCGGTTCGAGGCTTGGTAATCGTTAGTGGTTTAGCTCGAGGCATTGATGCCTTGGCTCATGCGGCAGCCTTGGACACAGGAAAGACGGTGGCTATCCTGGGTTCAGGCTTAAAGAAAATCTACCCCCCCGAAAATATTGGCCTCTTTCAGGAAATTATTTCTAAGGGCGCGGTGATTACTGAATATCCCCCCGATGAGCCGCCTTTAGCCCATCATTTTCCCTGGAGAAATCGGTTAATTAGCGGTCTTTCTTTGGCCACCGTGGTGGTGGAAGCTTCAGCCCGGAGTGGCTCTTTGATCACGGCGAAACTGGCTCTGGACCAAAATCGGGAGGTTATGGCGGTTCCGGGAAGAGCCGGCGGCGAGCTTAGCCAGGGCACCAATGGTCTCATCAAAGCCGGAGCAAAATTGGTCGAAACCTGGGAAGATGTTATTCTCGAGTTGCCCTCAGAAGTCCGGGATGCTATTCTCTTTAGAGATAAGCTGGCTGACGGGTCTGAATCTGAGCGGGCAGCCTTGAAAGAGGAAGAAAAGATGGTGCTGGAAACTTTAGCCACGGACGAGGCGTTGGCCTTAGAAGAAGTAGTGGCACTCACGGGAAGGCCAGTGGCCGAGCTTCTGTCTGTCCTGCTCCAATTAGAGCTCAAAGGGCTGGTTACGAGCGGGCCCGGACCAAGTTTTCAAAGGAGAGGCTGATGGAAAAATCGTTGGTTATCGTGGAATCGCCGGCCAAGGCGCGAACCATTAACCGCTATTTGGGGTCGAATTATCTGGTTAAAGCTTCGATGGGTCATATCCGTGACCTACCCAAGAGCAAGTTGGGGGTGGATATTGAAAATGATTTTTCGCCCACTTATACCATTTTGCCGAAGCGACGGAGCTTGGTAAAAGACCTGCAGCGTTTGGCCGCTCAATGCCGGGATGTGCTGCTGGCGGCTGACCCGGACCGGGAGGGCGAAGCGATTTGCTGGCATCTAAGCACCCTGCTTCAAGAATCCAACCCGAATATTCGGCGGGTATTGCTTTACGAAATCACCAAGAGGGCGGTGGAGGAGGCCTTCCGTCATCCCGGAAACCTTGATGAGAATAAGATCAAGGCCCAGCAAACACGGCGAATCCTGGACCGCCTGATGGGCTATTTAATCAGCCCTCTTCTCTGGAAAAAAGTGGGCCGGGGTCTGAGTGCCGGCCGGGTGCAATCCGTGGCTTTAAGACTAATTTGTGAACGAGAAAAGGAAATTCGCAGGTTTGTTCCTGAGGAGTACTGGACAATTACCGCCCTCCTGGAAGCTGCCAACCCGCCGGCTTTCAAAGCGAATTTAGAAAAAGTAGAGGGCAAGAAAGTTCGTCTTCCCGACGGCTCAAAGGCCGAGGCCGTGGTCGCTGAGCTTCGTTCTTCTCAGTTTGTCTTGGTCGACGTTAAAGTCGAGGAGAAGAAGAAGACCCCCTCGCCTCCTTATACCACCAGTACCCTCCAGCAGGAGGCTTTTCGATTCCTCCGGTTTCCAGTCAACAAGACAATGGCCGTCGCTCAGAGGCTTTATGAAGGGCTGCCCATAGGTGAACGCGGGCCGGTTGGTCTCATCACTTATATGAGGACTGATTCCGTGCGCCTTTCGCCTTTAGCCCTGAGCTGGGCCCGTTCTTTGATTGCAGCCAAATATGGCCCTGATTATCTCCCGCCCAAGGCGAGAATTTTTAAAAATAAGAGCCAAGCTCAGGATGCCCATGAGGCCATTCGTCCTACCTCCCCTGACCTAACTCCTGAGGCCGTTAAGCCTTATTTAAAAAAAGAAGAACATGAGCTTTATTGTTTAATTTGGAATCGCTTTTTGGCCTCCCAGATGGCGGCCGCCCTCATTGAAGCCACCGAGTTTCGCATCCAGGCCGGCCGCTATGAATTTAAGGCTAAAGGTCAAGTGCTGAAATTTCCGGGGTTTCTCCAGATTTTCCCTGAGGCCTTAGAAAAGGACGAATTGTTGCCCAAGGCTGAGCCAGGCGAGGTGCTGCGTCTTTTGGATTTAGAAACAAAACAGAATTTTACCCAACCACCTCCCCGTTATACCGAGGGCACTTTAGTTCGAGAGCTGGAAGCTAAGGGAATTGGCCGGCCTTCGACTTATGCCCCGATTATCGCCACCCTTCAGGACCGGGTCTATGTATTTAAAGAAAAAGGCAAGTTCGTGCCTACTGACTTGGGCATGTTTGTGACTGATTTTCTGGTAGCCCATTTTCCGGATTTGATGGATGTCAAATTTACCGCCCAGATGGAAGGGGAGTTGGATAAAATCAGCGAGGGGGAAAGGGAGTGGTTGGCTTCGCTCCGTAATTTCTATCAACTTTTGAAGCAAGATTTAGAGAAGGGCATGGAGGCGGAAGGAGTCCGGGGAAAAGGAATTCCCACTGATGAGACCTGTCCGCTCTGCGGCCAGCCATTAGTTATTCGGGAAGGCCCTTATGGCCGGTTTAAGGCCTGTTCTGCCTTTCCTAACTGCGGGCATAGGGAGAGTTTAGGTCGGAAAGAGGCTAAGCCGCTGGAAGAGAAGTGTCCTCGCTGCGGCCAGCCTCTTATTTCCCGTAAAGGTCCTTATGGTTATTTCATCGCTTGCTCCAACTATCCCCGCTGTGATTTTATTAAGAAGAATAGCGAAGAAACCGGGTTAAGCTGTCCCTGGGATTGCGGCGGAACCATCTTGAAAAGAAAAACCAGACGGGGCCGGGTTTTTTATGGCTGCAGTAATTATCCCCGTTGTCGGTTTGCCACTTGGGATGAGCCAGTAGAGCGAATTTGCCCCCGCTGCAGTCGGAGAGGGCTTTGGTTGAAGAAGGGCCGGGGAGGGAAAAATCAGGTTTATTGCGCGGCTAAAGAGTGCGGCTTTCAAGAAGAGATAAAGGAGAAGGAAAAGGTCAAAGAAAAGGAGCCGAAAAAAGCTGCGGCTCAAACTTCCCAGACATAGCGAAAAATGCAGGATAAAATTGCTCGCTTCTTGAGCTATCTGCGGTATGAAAAAAACGCTTCGCCTCACACCGTGACGAGTTATGGTCGCGATTTAAAGCAGTTAGCCCTTTTTCTTGACCAAGAGGGTCTCAGCTTAGCTTCGGTCAGTCATTTAACTATCCGCCGGTTCTTAACATCTCTTCATGAACATGGTCTGGCGAAATCAAGCGTCGCCCGGAAATTGGCGGCCATTAGGGCTTTCTTAAGCTATGCCGAACAAAAGAGATGGGTGCGAGATAATGCGGCTAAGATTGTGGCCACGCCCAAAAAAGAAAGAAAAATGCCGAACTTTCTTTCGGAGCAAGAAATCCAGGCCTTTTTTAGCTGGCCAGAAACGACGGACCCTTTGGCTCGGCGTGACAGGGCTATCTTGGAACTTCTTTATGCCACAGGAATTAGAGTAAGTGAACTCGTTGGCTTGAATGAGGAGGAGGTGAGTTTTAAAGAAAGGCTCATTCGAGTGCGGGGCAAGGGTAAGAAAGAAAGAATCGTTCCTTTTGGTCGGAAGGCCGCCGAAAGCCTTCGAGCTTATCTTGAAGTTCGGCCGCAATTAATCCCCAAAGCGGCCGCTTCTAAGAGACTAGAGACTAAAGCCGTCTTTATTAATCGACGGGGAACGCGGCTGACCTGTCGCTCGGTCGAGCGAATCGTCCAGAAATACCTACGGCGTCAGGCCGTCCAGCGTCGGGTTAGCCCCCATTCCCTTCGACATTCCTTTGCCTCTCATCTTTTAAGCCGGGGTGCAGATGTCCGGGCCATTCAAGAGCTCCTGGGTCATGAAAGCTTAGCCACGACGGAAAAATATACCCACCTTGACCTGCGTCGCCTGCTCGAAGTTTACCGCCGTAGCCATCCTCGTTCCTGAACCTCCCCCGAGCTTTTTTGCCCTGCGAGGCGGATTAAAATTTTCTTTAAGAGTATTTCATCTTTTATTGGTTAAGCAATGAAACATCGGGAATGGCGTCGCTCCGGTTCTAGTTTTTAGTGGCATTTTTCTTCGCTCTTTTCGACCCCGCGGAACTCACCACCTTGTTCACAGGGACAGCCCAGAAGTCCTTGCCCCTTTTGGCCTTTCCGCTTGTCCTTTTTAGGCTTAGACAACCTCAACGCCTAGAGGCTCGCTGGAAGACCGATTCGAGGAGGCTAAAATTTTAGTGCTCGCTTTCACTATCCCGGGCTTATCCTTTAGCGTGGGCTAAAGAGGGAAAGGAAGAGGAAAGTCAGAATGAAAAATAGGTAAATATGTAAGTTGTCACTAATTTTTATTTGACTAATTTTTAGGGCTCAGTTACCCATCGTGGCCAGAAGTTCTCTTGAAGGACGATTCGGGAAAACTAATCCTTACATCATTGCTTCCCCTATTTAGGACTTTTCATTTAAGCCATTCCAGATTGAAGGGGGTCAAAGTTTTTTATTCAAAAGCTATGGTTTATATCAGCTTTATGATAAAATAATAAAAAGGGAAGGGGATTCCTGCCGGATTCTTTTTCCGCTTTAACGGAGGTTTTTGATGAAAATTACTTTGATTGAGCCCAAGGCGCCGGGGATTCATGTCTATTCCAAATTTAAACTTCCCCGCCTTGGCCTGCCCATTCTTGGGGCTTTGGTTCAACGGGAATTAGGTCTGGAACCAAAAATTTATGTGGAAGACCTAAGTCCGGTGGATTTGGAGGCGGTTTCCGCATCTAACCTGGTAGGAATTTCCTCGATTACCCCGACTGTGACTCGGGCTTATCAGCTGGTCGAAAAAATTAAGAAACGGAAGCCTATTCCGGTAGTCATGGGCGGACCTCACGTCACCTTTCTTCCCGAAGAAGCTTTGGCCCATGGCGCCGATTACGTGGTGCGAGGAGAGGGAGAATGGTCGTTTGTGGAACTGGTAAAATCAATTCTAACGGGCCAGCCCTCCTTGGATTCGATTCCCGGTTTATCCTACCGAAAAGAGAAGGAAATTATCCACAACCCCCTCCCCCAAAAAGTAGAGCCGCTGGAAGGACTTCCCTGGCCTGACTTAAGCCTCATTCAAAACTGGCGGAAAATGCGCATCCTGCCGATGCTGACCAGCCGTGGTTGTCCTTTTAACTGCACTTTCTGTTCGGTAACCAAAATGTTTGGCCGCCGCTACCGGATGAGACCCGTCGAGGATGTCCTGAACGAGCTGGAATACTGGCTAAATCAGAAGAACTGGCGGTCGGTTTTTTTCTATGACGATAATTTTGCCTGCCGCAGCGAGCATACCAAGGAGCTGTTACACCAGGTCATTGCCCGAAAGCTGCCAATGCGCTGGACAGCTCAAGTGAGGGTAGACGTAGCCAAGGATGAAGAGCTGCTTCGTTTGATGCGTGCCAGCGGCGGCTCCGTGCTTTATATCGGGTTGGAGTCGGTCAATCCCAAGACGCTGGAAAAATACCGGAAAAACCAGACCGTGGAAGAGATTGCCCAGGCTATTCAAACTATTCATCGCCACCACCTCCAAGTGCATGGCATGTTCGTTTTAGGGTCGGACGAAGACGACCGTCGGACAATTGACGAGACAGTTCGTTTTGCTCGCCAGATGAAAATTGACACCGTGCAATTCATGGTTTTGACTCCCCTCCCTGGCACCGAGACTTTTTTTGAGCTCTCCCAACAGGGGCGACTTTTAAACGAGGATTGGTCTAAATTCAGCGGCCATCATGTAGTCTTTAAGCCCCGGCTTCTGTCGGCTTATGAACTCCAAAAAGAGGCCGCTATTCGGGCCATGCGCCGCTTCTATTCGCTCTGGCAATGCTCTAAATTCGGGTTTCAGTTTCGCTGGCGGAATTTAGCTATCTTTACTTATGCCCGACACGCTATCAATCAATGGATAGGGCAGAACAGGGACTTTCTGGAGAGATTGCGGCTTCTTTCTTCTCCCTCGAGTAAAGCTTCGCCCAGCTCTTAATAATTGTTGGCGCTCAGGCGAAATTAGCCTGGAGATAGATTATTCAGAAACGTTTCGGACCAGAAGAGGGGAAAAGTTTAACCAGCCGCTTAGAGCTTTAGCCCTTGTGAAGACCGCCAATTAAATTAATCGCTGCCGACAAGGAATTGAGAAGCACCGCTTCTTCTTAAGGAAACGTAAGCGCCGATTTGTCCCAACCTTTTAAAGATAATCCGTTGCCTGGGCTTACCCTTTAAATTTCAAATTGTGAATTTCGCCTTCCAAATGGCGGTCCTTTTACTCATTCACGTATTTGGTTTATGCTAAAGCACCTTGGCAGTCGCAGCTTGCTCCGAAGTCGGTTCAGCAAGGATAGAACTTCCATGGACGCTTCCGCCATCCCGACCTGTCCCTCAACTTAGCGAAAATATAGAAAGGAGGCAAAAAACAAGATAAAAAAAAGGAAAAAATAGGTAAATATGTAAACTGTCATTAATTGTTAAAATTTATAAAACCCGCCGAGATAAAATGGAAGAAAACCAGCCAAAATAAGAGATAAGGTAGATATAGTTTTTTCTCAAGACAGGACACAAAAAAGTTCGCGGCTAAGGACAGAAAAAAACTTAGCGAATGGTCAGGTCTTCCTCAAAGAAGAAACGGCGCTGCCGCTTGGGTTTTTCATTAATCGGGTCGGCGTCCAGGGCCCACATGCCGCGGCCATGGGTGGCAATAACGATGATGTTATCCCGCGGATGGATAATGAGGTCATGAACATAAACCGAAGGTAGGTTCGCGGCTAAAACATTCCAGGTTTTACCGCCGTCTTTGCTCACATAAACGCCCAGGTCGGTGCCCACATAAAGGATATTCCGGTCCACAGGGTCTTCGCGAAGAACATTCACCGGGCCGAGAGGAAGGCCTTTGGAGATATCCACCCAGGTTTGGCCAAAATCCGTTGATTTCCAGACATAAGGGGCGAAGTCGTCGTCGGCGCGGCCGTGCTGGGTGAGGTAAACCGTCGCCATATCATATTGGGAGGCCACAATACGGGAGACCCATTTCTGGTAAGGAAGGCCCGCGGTAATCTCCCGCCAAGTTTTACCGCCGTCCTTGGTGACGCTGACTTTGCCGCAATCTGTGCCGACATAAATGAGGCCGAATTTTAGAGGCGATTCAGAGATGGCTGTAATCGTATGGTAAGGAATATCTCCCTGCTCGGCTGGCGTGAAGTAGGTCAAATCAGGACTGATTCTTTCCCAGGTATCCCCGCGGTCGAGCGAGCGGAAAAGATACTGCATCCCATGATAAACAATATTAGGGTTATGGGGCGAGAGAATAAAATGGGCTAACCATTGGCCGCGCAGTGGCGGTTCATCGGGATAGACGCGAGGCACTATTAATTTAGACCTCTCCGGCCCAGTCTTGCTCAAATCGCTGCGGGAAAGATTACCGTAGAAGCCGCAGGAATAAACGATATTGGGGTTGGTGGGGTCGATGGCATGGTGGGAGCCTTCACCTCCCGGCGCCCTTTCAAATTCCTGAGCAGGAATGGCGTTCCGGCCGCGGCTGAGGTCAACAACCGCTCGGTAGCTGCCATGGTCCTGCATGGAACCATAAACATGAAAGGGGGTATCCAGGTCATAATTAATATTAAAAAACTGGCAGACAGGCAGATTGTCCCGGAAATTGCGCCAAGTCTGGCCGCCGTCATAAGAAATTTCAATCCCGCCGTCATTCACGTTGACGATGTAGTTAGAATTATCGGGGTCAATCCAGAGGCCATGATGGTCACCATGATAAATGTTGGGAACGCGGCGAAAGGTCTTGCCACCATCAGTCGAAACACTCATGGGTACGCCCATCAAGAAAACCTTATTCTCGTTGTTGGGGTCAACTCGAATCTGGCCGAAAACCCAACCATACGTGCCGGAATGCCGCTCTAAATAACGCTTCATTTCGTCCGTCGTGGGAGCGACAAGATTCCAGTTTTCGCCTCCGTCGTCAGAGCGATAAACCGTAGCTCCCTTGATAATGCCCCTTAAACCCCGGCTGTAAACATCAGCCCTTTCCTCCTCGGTAAGCTCACGGGCGAGTTCGTAATTATCAATAAAAGCATAGAGAATATTAGGCTTAGAGAGGCAGATATCAAGTCCAATGCGACCTCGATAGCGCGGCTCTGGCAGACCATTATTGATTTGTTTCCATGTGGCTCCGCCGTCAGTCGTCTTCCAGATGCCGCTTCCGGTATATTGGGGCTCATTGCGGGGGTCATTCCATTTTTTCCGGATTCTCTGCCAGGTGGCGGCATAAAGAATGTCGGGATTGGTTGGGTCCATTACTAAGTCAATCGCCCCTGTTTGTTCATTGATAAAGAGAATTTTGGCCCACGTTTGGCCGCCGTCCGTGGTTTTATAAACTCCGCGCTCGCTGTTAAAAGTCCACTCGTGGCCAGAAGCCGCCACATAAACGACCTCAGGATTTTTAGGATGAATAACAATCCGCGCAATGGTATTAGTGTCAGTCAAGCCCATATGCTGCCAGGTCTTGCCAGCATCGGTAGATTTATAGATACCGCAACCAGGATGGGAACTACGGAAAATATTGGCCTCGCCTGTGCCTACCCAGACTATATTGGGGTTAGAAGGAGCGATGGCGATATCGCCGATGGAGGTCGAAAGTTCCTGGTCAAAAACAGGCACCCAAGTGGTCCCTTCATTCTCTGTTTTCCAGACGCCACCAGAAGCGGTGGCCACATAAAGGGTGTAATTCTTGCCTTTGGGCGTAACAACGGCCAGATCCGTGGCGCGGCCGCTCACGTTGGTGGGGCCAAGGAATTGCCACTTTAAGTCCTTGAAGGGGGAAGCTTTTTTCATCTCTAAGTGTTTGGCAAATCCCTGGAGCCTGACCTCGGGAGGAGTGGACTGAATCTTGGCTGGTTTCTTAGGCTGCTGGGAGAAAAGGAAGAGAAAACTGAAAAACAGAACGAGGAAAAAGATAAAAGGACGGAAGCCAAAGAAATTTTTCTTGCGGTTCACTTGAAACCTCCTAAAAATAAGCGGTCGTTAATATGATACCGTGGTGGTATCATTTTGATTAATAATTTTTACCAATTAATTTGCCTCGCTGGGAAAAAGGATATTCATCGAGGCAAGTAAAAAAACTTGGAGCCGAGCCTCTTGGTTTGGAAGTAAGCATTCTCGACTGAATATATCTTATTTAAAAGAATAATTGGCCGCTGTCAATAAAATCTTGATTCTTTTCGCAAAAAGGGCGTCCCGGACTTCCGGGCTACGTCTATGAAGAGCGAGGCGGGAAAAAGCAGCCAGGGAGCGATGCCATCTCGGAGGCTAATTAACTAACCTCGCCAGGATAGAAGAGAGGCCACAAAATAAAAAAAGCTTTTTGCCCTGTGTTTAAGGCGAAAAACCAAGCGAAAATCAGAAGGTTGCCGAGCTACTGCTTAGGGTAGCCGACGGTTTGCGCCAAAATAATTTGTTGGTCTGGCCTGAGTTTCATGGCTTTAGCCAGCTCCTCCCTATTAATCAAGGCGCGGACCACGGTGGCCAAACCTTCCGAAGCGCAGTAGAGGTAGACGTTTTGGCTGATGAAACCGGTGTGGGCGGCCGAATAGAATCGCTTATCCTCCTCAGTTCCTCGGGGGATTTTGGCTAAGTCGGCGACATAAATTAGGTTGACCGGCGCGGTCTTGACGAATTCCTGAGTGCCGGTAAGGCCGCGGACGTCTTCGTTAAGAACCTGAATCAACCTGTGTTCTTTAGCTTCATATAAATAGAGGCCATCGGCCAAGGCAACATATACGTCGATGTTCTGCCAGTTGACGGCTGAAGGCGCGGTCCGTTTGCCAGAATCAGGCCGGTTAATACCGTAGGCGGCCCAAAGGAGTTCGGATAGAGTTTGAGCCGGGAGGGAGTCAGGCTTAAATTCTCGGTTTGACTGGCGGTTTTTAAGGCATTGCATTAATGGCCGGCCAGCCTCGAGCCGGGGAGCGGGAAGTTTAATCTCCTTAGGCTTTGGCAGCGTCTCTTGGGCCCTAATTGAAGCCAAGGCAAAAAGAACCAGCGAGCCAAAGATTAAGAACCTGTTAACCATGAGGTCTCCTTAATTGGTAAATTAGACTCTAAAAATAGTCTTTCAATTTTAAATTATCATAAATTAAAATTTTTTTGGCTAGGCTAAAAGAGGTGACAGCGATGAAAATAACCTTGATTGGGACAGGCTTGATGGGGAGGCCGATGACCGTAAGGCTCCTTCAGGCCGGCAACGAGGTGACCGTTTTTAACCGGACTAAGGAGAAAGCGTGGCCGCTCGCCGCGCTTGGAGCAAAGGTGGCCGAGAGCCCTAAGGAGGCAATTGAGGCCTCGCCGGTGACGGTTTTAATGGTCGCCGATGCGCCGGCTTGCGAGGCGGTGCTTTTTCCTTCGGGCTCCCCGGTTGATTTAAAAAACCGGACAATTATTCAGATGGGCACCATTTCCCCCCAACAGAGTCTTGACCTGGCTCAAAGGGTAGCCAAGGCCGGTGGCGCCTATTTTGAAGCGCCGGTTTTAGGTAGTATAGCGGAGGCGGAGAAGGGAGAGTTGGTCGTTCTGGTGGGCGCAACTGAGGAGCAGTTTAAACAATATTTCTCTTTGCTCCGATGTTTTTCAGCCGAGCCCGTTTATGTTGGCCCGGTGGGGCAAGCGGCCGCTTTCAAATTGGCCCTGAATCAGCTTATCGCTTCGCTCACAGCCTGTTTCGCTTTTAGTTTAGGAATAATAAAGAAGAGAGGGGTGCCGCGGGAGAAGTTCATGGAAGTTTTGCGACGGACGAGTCTTTACGCTTATCATTTTGATAAAAAGCTAGACCGCATGTGGCAGGCGGATTATGCTCAACCCACCTTTCCTCTCCGCTTGCTCTATAAGGACGTCTCCTTAATGATAGAAGAGGCTGCGTCCTTAGGGCTGGAAACAGAAGGGTTAGCGGGCATTCAAAAGATAATTAAGAAGGCCATGGACCTCGGTTGGGGAGAAAAAGATTATACGGCAATTACCTCCGCTATTATTGAAAAGCTTTAAAAATAAAAGAGCCAAATCCTTAGGGGGCTGGTGGGTGGTCAGGAGCTGCTGTTAGCCTCTGCTTTTAGGGCGAACCTGGGCGTCATTTACCATAGCCGAGAAGCTGGCAAGACCTTTCGCTCTGATAAAACTCAGGCCGGCCTTCGAGTTAACCAAGGAGCAGAGTTGGAGAGACTAAAAGGCCAATTTAATATTGGCTACCTCCTCTGATCATTGAATTAGGGAATCCAGATAGTAGGGCTAAGTGACAACAGGGGTGGTCAATTTGGCGTCCTGATTGACGCCGACTGTTTACCATAAAGCGCACCTCTCTTGGCCGCGTCTATTTTTTCCCCTGTTTTAACTGAGATTATACAGCTCCCAAGTTGGCCCTTAATTTGCATAAAAGAAAGCTGAAAGGAGGTACCCATGTTTGGTCTTAGCCGTCGTTTCTTGGCGACGGGATTAATTCTCTTTATCTTCCTTTGGCCTCTACTTGCTCAGCAGAATTCGAGCCAGACGAGCGCCAGTTCGACCTCTCCCAAGGTAAATATCAACACCGCCAGCTTAGAAGAGCTCCAGACATTACCCCGCATCGGCCCCGCTATCGCCCAAAGGATCATCGATTATCGGAAAGAACATGGCCCGTTCAAAAGAGTTGAGGACCTGCTGAAAATTCAGGGAATCGGGGAGAGAGTTTTTGAACAGATTAAAGACCGCGTGACTGTTGGTCAAGAGGCTAAGGACAAGTAATCATCAGGGGGCGGCTTCCCTTTTGGCAGCCGCCCCAAAAAACTCTTCTAAGAATCGCCGCATTTGGCGCAGGGCTCGACCACGATGGCTAACTAAGTTCTTCTTAGACACACAGATTTCTCCGAAAGTGCAGCCGAAAGGTCGGTAGAAAAAAATGGGGTCATAGCCAAAGCCATGGCCGCCCCGCTTTTCCTCAGTTATCCATCCCCTGACTTCACCCCGGACGCATTTGATTATTTTCCCTTTCTTGGCCAGGCAGAGATAACAGATGAAGCGAGCCTGTCGCTCGGGCGGAGGAACTTTCCTTAGCTGGGCCAGAACCTTAGCTATGTTTTTTTCATCATTAGCCTCTGGTGCGGCAAACCGGGCGGAAAAAACGCCCGGAGCTTTACCCAAGGCCTTGACCTCGAGACCAGAATCTTCAGCCAGAGTCAGATAATCGGTCAATTGACTATAAAAAAGGCTTTTGGCATGGGCGTTTTGGCGAAAAGTTTTCCCTTCTTCTGGGCAATCAACGTTCAGGTTAAGTTCCTTAAGGCTTAAGATTCGAACCGGGAGGCCTTCTAAAGCAGCTTTAATTTCTTTTAATTTACCTTGGTTGGTGGTCGCCACGACCAGATTAACTTTATTCAACTTTGAACTCGATGATGTCTTTGAGGTCGGCTAAGCTCTGATGAAACTGGGCTTCCCTTTCTTCTGGCCCTAAAAGAGTAAAGCTCAGCCGGATAAATTCTGGTTCTTTTTTTAAAGAAAGGTCTGCCAGCCGCACCCCTAAATGAATCGCCAATCTTTTTAATTGGCCTAAGAAATCACGGGTTTCTTTTATTTTTAGTTCATAGCGATGATGTGTCTTTTTTAGAAGTTTGCCCTCGAGCGCCCGGAAAGAGATGAGGGTGATTAGGACGATGGCGGTGTAGATGACAGCCACCACCTGGTATCCCGCGCCAATGACCAGGCCTAAGCCTGACACCGCCCAGATAGTGGAAGCGGTGGTTAACCCATGGACGGCGCCTTGACTCTGAATAATGGTGCCAGCGCCGATAAAGCCAACGCCCGTAATAACAGCCGCCGCCACGCGCAGCGCTTCGCCGGAAGCTGAGGTGCCTTGAAGGAGCATTTGCGAAAGCAGCATCATCATGGTTGAACCCACGCAAATAAGGATATTCGTTCTCAAACCAGCTGGTTTCTGGCTCATCTCTCTTTCCAAGCCGATGAGCCCCCCCAGCCCGATTGACAAGAGAAGTTTTAATGTAATTTCGGAAAGGTTCATGGCTGATTTCCTTTCAATTTATTTTAGCGGCGGAAAGAAATCAAGAAAAGAAGCAGCAGGCCGAGGGTATAGAGAGCAAAGAGAGGTCGACGAAAGAGACGTTCCGGCTCTTCCATGACGGCTTTTTCGGCCAGGGTTTTCCAGAAAAAAAGCAAAAAATAAATAACCCAAAAGGGAATGTAGAAAAGATAAAGGTGGAACTGAAACTGGAGACAGAACCAGATATAACCAACGAAAAAGAAAAGATTAGAGGCGACCATCCCAACTAAGAGCGAGGTGGGGGAGTATTTCATGAGAGATTGGCGGTAGGCACCAGCCTTGTCTTTTAGCCAGCGGAGTTCTGAGAGTCTCTTGGCGACCATCAAGAAGTTGCCAAAGGCCCACCAAGAAAGAAGCAGACTCAACGGGGGTAAGGGGTGAAGAGAAGAAGCCAAAGCATACCAGCCGATAAAGAAACGGATGGGGTTGTTGGCGGATTCGGAGACTGAATCCAGGAAAGGAATATCCTTAGTGCGGAGCGGCGGAAGGTTATAAATAAAACCGGCTAAAAGGAGGGCCAGAAGAGATAAAAAAAAGGCCCAGCCGAAAAAAACCCGGGCAAAGGAAAAACAGGCTAAGCTGAGGAAGAGGCCGAGAAGAAGAAAAGGCCCCTTTTTAATTCTTCCGCTGACCAAGGGGCGACGGCTCTTAAGGGGATGGTGGCGGTCATAGGGTGCGTCGGCGATTTCGTTAACTACATAATTAACCGTGGAGACGCCCCAAGTGAGCAAGAAGGCTACCCCAACTTTCAGCAGAAGCGACGGCGTGTCGGCGAAAGAGAAATTCTTTGCTTCGAGGGATAAATAGGCAATGCTTCCTAAGATGATGGCTGTGCTCCGCGGCCATCTTTCAAGCCGCAGTGCCTCGCAGTAGGGGTTCAAGCCTTTTCCTTTTTTTGAGCGTAAACCTCGAAGGAGTCGCCCAGAGCCAATTTTATCGGAATTCTGGACCAAAAAGAAGCCAATCCGGGTAAATTCAAAAGCGGCGAAAGGAAGCGCCGCCGACGGAGGAGATAATTGAGGCTGAAACTCCAGCTGTAGCGTCGCCAGCTCAAGACATTGAACCCAGTGAGGTTCAGGAGATGCTTTAGGCTGTGGCGGTTAAAATAGCCCAAGTGTCCAGGCCGGAAATGCCACCAGCCACGACCGGCCAAGCGGGCGGCCAAGCTATTCAAATCGGGAGTGACAATAACCAGAAGGCCGTTCGTTTTTAAGAGGCCGTTGGCCCTTTTCATTGTCAGCCTTGGGTTAGGTGTATGCTCCAAGATATCAATCAAAGTAACAACGTCATAAAATAGTTGGTCAGTCTCAAATGTTTCTAAGGACCCTTGATACAGGTTGAGGCCGTATTTTATCCTGGCCTGCTCTCTTGCCCAGCGACTGGGTTCGATGCCGGAGACCTGCCAGCCGCGTTTCTGGGCTTCATCAAGGAACAGACCAGTGGCCGCCCCGACATCAAAAAGTCTGCCTTTTTCCGGAGCCAACTTCTCCAGCCGCCGCAGGATGCGTCGAAAATTGCGGCGGCGGCCTGAGGCCTCGGCTTCATAGTCAGGGTCTTTTACCTCAGAATAAAGCTGGGCAAGTAGTTCAGTGTCAGGACCGGGGTTGGCAAAGACAAAGGCGCAGTGCTGACAGCGGCTTAAGTTCCAGGTTAACCCATATTCAGCATCAGTAATCTTGATTTTTTCGGGCGTAAGATTCTCTAAGGAGAGACTCCCTTTTTTAAATGGCCGGAGGTCAGGAGAAAAACAAACCGGGCAGTGTTCTCTTTTTTGCCCCATAGAGCCAAAAATTTGACTTTAATTTTTTAATTCAATAAACGACCTTTTATCTTTTTTCGTGCCAATCCTCATTCAGGGGCAGCGAATCCCCACGAGGGAGCGAGCCGATTCAATAAGCTTCGCTGAGTCATAACCGAGGCCTTCTTTGAAGACGAGCTCGACTTTTTCGATGTCGGCAATATCCTTGGCGGGGTTTCCCTTTATCAAGACCATATCAGCCAGCTTGCCGACACCAATGGTGCCGAACTGGTCCTGAGCTCCAAGGTAAAGAGCGCCGTTATAGGTGGCAATTTTTATCGCTTCCAGCGGTGAAAAACCTGCCTCGACAAGGAGCTCCACCTCTCGCTGGTCGCCAAAACCGGGAAGAACGCCACCATAGCCAGTGGGGTCTGGCCCGGCCAAGAGCAATCCTCCTGCCCGGACAAAGGCCAGTTCGAATTCCATTTCTTTTTTGAATAACTTTTCCCAGGGAGAGTCTTTAGTTTCAGCAACTCTGGTTCTTTGGGTCAGATAGGCAATTCTTAAATCGGCGGACATTGCCTCCAGAACCCTGGTTTGAAGAGGGGGTCTCCCGGGCACAGAAATCTCAAAAACAGGCAAGGTGGAGGTTATGGCGACTTTGTGGCTAACTAACTCTCGAATCATTTCCTGGATAGCGGGGCTATCTATTTCCAGGGCAAGAAGGGAACGCCGAACCTCCTGGGAAGGAGGACAAATATCAGGTTTTTTCCCGGGGACAAATTCGGTGTCGACTAATAAGCCGTGCTCGAGGTTATCAATGCCGAGTTGGGCAGCCTCTCGGAAACCAATCGAGCAAAGATGGGCCGTAACTTTTTTCCCTAAGCGGTGAATCTCTTTAACGGCGGCCTCCAGCTCATTCCTTCTGATGTGAGTGTAGACTTTAAAATCATCGACTCCTTCCGTCGCCCAATATTGGACAAATCTCACGGCATCCTCGGGACCGGAGAGCTCGTTCATCTGCAGGGTGAAAGCGCCTGGCCCTTCCAAGTAAGGACTCGTCACATAAATTCGAGGCCCAGGGACTCGGCCCTCGTTGACGGCTCTTTTTAAATTGAGCTCAGTATAAGGCTCGAGGCTGCCAGTAGTGCGGATAGTGGTAACACCACAACCGAGGTAGAGCCGGGGAGCGCTGAATTCGAGGGTGTTGTAATGGGCGGCGCCAGCGGGATAAAAAAGGTGGTCATGCATACCCACTAAACCCGGAATAACCGTATAATCCCGACGTTCTATAACCATGGCCCCAGCGGGGATGGGCGTGGTAGCTGAGGGGCCGAGGCCGGTTATTCTTCCCTGGGAAACAACTATTGTCTGGTCTTCAAGCGGCGGCGCACCTGTACCGTCGATGACCCGGACATGGGTCAGGGCAAAAACCGGAGCCTCGACACTGATAAAAGCTTTAACCGCCGGGGAAACGGTAGGCCGGGTCTGTCCCTTGCTTTGGGCCCAAACCGGGCTCAATAAAAACATGGCAAAAAGTGAAGATATTAACCAGTCCCTTTTCATTTTTTTTCCCTCCCTTTGCTCTAAAACCGCCATTTCTAAAATTATTTTTTTATTTTAGATATTAGACCCCAAGCTATGCTTATTTCACTGAGAAGCGATGGAGCGTCACCGAGGCGTATTCTTCGCCAGGTCGAAGCTCGGTCGAAGGAAAGTTGGGTCGGTTAGGGGAGTCCGGGAAGTGCTGGGTTTCTAAGCAAAGGCCGTAATGCTTCTGGTAAGCGCGGCCGCTCTTCCCGGTAATCGACCCGTTGAGGAAATTGCCTGAATAGAACTGGAGGCCAGGTTCAGTCGTGAAAATTTCCATCAAGCGACCGCTCTGTGGTTCGTAGAGTTGGGCAGCAAGCCGCAATGACGCCTCGCTCTGTCTGAGGACAAAATTGTGGTCGTAACCACCTGGCACTTGGTCTATTTCTGCTCCGATGGGCTTGGCGGTGGTGAAATCAAAGGGAGTTCCCTTAACTGGGCTAATCTCGCCTGTAGGGATAAGCTCAGAATCAACCGGGGTGAAATAATCGGCGTTAATCAGCAATTCGTGGTCGAGGATGGGGCCTTGTCCTTCGCCCGCTAAGTTGAAGTAACCGTGATGAGTCAAATTCACAATGGTAGGTTTATCAGTCTTAGCTTCATAATTGATTTGCAGCTCGTTATCTTCGGTAAGTCGATAAGTAACGACAACTTCGAGATTTCCTGGATAACCTTCTTCACCATCCGGGCTGAGATAGCTGAGTTTAACGCCAAGAGCCCTTTCTTCCCTGAACGGCTCACCCTTCCAGAGGACGCGGTCAAACCCGTTGAGGCCGCCGTGAAGATGATTGGGGCCGTCATTAGTCGCTAAATGATACTCATTTCCGTTAAGCATGAACCGGCCCTTGGCGAGGCGATTAGCATAACGGCCCACCGTGGCGCCAAAATAGGGGTTGGTCTCCCTTTTTAGGTAACCCTCGAGGTTATTATGTCCCAGGACAATATCAGCGAGCTGGCCATCGCGGTCAGGTATCTCGAGGGAAATTAAGGTGGCTCCGTAAGTCATGATTTTAGCCCTTAAGCCGTGGCTGTTGGTTAAAATAAAGGCCTCGACTTCTTTCCCGTCAGGTAAACGACCAAAAATTTCTTTCTTCATTTCCATTCCGGCAACTCCCGTCACTCCTGGTTTTTGTTGGCGGCAGGCAATAACGGAGGTTAGAAGGCTCAAAAGGACGGTTAGCGAGATAATAATCTTTAATTTTTCTGGCATTCCTTCCTCCTATTATTTACCTTTCTTAGTCCATGCGCCGTTTGGTTCTTAATCCTATCCCAATCTCTTTTTTATTGCAATTGACCTTGCTTACCAAGAATCAAGCGGCCTTTTCTTCCTAACTGCCCAGGTCGAAAAAATTGGTGAGAAGCGAGGAAAGAAAAGGCGGTGGCTTCGCTCTCTTGTCTTCAAATTGGCGGTAGCCCAGGGCAAGAAAGGCTGATTTGAGTAATGGCTAACTTTTTTAAAAAAGCGGCTTTTTCGCCCTGCTTTTTTTTATTATTTTCGCCTTTTGGCCTATTTATTTTCTTGTCCCCGGCCGGTAACCTTAGGGCAATTTACACCTAAAAAAATCGGGCCAAAGTGTACCCAAAGCTTTGGGCCGCCACCAGAGTCTCCCGTTTAAAAATTTGAAATAGACTATTTTTGGCGATTTAGAGATTAAGAGGGGACTGAAGAGGCCAAATAAAGTTAAAACCTCCCTGTGAAAAGAAGGTCTTAACCATAGCCAAATAGCCCCACAGGGCTTGACAAATGCTTTGACAATCTGTTATGTACATATAGTCTATTGAATTTGTCGACTATTTATAGAGGCTGATGCGACTCTCGACCAAGGGCGAATATGCCAGTCGAGCCATGCTCGAATTGAGCCTTAATTATCCTCACCGGGCGCTTCATATTCGGGAAATTTCTGAGGCTCAGGATATTCCTCCCCGCTTTTTAGAGCAAATTTTGCTTCTTCTTAAAAGAACAGGTTATTTACGAAGCAAGAAAGGTCCGAAGGGCGGATATTTTTTGGCCAAACCACCCTCCCAAATTACGGTTGCTGAAGTTATCAGAGTTATGGACGGGCCGCTGGCCCCGATTGATTGTGTTAGCGTCACGGCCCATGAGTTTTGTCCCCGCGAAGACCGCTGCGGGTTAAGAGGGCTTTGGAAAGAAGTTAGAGATGCAGTGGCCTCGATTCTTGAAAGGACAACTTTTCACGATTTAGTCGCCGCCTCCACCAGAAAAGAGGGCCAGGAAAAAGAAGAAACTTGAATTTTTAAAGGTAAAATTTATTTTTGGCTAAATAGATTATAAAATCGGTCGATTAAATCATCTAATAAGGAGCTGAAATGAGTCGGATGGAGCTAAAAATGCCCTGGTCGCCCCAACTTCTCTTTCTCCTGATTGTCCTGACTTTTAGCTGGCTCGCTTTCCCACCTCCGGGCTGGTCCCAAGAAGAAAAGCTACCGGTTTCAGCCCAGCGGCCGGTTGATTTTTCTGTTTTCGCCCAAGTCAGGTATACTGATTACTCCTCTAATGGGACCGATACTTTTTCCCTGCGCCGGGTTCGTCTTGCCTTGACCAGCGCGGTTCTCCCGAGCCTTGATTTTAAGGTGCAGATAGAACAGACCAAAGCGATTAGTTTAGTCGAGGCCTATCTCTCTTTTCATCTTAGCCGCTATCTCGAATTTCGAGCTGGACAGTATAAAGTACCTTTCAGTTATGAAAACTTGAAGTCAGCTTCTGAACAAGATTTTATCAACCGCTCGTCAGTGGTGGAGACTTTGTGCCCAGGAAGGGATATTGGTTCCCAGGGAAGAGATATTGGCGCCACTCTTTGGTTTCATTCAGCGGCCATCGAAGCTGCAATCGGGCTTTTGAACGGTTCTGGAATCAACCGTCTCGATAATGACGACCATAAAGATAAAGCCTTTCGTTTGGTTCTTTCTCCCCTGAGAGGACTGAGTATCGGTGGTTCCTGGTACGAAGGGCTTTGGCCTGAAACGCAAAACGTTTCTTCTCGGCAGCGCCGGCGCCAGGGTTTGGAGGCTCAGCTCAAGTCGGGTTTGCTATCCATAAACGGAGAGTATATCTTGGCCAAAAATTATGACCAGGAAGCCGCCGGCTGGGTTATCCAGGTTAGTCTATTTTTACGCCAGGGCAGAATTCAGCCTGTGGTTCGTTTTGAATCTTTGGACCAGGACCGGGCGGTAAAAGATAATGAAGCCGAAGCCTGGACCGTGGGAATTAATTTTCATTTAGCCCCTCGCACCAAATTCCAGATAAACCGAGAATCCCGGCTGTTTAAACCCGAAACTAGGAGAGAGAATATCTATCTGGTTCAATTTCAAATAGGTTTTTGAACCATTATGATGAATTTAAAAAAATTAACTCAAAAAAAGTCCAAGAGAGCCGAGAAACTGAGTTGCCCGTCTTCGTATCTTATTCTGATTTTCCTTTTCCTAATTTCGGCCGTTTATTTCTTTCCTCTAAACCGGCCTTGTCTTGCCAATCAGGAGAAGCTTAGAGGCCGGGTGACCATTTCCGGCGCCTGGGCTCTTTATCCTCTTGTCGTTCGCTGGGCAGAGGAATTTCAAAAGCTTTATCCCTCAGTAAAAATCGACATTCAGGCTGGCGGAGCCGGCAAGGGCGTAGCGGATGTGCTTTCTGGAGCGGCCGATTTAGGTATGGTTTCCCGCGAGCTCCACCCGGAGGAAATGCGTCGCGGGGCGCGGGCCTTGGCTGTAGCCAGGGATGCCGTGGTGGTAACAATTAGTGAGCGCCAGCCATATCTGAATATTTTGCGCCGCCGCGGCTTGTCGAGAGAGGTGCTTCGCGACATCTGGATAACCGAAAAAATTAAAACCTGGGGAGAAGCCTTAGGCATTAGCAGTAAAGAACCAATTCATCTCTATACCCGTTCTGATGCTTGTGGAGCCGGTGAAACCTGGGCGGCCTTTCTCGGTGGTCAACAGGAGGACTTGAAAGGAACAGGGGTTTATGGCGACCCGGGTGTCGCTGAGGCGGTCAGGCGCGACCCTCTTGGCCTGGGCTACAATAACCTCAATTTTGCTTACGACCCTCAAACGCTGCTTCCTGTTAAGGGGCTGGTGATCTTGCCCCTCGATTTTAATAATAATGGCCAGATAGACCCGGAAGAAAATGCGACCGCTAATCGTTCGCAGATGGTCGCTGCCATCAAAGAAGGAAGATATCCCTCGCCGCCAGCTCGCGACCTTTATTTAGTAACGCGGGGAGAGCCATCCTCCAGCCTCGTTCGAACCTTCCTCGACTACGTGCTCGGTGAAGGACAAAAATTGGTTCCTGAGGCTGGCTATATTCAGGTTTCCGAAGCGGCCATCGAAGCTGGCCGACGGCGTTTAGAGAAAAAATAGCTCCGGCGATAAATACTATATGAGTTTGTTTAGTCAAGAAGCGAGATGAATCGAAATATAACAAATTATTTGATTATTAAGAGCTTTAATAGAAAATCAGAAATAAACCTAAGGTGAAAGGAGCCAGGCCTGAAGGAGGAACACCAGATTTGGTCCGGGGTCTAAGCCTGGCAGGGAAAAAAACCGGAGGAGCGGAGGAGGGATGAGTTTGGTCAACCGGCTGAGAAAAGAGTTTGTGGCAAGCCGGATTATTAGTTTATCCTCTATCTTTCCTCTTTTTTTAATTTTTTTCATGCTTTTTGGCCTGCTCTTTAAATCTAAGCCACTTCTTTTATCTCATTCTCTGGTCAAAATCGTTTTTTCCAGCAACTGGGCCCCGCTTAAGGGGCAATTTGGTCTCTGGCCGTTTATTATGGGCACAATCTGGGTTACAGCTATTGCCCTTATCTTAGTTGCACCTGTTTCATTGCTCGTGGCCATTTTTCTGTCCGAATACGCCCGGCCCGCCGTCAGAGAGCTGGCTCGGCCGATGATTGACCTTTTGGCGGGATTACCATCGGTTATTTATGGTGTCTGGGGAATCCTCATCATCGTTCCCTTTGTTGGCCGAATTCTGGCCCCGCTCTTCGGCACTTCTTCCAGTGGTTATAGCCTTCTGGCTGGCGGGATAGTCTTAGCCATCATGATTTTTCCCACCATCGTTCATGTCATTATGGAAGTTTTTAGAGCCATCCCCCAAGCAATGCGTGAGGCCTCCCTTTCCCTCGGCGCCACTAAGTGGGAAACGGTGAAACATGTTCTCCTGCGGCAAGGAGCACCAGGCATTTTAGCCGCCTATGTTTTGGGGCTTTCTCGCGCCTTGGGTGAGACTATGGCCGTGCTCATGGTTGTGGGCAACGTGGTCCAAGTCCCCCGCTCCCTCTTCGCCGGCGGTTATCCCCTTCCCGCCTTAATTGCCAATAATTATGGAGAGATGATGTCCATTCCTCTTTATGATTCAGCCTTGATGTTAGCCGCGGCTATTCTCCTGGTTCTAGTCCTGGCTTTCAATTTTCTGGCTCGTTCGGTCCTCGTCCGCGTCGAGCGGAGGCTAAGATGAGATGGCGTCATTGGGAAGAAAAATTTTTTCAGGGTTTGATGATAACTGCGACCTTTTTGGCTGCCCTTGTGCTTCTTTTTATCGTCGCGGCTATCGTGGTCAAAGGAGTTAGAGCGCTTAATTGGGATATCATCTTCCGTCTGCCGAAGGGCGGCTATTATCTTGGCCGGGAAGGAGGAATATTAAACGCGATCATCGGCTCTCTTCAATTAGCCGGAGGAGCGACTATCCTGGCCTTTTTCTTCAGCTTGCCAGTTGTTTTCTATCTCAATCTTTTTTCCCGGTCTGGTTCTTTTTGGCCATCAGTAACTCGCTTCTCTCTGGACGTTCTTTGGGGAGTTCCGTCAATTGTTTATGGCGCCTTCGGCTTCCTGTTAATGACTCTATTAGGCTGGAGAGCCTCGCTGCTTCTGGGAATTATCACCTTAGCCTGGCTTGAAGTCCCGATTATGAGTCGGGCCATGGATGAGGTTTTGCGACTTGTGCCCAGGGAATTATCGGAAGCCTCCTTTTCCTTGGGCGCAACCAAATTGGAAACCGCGTGGAAAGTGGTTTTAAGGCAAGCTCTTCCCGGAATCATCACCGCAGTGCTCATCGCCTTTGGCCGAGCCATAGGCGATGCCGCTTCAGTCTTACTCACAGCAGGTTATACTGACAACATTACTACTTCTCTTTTCCAGCCAGTGGCTTCTTTGCCCTTGGCGATTTTCTTCCAATTAGGGACTCCCTATCCTGAAGTTCAGCAAAGAGCTTATGCCGCGGCCATCATTTTGACGTTGATTATTCTCTTTATAAGCCTTTTGGCGCGGGGCATTATCCGACATTATGCCCGGCATACCGTGCGTTGAAGAGGTTTAAGATGAGTGCCGGCCGAACCGAATCTCATATTAGCCTGAAAAACTTAAGCGTTTATTATGGCGACCTTCAAGTCCTAAAAAATATTTCCTTGGATATTCCGGACCGCCAAATTACTGTTATTATCGGGCCTTCTGGTTGTGGCAAAACTACTCTGCTTAAATCATTAAACCGACTTCTCGATTCTACCGAAGGAGTCCGAATCAAGGGACAAGTATTAGTAGACGGAGAGGACATTTATGCGCCTAAAGTAGAAGTAACCCGGATTCGCAAAAAAATGGGCCTTCTCTCGCAGCGGCCTCAAGTGCTTCCGATGTCTATTTATGATAATGTCGCCTATGGACCAAGAATTCATGGGCTTCGCAGCCGCCGCGAGCTTGACCGGATAGTCGAGCATTATCTCAAGATTGCTGGGTTGTGGGAAGAAGTCAAAGATAGACTTGCGGAGCCAGCCTCTCGCCTCTCCTTAGGTCAGCAACAGCGACTTTGCTTGGCGCGGGGGCTGGCTGTTGAACCGGAAATAATCTTAGGCGACGAACCAACCTCAGCTTTAGACCCCCAATCGAGCCAGAATGTTGAACGCTGTTTGTTAACGCTTAAATCCCAATACACGGTATTGTTAGTTACTCATATTTTGCGACAAGCCAGACGAGTGGCCGATTACATTGTTTTTCTCTACTTAGGCGAGGTTATCGAACACGGGCCAGCGGAAGTTGTTTTCCGCCAGCCTCGTGACCCGAGGACCAGAGCCTATCTTTTGGGCGAAATTAGCTAAGGACTGGGCTGGGTAAATCGACCTCGAAATAAGCTCCTGCATCGATCGTTATTTACAATAATTTTTGCCGAGCTCCTTGTTTTCCGGCCGAAAGGTATAATTCTCGGGGTTCACCGACTAAAAAACTGGAAGAGCCATCGTCTATTAGCCAGCAGTAAGGAAAGCGATGCGGACTCAGCGGAGGTTTTTCAAAAAATTTGTAAAGTTGATTTCGTTCGCTTCCAGCCCGTAGGCATAGACATAACGGCTGGCTAAATGGGAAGCGAAGAGGGCGCGAAAATAGTTGGCTGGCACCCGCCTCATTAAACGATTTAACCCAACTCGGTTAATCAAAACAGACGGAACACAACAGGAAATGACATGGCGGAAAAGGGCTTTGTCTTGATGAATTTCCGAGGCATAAATGGCGTCTTTAATCTGGATAATTTTTTCACTGATGAGGTCGGAGAGGATAGACCGGGGAATCCCTTTTTTTTCGTTTTCCTTCCAGATTATTTCCCATTCTTGCCGAGCGTTTTCGCGGATAATCTGCAGGATTTCTTTGATGTAAGCCTGGCGGAAGGGAGAAATTTGGCCGTCATGAATACACATCAGCTCTTCATATTCTTTATCATCGAGGGCCAAACTAGCCAGGACCTCCAAGGAAGAAGAGGTAACACCGCCCTTGTTGGCGGAAGCATCTTTATAAATAATAACGCCTCTTTCCTCAAGACGCAGCCGGGCCTGCTGGGTAAGAAAAAGATTGGCGCCCTCGACTATGAGTCGAAAACGAGGTACGCCCTTCTCATCGATGAGTTCCTGCCAATTGTTGATATTTATGGAGGCGGGCCGGCCGCCGCAGGGAACAAAAATGTCGGCTTTAAACTTCGGGTGAAGATGAAAGGAATTGCGAAAATCAAGCCCGCTGGCCACCTTCTCCCCATCAGGTAAGACAACATCTTTTTCTTTTATCGTCACCAGGAATCCTTGCGGGGACAGAAACTGGCGACGGAAAAACTCCACTGGCCGCCTTTCTCGCGCTAAGCGCCGCAGCTCCTGGCGATTGATGCCTTCCGGGTCATAAAGGACTCCAGAGCCGTCGACGATAGCCAAAATCCTATCCTTGGAGATGAGGATCTCATTACTACCCAAGTCGCCGTCAGGCCCGCCAGTCATAACTTTGCTGACCGTCTCCTCTTTTAAGCCGAGTTTTTTGAGAGAGGCGAGGACGTATTCATGAATAGAATTGGTGGTCATTCCGTAAAGGTCGTGGGGAATACCACCCATCTCCACGGGTTTGCCAGTGGAGAAGGAGCGCCAATAGCGATAGCCTCTAATCTTAGCCCTTTCCGCCGCCCAGGCCATGAGTTCGGCTGTTCCTTCGTCGGGGCCAAGGAAAAGAATTACCGGCTTTTGATAATAATCGACAATATTACAGTCTGGCAGAATCAGGTCCAGCAGGCCGTCGATATATTTTTTAAAGGCGGCCTCGCCGCAGTTTTGAAATCCCCAGTTGAGGAGGATTGTTCCTTTCGAACCGCCCTCGGGAATGTCCTTGTTTTTACGCTGCTGGGTAAAAGCTAAATTGTAATTTTCGTCGAAGATAAAATCGGAATTATGGAGATAATTCTGAAGGTTAGTGGAGCGGACAATTCTAATCCCCCCGCGGGCAATATCGCGGAAGCGCACGTGAAAGCCACGCATTTCGGCTGAGACCACATGGATGATGGAATAGGGTTTTTCGGGATAGTCGATCGGGTCCAGGAAGTTAGGTTCATAGAGAAAAGAAAGCGAGGTTTTCTCTGGGAGATAAAAATTGGTTTTGAGAATGGCGCCGATAAACTGAACCGCGGCCAGGACAATGTGGCGGTCAATTTCGACCGGTATCTCCCTTTGAATTTCCTGTTTCACTTGTTCCAAGTCAGGCTGGATGTTGCGGTCTGAATAGTCAGGATTAAATTTTCGGTCAAAAAGAGCAAAGAGCTTTTTAAGGTAAGGATAATATTCGAGGTAGGCGTCCCAAACTCTTTGTTCATGGTAAGTATCTTTAACCAGTTTGGTGCGCAGGTGCCGGAGAACACCCAGCAGCTCGGGTGAGTCCTTGAGAGCCTCGGCTAAACGGCGATACTCCTCGTTAAAACCAGACAAAAATTGGTGGGCAAAGCTCCAGGCAGCCACCCCAAAAACTGTTTCTTGGGCGGTGAGTTTTCCTTCCCGAAAGAGAGCATTCAAAGGAGAGTCAGGGATGACATAGAGCAGGGAGATATCTTGAAGGATATCTTCGAGCAAAGCTTTATCTTTGATTGCGGGAAGATAGAAGGCGTAGGCGGCGCGGCCGTTGGCGAATTGCTCGATATATTTCCGGTTCGAAACAAGGCCGTGGGAATTAAAGACGTCGGAGACGTTCGAGAAAAAACGCTGGCTGCCATCTTTTTTGATGACAACTGTAATTCTTGTCTCCCCTGTCTTCTCTACGCTAGAAACTTCAATATAAGGACTTTCCCAGTCCTTGGTTAAGCGCAGCAGTCGCGCATAACGTTTAATTGTCTCTGGAGGAGAAGTAGTCAAGAAAGTTTTATCAGCAACGAGGTGGATATTGGTTTCGAGGGGCGAAACAGCCTCTTTTTTGAACTGAGGCATACAGACTACGTACATCCTTAAATGGCCCAGGCCGGGCGATTTTCGTTGGGTCCGATAGCATTGGAGCCGGCAGTTGGGATATTTCTGCTCCACCCGACGCTCTATTTCCAGAGCCCGGGGATGGACGTCATCGACGAGATAAACAGCGTGATTCTCTTCTTCCGTGCTTAAATCGATGCGGACTGATTTTTTTTCGGCTATGGTGGCGATAATCTCCGCGGCCTTGATGGCCTGGATATGATTGGCCATGGTGGCTAAGGGCGTGGTCCGAAAGTAATATTCGTTCATGCCCAACCGGGAGCAAAACCAATCCAGCTCTTCCCGGACTGTTTCGGGAGAATACTCGCCTTTTTCCAGGATGATTTTCTCCAGTTGGGCTAATTGTTCTTCGCTGAGAGGGGAACGGCCGGCAATTTCTTTTAGGGATTTCATCCTAACCTCCTAAGGATGACATTTTAACATATATAAAATTTTTATCCAGCCGCCGGCCAACCGCCTTAAAAGTCGGCTCGGTTCTATCTTAGGTGGGTTAAAAAGCTGGCGATGCCGCCCCACCTCGGCATAAATTTTTAGCGCCGCCTCGTCATCGCTTATCCCAACACCGGCAGAATTTGTCTATCTCGTCGCAGATGCAGCCAGGGGGTGTTCTGTAATCTATCGACTTTTGCCCATTTCGGCCAATTTAGAGTCAATCATAAGCCACCCCCAAGGTTCTCTTGGAGCCGCGGCCGAAAAGTTTGTGCCTTCCTTGGTCGCCTCCGTCATTCCGGGCTTGTTCAGCAACTCAGCCTAAAAAAGGAAGGAAGCAAAAATTAAAATAAAGAATAGGGCAAAAATAGGTAAATATGTAAACTGTCACCCATTTTCCCTTCCTTAGTCTTCAACCTGGCCCCAAAAAGGGCAAAAGAGAAAGAAACTAAAACAAAAAAATAGGTAAATTTGTAAGTCGCCATCTTTTTTATCGCTGAAAGTCGGTTGGGGGGAAGCCTAAGCCTTCCTTAGGTGCCTTCCGCCATCCTAAGGTTTGGTTTCGGCTCTGCCCGCCAAGAAAGAGAAGTGAGGTAAAAATTCCAGGAAAGGGGAAATTTACCTCAGAGCATTTTTGAAAAAAAATCAAGCGTTTCAAGAAAGCTTGTTATCCTTTTATTTTCAATAAGATAGATGGTTTAAAGGAAGCGTTTTGTCCCATCTTTTGGCATTATTCTTGCTTATCTATTTCCCTGGCAAAAACTATTTTTTTTGCCGCTCAAAGAAATCAGGCCTCGATAAAAACGCGGGTGATAGTGAGAGGCTATTGAGGAGGTTACTGAATGGCCAAAATTAGTCCTCGAGATGAGAGCAAAGCAGCCTCCGCGGAGCTTCTTAAGTCTTTTTGGTGGCAACTGAAAAATATCCCCGGCGGTCAAAAGGATAAACGTTGTCTTCAGTGCGGTACTTGCACCGGCTCTTGTCCGGTTAGCAGCGCTATGGATATAACCCCACGCGAAATCATCGCTCTTTTTCGCGCTGGCGATTTAGAAAGAATTCTCCAATCGCGGACAATCTGGATTTGCGCCTCCTGTTATGCCTGCACAGTTCGCTGTCCCGTAGGAATTAAAGTTACCGATGTCCTTTATGCTCTGAAACGGCTGGCGATGGAAAACAACCTGTTTCCGCGACGCTTTCCGGTTCACGCCCTTTCCCGCTCTTTTGTCTCCTTAGTAAATTCCTTTGGTCGCAGTTATGAACCCGGCCTACTAGTACTTTTTTCCTTCCGGACTAAACCGACTCGCCTCCTTGGGTTGCTCCCCTTAGCGTGGAAGCTCTGGCGACACGGCCGGGTTGGTCTCTGGCCGAAAAGAGTAAAAAAGAGAAAAGAGTTGCGAGCCCTGCTGGCTGAGGCGCAGATTATGGAGCTTATCGTGCCTTGGGAACCGGAACCGTCGGCCCGTCATTAGGTTGAGAGGAGGGACACATATGGCTTATCTTTATTATCCAGGCTGCAGTTTGGAATCATCGGCGCGAGCCTACGACGAGACCACCCGCTGGGTATTCCACACTTTGGATGTTGAGCTAAAAGAATTAGATGATTGGAATTGTTGCGGGGCAACGATGTACATGTCCATCAAAGAAACCATTTCCTTAGCTTTTTCGGCTCGCAACCTGGCCCTGGCAGAAAAGGTTAACGGCGAGATTATCGCCCCTTGCAGCTCCTGTTATACCATCCTGAACAAAACTAACCACGTCCTTCAGGAAAATTTCATCCTGCGGGCAAAGGTTAATCAATCGCTGAAAAGAGCTGGCTTGGAATATCAAGGCCAGGTTAAAGTTCGTCATCCCTTGGATGTTCTGGTAAATGACATCCGTTTAGAGACGATAAAAAAGAAAATGGTCCGCTCCCTTAAAGGCCTCAGAATAGCACCCTATTACGGCTGTCAGATTGTTCGGCCCGACGGCTTTTTTGACGACCGGGAAAACCCTGTGGCCATGGACCACCTGTTCACTGCCTTAGAAGCGACTGTCGTTCCCTATCCTGTTAAGCTGCGCTGTTGCGGTGGCATGCTGATGACGACTTTTCCGGAAGTCGGACTTAGCCTGAATCGAGAAATAATCGAGGCGGCGGCAGCAGAAAAGGCCGACGCCATCGTTACTACTTGCCCTCTCTGTCAGATTAACCTGGATGCTTACCAGGACAAAATAAACCGTAAGTTTGGGACTAATTTTCATCTTCCCGTGTTATTTTTTACCCAGCTCTTAGCCCTGAGCTTAGGTGCTGACCGGTATGAGCTCAGGCTAAAGGAAAACATCATCTCTGTGCCGGAAAAGATTCTGGGAGGTCAGCCATGAGTTCTAAAGAGACTCCAAGAATTGGCGTTTATATTTGCCATTGTGGTTCAAATATCGCGGCCACGGTGGATGTCGTCGCGGTTCGAGACTTTATCGCTGAGCTTCCAGCGGTGGAGGTAGCACGGGAATATAAATTTATGTGTTCTGACCCCGGCCAAGAAATGATCCGTCGCGATATCCAGGAGCTGGGGCTTAATCGCGTGGTGGTGGCCAGTTGTTCACCCTTGATGCATGAGCCAACTTTTCAGAAGAATTGCGAGCAGGCTGGGCTCAATCGCTATCTTTTCCAGATGGCTAACATCCGGGAACATTGTTCCTGGGTTCATAAAGACCGCAAAGCAGCCACAGAAAAGGCCAAGTTGCTGGTGGCCGCGGCGGTGCGCCGCGTGGCTTATCACGAACCGTTAGAGCCGATGAAGGTGGAGATAAACCCCGCTACGCTAATAGTCGGCGGCGGCGTGGCCGGTATTCAAGCTGCCTTGGAGATTTCCGAGGCCGGCTATGAAGTCTATTTGGTCGAAAAAGAACCTTCCATCGGCGGTCGGATGGCTATCTTAGACAAGACTTTTCCTACTCTCGATTGTGCCGCCTGCATTTTAACGCCAAAAATGGTGGCCGTCGGCAGCCGGCCAAACATTCATCTGCTCAGTTATAGCGAAGTGGAGGAAGTCTCGGGCTCCTTAGGTAAATTCAAAGTCAAAGTTAGGCGCAAGCCTCGTTATGTCGACGAGACAAAATGTACAGGCTGCGGGCTTTGTTATTCTTTTTGTCCTGCCGTCCGCCTTCCCTCGCGGCGGGTAATTAAATTGGGCGACCGAGTGTTGAAGGAAATTAGCTGAGGATTAAAGAAAGAGGAGGCCAAAACATGGAAGTGAAAGACGAGCTCATCCAAGCAATCCTGCAAAAATGGCAATACCGAAAAGACTTTCTGATTGAAATTTTACAGGATGTCCAAGACGAATTCCGGTATCTTCCCCAGCCTGTCTTAGTGGCGATTGCTCGCTACTTGGAAATTCCGGTTAATCAAATTTATGAAGCCGCCACTTATTATAAAGCCTTTAGCCTTGAGCCCAAGGGTAAATATCAGGTCAGTGTATGTAAAGGAACTGCTTGCCACGTTAGGGGAGCGGCGACAGTTCAAGGCGCTTTAGAGCGAGAGCTGGGAATTCAGATGGGAGAAACAGATAAAAACCTCGAGTTTACCTTAGAGCCCGTCCGCTGCCTGGGTTGTTGTGGATTAGCCCCAGTAATCACGGTGAATCAAGATGTTTATGGTAAGGTGGAGGCAAGCGAGGTCTCTAAGATCATAGAGAAATACAGGAAGGGCGGCGAAATCGCCCAAACCGCAGTCGCCGCGGGGAAAGGGGGACGGCCATGAGGATGTTGAAAGTCGAGGACTTGGCTCAAATTAAGCAAAAAAGGCTGGAGGAGATAAAACTTAGCGAAGCCGGGCCATTCAGGGCGCGCGTTGTTGTTCATTTGGGAACATGCGGGTTAAGCGCAGGCGCAGGCAGCATTCTTGAAGCCTTTGAAGCTCAGGTTGCCTCTCATCCTGAAGCCAAGGTTTATCTTCTCAAATGTGGCTGCGGTGGTTTCTGTGCCCGAGAGCCGATGGCTCAAGTGGAAGTTCTGGGAATGGAGCCTGTAACGTATGTTGACCTTAAGCTCAAGGACGTGAAGGCTATCTTTGAAGAGCACGTGCTTAAGGGAAAGGTGGTTGAGAGCAAAAGACTCTCGCCAGACGAATCTTTTTTTAGCCGCCAGCATTTTATTGTCTTGCGGCACCGCGGTCTTATAGACCCTGAAAATATTGAAGATTATATCGCCTATGATGGCTATACGGCCCTGGCCAAGGTTTTAACTTCTATGACTCCGGAGCAGGTTATTGCTGAAGTCAAGGCTTCTGGGCTGCGGGGCCGAGGTGGCGGCGGTTTTCCGGCCGGGGTTAAATGGGAGACCTGCCGGCAGGCCGGCGAAGAAAGGCATGAAGAACGGTACGTGATATGTAATGCTGATGAAGGCGACCCCGGCGCCTATATGGACCGGAGCGTTATTGAATCCGACCCCCATTCCGTTATCGAAGGCATGATTATCGGTGCCTATGCTATCGGTTCCCATCAAGGCTATGTTTACATTCGCAAAGAATACCCGGTGGCCTTAGAAAAGCTGAACATTGCCTTAGCTCAGGCAAGAGAATATGGTCTCTTGGGTAAGAACATCCTGGGAACTGGCTTTAGCTTTGATATCGAAGTCCATCGTGGGGCAGGCGCCTTTGTTTGTGGCGAGTCAACCGCTTTGATGGCTTCCTTAGAAGGAAGAGCCGGTATTCCTCGGGCCAAATATATCCATACAGTGGAGTATGGCCTCTGGAATAAGCCAAGTTGCCTCAATAACGTCGAAACCTGGGCTAACGTGCCAGTTATCATTAACCAAGGTGCTTCCTGGTTTACCCAAATCGGCACGGGTGATGTTACTACTAACCCTTGGGGGGGAAGCAAGGGCACGAAGGTTTTTAGCCTTACGGGTAAGGTCAAGAACACCGGACTGATCGAGGTGCCGATGGGCATAACTTTGCGGGAAATAATTTTTGATATTGGCGGCGGCATTCCTGGGGGCAAAAAATTCAAGACAGTCCAGACTGGCGGGCCATCGGGCGGTTTCTTGCCGGAAAGTTTGCTCGACCTGCCAGTTGATTTCGATAGCCTGACTGAAGCTGGTTCCATGATGGGGTCGGGCGGGATGATCGTTGGGGACGAAGATACCTGCATGGTCGATATGGCGAAATACTTTATTAATTTTCTGTTGGAGGAATCCTGCGGCAAGTGCGTTCCCTGCCGGGAAGGCTTGCGCTCGATGCACGCCATCCTGGAAAGAATAACTAAAGGCCAGGGTAGAGAAGGAGACCTGGAGGCCCTGAATGACCTTTCTCGGGTAATGATTCAATCTTCTCTCTGTGCCTTAGGCCAAAGCGCGCCTAACCCCGTCCTTTCGGCTATCCGCTATTTTCGGGAAGAATATGAGGCCCATATTCGCGACCATAAATGCCCGGCCGGAGTCTGTCCCGACCTCTATGAAATGATGATTGTCCCAGAGCTTTGCACGGGCTGCATGGTTTGTGCCCGCTACTGCCCTACCCAGGCCATTTCAGGCGAGAAGAAGAAACCACACCGGATTGACCGGAATAAATGCATCAAATGCAATGTGTGTTATTCTCTCTGCAAGTTCGGGGCTATCAAGAAAATATAGGAGGCAGTCATGGAAGAGAAGAAAATCGTCACTTTGAAGATAGACGGGCATGAGGTTCAGGCTGAAAGGGGCACCCCAATCATCAAGCTGGCTGCTAAGTTGGGAATTCACATTCCGACTCTTTGCCATAATGATTTTGTCGAGCCCTTCGCCAGCTGCCGCGTTTGCTCGGTGGAGATGAGGCGTGGTAAGAGAAAACGTTTGGTTACAGCCTGTAATTACCCAGCTCAACAGGGAGAAGAGATTTACACAGATACGGAGTGGGTCAGGGAGAATCGGCGTCTCATTTTAGAATTGCTCTTAGCCCGCTGCCCCGAGGTCCCGATAATCAAAGAAATGGCCGCCGCCTACGGCGTAACCGAGACCCGGTTCGAAAAGCTCTATTCCGACTGCATTAACTGTGGACTCTGTGTTCGCGTTTGCTCGGAGATTGTGGGGGCTAACGCCATTGGCTGGGCCGGCCGGGGCGTCAACCGAGAGGTGACTACCCCCTTCGAGTTCGACCCCGAAGCCTGCATCGGCTGCGGAGCCTGTGCTGGTGTTTGTCCCACGGGACGCATTAAGATTGAGCCTATCTGGGAAATAGAAGAAGGCGAGTTGCGAGAATTCACCCTAGGCCCAACGAGCGCTATTTATATTCCTACTTATCAGGCTGTTCCCAAGGTGCCGGTCATCGACCCCAAGGCCTGTATTCATTTTAAGACTGGCGGCTGTCAGGTCTGTAGCCGGGTTTGTGAGCCAAAGGCGATTGCCCATGACCAGGAAGAAAGAATAGAAGAATTGGAAGTGGGACAAATTCTGGTGGCTACGGGATATGAGCTTTTTAACCCGCAAGTTATGAAACAATATGGCTATGGCGCTCTGGATGATGTTTATAGCAGCCTGGAAATGGAATACCTGCTAAATTCCAGCGGCCCGACAAACGGGCGGATTTTATTGAAAAACGGTCAAGAGCCGCGCTCGATCGCCATTATCCACTGTATTGGTTCTCGGGATGTTAATCATCATCCCTATTGTTCCCGGATTTGCTGCATGTATGCGCTCAAATTTGCCCATTTGATTAAGGACCGGTCAGAAGCTCAAGTTTACCAATTTTACATTGACATGCGAGCTTTTGGTAAAGGTTATGAGGAGTTCTTCACTCGGATTCTCGACGAAGGAGTCAATGTTATTCGCGGCCGGGTAGCAGAGGTAGTTAAGGCCGGGCCGGGTAAAAATGAGACGGGAAAATTGCTCGTTCGCACCGAGGATACGTTAATTCATCAGTTTAGAGAAATCCCGGTGGATATGGTCATCCTCTGCAGCGCGGTGGAACCGCAGAAAGATGCGGACCGTATCCAGCGCCTTTTTTCTCTTAGCCGCAGCCCGGATGGCTTCTTCTTGGAAAAGCATCCTAAGCTTGACCCCACGGCTACGCCCACAGACGGCGTATATATAGCTGGATGCTGCCAAGGACCTAAGGATATTCCCGATACCGTCGCCCAGGCCAGTTCTGCGGCAGCCAGGATTCTGGCCACGATTGCCAAAGGGATAGTGGAAGTAGCGCCTATCGTCGCTCATATTGACCCAGAAATTTGTGCCGGTTGCCGTTTATGCCTTCAGCTCTGTCCCTACGGAGCAGTCGAATTTTTGGCCGACAAAGGAATCAGCCAGGTTAATGAGGCTCTCTGCAAAGGATGCGGGACCTGTGTTTCCGCCTGCCCTTCTGGGGCTTCGGCGCAGCGACATTTTCGGGACGAGCAGATAATGGCAGAAATCGAAGGTTTGCTCCTGGACCAGAGATAGCTACTCCTTTAATAAAAAATAAACAACTTGGCGCAGAGAGACAGTTCAGGGGGGTCAAACTTCAGCTTCTAAGCTCACGAGGGTAAGCTCGGTGCCATCGAGGATGGTCACATCGGCCGAGCCACAGCGGGGACAAAGAAGCGGCAGGTCATCTTGGCTCGCCTCCTGGCCGCAGTGGCGACATTGAAATTTCACCTGGACTATATCCAGAATTAGCTCAGCTTCAGAAGCGAGGGTTTCTTTTTTATAGATATCAAAGGCGCTCTGGAAACATTCGGGCACCACTCCAGAAAAAGCGCCGCAGCGAAGCCTGACCAGGGTTATGCGCTTGATTTTTTCTTCTTTTGCCTTCTGCTCCAGAAGCTCGAAGAGATTGGCGACTAAGGATAGTTCATGCATGGCGGCTCAAGAGTTTCTGGCGTTGATTTAGAAGAAATTGAATCACGGCCGAAATTCCCTCGCCAGTCTTAGCGGATGTAGCCAAAATGCTTAAGTTGGGGTTAATTTCCTTGGCCTCTCTTTTGACCCTTTCCAAGTCAAAATTAAGGTGGCTGAGCAAGTCTATCTTGGTAATAATAAGGCTTTGTGAAGTCAGAAAGGCCTTGGGGTATTTTTTTGGTTTGTCTTCTCCCTCGGTCACCGAAAGAAGTACCCACCGGAGGTTTTCACCCAGGTCATAAGAAGCGGGACAGACTAAGTTACCCACGTTTTCGATAAAGAGGAATTCGGTTTCCGCGGGAATTGCGCCGATAACCCGGGCAATCATCCTGGCTTCGAGGTGGCAGGCACCGCCAGTCGTTATCTGCCAGGCAGCTACACCCTTGGCTCTAATTCTGGCCGCATCCAGCTCGGTTTCGATGTCCCCCTCGATGACGGCCAACCGGTGCTGAGGATGAAGGGCTTCGATAATTTTTTCTATCAAGCTGGTTTTGCCTGAACCCGGTGAGCTCATCAGGTTAATGGCTAAGATCCTGCGGTCTTCCAAAAGGCGTCGGGTTTCGGCGGCTATCTTTTTATTAGAACCCAGCAGGTCCTCAAGAACGCTGATTTCTTTGCGACTCATCGGAATTGGTTTCAAGGCCTAAAATAGATTTTATATATTTAACTATAGCCGGGAGGCTGGCCTTCATTTCAGGCGACAAAGCTTCGCCAAGATGATAAATGTCCTTAGCCTCGACGGCGATTATGGTTAATTCCTGCGGAACGGGGAGGTCGGCGGCCCGGCCGATTTCTAAGACCTGGTTAAAAGATAGATAATGAGGCGAGGGGCCAGGGACAGCTCTCAGGTCATTTTCTTTTAAAACCCGGATGCGACCAGTCTGCGGGTTGGGCTGTTTGATGGTGTCAATGATGAAAAGACGGTCGTACCCAAGAATAAAGTCCAGGATAGCCAACCCGGTGCAAGTTGAGGCAACAAAATCCACCTGGCCCATGGGAGTGGCTATGGAGTCTGAGCTGTCCATATCATTCAGCAATTCTTTTCTCAATCTCTTTACGACCTCAAGACCGACGCCGTCATCGCCAAAAAGGTCGTTGCCTAAACCAAGAACCAGGGTTTTCATCGGTTATTCGCCAGCGGCAAAAGAACGGTAAAAGTACTACCCTTTTCAGGCACGCTCTGGACTTCGATGGAGCCGTCATGGGCTTCGATGATTTTTTTGGCGATGGAGAGGCCAAGACCAGTCCCTTTAGTCATTCCCTTTCCCGGTCGGGGGACGCGATAAAATTGGTCGAAAATAAAGGGCAAGTGTTCGGGTGGGATGCCAATGCCGGTATCGGCGATTTCGATAGCTAAATGGCTGTTAGTTCTACGGATTTTTACTCGGACTGAGCCTCCTGGTCGATTATATTTGATAGCGTTATGGAGCAAGTTGGCCAAAGCCTGTTCGAGGCTTTGTTCATCAGCCAAGACGATATCGGTCGGCGTTTCAACTTCTAAACGGATTTCAACTCGGGCTTCTTCAGCTATTGGTCTTAGGGTTTCTATCTGTTTGGTGAGGAGAGCTTGGCAAGATACAGGTCGAAACTTTGAAACCAGCTCCTGGCGATTAATCCGGGCTAAGTCAAGCCAATCGTTAATCAGTCGGAGCAGGCCGTCGATGCGTTCCCGACAGCGGCGGAGCATATCGCTAATTTCCGGACTTACCGCTCCCGCATAGCCAGCGATGATGGTTTCAAAATATTGCTGGACGGCGACCAACGGGCTACGGAGTTGATGAGAGACTAGGGTGATAAAATTTTCTTCCAGAAGCTTTTTTTCTCGGCGCAGGTTTTCTGCTTCGCGGGCTAACTCGCGTCTTTCTAAGGCCCGGCGGATAATGATCCGCAGCTCCTCGGGCGTAAAAGGTTTAGGTAGAAAGTCATAGGCTCCTTTTTTCATGGCTTCGACGGCGGATTCGACGGTAGCGTATCCCGTAATAACAATAGAGATGATGTTCGGGTCTATTTCTTTTATCCGGTCAAGGACTTCGAACCCGCTGAGGCCAGGCATTTTGAGGTCGATGAGAGCCAGGTCCGGTTTTGAAGCCGCGGCTTTTTCCAGCCCCGACTGTCCATCCGCAGCGGTTTCTACGCGAAAACCATAGCGAACCAAGATTTGAGTGCAGGAATCGCGCATGGATTCTTCGTCGTCGATGACCAAAACCAACGGCTTAGCTTCCATTATTTTCTGACTCCAGAGAAGTTCTTAAATTATTATTTTAGCCTAAAACAAAGCTTTCGGGTAGAAAAATTTTTGGCTTCCCAATCGGCGTGAATATGGTATTCGGCGCTCTTCGAATGACGGAGGGTTCAGAATTCTTAAGAGGCGAATTTGTTCTGCTGGCAGCTTCGGCCTCAGGGAAGATGGAAGTTTAATCGTCCGAACAAAGAAAAGACTCAACTAAAAAGTGAGCTCCTTCTCGCCCTTCAGCCGGAGAAAATTTATCCTCCGGCTCCGGTCTTACCCCCAGGTCAAAGGGTGAGGTCTATCTTCCTCGACGATGGCTTTATTTTTTCAAGAATTTTTCGATACGCGCCAGCAGGTCGGCAGGAACAATAGGCTTATCGATGTAATCATCTGGGCCGACCATCCCCTGTTCTTCTCCTTTAAACTGAAACCTCGTGCCGGCGATTTCTTTAACGGCCGAGACAAAGATGACAGGCGTGTCTTTAAATTCCTTGAATTCTTTCGAGGTTTTGATGGCGTGGCAGAGGGAGAAGCCATCAAAGAGGCTATCCATCATGATATCGAGAAGGATGAGGTCAGGTTTTTCCGAGAATATTTTCTGCTTGGCCTCGTGAGGGTTAGAGGCGGTCGCTACTTCATAAAGCGCTGCCTTAAGAACGGGAGTAACTGCCGCCAAAAAATCAGGGTCGTCATCAATAACCAGAATTTTCTTTTGACTCATTAATTATTCCTCCTTTCATCAGGAATAAAAGCATTTTTTATCGCTAATTTTAACTCTTCCAGGCCGAAAGACTTGATGAAATAGAAAAATATATCTTGCGCTCGGACCTTGGCTTCCAGCTTTTTAGAATTTTTCTTGGTCATCATAATGATTCTTAGCTTCGGGTCAAGGCTTTTCAGGACAGAGACAGCCTCGTAGCCTTTCATTTCTGGTAAATCTACTTCCATCAGGAGACAATGATAATTGCCTTCGGTTATTTTCTTTATGGCTTCAGATAGGTTCTTGACTGTGTCAATAGTGTAAAGTTCGTCTTCCAACCGTCCCGCCAATTCCCTTCTTTCCCGGGGGTCGGGGTCAATGATTAAAACCTTCTTTTCTGACGAAGCCATAACTTCCTTCCAGCGCTTTGATAAAGAGCAATTAACGTGCCAATTCCGATTTGTCGAGAATTTCTGGGGCGAAGTTAACTTGTTGTAAATAAATAAGTTATAGACAAAGAAATTATTTTTTGGGGATATCATTTTTGGCCATAAGAACTGCGGGGCAATTCTCCCCATCTTTGTTCCAGAATTTCCTCCTATTTTTTGCCGCCAGCATTATAGCCCAGAAAAATAGACAAGAGCAATAAATTCTCTTGATTTTTTATTCTGTTCATATTAGGAAAAAGGCGTCCAGTGGCCTTAGGGATTGATGCAGGATTATAAGGCAGGCCGAGCGGCTGACCGCTCGCTGGTCAAAGGGACCACTGGACGAAGGAAAGAGGCTAAAGGTTAGCCTCTCGCCTCATCTTCATTTTTTAAGAATCTGAACAATCTTTTCGATGGATTCAGTTACGGGCTTAGAGAGCTCGCCTTCCCTTAGCGTCTGAGGCTGAATGCCGAGGAGATAGGCCTTTTTAAGATGGGCCAGAGAAAGTGAATCAAGAAGTGGCGACAGCAAACGATGCGTCAAAGACGAATTCCACAAAACCTGGACTAAAGGCATCAAGGTTATTTGACCTGAAGCACCGCCAAAATTGAGGGCGTCAATTAAAAGGAGGGGTCTTCCTTCAACGCTCGACCAAAAGACTTCATCATTAATAACTTCGTCCTCTACATAGGCCTCGGCATGGCCAGCGGCCTTCAGCCTTTCCGCCAAAGTTAACCCCGCCCGGTCATCTCCGTAGTTTTTAGTTCCGAGACCGATAATTATCGGTTTAGTTTCCTTTAATTGTTCGAGTCTTTTCTCCCATTCAGTAACTTCGGCTTGTCGGACTTCAACTAAATGGGCCGAACAGCTAATGCAGGGGTCGAAGGCCCGGACGACCATTTCTAAGCGGTCGCGGATAAGTTCCTCCTTATTTTCGTCTAAAAGTCTTTGAGCCGCTATTAGACAATAGCGCTCAATCTCTTCGGCATTTTGAGCCGTCGGAGTAATAATATCCGCGAAGGTAATCCGGCCGTCCTTGATTTCATAATGATGGATGAGTAAACCTCGGGGAGCCTCGACCAACCCCGTTCCAACCCCTTCGTGAGCTGAATAAGGAATAATCCCGGGGTCTTCAGGATAGGATAGGATAGCGTCCACAACCTCAGGAATTTTTTCAAAACAGTACATGATTTCCAGCGCTTGGGCGGCATTTTGGAAGAGCGGGTTACGCTTATACCGGTCGTTATAAAAACGACTGAACATCCGCCCTGCTTCTCCCCGCAATCTTTCGCCGAGGAGGTTGACTCTGGCCTGGGCGCCAACGGTGTAGGATTTTCCCTGGTAGCGACTTCTCTTGGCGGTAGAATGGGGCACGAGGAACTCATTTGTTAGGCGAGGATAATCATCCCGGTAAATTTTCTCGCCGTTGGAGACAATAATTTCATCGCCCCAAAGCCCGTACTGTCCGTCTCCTGGCTCGCAACAAGCAAAAATAGTCTCTTCTTCGGGGATATCAGGATAGGGGAGGCTACAGAAAAGTTCAGTGGTTTTATGGACAAAAGGCATAAATTGAATAGCTCTGGCTTTAATAAACAGGAGCTCTTCTCGCGTCGGGTAGCGGCCAAAACCACCGATAACTGGATTCTCGCCATGGATAAAACGGCCGCTTAACACTTTCATAATATGATTACCAAATTGTTTCATTTCTAACGCAATTTTGACTTCAAAGGGGAAGCGAGAGGCCATGGCGATGGCATTGGGAAAGCCGACAAAATCAGGCAGAGCCAAATAATAAAGATGAAGCGAATGACTCTCGATGAATTCACCCAGGTGCATCAGCTCCCTCAGCAAGGTAACTTTAGGCGGAACTTTTACCCCTAAAGCATTTTCCATTGCCCGGATAACAGCGTTCTTGTGCGAAAGGGTGCAGATAGCGCAGATGCGGGGAGCTACACTGACATCTTCTTCCGGAGTTTTCCCGACGGCTAATCTTTCAATCAATCTGGGCCCTTCGTTTATTAAAAATTTGACTTCGCTCACTACGCGTCCGTCAATCGTGGCTGTCAGGCTGCCATTGCCTTCAACGCGGGCCAAATGGTCAATGGTTATTTTTTTCATCTTGAACGCTTCTCCTTTCCCAAGGACTTGAAAAAATCAACCACGGTTGTCCCGGAATAAATGGCCATTTTTCTTTTAATGCTTTCTGGGTCAAACCCCTTTTCCTGAAGCAGCTGAAATTCTGCGGTCCGGTTAGCTTCTTCAGATGGTCCCCAGCAACCGAAGCAGGGCAAATTGTGGGAAGGACAAATCGCGCCACAACCGGCTTTAGTCAGCGGGCCCAGGCAGGGTATTTGTCGGTTGAGCAGACAATCGTTTTCGTGCCACTTACATTCTAAGCAAACGGGAAAGCGATAAAGCTCCGGGGGATGGCCAGCTAAAAGACGGGTGAAGGCCGCGAGAAATTGCTCTTGGCCAATAGGGCAACCGGGCAGGTAATAATCGACCTTGATAAAGGCATCAATAGGCTGGGAAGGCAGGGGCCGGACGTTGGTATGTTTTAAATCTTTATATACCTGTTTAAACTCCTTACTCCAAGTTCCGGAGGCAGTTAAGGCGGCTTGAATTCCGCCCTCACAGGCACAGTTGCCGATGGCCACAACTATTCCTGCTCGCTGACGAATCGCTAGAAGTTCTTCCTTTTCTTCTTCAGTCGTCACGGAGCCTTCTACTAAAGCCACATCCACCGGTCCATGACTGTTATCGCTCTTGGCCATAAGAAAGGCCTCGATGTCCGCGGCCGCAAAAATATTAACTAGCTCGGATTCGCAATCAAGAATGAGCAGAGCGTCTCCGGCACAACCCGTTAGTTCATAGACCCCTATTTTGACTTTGTTCATAGGCATCTCTCCCTAAATTAGCTCCCTCATATGGAGCACATCCCAGTAGGTGAAGACAGGTCCATCCAGGCAGGTGTAGATGTAATCGATGGCACAATGACCACACTTGCCCACACCACATTTCATTCTTCTTTCCAAGGTCATCAAAATCTGATGTTTGGGAATATTAAGCTTAATTAACTCCCGAATGACATATTTGTACATAACAGGCGGGCCGCAAACCAAGGCGTAGGTATTGACCGCGTCAACCTCCTTTAGTTTGGGAAAGAGAGTGGTAACGACACCAGTATTTTCTGTCCATTGGCCGGTATCATCCGCATCCACAGCCAAATGGCATGCCAGGTCACCTCTCTTTTTGAGGTCAAAGTATTCATCGCGGAAGATCATTTCTGCGGGTCGCTTGGCGCCATAAAGAACGCTTATCCGGCCAAACAAGTCACGATTATCTAAACAATAGAGAAGCACCGAACGAAGCGGTGCCGCCCCTAAGCCGCCCACCACGATGATGATATCTTTTCCCTGCATCGCCTCCACCGGGAAACCGTTGCCGTAGGGACCTCTTAGACCGATCAGGGAGTTTTCTTTGAGGCGGAAAAGAGCGTTGGTGACTGTGCCTACTCGACGAATGCAAAATTCGAGCAAGCCTGGTCGAGAGGGGGGAGAGGAGATGGAGAAGGGCGCTTCTCCTGCCCCCAAAACTGAGACCATAGCGAATTGACCGGGCCGGTAGCGAAAGCCAAGAGCTCGCTCCATATCAACCAGCCGAACCTGGAAAAACTTAACATCCTGAGTCAAATGATAAGCCCTGACTATCCTGGCTGGCTCAGGAACAAAGGGGTTATTTTGAGTATTTTTTTGACTAATCATGGTTTCACCTCAGAGCGGAGACGAGACCAAAAAGCATCACTCGGTTTACCCTCTAAGGCCGAGGCGATGGAATGAACGTTGATGCCCACAGGACAGGTCACTAGGCAGCGGCCACAGCCGACGCAGCTGGGCTTACCGTATTTCGAACCGAAAGCTTGGAGTTTATGGGTATACCAGAGTTTGAGTCGGGCTGACTTCTTCTCCCGGAAATTCTCTCCACCGGCCACCTGAGAATACTCGGGAAGAGTGCAGGAATCCCATTCTCGCACTCGACGTCCCGGCTTTCCGGCTAAAAGAATTTCATCCCGGACGTTGTAACAATTGCAAGTCGGGCAAACCATTGAACAGGAACCACAGGCTAAACAGGCTTCGGCAGCCTTTTCCCAGAGGGAGTCGTGGTATTTCAGTTCCATCAGGTCTGGCATGAAGACAAAGTTGATCCTTCTCTGGAAAACCTGCGCCCTTTTTTCGCGCCATTCGATATACTTTTGAATATCAGCCTCGTTCAGGTTTTCTTCGAAAAAGCCTGGTTTCATTCGCACCAAGTCGTCGCCTTGGCTGGAGCCAATCCAGACCAGATATTCATCTTCCAGTTTGGTGAAGAAGAGGTCGTAGCCCTCTTCGATGATATCGGTGTGAGTGGATTGGCAGAGGCAGTATTCATCTGGCCAACAGGAAAGGCCGAGAATAAGAGTTTTTTGCCGCGCCTGAAGGTAATAGGAGTCAGGGAAATTCTGAGTAAAAATGCGGTCAAGAGTGAGGAGGCCGTGAATATCACAGGGATGGATACCAAAAAGAATCCGTTCTTTAATCCATGAAAGGTCTTCTTTATAGCCTTCGGCCGTCACCTGGAACATATTAAAAGAGGGAGGGAGGAAAAGTTTCTTAGGGGGTAAGAGTGTTCTTGTGGCCTCGAGGTCAATCTTGGTGATTTCCTCGGCCGCCAGCGGTAAAAAAGCTGTCTTATTTTGTTTCTTTACTGGCGCCCAGAGTTCAGCCCCATTGGCCAAAGCCGCAAGAAAGGGATAAAGATTTTGACTTTTGAGCTTAAGTATCCTCATGGTCTTGTCCCTTTACCGTCATTAATTAGTTCCTCCTTAAACTTATCTTCCTAAAATCCGGCATCGGATTATTTCATATGCAAAATTTATGCCGAGTTCAATTATTTTCCCTTTTCCTTCCCCTTTCTAACTATAAGCAAAATAGGTAGTTAAGGCAAGGTTTATTAATTATCTGATTTATCTTCGTTCTTTTATTCGCCGCTAAGGGGAGATTTTCCTCAGTCTGGGGGAAAAAGGAACGTCTGGCCGGGCCAAAGACTAAAAAGAAAACGAACTAAGGTGATTCTGATTCAATCTGGTATTTTTTTATTTTAGCCCAGAGAGTCTTTCGGTCAATCCCGAGGGTCTTGGCGGCCGCACTGCGGTTACCTTTGCTCACCTGAAGCACAAATTTAATGTATTCCTTTTCCATCTCCGATAATGTTTTGGGCGGCGACGGCCACTGAGCTCCTGGCGCGACCCGGGCGGTGATGCCGTGAGTTAATAAATCCTCCAAGTCAATCGTCTCGCCTCGGGCCAAAACAACTGCCCGCTCGATGGTATTCTCCAGTTCCCGGATGTTTCCTGGCCAATCATAATCTACCAGGGCTTTAATTGCCCTGGCGTTCAAGCCTTTGATGGCTTTCTTGGCCCGGCGGTTGTATTTCTGCAGAAAGTGTTCCACAAGAAGAGGAATATCCTCCTTTCTTTCCCTGAGCGGCGGTAAATGAAGCGGAACCACGTTGAGGCGATAAAACAGGTCTTCTCGAAATTTACCCTTTTTTACCAGCTCGGCCAGGTTTTCGTTGGTGGCGGCTAAAATTCTGACATCCACTTTGATGGGCCGGGTGCTTCCGATCCTGGTTATTTCTCTTTCTTGAATAACTCGCAAGAGCTTGGCTTGAATATTGGGCCCGATATTCGAAATCTCATCAAAGAAAATGGTTCCGCCGTCCGCCACTTCGAATCGTCCATGTTTGGTCTCATGAGCGCCGGTAAAGGACCCCTTAACATGACCGAAGAGCTCGCTTTCAAAGAGGGTTTCCACTAAAGCGCCGCAGTCAACAACGACAAAGGGAGCCTGACGGCGGCCGCTATGTCGGTGGATTTCACGGGCGATAAGTTCTTTCCCGGTGCCGCTTTCGCCCGTAATCAAGACGGTACTTTCTGTGGGCGAGACGCGGCGGACAATGTCCAAGACTTTTTGCATAGCCGGGCTCTGGCCGATGACCAGCTCGAATTCTATTTTTGTTTCCAGCTCCTGGCGCAGATACATGTTTTCAAAAACGAGACGGCGACTTTCCAGAGCTTTTCTGGTTATTACTCTTAATTCCTCGGGCGTAAAAGGCTTGGGCATATAGTCAAACGCGCCCCTTTTCATCGCTTCCACCGCGGATTCAATGGAGCTGTACCCAGTAATAATAATTACCGGCGTTTCCGGGTTAGCTTCTTTCATCAAGGAAAGAACGTCCAGGCCTTTTATTCCGGGCAATTTAAGGTCGAGAAAGACCAGATGAAAATTTTGCTTCTGAAAAAGTTCTAAGCCTTCTTTACCTTCTTGGGCTTCCTTAACTTCATAGCCTTCCCGCTTCAACACCTGGCTCATAGCATCGCGGATGGCCTCTTCGTCGTCAATGATGAGAATTTGGGCTTTTTCAGTCATGGGATAATTCCTTTGTTAGGGGGAGAATAATAGTGAAGGTCGAGCCCTGACCCACCTGGCTGCTAACCTCAATGGTCCCCTTATGTTTTTGGATAATGCTGTAACTGATGGCCAGCCCAAGCCCGGTGCCCTTGCCTACTTCCTTCGTGGTGAAAAAAGGCTCAAAGAGCCGGGGCATGTCTTCGGGCAGGATTCCATGGCCAGTATCCTTAAAAGCGATGCGGATTTGTTCCTTCTTCGGGTCAAGAGAGGAGGTGATGGTCAGCGTACCTCGGCCATTCATAGCTTCGGCCGCATTCAGGATAATGTTCATGAAGACCTGCTGCAACTGAGCGGCATCCGCGACAATCCGGGGAAGCTGGCCATATTCTTTATTTATCTTAATATTCTGGAAGAGGGCTTGTTTTTCCATTATGGCTAAGGCGCGGTCGACAGTTTCGTTGACATCAGTTGCCGACATCTCTGGTTCCTTGGGTCGGGCAAATTCGAGCAGCCCTTTAACGATATCTTTACAGCGACTGGTTTCTTTCACAATCTTTCTTAAATTTTCATAGGCCGGTGTATTCTTCGGCGTTTCTTCGAGGAGAAGATGGCTATAGATTAAAATGGCGCCCAAAGGGTTGTTGATTTCATGCGCCACACCCGCCGCTAATTTTCCTAAGGAAGCCAGTTTTTCTGATTGCAAGAGTTTGGTCTGCATTTCGGTCAGCTCCCGGGTTCTTTCTTCGACCTTTTTCTCCAGGGTTCGGCCCCATTCCATTAATTCTTCGTTGGCCTGGCGGAGCTGGTCAATCATTTCATTGAAAGAAGTGGCTAAAAGGCCCAATTCATCCCGCGAATTTATTTCCACTTTATGCGATAAGTCGCCCTTAGCTATTTCCTCAGTAGCGACGACCATTCTTTGCAGTGGCCGAGTGATCTGAGTCGTGGAAAAATAAAGAATAATTAAAAGGAAAACCACGCAAAGGGAAGCCATGAGGATAAAGGTCAGCATCACCCGGTTAGCGGTGTCGATGTAGGGTTTTTCAAGCATGCCGACATAGAGGATGCCGATGATTTTTCCCTCAACGTTTTTAATCGGCTCATAAGCGGTGATATACCAATCAGTGACCACAAAAGCTCGGTCTATCCAGGCCTTCCCTTCATCGAGGACCGCCTTTTTGACCTCGGCCGAAAGGAGCGTGCCGATCGCCCTTTCCCCTCTTTCGTTACGGACATTGGTTGATATTCTGAGGTCATTAAGGAAAATAGTCGCTGTGCCAACGTCCCGACCTTTATATTTTTCGCCCTTAAAAACAATCTCTTTAATGCGGTCAACAATCTCATAATTACGATTCAAAAGAATTCCGCCATAGAGAACTCCCCAAATGCGGTGCTTCTCGTCCTGAATGGCTGCCGCGGCCTTAAGAACCAAGCCGCTACTTTCAAAGTCTTTGGTTTTGGGTGCGGCTCGCGGGGTGGGGATAAATTCGAAATAGGCCTGAGCGGCCAAGTCCTCGCCTTCCAGACGTAATTGGTCGCCTGAAATTACCTCGGGATGGGCGCTGACACCTCCTTTGAGGGCCCAGCGAATAAGCTCGTCTTCAGCTTGACTATCCCCCACCTGTTCGGGGTTTCTCGTCCGGATAATGACTTTACCTATGCCGTCAGTTAGAGTAAGAATATCCAAGCCAAAATCAGTCCGAACCCGGGAAAGATAGCGCTCGAGAAGAGAGGTGTTTCCACTTTTGAGAGCTTCCAGGATGCTCTCGCGGGCCGCGGTCAGAGTAACAATTTGCTGGATATCATTAAGCTTTTCGTTGAAAACCATCCAGGCCGCGGCTAAATCGTGTCGGACCTTAAGTTGAGCTTGGTCGATAAGGGTCCGCCGGACTAATCGCGAGCCGATGACGAGAGAAATAAGCCCGCCGATAATGATAACTGTCAGAAAGCTCAGGATGAGCTTCGTGCGGAGTGAAAAAGATAATCGCTCCATTTAATTTAGCTTTGAAGCCGGCCTTGGATTATTCTCGCCTCTCGGCTCCAAAGCTCGACTAATTGTTGAGGCTTTTGGAGTCGATTAAATATCTACTCTTTTTTAAGTTGTTCTACCAACTCCCGGCGACTATTATAGATGTTAATTACGAGAGGCATATCCCCAGGGAGAGCGTGGGTGCCGCAAGCGTGGCAAGGGTCATAGGGACGGAAAGCCATTTCCGCTAAATTAAGCAGCCCCTCTGACACCTTGCCGCCCTTAATAAAGGCCTTAGCGGCCTTTTCGATCGACATGGTAATGGCCGCGGAATTATTCATCGTGGCTACTATGAGATTAGCTTCAGTGACCAGGCCGCGCTCGTCAGTTTTATAATGGTGGAACAAAGTTCCCCTCGGCGCTTCCACCACACCCACGCCTTCAGTCGGAGTCTCTGTTGGGATCCGTCGGATATCCGGGTTAGTAATCTCCTTATCCTCAAGAAGAGTAACCATGGCTTCAGCTGCTTGCAGAGCTTCGATAAGACGCGCCCAGTGAAAGGCTAAGGTGTTATGAGCTGGTTTGCCGCCCAGGACCTGATACATTCTTTCGTATTCCTGCTGAGCTAAAGGAGTGGCCATGCCGTCAGAAGCATTTAGGCGGGCTAAAGGAGCAACTCGATAAATGCTGGTTTCTTTTCCTTCGATAAAGCCTTTCCAGCCTATCTTTTTTAAATAAGGGAATTTAATATAAGACCAGGGTTCAACATGTTCTGCCACGTGTTCTAAATAATCGGCGGGTTTAAATTTAGCAAACTCTTTACCCTCGGGGTCGACCACCCGGATCAGGCCGTCATAGAAATTGACCTTGTTCTTCTCATCGACCAGGCCCATATAATAGGTGGTTAGTTTGTAGGCGTCTCCAACTACCAGGTCAACATATTCTTTATTCTTCAAGACAACGTCGTCAAAAATCTTCAGGGCAAAGCGGGCGAATTCAACAGCGTACCGGGCTGTTTCCAAAAATTTTACCCTGTGTTCTTCATCCAAGCCTTTAGAAACGCCTCCGGGAAGACCACAAACAGGATGAATAACCTTACCGCCAAGATAATTAATTATGTCTCGGCATTCTCGCCGGACTCTTATTACCTGACCGCCAACCTCCAGACCAACTTTGCCTAAGACCCCTAAAATGTTTCTTTCCGCGGCTGGTGCCTGAGGCCCGACGACAAAGTCTGGGCCCCCCAGGAAGAAAAAGTGCAGGGTATGGTCTTCCATCATAAAGGTGTTATAAATCAATTCCCTTATTTTCCGGGCAGTGGGGGTTGGCTCAACATGAAAAACAGCATCCACACACTTGGTCGCAGCCATATGATGGGCTGTGGGGCAAACGCCGCAGATCCGCGGAGTTATCCGGGGCATTTCCTCTACCGGCCGACCCACCGCAAATTGTTCAAACCCTCGAAGTTCCGGAACTTGAAGAAACGCCCTTTCAACATCTCCGGCGTCATTTAGAAATATTTCAATTTTGCCGTGACCTTCCAGTCTGGTTATAGGGTCGATAGTTATTCTCTGACTCATTTTATTGCCTCCATTTTTCTTCGGCCAAGAATCGATTTAGGCAAGCTAAACCGATAAAAGGTGCCCGCCGGGTCAGCGATGGTCTGGACAATCTTTTCTATTTCCTTCTCATCCTTAAAATCAATCAGTGAAGCCAAGGCAGAAAGAAATTTAGCTCCTTGGTCGTAGACCTGGTCGGTTGGCCCGAAACAGCCGCGACAAGGCATATTGGCCTCAATACATCTTTCATCGCATCCAGTCCTGGTCGCCGGCCCCATACAAATAACTCCTTGAGCCAAAAAGCACTTTTCGGGGTCAAGAAAAACTTCCCAGGGACGTTTGAATTCTTTAATGGTTAGTTTCTCGGGCTTGGTTTTATTCCGGTCGCAATCGTCACAGAGAGATTTATTAGGCGAGAGGACAGCTCCTTTTGGCGGCAGCTTGCCTTCCAGAATGGCCCCCACCGCATTCAGAATAAGGTCCCTGGGAGGAGCGCAGCCGGGGAGATAATAATCCACGTCAATAACCTGGTCAAGGGCTCTTACCGTTTCAAAAAATTTGGGCAAGGTAAGCTCTTTCCCCTCAACTATGACTTTTTCTTGGGGGACAACACCATCAGGGTTGACCGTGGAAGGGGTAGTGAAATAAGCCCGGCGGAAAATTGTCTCCTTGTTCCAGAAATTAGCCAAACCTGGAATTCCACCAAGATGGGAGCAACTGCCAAAGGCGACAACAAGTTGAGATTTGCGGCGCAGAAGGTGAACCATCTCTTCCTGCTCGGAAAGACGTACCGAACCATTGATAAAGCTCACGGCGATGGAACCGTCGGCCATGGCTTCAAGGTCTTTTTTCTTAAAATCAAGGGCTACCGGCCAAAAGACGATATCCACTGCTTCCACCACTTTGAGTATATCTTCGGCTAAATCCACGACGGCTTCCTCACAGCCACCGCAGGAGGCGCACCAATAAAAAGCGACCTTAGGCTTGCTCATGAGAACCTCCGTCAAATTTGAAATTTAGCGGGCCGAGGCGACGAATCTGCTCAGTAAACTCATTAACGACGTGCTGGAATCGAGCTCCCTCGGAAGCTGAGACCCATTCCAGCCGGAATCTCTCCTTTTCTATGCCCAGTTGTTCTAACATTCGAGAAAGGAGCTTGTAGCGTCGTAAGGCTTTATAATTGCCCTCTTGATAATGACAATCTCCGGGATGACACCCAGAGATAAGGACGCCGTCAGCTCCTTCCCGAAAAGCCTTGAGAACAAATTGGGGGTCAACCCGACCACTGCACATGACCCGGATGATTCTTATGTTGGGGGCATAGGTCATTCGGGCTGTGCCCGCCAGGTCAGCCCCGGTGTAAGAACACCAGTTGCAGAGAAACCCCACTAAGCGGGGTTCGAAAGTACTATTACTCATTAATGCCTCCTCGTCGGGTAAAATCCAGTGACATTGGCCTAATTAAACCTTACATTATATCCCAAGGAAGAATTTGTTGCTACTCCGAACCTAAATTAGTTAGAGCAGCAGTAAACCTTCAATCTCAGCCATAACTTGTTGGTCTCGGAAATGCTTCTGCTGAGCTGCGCCTGAGGGACAGGCCGCAACACAGGTGCCGCAGCCTTTGCAGAGGGCGTCATTTACCACTGAAATTTCCTTTTCATTATCAAACGTAATAGCGTTAAAAGGACAGAGACCAATACAAATCTTGCAACCGGCACAGAGGTCTTCTTTAATCTCAGCAGTTACGGGCTCGAGAGCAAAACTTCCTTTATCGGCCAAGGCCAGGGCTTCAGCTGCCGCTCCCCCAGCTTGAGCCACGGTATCCGGGATATCGCGCGGGGCCTGGCAGCAACCGGCGAGGAAAATGCCGTCAGAGAAGGTCGAAACTGGCGCTAATTTGGGATGTCTTTCTAAGAAAAAGGTATCCTGACTGCAGGAAATATTGAAAGTTTTAGCCAATTGGTTATGGTCGAGACTGGGCTCAAGGCCGGTGGCCAGAACCACCATATCCACAGGAATCCTGCGGACCACTCCGAGCAGGGTGTCTTCTACCCTGATAATCAATTTGCCCTCTTCTTCCTTGGTAACGGCTAAATCCGTGATTTCCGAGACTCGGCCACGGATAAACTTGGTACCCTCCTCCAACAGGCGGTGGTAGAATTCTTCATAGCCTTTGCCGAAGCAACGCATGTCGATATAAAAATCGTAGATGTCAGCCTCTGTTTTTTCTTTTACCAAGTGGGCAAATTTGAGTGAATACATGCAGCAGACTCGAGAGCAATATTCGTTATAGTTTTCGTCTCTCGACCCCACACAATGGACTAAGCCGACGGTTTTTGGCTCCTTTCCGTTCGTTAAAAGAATTTTTCCCCCGGTGGGTCCAGAAGCATTGACGAGATGTTCAAACTCCAGAGCCGTGATGACATTGGGCAAGCGACCATAGCCATAAGCCGGGATCCGCCTGGCATCAAAAGGTTTGAAACCTGAAGCTAAGATGATTGAGCCGACTTCGACTTCGACCGTCTCATCCTCCATTTCATGGTTGATAGCCTGACGTTCACAGACCTTGGCGCAGAGCTGGCATTGGCCGGTTTTAAAATGAATACAAGCTTTCTCGTCAATAAAGGGAACCATGGGAACAGCCTGGCGAATAGGTACTCGAATGGCCGTAGCCGGACCAAGATAAAGCTCGGAGTGAATAACCTGGCGGCCGTATTTATCCTCGTAAGTAATTGCTCCAGTGGGGCAAAAGTAAGCGCAGGCAGTGCAGCCAATACAAGCAGCTGAGGGTTCGCCAAAGGGAGGCATAACCTTTCTTTCTGTACCTCGGTCGACAAAGCTGATAGCGCAGGCGCCCACTACCTGTTCGCAGGCCCGGACGCAAAGACCGCAAAGAATGCATTTTTCATTCGGGTCCTTAACTGGAAAACGAGGCTTGTCAATGCCCATTTCTCGGGCTAAGCGCTGGACTGGTTCGGCCGCCGGCGCATGCGCTAAGAGCATTTCTACATTTAGTCGCCGACTCTGGAGGACGCGCGGGGAGGCAGTTTGAATCTCCATTCCGTCCTGGACTTGGTTGTTGCAGGAAGTGATGAGGTCTGTCCGGCCTCTCAGACTTACCTCAACCAAGCAGACCCGACAGGCGGCATAAGGCTCAATAAGCGGATGATAGCAAAGCGTAGGAATTTTTATATCCAGTTTAGCCGCGGCCTTTAGAATGGTTGTCCCTTCTTCGACCTGAATCTTCTTTCCGTCGATAGTTACGTTAACCATCTTCTTTACCTCCTCAATCAACTCTTACGGCGCCGAAATTACAAACGTCGTAGCAGACGCCGCATTTTATGCATTTAGTTTGGTCAATTTTATGGGCTTCGCCTTTTGCCCCGATAATCGCGTCCGAGGCGCAGTTGCGGCGACAGACATCGCAGCCATGGCCTTTTTCTAAACATAGCTGCGGGTCGATGGTATAGACGTTTAGCTGCCGGCAGACATGGGCAGGGCATTTCTTATCTTTGATATGGGTGATGTATTCGTCGCGAAAATAGCGCAGGGTGGTCAAAACCGGGTTCGGAGCGGTCTTGCCTAAACCGCAGAGGGAAGCTTCTTTAACCGTATGAGCCAGCTCTTCCAGTAGGGTTAAATCTTCTTCTGTCCCTTTCCCTTCAGTGAGGCGGGTGAGGATGTCTAACATGGCCTTGGTTCCTTCCCGACAGGGGGTGCATTTACCGCAACTTTCATCCTGGGTAAAGGAAAGAAAATAGCGGGCCACATCGACCATGCAGGTATCCTCGTCCATAACTACCATGCCTCCCGAACCCATCATGCTCCCTGCCTCAGTTAAGCTTTCGTAATCAATAGGTAGGTCGATTTTTTCAGCCGGGATGCATCCCCCTGAAGGCCCGCCTGTCTGCACCGCCTTAAATTTCTTACCTCCAGGAATGCCGCCGCCGATATCATAAATTATTTCCCGCAGGGTAATTCCCATGGGGACTTCCACTAAGCCCGTGTTGTTGATCTTGCCCACCAGCGAGAAAACCTTGGTGCCTTTGCTGGTGGCGGTGCCGATAGAAGCAAACCATTTACCACCGCGGTCGATAATGACCGGAACATTGGCCCAGGTTTCAACGTTATTAATGCAAGTCGGTTTTCCCCATAATCCCTTTTCCGCCGGATAGGGTGGTCTTGGCCTTGGTTCTCCCAACCGGCCTTCAACCGAAGCTAAGAGAGCCGTTTCCTCACCGCAAACAAAGGCTCCTGCTCCTCGGACAACCCGAATATCAAAGTCAAATCCTGTTCCTAAGATATCATGTCCAAGTAGGCCAAATTGGCGCGCCTGGTCGAGGGCAATCAAGATTCTTTTTACCGCCAGGGGATATTCATTACGAACATAAATGAAGCCCTGGGTGGCGCCGATGGCCTTGGCGCCGATGAGCATGCCTTCAATCACCGAATGGGGGTCAGCCTCGAGGATGCTTCTGTCCATAAAAGCTCCGGGGTCTCCTTCGTCGCCGTTACAAACGAGGTATTTATCGCCGTTGGGCGAGGGAGAGTTGCGGACCAATTGCCATTTGAGGCCAGTGGGAAACCCGGCGCCGCCTCGGCCGCGAAGGCCAGAAGTGGTGATTTCCTTGATAATCTCTTCGGAGGTCATCTGAGTGAGGGCCTTTACCAGAGCTTTGTAGCCATCCCGGGCGATATAATCTTCGATCTTTTCCGGGTCAATCAATCCGCGGTTGCGTAAGGCCACCAAAACTTGCTTTTTAAAGAAATTGATTTCGCTAAGCACTGGAACCGGGGTCTTTTCTTCAGGCGGCTGGTACATCAATTTCTTTACTGGTCGCCCCTTCAGAAGATGTTCTTCGACTAAGTAGGGAATATCTTTGACCGTGAGAGTTTGATAAAAGATATTTCCTGGCTGAACGACTATCAACGGCCCACGTTCGCAAAAGCCATTACAGCCAGTAGCGACTACTTTAACCTCATTTTCCAGCCCCTGACGTTTAATTTCCTTTTCCAGGGCCTCCTTTATTTCGAAGGCGTGGTTGGAAACGCATCCCGTCCCAGCACAAACCATTAGGTGAATGCGGTAAAGTTTTTCCTTAGCTACGGCCATTTTTAACTCCTTCCTACAGGTCGGTTTTTTCGCTGCCAATGCCTAAGGCATAAGCAGTCACAATCTGGCCACCCAGAACATGTTTCTCAAAAATCTCCTGGGCTTTTTTTTCCGTCAAGTCAACATATTTCACCGGAGCCTGCCCGGCCAGCTCCACGGTGGCCATTGGTTCACGACTGCAAAGTCCGGCACATCCAGAAGTAGTGAGCAGGACATCGGTGGTACCTCTTTTTTCTACTTCTCGGAAAAAGGCATTCATTATGTTGCGGGCGCCCGCGGCAATGCCGCAGGTTCCCATATGCACGATAATCTTGGCCTTAAATTGACCTTGTTCCCGGATAAAGATAGACTTTCTCGCCTCTTCTCTGATTTTTTCAAGTTCTTCTAAGGTAAGTTTTGGCATTTTCCTCGCTCCTTATTTCTTGTATTTTTTGATAATTCCCGGGACCTTGGTTTGAGTGACTTTGCCGTGAACCTCCTCACCCACCATCACTACGGGGGCTAAGCCGCAACAACCCACACACCGCACAGCATCCAGGCTGAACAGACGGTCTTCGCTGGTGTCGCCGGATTTAATCCCCAACTCTCTCTCGAATTTTTCCAGAATAAGCTGAGCCCCGCGCACGTGGCAAGCGGTTCCGAGGCACACATGGATGGGATGTTTTCCTTTCGGCTTAAGGCTGAAAGCTCGAAAGAAAGTAGCTAAGCTAAGAATACGGCTGAGGGGGACGTTCATTTCCCGGGAAAGTTGCTCCAGAGCTTCCCGAGGCAAATAAGAATATTCCTCCTGGAGGTCCTGGAGCATAGCGATGAGGGAACTCTCATCGCGGGCATACTTGGTCAGGATTTCAGAGACTTTGGCTTCTACCATGTTCCCTCCTTAAATAAGATAATTTCTGGTCAATATAATTCCTGATGGCCTTTAAGACCTCAGGATGATTGAGACCGATTCCAGGATAGCTCTGTTTAATTTCTTGAGAGTTAAATGTAAATTCAAAATTATTTATACGATGATAATAGTGCCACTCAATCTCGGGATGTCCGGCAATCAAAGTGATCAGCGTCAGAGCAATATCACCGATTGGTTTTCGGTCAATGTGGCTCAAACGAAAAGTGGCCCTAACTCGCGTTCCTGTGCCTGGAATTGATTCCAAAGTTAGGTTGCCTTCAGCGCTCTGGCAGGCTTCCTGAAGGAAGGGAAGACCGAGACCGACTCGCCGAGTCTGGCGGGTCGTATAAAAGGGGTCAAAGGCCCGTTGACATTCTTCTTGACTCATGCCCCGGCCGTTATCTTCAACCACCAGAGACAGAAGGTCAGAGGCCGATTCTTCGATGACCGAGATCTTAATTTTGGTCGCTCCCGCATTCACAGAGTTTTCTGCGATGTCTAAAATATGAAGCGACAGGTCTTCCATGTTTCTCCTTAATTAAGAATTCTTCGGCCTCCTTCAGAACGAAGGGCAAGAGAAATTTCTTCCAAGCTGGGCTCAGCTAACAAAAAGGCGGTAGTGGCCGCGCCAATTTCCTTTAAATCATGGGCATCGGAAGAAGTAATTAAGGGGTAGGGTCCAGCGAATTTTTTTCGGGCTGCCTGAAGGGAAAGGCGAGGCGAAACTTCTAAGGCGTCAAGCGGCAGGCCAGAGGGAATAAAACCCAATTGACCAATGAGGCTAAAACCCTCTCGGTCGATATGGGAGGCGATGGCCAAACCACCAAGTTCATGGATGAGATTAATGGTTTCTTCCAGGCCTAAGGTGGTAGCGCCGATGAGCAGGTGGGGATTAAAATCGAGGACTTCGCCACTCTCGTTGACCACCACCTGCAGACCATAAAGGTCGGGGTTGTTTTCGCCGGGCAGAGACTCATAGACTTTGGCTTGGAGGGCCAAAGCCGCCTCGATTTGACTGAAAAGAGCTAACAGATGGACTTCTTCTTTGGTCGTAACTTCTATTCCCGGAATGACCTGAATCGCTAACTTCTTTCCCGCCTCGATTAACGCGGGTACGTTTTCCGCTGAATTATGGTCACAAATACCGATAATTTCAATCGATTGTTCCTTGGCTTTTTGAGCAATCCCCTGTGGGGACATGGAAAGCTCGCCGCAAGGCGAAAGGCAAGTGTGGATATGAAGGTCAGTTTTCACCGCTCGCAGCATCTCCTATTCTTTTTTCCTTAACAAGGCGTAAATTTGGCCGGAAATAATAAAAGCATTTTCCACCGTTCCTAAAAGAGGTATTTTTTCTTCCCGAGCTTTCTTCTTCGTCTCTTCTTCAGGCTGACGGCCATGAACCAAAATAATCCCCGCCAGGTCTTTAAGCTTGGCCACAGCCACGATGTTGGGATGGGTCTGGAGCGTAACCCACAGGTTTCTTTCCTGGGCATGGGCGATGACATCGCTTAATAAGTCTGAGGTATAACCGTCGCTGACTTCGACCTCAAGCTCGCTCTCGGCCGTTAAAACTTCAAGCCCGAGCTTATTGACAATTTCTTTTAATTTCATTTTTTTTCTCTCATTGATTATTTTCAGGCTTTATTTCCGGGTTGGACTTCTTCACCCCGGTTTTTTCGACCAAGGTAATAATCTCTTGGGCTAATTCGATTATTTTTTGCGGCCAAAGGAAGACACAGTCTTTGAGCTCCGCCTGGCCTTGAATCACATCTTCCGCAAAGGAGAGGCAGGAAGGCGAACCACAAGCGCCGCAATCAATCTGAGGCAATTTCTCGTAAACAGCTTCCTTCATTTTTTTCTTTTGGATGGCCCGGCTAATGTCTTCGTCGAGGGCGGCCAGGGGTCGAGGTTCGAGCTGGCCTTCGATAAAATAATATTTTTGCTCGTAACGCCGCCGCACTTCCCTAATATCGGGGCAAGCTTTGACTCTCTCATATTCCAAAGTTTCAATAAGTTTAATAATTTTATTATATGAGCTATAAGTATTTTCTACGGTTAAAGACCCGCCAACGCAGCCTTGATGACAGGAGTAGGCTTCGATGAAATCGATATTGCGAATCTTGCCTTTTTCCAGGTCGTCGAAAACCTTAGTGATTTCCGCCAGGCCGGCGACAGCGATCGAGTTGCGGAGCCGGAGCGTTCGGCTCATCCCGCCGACTACCGCCCAGCCGATACCCAAAATGCAGATACTTTCTAAGGCTTTACGCGGGGTTTCTGGTTCTTCGAGGCTTTCCATGGCGGAGATTAACGGTCCATAAATATCAGCAATCGAAAGAGCGCCGTCGAGATGGGAACGGCCCTTCTCCGCTGGTTGTTTAATCGAAATCATCTTCACCGGACAAGGAGTAAGGTAAAATGTTCCGATGTCTTTCTCGGGAATTTCGAGCTGTTTCGCCTTTTTCTTTTTTATCTCCCGGGCCGCAATTTCTCTTGGGGTGTCAATCGGAACGATGTGGTCGATAAGTTCCGGATATTTTACTTGAATGAGACGGACAACAGTTGGGCAGGCATTAGAGATAAGGGGCCGTGGCCCGTTATAATGACGCAAAAACTCTTGGATGGCAAAACTCACTTCTCCACAGGTGTAAGCTAAATCAATAGCTTCATCGAACCCTAATTTTTTTAGTCCGGCCAGAATCCTGTCAGGCAAGATTTCGCGGCCAAATTGGGCATACAAAGCCGGCGAGGGTACGGCAATCGTATAACGGAAACGACTAAGTTCACCGAAGGGGTCGGTGAGAGGAATGACGGCTCCATTCGGGCAGACATTGATGCATTCGCCGCAATCAATGCACCTTTCGGTAATCATCTTAGCCTTGCCATTTCTTACCCTGATGGCCTGAGTGGGACAAACCCGGAGACAGCGCATCCGGCCCTGACAGTGTTCCTCGTCGAAACGAATAGAGTGATAATAATGGTTCATCGCTTCTTTCCCTGGTTTAAAATTAGGGAGATTTCCAATTTAGTTCCCCTGCCCACTTCCGATGTAATTGCCAACCGGTCAGCATTTTTTTTAATATTGGGGAGGCCCATCCCCGCGCCGAACCCCATTTCTCTCATTTCCGGGGTCGCGGTGGAATAGCCTTCCTGCATGGCCAATTCAATATCAGGAATTCCCGGACCCTCATCCTCAACCGCAAAATTGACTTGCTCCGGAGTGACCTGCAAAGTAAATGTTCCTTTCCGCGCGTACATGACCACGTTCATCTCCGCCTCATAGGCCGCGATGGCGGCGCGTCTAATGATACCTGGCTCAATCCCTAATTCCTTTAAAATTTCCTTAACTTGGGTAGAAACATGGCCGGCATGATGGAAATCGCCGCCGAGGATCGAGAAGCTTTGAATAAGTCCGCTTTCAGGTTCATTGTTGTGATGGTTGAGCATCGCCGGCTTTATTCATCCTTGACGCTTTTTAAGCCTCGATTAAAGAGCAAACCACAGGCCTGATACATCAAAAAATCGGTCGAAAGAAGCGGAATGCCCTTTTTTTGGGCCAGAGCTATTCCTTCTTGGTCAGGCTTCTTGCCGCGGACATAGATAATGGCCTTGGCTTCGATAATGTCAGCTGTCCGCACACTTTGCACGTTAGCCAACCCGGTGATTAAGAGCATTCCTGGTTTTCCTAAAGCCAGAACGTCACTCATCAAGTCGGAGGCGCCAGCTCTTTCTACTTCCAAGTCGAGATGGTCGTCACCCCAAATAACCTGGGCTTTTAACAGCTCCTTGACTTCCCGAAGTTTCATCTCAGGCTTCTTTTTCTACTGTCTTAATAATTATGTCTCCCTTCCTGATTATTCTTTCTGAAGGCGTAATAGTGGTCGGGCAATTTTCCCAGCAGGCGCCGCAACCGTTGCATTTGCTTAGGTCAACGTAGCGGGCCTTTTTCTTGATTTTAACCTTAAAATTGCCGACAAAACCCGCTACTTCTTCCACCTCGCTCCAGGTCATCAACACAATATTAGGGTTCTTGCCGACTTCGCTCATTTTCGGAGTTAGAATGCAAGCCGCACAGTCAAGAGTAGGAAAGGTTTTGTCTAAATGGGACATATGACCGCCGATAGAGGGTTCCTTTTCTACCAGATAAACTTTTTTCCCTGAATTGGCGTAGGTCAAGGCAGCATGAATGCCCGCAATACCGCCTCCCACGATTAACACTTCAGGCCGGACTGGGACTTCTTTTTTCAGGAGCGGGTCGTGGAGGGCGACGCGTCGCACTGCCGCTGAGACCATGGCTTTGGCTTTTTTCGTGGCCTTTTCCGGGTCTTCGGTCACCCAGGAGACTTGCTCGCGAATGTTGGCCATCTGGAAAAAGAAAGGATTTAATCCGCCTTCAGCAGTCACCCCGCGGAAGGTTGGCTCGTGCATCAAGGGTGAGCAAGAGGCTACCACTACGCGATTTAAGTTATGCTCTCTAATAGCTTGGCGAATTAGCTCTTGACCAGGGTCAGAGCACATAAATTTATATTCGCGAGCCACGATGACATTATCCAGTTGCGAGGCAAAAGCTACTACTTCGGAAACATTAACTCGGCCAGCGATATTAGTGCCGCAATGGCAAATAAAAACACCGATTCTTGGTTGACCATTCTGATTCATCGGCTCCCTCCATTTCCAATTTTTTGCCAGAAAAACTTAAGGTCAATAATCGACCGGTTGAAGCCCAAGTCCTCTTTGGCGAGCCCAAAGGCCAGCCCCATTAACTGACTAAAATAGAGGACGGGCAAAGTTACGTCCTCGCCGTAAGCTTTGGCCATCTTGTCTTGAAGGATTTCTAAGTTAAATTGGCAGAGAGGACAAATAGTAACAATAGCGTCAGCTCCTTTCCTTTTGGCTTCCTTCAGCAGGATAAAATTAAGTCTCTTGCCCACTTCCTCAATGGTCCCGGTCAAGGAGCCGCCACAGCAACGGGTTTTAGCCGAATAGGGCACAGGTTGAGCCCCGATGGCCGCCATCAGATTATCAAGGGTGGTCGGATAATCAGGGTCGTCAAAATCAGTAAAGGGCCGAACAAGTTGGCAACCATAGTAGCAAGCCACCTTTAAGCCCTCCAGTTTAAAGCGGACCTTTTCTTTAATTGAGTCCAGCCCGACGTCCTGAACCAGAACCTCGAGAGGATGCTTAACTTGCACGCCGCCGTGGTAGGCACAGCCCGCCTTTTGCAGAGCGTGATTTATTTTCCTGGCCTTGGGGTTATCGCCTTTGAGCACTTTGTTGGCTTTTTTCAGCGTGAGATAGCAACCAGCGCAGGGGGCGATGATGTCTTTTCCCTGCTTTTCAGCCAGACTCAAGTTCCGGCCGCAGATGGCGGTGGCCATTGTCTCGTCGACGGAAAAATAGGCGGTGGCGCCGCAACAATTCCAGTCCTCAAGCTCCTCTAAGGGCAAGCCAATTTCTTTAAAAACAGGCAGGATCGATTCCTCGTATTGTTTCGAGTTCCCTTTAAGGGAACAACCGGGATAATAAACATAGTTATTCATCAGACTGCCTCCTTAAGGGAGTTCAAAAGGGTTTGAAGCTGTTTCTTGTTCTTAATGGCTTCCCTTTTCAGACTCATCCGGCCAGTCTTCATTAACTTCAAGCCTAAGGGCACCATCTTTAGTAAACCTATGGGGTTACGCGATTTAAGATAAAGCCGGAGGATAAGCCAGAGCTCAGAATTACGACCGTAGGTTTTAATCAGCTGGCTCATCTCTTTGTCCAGAACCGGAATCGCCAATTTCTGGGGATAAACCTTTTCTTCAATGGCCAGTCTCTTTAGGGCATACATGACTTCGGTAATTTCAATTTTCGCCGGACAACGGACTTGACAGGTATAGCAGGAGGAACAGAGCCAGATGGTAAAGCTCCGCAGGGCTTCTTCCTTAAAACCATTTTTCACCATGGCGATGATCTTGCGGGGCGGGTAATCCATATAAACCGACATCGGGCAGGAGGAGCTGCAGGTGCCGCACTGAATGCACCGGTCGAGGTCTTCGGCGCCAGACATGGTCTTGATTGTTTCGAGGAAGGCTTTGTCCAGTTCTTCCTCATATTTAACTTGACGATGGATATCCATGAAGCCTCCTTGGGTTAAAAATAGAAAATTTATAGAACAAAATTAGGCTAAAAAGCCGAACAAGAAGAAGGCGGAAAAAAAGGCAAGAAGCTCCCTCTTTTTTTTTCAGGAGCCAGTACCTGCCTTTATAAATGAATGCCATAAAAAATATTTAGGAATTAATTCGCGCTGAAGGTATTACTCCTCAGCCGCTTAATCAGGCATTCGACCAAATTTTTATCCTGCATCAATCTACTGAATTTACCGACTCCCTATTTCCGGTAAAATCAGGAGAAGCATTTTATTGATAATTATGTTGGCTTGTCAACAGGAAAATAAATAAAAAGATCGATTGATTTTTCCGCCCCATCTTGCCTATAATGGCGGCACATGAACCGGCATTTTGACTTGGAACATATCTGTCGCTTGGCTCATCTTCGTCTCGAACCAGAAGAAAAGGCCAAGCTCGAGCCCCAGCTCGAAGCAATAGTAGCTTGGGTGGGGAATTTATCGCGGCTAACCATAGATAAAAAGAAAACCGAAGTCAGGCCACAATTGAGCTTACCTCTTCGACCGGATGAGGTTAGCCCTTCCTTCCCGCCAAAGGCGGTTTTAGAGGCCGCGGCCGAGAGTGATGAGGCTTTTATCAAAGTCCCGAAGGTGCTTGAGGAAAGATGAGGGCCGGCTTAACTGGTTTGAGCTTAATTGACCTCAGCCGCCTTGTCCGCCAGGGCGAAGTGAAAGCCCAGGAAAGCATCGAAGCTTATTTAAATAATATAAAGGAAAAAGAACCTCGGCTGAAGGCATTTATTACCGTTACCGAAGATTATGCCTTAGAAAGGGCTAAGCTGGTCGACAATAAAAGAGAGAAGGGGAGGCTGGCGGGGACGGCGATAGCCATTAAGGACAATATTTTAACTGCCGGCATTAGGACTACTTGTGCTTCTCGGATCCTGGAAAATTATGTGCCTCCCTATAACGCCACGGTCGTGGAAAGGCTTTTGGCTGAGGATGCGGTCATTATCGGCAAAACAAACTTAGACGAGTTTGCCATGGGTTCGTCGACTGAAAATTCTGCCTTTTTCCCCACCCGAAATCCCTATGATGAGCACAGAGTACCGGGAGGTTCAAGCGGCGGGTCGGCGGCTGCGGTCGCGGCCCAGGAAGCCACGGCCGCTTTGGGCTCAGATACGGGCGGTTCGATTCGTCAGCCCGCGGCTTTTTGTGGCTTAGTAGGGCTTAAGCCAACTTATGGCCGTGTCTCGCGTTATGGCTTAGTCGCCTTTGCTTCCTCTCTGGACCAAGTCGGCCCAATAACGCGGTCGGTGGCTGAAGCTGCCTATCTCCTGGAAATAATCGCCGGTTATGACCCTTGTGATTCCACATCTTCGCCGCAGTTAGTGCCCGCCTATTCAGAAAAACTCGAGACAGAAATAGCAGGTCTCAGGGTTGGCTATCTTGATGAGGCCAAGGTAAAAGAGGCCTCGATGGAAGTGAGAAAAGCCTATTCGAATTTACTCCATCTTTTAGAAAAGGAAGGGGTAGAGCTCGTCCCCTTTGATTTTAAGCTCTGGGAATATGCCCTACCCTGTTATTATATTATTGCCCCCTCAGAGGCCAGTTCTAACTTAGCTCGCTACGACGGCGTCCGCTACGGCTTCCGTTACCGGGGAGAGAATAATTTACGAGAAATGTATGCCTTGACGCGTACCGTCGGTTTTGGCTCGGAGGTTAAAAGACGTATCTTGCTGGGCACCTTTGCCCTTAGCGCTGGTTATTATGAAGCCTATTACGGTCAAGCCAAGCAGGTTCGTAATCTCATCATTGAGGAATTCGAGCAAGCTTTTAGACAAGTCCAGCTGATCCTGACGCCGACCACTCCCGAACCCGCCTTTCCTCTTGGCGCGAAGGTCGACCCGATTGCCATGTATCTGTCTGATTATTTTACGGTCACGGCTAACCTGGCTGGAATTCCTGCCCTTTCTCTGCCTGTGGGCTTATCACCGGAGGGGCTGCCGCTCGCAGCCCAAATTATGGCCCCGCCCTTCGCTGAAGAGCTCCTTTTTCAGCTTGCTTTTTTCCTTGAAAAAAAAGTAAAATTAAACCGAAATTAATTTAATTTTGGAAGGAGGAAACATGACCAGGAAGGGGCTTATAGTTATGGGAGTTGTCATCGCCTTTCTGGCTCTGGCCAGCTGTGCCTCAAAACCAGAGGAAGCGCTTTTAAAACGTTATTTTAACGCCCTGCAATTAAGAGACGTGACAACACTCTCCACGATGGCGATTGAGCCAGTGGAAGTTGATGTCGCTGGCTGGCAGATCCTGTCCGTTACCCCAGAGAAAGTAGAGACAGCAACGCTTCCAGAGCTGAACAAAAAAGAGTTGGAGTTAAAGAAAAAAGTCGAAGACAATATCGGCCCGACTATGGACGCCAAGGACGCTCTGGACTTAGCCCAGAGCGAGCTCGAAGCGGCTAGAACTGGAGGGGCGAGAGCTACCGCCAAGAAAAAGGTTGAAGAGGCTCAAACAAAATACGACCAGCAATATAATCTCCATAGACAGCTGCAAAAAGATTATAACGACGCCAAAGAGACCGCCTCTAAGGAAGAGGAGATAACGCTCTTTTCCTTGGGCATGACCCAGCTTCCGCAGGTCCGAGACCTTATGGGTACAGTTCATTCCAAGGAGGTCGAACTCAAGATTAACGACCGACAGGGCAATCAAAGGACATACCGTTTTTATTTGCGGCGCTATGAACTTAAGGATGAAGGTACAAACATGCATTATCGCGGCCGCTGGGTAATTACTAAAATCGAACCGATTGCCTGAACTTGACTCCTCCCGTCTATAGGCTAAAATATACAGGTTCTTCTAAGGGCCGTTAGCTCAGAGGGAGAGCACCGGCCTTTTAAGCCGGGTGTCGCTGGTTCGAGTCCAGCACGGCTCACACCATCGAGCGCCCCTGTCGTCTAGCTCGGTCTAGGACATCGCCCTTTCAAGGCGGCAACACGGGTTCAAATCCCGTCGGGGGCGCTAATAATTGTCCGAAGTTATTTACGAGCGACGCTTTTCTCTGACCATTGAAAATGCTCGCGGCGAAAAAGACGGAGGCAGGCATCGACGGCCTCTGAATCATAGAGAATTCCTTTGTATTTCAATATTTCGACCAAGGCCTTTTCTATTCCCAAGGAAGGACGGTAAGGACGGTGGGAAGCCATGGCCTCTACCGTATCGGCCACAGCAATCAGCCGCGCCTCGATGAGGATATCTTCCCCCTTAAGCCCTGAAGGATATCCCGAGCCATCCATCCTCTCGTGATGCTCAAGGACGATTTGGGCTATCGGCCAAGGGAAATCAATATTCTTAAGGATTTCATAGCCGACTTGAGGATGGGTTTTTATGAGGCCGAATTCCACTTCGTTGAGTTTCGTCGGCCGGCTAAGGATTTCTGCTGGCACGGAAATTTTGCCGATGTCATGGATATCCCCGGCTACCTTAATCCCCTGGACCTGGTCAGAGGACAACCCCAAGACCTCGGCCATGGCTGAAGCCAGCTCGCTGACTCTCCTTTGATGACCGGCGGTATAGGGGTCGCGGATTTCAATAGTCAGAGCTAAGGCTTGAATGGTGCCTTCCAGAGCTTTCTGGAGCCGCTGCCAGCCTTGAAATATTTCTTTTTCGGCCCGAACGCGTTCGCTGATGTCGCGGACTACGATAAGCTTACCGTTGACCTCTGGGGACTTTAATTTTAAAGGTGATGAAATATATTCGACTGGAGTCAGCTGGCCCGTCTTTGATTTCAGAAAGACCTCCGGGAGCTCTGATAAAGCCTGGAAGTTTATAGGCTGAAAAACGTTTTCGAGGGACTGAGAAAGAGCGTCGGAGGTCTTCCAGCCGGTTAATTTTTCAGCCGCAGGGTTCAAATAGGTGACCCGTCCCTGACCGTCGGCCGCAATTACGGCATCCCCGATGGTGCGGAGAATAGTAGCCAAATAATGTTCTCTTTCCCGAAGTTTAAGCTCCAGCTGGCTTTTAAAAAGAGCCATTTCAATGTTGACCCGAAGCTCTCTTTCGTCAAACGGCTTTAGAATGTATCCGAAGGGCGCTGTCTCTCGAGCGCGGTTAAGAGTTAACTCGTCGGCATAAGCAGTAACATAAATAGCCGGAATCTCCAGCTCCCCCCAGATTTTCTGGGCGACTTCAATGCCGTCAAGCGGGCCTTTTAAAATTATGTCGATTAGGGCGACATCAGGTTTTAAGCTGGAAGCCAGCTGAAGCGCTTCTTCGCCGGAAGTGGCTAGGCCGCAGACCTCATAGCCAGCTCGTTGGGCCATAGTTTCTATATCATGAGCCACCAGGCCTTCGTCTTCGACAATAAGCAAGCGGATTTTTGGCTTCATTATCAGCTTCTCTATTATACTTAGTCGGCTAAATTTTTGAAACTAAGATTTTTGTCGGAAAGCAGCAATAGTTTGAGCCGCGAGATTGGGTGGCTTGGAGACACTCATAAGCGCTGCGCCTCAGGGAGCGAATCCCGTCGCCCCCCAGAAGCCAACCCGTTTCCCTTTCGGGAGGGGAACTTCTGGAGGGAAGCCGGGCCTCACAGCGTGCGTATCCCAAGGCGTTTTGACTGCCACACCAAAAAGGTTGCTTCACCCGAGTCCGCTTTCCCTGTTAAAGTTCATTATTCTTGGCAGTCCGGAAATGATTTTAAGGGGAGAAAAAACATAGCTGGGGCCAAAATAGATGGGAAGGGGGTTTGAATGAAACCAAATTCGTCCCTTTTAAAAAGCTAAATAAAGCAATCAGGCTTAGGAATTAGCCTCTTGGACCCGGCCTTTCTTGACACGGAGGAACGAAAGGTATTATTTTTTTATCTGAATGGGCGGTTAGCTCAGTGGTAGAGTATCGGTCTTACAAACCGGGGGTCACTGGTTCGAACCCAGTACCGCCCACCAACTTTTCCCCCTATTTTTTCCGCTAATTCAATTCTCGGAAGGGGAAGAAGGATTGATAAATGCCTAAGAAAAGGGCGTCGCAAGACAAAAAGCAATCGGAGGAAAGAGAGTTTTCTAAGTTAAAAAAAGGAGTCGCGACTGGGCTGACATCCTCTAAGGAGCCGCTGGGCTTTAATCCATTTGAGCTTTTTTTCCAGCACATTCCCCATGCCTGCTTCCTGGTGGCTGATGACGGACGGATAAAGGCCGCGAATCAATTAGCCAGCCGTTGGGTAGAGACAAAACCTGAAGAGGCTTTCGGTCTTCCCTTAGAGGCGGTCCTCGGTTCACCCTTACCTACTCCTCTTTACCAGGCCTGGGAGGAAAACAAACCGCTCAACTGGGACATGAGTATCGGGCCGAAAATAGTCCGCTGCTCCCTCCATCCCTTGCCCAAAACATCCTTTTTTCCCGAGAGGTTGGCCGCTCTTTTTTTAGCCGACATAACGGAAAACATATTAAGAGAAGAAAAAATTCGTCGCCAGTTAGAAGAACAGCGTTTTCTTCTCCAGTTGGCTTCTTCCCTCCTGATTTGTCCAATCGAAAATATGGAAAAACAAATTGAGGAAGCACTTCCAACCATAGGGCGGTATGCTCAGGCTGACCGGGCATCAGTAATCTTTGAACGAAGCAGCGGCCAAGGTGCGGTAATGGTAGCCGAATGGCGTCTTGAGAGCCGGCCTTCCCTTAAACCTCAGTTTCAGAATTTTAGCCTTTCGACTTTTCCTTACTGGTACGAAATCTTAAAAAAAGCAGAAATAGTCCGAGTTTCTAAGCCCAGTGACCTCCAGGCAGAAGCCAAGGCTGAAAAGAAATTTCTCGAAGCTTATGGAATCAAGAGCCTACTCATGATTCCGATATTTCAAGAGCAAAGGCCAATCGGGGTCTTAGGCGTTTCCAGCCAGGAGGAAAAAGAATGGCCTGAGGAAACCGTTAATTTTATGGCTTTAACTGCAGAAATCTTAGTTAGTGCCTTCAAGCGCCGCCAGAGGGGCCAAACGATAGCCACGTTGCTGAATATCGGTGAGGCAGCGGCGGTGGCCGAAAGCTTGGAGTTATTACTCCAGCTCATTCATCGTTCCATCAGTCAATTGTTACCAGTTCGCAACTTTTATTTAGCTCTTTACAACGAAGAAAAACAAGAAGTAGCCTTCCCCTATTTCATCGACGAAAAAGACCCTAAACCTCAGCCTCGTTCGCTTCGTCGAGGCTTAACCGAGTATGTTTTAAGAACTGGTCAACCTTTGTTGGCCAACACCAAAGATATCGAAAAACTAGCGGCCGCGGGTGAAATTGAAATCATCGGCACAATTCCTGTGGTCTGGTTAGGAGTTCCGCTGAAAATTAACGGTAGAACCATCGGCGTTATGGCCCTTCAAAGTTATGATGAAACCGTCGCCTATACTCAAGAAGATGAGGCGTTGTTGCGCTTGATTTCGGAAGATGTAGCCTTAGTGATTAATCGCAAGAAGAATGAAGCGGAATTAGCCGAAAAGGAGCAATTCCTCCGCAACATTTTTATGAGCCTCCAGGACGGCCTTTGTGTTTTGGACCGAGACTATAACATTATCAGCGTTAATCAGGTTATGGAGCAATGGTACAGCGCCTCAATAACGCTCGAAGGGAAAAAATGTTACCAGGTCTACCATGGCCGCTCTGAGCCCTGCTATCCGTGTCCAACAAGGCGGACCTTAGAGACCGGCCTGCCCGCGATGGAAGTCGTCCCGTTCCGGCCAACAGCGGGACAGACCAAGGGTTGGTTGGAGGTTTACACTTTTCCCTTAATTGACAAGAAAAACAATCAGACAAGAGGAGTGATTGAGCACGTGCGCGACATTACCGCCAGAAAAGAGGCAGAAGAGAGACTTCAGGAAAGCCTGAAGGAGAAGGATACTCTGTTGCGAGAACTCCACCATCGAGTTAAGAACAACATGCAAGTTATATCCTCCCTTCTCAATCTTCAAGCCAATCACGTGGCCGACCCTGCGGCTAAGGAGATGTTCCGGGAAAGCCAGCGCCGTATCCGGTCTATGGCTTTGGTTCATGAACAGCTCTACCAGTCGGCCAATCTTTCGCGAATTAATTTTGCTAATTATTTGCGACACCTTTCCAGCCACCTTTTCCAGTCCTGTGGAGTCAGCACCCGCCGGGTTCATCTCAATCTTGAGTTGGAAGAATTATTTCTTGAAGTCAACACCGCCATCCCTCTGGGGATGATTTTTAACGAACTCCTGACTAATTCGCTTAAGCATGCTTTTCCGGGGGAAAGAAGAGGAGAAATCGCCGTGAGTTTTCGCCGCTCTGATGAGCAGAAAGCCTGCCTTGAAATAAGAGATAACGGGATAGGCCTTCCCCCTGATTTTTCTTTTGATAATACGGAAACTTTGGGGCTCCAAATCGTCCACACCTTGAGTAATCAAATCAAAGCCAGGATTGAGCTTGACACCACCGCCGGGACTTCCATTAAGATTCTTTTCCCTGTCTCCGGAGAACCATAAGCTCGAGCCCCGCTATCTGCTTAGCAATTAAACAAGAATAGGTTATTCGACCATGGAAATGGAGGTAAACGAACCCCATTAGCTGCTTGACAGTTGAACCTAAAGGAAAACGCTTTTTGCCCTCCTTAAACCGTTATTTTCTCTCGAAGCTCGGCCAGCCAGGAAGTTCTAACTGGCTCGGACTAGGTAATTTTTAAGCGGTTTAATCATGCCTTGGGCCACGCACAGAAGTGGGCGGGAGAAGCCTTCGAGCTTCCAGATGGATAGTGAACCCTTTGGCCTACCGGAATGAGCCCCGAAGAGCTTGGTTTCCTGGGCCGCGGGAGTCATGAGCGGTTCTAAGCCCTGCAACCTGGCGCCCTAAGGTTTGGCTGCTTCCGTAATTGGAACCAATTTGACAGGGGATAAATCCTATGATAAATTTACTTTTCCTTAAAGCGAGGTCGTAAATTACCATGTTAGCGATAATTAAAACAGGCGGCAAGCAATATCGCGTGAGTGTGGGCGAAGTT
>Ga0209102_1000005_pt1 | contig 213741 bp, 189 predicted proteins | sample ConPoolayeHmetaG_FD_185483 | JGI IMG/M metagenome (GOLD analysis project Ga0209102, IMG submission 185483) | Hot spring microbial mat communities from California, USA to study Microbial Dark Matter (Phase II) - Cone Pool mat layer H metaG... ... | reverse complement strand
CAGTCACCCCCTCCCCAACGGAGCGGCAACCTAAAGTTGCCGCTCCGTTTTTAAATGTAACCTCGAGTTGACAATATCTATATATTGGGTTATAATTTGGTTGTACCACAGCGTATAGGGGGTGTCATGAAGTGTCCCTATTGCGGTGATTCAGAGAGCAAGGTGATTGATTCCAGAGATATAGGCGATGGTGTAAGGCGCCGCCGGCAATGCCTTCGTTGCCAGGCTCGGTTCACCACATACGAGCAACCGCAGCTACGCAACCTCTTCGTAATTAAAAAAGATGGCCGACGTGAGGAATTCAATCGTGATAAACTGCTTACCGGCGTCCGCAAAGCTTGTGAGAAGCGCCCGCTGCCCACAGGAAAAATCGACAAGCTGGTCGACGACATTGAAGCTGAACTGTACCGCCTTGGAAAAACAGAGGTGCCTAGTTCTCTGATAGGTGACATGGTAATGGAAAGGTTGCATAACCTAGACCATATAGCCTACATTCGCTTTGCTAGTGTTTATCGCGAGTTTGCTGATATAGCCACACTAAAACAGGCAGTCGATACTCTGGTAGATACCAGAGCAAGAAGACCACCAACTGGTCAATTGCCCTTATTACCGGACGAGGAGTTAAAGCTTTCAGAGCACCGTCAACGCAGGCGAAGGCAAAATGATCAACCGTCAAAGTAAATCAAGTCCACAAGCTGCAACTAACCAAAACCGCATAGCCCGTGCTATTTTTGCAGCCGCGGAGGCTATGGGGATTACAGACAGGAAACTGCTGGAAGAGCTTACCGATCAAGTTATACAAAGGCTAGAACCGAGACCTACTTTGCCAGGGATGGAGGATCTAGTGTCAAAACAGAGAAAACAAAGCCCCTCACACGCACAAATTAGAGATGCAGTCAAACAGGTCTTAGCAGGGAAAAAACAAGAGGCAACAGAGCCCCCACCAAGACTACTTGTCTCACAAGCACCCTCTGGAACAGAAACAGGATTGCACCTTTCTGAGAACGCATTGACCGTGCTTGAAAGAAGATACCTGAAAAGGGATAACCAAGGGCAAGTTATCGAGACTCCTGAAGAAATGTTTCGTAGAGTGGCAAGACATATCGCCTCTGCGGAACTCAATTACGATCCTAAAGCTGATGTCAGCTTCTGGGAAGAGAAGTTTTACCAGCTTATGACCTCTCTGGAATTCTTACCTAACTCCCCAACCCTTATGAACGCCGGCAGAGAACTCGGACAACTGTCTGCCTGTTTCGTCATTCCCATCGATGATTCAATGGAATCCATATTTGATGCTGTAAAATATACTGCTTTGATCCATAAAAGCGGGGGCGGCACCGGATTCTCCTTCTCGCGTTTGAGACCTAAAAATGACAGGGTAGGATCAACCGGAGGCATCGCCAGCGGTCCAGTTTCTTTTATGCGAGCTTTTGACACGGCGACCGATGTTATTAAACAGGGGGGCATGCGTCGGGGAGCTAACATGGCTATCTTAAACATCGACCACCCCGATATTCTGGATTTTATTTTTGCTAAAGAAGACCCTAAAGCATTAACAAACTTTAACCTTTCCGTAGCGGTGACAGACAGCTTTATGCAAGCAGTGGAAAACGGAAAGGACTATGACCTGATAAATCCCCGAACCGGTGAGACCACTGGCAAACTGAACGCTCAAGAAGTGTTTAGAAAGATTGCCGAAATGGCATGGCGAACCGGAGACCCTGGCATAGTCTTCATCGACACTATAAACAGGTACAATCCGACCCCCCATTTAGGAAAGATAGAAAGCACCAACCCGTGCGGCGAACAACCACTGTTACCGTTTGAGTCTTGCAATCTCGGTTCTATAAATCTTTCCAAGATGGTCAAATGCAAAAATGGTAATCCAGAGATTGACTTCATTAAGTTGGGCGAGGCTATTAGACTCGGAGTACGCTTTCTCGACAATGTTATTGATGTCAACGAATTTCCATTGCCTCAAATAGAAAGAATGACTAAGTCCAGTAGAAAGATCGGACTCGGCGTAATGGGATTTGCTGATATGCTAATTAAGCTCCGTATCCCTTACAACTCTGAGGAGGCACTGCAAATAGCAGAGAGACTCATGCGCTATATATCGGAAGAGGCAACCAAAGAATCTGTAAAACTGGGAATAGAACGGGGTGTGTTCCCTGCATTCAAAGGCAGCGTTTATGATACAGGCAATGGAATAAGACCGAGAAATGCCTCGCGGACCACCATCGCCCCTACCGGTACACTCAGCATAATTGCTAACTGCTCTAGCGGCATTGAGCCGCTCTTCGCACTCAGCTATACTCGTCATATCCTTGATGGCGCGGAACTCATCGAGGTCAACCCGCATTTCGAAGCGATAGCTAAAAAAGAAGGTTTTTATTCACAGGAATTGATGGAGGGACTAGCTAAAGGAAAACGGCTTAAGGATTTCGAAGGTATCCCCGACTGGGTAAAAGAGGTTTTTGTCACCGCCCATGATATTACCCCAGAATGGCACGTAAAGATGCAGGCAGCTTTCCAAAAATACACTGATAGCGCCGTCTCCAAGACAGTTAACTTGCCCCACGAGGCAACAGTTGAAGATGTGGCAAAAGTGTTCCTGCTCGCTCACAAACTCGGTCTAAAAGGGATCACGATTTACCGCGACCGCAGCCGTGAAAGCCAGGTGCTGACAACCGGTGATATTAATCAACCTGCTTCCACAACGCTGCTAAAACCAAGACATCGTCCTAAAGTCACTAAGGGGATCACTGAACGAGTGACGACAGGCTGTGGGTACATATATGTTACAGTTAATTTCGATGAAAAAGGGACCTGTGAAGTATTTTCCAGCCTCGGAAAAGCAGGTGGCTGTGCATCAGCACAACTAGAAGCTACCAGCAGGCTCATCTCCTTAGCCCTAAGATCGGGCATCGATACGGCTTCGATCACAAAACACCTCCGTGGTATCCGCTGTCCATCCGTGGCTTGGGAGGAAGGACGTGCTATCCTTTCATGTGCTGATGCTATCGCCAGTGTACTGGAGAAATACGTAAAAGACGCAGGAACCGGTACTACTGACGACCAAGAAATGACTAAGAACTGGGCAGGACAATGTCCAGAGTGCGGGAATATCCTAATTTATCAAGAAGGTTGCCATATTTGTCCTAGCTGCGGCTACACTAAGTGCGGTTAGAGTTCTAAACAATTGGAGGGGTATGTGGAAAACAGCGACCTCACTTTTTCCCAGGCTTTCAAACAGATAGCAAAAAGTACAAACTCGTCATTGCCACTAAGGAAAGTTCTGAACTCCATAGCCAAGAGCACTACTAAAGCCCTAAAGGCTACAGGCTGTACCATCATGCTCTTAAGTCCACAAAGAGAACATCTAGACATCGTAGCTGCCTTCGGTCTTAGCGATATGTACCTAAAAAAGGGGGCGCTAAATGCACGGAAGAGCCTCCACGAGGTTATGGAAGGGAAGATAACTTCAATCTTCGATGCAAAAGATGACCAGCGGACTCAATATCCAGAAGCCGCAGGAATGGAAAGAATAAGCTCAATCCTAGCAGTTCCTATCCTGCAGGGCAGAGAGGTAATCGGACAAATTCGCATCTACACCCGCGAACCGACTCATTTTTCTCATGCTGAAAAAGATTTTGCATCAACAGTAGCCAATATAGTCTCCGTGGTACTTGAAAAAGCCGAGCTCCGCCAGCTACTCAAGGACGAACATAAAGCAAGAGTAAGCAAAAGGCGGAGACTGGCTGAAGTCCCTAGGTTACCGTCCTCATCACTAAGACCTTCTTCTTTTGGACATCCCAGTGAAGAAGAATTTGCCAAGCTGCTCGATTTTTATAGGATCGAATGGTTATACGAACCACGCTCTTTCCCTTTGTCATGGCAAGACGGCAAGATAAGAGAGATGTTTACCCCCGACTTTTATCTACCAGAATTGGACCTTTATATTGAACTCACAACCTTAAAACAAAGCCTGATCACAGAGAAGAACCGCAAAGTGCGCCGCCTTCGTGAGCTTTACCCTGATATAAACATCAAACTTCTCACCAGAAATGATTATTTAAGACTATTAGCCAAATATGGCTACGGAAATCTAGGAGTTACAAAAGTACGAGGAATAGACCGCGTTCTTTTTAGCCATACGCAAATCCAGCGCCGCGTAAAAGCACTCGCAAAGCAAATTTCGCGAGACTATGCTAGTAAGCAATTACTTTTAGTAGGTGTCCTCAAGGGTGTTATTTGTTTCATGTCTGACCTTATGCAATATATATCAATACCACTTGATATAGATTTCATGGCAATCTCATATTATGGCACCGATGCTGAAACAGTCGTGAAAATAACCAAGGACCTTGCTACAAACATTTCCGGACTGGATGTCATAATGGTGGAAGATATTGTAGATACAGGAATGACACTCAACTATGTACTGGGTCACCTCGCCTCATACAAACCAGCCAGCTTGCGCGTATGCACCTTGCTAGACAAGCGAGTACGTCGCTTGGTCGATGTGCCACTGCACTACATCGGCTTCGAAATCCCGGATGAGTTTGTAGTAGGCTACGGACTGGACTTCCGCGGAGAATACAGAAACCTGCCATTTATCGGCGTGCTCAGTCCAGAGTTAACTGAAGGAGGACAAAGATAAATTGTCCCAAGTAACCTCACCTTCCCGGCTCCACAATCCAACGCTTTTCGGCCTTCGCCTACCTTGCGTCAGCGCCTCACCGCTTCAGGCTTGATTACTTGGGACATTTTTAATATAGCACGCCTGAAACGCTTTGTCAAGACCCTATAGGCTCTTTGTCAAATGTTGTGGAAACAGCTTCGAGATGGTACGAACCCCAGGAGCATTTTTCTCCAGTAGACCTCCGCATTTTTCAGTCCATAAGAGATGCGTTTAAGCATCTTGATTTTGGTATTACAACCTTCGGTAAAGCCATTGGTCGTCCGGCTAGCAAAGTAGTTCAGTATCGGTCCCCGCCAATACTTTAAACTGTTAGCCCATCTAATGAGTTCTCCGTCATCGCTTGATTTGAGGTTGAAGATGATATTATCCAGCACTTTGGCTGCTTCCACCAGGCTACTCTGCCGATAAAGCTCTCTCATCTTCTCCTTGGCCCAATAGAAACCTTGAAGTGTTGGATACTGGTCTAAAAGTCCATCTACCTTTGCTCTCTCCTCTACACGGAGTTTATCTCTAGCTGCCAGGAATATCTTCTTCGGCATCTTTACTTTCTTCCTCCGTTGCACATCTTGCTCTATCCTCCTGGCTTCGTCCATCTTCCTATTAGACTCAGCAATTACATGGAAGTGGTCTACCACTACCTTAGCCTCAGGGAACAATGCCTCAACCGCTTTCCGCAGACCATCTTTCATATCAATGCATACCTCTTTGACCTTGTCCTTAGGGATCCTGTTCAAAAACTCCTTAAGAGTAGCTATACGGTCATCCTTCAAAACTCCTAATACGCGTCTCTTTTTAACTTCAGTTACTGTGTGCACCAGATCGTGATGCCTGAAGCTATGCTCATCAATGCCCAGGAAGATCGCCTCTTCACCATAAATAAAACCTAATGCTTCTTCATCTATCTCCCTCTCTAGAAGACGGCGCAGAGTGCCATAGCCTACGCCTAATTCCCTTCTTACCTGACTAAAACTTCGATCTTTAAGCTGCCACAGAGCCTCTACCTCAGCTTGCTTGGTTATCCTGGAATAGGACCTTAGCAACTCCAACCCATCATTAAAAGAGCGCCCGCATATCCGGCACCGCCAGCGCTGGCGATGCAGCTCAAGATAAACCTTCTTGCCATTGCTCCAGCTATGAAGTACCCTCCTCGGTTTGCACCGCCCATGTCCGTATATATCCGTTGAACTGCAATGAGGACAATTTGCCTTTCCTATCGCGCTCTTTACCTCCACCATTATCCCCCCGTCACCTTCTCTCACCTTCCCTACCATGTACCCTTCAAGACCTAGCAGAATTGTGATACCATCTTCTTGGCCTTTGGCCATCGGTGGTAAGTCCTCCTTTCTGTTCACTACGGAGTTCTTACCACCTTATCACTTTTCCACAACTTTCAGCATAGAGCCGACCCTATACTAGACGGCTCACTCCCATACACGGTATAATGGGCTTGCTAAGTCATCAGCTACCATAATCTTCAATTCCTAAAATAGGAGGAATATCAATGGGGAAAATCTACATCATTGATGTCACTAACCGAGATGGCGTTCAGACCGCCAATCTGGGACTGTCCAAACTTGAGAAAACAATGATAAATCTTTACCTGAATGAGATGGGGGTCTTCCAATCAGAATTCGGATTTCCCACCACTCACCATGAAACTAATTACCTGCAAGCAAATCTAGAACTGGCTGAGATGGGCGTGTTGAAGCCGATCAGGTTAGGAGGATGGATAAGAGCTACTGTAGGCGACGTAGAGACTGCCTTCAAGCTTGTGCCAAACCTCAAACATCTCAACTTGTCAATTTCTACCTCTGACCAGATGATTCAGGGCAAATTTCTGGGTCGCAAGACTAGAGATGACATCATTGAAATGATGACCGAGGCAGTAGATGCCGCACGCCAGTATGGCGCTAGGTCCATAGGCGTAAACGCTGAAGACGCCTCGAGGACGGACTTAGATTTCCTGGTCAAATTTGCTTCTCAAGCAAAGTTACACGGTGCTGACCGGCTTAGATATTGTGACACCCTAGGGTATGATAATCCCTTCACTATATACGAGACCTCACGAACATTAGCGAAAGAAGTAGACATGCCCATAGAGCTTCACTGCCATGGTGATCTTGGTATGGCAGTAGCTAATTCACTCGCCGGGGCTAAAGGCGTGCTAGATGCCGGACAAGACGCCTATATTAACACAACCGTGAACGGTATCGGAGAACGAGCTGGCAATGCCGATCTGGTCGCTACCGTCCTTGCAGTGACCAAATCTAAGGGATTCGCTGGCAAATACCGCTTAGGTAACCACATTAAACTTAACATGGCATGGAGGATAGCCAAATTTGCCAGCTATGCTTTTAAGGTGCCCATACCAATTAATCAACCAGGGGTCGGTGCCAATGCATTTGCTCATGCCTCAGGCATCCATGCCGATGGGGTTCTAAAAGACCCACAAAACTACGAACTGTACAGTTATACCGAGCTCGGAAGAGGTGAACCAGAACTTGTCGAGACTGGAAGCCAGATATGCACCGGTGAGTACGGTGGAATATCAGGCTTCAGACATGTCATGGGTAAAATGGCAGTAGAGTTCAAGGATAGCCAAGAGGCAGAAACGATACTGGAATTAGTAAGATACGCCAATGTCGCCTGCCAGAAGCCACTTGTTGAGGATGAATTGCTGTTTATTGCCAAATATCCACAGATCGCTAAAAAGTTATTGACACTTACACCGCTGGTATAGTTCGCCTTTCAGCTAGAAAGAAGCTGGTTTTATGAATTAAAGCTGAAAAATTGACTGGATGGCAAAACTGAAAGCCCACTTAATACCCATTGGAATAGTAAGAAACAAACTTGAAGAGCCAGGACGAAGGGAGTGGCAAAAAGTTATCTCCGAAATAATCATCGACAAGGAACTAGAAACAGCACTGGATGGCGTAGAAGGGTTCTCCCATCTCATAATTGTTTATTGGATGCATAAATTACCCCCAAGGCAACAACCACCAATAAAAGTGCATCCGCGAGGCGAGCACTCATTACCGCTAGTCGGAGTATTTGCCAGCCGGAGCCCAAGCCGTCCTAACCCGATAGGTATAACAGTAGTAAAGCTGCTTGGGCGCCAGGGAAATATCCTTAAAGTCGCAGGACTTGACGCACTCAATGGAACACCATTGCTTGACATCAAGCCCTACATCCCGTCCCATGATTCAATCAAGGACGCCGTAATCCCAGAATGGCTTGAGCATAAATAGCCTGTCTATTAAAAACAAACATTGACACTAATAATAAAAAAGCAGTTTAATATAAGCACAAAGCGGGTGTAATTCAGCGGCAGAATGCTTGCTTCCCAAGCAAGACGTCGGGAGTTCGAATCTCCTCACCCGCTCCACAATGTTCCTGAGCTAGTAAATTATCGCAACTCCACCTTATCATTTTCACCCGCTCCGTGTTCACACTCTTCCCTTTCACAACACTCGCCCACTGCACCTTCTATAGTGTACCCGCAATTGGGACAGACTATTTTCTCGTCTGTGACCATAGTATCACCTTCTTCTATATAAAATTTATCTAAATCGCCTAAACACTTCGGACATACCCAAGACCTGACCAACGACGGATACCTCCTATTATGTCAAATTATGCCCTGCCCAACCTGCAAAGAAAATGCTATAGCCTGTCAACCACTACCCCAATATCTCCGACCTGTCACATGCAGGACCGCCACAGCATCAGACCGCAGTATTTACAAATACTCCTTTATCTTTGCGGCTAGCTTACGAGGCATTCCTTTCGTTGAGGTAAGCTCCTCTACTGAAGCCGCTCTTATCCGTTCCAATGAGCCAAACCTACGAAGTAAAGCCTTCTTGCGCTTTGGCCCTATCCCCGGGATAGCATCGAGTAATGAGGTCATAGTGTCCCTTTGCCGCAATTTCCGGTGATACCCTAGAGCAAAACGGTGCGCTTCGTCCCTCACCCTTTGAAGTAAGTGCAAGGCTGCTGAAGTCCTTGGTATTTCAATCGGTGCCGGGTTGTCTGGCACAAATAAGTCCTCGTTTTCTTTAGCCAAGCTAACAACGGGGATATGCTCAATTTCAAGCTCTTTCATTACTTCCAGAGCTGCATTTAGATGCCCCCTGCCACCATCAATAAGAACAAGGTCAGGGGTCACCGACCACATAGCTCCATCCACTAAGTACCGCTTGAAACGTCTTGCTAGCATCTCCCGTATCATGGCATAATCATCGATGCAATCCACCACAAGCTTGAAACGCCGATAATGAGCTGGCTTTGCAAATCCCCTTTCAAAAACTACCATACCACCTACCGCCAATTTACCCCGGATATTAGACACGTCATAACCTTCTATCCTGATAGGGAGACCAGGTAAACCAAGCCTTTCCTTCAGCTCTTCTAAAACTAAAGCTGTCTGTATTGTTGTTGACTGCTTTGCTTGATACATCAACAGCCCCTGTCGGGCGTTTTCGGTAACAGTCTCTATTAACCGTTTCTTAACTCCACGCTGTGGTACAATCAACTTGACGACTGCCCCCCTTAGACCCATCAACCACTTAGACAGGATCTCCGGCTCCTCGACTGGATGCTGTAGCAAGATAAGAGGTGGAATGGAAGTAGCCGAGGTATAGTACTGCTTAACAAAACTGGTCAGGATTTGTCCAGGCTCCTCGTCATAAGTACCATCTAACAGAAAATATTCACGCCCAATGAACTTATCATTTCGTATAAAAAACAACACCACATAAGCCAGGTCCTTAGTTTGTTCCATAGCAATAGCATCGTAATCACCCCGCACTGCAACAGCTATTTTCTGTCCTTCAATAACCTTCTCTACAGCCCGAAGCTGGTCACGCAGCATAGCAGCTCTTTCAAAATCTAACCTTTGTGACGCTTCGCCCATCTTTTGCTTCAGCTCACGAGCTACCAGCTCTTGCTTGCCCTCCAGAAATAAGATGACTTGTTTTATGATTTCCGCATACTGCGCCTTACTCACAGCCCCGATACAAGGACCGAGACAACGCTTGATATGATATTCAAGACATGGCCTTGTGGCATTCCCTGTAATAGACTTACTGCAGGACCGGAAGGGAAATATCTTCTTTAGTAATCTTAGAGTCTGCCGCACCGAACTCGCGCTTGCAAATGGACCAAAATACCTGTCACCATCCTTAGCGAAACGCCGAGTGATACGCACACTTGGCCATTCCTCCTTCAAACCAATCTTTAGGTAAGGGAAATTCTTGTCATCCTTGAGACGGACGTTATAGCTCGGACGGTATTTCTTAATCAGGTTACATTCTAGAATAAGAGCTTCCTGCTCGGAATCAGTCACAATAGTCTCAATATCACTAATGTTAGCTACTAATTTCTGGTGCTTATCGGAAAGAGTAGAACTATGACCAAAGTAAGCCTGCACCCGGCTGCTCAGACATGCCGCCTTGCCCACATATACAACCTTGCCCCGGTTGTCCTTAAAAATGTAAACGCCGGGTTTCGCTGGCAATGTCTTCAACTGCTGGGCAAAAAACTTGGACATAATCTTGAATTTATTGTAACACTGACTAAAAAACGAAACAAAAGGTTAAACTGGAAAACAGAAATATAGCCCCATTTCCAACTTTATGTTAAAATATAGACCAAAATGCTTTCCGAAATCCGAGCGAGTATAGTCCCATTTCTTGATTACCTAACTAAAGAAAAGAGGTATTCCCAGAATACTCTGCTTGCCTATACAAGTGACCTGAATCAATTGATTGACTACATAGAGTCAGTAGTACCGGAAGAAGAACAAACACGGTTACGCCTAGATGCGAAACTTCTATCTGGGTACTTGCATTCTCTGAAAGATAAGGGCTACAAACCTTCTACTGTAGCCCGGAAAGTTGCTGCTGCTAAGTCCTTCATCGCCTTCTTACTGGAGAAAGGTAAACTACAAGATGATCTGACCCCCATTTTAACCTCGCCTAAAGTAAGAAAACCTGTACCAAAACCCCTGTCCGTATCAGACATCCGTAATCTGCTGGCTGAACCAGCTAAGCTCTCTACCCCAGAAGCAAAGAGGGATAAGACGATGCTGGAATTACTGTACGCTACTGGCTTAAGAGCCAGCGAGCTTATGGCATTGAACGTAAAAGATATCAATCTCAAAAAGAATACTGTGAAGTGCGTAAGCCGAGGTTCCAGAACAAGGGTTATACCTATCGACGATAAAGTCGCACAAGTTATCAAGGAGTATCGTGACAATGCTCGTTTACAGTTAACTAATGACGAAAAGGAAACCGCGCTGTTTGTAAATCGGCGCGGCGAACGGCTTACACGACAGGGTTTTTGGCAAATAGTACAGTACTATGCTAATAAGGCTGGGTTAGACATCAAGGTGACCCCACGCAATATCAGACACAGCTTCGCCATCCAAAAGCTAAGAAGCGGCGCTGACTTACAGTCAGTCAAAGAGCTTCTAGGACATGCCCATGTCTCCACAACCAAAGCCTATACACAGATAGAGCATACAGCAGATTAAGATAGCAAAGTGAGGTGTCGATGAAGAAAAAGAGGGCAAAACGAAGAGCAAGGTACCGGGCTACAAAGCCAGCCGAAGGGTTCCCTAAGGGAATGGCTGCCACCAGCCAGCCTTCCAGAGCAATAGTAACGGCAGCCACAGGTACAGCAACCTCGTCACAAGCACAAAAAGAACAGCATAAATACTTACTGCCAGAATTAAGGCAGATAGGCATTATAGCTGCCAGCTTGTTCTTAATTCTTATCATCCTGAGCTTTATACTAGGCTGAAGGTAAAACGGAGTGAGTCTTGAGGCAAGCCGAGCCCGGCTGTTTGAATCACTGCATCGAGAGATATCAGATAGACGCGTGCTTTCGGCAATGGAACGGGTACCACGAGAACTCTTTGTGCCACCGGAATCCTACAATCTCGCTTACGAAGATATACCGCTAAGTATAGGTTACGGACAGACCATCTCACAGCCATTCATCGTAGCTTTGATGACACAGGCTCTGGGACTGAGAGGTAATGAGAAAGTGCTAGAAATCGGGACGGGGAGCGGGTACCAAACTGCAATACTCGCTGAATTAGCCAGATGGGTTGTCAGCGTTGAACGCATACCTGAACTTGCAGACTCTGCAAAAAGACTCTTGGATAAGCTTGGCTATAAAAACATAGAGATTCATCTGGCAGGCGAAACTTTAGGCTGGCCACAAGGTGCTCCCTACGATGCCGCGATAGTGACTGCTGGAGCACCACAGATCCCGCACACATTACTGGAACAGCTGACTAAAAGTGGCAGAATGGTCATACCGGTAGGAACAAAATGGGAACAGGACTTATTCAAAGTCATCAAGAAGGGCAACAAAGTCCTTGTTGATAACCTAGGTGGCTGCCGATTCGTACCGTTAATCGGCAAGGATGCATGGGAGGACTAAAGTCCAGTTGCTTATATGCCAGCCCTGGGGATAAAAATGGACGGAATGTTCTCCTTAGGCACCAGAGCACCTACTGGACACACATCCACACAAGCCAAGCAAGCCTCACACTCAGCCTCTGCTAGCGGCGTACCAGCAAAAGTACTGACAACAGTGTCAATACCCCGGAAAGCAAAATCAAGAGTACCCGCACCTTTTTCATGACACACCCAGACACATTTACCACAGAGAATGCATTTGTTCGGGTCATATACAAATAGCGGATGACTCGAGTCTACAGGTAGATTTCTGGGTATCTGCTTCAACCGCCTGGGCTTTAGCCTCAACTTCAAGCGGGCAGCTGTGTCCTGAAGCCCGCACTTTCCATTTTTGGCACAGTGAGCGCAATCTAGGTGATGATGACTAATTAGAAATTCGAATGCAGTGCTCCTTAGCTTGTTCACCCGAGGGGTATTGAGATGCACTACCATACCATCGCTTACTGGCTCGGTGCAAGATGTGACCGGAAACTGCCTGCCCTCAATTTCTACAAAACAGAGGCGGCAGGAAGCAAAAGGTGGATTTACTCCCCTCATAGCACAAAGATTGGGAATATAGAATCCGCTATCTAGAGCTACCCAGAGGATCTTTTCGCCCTTCCTGGCTTTAATCTCGATGCCATCGATGATGCAGTTAACTAGCAAACTGCGGCTCTCCCGGTTTAGAATATGACCCCAAGCTACCTGGCATTCACAACAATCGTTACCAAACTCGTGACTCCGAACATTACCCCGTCTTTCGCTTGGGTTTCAAAAAACTCTCTTCCAGAAAGTCCACCAGTTCTTCAATTGCTTTTGGAGAAAAATTTCTAACCCCGCACTCAATAGGTTTCTCAGTCACAACAGCTATTAGGTTCTTCAAATCAAAGGCATTTGCCTCCTCTGAATCCCTGTAGAGCTTTATTTTTGGCACCTCGCTCTGCTTGAACCCCTCAGCGAGCAGAATATCATAATCTGCTCCCAGAAGTTGCGCCGCCTCACCAAGGGAAAGCTCGCGCAACACCGGCTTAATCAACACCAGCTGAGTAGAAGAGAGTATTAAAGTCGCCGCACTTCCCGCTTGAATATGCCGCCAGCTATCCTTGTGCGCCTTATCAAAGGACAGATTAGCTAAAGCATGTTTTATGGTCCCCACCTTGTAACCGCGAGACTTCAACCTCGCAATAAGTGACTCTAACAGCGTAGTTTTGCCTGATTTTGATGTGCCCACTATCGCAACAATTGGAGGTGTTCGTTTAACGGCTCTAACATTAGACATTAGAATAGCCCCAGGGTCGCCTATAAGCCTTCCTCCACGGTTCTCTTCTCAGGGAGATATAGTCCTTAACTGCTGCCTTGACCGCGCTAACTGCCAATGATGCACAATGGTAATTACCTTCTGGTAGCCCACCCAATGCCTGAGAAATATCCTCCTCACAGATTGCCAGCACTTCAGCGATATCCTTGCCCCTGGTCAGTTCGGTGGCAATACTTCCACAAGCGACTGTAGCACCACAACCATCTGTCCAGAATGTTACTTCCGCTACCTGTGCCCCGTCCACCTTAATCCACATCTTCATTACTTCACCACACTGGCTACGAACAACTGCAAAACCATCAGCATCGCTGAGATCACCTAGATTCCGAGGATTCATTGCATGGTCAACGACTCTCTCGCCATACATCTCCTTCATCCTAGCCGTTACTTGCCTTTCAAGCTCATCAAATTGGTTATCCACGTTATCACTCCATCTGTCTTTAATCTCTATCCAAGCCGAGCCTTTGTATAAAGTTAGCGCCAAAAATACCGACTGAACTCGAACTATAATATCCCATCTCACCTTTATGACACAACATTGCAATGTCTTGAACGAGCGACAACTGCGTCAGCAGCACTGCTGCACCTATTTCGCCACCTCTTCCCAATGAGCCTTGCCAGACACTTCTATTCTCCTATCTGTTCCGGGAATAATCAAGTAAGTTATATTCTCTACCACCCCCAAAACCGGGGCTTCGAGCTAGTTCGTTTGTTATCGCCTTGCACACCGCCCAAACAACTCCTGAAACAAGCAAGAAAGTACAATACCGAGATAACAATAGATGCGCGGTCTTATGAAAGCACCACTACAACTTCCACTAAAGCGCCCGTAGATATAGACCTTCTACTACCTGCAGAGCGTCCTTACTATCTTACCGCTTCGGTCTCTAAGGTTCACTTCGAGGGGCATTTTCCCAGGAAGTGTATGTGTGGCACATGCCAGACACGGGTCGTAAGGTCTGAAAGCCATTTCCACCATGTTCAGCAGTCCCTCTTTAACCTCAGGACCTTTCACAAACCCCATTGCTGCTTTCTTAACAGAAAGACAAATAGGGGCTGCGTTGTGCTGCGTAGCTACTATAAGATTGGCTCTTGTGACCAGTCCCCTATCATCGGTCTCATAATGGTGTATTAAAGTTCCCCTTGCTGCTTCAACACACCCGATGCCTATCCTCTTGAGTCTCAGGTTCATATTCCGTATATCCTTGCTGGTTAAAAGAGGTTCATTCGCTATCCGCTGCATGTCCTCAGCAGCCTGAAGCGCCTCTATTAACCGCGCCCAGTGGAAAGCCAGTGTATGATTGCTGGGTCTGCCCCCTAATGTGTCAAACATCTCCTCATACGCTTTCTGCGCCAGAGGAGTTGCCATACCATCGGCAGCATTCAGACGGGCGAGAGGACCAACACGATATAAAGATGTCTTATCTCCCTCTATCAATCCATTCCAACCCAATTTTCTGAGGTGAGTCAGTCTGATATATGTCCAGGGCTCAACCCACTCGCCGATGTAGTCAACATAGTCCTTGGGGTCGAACAATGCATACTCATTTCCTTTAGGGTCTGTGACCCTGAGTTTACCTTCGTAGAAATTCACTTTTTTGTCAGCATCCACCAGTCCCATGTTATAGACATTTAGTTTATAAGCATCGTGCAAGATCAGGTCAAGATATTTCTTCTCACCAAGCACAGCTTCTTTAAACAACTTTAGGGCAAATTGCGCAAACTCGACCGAATCATTAGCGGTATCTCGAATCCATCTTCTTTCCTCCTCAGTGACACCTCTAGGTACACCACCAGGCAGCCCTCCTTCAGGATGAGGAGCCTTACTGCCGATAAGACGAATAATATCACGGCATCGTTTCCTTATGTCAATTACCTTTTTGCCGATATCTAACCCTACTCTGCCGATAACACCGATTATGTTTCGTACCGCCGGATCAGCATCCGGACCGACAACAAAGTCCGGGGCAGAAAGAAAGAAAAAGTGAATATAGTGGTCTTCGAGCATAAACGCATTATAGTGAAGCTGCCTCACCAGCTTCGCTGCCGGTGTCGGCTCCACACTGTAGACATCGTCCACTGCCTTTGTAGATGCCATATTATGGGGTGTAGGACAAACGCCACAAATATTAGGCGTTATCCTTGGCATCTCTTCCACCGGTCTACCAATGCAGAACCTTTCAAAACCTCTTAGCTCAACCACCTGCCAGTAGGCATCCTCCACGTTGCCCTTGTTGTCCAAAAAAATCTCAATTTTACCGTGTCCCTCGAGCCTTGTAATCGGGTTTATAGTTATATTCTTTGCCATTTCTACTAACTCCTTACTCCCTATATTCTTTTGCGCACCAGCGCCGACACCGGTGCCGAGAACCGGTAGAGATAGCCTGCAAGGTCATCTATTTTATCCACAAGCCTTTTCACTTCTTTTTCATCATCAGCATCGAGCATAGAAGCTAACGCAGAGACAAACTTCGTCCCAGCGTCTTTCACTCCCTCCACAGGACCAAAGCAACCTCTGCACGGCAAGTTTATCTTCATGCAGACCTCACCACATCCCGAGCGGGTCGCCGGCCCCAGGCACAGTATCCCCTGCGCCAAAAAGCAGGTATCAGGATTAGCTTCCACCTCGTGAATGCGCTTTATATCCTTCAACGCAATTCGCGGAGGTTTCGTTTTATTCCGCTCGCAGGTATCACAAAGAGCCTTATGAGGAGCTAGAGTGGAACCCTTCGGTGGGAGCTTACCTGCCAAAACTGCATTCACAGCACTGGCTATCAGATCCGGTGGTGGAGGGCAACCCGGGAGATAATAATCTACATCTATAATTTGATCAAGAGCATATACCTGCTCGTAAAACTCAGGCAGCGTTAACTCTTTGCCATTTACCTTGGATTTGGGTTGAGGGACATTACCTTTTGGGTTCACAACAGTGGGCGCATCACGATAGACCCAGTTAAATATATCCTCCTTAGTAGTAAAATTCGCCATTCCCGGCGTACCGCCAAAACAAGCGCAAGCACCAAAAGCAAGCACTAACTGCGATTTTCGTCTTAAGAGCCCTGCTACCTCTTCGTGGTCGGAATTTCTCACATGCCCATTGATGATGCTTAAGGCTATTTCTTTGTCCTTCAGCTCCTCAATGTGGTGATACTTAAAGTCCATAGCCACTGGCCACAGTATAATATCCACAGCCTCAGCAACCTGCAAAACCGCTTCGTTCAGGTCAACCACAGCCTCATCGCAACCACCACAAGCACCCAGCCAACAGATTGCAACCTTAGGTTTAGTCGCCATCGCTTGTTCTCCTTCCTTACCTTTTCGCTTTTGCAACAGCTAATGCTCGACTCACCGGTTTGATCTTCTTTACCGGTCCCATCCTGCGCAAAGTTTCAGTCATATCTCTAACATGATTAAGTATCTCTTTACCTTCAGGGTCTGACGAAAGCACTATACGCACCCGCTCCGTCTCGATACCGTAAGAACTCAGCAACTTTCTCAATAGATAAACTCTCTTCCGTGCCTCAAAATTACCGTCCTGATAATGACAGTCCCCCTCAGGGCAACCTAAAATAAGAACACCGTCAGCCCCGTTCTTAAATGCATCTACAATATGGGCGGCATCTATCTTGCCACTACAGATTATGGGCACCCAGTTCTTTATTTGGGCAGCTAACTGAGCCTCGTCAGCCAAATATCCCCAACTAAACTTGCAAGAAAAACAGACCAATTTAGGTTCGAAATTGTTCACTTCTCCTCCTTCATCTTAGTTTGTAGTTACTGCAATGCCGCATAAACTTTATCGATTCTCTCGTAAGTCAGATCCTCGACCATTTTTCTGGCATCAGAAGGGCAAGCAGCTACACACATGCCACAAGACTTGCATCGGAACATATCAGTGGCAGAGATGATTTTGCCTTCCCTTTCCACAAGATGCGCTGACCCGTAATTACAGGAGTACACACAAATTCCACACCCGCTACATCTATCCTCATCCACTTGGACAGAATAAAGTGACTTCTCAAACCCAATAGATATGCAGGCTTTGCAGGATACGCAAGGACCACAAGTAGCGCATCTTTTCGCTTCCTCTATAGCTTCATCAAGGGTAAGCCCTCTTTCAAACAACTGAAAATGCATCCTCTGCTCAGGCGGTATCCAGACCACCTCAGTTGGCGGCTTATAGTGGGACCTGAGAGGGATATCGAATTTCTCAAAGTCTCTTCGTCTACCCTCAGTCATATTCAGTCCCCTGAGATACCTGTGGATAGATTCAGCGGCTTCCATCCCTTCTTTCATAGCCTCAATCATGAACCCTATCCGGCGGACATCGCCACCGATAAAGACATCACGGAACTTAAGACTTTGTAAGGTATGAGGGTCAACAGCTAGCCTGCCCCTCTCGTCGAGAAGCATCTCATTCTCTAGGACAATCCTGTCAGGTCCTTGCCCTATAGTTATTATCAGAACGTCGCCGTCCAGCTCTACCGTGTCCGATAAGTCAAACTTCGGATTAAATCCCTGCTCATCAAACACGCAGGTACACTTTGGAGATACAATCTTTTTGAACCTGCCTGCTTCACCGATTATTTTCTGCACGCCACGAGAGTATACTATTTGAATCCCCTCTTCCCAAGCTCCTCTTATTTCGTCTTCATCAGCAGGAATGCCATCGCGAGAACTTTTATCTTCGCACTCCAGGCATACCACAGTTACCTCACCCCCAAGTCGCCTCACCGAGCGCGCAACATCAAACGCCACATTCCCACCACCAATCACAATCACCTTGCGGTACTTAAAATAGTCAGGCTCGATATTCCCATGGCTGATCTCATAAAGCAAAGTATGCCCGTACAACACTCCGGACAGGTCTTGACCCTCCACTGGTTTACCATCGAAGGTCAATATTCTGGGATAAGGCGTTCCTTTCGCCAAAAATATTGCCTTATACCCCTGCATCCTCAATCTCTCAAAAGTAAGTTTACCTTTACCCACCTCAGAATTAAACTTGACATCTATCCCGGCAATTCGCACCAAATTATCAATAGTAGTGCTTAGCACATCATCGGGCAAACGGTAATCAGGTATGAGCCATAACGCTCCGCCTAGCCTGCTGGAAGACTCGAAAATCGTCGGCTTGTACCCTTTCTTCGCTAGATAGTAAGCACACATCAGACCACCTGGTCCACCACCCACAATAGCTACATTTTCTTTGTCCTTAACTATGTTTAGCTCTTCCTTTTGGTTTAAATAGTCCGTGTAATAGTCCGAAAGAAATCTCTTTAGCAGCCTGCGCCTTATCGCTCCTCCTTTAGTCTTATAGTTACACTCGAGCTCACAGAGACCGCAGATATAACCGCAAATATTAAAGAAGGGGTTTTTTTCGTAAAGGTAATCACCTATTTGAATTATGCCGTTTTTGGCTGACTCGATATCCCTGGGCAAAAGAGAGATAAGCACGTTGGTCCGCTGGATATCTTCATTGATGGGACATCTAATCTGACACGGTGGCAGTAGCTGCTTAATTGCCTCCTCTACATGAGCTCCACCAGTTGTTACTGTGCGCCACATAATCTACCTCCTCTGGGTTTTTATCAGTTGCACCAATAAATCGGCAAAACCAAAATATAATACAAAATTATCCACCCATTTTTCAATATACAGTACAAAAATGGCTTAAGGTAAGAGTGCCAGTAACAAAACCTGTAACTTGTTCAGACCTGAACGAGTCTGGAAGCCGAGGGGGTTTATAGCACCTGCTCTATCTCGCTAGTTCACCTAAAACTTTGCCATCCAAAGAAACAAGCTGTACTCTGAACGGCATTTGCCCCATAACATGTGTAGAGCAAGAAAGACAGGGGTCATAGCAACGAATAGCCACTTCCACCCGGTTGAGGATACCCTCGGTGACCTTGCCATTTTTGATGAACTCTTTTGCCACCTCATACACCGCACGGTTCATCGCCCAGTTATTATTGCCTGTAGCCACAATAAGGTTAACCTTCAAAATTTTACCAGTATTATCCACCCAGTAATGATGGAACAGAGTCCCTCTGGGAGCTTCAATAACCCCGATGCCCTGTTCATTATATTCCGCCGACCCCACAATCAAATCTGTGGAACAAATATCTTTATCTTCCAGCAATTGCTGGGCTCTTTCCAAAGAATAAAGTAATTCGATGAGACGTGCATAATGGTAATAGAGTGAACCTTCCACTATGCCATTCTTACCCAGGCTTTTAAAATTTTTGAGCTCTGACTGAGCCCGATAGGTTGATATCGCCTCACAGACATTCAAACGAGCCAGAGGACCAGCCCTGTAAACCCCTTTCGGATAACCTTGCTTTTTATAAAAGGGGAACTTGAGATATGACCAGTCTTCCACATACTCACCGATGATATCCAGGTAGTTAGCAGGATCGAACTGGTCTTCGAGAACCTTACCTTCAGCATCAATTAGCCTCAATTTGCCGTCATAAAGTTCGAGATTATTGTCTTTGTCCACCAATCCCAGATATCCTGTAGGAAAGCTTGCACACGTACAGACAAAATCGTTGTTACGCTCATAGAATTGCTTTATTATCCCAATAGCAGCCTCGGCATCAGCTATCGCCTGATCAATCTGTCTGAGAAAACGGTCGCGGTCAGATGGCGATAACGCTGCGTTCATACCCCCGGGCACTGCACCGTTAGGATGGACCTTTTTCCCGCCAATAGCTTGAATGATTGCCTGCCCGAAACCACGAAGCCTCACGCCTTTGATAGCAAGCTCGGGGTTCGTCTCAATCAACCCCACCACATTCCGTTTTGCTGGTTCATAGTCCAGTCCCAAAAGCAAGTCTGGACTAGCCAGATGGAAGAAATGGAGAGCGTGCGACTGGATAAATTGCCCCATATGCATTAGCTCTCGAAGTAATTTTGCCGGTCGGGTGAGTTCAACGCCAAGAATTGCATCGCAAGCTTTGGCAGAGGCTAAATGATGGCTCACCGGGCAGATACCACAAATTCGCGGGGTGATCACAGGCATCTCCCAGAATACTCTGCCCTCACAGAACTTCTCAAAGCCACGGAATTGAGTCACATGAAATCGAGCATCAATAACATTGCCTGCGCCGTCGAGTTGAATGGTCACCTTACCGTGACCCTCAAGCCTGGTGACCGGGTTTATCTCGATGGTCTTACGAGTTTCAGGGACTTCCTTGGTCTTCTTAACTTCAGTCGCCATTCTGCACCCCTTTTAATCAAAACGCATCATATCACTGGGCAATACAGGTAACCTGCCCTCCAGCAGTTCCTTCAAAGCATAGAGGATTGTCTTAGCATCCGGAGGACAACCTGGCACATAGCAGTCCACCTTTACCACGTGGTTCGCCGGCTTCACCTGCTCCAGCAACGCTGGTACACCGGGTGGACGAGGTATTTTCCCATCGCAGGTGCTCTCAGTCTCAATATAGGCACGCCTTAGCACCTCATCTTTGTCAAATGTACTGCGCATTCCACAGACTCCACCAAAACAAGCGCAATCACCCCACGCCATCAAAATCTTACAGTTAGCCCTCAATTCCTTCAAAACCTCTTCTTCCTCAGCATTGCCCACCGAACCTTCCACTATGCCTACGTCCACTGGCGAGAACTCCTTGATATCGGTGATCGGGCTTCTAGTAAACTCAACTGCATTAACTAATTCCACTATCGCCTCATCTATATCTAGAAATGACATATGACATCCGGAACAAGCTTCCAGCCAAACAGTAGCTACCTTCACTTTCGCCATAGAAACAACTCCCTCTATTTAGTGCTTACTTACTGAGCCGCCTGTCGACCTCGTTAATGAGTTCCCAGTCAGCACGAATTCCTTCCGGTGGTCTCACAAGACGCGCGACCCGCTTGTTCAAGCCATCAAGAGTCGTGTAAGTTGCACTGACCTCCGTCCAGAGAGGTGAGGGCAACACCACATCTGCTTCAGAAACAATAGGGGATACAAAGCTTGTCTGGAGTACAAGGAATTCCACGCCAGTGGGACGGCTTGCTAATTCAGGTGCCTCAGTCCAATCATCCCCTAATAGTAAGTACAAAGCCTTGATAGACTTATTTTTAGACAGTTTTGCCACACTGAATTCCCCAGTGTTGACCACCCCGAGGTCCCACTGTCCGCCACTGTTTCCTTTTGGTTTCAACCACAGGGTTTTGGTTACCCGATTATCACTCTCAAGTATATCTGCTAAGTCAAAAAACAACCCTAATAACTCCGGGTTCCGGTACTGCAAAACGCCCTGCCCATAGACGACAATACAACGCCTTGCCTTAGCCAGCATAGAAGCAGCATTGCTGAGTTGTGCATACTCAATTCCTGTCTGTTTACAGACATCTGCCGTCTTGACATCCGCAAGAGCAGCAACACGCTTTTTGTTCTTGTTGGAAGCACTAACCAAGCCTTCATCAATAATCAATTTAGCTAAAGCCTTCATAACTAAAGCTTCTTTCCCCTGCTCCGGATGCAGCCACAGTGTCGCTTGATAAGGGAAGCTGTTTCCCGTCGCGTCTAAAACGATAAGGTTTGCTCCATTTCGCTTAACCGCACGAACAACGTAAGAGCCAACTACAGGGTGGGTCTCCAGGGGGGCGGCACCAGCTACAAACAGACAATCAGCCTCTAACAACTCCTCCAATGAGGAGACTTCGATATCTTTCAAGTTCTTTTTAGCATCTTGCAATACCTGCATTACAAGTCTGAGACAGTCACCGTCCAGGCTATCCAGCTGCTTACTGCCTAGAGAACCAGTTATAAAGTCCTTAAAAGCCTTGGCTGATTCGTTGCTCAGTTGACCGGAAATCAGCCCTGCTATACTGTTACTACCATAACGAGTTTTTATCTCCCTCAATCTAGCACCCACAATTTCAATAGCCTCGTTTAAAGAACAAGGCTCAAGCTTACCATCACTTCGCTTCAATGGTGTCAAAACACGTTTGGCGAACGGTTGCAAAGGAGAAAAACGCCCTTTATTGCATAGCAGACCGCGCGGCTTAGAAAGATCAGGGCTGTCTATCTTCACTAATCTGTTATCTTTAACAAATGCTTTGATTTCACAGCCAACACCACAGATAGGACAAACGCTGGTGACCTGCTCACATTCTGAACTCTTGCCTTTGTAAGCGCTGGACTTGGAGAAAATAGCACCGGTGGGACAAACCTGGAAACAAGCCCCACAAGAAATGCATGAGGACTCTCCAAGTGGTTGACCCAAGTCAGCCACCACTCTATCCCGCCAGCCACGGTAACCAAAGTCCAGAGTATGGATACCAGCAAATTCGTCACACGCCCTTATGCAGCGTCCACAAAGAACACATCGGTTATGGTCAACCACCAGATATTTGTTCACCGAGTCCACGGGTAATGATGGCCAGGAAAGGGGGTACCGCAAGTTGTCCATCTGATAGCGATAAGCGAGTGCCTGTAATTCACATTCTCCGCTAGCTACACATTGTGCACAGAGATGGTTCTTTTCCGTAAACATCAACTCCAGAATGAGACGGCGATATTTTTCTAACTTTTCGGTGTGTGTCTGCACTACCAAACCATCCCGTGCGGGATAAGTACAGGCTGGCATCACCCGTCTTTCTCCCTCTATCTCCACCAGACAGAGCCTGCAAGCAGCCACATCGCTCAACCCATCGTAATGACACAGCGTTGGAAGGTCGATATTATTCGCCCTGCAAACCTCAAGGATAGTATCGCCTTCTTTCCCTTTGACCTGTTTCCCGTTGATGGTTAAAGTAATCTCGTTCATCCTTATTCTCCTACCTCAAGGTCGCATCTCAGGCACCTTTTAGCTTCCCTTCTGGCTTCTTCTTCTGTAAGAGGCAGTTCTATCTCATCAAAGCTCTGCCGCCTTTTCTCTACAGGAAGCGTTGGTGCCTCTCGCCGGGGTTGTTCTTTCCATATTTCTTTAGCCACATCAATAGACAATTCTTCGGCAATCTCAACTTTAGGTTTAAGCTCATGCAATTCTACCCTAGATGTATCTCCCTTGAGATACTTGTCTATAGCTATAGCCGCCCTCCTTCCATCAGCGATAGCATATATCACCATGTCAGGACCCCTGACAAAGTCACCGCCAGCGAAAATACCGGGGACATTAGTAGCTAAAGTATTTGAGTCAACTCGAAGTCGATCCCACTCTGTTCTTTCCAGGCGGCTATCCGGGGGCAAGAAAGAGAGGTCTGGCGCTTGCCCCACAGCAGCAATTACTGCGTCTGCCTCCACCATGAAATCAGAGCCCGGGATAGGCACTGGTCTACGCCTACCGCTTGCATCGATATCTCCCAACTCCATGCGAACGCACCGCAAACCTGTGACCTTCCAGTTCTCACTCAAAATCCGTACTGGGTTGACTAGGAAGTTCATCTTGACCCCCTCAGCCACTGCCCCTTCATATTCCACCTCAGATACTGGCATCTCCTCACGAGTTCGGCGGTAATAAATATTCACCTCTTCTGCCCCAAGCCTCAACGCGGCACGCGCTGAATCTATAGCCACATTACCGCCACCGATAACAGCTACTCTTCGTTCGATCCTCGTCTGCCTGCCAATCTTTACATCACGGAGAAACGTTAGACCATAATAAAGTCCGCTCAGTCCCTCTATCTCACCAGGAATCCCCATCCGCTGGCTCTTCTGTGCTCCAGCAGCGATAAAGGCAGCATCGTAGCCACTTTGCAGAAGTTGCCTCACACGGAAATTCTCGTTTATCGGCGTGCTGTACCTGATCTCCACTCCGCGCTTCGCAATATACTCGATCTCCTGTTCGATAATCTTACGCGGTAGACGGAACTCAGGAATAGCTACAGCAAGCATGCCACCACCCACAGGCAGCGCCTCAAATACTGTCACGCCATATCCCATCTGTGCCAGAAAATAAGCACAGCTAAGGCCGGTCGGACCTGCTCCAACAACTGCCACCTTCTGAGGCTTCGTCCTGGGGAAGGGTTGAGGAGGGGGCACCTTATCCAAATTCTCAAAATACCAATCGGCAGCAAATCGCTTGAGCGCTCGAATAGCCATAGGTTCATCAATATCTTTTCGTCGGCACTTGTATTCGCAAGGATGATGGCATATCCTGCCACATATTGCCGGGAACGGGTTCCGTTCTCTGATAGTCTCCACCGCCTCCAGATACTCCCCGGCAGCAATATGGGCAATATATTTCGGGATATTAATGCCCACAGGGCAGGTATGCTGACAAGGTGACGGAAACAGCGCCTGACATACTGCAGCCGGGCACCTCTTGTCCATAATATGGGCTTCGTACTCTTCCCTAAAATGTCGTACAGTAGTCAGCACGGGATTAGGCGAGGTCTGCCCAAGTCCGCAAAGTGAGCAGGAGCTTACCATCTCAGCAAGTTCTTCAATGGTGCTCAAGTCTTCCATCGTTCCCTCGCCGTTCGTTATCTTGGTCAGTAATTCCAGCATCTTAGGTATCCCTGCCCGACAAGGAGTGCACTTACCGCACGACTCATCTCTGGTGAACTGGAGGAAAAACTTAGCCACATCAACCATACAGCTATCTTCGTCCATTACCACCAGACCTCCAGACCCCATAATCGCGCCGAGACTGGTGATAGACTCATAGTCCACAGGTGTGTTAATATGCTGGGTAGGAATAACCCCACCAGAAGGCCCACCCATCTGCACCGCCTTAAATCTCTTGCCCTCGGGTATGCCACCACCAATATCAAAGATGATTCTTCCCAACCTCGTCCCCAGAGGGACTTCAACCAACCCGGTGTTGTTTATTTTTCCTACCAGACAAAGTACCTTCGTGCCCTTACTTCTTTCCGTACCCACAGCTGAAAACCAGTCTGCTCCCTTCCAGATGATCTGTGGCACGTTTGACCAGGTCTCTACATTATTAATAGTGGTCGGCTTACCAAAAAGTCCTTTGTTTGCGGGGAACGGGGGACGCTGTCGCGGGTTGCCACGCTTACCTTCAATAGATATTAAGAGTGCTGTTTCCTCACCACAGACAAAAGCCCCAGCCCCAGGGAAAATATCAAGGTCAAACTCAAATCCTGTACCCAGTATATTTTTCCCCAGTAACCCGTGTTCTCGAGCCTGCTCAATAGCATGTCGTAACGTTTCAATAGCTAAAGGATATTCAGCTCGTATATAGGCATACCCCTGGTGTACATTACCAATAGCGTAAGCACCTATTGCCATTCCTTCGATTATGGAATGCGGATTACCCTCCAAAACGGCACGGTTCATATACGCCCCAGGATCGCCTTCGTCGCCGTTACATACCACGAATTTCTCATCCCCCGGCGCATTGCGAACAAACCCCCACTTCGTAGCTGCGGGGAATCCAGCACCCCCACGCCCCCTTAAACCAGACTTCCGAATCTCATCCAGGACTTCATCAGGGGACATCTGCGTTAATACCTTAGCCAACGCCTGGTAGCCATCCCTGGCAATATATTCCTCGATATCCATCGGGTCAATATCCTGATTATGCATTATCCTTATCTCTTGAAATCCAAAAAGGGGAGACTCAGTGTCCATCACCCATTCTGCTACCGGTGTCCCTTTGATAAGATGCTGGTCAACAATGCGCTGCACTTTGTCCTCAGAGAGGTCAGCATAGATAAATCTCCTCTTATTTCCAGGCTCAATAACAGTAATTACAGGTTCACGCCCGCATAATCCAATGCAGCTTGCCTTTAATACAACTACATCAGACAACTTCCGAGAGGCTACCTCGCGCTCAAGAGCCGCCAGTATCCGGTTTGCCCCTGAAGATATACCACATGTACCTAGATGCACTCTAACCTGTATCTTCTTTTCCCGCTCTGCAACCTTAGCCTGAGCCTGTTCCTTCCAGCTTGAAAGCTCCTTTACTGACACAAGTGGCTTTACAATCATCTTGTCCCCCTAATCACCTAACTATAGGAATCCAGAATTTCTTTTAATTTGCTTGGCTTCACTTTTCTATGCACGTCATGCCCAATAGCTATCACCGGCGACAAACCACAGCAACCGAGACATCTGACCGTTTCCAACGAAAACTTACCATCAGGGGTGATACCCTTGGGCTCCAGACCGTAGTCCTTCTTTAATGCCTTCAAAATCCTCTCGGACCCCTTAACATAGCAACTCGTCCCCGTACAGACCTGAATAACATGTTTACCCTTTGGTACAAGAGAGAAAAAATGGTAAAAACTGACTATGCCATAGACCTCACTCAAGGCGACTTTCATCTCAGCCGAGACCACTCGTAACACTTCAGGTGGCAAATAACCTACAATCTCCTGCACCTGCTGCAATACCCGTATTATAGCCCCCGCCTTCCCAGCATTTTCATCCACCACCTTAAGTATCCGCTGCAGAACCTCTCGGTTGATACCCTCCCCTGTTTTTGTTGCCGTAGCAGTACCTGTTTGCTGCACAGTCACCCCCTTTGATTAAGTATGACTCAAACTTCTGCAAGATTATGTCATATTAGCACTCAATCTAATAACCGCAAAAACCCTTCCTTATAAAGTATCCCTGCATTAACACATTGCTTACATCGTACTTTTTGCCTAGATTCAAACCGTACTTTCAGCCACAGCCAAACACAATCGCCCCCTGTAACTGTGCCATAGCTCGAACACTATGCATTGTATCATACGAGCATCTTAAGTGTAAAAGATGTCCTGCCCTCAAAAGCACAACGCAACCCGTTAGTTTTAACTGAGACAAATTGACCGTAGCGATGCTAACAGATTGAACAGCGATGGAACAACCAAAGCCCTGCAGGAAAACGCATTAAAATATCGAGAACAAAAAGGTAGAATATGGTAGGCCGTGCAGGAATCGAACCTGCGACACCCTGATTAAAAGTCAGGTGCTCTACCGACTGAGCTAACGGCCCATCAGTATATGCACATTATAGCAACCACAGCTAGTTAGAACAAAGACGGAAACTACAGAAAACTGCCCCTGACGAAGAGACACTATTTACTAGGCTCTTCTCCGGACTCCTCTACGGAAAGAACAGTGTGGATATATTGCGCTAGAGCCGGATGTATATCGCAGATATAACCATCCCGAGTTGCTTCTACTGAGAAGGTTAACCTACCTGGTTTCCGGGGCGAGTTGTCGAACTTGTTCAGCCCGGAATCGTCCCACGGCATCTCTTTCCCCAACACTTCCAGCATACCCCGCACATCACGAGGTTGCTGCAGCACCACTTCAAAACGCAACCGTTTAGCTAAAAGATTAAGCTGGTCCGTTCTCAACTTTACCCGCATGGCTCAGCCTTCACTCCTCAAGTATCCAATCTCTTCTTTAATCGCACACCAGTACCTGTCTTCAGGCTGGACGGGAAAAGTTTACCACTTTTGCTGTTTTTAAATCAACAACCGCACACGACATATGGCTCAGCCATCCAAACAACAAACCTGAATTATAAGCCCAAAAACCGAGCTAGAGTCATGGCATTACGTACCGCGTAAGCTTCTGCATCATTGTTAAAATAAATATACACCGCCTTCAGGTCTTTGCCTGTTTCCCTGATCTTAGCTGCCCAGGCATAGAGCTCCTCATCGCTATAGCAACTCCAGTACAACCCCCTGCTGCCATGGAAACGAAAATAGGCAAAGTCGGCTGTAGCTATCGCCGGGCAGGTGAAACCGGGCATATCAAAGACACATAGCCCAACATTATATCGTCCCAAAATGCCAAAGATTTTGCTGTCAATCCAGGACTCATCGCGGAACTCAAATGTATGCTGGTAACCCTGAGGCAGGGTTCCCAAAAAGGCTTCCAGGACATGTTCGTTGCGCTTCATCCCAGGAGGCAACTGGTACAGGAGCGGTCCCAGCTTGTGCTGCAAAAAAGCGGTGCGGGAAAGAAAAGTATGCAACGGCTCTTCAGCGTTTCTCAATCTTTTTATGTGCGTGATAAAACGGCTGACCTTCACAGCGAACAAAAAATCACCAGGTGCAGATTCACGCCAGCCCACAAAAGCCTGCTCAGATGGTAATCGATAGAAACTATTGTTGAGTTCCACTGTCTTGAAATGCTGCGCATAGAAGTCCAACCACTTCCTCTTGGCAAGCCCTTCTGGATAAAAAAGACCCCGCCAATGCTCGTAATGCCACCCGCTAGTACCGATAAAATACACAGGCATCCCCACCTCCTGCTAGAGCCTATCTGGTCCCGCGTGTATGACGCTGCTTTTCATCTTCTTTCACGCCACTTTATTATTCACCCCGGTCAAATAAGCCCTCGATTTGCACAACTCACAACTGTGACAGGTCAAATTTCATGCCATCGCGTGCCGCAACAACCTTGATACCTGTGTCCTCGGTCAATTTCTGCGCGATTTCCCAAGGCTTTGACCGCCATATAGACATTCCGAAGTGGGTCAGTATTGCAACTTTTGGCTTTACTTCCTCGATTATCTTTCTAGCGTCAGGAATAGCCAGATGGTCTACTCCCTCCCTAGGCTCAAGCATTACCACATTCATCACCAGTAGTTCGCCACGGTAGTAATCAGGTAACCCCTCGAAATATTTAGTATCAGTAATCCACGCAATAGTATGTCTAGGAGTACGAAAAACAAATCCATAAGTCTCGACGGGATGTATATGCCTGACAGGAACGCGAAAAGAAACATCCCCGACTGTATAGTATCCGCCCTCCTTTAAGACCTCCACTCTTTCAGGACAATCAAGTGTGTAGGGAAAGATTACAGCACCTTCACTAAAAGCATCGGCAGGTGCAAACAATACTCCCTTGCGTTTAAAACCACCCTCGGTCATCGCCTCGATCATGATATTGATGTCGCCGGAATGGTCGATATGTTTATGTGACAGAACAATCGCCCGGAGATGAGCAGCATCCAGTCTCTTCTTAGCACTATACACAAGGCACCCGGGACCAGGGTCTAAAAGCATTTCCACACCACCAAAGTTGAGCCACACACCCCCTGAAGCCAGCAATTGCTTGGTGACGACAAACCGAGCACCGGCAGTACCCAGGAAAATTATGGAATCATCCAAATTCGACACCGTCATAATTATACCAAGTTATAGCTAGCCCTTTTAACTGTATTTTGCTAAAATTTCGCCTAAAGTACCAACTATGAAAGACCTGCAAAACGATATCGCTAAACTCATTAGAGAGTATTACGACAAGACCGGCAACCTTCTGACCATAGGCACAGTGGAATCTGCCACAGGGGGAAGGATCGGGGATAAAATAACTAATGTTGCCGGTAGTTCCGATTATTACAAAGGTTCCATTGTCGCTTACAGTAATGAGATAAAAGCTAGAATTGTGGGGGTGAAAAAAGAGACACTGAGAAAGCATGGTGCTGTAAGTCGCGAGTCCGCCCGGGAAATGGCAGAAGGTGGCAGAAAACTCCTCAAGGTAGATATTTGTGTGTCAGATACAGGAATCGCTGGACCCGCTGGCGCCACTCCAGAAAAACCCGTAGGGCTTTTCTATATCGGGCTTTCAGCTAAAGACGCCACATGGATCAGAGAATATCACTTCCCGGGCGACCGCGAGGAGAACAAGCAAAAAGCTGCTGAAGCAGCATTGGAGCTATTAAAAGAATACTTACAAGCCTGCCTCAAGGGAACATCAGAGACTCCCCTCGAAGAAAAACACGTGGTCACCTGTTTTTTAGAACATAAAGGCAAAATCCTGCTCCTCAGGCGAAGTGCCAAGGTGAGCACATACCGTCGGAGTTGGGCTGGCGTCAGCGGCTATATAGAAACAAATGATATAGACCAAGCATATACCGAAATAAGTGAAGAAACAGAACTTTACAAGAACGATCTGAAACTTGTCCGCAAAGGAGAGCCCATCGAGGTCATCGATCAAAACCTGAACAGAAAATGGGTTGTGCACCCGTTCCTCTTCCACGTCAAGAACCCTGATAAAATCAAAATCGATTGGGAACATACTGAACTCAGATGGATTAAACCTGGCGAGCTAAGAAAATACCACACTGTTCCCGGGTTGAAGGAGGCACTTGACCGCGTATATAAGCGATAGACAGACACCAGGACTAAGAAAAGACTTCGCCTGTGCGCCCCGGAATACACAAGCCACACTAAATCTAAAACGTTATCTCAAATATAGAAGGAAACTTTGCAAAGTTGCTAGCTAGAGTAAAAACTGCCGCCATAGTGGGTCTGGATGCCCAGATAGTAGAAGTCGAAGTCGACATAGCCAGCGGACTGCCCACAACAGTTATAGTTGGGCTACCAGACACCGCTGTACAAGAGGCAAGAGAACGGGTCCGTGCTGCCATCCGCAATTCGGGCTGTAGCTTTCCTGCTCGAAGGATTACGGTAAACTTAGCCCCGGCTGACCTCAAGAAAGCTGGACCAGCATATGACCTGCCGATCGCGATCGGCATACTGCTCAGTTCGGGACAAATCAATGCTGATGTTTCACAGACTATGTTCCTCGGAGAACTCTCTCTAGACGGTGCTTTACGACACACTCAGGGCATCCTGCCGATGGTATCGCTGGCTCGCGAGAAAGGACTGCCTCAGGTCTTTGTACCTGCCGACGACGCAAGAGAAGCCGCTTTAATAAAAGGTATAAGTATCTTTCCCATTATTTCACTGGCTCAACTGGTCAGTCACTTCCGAGGTGAGGCAATAATCTCCGAATATCAATCGGACACATCGTGGCAAGAAACAGATATAAGCTATGCTTCAGTGGATCTCTGTCACATAAAAGGACAGGAACATGCCAAGCGTGCTCTGGAGATAGCCGCCGCTGGCGGGCACAATGTGTTGATGTCCGGACCTCCAGGTAGCGGGAAAACTATGCTAGCTCGCTCGCTGCCCTCGATAATGCCAGGGATGACTTTCGACGAAGCCTTAGAGGTGACCAAAATATACAGTGTCAGCGGGCTTCTTTCTCCTGATACTCCTCTTATAACCCGCCGCCCCTTCCGCTCACCACACTACACTATCTCACACGCTGGTCTCGTTGGTGGGGGACACTGGCCCCGCCCGGGCGAAATAAGTCTGAGTCACCGTGGTGTGCTTTTCCTCGACGAATTCCCTGAATTCAGCCACATCGCCTTAGAGTCCTTGCGCCAGCCGCTTGAGGACAAGGTTGTCACCATCAGTCGAGCACAAGGAAGCGTAACTTTCCCGGCAAATTTCATGCTCGTAGCTGCAATGAATCCCTGCCCTTGCGGCTATTACGGCGACCCCATCAAGGAATGTAAGTGCTCCTCGGGGGAAATCTCCCGCTATCAAAAGCGGATTAGCGGTCCTCTTCTAGACCGTATAGATATCTTTATTGAAGTGCCTCGCTTGGAATATGAAAAGCTCACCGATGAGTCACTCTGTGAGACCTCGAGCGATGTCCGCAGCAGAGTGGAAGCCGCCAGAAAGACCCAGCAACACAGATTCCGAGGTACAAAACTGACCTGCAATGCCGAGATGACACCAGTAGAGGTCAAGGAATTCTGTCGTCTGGAAACTGAAGCCCAAGGTTTGTTAAGAGCAGCTATGAAGCAATTCCATTTCACCGCTCGCTCTTTTCACCGCATACTCAAGCTCGCCAGAACAATCGCCGACCTAGATTGTACAGATACTATCAAGCCCCACCACCTTGCAGAGGCATTTCAATACCGTCAGCGGGTCCCCACTTAAATCAACTCAAAAGAGCAACCTTTAATGTAGCGCAGGACTAAACAAAAGATGACTGCTGCTAGCCCTGATAGCTAACCTCAGTCGCTGGATCGCCTAAAGGAATCCGGTACTTCAAATTCAGCCCGTCCTGCGGTACATTTATCAAGGCTCCGCATCACACCATGAAGACGATGATAAGGTATTGAAACTAGTAAGTCCCCGGGATTATACCCCTGTAATCGTCGACTGGTATAGTCCATAAGGCTCACATTAAGTTCGCCACTCACAAGCGGATAAGCTACAGCTTGATGACAGGTTGAACCAGACATTTCCAGTTTAGGAGGTACACCTGTAGAATACATGTCGAGCGTGACTAAACGGCATGCCTGCAAAGCATTACAGATAAACAGCACTACATCGGGCTCGAACTCAGCTTTTTCCAAAGGAGATAGGACAACATGCTCGGCAAGACCCAAAGGTGGTGCCGTGGATAAATATTGAACCCGATGGAACACGGCTATGGAACAGAACAGCTTCTCGCCCTTCACCAAGAATTCCTTAAGCGCTTTATCACCTTCACCTTTTGGTCTCTCGGTCAATCCCAAGTGCCATGACCCTCCCCGGCAAGAGGAACTTTCTGCCGTAAGGTCGATGACCTCTCCATCCCGTGCCTTAAGGAAAGCCTCGCACACACGATGTCTCCCAGAAATTGCTTCGCCAGGGGGCTTCATCGAATAAGTGACGGCTACAGGACTTCCAGCGAGCCCAATGACAGCTTTGATCTCCTCGGCATAGCTTTTCCACTCCATTTTTGCCTCCTTTTATGAAATGCCTTACTGGACTAGCTTCATAGTTATTAAGGCTGCGACCATATAAAGGGAAACGCCGGTAACTACCGATGGCACAAGTCCCCACCGCTGTAACATAAATATCATAGCAAAAGCGTACAACGCCCATGCCGGAAGTAAGAATAGCATACCACGGAAATACGATACGGTCGCATTGGCACCCCCAGTCAAGTATATACTGACCAGTGTTACTACTGTAACACTGGGGAAGAAAGCCACGAAAGCGGCGAGTAACCCTTTGCCAGAGCTACCGAAATAAGTCACCACAGCGACAATTGTTCCACCAATCAAGAAATACAGGAGCAGCAGCTTTAGACTCATAAGTCGCCTCCGGAAAAAGAGTTCATTTCCAGACCCCAGACTTTAGACCTCGGGCACAGACAAGCCCATCAGGGCTTCAAAAATAAAAATTGACCACTCTGGAAACCCACTACAACCCCAGCCTGGGTTTGCGGTCTGCCCAAGGTCTTGCCTGTTCAAGCTGTGCCGCTAGACGGAAAAGCGTTGCTTCATCACCAAAGCGACCCACAAAATGGACACCGACAGGAAGACCATCAGCATTCCAGAATAGCGGCATTGACATAGCCGGCTGCCCGGTGATGTTACATATAGGTGTAAAAGGAACAAATTCGGCAGCCCGACGTTGAGCATAGAATGGGTCGTCCGGAGGGCAGTCAAACGAGCCAAGAGACAACGGTGGCTCAGCTAAAGTCGGCGTGAGCCAGACATGGTAATCACGGAAGAACTTAGCTACTTCTCTCGAAAATCTTTGCAGCAGAGTCACTGCAATTAAGTATTCTGATGCAGTCCGCCGACGACCCATCTCATAAATAGCCCAGGTTGCTGGTTCAAACTGCTCTGATACCGGTCTCTTGCCCATAGCCAGAGCAGCACCTTCAATCGTTGAGGCACATCCAGCTGCCCAAACGGTCATGAAGGCACGATTCACCAATTCACTATCCACCACTGGCGAAAACTCAATCATCTCGTGACCAAGCTCAGCACATAGCCTTGCTGCGTCCAAGACCGCAGCAACACAATCAGAGTGTACTGTAGCACCTGTAGGAGCCTTAACAGTAAAAGCAATACGAAGACGTCCTGGTGGCACACCTACTTCGCTCTTGAAAGGGCGACGCCTTGGTGGTGCCCAATAAGGATCGCCTGGGCTTGGTCCGCAAGTAGCATCAAGAAGGGTCGCACTGTCACGAACAGTGCGCGTCAAAGCATGTTCCACCACCAGCCCACCCATAATGTCACCAAAATCAGGACCCAGGGAATTCCTGCCACGTGTCGGTTTCAATCCAAAAAGTCCACAACAGGATGCTGGGATACGAATCGAGCCACCGCCATCATTGCCATGAGCCATGGGTACCATTCCAGCAGCTACAGCAGCTGCTGACCCGCCGCTAGAACCACCTACCGTTCTTGTTAAATCCCAAGGATTACGGCACGGACCAAATAGCCGTGGCTCTGTAGTCGGCAAAAGTCCGAACTCTGGCGTGTTAGTCTTACCCAAGATGATCAACCCAGCACGCTTCAGCCGCATCACCAGCTCACTATCGTTGGAAGGTATGAAGTCGGCTAGAAAAGCACTGCCTAGGGTCATGCGGACCCCCTTATACGATGCCAGAAGGTCTTTAAGTAGAAAAGGTACCCCGGTGAATGGTCCCTTGGCCAACTTGCCAGTGGCTACAGCACGCGCCTGTTCATACATGGGTGTGACCACAGCATTAAGTAACGGGTTCAACCGCTCAATTCTTTCAATAGCCGCATCTACAAGCTCTAGCGGCGTAACTTCCTTGCGTTTGACCAGTTCTGCCTGAGCAGTGGCATCAAGAAAAGTCAGTTCATCCGCCTTTATCACTTTCCACCTCCTTAAAAATAAATGCCTACTTCTTCACCCGCCTCAGTTCGAAGACTACTGGATTTGCCGGATCGGGGCAGGCGATAGTAGTCTTATGCTGACTTGGTTCCCACGGGAAACCACCCCCCAACTGTAGAACCGAAACAAACGGAAATAAAACATAGAACGCCCAGCAGCACATATCGGGTGGAGTTCTGTCGCCGATCACGAATTCGTCCCCGACCTTATGACCAGCAGCACAATGTCCCTCTTGTGAGACAACCTTGGCAACCACTTCATAGGACTCTCCCTGAGACATACCCACACCTCCTTACATTTTCAGCGCCATCATTGCAACACAAGCCACCACACAAAACCTCCACCATTAAAAAGTGACTAAAAATTAGGTGGCAAGCAACACAGGACAACAAGTGGAAACAAAGGGTTCCGTCAAACCAACCACCTCACCGGCTATTTCGAAGCTAATTATACCTTACCCTCGCGTGCTTGCCACCAAGAAAGAGCTGACAGCTTTACCTAACCTCTACTGTAGCTCCAGCCTCTTCCAGCTTTTTCTTTATTGTAGCTGCCTCTTCTTTACCTACACCCTCCTTGACAGGCTTCGGGGCGCTTTCCACAAGCTCTTTAGCCTCCTTCAGCCCCAAAGTGGTAACCTCTCGCACTGCTTTGATCACATTGATCTTATTCTCACCAACTTCTTTTAAAATGACCGTAAATTCGGTCTTCTCTTCCTCAGCCGGTGCGGCTGCCGTCGGTGCACCTGGAGCCGCCGGAGCTGCAGCTACTGCTACCGGTGACGCAGTGATGCCAAACTCCTCCTCCAGAGCTTTAACCAACTCGGCTAACTCCAAAACCGTCATCTTTTTTACCGCTGCTATAATTTCCTCTTTTGTCATGGTTATCACTCCTTTTCCTTGAATAATCACTTCAGCCCGGATTATTTTCTGGGACTATTTTTTTCACTCAAGCTTCAGCCTTTAACCCTCACATCCGATAATCTTAAATTCCCCTAATCTGCTGGGCCCTGAGGTTCAACACGCTGATAAACGACTGTAACGGCGCAGCCAACATATTATGTAAAATTTGCAACGGTGCTTGCAATTGACCGATCAACCTGGCAAGTAAAACTTCTCGCGACGGTAATGTCGCCAAACTTGATACTCCTTCAGCATTCAATAGCTTGTCGCCTAGCACTCCGCCTTTGATCTGCAGCACCGACCCGGATGATTGAATATATTCCCGTAAGACACGCGCTGGTTTGACCACATCATCAAAACAGAATGCTATAGCCACAGGACCGTTCAACAATACGCCCAATTGCTGTACACCGGCTTTCTCTGCGGCAAACCTGGCTAAGGTATTTTTCACCACACGATATTCAATGCCTTCGTCTGCAAGTAGACGACGAAGCTGCATTACTTCCCTTGCCGTCACCCCTCGGTAATCTACAGCTATAGCTATAGAACAACGAGATAGCCTTTCAGCTAATTCCTCTATAACCTTTTTCTTTTTTCCTTTCTCTTTTGGCATATGCATACCCCCTATAACTAAAAAGTCCTTGTGCCTAGGCAACAAGGACTTCTACGGAAAACTTCCCTCCTGGTCAGCCTAGGCAGGCCTACGATTTAAGCCCTAAGGCACCTGCTGTTATGGGCACAGACCAAAATTTATGCTATTCTCGGTTAACCAAAATCCAACCTCTTAAGCTTAGGACAAAAGCGTCTTCAAGTCAAGTCTGATCCCTGGTCCCATGGTGCTAGATAGAAAAGCACTGCGGATGTACTGTCCCTTTGCTCCACTGGGTCTGGCTCTCACTACAGATTCCACCACCGCGTTTAGATTGTCCAGGAGTTGGTTATCAGCAAAGCTGATTTTACCAATCGGTACATGGATAATCCCCGTCCTATCCAAACGGAACTCCACCCTACCTTTGCGAGCATCAGCGATAGCCCGTGGTAAGTCCTCTGGAGACACCACAGTCCCTGACTTGGGATTAGGCATCAGTCCCCTGCGCCCTAATATTCTGCCCAACTTACCCACTTTACCCATCATGTCGGGTGTTGCAATACCAACATCGAAGTCAAGCCAGCCGTCCTCTATCTTCTTAATAAGCTCATCACCACCCACATAATCAGCACCAGCCCCCTCAGCACTTCGAGCAGCCTCGCCCTGGGCAAAGACCAAAACCTTAATTCTCTTGCCCAGTCCATGTGGCAAAATAGCTATGCCGCGCACCTGCTGCTCAGCGCTTCTCGGGTCAAGCCCCATCCTTAAATGTAACTCAACAGTCTCATCAAACTTGGCAAATGCAGCCTTCTTGGCTAATGCAATGGCCTCATTTGGTGGATAAGCAATCGCTCGATCCAAAACTTTGACAGCGCTCTGATATTTTTTACCTCTAGTCGTCATATTTTATTCCACCTTGATACCCATACTACGTGCTGTACCCTCAATAATTTTTGCTGCGGCCTCAACATCCCGTGCATTCAAATCTTTCATCTTGAGTTTAGCAATTTCATAAAGCTTAGACCGCGACAAAGTACCTGCACTCTGCCTACCCGGAGTACCACTCCCTTTTTCGATACCTAAAGACTTCTTCAGTAAGTCTGAAGCCGGAGGGGTTTTAGTGACAAAACTGAACGACCTGTCTTCATATACAGTTATTTCCACCGGGACGATAGAGCCAGCCTGCGATTTAGTTCTCTCATTGTAGTCCTTACAAAAAGCCATAATATTGACACCATGCTGACCGAGAGCTGGTCCTACCGGTGGAGCGGGTGTAGCTTTACCAGCCTCGATTTGCAATTTTATGACTGCTTTAACTTTCTTAGCCATCCTTATAACCTCTGGACCTGCAAGAAATCAAGTTCCACAGACGTTTCACGACCGAACAGTGTCAGCAATACTCTAACCTTGCCTCTTGTCTCATTTATCTCATCAACAACCCCCACAAAATCGGTGAACGGTCCGTCGACCACACGCACACTATCGCCCTTCCGAAAACCTATCTTTACTCTAGGAACGCCCTCTTTCATCTGCTTCAATATAGACTCCACCTCTGATTCAGACAGTGGCGTCGGCTTGCTACCACTGCCTACGAAACCTGTTATCCCTGGTGTATTCCGCACCACATTCCAGCTCTTATCATCCATTTTCATCTGCACAAGCACATATCCCGGGAATACTTTTTTCGTCACTGTCCTGCGCTGCCCGCCTTTGACTTCTATCTCTTCTTCGGTAGGAATCACAACCTGGAAAATCTTGTCCGCGGCGTCCATAAACTTCACTCGCTGCTCCAGAGCCTTCTTTACACGCTCTTCATACCCGGAATAAGTATGCACAATATACCACTTTCTATCATTGTCAGTCATGAAAAATTAGCTCCCGCCCAAGAAGATTTTAGACACAAGTTCTGCAAAACCATAGTCCAGAACTCCTAAAATGAGCCCAACTGCAACACATAAACCAATGACCATAAGCGTCAACCGCAAGGTTTCCTGTCTTGATGGCCAAACAACTTTTCTTAACTCACCAACGATATCGCTGATAAAAGCGAATCTGGAACGTTTTTTGGGCTTGGCAGTCTGAAGCTGGGTTTTCTTCACCAAAGATTATCTGGTCTCCCGGTGGAGTGTATGAGCATGACAACGTGGGCAATATTTACGTAACTCCAACCGCTGCGGGTCGTTCTTCTTATTCTTCGTGGTAGTATAAGTCCTCTCCTGGCATTGAGTACACGCCAAGTGGATGATACCACGAGATTCACCTTTCTTAGCCATGACTATTCTAATATCTTACTGATAGCGCCAGCACCAACTGTTCTGCCACCCTCTCTGATAGCAAAACGCAGCCCTGATTCCAAGGCAACCGGGTATATCAACTTAACAGTCATCTTTATATTATCTCCAGGCATTACCATCTCAACACCCTTGGGCAACTCGATAGTGCCAGTGATATCCAATGTTCGTATATAGAACTGAGGCTTGTAACCATTAAAGAAGGGAGTGTGACGCCCACCTTCCTCTTTTGTCAACACGTACACCTCAGCTTCAAAATGCGTGTGGGGCGTGATAGAGCCAGGAGCTGCCAGGACCTGCCCCCTCTCGATTTCGTCACGCTCTATGCCCCTGAGCAAACAGCCAACCGCATCGCCAGGCTCTGCAAACTCAAGCGTTTTATGGAACATCTCCAAGCCCGTTATCACAGTCTTGCGTGTTTCTTTGATGCCAACAATCTCAACCTCATCACCTACCTTTGCCACACCACGCTCCACCCTGCCCGTGGCTACTGTGCCACGCCCCTTGATTCCAAAGACATCTTCGACCGGCATCAAGAACGGTTTATCCTTCGGTCTAACAGGCAATGGAACCCACTCGTCGACAGCATCCATTAGCTGAAGAATCTTGCCACACCACTGACACTCCCTCTTACCACAGCCGCACTCCAACGCTTTTAACGCACTTACTCTAACCACAGGCGTCTTGTCACCCGGGAAACCGTATTTTGAAAGCAACTCCCTAACTTCAAGCTCAACAAGCTCGAGCAATTCTTCGTCCTCCATAGCATCTACCTTGTTCAATGCTACCAGCATACTGGGTACCTCGACCTGGCGAGCTAGAAGAATATGCTCTCTGGTCTGGGGCATAGGACCATCGGGGGCGCTCACCACCAGTATCGCACCATCCATCTGGGCTGCACCTGTAATCATGTTCTTTATATAGTCGGCATGCCCGGGGCAGTCCACATGAGCGTAATGGCGTTTATCGGTCTCATACTCAATATGAGCGATAGCAATCGTTAAACCGCGTGCTTTCTCCTCAGGAGCATTATCGATAGAATCAAATGAGCGAAACTGAGTTGGTCCGTTCTTCGACAACACCATCGTAATCGCTGAGGTCAAAGTGGTCTTGCCATGATCCACATGACCAATTGTCCCCACATTAACATGTGGTTTGGTTCGCTCAAAAACCTTCTTTGCCATTTTTTAAAACCCTCCTTTTCTACCGAGCCCACAACCAGATTCGAACTGGTGACCCCGTTCTTACCAAGAACGTGCTCTACCTGCTGAGCTATGTGGGCAACTAATTACGCTATTCCTCTTTAAGGTTACCAAAATTTTTACCAGATTATACACTATTTTAATAAACTCTCCAAGATTTGCAAACGGTGGAGGGGGTAGGATTCGAACCTACGCAGCCTTCAGGCGGCAGATTTACAGTCTGCTCCGATTGTCCACTCCGGCACCCCTCCCAGACAATACACAATAGCCCGAGAGGGGAGTCGAACCCGCTAACCTACCGATTACAAGTCGGTTGCGCTACCATTGCGCCACTCGGGCAAAAAGCACAGCACCCTGGCTTTGCCTTGAACTATGCTCAATTTCAGGCTCTTAGTATAAAAAAGAGAGGAGTAAAAGTCAAACCAAGCTAGGCATTTTACTCTCAGATGATAAGGCTTTGCCTGTTATCCAAGGTATCTTCTTCACCTTGAACGATAACAGCCTCAGTTATTCGACTCCAGCACACGAAATAAGCCTTTGACCGGCAATAAAAGCCTCGTCCAAAGCTGCTGGATATCGCAGAATAGCTCCCATCTCATCAATCCCGGAAAAGACTACCTCACCAGCATAGTCCACATCCAGAGTCGTGAACCAGCTCTTCACCGTCGCTATCGCTGGTTGGAACAGGTCGCGTACCTTCCTCCCACCCACCGAAACAAACAGTCCACTACGTTCCTTACCCGAGGGGATAGACACCGACAGCTTAAGGACATACTTTACAACCCAGAGCGCCTGACAGCGGTCAATCATAGCCTTAGTCTGAGCTGTCAGCCCCATGAAGAAAATCGGTGACGCTAATACGATACGATCTGCTTCCCTTAAATCAATGTGCAACCACTGCATGTCATCATTCACAACACATTTGCCTGTTTTCAAACAACCATCACAATGCCGGCAAGGAGCAATGTCCAGCTCACTAAGCACAACAGTCTTGATCTCAGCTCCCTGTTCAGCAGCACCAGCCATTACACGCTGAAGCAGAACATCCGTATTGCCATTACGCCGGGGGCTACCGGCTATACCCAGAACCTTTATATTTCGGACTACCTTTTTCTCTTCCCTGTTATTAAACATTCTGTGTTCACCTGACTAAAGGGGCAAATAAAACTTCCCGCTTTTCATGCGGGACACCCATACTGGAACACACTGCGACAAAATGCATTAAGGTGACACAACTCATTATACTTTAGCAGCACAACAATTATCGAATCATCTCCTGCACAATACGAAAACAGAAATGGCAAAACCGGTCCGGCACAATATATTTTTGCAAGCAACAGCACAAATAGGCTAAAATTAAAAGCACTTTTTATTTATCAAACCGAAACCCAGCGAGGGAGAAAAAATGATAAAGTACGAAATACTACAACAAGCCAGGAAGGAAAAGAGAACACTGCTCACCGAGATCGAATCCAAGGACCTTCTAGAAGAGGCTGGGATACCTGTTGCCAAAGCTAAGTTAGCGCGGACAAAGTCCCAAGCAATTTCCTTAAGCAAGGAAATGGGGTTCCCTGTGGCGCTGAAAATAGTTTCACCTGATGTAATCCATAAAAGCGATTCCGGCGGTGTCAAACTGGGACTTAGCAATGCAACCCAGGTTAGCAAAGCTTACAGTGACATACTTTCCTCAGTAAAACAGTACCATCCTGATGCAAGAATTTATGGCGTCTCAGTCCAGAAGATGGCTCGCCCTGGGATAGAAGTTATAATCGGCATGACAAAAGACGCACAATTTGGTCCAGTGCTCATGTTCGGACTCGGTGGAATCCTAGTCGAGGTTCTAAAGGATGTTGCTTTCAGAATAGTACCACTAACAAAAAGAGATGCCAGAGAAATGATAAAAGAGATAAAAGGCTACCCGCTGCTCCAGGGTTACAGAGGACAAGAGCCTGCAGATATTGCCTTCCTTGAAGAATTGCTGATAAAAGTCTCCAACTTTATCGAGAAAAACCCTGAGATAAAAGAGTTGGACCTCAATCCCATTTTCGCTTACAGAAGCGGAGCAGTAGCAGTGGACGCCCGGGTGATTCTGGAACCTTTTTCATAATCACCTTCAAGCCTGGACACGTGAAAACTTGCGCTTGATCGCTACCCGCAACATACCTCGCCCTGCCTGAAATAGCTTATCTCAGCTGAAGACAAGGCTACAATTAACCACAGGCTGTCAGCAAGGTAAATAACGAGGTTTGCAGGGAAATTAGCCTATAAAAATAAAAACGACCCCGATGGGATTCGAACCCACGATCTCCACCGTGACAGGGTGGCATGTTAGTCCGCTACACTACGGGGCCAAGCTCTATGAGAAAGCTTTATTATTGGGCAACAGCCCTTAAAATCTAGCAATAAGTCTACCAGCACCACATCAGGAGTGTCAAGGAATCCCCAGTTCTTCGGAATCACCTCGTGGCAGCTTGACAGTGATTCGAAACGTCTGTTACCATGAATTGACGAAGGGGATATAGCTCAATAGGGAGAGCACTGCGTTCGCATCGCAGGGGTCGGGGGTTCGAATCCCCCTATCTCCATTTAATTTCAATAGAGCTAACATAATTTACCATCAGTAAGGCTATCCACATACCTCACCAAGATAAACAGCCAGCTATGTAGTCTGGTCCTTTTGGATCATCAACCGCAAAGATACCAGTTATTAAGATTAAACACTTATGTTGTATTTAGATACTGTCCTAGATCTGGAAAGTTAACAGGGAAATTCTGGCAAACTTATTTGATAGCTCGGTTCCATTGAGAATCTCACCAAGGCATCATTTTTTCTGGAAGTTAACTAGCCCGCCAGGTTTACACACGTGCTGCAGCATACGACGCTCCTCGGTATTTCTAGAAGCACATTCAATGCAGTCCTGCTTACCACAAGGATAGAACTTGCAAATATAATTAATATGCGCATCTGATTATTTCTGCTAAAATAGTGCTCATTGAAGAGGGAAATGGTAACAGGTAATTATACTAAGCTGGATAAAAGAATATTTGCCGCCATAAAAACACTAAGCAAGAAAGTAGCCCCCTCTTTCACCACACGGCAGATCGCTGATTTAGCATTAAGTGAACTTCAAAAAATAATGCCAGGGGTGGACTGCTGGATACTAACCATTGACCGAAGTCAAAAGATGACTTCCCTTATCGCGCATCATGGCTTAAATACCGAGGCAACAGAAAGAATAGCCAGCGACAAAACAACCAAAAGCATCATCTCCCAGACCATCGCATCAGCACAACCTGTGGTTATATCTAACCTGCTTGCCGCGCAGGAATACAACGAAAGACTGGCTCAGTCTGGGTATCTTTCCTTCGCCAGCATTCCAATTAAATCAGCAAACGGGATAATAGGCATTTTAGGACTTGCTTCGAACATCGAGTCTAGAATTACAACTCAAGAAATAGAGGCGCTTGACACCTTCGTTTACTACCTTGCAACTATCCTCGAGAAATCAATCATCCAACAACGAAACCAAGAGAGTGAGAAAACTCTGGCTTTAGTCAACAACTTGACCAAGATCATTACTTCAAGCCTGAATTTAAATGAGGTATATCAATGGTTTGCAGAAGAACTAAGAAAAATTATGGATGTCGATTGGGCAAGTGTTGTAATCATAGAGGGAGACAAGCTAAGGTTTTACGCTATGTCCTCAAAAATAGACTCCGTCTGGCAGACAGGAGATGTTGTACTACTCGCTGGGACAGCTACAGAATACGTAGCTACAACGAAAAAACCACTTATAGAACCTGACCTGGCGAAGAAAAGGAAATTCTGGACAGGAAAGTACCATCTGGAACGCGGCATAAGGTCAATAGTCTATTTACCTTTGCTGGCGAGAGGTGAAGCCTTCGGAGCGCTGATCATCGCCAGCCGTCGTACCCACGCTTATGGGGAAAAGGAGCTAAACCTGTTAAAAAATGTCGTGGGGCAAATAGCGCTACCCATTAGAAACACACGGCTATTTGAGGAAACGGAACAAAAAAGACAGCTACTCGCTTCGATTTGCCATGTAGCCAAGACCATAGTCTCAGATATAGATTTTAGCAAGGTTTTCCAGAGTTTCACTGAAGAACTACAAAAGTTAGTGCATTTCGACTGGACTTCCATAACACTGGTCGAAGGAGATCGAGTAAGGTTCCTAGTCGCATCACACAATGCACCAGCAGAGCTACAAACCGGCAAGACCTACCCGCTTAAAAACTCAATAACAGGCCTGGTATTGAAGGCAAAGAGGACCGTCTTCCAGACTGATATAGCCGAGAGTAAATTATCATTTGTTGATGAAATTAAGTTCAGCGCAGGTTCTAGGTCCTCTATCCATATCCCCTTATACGGTAAAGGAGAGGTATTTGGGAGCTTGAACCTTTTCAGTTATAAACAAAACGCCTACGGCGAAAAAGAAAGAGAAATACTGGAACAACTTGCAAATCAAATAGCAGGAGCTATTTGGAGTGCTCAGCTTTACGCCAAAACTGAGCAACAAGCACGAACGGATGCGCTTACGGGATTGTACAACCGCCGTTACTTTGAGGAGTGCCTTGACCGTGAGATTGAACGCCACTCCCGATACGGTGGCATCTTGTCATTAGTCATTTTAGACCTTGATTCGTTCAAAACCTACAATGACATCCGGGGGCACCTAGCAGGCGACAAAATGCTCAGCCGAATAGGGCAACTAATAAAAAGAACAATCAGGAATATCGACCTAGCTTTTCGCTATGGCGGCGATGAGTTTGCACTCATCTTGCCGCAAACAGGTATAGAGCAGGCTTATGTGGTGGCTGAGCGTGTACGCAGACAAATCAGCAACAAAATGTGGGCTAAGCAACTTTTATTCACTGCCAGTTTTGGACTAGCCACATGGCCGGGTGATGGCACAACTGCTGACGAACTATGCACTGCCGCTGACCAAGCTCTGTATTACGCCAAAAGAACTGGCGGAAACCGAATACAGGTCGCGGCGAAGACCCTCCTGACTTCAACCGAGAGCTATTTAACCACCGGGACTACAGCAGAAAAAGGTATCCTGAGCATTATCCATGCTTTAGCCGCTGCCGTCGAAGCCAGAGATATCTATACTCATGGTCACTCACAGAGGGTCCGCGATTACGCTATAGCTTTAGCCGAAGCACTGGGTTTGCCCTCTGACAGGACAATTAACTTAAGCACCGCAGCTCTGCTACACGATATAGGTAAAATCGGCATCCCGGATGAGTTACTTAGGAAAAACGATAAGATGACTGCCGAGCAGTGGGAAATTATCCAATCACACACCAAGCTGGCAGCCGCGATAGTTGGGCGCATACCTAGCCTGACCCCTTGCCTACCCGCTATACTTCACCACCACGAAAGATGGGACGGCAAGGGTTACCCCACAGGACTCCAGGGTGAAGCTATTCCGTTAGAAGCCCGCATTCTAGCTATCGCTGATGCCTTTGAAGCTATGACAGCCTCTAGACCCTACCACCAGCCTATGCCACTCAGTCGAGCGATAGAGGAACTGAAACGCAACTCTGGCACTCAATTCGACCCAAAGCTAGTCGAGGTCTTTCTAAATATCGTACCTGAACTTTCCACCAAGTCTGCACGACAAAGACCCCATAGCTAAGAACGTATCAGACTATAAATTTGGTCAGGAGTCCCACTGTAAACTCTGGCTATTAACAGTGCTCCCGAGATACCTCAATTATAAATTACAATGTCCACATATTGTCCAGATAAAACATGAATGCTAAAATAGCACGACTAAGCCAACTCATCCTGTTTTTGTAAATGGCAGCAATAAGTCAGATACTCGCTACCACTATCTTTCTGGCGATGTTCGCCGTAATCATAAGCGGCAGGGTGCATCGTTATATACCAGCCGTTATCGGTGCTGCCCTTGTAATTACGGTCGTATTCCTGCTCGTTATGCAAAGCCCACCTTCAGCAACTAATGTGCTAAATATCAACCAGCTCGTGCAGCTGAGATTCTGGGTGCCAGGGAAAGAGCAGATAGAATCTCACGGAGTCAACTGGCAAACTGTAATCTTCATCGCCGGTATGATGACTATGGTAGAAGGACTAAGCAAAGTAGGCTTTTTCCGCTGGATATGTCTTCACATGGCAAGGTTGGTCAACTACCAGGTGCTTCCCATCCTTGTGGTATTCATGTTGCTCTCGGGTTTTCTAGCAATGTTCATTGATAGCATTACAGTGCTCTTGTTTCTTGCTTCAATCACTATAGAGCTAGCCCGGTTGCTCAAATTTGATCCTGTTCCTGTAATAATCGCCGAAATCTTTGCTGCCAATACGGGGGGCAGCGCTACTATGTGCGGTGACCCACCGAATATAATTATCGGCACTGCCTTCGGCTACACTTTCACAGACTTCGCCATCAATACCGGACCTATCGCTTGGGCAGGCATGGTCGTGAGCATCGTATATTTCTACTTCTGCGCACGCCGTGCTCTTGTCTCCAAGTCTGCCTCCAATTCACCGCAAGACCGATACCCAAAGCCAAATGAGGCTATTGTTAACAAAAAGTTGCTCTGGTTGTTTACGGCGATTTTCGTCTTTATAGTGTTGCTGCTAATTACCCATGCGGAGACAGGGCTCTCGGTAGCTCTCATCGGTGTTATCGCCGCTATCCTGACCTTGCTCACCGGCAGAAAGGAGTCTGCTGGCATCATCAAAAGGTTAGACTGGCGCACTTTGCTCTTTTTAATCGGACTGTTCATCTGTGTAGGCGGACTGGAAGAGACCGGAGTGCTCAAAATCGTGGCAGGATACATCGAAAAAATGTCAGGAGGTAAGCTGGTCCTGGTGATACCTATGATTATATGGGTCTCTGCATTCGCCTCGGCTATAGTGGACAATATTCCATTTGCAGCCACAATGGTACCAGTGATAAGTAGCCTATCTCATAGCGCTGGACTTAGTCTGTCTACATTGAGCTGGAGTTTAGCTTTGGGTACAGATATCGGTGGCAACGCTACTCCAATTGGGGCATCAGCTAACGTAGTAGGCACTGCTATTGCAGAAAGGGAAGGCTATCCCATTAGCTGGGGAAGGTTTCTAAAATATGCTTTGCCAGCGACAATCCTCGTTGTTGCCCTATGTCATTTACTACTAGTTTTGAGGTATACTTAAAGCTATGTTTGAAAGCATCCTTGTTGCTTTAGATGGTTCAAAGCTAGCTGAACAAGCACTGCCTTACACCGCAGAGATAGCTAATGCATTCGCCTCTGAGATCTTTCTGATTAAGGTGTGCCGGACTGAAGAAACAGACTTTAGCTCCGTTTCTCAGGCTTACCTTAATAAGCAGGCAGAACAACTGAGGAAAAAACTGATTGGAGAAGTCAGAATCAATACTTCAGTTTCACTAGGCAGACCTGCACAGGAGATTATCAGATACGCTGTAGAAAAGAATATCAGCCTTATTATCATAACATCAACAGGGCGCTCGGGCATAATCCCTTGGTTGCTAGGTAGCACTGCTAACGAAATAATCCACTCCGTTAAAGTGCCGCTACTTGTGGTCAAGGTCTCTAAATCACCACCTTCTTCGGTAAAATTAAAACGACTTCTCGTGCCGCTTGACGGCTCGGAAAGAAGTGAAGCAATACTACCCTATACTACTAGACTGGCGCAGAATCTATCTGCCGAGGTAATCTTGATACAAATAGTCGCCCCTGGTAGACATGTCCACACCATTGGTGGCTTAGATTATGTCTACTTCAAAGACAAAGATATGGAATCTATGAAAGCAGCGGCACAAGAATACCTTGACAGAATGGTTGCTAGGCTAGCCAGAGAGCATGTAACCACAAAGTGTGAGATAAGAATCGGTGAACCATCCTTAGAGATAGCTAGCTATGCTGACGAAAATCATTGTGATTTAATTACAATGTCGAGCCATGGTCACTCGTACATGGAAAGGTGGACTTACGGTAGCGTGGCATATAAGATATTACACTCCAGCAACCGACCTGTACTCATTCTGCCACTGAAAACCACCGATACCTAAGTTGACCTCGAATGCTTGACGATGTTTATCCCCTAATGCTATCCTTAGCTTAAACAAATGTACTTTGAAACGAGGAGAAATTAATGAACTACGAACGCGAATTGCTAAAAGGTAGTACTGATTCTTTGCTTTTATCTCTGATCAACAACCAACCGATGTACGGCTATCAGATCATTAAGGAACTGGAGCGAAGAAGCAACGGCTACTTCCAGTTTAAAGAAGGTACTCTTTATCCAGCATTGCACCGATTGGAGAAGGCTGGGCTTATTTACGGCAAGTGGCAAAAATTGCCTAACGGACAGGAAAGACGTTATTACTATATAACCCTAAAAGGGCAAAAAATTCTGGCAGAAAGACTGGCAATATGGCAAGATTTTTCCACGGCGGTTTCTTTGATTATGCAACCAGCAAGCAATTGACGGACTATTACAGTGGTACCAATTAAGTTGAGCTATTTTGAAAACTTAAAAAGATATTTAAGGCTCGACCCCGGGCTCGAAGGTGATGTGATAAAGGAGATCTGTACTCACTTGGAAGACAGAAGTCACGAATTAAAAGAGGCAGGGCTCTCCGAGGAAGAAGCTACAAACATTGCCACTAGAATCTTGGGACCACCACAGCTAGTTGCTCGCCAGATATATGAAGTTTACAGCCAAGGCACCTGGCGCCAGTCACTATGTGCCGGATTGCCCCACCTCCTGATAGCCCTACTGTTTGCTCTACATTTCTGGAACAACGTTTTCTCTTTAGCAATAGTGCTTGTTCTCGTTGTTAGCGTTACCATTTATGGTTGGTGTCACGGTCGACCAAACTGGCTGTTCCCATGGCTAGGCTATTCATTAGTCCCGGTAATAGCCACTGGAGTCCTCCTGATTTATCTGCCCGGAGCCTGGTCATGGTTTGCAATTCTAGCCTACGTACCTCTAGTCCTCCTTGTCATTATCTCCGTTACCAAAGCATCTTTAAAGCGGGACTGGCTTTTCACTTCATTAATGTTGCTTCCTCTGCCCATAACAATAGGCTGGATAGTCGCCCTCTTGGGAAATACTAACTTATTATGGAAAGAACAGATTCAACACTTTGCGCCTATGATCGCTTTAAGTTTTTCCGTTTTAGCAATAGCCGCGGCTACTTTCATCCGTATGAGGCAACGCTGGGCAAAGTTTGGAACTTTAATAGTGCTCGAATCAATCGTCTTCATTATGATTGTTTACGCTGGCAAAAGCTCTGTAAGTCCAGTTACCTGGCTACTCATCGCTTTACTCGGTTTGTTCCTTCTCATTGGCCCAGCTCTATTGGAACAGAACTTCACCAGAAATCATTCAAAACCAGCCTAGATTACCAAGCAATTCAACCTCTACCCTTTATCAAAGAGCCATCTCATGTCAGTGTGATATGCTGGAAATTATTTCCACAGCCCTTTATGCAACTGCTTAGCCTCATTCTCCACCTCTACCAGATATTTTTGGTACCTCGTGTCAGGCAAATATGCCTTGGCAAGGGCATAGCCATTCCTTACCATCTCTGCGTTAACAAAAACACTATTCACATACACATAACGTAATAGTCTTCCAAAGTCATCTCGATCAGAAACATCCTTTTCCATCTTGACCCGTTTTCCCATAACCAACTGCTCATTGAACTGCTTCGCCTCTAAATAGTACGGGTCGTCTTTCTCCGGAGCGTCAATGCCGATATAACGCACGTGGTAGCCCCCTTCGACTACAATAGTGTCACCATCAATAACTCGTATCACCCTAGCTGTCTCAACATCACCAGCACACCCCGCCATCAGCAAAAAAACAACCAGTGCTAAAGCAACCGAGTTACTCCATTGAACCAAAGGCATAGCACTTGTTAAATTTCTCAATCTCATTCAATCTCGCCAGCTGTTCGAACAGCAATAAATTGTGAAATAGGGCAGACGAGGTAAAAGACATACACTAAGAAGATGCCAGCAAAATTCTGAAGATTATCAACCTTCTACCACAGACCTTGCTGTGCGGAATGACCTTTCCGGTAAACAAGTCCAAGGTGCTCATAGGCAAGCTTTGTAGCGGCTCTGCCTCTGGGAGTACGCTCTATAAACCCTAACTGAAGTAAATAAGGCTCGTATACATCCATTATTGTATCGGCCTCTTCACTGATAGATGCAGCTATGGTCTCCAAGCCAACCGGCCCACCGTTAAATTTCTCAATAATAGTATGCAATATTTTATGGTCAACCTCATCTAGCCCCAGAGAATCTATTTCCAGTCTTAGGAGTGCCTCAATCGCCACTGACTCGGTAATCACACCATCAGCTACCACTTGAGCATAATCGCGCACTCTTTTGAGAAGACGATTGGCAACCCTGGGGGTTCCTCGAGCCCGGCAAGCAATTTGACTTAGCCCCCCCTCATCTATCTCGATATGCAGCAGGTCTGCAGACCGTCTGAGGATCTTTCTGATTGACATATCGTCATAAAAATCGAGGCGGTACACAGCACCAAACCTATCCCTTAAAGGTGGACTCATCAAAGCATAGCGAGTCGTAGCTCCAATCAAGGTGAATGGTGGCAAGCTTAAACGGAGGCTTCGTGCCCCCGGTCCTTTACCAATCACTATATCTATAACAAATTCCTCCATCGCTGGATAAAGGACTTCTTCCACAGGATGGCTAAGCCGGTGAATCTCATCAATAAAAAAGCCGTCGTTCTTCTGCAGGTTAGTCAAGATAGCTGCTAAGTCACCAGGACGCTCTATCGCTGGTCCTGACGTGACCTTGATATTAACCCCCATCTCAGCAGCAATAATATAAGCCAAAGTAGTCTTGCCCAAGCCAGGTGGTCCATAAAGCAAAATGTGATCTAGAGGTTCGCCCCTTTTCTTAGCTGCAGCAATCGCTATTTCTAAATTTGCTTTAACTTTGTCTTGACCAATAAATTCTTCCAAACGTCGAGGGCGAAGCCTAGTATCCAGCGATACATCGTCTGCGTTTGGCTTGGCTGAAATTATCCGTGTCCTTGTTTCTTTCTCCTTCATTTTACCGCTGCATAACTTCGTAATTAGCCGTCACTGCACCACATTATAGCATTATATCTGCACATTTCCCTACTCCGTTGCTGTAACTAATCCAGTCGCCTGCAAAAGCTCTAGCGATACACAACAAAACAACTGGTTGACACCAAACCTAATGCTGCAGAAAAAACAGCTAAATTCCAGAAGTCGTGGAAAAACAGGCAAACAAACCAGAACCAACCCTTCCCACCACATTCGAAACTTTTAAGTTCGGATGTATTTTCAACCCTATCCCCACCAAGAGACCAATTTCTCTAGAGCGCAGGTAACATATCTCGATCAGCAGGGACGGCTTCCTCTTCTGAAGATAAAGCCCGAGCCGGAATAAGCTTGCCTATGATTACATTCTCCTTGAGACCAAGCAAACGGTCTGTCTTCCCCCAAATCGCCGCTTCCGTCAAAACTCTAGTAGTCTCCTGGAACGAAGCAGCAGATAGCCAGCTGTCAGTATTCAAAGAGGCACGAGTGATACCCAAAAGAACAGTCTGGGCTGTAGCTGGCTCGCCACCTTCCGCCAGTACTTTAGCGTTTATGCTCTCATACTCAAATCGATCAACCAGGTCACCAGGTAAAAGGTCGGTATCGCCAGGAGACTCAATTCGTACACGCCTCAGCATCTGGCGGATGATAATTTCAATGTGCTTATCATTGATATTGACACCCTGCGAGCGATAGACCTTTTGCACTTCCTCGACCAAGTATTGCTGTACGGCGTCCCTGCCCATTATACGCAAAATATCTTGTGGGTCGATCACCCCGTCTGTCAGTTGTTCCCCGGCTTTCACTCTATCTCCTGGCCTGACCCGGATGCGACTTCCAGAAGGAATTACATATTCACGTTCCTCAACTTCCTCATACCCGATAAAGATTTGTCTGTTGCGGATGGTCACAGTGCCAGAAACCCTGGCTATAATAAGGGAGTCATCGGCAACTGCCAGACGCTGCTCAGCCATTTCCTCTGGAGACCGAGAGGCTATGGAAGCTAGTCTGGTTCCAGCCTCGACCCACTGCCCATCAGCCACCAGCAAGGTAGCTCCTGAGGGCAAAGAATACTCGTCCTGGTAGTATTCAGAACTGATAACCTTGACCTTCCGAATATCCTGAGTCTCGATCACATCATCCACAACACCATCGATCTCAGAAACAACAGCCACACCTTTCGGGACCCTTGCCTCAAACAATTCTTCGACTCTCGGCAAACCTGTAGTGATATCGGCACCGACCACACCCCCTGTATGGAAAGTCCGCAAAGTTAGCTGTGTGCCGGGTTCACCGATACTTTGAGCAGCAATGATACCCACAGCAGTGCCAATAGCTACCAATCCCCGTCTAGCTAGATCCCGCCCATAGCAATGCTGGCAGATACCTCGTCTTGAACGACAACTCAAAGGTGATCTGACATAAACTTGCGTAATACCTGCATCAATAATTCGTTTCGCCCTATCCTCACTGATTTCTTCATTTCTGCGAACAATAACTTCACCGGTCGCAGGATCAATAACGTCAGCAGCCGCCAAACGTCCCAAGACTCGCTCACTCAAAGGTGGCAATAACCCCTTGTCAGGCTTGTCAAACAGCCAGACACCCTCCTCGGTACCACAGTCTTTTTCCAGAATAATCAAATCTTGAGCTACATCTATAAGTCGGCGTGTAAGATAACCAGCATCAGAAGTCCTCAGCGCAGTATCAGCTAGACCTTTGCGGGCTCCATGAGTTGAAATAAAATACTCTATCACATCGAGTCCCTCACGAAAGCTGGAGCGGATAGGAAAGTCTATTATCCTACCAGAAGGGTCGGTCATAAGACCGCGCATCCCGGCCATCTGTCTAATCTGCGAGATATTACCTTTAGCACCCGATGTTGCCATCATATAAAGCCCACCATAACGATCAAGCGATTGGGCAACAGTATCTGTAATCTTATCTGTGGTCTCTGACCACACCTGGATCGCACTGCTATATCTCTCGTCTTCTGTGATCAATCCTCTATCGTATTGACTTTCAATAACAGCTATCTTTTCCTCACCTTCTTCCAAAATCTTCGCTTTGTTCTTCGGCACCTCGATGTCCTTGGCAGCAATGGTGACCCCTGATTTGGTAGCAAACTCAAACCCTAAGCGTTTAAGGTTATCGAGCACTGTCACTGTGGGAGCGCTTCCTAATACACGATAACAGTCCAATACCAAGCGTTTAAGTGAGGCTTTGTCCATCACCTGATTACAGAAGCGGAACTCGGGCGGCAGCACTTCATTGAACAAAATCCGCCCTACACTGGTTTTCAGCCTTGCCCCTCCCGATTCAAGCCTCACCTCTATCTCAGCATGTAGTTCTACAGCACCCGTCTCATAAGCCAGCTTAGCCTCATCAAAACTACCAAAGACCATCCCTTCCCCCCTAGCCCCCGGACGGGTGATAGTAAGATAATAACAGCCTAGTACCATATCTAGCGTAGGTGTCATCACAGGTTCACCGCAGCTTGGTAGTAGCATATTATGAATACTAAGTATATGTTCCTTCGCTTCCCTAACTGCTGCCCGAGAGAGCGGCACATGAACCGCCATTTGATCGCCATCGAAATCCGCATTGAAGGCAGCACAAACTAACGGGTGGATCTGAATCGCACTGCCTTCGATAAGAACCGGCTCGAAAGCCTGAATGCTCAAGCGGTGCAAAGTAGGAGCTCTATTAAGCAAAACTGGACGTTCTTTAACCACTTCAGCCAGAATATCCCATACCTCAGGTCTTGCTCTTTCTACCTGCCTGCGGGCGCTCTTAATGTTGTGAGCATAGCCCTGATCGATAAGGCGCCTCATTACAAAAGGCTTAAATAACTCCAGGGCCATATGTTTAGGTAAACCACACTGATGTAACTTCAATTCAGGTCCAACAACAATAACTGAACGACCGCTGTAGTCCACCCGCTTGCCCAACAAGTTCTGGCGGAAACGCCCCTGCTTCCCTCGAAGCATATCCGATAGAGACTTCAACCTGTGAGTTCCGCTCACTGCAGCCGCACGTCCCCTGCGCCCACTATCAACAAGCGCATCAACAGCCTCTTGAAGCATTCTTTTCTCGTTACGAATGATGATCTCAGGGGCACCCAAGTCTATCAACCGCTTAAGACGGTTGTTACGATTAATCACCCGGCGGTAAAGGTCATTAAGATCACTGGTAGCAAACCGCCCCCCATCAAGTTGCACTATGGGACGAAGATCTGGAGGTAACACCGGGAGAACAGTCAATATCATCCACTCCGGCTTATTACCACTGCGCCAAAAAGCCTCTACCACCCGCAACCTCTTTATCGCCTTCTTGCGGCGCTGCCCAGAACTAGAACGAACCTCTTCCCAGAGTTCCTGTCGCAACTTCTCCAGATCCATATCCCTCAAAATGTCAAGGATTGCCTCCGCCCCCATAGCAGCTTTAAAGAAATCGCCATAATCCCCCTTCAACTCCTGGTACTGATTTTCAGTGAGGAGCACCAATGGCTGCAGGTTTTCAAGGATTGATATCCTTTCTTGCAATATGTCCTGAAGTTCCGCTTTCTCCTCTTCAAACTCACGCCGCAACTCGTTTATTTTCGTGATTGTCTCCAGATTTGAGGCAGGCTGTTCTTTAGCTTGCTCATGAGAGATGCGTTTCTCCAGTGCTGCCTCCCTTTTCGAAACCCGCTGTCTAAGGCTTTCTTTCAGTCTTTTAACTACTTCGTCACGCGCCTGAGTATCAACCGAGGTGACAATATACTGCGCAAAATACAGAACCCGCTCGAGGTTACGGGGGGAAATATCCAAGAGCAATGCCAATCTGCTGGGTATCCCCTTGGCAAACCAGACATGAGCCACCGGCGCAGCTAGTTCAATATGACCCATGCGTATTCTACGTACGCGGGAGTGCTCTACTGTAACGCCACACCTATCACAAGTCACACCCCGATACCGTATCTTTTTATATTTTCCACAATAGCATTCGTAGTTCTTTGTCGGTCCAAAAATTCTTTCGCAAAAAAGCCCATCCTTTTCCGGTTTCAAAGTGCGATAGTTTATCGTCTCTGGTTCAGTTACTTCACCATAAGACCAGCTTCGAATCTGCTCTGGCGAAGCCAAGGAGATTCGAACAGCATTGAAATCATTTACTTCTATCATCTTGCCTCTCCCTTAACTCGAAGTCCTAGCCTTGCTCCCTATCCGCTTCCTCTCCTCAAGAAATCCCACCACCTCCTCCTCTTCATTAAGCAATTCCACAGCGAGACCTAAACTGCGCAATTCCATAAATAGAACTTTAAAAGACTCTGGAACCCCGGGCTGAAACACATCCTCACCTTTAACTAGAGCTTCATAAGCTTTGGCTCTGCCAGTCACATCGTCTGATTTGATAGTGAGCATCTCCTGAAGCGTATAGCTAGCACCATATGCTTCCAGTGCCCACACCTCCATCTCGCCAAAACGCTGACCACCAAACTGTGCCTTCCCTCCAAGCGGCTGCTGGGTAATCAAAGAATAAGGACCTGTTGAACGAGCATGCACTTTGTCTTCTACCAGGTGGATAAGCTTCATAATGTAAAGGACACCGACTGTTACTGGCTGATCAAACGCCTCCCCAGTCCGCCCATCGCGCAGATTCATCTTGCCAAATATAGGAGGCGACAGCCTATGTTCCATATAGACCTTGTCTACCATTTCCTCCACCTCTTGGTCGCTGAGCTTATAGGCTTTTACACCTAAACTTTCCAGCCATAAACGAAGACAAACATCCCTCGCCACCCCTGAGTACTGGTCATCAAAGACTTTATCAGGGTTATAACCATTATCCGCAAGCCATGATTTTGCTTTCTCAATATCAATCTTCCTATGCCTGTCAGCACAAGCGCGGTCAATAGCGCCAGATTGCTCAACTATCCAAGCCCTTGCCAAAGCATCTTCTATAGCCGTATCGCTTGCCCCATCGAAAATAGGATTGAGCACTTTAAAGCCAAGAGCCTCAGCAGCCCAGCCTAAATGCGCCTCAAGGATTTGACCTATGTTCATACGAGATGGCACACCTATAGGATTAAGAATTATGTCAACTGATCTTCCATCGGGTAAGATTGGCATGTCTTCCTCTGGTACAATGCAAGATATGACACCTTTATTACCGTGCCTGCCTGCCATCTTATCGCCGACAGAAATCTTTCTCCTTTGTGCCACCCACACGCGTACAAGTTTATGCACGCCGGCTGGTAAATCACTATGGTTATCTCTGGAAAATACCTTCACATCGATCACCTTACCCCACTCACCATGTGGTACCCTCAAAGAGCTATCCTTGACCTCGCGCGCTTTTTCACCAAATATAGCACGTAATAACCTCTCCTCAGCAGTAAGTTCAGTCTCTCCCTTAGGAGTGATCTTGCCTACCAATATAGAACCAGGCCCGACCTCAGCACCGACACGAATAATACCGAACTCATCTAAGTCACGTAGACTCTCCTCTCCGACATTAGGTATATCCCTTGTGATTTCTTCCGGACCAAGCTTAGTTTCACGGGCTTCGATCTCATACCTCTCAATATGTATGGAGGTGAACCTGTCATCCTTGACTAACCTGTCACTTATAATAACCGCATCCTCAAAGTTATAACCGCGCCAGCTCATAAACGCACAAAGTATATTCTGCCCCAAGGCAAGTTCTCCTTGATCCGTAGCTGAACCGTCAGCTATAACCTGCCCTTTCTTAACCGTGTCACCTTTAGAAACCACGGGTCTCTGATTGATACATGTACCCTGATTGGTACGGGAAAATTTAATCAGCGGGTAGACTCGCGTTTCGCCATCATCCTCGCGGACAACAATCCTGTCTCCGCTAACAGACACGACCTTTCCATCTCCGCGAGCAAACACCACTTGACCACTATATTTGGCCACTTCTTTTTCCATCCCTGTCCCAATGATCGGAGCTTCAGGGCAAATCAATGGGACCGCCTGGCGCTGCATATTCGACCCCATCAAAGCTCGGTTAGCATCATCGTGCTCAAGGAATGGTATAAGTGAGGTAGTAACACTAAATACCTGCTTTGGTGAAACATCCATCAAGTCCACTTTCTCGGCTGGCTCCTTAAGATACTTTCCACCTCTCATTACTCCAACTCTCTCTTCAACAAACTCATTCCGTTCATTGAGCCGTGCATTGGCCTGCGCGATCGTGTAACGTTCTTCGTCTTCAGCGGTCAGGTAAACAATTTCACCAGACACAAAGGGGACTACCTTGATTTTGCGGGGTGATAACGCTTGAAGTTTTTGAGCGATCCCTTTCGTAACTAAAGTACCCTTTGATGCGATCAACTGCCCACCTGCCCCCAACACATCCTCAGCAAGAGTCCTCCCCTTCAATTCTTCCGCGGTGTTAAGGACTTCACAAAGCACTTTCCGATAAGGAGTCTGAATAAACCCATAATCATTAATGGATGCATAAGTCGCAAGGGAGCCGATCAGCCCGATGTTTGGACCTTCCGGTGTTTCTATAGGGCAGATTTTACCGTAGTGAGAATGATGCACATCTCGCACATCAAAACCAGCACGCTCCCGGCTGAGTCCTCCAGGCCCCATCGCTGAAAGACGGCGTCTGTGTGTAAGCTCAGCCAGTGGGTTAGTCTGATCCATAAACTGCGACAGCTGTGAGCCACCGAAAAACTCCCGCATGGCAGCAACTATAGGGCGGTTGTTGATAAGATTGGCTGGAGTAGCAGCCTCGGGGCCGACAATACTCATCCGCTCCTTAATCGTCCTTTCTAAACGCAGCAAACCGATACGAAACTGGTTTTGCACAAGATGCCCCACTGTACGCACACGACGATTGCGCAGATGGTCGATATCGTCTGGTTCCTCAAATCCATTATTGATCCTCACAATTTGACGGACAATTTCGACAAAGTCCTCTTTTGTTAAGCACCGTTGATTCTCATCGATACTCAGCCCCAATCTGCTATTAAGCTTGTAGCGCCCTACCCTCCCGAGATCATAGCGCCGAGGGTTAAAGAAAAGATTATTCAAAAGTGTCTGCGCATTCTCAACAGTAGGTAACTCTCCCGGACGCAAGCGCCTGTAAACATCTAACAGCGCCTCTTCTTGAGTTTTGATTCCAAAATCCTTTTCTATCCCGGACTGGACGCCGCTATGCCCCGACAGCATCTCGACATCATAGAAAATATCATGCAGTTCACTATCGTCCATACAGCCGATAGCGCGCAGCAGGACAACAACGGGTATCTTTCTTTTGCCGTCCACCTTCACATAAATTATACTTCTACCTAAAGTTTCAAACTCCAGCCAAGCACCATGTTCCGGAATCAATTTCGCCACACAAAGTTCCCGCCCAGTAGCAGGGTCTTCCTGTAAACTGAAATAGATCCCGGGGGATCTCACAAGCTGGTTAACGACCACCCGCTCTGCGCCGCTGATAACAAATGTGCCTTTATCTGTCATAAGAGGAATGTCGCCGAAGAAGATATCCTGTTCCTTGATCTCACCGGTTTCCTTCACAATCAGCCTGCTTCTCACATAAAGAGGAGCAGCATATGTCATGTCCCGTTCACGACATTCATCCACCGAGTATACAGATGGACGAAACTCATAGCTTATAAAGTGTAACTCCAGTCTATTTCCGGTAAAGTCGAGAATAGGCGATACCTCATCCAGAAGCTCTTTCAGCCCCTGCTCTTGGAACCAGCGGAATGAGTCCAGTTGGACCTTAATAAGGTTAGGAATTTGCAAAACTTCAGGCAGCTTGGCAAAAGATTTTCGATGTATCAAGACAGTACTCCTTTTTGACCACCTTATCTCTTCTTAAAAAGTGATTCTCCTAGTAAAACAATACAATAAAACCGTCTTATAGCACCTGGGTTCAGAAAACAGTACGGAGCTAGCAACAACGGATTGCGGGGAAGGTTAAGTAAATAACTCAGACGTCATATTCTATAGGCAAAAAACTAGTATAACACCGAAATCATACTTTGTCAAGATAGCACAAACAGGCACAATGACTTAAATTAGAAATTTGCACAATTTTTCTCTCAATCTCGGCTTTTCTATCTTCCCGGTAGGGTTTCTTGGTACTTTATCAAATATAATCCGCCTTGGTCGGAGATGCCTAGCCAGATTCTGCTCACAAAACTCCTGTACCTCAGCTTCAGTGAGTTCTTGCCTTGGTTTAGGCTCAATAACTGCCACTGCTATCTCCCCCAGTCTTTCATCCGGGACTCCAACAATTGCCACATCATAAATCTTGGGATGCCCGTGAAGAATCTCCTCCACCTCAGCCGGGTATATATTTTCCCCGCCTGTTATGATGACATCCTTTTTTCTATCGACGAGGTAAATAAATCCTTCCCCATCTATTCGGGCTAAGTCACCAGTATATAACCAGCCGTTCCTTACAGTTTCTGCCGTTTTCTCGGAATTCTTGTAATAACCTTTCATAACACCACCACCCTTCACTATAAGCTCACCGACCTGCCCTGGAACCACGTCCCGACCTTTGTCATCTACAATCCTGACCTGCCAATTATATCCAGCCTTACCGATAGAGCCTACCTTCCTTTCATTTTCTATGCCTAGATGGACACAACCCGGACCTGTAGCTTCGCTCAAACCATAATTGGTATCATATTGCATATTGGGGAAATACTCCTTCCACCGCTGGACTAACTTTGGAGGCACTGGCTGAGCTCCTATATGCATCAAACGCCAGCAACTCAAGTCATAATCCTCCTTTTTCAGTTCACCACTGTCCAGTGCTACCAATATATCGTGAACCCACGGTACTAGAAGCCATACGATGGTCCCTCTTTCTCTATCCACAGTCTCAAATATGTTTCTAGGATTAATCTCAGTCAGGATAGTAGCCTTGCCGCCTACCATCAGGCTGCCAAACCAATGCATTTTCGCCCCGGTGTGATAAAGAGGCGGGAGGAGAACAAAATTATCCTCGCGCGTCTGATAATGGTGCGCTTGCTCAGTTATAGCTGCACAGACCATATTGCCATGAGTCAAAAGTATCGGCTTGGGCTGCCCTGTAGTTCCCGACGTGAAATAAAGCCCACACTCGTCCTCGCTATTTAGCTTGATACTCACCGGACTATCGGACGATTCAGCAACAACCTCGTCTAAGGATTCCATCCCCTCTACCTCAGGAGAATCGCTGCCAGCTACTATACAGTCCTGCACTGTGCTTAACTGTGCCCGCACCGATTGAACTTTGTCAACAAATTCACCCCCCATGACTATCATTCTGGCTTCCGATATTTCTGCACAGTACCTAAAATCACGGGGGGTGAACCGGAAATTGAGAGGAACCACCCATGCACCTGTTTTGATAATACCGAAGTAAACCACAAGCCACTCGATAGAGTTTATCATCCAATGTAACACCCTGTCACCTTTTCGAATTCCACGCCCCAAAAGTGCATTTGCTATTTTGTTCGATCTTCTATCAAATTCCTGCCATGAAATCTCCCTCCTGAACCCCTTGCTAGGCTTCAATTCCACCAAAGCAATCTCGCCAGGATAAAGCCTGGCATTTTCAGCTAACATATCACAAATGTTGCTCACTTCCACCTCTTTCACAGCCTGACTCCATTTCAGTATGCTACCAGACCGGGCAAGAAAGTGGCAATCGCAGGGAATGCCATCAATATGACCACCACAGCAAGTTGCGCACCAAGAAAAGGCAAGGCTCCTTTAAAAACAGTCTCCAATGCCACATCAGGCACTATACCTTTTACAACATACACATTCACTCCCACCGGCGGTGTAATAACACCCATGCCTGTAGCCAGTACAACCATCACGCCAAACCAGATAGGGTCAAAGCCTAGAGCAGTTACTACAGGATAGAAAATAGGAATGGTTAGAACAACCAGAGCTAGAGCATCCATGAAACATCCCCCTATCAAATAGATGACCATTATAACCCCTACAACAGCCAAAGGAGACAATGATAAATGCACCACCTGCTGGGACAAAAGAAGGGGTATCTTAGTAACTGCTAGGAAATGCCCGAAGACAGTTGCCCCGGCAACTATGACCAGCACCATGCATGTTATCCTCAACGAATCCTTGACTGCTTCCAAAAACCCTTTCCATGTAAACTGCCGGGTGAGCAGGCTGATGACCATTACACCTGCAGCCCCCATACCGCCAGCTTGTGTGGGACTAAACCAGCCCAGAAAAAGTCCTGTGATCACAAAAGTAAACAGAACTAACGTTTCAATAACCCCAGCAAAAGCACCAGATTTCCACCCTCCAGTTTTTGACTCCGTAGCTAGCGGAGCCAGCCCAGGGTTAAACCTGCATAACAAAGCGACTACGACTATGAATAAAGCCACCAAGATTAAACCTGGAATGATACCAGCAACAAAAAGTTTTCCAATCGATTGTTCGGTCATCACGCCATAGACAATAAATACTGTACTCGGAGGAATGAGTATACCTAATGTCCCAGCAGCAGCTACACAGCCTGCAGCCAAAGAATCATCATACCCATATCTTCGCATCTCAGGTACAGATACTTTTCCCATAGCCGCAGCCGTGGCTGTGGTGGAACCACATATCGCCGCAAAACCGGCGCAAGCAGCCACAGCTGCCATAGCCAGTCCCCCACGCAATTTCCCCAATAGTAAATAGCTAGCATCGTACAACCGCCTCCCCATACCTGAAGTGAAAGCGATGCACCCCATTAGCACGAACATTGGAATAACAGTGAAAGAATAGGATGAAAATGTGTAAAAAATATCGCGGGCTAGAATGCTGAGTCCTGCTTCGGCAGACACCAGATAACTGAAGCCTGCAACACCGACCAGTGCCATGGCAAAGCCAACCGGTAGGCGAAAAAGGAAAACAACAACAAGCACAATTATGCTGATAATCCCGATAACTGGAGGACTCATCTTTCAGAATTCAAAGCCTTTATATACTGCACCACCAACACTAGACAAACTACAATAGCAGAAAAAGCTATACCGTAAAGAAGAGGGTAAAATGGCAACCGCTGTGTCATGGATACCTCACCACTTGATTGAAGGCTATACCCAAAATCAAAGCTCTTCCAAGCTATCAGAGCAAATAACAATATCGCCAGCGGATAGATGATGCAAGCAACAGCCCTCTGGACGACTTTGGGCAGGCGTGACACCAGGAATTCCACCTCAATATGCCCACGCATAACCTGCGTTTCTGCTACGGCAAAACTGATGACCACCACGCTCAAGAAAGCAGTAAGCTCAATGCTGCCGGGAATAGGGCTGTGAAACACTTTTGCCCCAATCACATCAACGACAATAAGGAGAAGCATAAAGACCATCGCCACCCCAGCAAACCAGTTGAGCCATTTGCTTAGAATAAGGACAACCTTTTCGAATCTGTCCACGCTAACACTCCAAGAACACTTACGGGGGTGCCCAACTCTACACCCATCGAGCACCCCCTGGAATCCTTTAACTGCGAACTTGTTATTTAACCGCTAATTCTTTTTCCACCCAGTTAACACAAAATTCCTCACTAGGTGCTTTCTCTGACCAATATCTAACGCGCTGAATAAGATATTCCTCATAGCTTGCTGCTGGCAATCCCATCGCTGTCTTTTGTTGAATATATTGATCTATCAAGGGCTTGGCTGCCGTTACCCATCGCCCCATTTCATCAGCAGGTAACTCAATCAGCTCCCTATCCGGGAAAGTAAGAAAATATTGTATCGCCACTCTGTCGTAATAAGTCCAAACAATGCCATGTTTATCTACCCATTCCTTGCTGACATCCAAGAAAACCTTTTGCACATTGCTGGGAAGACCCACCCATTTGTTTTTGTTCATGACCACAAACATATCAGTAGTATTGCCAACGTCGTAGCAAAGAGTGACATACTTCACGACCTCAGCTTGTTTCCACCCCTTGAGCACTTCACGAGGTGTAAAGCTGCCATCGATTGTCCCTTTGGACATCAATTCGTAAGCTTCAGCTTGTGAGGCACCATATCCCTTAGCCCCCAAAGCTTCCATTATCTTAGCCCCTACCCCTGTAGACCTAATCACCATACCTTTAAGGTCATCCAGTTTACGCACAGGCTTCTTGGTGGTAAACAAAACCCCAGGACCGTGAGCATGAAAATAGAGAACCTGTACATCTTCAAATTCTTTAGGCTTAAATTCGTGATAAAAATCATTTGCTACCTTAGTTGCTACCCAACCATTGGGATAAGCATGAGGTAAATCCACAATCTCAGATGCAGGAAATCTGCCCACAGTGTAAGCCAAGCAGGACATGCCTATATCAGAGATCCCCTTAACCACTCCATCATAGACCCCAGCAGCAGGTGTCAGTGAACCACCTGGGTAATGTGTAATTCGCACTTTGCCATTAGTGCGCTTTTCTACTTCCTGGCAAAACTTTTCAGCTAATAGCGAATTCAAATGTGTCGGAGGGAAAAAATTGCTATAAGTTAACTCTATCATCTCCACTGGCTTTGCCTTAGCGCATGAACCCAGTCCTAAAGTAGCAGCACAAATAAACGCCACCAGCAAAAAAGAAATGCATACCTTCACTTTTTACCTCCTTAAAAATCTAAGCCACCTACAATCGAGTCCGAAAGCGATAAACGCCAATCTCTAAAAGATTAGCACATTCGACCTAGACAGGCAACACTCGGGTCACAAATCGGCTTAAATGCGAATGTCCAGTAAGCAAAAATACAGTACAGTCTAAAAAGCAAACAAAACGAGACTGAACAAGATATTTTACTGCACCTCGAGCAATGCCCTAGACTGCCAAACAGCTACGGGACAACCAACATTACAAAGCTTCACTGGTCAGTTGTCTTTTGAGGATGCCTGTGAGTTAACCACCAGGCTAGTCCCCCACCCACTAGAACCACCACCACAATACTTATCACTGCGACGACCCAGCTACCAGCGGGCTCATAAAGACGTTCGCTCGAACCCAAGACCTTAAATATAGCCTGCCTCGAATCAATGCTGACTTTGTAAGTTCCAGGCTGGGTTTTAGTCACCGTAAACTCATACCACAAAGAACTCCCGCCATCTACTTTTACCGTCTGCTTATGTTCTTCCTGCCCGTCTATTTTCACCACCAAATTATAAGCGTCCGCTACATTACTTTTGTTAACCAATTTCACGCGTATGCTCACACTCTGACCAGCGTATACCCGCTCAGGCTTAACTTCTAGCGCTTTTACCTGCAAATACACAGGCAACTGAGCTGACACAGCCGGTCCACCTGCCACAACGATAAGCCCGTTAGCAATTCCGTCGAGATCGCCCATCCCACCGTCTGCAAGGCTTATAGTTACCACATTGTCACCATCATCGCTACCTATTGGTATTTGATACCAGCCGCTGCCGGGCTTACACTGCCAGAACTGCGTACCTTTCGGCGTCGGTGCCGGCAAAGTGACGCTTACAGTAGCTATGGAACCTGGAGCGATATCAACGACATTAAAGGAAAATAAACCGTGCAAGAAGGTAATGTTCGGTGGTCTACTGGCGCAACTCACAGCACTTTCAGAAAAAGGGGCAAGCCTGGCAATATTACCAATACTGGAAGCGAAAACGGCTTTCCCTGTGCCAGTAGCCGTAGCCACAGATTGGGCAGCACCGGTGACAAAGTTGACAAGCACACACTGCCTATACTGTTCACTCGGAACTGCGGAATGGTGAGGTGCTTCAGCGCATACTGCAACAGCACCACTTACATTCCCAGAAGTTAAAACAGCTAACCCTTTCCCATCCTCGGTCGTTTTGACTACTCTGCTATCTTTGTTGTCGAAAACGCCTCTTTCTGTAGTAAAGACGATCTCCGTACCATCAAAAATATGCCCCTGCTCCGCCGTATGCTCACCCCTCGAATTTTGGGTCATATCAGCAAATACATCAAGTGTAGCCCCTCCTCCGATAACCACGTTTTTAGGCTCTGCAATTACCTTTAGCATTAGCCAGGGCTCATACTCAACGCCGGGGGAAACACCATCCCCGGAACCCCTGCCAGTATTACTCGGGCCATCACTTGCTCCCCACCAGTTGTTAGTAGCATCTAACTGCCCACCACTCAGATTCTGAACGCCATAACCGGTATTTCCATAAATGCTATTAAAGTTGACATGAATATTCGATGCCACAGGTTCACTACCAAACACCACGCAGCCGCGCGCATTGCCGGTTATAGCATTTCCCTTGATGTAAACACTAGTTACATAAGAGACAATTTGTATCCCGTCAGGTGTCTCTATTTGTCCTCTGCTTGGTTGTGCAGTACCATCGATCAGATTACCTGAAACAAACAGCCCCGAGCCCCAACGAGGAGAAATAGTCTCAGGGACCAGAATACCAGCGACCAAAAAATTGCTAATCCGGTTGCTCGAGATGGTCACATTTTCTACGTGCCGAAGTACAATCGCTGGACCATTAGTGCGCTCAATGGTGTTGCCCGTGATCTTGCTATCAGCAAGTGTGCCCAGCCACAACCCCGCTTTACCGGTACCAATTATCCCATCGACCCGGTTGTTAGCTACAAGCCACCTCCTGTAACTGTTATGATCGCCCGTGTCATATAAAAAAATCGCCGAACCGGTGCAATCTACAAAACTATTCGACTTCACAGTGATGTCATGAGCACCGACATCGCCAAAAATCACAGCCTCACCCGAAATAACCTTCTCAAACCTAAAACCTTGAATCACACTGCCGCTAGCAGCATTTCCCACAGTTATGAGAGCCCAACCTGAACCACCACCAGTAAGCACAACACTGCTTGTCAAATAATCCCCCGTCGGCGAAGTTAGAACTATACTCTTGCTGATATTTAGCTGTTCATTATATGTTCCGGAACCCACAACAATCGTGTCACCACAACCAGCCCTGTCTATGGCATGCTGGATAGTACGCCACGGCTTGGCATGGCTACCATCACCCTCAACATCACTTCCGCTGACAGAGACATGCCACGAATTCTGCGCAGATACAGAGCCTGGAGACAGCAACAGTTCTATTGCCACCACCAGCACTAAAGCCACTAATGTTAACGCTATCTTTCCAATCTTCATTGTTAGGCGCTCCTTAACCAACAATTTTTTTTATCATAAAATAACCCCTAATATAATCTTTGTCAACATTCATAGGCATTGACAGCAGGGAAAAATTGTGTTACGGTATCATCAAAAGCACTAAATATAGTCATGCGAATTTAGAAAGGAGAGGAACAAGTGGCAAGACACACAATTGGTGTAAAAGACGAGCAAGAGGAGCCTCCTGGCTTTACCACCACTACTAGCAATGAGGTAGTGGTAGAGGATGAAGAACCTCCAAGTTCAGGAGTTAGAGCCCCACATGATAGCACAAGAAACAAACTTTTTGGCAATGTCTCTGAGAAAGATTGGTCTGATTGGAAATGGCAATTCCGGCATAGAATCACCAGTGTTACAGAACTGGCAAACCTGATACCGCTATCAAAGGACGAACAAACTCAGCTCAAGTTAGTTAGTTCCAGATATCCCTTTTCAATAACCCCCCATTACCTATCCCTCATCAATGTTAGTGATCCCGATGACCCGATAAGAAAACAGGCAATACCATCATTTCAGGAAATAGCCCTATCCGATAGGGGATTCGAAGACCCCCTCGCAGAAATACGAGACTCTGTTGCTCCAGGGCTGGTTCACCGCTACCCGGATAGAGTGCTCATGGTACTTACCAATATATGCCCTGTTCTCTGCCGCCATTGCACACGTAAACGGGAATGGCACGACGGCAATTGGATACGCACACCAGCCGAAATCAAAACCATGCTGGAATACATCCGAAAACACAGGGAAATCAGGGATGTCATAATATCCGGCGGTGACCCCTTGTCGCTTTCCACACCACGTCTTGAAAATGTGATTGCTGGACTCAGACAGATTGGACACGTGGAAATAATCCGCCTTGGCACTAGGTTCCCTGTGGTACTGCCCCAACGCGTAGACGATGAACTGTGCACCATGCTGTCGAAATACGGTCCTATATGGCTCAACACTCAATTCAACCATCCTAACGAAATAACATCAGAATCTGCAACTGCATGTGACAGGCTACTACGCGCCGGGGTACCAGTAAGCAACCAATCAGTGCTACTTAAAGGCATAAATGACACTGTGGAAACACAGATGAAGCTTTGCCATAATCTCCTCAAAATAAAGGTGCGCCCCTATTATCTCTTCCAGTGCGATGAGGTCAAAGGGGTAGAGCATCTGCGTACACCCGTTGAGACCGGACTTGCGATAATAGAGAAAATGCGAGGACATACCTCTGGGCTAGCTATACCCACTTTTGTTATCGACCTGCCTGATGGTGGTGGCAAAGTCCCCCTCCAACCCAGTTATTTGCTCACACAAACAGAAGGCGAATTGATACTTAGAAACTATCAAGGACGTTTCTTCTGGTACCGAAATCCTGAAGCAAGCCCTAGACCAATCACTGAGGCGAATTTCCTTGAATACCACCGGACCGGCACTCAAGTTCAAAACAATAAGGAGAAACGCTGACTCCGACCTTAAAAATGAGAGTAGGATTGACTTACGATCTTAAAGAAGATGTTGAAAGGGCATTGTACTCGTCTTCCTATCTTGATGATGCCTTGGAAGAATACGACTCTCCTCAGACCATAGATGCTATTGTTGCAACTATCGAAAGCAGTGGTCATTCGGTCATTAAACTGGGCGGCGGCAAGGATTTCCTGAATAATATTCTCCGTCACAACGTAGACTTCGTGTTTAATATAGCTGAAGGGATAGGGAACTACAAAAGCAGAGAGGCACAGGTGCCATCTGTCCTCGAAATGCTTAGCATTCCTTATTCAGGTTCAGACCCACAATGTCTATCGATATGCCTAGACAAGCCGTTGACAAAAAAACTGGTAGCTACGGCGGGAATTTACACCCCCAGATGGACACTGGTCACCGATACTACACAACTGACCAATATAGACTGGACAGATTTTCCTTTTCCAGTCTTTGTTAAACCAGCTTATGAAGGTTCAAGTAAAGGTATCCGTACCAACTCTGTGGCTAAGACAGCAAGACAACTAGCAGAAATGGCGGCTTTTCTCCTCGAACATTACCAACAGCCCGCAGTGGTAGAAGAGTTCATCGCTGGTGAAGACATCACCGTAGGTATAGTGGGTAATTCACCAGCCGAGGTCTTGGGTATCATGCGCATAGCCCCAAAAAACGGCAGTCATCACTTCGTGTATTCCCTTGAAATGAAACGAAACTGGGAACGCTTACTACAATATGAGTGCCCAGCCAATCTGGCACCAGAAATTGCACAACACATCACATCTACCAGCCTCAAGGTGTTCAAACTCCTTGGCTGCCGCGACTTCGCCAGGCTTGACTTCCGCCTCGACCGTGAGGGAAACCCATATTTCCTAGAAATAAACCCGCTGCCCGGACTAAACCCCAAAAGTAGTGATCTACCCATCATGGCAATCAAGTCAGGCTGGACATACCAGAAGCTAATTCTGGAAATCCTGAACTCAGCATTGAAAAGGTATCCTCAATGCGTGGTGAAATAACCATAATCTACAACACGCCAGACCTGAGCCGCTGCCATACTCAGGTGGAAAAAAATGCTGCCCTTCGCATCTTTTCCGACACTCGTGCTGTGCGCCAAACACTCGAGAAAATTGGGTACCAAGTAACATGTTTGCCCCTTAGACCACCACTCCAATCAGCGTTAAGACGACTTAGGTCGATAAAAGCCGACATAATTTTTAACCTCTTCGAGGGCTTTGATTCCCAGCCAGAAGCTGAAGCTATCGTAGCTGACTTTCTATCATGTCTAGACATCCCGTATACCGGGTGTCACAGTACAGCACTATCCCTAGCTCTAGATAAAGCAGCAATGAAAGCACATCTCCAATTAGCAGGTATTGACACACCAAATTACCAGGTGCTGACCCCCGATACCCTGCACCTCTTTGCAATAGACTTCCCCTGTATTGTGAAACCATGTTCAGAGGACGGAAGTGCAGGTATTTGTGAAGAGAGCGTTGTCTATGACCTCATTTCGCTGGAAAAGCAGGTCAAGGTGACAAGCGAGCGTTTCAGAGGCAAGGTACTGATAGAGGAACTGCTAGATGGACGGGAGTTTAACGTGATGGTTCTGGGGACAAACCCACCAACAACATTGCCCGTCTCAGAAATAGTATATTCCTTGCCAGAGACAAAGCCTGCCATCCTTACCTTCGCAGCCAAATGGGATCCGAACAGCCTATATTTTAGACACACCACTGCACATTGCCCAGCCAACATAGATTACAAGCTCCAACAAAACATAATCGCAACTTCCCTCGCAGCTTTTGAGATCCTAGGCAATCGAGGCTACGCCAGGATTGACCTTCGCCTGGACTCAAAAGGCAACCTTAAAGTCCTAGAACTAAACCCAAATCCAGACATATCACCTGACTCGGGTGCCGCGCTGCAAGCCAGAACTGCAGGAATAGAATATGAGCAATTCATTCAAAAACTAGTCCAGTTAGCCCTTGATAATCATGACAGCCAAACCAACAAACAGACCTATGAAACAGAGGGACAAGCCAGCGATAATGCAGATACTGCGCAATACTCCAGAGTTTAATCCCGGTGAGATAGTTGTAGCGGAAGAGGTCCTAGATGAGTATCTGCGTAACGGAACACGCTCAGGCTATAATGTGATAGTCGCAGAAGTTGGTTCTTCAATCGCAGGCTACATCTGCTTTGGACACGCACCACTAACCGAAGCAACCTGGGATATCTACTGGCTTGTAATATCGCCTGACTTTCAGCAAAAAGGCATCGGCAAAACCTTGCTGAATTCCGCTGAAGAAGAAATCAAGAAGGCTAGAGGAAAGATAATCGTCATTGAAACATCTTCCAGACCTGAATATGGCAGAGCAAAACGTCTCTACGCCTCTCAAGGCTACCAATTGATATGCCAGATTCCTGATTTTTATGCCCCTGGCGATGATAAGCTCGTCTTCGTAAAACGGCTGGGATAACCATCACATCTTGCAATATCAGCTTGAATACCTTTCGTTGATTCAGCGCAGAAATCAATTAGATAGTGTGACATCAAGCTAAATTCATCTTCAAGGCAAGGCTACCTCTACAACATACATTCAGCTCGATGGAAAAATGCGCCATGCTCACTTGAAAACACGCTTGAAAACCCCTAAACTTAAAGGCGTAGCAGCAGACACAATAGAGGATAAATTATGGCAAACGGCATATCCCTTGGTAAGGCATTTGGCATTCCTTTAAGATTGCACTACACCTGGTTCATAGTTTTCGCCCTCGTTACCTGGGCGCTAACGGTCGGCTACTTCCCCCAGGCATACCCTGATTGGAATATTATGACCTCGGTAATCGCCGGGCTGGTAACAAGCTTACTCTTCTTCGGCTCGGTCCTCGCCCATGAGCTAGCACACAGTTTAGTAGCACAGGCAGCAGGTATCAGGATACATTCGATTACACTGTTCATCTTTGGTGGCATCTCGCAGATGACTGAAGAGCCCAGACAACCTAAAGTTGAATTCCGGATGGCGCTTGCCGGACCGCTCACAAGCCTGGTCATCGGTGGCATATTTCTAGCTATCTGGTTTTATCTCAAAGGTGTTCCTGACTTCGTTAAAGCAGTCTCCTTCTGGCTTGGCTGGATTAATCTCGTTCTTGCCGCTTTCAACCTCATACCCGGCTTCCCCCTTGACGGAGGACGAGTCCTCCGTTCACTAATATGGTGGCGTACTGGAACTTTACTTAATGCCACAAAAATCGCCTCCAATATCGGGCGTGGTGTGGGCTATTTGTTCATTCTTATCGGCATAGGACTGATATTTTACGGTAGCTGGATAAATGGGTTGTGGCTAGCTTTCATAGGGTGGTTCCTTGAAAATGCCGCTACCACAAGTTACCGCCAGACAGCACTCCTCGACATGCTCAAAGGACACACTGTTAGCGAAATCATGACCCAGGAATGCTCCGCTGTTCCACCAGAACTCGACGTCCAGAGATTGGTACATGAGCAAATACTCACCTCAGGACGACGGTGCTTCCCAGTGGTAGAAAACGATAAAATGGTGGGGTTGGTCACAATCCACGATATAAAATCCACACCTAAAGACCAGTGGTCCCTTAAAACTGTTGCCGATATCATGACCCCTGTCCACAAACTGAAATCAGTTGGACCCCACGACGACCTGGCTACAGTACTGCGAATATTGACTGAATATAACATCAACCAGCTTCCAGTCATCAGAAACGGTAACCTTCTTGGAATGATTGCCCGAGACAGCCTTCTCGCTTTCATCAGTATTCGCAGCGAACTCGGTACTTAGAATACAGCCATCGCAACCGACCGTCAGGGGGGATTGCCCAAAAGACACCAATACTATAAAATTCTACAGGATTAGACAACTCCGCTACTGCAAGCCTGTACTTTTGCATAAAGAAGTAGAATACAAATAGGGGCAGGACATGAAAAAGGCGAAAATTCTGGTCGTGGACGATGAATTGCAAGTGAGGGAAATCATCTCTAGGTATTTAATTAGTCAAGATTATGAATGCGCTACAGCCTGCGATGGTAACGATGCCTTAAGCAAAATAGATGCTGAGCAGTTCGATCTCGTTCTTCTGGATATCAAGATGCCCGGCAAATCTGGCATAGAAATATTAAGGGAATTGCAGGTCAAATACCCGGATACTGCTACCATAATGGTAACCGCCATAGCCGATATCGACATGGGTATCGAATCAATGAGAAACGGCGCTTATGATTACCTGATTAAACCGATAGATTTCAACATGCTTTCGCTCAGCATTGAAAGAGCGCTAGGAAGAAGAAGGCTCATCCTGGAAAATAAAGAATACCGCTCTCATCTCGAAAAGAAAATCAAAGAACAAACCGATAAAATACAACAATCCTTTATTGGTGCTATCCACGCCCTAGTCCAAGCACTAGAAGCCAAGGATGCCTATTCTAAGGGGCACTCAGAACTGGTAGCAGAGATAGCCGTTGCTACCGCCAAAGAGTTGGGCATGCCGGAAGAAAAGATTGAAAAAATTCGGCTAGCTGCCCTTCTCCACGATATTGGTCAAATAGGCGTCAGTGAGTCCGTCCTGAACAAGCGAAACAACCTTACAGCCGAAGAATACGAGCATATGAAATCGCATTGCACGCTAGGGAAACAGATCCTGCAGCCCATTATTAAAGATGACGAGATACTAGACACAATCGTACACCACCATGAAAGATATGATGGCACTGGCTACCCCGAAGGGCTATCAGCAGCACAACTCTCGAAAGAAGCCATGGTCCTGGCTACAGCTGAAGCCTATGCGACTAAGCTTTCACAAGATGCCATGGTCTCGAGCGCTGCTGACACTCGTGCTGCAATGCATTCAGAGCACCCACATCGCCAGGCACTTTCACTGCAAACCATCAAAGCTGAGTTTGAAAACGAAAAGGGGAAACAATTTGACCCCCTAGTAGTGGATGCCCTGTTTAAAGCGCTCAAAAGGCGTAACAAGACACTGCGCAAATGACTGGGCTACCGACGAAAGAAATACTGCTTATTCAACTGGTGCATTAGGTGGACGAACGTGCCATTCAATACACAGATTAGCAGTCTCGCCGGGAGATAAAAATAAAGGTAGACACAAAACGAAACAGCTTGCCTGGTACAGCTTTTCTACACCACCTTCAGAATTGGAGATACTCTCCACAGGAAACTGCCATAGTCTCACACTTGGTGATACCTTCAGTTCCAATTCTATGCCAAGATAACTGTTTCCCATCACCACTTTGTGGATATCTTCCAGCTCATTCCAGGAATCAAGGCAATCGCTAAAAGCTACTGCCGGAACCTTGTAATAAGCCTGTCGATTACGTCCCCCAGCAAGTAAGTTAATATTCCATTCATTACCAAAAACAACTCCAACAGGCGCTCTACCGGCATTCCTTAGTTGATAGGACACCCGAAGTGTCTTTTCGCCATATTTGTACAAGATCTGCTTCCATACATTAAAGGCTATAGCCTCGTTTTCAAGCAGCAACTTCCCATCCCTGCGTAGTTCAAGTTTTATCTTGTCGCCATTGGTTGTCGCCACAGCATCATATTGCTGATTGATGAAATCACCCAATTCCTCAAAGCGACCGTTAGCGAATTCTTCCATACTGACACCGAGAGAAAAGAAGTGGTCTTGCATACTGGAACGGGGGTACTCGTCATATACAATGTGCTTAATCACAGCTTTGTCCTTCATTCTTACCGAGTCATGTATGCTGCGCACGCTCGTTTCCGGTTCACTCAGCTCATCGTCACCCGCTTTAGCTAAAGCAATGTGATAAGCTTCTGGTCTCCGCGCCAGTGTGCTTAGGATATTGAAATTGTGAGAACGGATATCCCACTCAAAAATAGAGCCTCCCTCCGCCGGGCTCACATAAAAAGAAAACTCATCGCTCTCAACCAGCAACTCATCTGCACCATCGCCGTCGAAGTCAATTTGACGCCATCTTAGCCATCTGCATCTTCGGCGCCGTACTTTGTTCAACCAGCGGTGACATCTCTGAATAATTCGGTCAGCCTTATTCTCAGCCTGTATTAGATGCTGATAAGTGGTAGCTCTTATATCCGCGAGGTAAATACCACCAAAAATGCCATGCCAGTAAGGGCAGTTGCATTGTGATTTCCACAACTCTTCCAGACCGCAATCGCCAGAACTCAGGGCACGAGCTTGATACACCTTTTGATGGACAAAAAGCATCTTCCTGTACATTCGGTTAATCTCAGGATACTTGACCAGGAAATTGCGCCAGAAGCCACAGTACATGTATCTCTTTATATCTTCTTGCCCATCAGTATCCATCTGGCGTTTTAGGTTAGCGTATTCCCAGGAATCATAAGCAGGTAACGACCATTCCATCATCTCATCGTAAGAGGCACAGGGTAAGTAAACTCTGCCCAGTGGCGAGAATTTACTTATATATTCACTTAAAGGTATGGTGGAGAGCCACTCGCGATTGACTTCAAGTTGGCACAAGAAATCCTCGACCCAGCCATCTTGCCAGCAAAGCTTATACGTTCCCGGCCACACACCGAATTTCTCGCCATCGTCGCCAAATACAGCTATTTTGCCATCGCCGATTGAAGCTTCTGCCTTCAAGAAATCTATGACCTCTTCTACAGGTCGCCACGGAATGGAGTATCGGAGTAACTTACTTATAGGAAATAACTTTATGTGCTTCCCCTGCTCCTCTGTAATATAATAGCCCAACAAATCACGCTCTTTTAACCCCAGCGACTTAAAAGCGCCATCATCCAACAGAGCCCACTCCACCCCGGCATCAGCCAGCACTTTGACTAAATGGGGCTCCCAGACCCTTTCTGCTAGCCAGAAACCACGAGGCGTCACACCAAACTTATGTTTAAGAGACCTTTCCATCTTAGCAATTTGCCCAATTTTGTCAGCATCAGGAATCGCTGGCAAAATCGGTTCATAATACGCTCCCCCTACAAGTTCCACTTGATGGCGCTCAACCAGCCTGGCAAGACAGGACAAGAATTCCGGGTGGGATTCTTCCAGCCAGTCAAGGAGACAACCGCTATAATGAAGAGACAAACGTATAGTAGGGTGTCTTCCCAAAGCCTCTATCATCGGCAAATAGGTCTGCTGATAAGCCTGCTCGAATACCCAGGGGAAATTACCAACAGGCTGATGATTATGTATAACCAGTCCTAGATAAATACGCCCCAAATGCTCAACCCACAGCTTACAAATGCTATGTGCTGCTTCTCCCAGCAGCAAAACAAGCTCTTCGGCGTTCAGTCCGTGTACAGCTTGTCCGTAATCTGGTCAAAAATATGCCTTGCTGCCACCACCTTATAATAATATTCCTTCTTAATAGACGGGTTACAATTACTGGTAGATATTGCCTTATATGCATTAAGCAACACTCCTCGCTGTAGATTCAACCCACGATATACCATGTTTACATCCCACATCGGTTTCTTACTCGCCCACCAAAACTGACAACTATGAAGAGCCGCATCAAGAGAAGACCTGGCGATCCTGGCGAAATTGCGGCTGGTATCATTATCTGCCAGTTCTACAGCTTTGCGAGCAACATTAATTGTTATATCCAGATGCTCCCATTGCAACTGATGAATCAAATTATTTCTGTCGTTCCAAAGAGGGTAATAATTCTGTGCCTTTATATCATCAGCAGAAGTGCTCCAAGATGAAGGTCTTGGTTCGATCAAGTCACCGCGAGGGAAAAGTTCCAAAAGCTGGCTGATAGTGACCATCCTTATCTGCTTATCTTCCTTTCTACTCTCAAACTCGAATAACTTACGATGGTGGTCAGCAAGTAATTTTTGCTCATGAAGAGTCTTATCACCATTCTGCATTGGTTCCAGCGTCTCGAGAACAGGCGATAAGAAAAGCTTGTCCCAGTGCTGTATATGATGCCCAAATGTCTCCGCGTCCATAGCGGTGATCACGTATACATCGCCCTCGGACCCCCGCAATCGTCGGAGATGCTCAATAAAACTTTCACCATCTACAGCCCTAAAACTGATCTTGTTGCTTAAAATATCGTCACGAAATAAGACCACCAATTTACTTTCCTCTTGTCCAGCTTGGTATATAACATCCAAGGGCCAGGCAACAGGACAAGCAATACCACTTAAAACAATCCATTCATGTCGAGATTCGATGACGGGGCCAATTATCGCCTTTGAATAACAGAGTTCCGGCGGAAAAAACCCGCGCGGAGCATAAACATCGCCTAAAAGGCTACGATTGGTAATGTAGTTTAGCTTAATCTGTCGCTCTATCTCCTCACTAGGGATTAGAGGTAGTACAGGATGGTACATTGCCGAGCCAGTAAACTCTACCTGACCATTCTCAGCCAGTTGCCTGAGTTTAGCCAGCACATCAGAATAACCACATTGGGACAGCATTTCACTAAGCACACCACAGATATTGATTGTGGCTTTGGCATGAGGAAACTCACCGATCACTTCAAGCAAAGGGCGGTAAGCCTCGTTACTTACTTTCATCAAGACATCGGGGGTCTGAGTAGGTGGCTGGTAGAAATGGAACAATGGTGCCCAATAGATCATTCTTACAATCCCCTTCGTTCTTGACTGAAGACATAGGCAGCAGCACCTAAAATCCCGGCATGGGTGATAAAGCGTGCTCTCAGAATACGAACAGTACGACTGGGCAACGTAAAAGCTGTTTGCTCCGCCACCTTGCGTGCTGGCTCGAGCAACATGTTACCCATTTTTGACAATCCTCCTCCGATAATGATCAATTCGGGGTTAAAAATGTTAATCAAGTTTGCCAGCCCAACTCCGAGATAACTGGCAGCACCAACTATAACTTCTCGAGCCACTAAATCGCCCTGCTTTGCTGCTAGCGATACCGTTGCTGCGGTTATGTTCTCAATTTTGCCACTAGCCAGTCTAATAATAGAGCTTTCTTCTCCTCGTTTCAAATGCTCAATCGCTTCTCGGGTCACTGCCCACCCAGACACTAAAGCCTCGAGGCACCCATGTCTCCCGCATTTACATTGAGGACCATCTTTTTTTATTATCATGTGACCGATTTCACCGGCACAGCCATCGGCACCCAGGTAAAGTTGTCCGTTCGTTACTATGCCACCACCTACGCCGGTACTAACTGTAAGATATACCAGGTTCTTAACCCCCTTCCCAGCCCCAAAGCAATATTCGCCCCAAGCTGCTGCACTAGCATCGTTTAAAACATAACTTCTCACGCCGAATTCACGCTCCACGATATCCCTCAGCCTGATACCAGCAAAACCAGGGATATTGGGTGACATGGTAACTATCCCTTTCCTCATGTCAATAATACCAGCACAAGCAATAGCAATCCCCTCTAGCTCGGATCTCTCAAGTCCTGCCTGCACAACCGTGTCTTTCATCAGGGGCAAAAGCTGCTTTAACACTGCCTTTGCCCCCTTGTCACTACGAGTGAGACAGCGACGCTGCGATATTATCTTGCCCGCCGGACTTACCACTGCAGCTATGGTTTTAGTGCCTCCTAGATCGACCACTAAAGCTAAACGGCGTGCTTCATCCCTCATAGGTGACCCTCTAAGGCTCGACGGTAGAGGGACTCGTACTTCCGTGCAGATGCCTGCCACGAAAAGTCCTGAGACATCGCCCGGCTCATCGCCTTTCGCCAAGCCTGCTTATTTTTATAAGCATTAACCGCCGTCTCAATTGCCTCCAGTAAAGCCTTGGCACTATACTCATAAAATACGAACCCGGTGCCAATGCTGAGGTCATCCGCCAAATTCTCTACAGTCTCAGCCAGACCACCAGTATGACGAACGATCGGCAACGCCCCATAACGCATGGCAATCAGTTGCCCCAGACCACACGGCTCAAAACGGGACGGCATGAGAAACATATCGCACCCCCCATATATCAAACGAGCAAGTGGTTCGTCAAAAGCTATCACCACAGCTAAACATTGCGGGTAAGCCATTGCTGCTTGTCTAAGCAGAGTATGATAACGTTCCTTTCCCTTGCCCAAAATCACCATTTGAACTCCTGCTCTCTGAAACAGAGAGGCAAAACTCTCGGTCACTATGTCAAGACCTTTTTGGTCATCAAGACGCGATACCATACCTATTAAAGCTACTTCCGCATCCTTAGGAAGTCCAACCTTCTCTTGCAGTGCCAGTTTATTAATTAGCCTCTTATCCAGGCTACCGACATCATAGTTAGCAACCAGAAAAGAATCAGTCGAGGGGTTGTACTCTTTGTAATCTAAACCATTTACTATGCCGAATAACCTGTCCTGTCGACATCTCAATAGATAATCAAGCCCTTCGCCATATTCAGCTGTTAATATTTCACGAGCATATGTTTCGCTAACAGTTGTCACCACATCAGCCCATAGTATACCTGCCCCCAGAAAATTTAACGGCGGCTCGGAAATAACGGGGGGTGACAAGCGCCACCACTTTTCAAGACTGTAGTTAGCTAGAAACCTAGTATCAAAATTCCCTTGGTAAGCTAAGTTGTGGATCGTAAAGAAAGAAACATACCTGCCACCCTCCACCTTAAGCCCTAAAGGTATCAGCCCTGTATGCCAATCGTGGCAATGCACTATTTCAGGTTGCCAACCCATTCGAGGCAATATACCCACAACCGCCGTACAGAAAAGCAAAAATCGTTGTAATTCTCCTTCGCCATAAGGCTCCCTCACCTTTTTAAAGTCCTCATTATCAACCAGATAGACCTTAAGAGCGTTTTCTAGCGTCAACATTTCCAAAGAAACCCGCTCTACCATCCCGGCAACACTGAGTTCGAACTCATCAACTACAGGACTTGCCTTGCACCCCACAAGGTCAATCGTTCCATACTTTGGTATCATCACACGCACATCGTGACCCAGCCGATTGAGTGCTTTGGGTAGAGAGCCGATGACATCAGCCAGTCCGCCCACTTTGACCAGCGGGGCAATTTCCGCAGCAACAAAAAGAATTCTCATGGCATTACCTTGCCTTCTCTCTCAGCGAAACAATGGTAATCCACGTATGGAAATAACTTATCGGCTTCCCATAAACTGTGACACAACCGCAGAACCGTTTCATCGACCACGCCGGATTCAACCGAACCGCATAATTGCTGAAACCTATCTAAATGCTGCAAAAAACGGCTCTCGGCGTACAAACGGGCTTGTCCGGTAGTCACCAGAAACTGCCAATCGCTGGACTGCAGCAAAAGCAATTCCCTGGCTGCTTGGTTAAGCACTTCCTTCATCGAGCCCTCGGCTTGCGGGTACATAGCCACAAGCCGCTCCATTCTCAGTTCGGCATCATGGATAAGTCTCCACATCCATTCCGTATCCACATTTGACCATGTAAAGTGACCACCCCCCAATCCCCACGAGCCTTCGGGTAGAACCAGTATATCCTGCGGGGGGTGCTGCTCCAGATAATCGCTCACGTTGGTCAGCTCGACTACGTCGCTTTGACCTAACTTGTATAATACTTGTTTTAGCCAGTCGACACCCTCAAACCACCAGTGCCCGAACAATTCTGAATCATAAGCAGCAGCAATAATACCGAATTCACCGGTCTCCTGATAAAAATCGACCAACAATTGCTCAACAAGTTCGACAAAATGGGTACTGTGTTCATCCACACGCTGCTGTGCCTGATAAGGATCGTAATACTCTTTATAGGCTAAGTCTAAATTAGCACCAGTAACTTTCCAATAGTGAAGACCAGAAATGCCATCTCTTTTGTGGAACTCGCGATACTGGTAGTCACCAGGATATCCCCATTCTGCAGACCACACCTGCATACTGGTCCGGTTATTCCTACCAATAGCAGCTACTTTAGCGGATTGTACCCAATAAGGTAAGTAAGTGGTTTTCCGCACGGGCTCGGCATAACTAGCCAGCGGTACCACATACCGTCTCGGAATGCTGGCGTAGGGACCGATCACTTCCTCCCTCGCTTTGCCAACAGGCTCACCCCCCTCAATCATATGTGTCTCGGCAAGGAAACACTTTATGCCCATCTCCTCAAGAAAGGATTCCAGTCCCGGCTTGATGTATCTCCGCCCACTTTTTTCAGTATAGTAAGATGGGCGATAGCCACACTCTGGAAGCCAGATAGAGCGCGGCTCTTTGCCAAAATGTCGAAGGTAACTTGTCTTACCTACCTGCAACTGGGCATAAATGGAAGAGTCCCGTTCAAGCAGCGGCAAATAAGCATGGGTTGCCGCACTTGCAAGTATCTCTATGTAACCCTCGTCCTGGAGTTTTCTGAACGCTCCGACAATATCACGATCAAACCTTTCACTAAAACTCCTCAAGACACGGGTGTAACGGTCCAGATAAAACTTAGCCAGATATTCAAGGTGCGTCTCACCAGCAGCCTCAAACCGCTTGACATCGCTTCTGGCGCGATCGATCTTTTCTTCCAGAAACTGGACAAGGTTCGAAATTACCATGGGATCAGCTAATTGCTCCAGTAAAACCGGAGTAAGCCCCAAAGTTAGCCTGAAAAGGCAACCCCGCAGTTTTAAGTCATACAGAGCATCGAGCAAAGGGATATAAGTATCAGAAGCAGCCTCATGAAGCCACTCCTCACCGTGGGGCCAGCGACCAGCATTGCGACAATAGGGGATATGACTGTGCAAAACTAAGGTAAAGGCTCCGGTCTTCAATGCTCTTCCGCCAGTATTTTGGGGACACGGCGTTTGGTTGCTTTGGCAACTACGCTCTCCCCGCTGGGAATGAGCTTCGAAGTAAAATCGCTGTCACTCACCCAGCAACCGATCTTGCAATTACGCCCCACCTTAATATCGGCTGGTATCCTAGCCCCTTTACCCACAAGTGTTATGCCGCAGTTAAGGTTTTGTGGTTCATCCTTGTTCGGCGTCATATCATCGCCGAAGCCGATATAGCTCCCTGGTCCTATCCAGACCTGCTTATCGATAATGCACCGGTCTACAATAGCCCCTTTTCCTACTGTAGAACCTTCAAAGACGATGGACTCCCTCACCACAGCGTCTTCCTGAACAAACACGTCTGGAAAGATGACCGAATTCTCCACTCGTCCGTTGATAATAGCGCCATTCGCAACAAGACTGCGGCTTATACCAGCCTTCGGACCTATCTTCGCCGGTGGTCTCCCGTGATAAACCGTCCTTATCTCAGCGGAGGCATCGTACAGGTTTAATTCAGGCAAATCAACTATCAAATCCATGTTGGCTCGCCAGTAAGCCTCTATCGTTCCCACATCTCGCCAATAGCCTCGGAACCTGTAGCCATATACTTTATATTTGCCGATAATCTCAGGCATAATGTGGCTCCCGAAATCGTGACTCCCTTTTCCCCCACACTCTTCTAAGCACTGAACCAGGACGTCCTTATCAAAAACATATATACCCATGGAAGCCAAGTTGCTTGTAGCTTCCTTCGGCTTCTCTTTAAAGCCAACTACACGCTCGTTATGGTCGAGGATAACAATGCCGAACCTGGAAACTTCAGCCGCAGGTACTTCAGTTACAGCTACAGTAACCTCTGCATCTCTGACCCTATGAGCATGTATCATGTAGTCATACCGCATCGAGTAAACGTGGTCACCAGCTAAAATTAAAACCTCGTCAACTTTCTGTCTCTGTATGAAGTCGATATTCTGGTAGATGGCATCGGCTGTGCCCTTATACCAGTCGTGACTCAAGCGGCTCAAAAAGGGCTGCAGGATTACAACACCCCCACTCGTCCTGTCCAGGTCCCAGGGACGTCCCACGCCTATGTGCTGGGCTAAAGAACGGGGATTGAATTGAGTAAGTACTGCTACATTATGGATACCCGAGTTAGCACAGTTGCTTAAGGTAAAATCAATGATTCTATACTTGCCGCCAAACGGCACCGCTGGCTTTGCTCTCTCTTCCGCCAGAATACTCATCCGCTCACTGGCACCGCCAGCCAGAATCATAGCTAAAACCCGCTGCACTGTACATCCTCTCCAATTTCTATTCTAACCGAAACCGCAGTTCACATTCAAAGCACAAGAAAGCAACATCGCTCACAACTCTGTCAGTAAAAGTTCAAGAGCTAAATCACCATCATACTTTCCAGTCTTGATGGCAATATCAGTCTCAAGAAGCTTCTCAAAGGTCTTTTTCACCCCTTCCAGAGAATACAGCCTAGCTTGCTCTAACGCCTTCTTCAAGCTGTACTCCGGTGCACTTTCTATAGCGCTTACTCTACCTCTCGTTAAAATCTCAACCCCCAAATCCTTGGCTAGCACTATCAAACGTAGCTGCTTGGCGATCATAGCCAGGACATGCAAAGGTGACACCCCCTCGCGCAATATGAGACAGAGCATCTTTTGTGCTGACCTCTTATCTCGCTCAAGAATGGCATCGACCAGACGAAAGATATTAACCTCTCGAGCAAAGCTCGCTACAATTCGCACATCTTCTTCAGTTATAGGGCGCCCTTGAGCAAAAGCTAACAACTTTTCTATTTCGCCATTAAGTACCCACAAATCATGTCCTGCAAACTCAATAAGCAACTTGACCGCGTTTGCAGATATAGCACCACCGTTCTCTCTCACCTGCGAGTATATCCAGCTGCTAATTTGATCCCGTTTTAGTCGAGGGAAAACCCGCACCTCTGCCATAGGTGACACCAATTTCAAAATAGGGTTTTTTTGTTTTATATCTCTGGCATCTACAAAAATAAGTCTCGTAGTGGCAGGCATTTGCTTTACATAGTCTGCCAGCCCCCGCCACTCACCAGTATCAATCTCCGTTTTCTTTGACGATCCCCTCCTACCTCGTTTTTGTGTCGATTCCTGTTCAAAAATGGCAAGCAGCCCTTCAACAATCACTATACGCACCGACGACATGAAAGGCACAGTACTGCAAGCTTCTACCAATTGAGAAAAGCTTAACTGCTGAGCATCAAATACTGTAGTGTTCGTCCCTAAGGAATCAGGGTCGCCCCATGTCTTCTTTAAATCATCCAGGGCTCGATAGAGGGAAAAATCATCCTCGCCATAAAAAATATACAACATAACGTTCATATTGTAGCATACCAGCATCTTTCCCGCCCTCACAACCAGTAACCTATAATGAAATACCAAAAAGCAAAGGAGTCAGACATCTCACAATACCCGCTTGATTTCGCACTCTGCATTGTATATACTCAAATAGCTGACACCGCACTTCGGCAGGGCAAAAAGACCACAATTCCAATGTGAGCTGACTTGCAGCAAAAAGGAGGTTCGGATGGCTTATTCTTTTGATGAAGAGCCCGCCTTGAACGAGGGTAGAGAACTTGATTTGGCTATGCTCCGCGAAGACCTTATCGGAGAACTACAAGCTATAAACCAGTATGAGGAACACATAGAAGCCCTTGAGGATGAAGAGGCAATAAGGGTCCTGGAACATATACGGGATGACGAAAAGGAGCACGTAGCCGAGCTGACGAAACTAATTAGAATGCTTGACCCCACGCAGGCAAAGAAATTTGAGAAGGAGGCGCTGTAAAATAAACCTTCTTAATCACAGACTTGATATAGCTGGAGGGCAACGAATACCGTGAAGGTGATGGTCATCGGGTCCGGCGCCAGGGAGCATGCTTTAGCCTGGAAAATAGCCCACAGCTCCCGCATCGAGCAAATCTATGTAGCGCCGGGTAATGCTGGCACTGCAGCGATTGCACAAAACTTACCCATAGATTCCAGCGACAGCAGCTCTCTGGTCAAAACCGCATACGAACTTAAAATAGACCTTGCCATCGTAGGTCCCGAGGCTCCCTTAGCTCTCGGTATCGTAGACGAATTTGAAAAACACGGCATCCCCATCTTCGGCCCGACCAGAAACGCTGCCCGCATAGAATCAAGCAAGGTGTTTGCCAAGCACTTGATGCAAAAGTACTCCATACCTTGTGCTAGAGGGACTGCTTTTTCAGACTATTCCGAAGCCGCAAAATACCTGGACTCCCACCCCCTGCCGGTAGTTATCAAAGCAGATGGGCTAGCCGCTGGGAAAGGGGTAACCATAGCCTTTTCAAAAGATGAAGCCATGGCAGCTTTGTCAGCCACGATGGAGAAAAAGGTCTTCGGAAATGCTGGTGATAGGGTTGTCATCGAGGAGTTTCTTACCGGGAAAGAAGTCAGTTTGCTCGCTTTTTCAGACGGGGATACTGTGGTACCAATGGTCCCCGCCTGCGATTATAAAAGGGTTTTTGACAATGACGAGGGACCGAATACCGGGGGCATGGGCAGTTATAGCCCACCAGGGTTTTTCGACTCGAACATGGTAAACCTTGTCACCAAGGCAATACTGAAGCCGGCAATTAAGGCAATGGCAAATGAAGGTAGTCCCTACAAAGGTGTCCTTTACGCTGGCTTAATAGTGACTTCTGAAGGTCCTAAAGTGTTGGAGTTTAACGCTAGGTTCGGTGACCCAGAAACGCAGGTGATCATGCCACGTCTCAAGACAGACCTGATGGACATTATTCTTGCCGTGGTGAATAATAGGCTTGGGGAGATAACAACGGAATGGGACGACGGGGCTTGTGTAGGCGTAGTCATGGCATCCAAAGGATATCCGGGTAGTTACCAGACCGGCTTCGTCATCGACGGGCTCGATACCGTTGACCAGGAAATTATCGTCTTCCATGCCGGAACCAGAGTCGGCGAAGATAGAAGGATATATACTGCCGGAGGTAGAGTCCTTACGGTTACTGCTAGAGGTAAAACCATTGCCGACGCTAGAAACAAGGTATATGACAACTTGCCCCACATCCGTTTCGAAGGCTGCTTCTACCGCAAGGATATAGCCGCAAGGGAGGTCTGATTAAATGCCACTCATCAGCGTAATCGCAGGCAGTAAAAACGATGAAGCGCTGGTGCAACCAACGCTAGAACTGCTCCAGCAACTGGGCATCGAATACGAATTTCTGGTCATGTCGGCACATCGCAATCCTCAACGAGTCCGCGAGTATGCCTCCAAAGTTAAAGAGCGCGGTATAGAGGTCATCATCGCTGCTGCAGGACTCGCTGCCCACTTACCCGGTGTGCTCGCTAGCCTTACCACCGTCCCTGTCATCGGCATACCGCTCCCAACTAGCGACCTCAAAGGTATTGACTCGCTTCTCTCCATTTTACAGATGCCTGCTGGTGTCCCTGTAGCCTGTGTTGGTATCGGCTCCTCCGGCGCCAGAAATGCTGCACTCTTAGCAGCACAGATGCTTGGAATAAAACATGAAAAAATAAGGACCGCCTTTGAAGAATACAGGAGGAAACTCTCTGAAACGTAGTCGCTACACTCAACAATACCCGAATAAATATATGGAAGGCAAGCTATGATCGAACGTTATTCACGCCCGGAGATGAAGAAAATATGGTCTGAAGAAAACAAATTCGATAAGTGGCTGCAAGTTGAGATAGCCGTGTGCGAAGCTTGGGCTGAAATAGGCGTTATCCCTAAGGAGACAATCCCGAAAATAAAATCTGCAAGCTATAAACTGGAGCGCATTGGCGAAATCCTTAAAGTGACCCACCACGATGTGACCGCTTTTCTTCAAGCGGTGAGCGAGACCCTTGGCGAGGAGTCACGCTTTATCCACTTCGGTCTGACCTCGTCGGATGTAATGGACACGGCACTCAGTCTCCAGCTTAAAGAAGCCACAAAGCTACTGGCTGAAGATATTTCCCGGCTTATAACTGTACTCGAAGACAAGGCTATCAAGTACAAGACAACTCCCATGATAGGGAGGACACATGGCGTTCATGCCGAGCCGATAACCTTCGGTCTGAAGCTCGCCCTGTGGGCACAGGAGATGAAACGTAACGCCGCCCGCCTAGCCGAAGCAGAAAGGATGATAAGCGTGGGCAAAATCTCAGGCGCCGTGGGCACGTATGCTACTGTGCCACCCCAGGTAGAGGAAATTGCCTGCGCCAAACTCGGGCTGACTCCAGACACTGTGTCCAGCCAGATCATTCAGCGTGACCGGCACGCTCACTTCGTTACCACTTTAGCCATTATCGCCGGCTCACTGGAGAAATTCGCCACTGAAATAAGACACTTACAGCGGACCGAAGTCCTAGAAGCCGAAGAGCCTTTCGCCACCGGACAGACCGGTTCATCAGCCATGCCTCACAAACGCAATCCCGAACTCTGCGAGCGTATTTGTGGACTTGCCCGTCTGGTAAGGGGATACGCCCTGACCGCATTGGAAAACATTGCACTATGGCACGAACGGGATATTAGCCATTCATCCACTGAACGCATAATACTCCCTGACGCCTGTCTTGTGGTTGATTATGTATTGAACATCTTCACTTCAATAATGCAAGGATTGCAAGTATACCCTGAAAATATGCGTCGCAATCTGGAACTCACTCAAGGACTTGTTTTTTCCCAGCGGGTCCTGCTGGCATTGATAGACAAAGGACTAACCCGTCAGCAAGCCTACGAACTAGTACAACGAAACGCGATGAAGTCCTGGAAAAGGCGAACAGGCTTCCTCGGCTTACTTAAAGCTGACCCTGAAATCACAGCGCGCCTCTCCTCAGCCGAGCTTGAGTCTCTATTCGACTATAGCTACTTCTTAAAACACGTAGATAGCATTTTTAAGCGGTTAGGACTGACCGAACATAAAAGAAGAAACATAGACACCAAAAAAGAATTAGCACCACACGCTTTGTAGTAAGCAATAGGAGATTTAGATGACAACACCTTTATTGGAAACAAACTTGTCGGTCCCGTTGTTCTGCCGGGGCAAAGTCCGCGATACTTATGACCTGGGCGACAAACTCTTAATCGTTTCCACAGACCGCATTTCAGCCTTCGATGTAGTGCTGCCTTGTGCCATACCATATAAAGGTCTGGTACTGAACCAGCTTTCCTGCTTCTGGTTCCGCAAGACACAAAATATCGTGCCCAACCATTTAATAACGCCGGTGGACAACCTTGAAGCACTTAGGAGGTTTTTCTCTCAAGAGACTCCACTCCCTCACTATATAGTGGGACGGTCGATGGTGGTTACCAAGGCAAAGCGCGTACCTGTGGAGTGCGTTGTACGCGGCTATATCTCGGGCTCAGCCTGGGCAGAGTATAAGGAGACAGGCAGAGTATGTGGTATCAAGTTGCCATCCGGACTCGAAGAAAGTCAACAGCTACCTCAACCCATTTTCACCCCCACCACCAAAGCTGAAAGTGGACATGACCAGCCGCTGACCAGAAGAATGTTAGAAGAACTAGTAGGCAAAGAGATAGCCAGGGAACTTGAAGATAAAAGCCTGGCTATTTATGATTCCGCCAGAAAGTTTGCCCTTGAGCGTGGCATCATAATAGCCGACACCAAGTTTGAGTTCGGCGAGGTGGATAGTAACCTTATCCTGATTGACGAATTGCTAACCCCGGATTCCAGCCGGTTCTGGGACGCCGCCCGATATAAAGTAGGTGCCTCTCAACCGAGTTTCGATAAACAGCCGGTCCGCGATTGGCTCGTCCAATCGGGCTGGAATAAGGAACCACCAGCTCCTATACTGCCTAAGGAAGTTATCGAAGCCACCACAAAACGATATGTCGAAGCCTATGAGCGCTTGACTGGGGAGGACCTTTATGTACCTCGCTAAAGTCTATATCACGCTCAAACCCACAGTAAACGACCCTCAGGGACTGACAATAAAAGGCGCCTTACACAACTTAGGCTTCACCACAGTGGAAGATGTACGTGCCGGCAAGTACATTGAGATAAGGCTGGAAGAGGACAACCCTGAGAAAGCCCGTCAGTTAACTGACGAGATGTGCCGTAAACTACTGGCAAACCCGGTTATCGAAAACTATCGATTCGATATCCAGCAGGTCTAACCGATTAGCTACAGCAAATCAATAGACTATCCTGGCTTCGACCCAGGCTGCCCAGTCCTGACCGGAGCTTCCCTGCGCATTTACACCGATACAAAAATCAATCGTCTGTCCAGCATAGACGCTAAGGTCAACCTCAGCCTCTTTAACCCCATCCGCATAACCTACTATCTGGGACCAAACAGCCGCTGCACTAAGTTTATGCGCTCTGAAACGAACCTTCCCGGCTGTACCATCGCTGATAAAACCCACCTTCACCTTGAGCTTAGCTCCAGGCGGTATATACACATTGGCATACTTACCTGTTATATAGCCATCATCAACCCACTCCGGGTGTGTCTCCAGCACCCTGGTATAAGTTAGCCCATCATTGAGCTTGATATCGTAACGATAGCAGGCAAAGCCCCTGTTATCATTAGTAGCACCAGGAAAAGGTAATTGTTCACCAGGGGTACTCCACCAATAGGCTGTCGGTGCATTTTCGATGAAATCATAAGCTACCCTGGGTTGCACACTGAAATTCCCCTCCGCTGACCATGCACTCCATAGCCCGACGTTGTTCTGCGCTCTAACCCTCCAGCGCCAGTTGGACAAGTAGCCATATGCGACTTCAACCACTTTAGAATAGCTGGTACCACTGGTATAGTCTTCAATGAACGGCGGCTGCCCGGCACGATACACCTGGATTTGGTACTGTTTTATCCCGCTTTCCGCATCAGACGAGGCTGACCAAGAAAATTGCCAGGGTGCTGTTTTCTGGGGTAACACCGCCCCGGAGGCTGGTGATAGTAGACCTGGCACTGATGGCGGCGTTGTATCGGCGGCAGGTGGTGGCGCTGCTGATACTATAACCTGAGTAGTTGCCGTCACGCCCCCAGCCGCATTGGTCGCCGTAAGAGTATAAGTGGTCGTAGTCACTGGCGAAACTGTAGTGCTGCCTGATAACCCTACGCTACCCACACCACTTATGGTCACCCCGGTAGCATTGGACACACTCCAGCTCAGCGTCGATGTACTGCCTGCTGTAATGCTACCCGGATTCGCTGCGAAAAGGTTGATTGTGGGTAGCACGGCAGGCGTCGGCGGTGACGGAGGTGGGGCTGGTGCTTCGACAACGATCACTTGGACAGTAGCAGTCACTGTACCTGCCTCGTTAACTGCAGTCAGAGTATAAGTAGTCGTCGAAGCGGGAGATACCATCCTCCTCCCCGCTAGCGCCACACTCCCGACATCAGGCTCTATACCCACCTTTGTTGCCCCCGATACCTCCCAAGAAAGAGTCGCCGATTCGCCAGCAGATATCCTTTGCGGGTTGGCATCAAACGAGTTTATCACCGGCGGCTGCAAGACTATAGTTGGACCACCGGGTACGCAGCTGACAAAAAACAACACCGCCAACAGTCCGATCACAAACATCAACCTTTTCATGCTGCACCTCCTAAAGTCCTGTTAAAGGGGCATCTTATTCCTGGTACTCGATAATCAGCTTTGTCTTGCCCTTCCAGAATGTCACATAGTCACCCTGATTGTTATAGAAATACGGCTTATCAAACTGGAAACGTAACTGAAAGCGCCGGCTCCCTTCTTTAACTCGCTCCTGAATAGCCGAGACCAGAAGACTGGACGTGACCGGCTCGTCGGTAAAAAACTTGAAACTGTACAGCGGTGCAGTCCCGGCAGGTCCAACAACAAAGTCCTTGCTACGAAGCACAGTGTACTGATACTCGTAGACATGCAGCAGCCCCAAGTTTCTAAATGGCTCCCCAAATACAGATGATGCAGTCAGGTCAAGATATGCTGATTTGATAGTGGACCCCTGCGGGATCATCGAAATGTCAAAACTTAAGAATGCCTGCATTGATGTACCGTTCTTCATATCGCCTACCTGCGGCTCTTCCCCCACATATCCATCCTGTCTTACCTGCCCTTCCTCAGTGGTGATGGAATATAGCTCCACCTTGCGTATCTGCTCAGTAGAAACTACTACTACTTGCAAAGTAGTGCTTACTGTCCCTGCTTCGTTACTTGCCAATAGCATATACGTCGTGGTTTTCTTCGGTGTGACCGCTCTGGAGCCGCTAGCGGCAACATTACCTATCTCCGGTTGAATGCTCACCGCCTTAGCCCCTGATACACTCCACATTAGTGTCGAGACCCCACCCTCGGAAATAATCGACGGTTCAGCATTGAACGACTCTATACTTGGCTTAAAGACACCCTGCGGGACCACCATAACCACCACCGGAACCTCTGCTGACCACGCCCCTTTATCGTCCTGGACCTTAAACCAGACAGTATGAGTCCCCTGCGACAACGATGAGGTGGTGAAACTTGCCGACTTACTTAGCTCACCATCAATACTCGACTTCCAGCCATAAGCTACCACATTACCGTCTTCGTCTGTCCCATGTCCAACAAAGGTCACCCGTCCACCCACTACCACTTCGGTAGGTGATACCGAGTCTATGATAGCACTTGGCGGCTTATTGGCTGGTGGCACAACAACGGGCACACAACCTACACTCACCACAGCAATTGCTAGACCAAAGATGATCAACTTTTTCATAATTTACTCCCCCGGTTCTTCATTTAATACTGCCAACCTCAGTCTAATAACCACTGAAATATAAACAACCGACCAGCTGTCAGGATAGCCTCTGCTTCACTTTTTCTATCACCCTTGGCATCACTTCACCAGCCTTACCTCTGATGAGCACAGTAGCGTAAGAATCCATAGGTGTCGAGGTCAAGTTTATAATCACCAGCCTGGCACCAGCCTCTACAGCATACATTGGCACATAAGCTGCAGGATAAACAATCAGAGTTGAACCGATAACAATAAACAGGTCACAATTGCGAGCGTGAGAGATTGCAGCTTGTAAAACCGCCTGAGGTAAAGCTTCACCAAAAAACACAGCATCAGGCTTCAGGATACCATGACACAGAATACAATCTGGAGCAGGTTCGTATTTGACTCTTTGCAACACTTCCTCGACAGGAAAACGAACATTACAACTCAGACACTTCACCCATCTCATGTTGCCATGCAACTCAAACACTTTTTCCGGAGAATTCCCTGCCTTTTGATGCAAATTGTCCACATTTTGAGTTATGACGCAGGTCAGCTTACCCGCTTTTTCTAGCTCAGCAATGGCATAATGGGCGGGGTTTGGCTGCACATCCTTTAGAAGACCACCTTCAGCCAAAAGCTTCCACTGCATCTCCCGCACTTCGCGACTATGGAGGAATTTCTGGATGGTGAAATCATCAGGATCGAACCGACTCCAAATTCCACCGGGACTGCGAAAATCAGGTATGCCTGACTCTGTACTTATACCAGCCCCGGTAAACACCACTACACGCCTCGCCTCGTGAATCAAAGCGGCGACCTTGTCAACCAAGTAATCAATGTCCTTCGTTTCCATCCCACTGTCCGTCCAGACTGTAGCCTTGCTTCAATGCTAGTTTGTCGTCTTAAAAATGTCAAGACATCCGCAAAAATACCTGTGTCAGATTCAAGTGTTCAACACTTCGAAAGCTGAGCATCATAAATATTGCCTCAGTGGTACATACCGTTTTATAATTGTGATATTGACTCGTTGGTCAGCCAGTGTTACCAGATACCATGCCTACAATACGTGAACTACATAGCTGGCAATTGACAGCCAGGCAAGCTGAGAAACTTCAGCTCGACTTAGCGCCTCGGGTGTGCCGCGAGGGAAAGCTGTCAAGCCCGCGCCTTATCGCCGGTGCTGATATTTCAGCACCAAATCCTTCCGGTCTTGCCCGTGCTGCCGTAGTTATACTTACTTACCCTGAATTTGAGATAGTGGAGACCAAAATAGCAGAAGGAAAGCCAGCTTTCCCATATATACCTGGACTATTGTCATTCAGAGAATCGCCTCTGGTACTAGCTGCGTGGCAAAAGCTCTCTGTTACTCCCGACCTTCTGTTAGTAGATGGGCAGGGGATTGCTCACCCCAGACGTTTTGGCATTGCCTCCCACCTAGGACTACTACTCGATATAGCGGCGATCGGCTGCGCTAAATCACGTCTCTGCGGCATACACGGGCAGGTATCTCTTCAAGCCGGTAGTTATGCTGAACTGAAAGACAAAGGCGAGGTCATCGGGGTCGCTCTACGCACCAAGACCGATGCTGCACCTGTCTATGTATCTATAGGTCACAAAGTCGATCTTCATTCAGCTATAGAATGGACAATAAAATGCTGCCGCAACTACCGCCTTCCAGAACCATCCCGGCTCGCCCATCTTGCCGCTGGTAACAAAAACCTGCCTGTATCGCAATATGGATATAAACAGAGACTCTTTGATTAACCGTTTAGCATCACACTTAACTAAAGTCAGGAGAACTCAAACTAGCCATGCAAGAGATAAAAGAAAAACTGGAAGCAATGCGGCAAAAAATAACTGATATAATGGTGCATCTTTGACATAGTCGGTAAGGAAAAAGAAATCGCCAGATTAGAGACCGAAGCAGCACAGCCCGATTTTTGGCTTGACCCAACCAAAGCCCAGTCCGTCATGCGCCAGCTAGCTACGCTCAAAGAAGTAGTTGATACTTGGCGTAGCATGGAAAAAACGAACAATGACCTCCTTGAAATGACAAAACTCGCTGTTGAAGAAAATGATCTTAGTATACAAGATGATATTAGACGAGAAGCAGAGAAGCTGGCATCCGAATTAAAAGAGCTGGAAACAAGACTACTTCTTAACGGTGAACATGACCAGAGAAGCGCTATCCTGAGTATACACGCAGGAGCAGGTGGCACTGAATCGCAAGACTGGGCGGAGATGCTACTGCGAATGTACACAAGATGGGCAGAGCAACATAATTATCAGACTGAGATATTGGACATATCACCAGGTGACGAAGCAGGGATAAAAAGTGCCACTATAGAAGTAAAAGGTGATTATGCTTACGGTTATCTCAAATCCGAACACGGAGTCCATCGGCTTGTCCGCATCTCGCCATTTGATGCCGACCATGCGCGACATACCTCATTTGTACTAGTTGAAGTCCTGCCTATGGTTGAAAGGGAAATAGACGTTAAGATCAACCCGGATGACCTAAAAATCGAGACCTTCCGCTCCAGTGGACCGGGTGGGCAGCATATGCAGAAAACAAGCAGCGCTGTAAGAATAACCCACCTGCCTACGGGAATAGTAGTCACCTGCCAGAGTGAGCGCTCCCAGTTCCAGAATAAAGAAAACGCCTTAAAAGTGCTTTATGCGCGTCTTTTCCAGCTTGAACAGGCAAAAAGAGAGGCAGAAAGGGCTAAACTGAAAGGCGGACGGATTGAAGCTGGATGGGGCAACCAGATCCGAAGCTACGTCTTGCACCCTTACAAAATGGTAAAAGACCATCGCACCGACTTTGAAAGCAGCGATGCCAACTCTGTGCTGAACGGAGAATTGGACGAATTCATTACGGCATACTTACACCATATGCTGGGAAGAAAAGGTGAGTAAATATATTTTCCTGACTGTTATACTTGCCCTCTCGCTCCTTATACCTGCGGTTACTCGAGCCCAGGAAAATATAACTTTGCTCGACTCAAGCACAGAGGTGCTCTTTCCTTCCGCAATAGTATTCAAGGTGAAAGTTCAGAGCCAGAGCAACATCACCAGAATCCGGCTCCTTTATCAGACTGAGAGGATGAACTACGCCTATGTAATCAGCGAGGCCTGGCCGGATTTTGTACCATCACCCAAGGTGGAAACTCAGTGGCTCTGGGACATGAGAAAAGCCAGCCTTCCTGTAGGGGCTACCATCCGCTACTGGTGGACTATCGAGGACCAGAGCGGACACAAATTGGTCACAAATAGTAATACATTCCAGTTCCAGGACCTGCGGTATTCCTGGCAGAAATTGACCATGGATCAGGTCACTCTCTTCTGGTACAAAGGGAGCGAGTCCTTCGCCAGTGGACTTCTCACTGCTTGTGAACAGGCGTTAAACAGACTTTATCAAGATACTGGGACACGCCTGGAAAGACCGGTCAGCATCTTCATTTACGCTAATGCACAAGACCTAAGAGCGGCGATGATTTTCCCGCGCGAGTGGACCGGCGGAGTAGCTTTCCCTGAATTCGGTACCATCGCCATCGGAGTTTCCGCCAGCCAGCTGAACTGGGGGAAAAGAGCTGTAGCACATGAACTCGGCCACATGGTAATACACCAGGTGACCTTTAGTCCCTACGGTGCTAGCCTGCCTGTCTGGCTAAACGAAGGTCTGGCTATGTACGCCGAAGGAGAAAGTGATGCCTACCTTGAAGCGCTCTTAAGGAAAGCCGTCTCACAAGGAAGACTGTTCTCTGTGCGTAGCCTTTCAAGCCCCTTCTCGGCGAAACCAGAGGACGCTTATCTCTCTTATGCCCAGAGCCAGAGCCTAGTGGAATTTCTTATCCAGAACTATGGCAAGGATAAAATATTACAACTCCTGTATTTACTGAAAGAAGGTAATTCTTGTGATGAAGCCTTGTTACAAATTTACGGCTTTGACCAGGCTGGACTCGACAAGTTATGGCAAGAATACATAAAAAACAAGACAAAGGGCACACCCAGTTCCAAGAATACTTCGATTAAAGAAACACCTGCCTGTAAGATGGTATCAAGCGCACCGTTGATAAGTATTGACGTATTGCCAAGCATAAGGTCAGCATTAATATGACAAAGACCTTTACCGTACATGACCTGCCAATTTCAGAACGACCAAGGGAAAGACTTTTAAAACTTGGGGTGGAAGCCTTGTCTGCCCAAGAATTATTAGCTTTAATCCTCGGCAGGGGAATTCAGGGCGAATCAGTGCTATTAACTGCCCAAAATCTGCTGACCAGGTTTGGCAATCTCAAAAATATGGCATCTGCTTCTATTGAGGAACTGACACAGGTAAAAGGGATCGGTATTGCAAAAGCTACCCAGATTAAAGCTGCTCTCGAACTTGGTAAACGTCTGGAGGAACACTCAAACGAAAGTAAAAAAATTGCCATCAAGTCACCTGAAGATGTTGTTAAAGCAGTCAAGAACAAACTCAAAGGCAAAAAGAGAGAACACTTTCTGGCTCTGTCTCTCGACACAAGGAACCATCTAATAAATATCCACATGATCTCTATAGGTAGCTTGGACTCGAGCGTTGTACATCCCAGAGAAGTGTTCAAAGAGGCTATCTCCTCGAGCGCCGCTTCGGTAATCTTCGTGCATAACCACCCTTCAGGTGATCCTACACCGTCTGAGGACGATATCAAACTGACAAGACGACTTTTTGAGGTCGGTGAAATAACAGGTATAGAAGTCTTAGACCACATCGTCGTTTGTGACAAAGCTTACTTAAGCATGAAATCTAAAGGGTTATTCTAAAGGCTAGCAAAGTATGAAGAGGTCATGGCTGCCGATTGCTCTAACTGTGTTGCTTTATATCTCAGCAACACTGCTTCCCGTTTCTGGCTGCCAGCCAAGCCAGACACCACCGACCATTACCGAAGGAGACCTCAATCTCTGGGATACAGGACCTATAACGCTTGACCCAGCGCTCTCTAGCGAGATGAACTCGCACATTTATGTGATGCAGATATTCAGCGGCTTGGTTCGCCTTGATGCTAACTCAAAACCAGCCCCGGATATCGCCGAAAGATGGCAAAAAAGCGATGACGGCAGGACATATACCTTCTTCCTACGCAAGGGAGTGAAATTCCACGATGGCAAAGAGGTAACAGCCCACGATTTCAAATATTCCTGGGAGAGAGCATGCAATCCAAAGACCCGCTCACAGACAGCAGCCACATACCTTGGCGATATCATCGGTACTAAAGATGTTCTCGAAGGAAAGACAACAACAATAAGTGGCATAAAAGTCATCGATGACTATACTTTACAAGTAAGTATTGATGCTCCAAAAGCATACTTTCTTGCAAAATTGACCTATCCTACTGCTTTTGTGGTCGACCAAAATAATGTTAAATCGGACGATAAATGGTGGCGAAGACCTAATGGGACAGGTCCGTTCAAACTCAAAGAATGGAGACAGGGCGAGTTATTGGTATTGGAAAGGAACGAAAGTTTTTATCGGCAAGCTCCAGCCATCAAAAGTGTGGCTTTCCACCTTCTAGCCGGCATGCCGATATCATTGTACGAGATGGACGAAATTGATGTGACACCCGTTTTTGAAGACTATATAGAACGGGTGACAGATGAAAGCGGACCCTTTTACAACCAGCTATCTGTATTTCCTGAACTCAGCCTCTTCTACGCAGGCTTCAACACTAAAAGACCACCGTTTGATGATGTCAATATCCGCAAAGCTTTCTGCCAAGCTGTAAACAAGGAAAAAATTGTTCGGTTAATACTGAAAGGCATGGGAATCAAAGCCGATGGTATTTTACCCCCGAACATGCCCGGATATAACAAAAATATTCAGGGATTGGAATATAACCCGGATAAAGCTAAAGAACTTATCACCAATTCAAAGTACGGTAGCCCAGGGAATTTGCCGCCCATAATGCTGACTATCTCCGGCATCGGAGGGAATATCCCAGCATATGTCGGCGCTATGGTTATGGACTGGCAACAAACACTGGGCGTACAAGTAACAGTGAGACAACTAGAACCTGAGATCTTTCCCTACCAGATTAAAAACGAATTGGATAACATGTTCTTCAGCGGCTGGATAGCTGATTATCCCGATCCACAGAACTTTTTGGAAATCCTGTTCCATAGCAACGCCGAGTACAATTATGGAAAATATGGCAACCCTGCTGTAGATGCACTTTTAGATCAAGCTGCCGTGGAACCCGATGAACAAAAAAGGCTCGCAATGTACCAGCAAGCAGAAGAGATAATTGTAAACGATGCCGCCTGCTTACCCTTGTGGTTTAATGAGAACTATATTCTGGTCAAGCCTTATGTCAAAAACTATAGGGTGGACGCCCAGGGGGTCCCTTTACTGAGCGAAGTATATATTGAGAAAAAATAGCCACCGCACTGCCACTTTCAAAACCTCCGGAGGAAACTTGACCAATATACCGCTCTCAATATCAGTCAGCCTTACATACTGAAGAGTTCAAAGCGCACTTTTTGCAGTTACCATCACATGGCTCAATGTGAATAGTAATGTTGCTTCGTGGAAGTTTTGACTTGATATCTTGCTCCAGCAAGTCACACATCTGATGAGCATATTCCAGACTTACATACTTGGACATCACTAAATGGAGGTCTATATGCCGCTGACTGCCGGAACGTCGAGTACGCAACTCATGAAAACCGACCACTTGCTTACCATAAACTGCAAGACATGACTCTATAACCGCTTGCTCAGCCCGAGGAAGACTGGCATCCACCAGCCCCAGAAACGGCTTCCTTGCCGTCTCATAAGCCAGCTTGACCAGATACACCGCAACAGCAATAGCTACCAAAGGGTCAAGTATCACTACCCCAGTTACACGCACCAGCAGAAGTCCAACCAATACAGCAGCAGCCGAGTATATATCGCCCTGTATGTTACGTGCATTAGCTTCCAGCACTATCGAACCAGTGATATTAGATACCCTGAGTAAATAGCGGGAGAGACCCAAGCTAGCTATCATGGAAACCACCATAACACCAATTCCAGCTTCAGCTAGCTGCAGTCCTGTTTTGTGGATTATACGCAACACAGATGCATAAACTATCATCCCGGCAGCAACGAATATAAGTACCCCCTGTACCATGCCGGCAATGTCTTCAACTTTACCATGACCGAAAGGATGTTCTTCATCAGCCGGTCTGATAGCAATACGAACAGCAACAAAAGAAAGTACACCAGCAAAAAGGTCGAGGAGACTGTCTGTTAGCTGGGCAAATACACTTATGCTACCACTGATCAGCCCTGCTATGATTTTGAGGACTATCAGCCCTATTACTACCACAATCAGAAGAGTGGACGCACCCTTTTCTGTTGAAAATGCTGACATCGCTTATCTGCACAGTTCCTCTTTAAAAACAGACAAAGTTTATCACTTGCCCCCAACTGACACAATAAAGAAATACTCACGAAAATAGCATAAGTTGCTTAGCCATTTACCCTTTGGTATTATTTAAAAAGCTTCAGCACCACTAACGTTAAACAAAGGCTTTAACCGTGATTCGAGTCGGTCTGGTCTACGACCCTGTTTATCTAGAGCATGACACAAAAGACCACGTTGAAAACGCGCAGCGGCTGATTGTTACCACAACTCATATCCAAGAGACCTTTAAAAATAAACTTTACTATCTCTCACCCCGCCCTGCTACTCTTGAGGAGATATCCACAGTCCATGCTCCAGAATACATCCGCCAAATCGAAGAACAGGCAAGAAGAGGCGGTGGTTGGCTAGATCCAGACACCGTGACATCGCCCGGCTCCTACAACGCAGCTATCTATGCTGCAGGAGGTGCCATCACTGCCGTTGATGCGGTGCTGAATAGACAAGTTGACAATGCCTTTGCTCTGGTCAGACCCCCCGGACACCATGCCACATGCTGGCAAGCCATGGGCTTTTGCCTTTTCAATAACATAGCTATAGCTGCAAAATATACCCTGGCTAACTTCGATATTAAACGAGTGCTCATCATCGACTTCGATGTCCATCACGGTAATGGCACCCAAGACGCTTTTTATGCCGACCCGCACGTTCTTTACTTTTCAACTCACCAGTACCCGTTCTACCCCGGAACAGGTAGCATTGACGAGACAGGCACTAAAGATGGCGAGGGGTTCACCGTCAACGTGCCGCTGCTCGCCGGCTGGGGTGACGATGAGTATCAGGCAGTGTTTGAGGACATCCTGGCACCAATAGCACGCCGCTTTGAGCCTCAGCTCATGATGGTGTCCGCTGGATACGATGCCCACTGGGCTGACCCGCTGGCACAAATGAGATTAAGCGTATCTGGCTTCGCCCGCCTTGTAGAAATAATAAAAACATTAGCTGGCATGCTCTGCGAGGGTCGGTTGGTTCTAGCGCTAGAAGGCGGCTACCATCTGAAGGCGTTGTCTCTATCAATAGGAGCTACACTCGCGGTATTATCAGGAACACAGGATTTCGATGACCCTCTGGGTAAACCTGAGACAGCTACAAAACCACCTCAATTCCACAATTTCATTAAAATGGTCAAACAAATACATCATATAAGTTAAAAGCTGATGCCATATTGCTAAACGGTCCTTTTAACCGGCCTCATCCAGCCTAAGAACCGTCCCCACTCGCCTTTGTCCCACACCACCAGTAACTGCCCTGCCACACAAATAGAATCATACGTACCAGCAACTACTCCGATAAATAGCACTAGGACGAAATACCGCAGGGTAATACCGCCCAAAAGAAGAAGGGCAACGATAACAAACAGCGTTGTTAAGCTTGTGTTTAGGCACCGCCCCATCGTCTCTAAGATGCTAGAATTAACGGTAACTTCGAAATCCTTGCTTATGCCGCGATTCACATTTTCTCTTATACGGTCAAAAACAACGACAATATTATTGATGCTATAACCGACCACCGTAAGGATGCCAGTGATGAACAAAGAATCGACCTGGACTCCAGCTGCCCATCCCAATATCGAAAAGATGCCTAAGACCACCAGTACATCATGGACAAGGGCGATTATAGCAACCGTCCCCCAGCGGAGCGGCTTAGGCATACGCCGAAATGCCCAGGCAATGTAAAACATCATGAATATGGCAGCAATAATAACTGCGATGGCAGCATTCCTTGCGGTCTCTGCAGCCAGAATCGGAGAAACCAAATGGGCATCGCGCAAGGTCACATCTGTGCCTAACTTGTCCTTTAGTCCAGATAATAAAGTCTCCCGTTCATCCACTGAAAGTTCCCTAATGCGGACAAAGAAATCGCCTTCCCCGGTACGCTGTATCACTGCCTCCCTATAACCCAGGTCCATCATAGCTTGACGAAATTGTTCCTGGCTAACCTCGGTATCAGATCGAAGTGTCATAGTTGTGCCGCTACTGAAATCTATCCCCAAATTCAGACCGTATACAGCTAGTGAAATAATACCAGGAATAATCACCAGCGCCGATATAAGAAAGAACCAAAACCTTTTTCCTACAACGTCCATTTTTCTACACTCCATAAGCACCAGGTTTGGCAATCACGCGCGCAACCGAGCGCAAAAATGAACGGGTAACCACAATCGCAGAAAACATACTCAGAGCAACACCGATAAACAAGACCAAGGCAAAGCCCCTTACCATAAAAGCCCCGAGCGTGCCACCGAACCAGTAGAGTATAAAACAGGCTATAAAAGTTGTAATATTGCTGTCCCGTATAGCAGTCCAGGCACGGTTGAAACCTGTCTCCACCGCTGCAGTTAAAGTCCGCCCTGCCCTTAACTCTTCCTTCATCCGCTCAAAGATAAGCACATTGGCATCGACAGCCATGCCCAGCGACACAATAAAAGCCGCTATCCCGGGCAAAGTCATCGTCACCGGTAACAGTTTAAAGACCGTCAATAGCAAAACGATATATATTACTAAAGCACAGGTGGCAAGGACACCAGGTAGGCGATAGTATACAATCATAAACAGCACAACAAGAATTGCGCCTGCAATCCCGGCAATCAGGCTCTTTTTTAGAGAGTCAGCACCCAGAGTGGCATCAACACGCTGCTCCTGAATAATCTTCAGCGGCACGTCTAAAGCACCGGAATTGAGTTGAATAGCCAATCTCCTCGCTTCTTCGATATTCAACCCTGTGATCACACCTCGCTCTTTTATGACAGCCTGAACGGTGGGCCATGAGATGGGTTCCCCATCGAGATAGATACCGAGAGGTTTATGAAGATTGCGCTCTGTAATCTTTTCGAAAAGGATAGCACCCTCCTCGGTCCATTCAAAAGCCACTTCCGGTTCGTTGGTCTGTGGGTTCAACACAACTTTAGCATTTGGCTTCAAGTACTTGCCGGTGAGTTCTTTCTCAACCCCGTCGCTACCTGTAGCTTTGGCTACCGCCGTCCATTTCGGTTTCCCCTCTTCATCAAATACCAGCCGCCCAGTAGCATCTAACTCCATTTCCCTGAAATCAAGCTGCGCTGTTTGCCCAATGAGTTTAATAGCTTCATCAACGTCCTTCACCCCGGGAAGTTGCACCAGGATCCTATTATGTCCCTGACGCTGGATTATGGGCTCGGTAACACCGTAAGCATTAACACGCCTTTCGATCTTGCCCAACACCCCTTCCATAGCATCATCATCGCTCTGCGATGGGTCTTTCTGCGATAAGTCAGCTTCGTAGACTAAATGGCTACCGCCCTTGAGGTCCAATCCGAGGACCAGACCATGCCTCCCCAGCCTTTCGCTGTCCAACGGGAATAACACCCACAGTCCAAAGGCAAAAAGGGCTAAAATAAATAACAGAACGGAGATATTGCCACGAGTCATTTCTTCTCCTTAACGACTTTGCTGGTTTGCCAATATTCAGCTTTACCACAGCGTGCTATCAACAAGCCGCACCACATTGCCGTGTCCCTAGATGTTTGCGAACAAACTCTATGGCTTCTTCCTTGGTAATCACTTCGCCATTTACTTGCGCCTCACGCACCTCATTCAAAAGCTCACCAATAAGACGTCCCGGCTTCAATCCAAAAATATCCATCAAATCGTGCCCGTCAATCAATTTAACCGGTAAGATAACGCTTTTTTGTTTCTGGTGCTCAGCCAATATATAGCTGATTAATTGATTGTGTCGCTTCCATTCATTTATGTCAATGCTGGACCCCCTTGTAGCTAAAAAATCAGCTAAAGCCAGGAAAAGAACATCAATGCCAGCCCCTTCGGTATCTCTGAAAAAGCGATAAATAGCCCGGCTTGTAGGCAAATCTCCATTTGTCATCTGGGCAGGGCGCAGATGATGATAGACCAGATTTTCCACCAGCCGCGTCTCGCGATTGCTAAAGCGCAACCGTTCCATCACTGTAACCGCCATAGCAGCACCCTGCTTTGCATGACCCAAAAATCGTATTCTTCCCGTATCATCAATTGTCTTTGTTGCCGGCTTAGCCAAATCATGCAATAGCCCACCGAGTTTCAAGAGCAATCGACGGGTACTACCATGAGCCACCTCTTCATCAAAATGCTTCCTCAGTTCGTCCGACCAAGGTGTCACACTCAACAGCTCGTCATTACCGTATTTCCACGAACTATCACGAAGCAAAAACTCAATTGCCGCCACAGTCTCTATTGAATGTTCAAAAACGTCCCAGTAATGTTCCTTTGGCTGCCCTACGCCTTTCATGCGCTCAAGTTCAGGGATAATCCGGGTAAGCAGACCGAGTCCGTCCGCATACTTCAGCAAATCAGCACTGCCAGGGAAAGCAAGCATCCGCACCAGCTCTTCTCTGACCCGCTCGCCCGGTACTGAAGCGACTAGCTCGCAGTTCTGACGAATTAAATCTTCAGTATCGGGCTCAATCACAAATTGGAGTTCTCGCGCCAGCCTTAACGCACGAAGCAGCCGGGCGGCATCTTTTTGAAATGCATCTCGTCCTACCGCCCGTATTATTTTAGCCCTCAAGTCTTTCTCGCCTGAAAAAGGGTCAATGATCCTCGCTACGCCAGACGAGACAAACTGCTGCAATTCTACCGCCATAGCATTTACGGTGAAATCCCGTCTTGCTAGGTCACCTTCGATATTACCAGAGAAATGCGTGAAATCTAAATGCCATTGTCTTTCACCGTTTTTGACCATAACCCTGAACACTCTGTTGACGCTATCCAGTAAAATAGACTTTCCACCCACCTCAATAGCTACACTGCCGGCAATATCTTGGGGGTCACACCCAACCCCAACATCGATATCGGTAGTCTCCTTTCCCAGCAGCAAGTCCCGAACAAATCCACCAACAAGGTACGCCGGGCAATTCCGCTGTGATGCAGCGATCGAAACGCTCTTTAACAGACTGAGAGGACCTTCACCAACAACAGACATGTCAACAAATTATATCCCGAGCTAGGCTTACTGTAAAGACAATGCACCCATGAAGAAGCATGTTTCTCTAATGTGCCACCCAATTAGCTCTTCACCTGACTGAACACGGATGGTATAATAAGAAATCACCACAGATTTTCCGTGAAGGAGTGCAATGAAGCAGGACGCAAAATACATTGTTTGGTTTGATGAAGTAGACAAAAATGATATCCCCCTTGTAGGGGGCAAAGGGGCAAATCTAGGAGAAATGACACATGCCCAAATTCCGGTGCCTCCGGGTTTTATAGTTACATCTGAAGCCTACTTTAAATTCTTGAAGACAAGCAGGTTAGCAGCAGACATTGAGCAACTCCTCAGAAATCTTGATGTGAATGATAGCAAGAAGTTGCAAGAGGTCTCCAACCTTATCAAAAGCAAATTTGCTGCGCAGTCTATGCCAGCTGACCTAGTCAGCCAGATCAAAGAGGCCTACCGGAAACTGGGAGGAGGATTGGTAGCGGTCCGTTCCTCAGCAACGGCTGAGGATCTGCCCGAAGCTTCATTCGCCGGGCAACAACGTACCTTCCTGAATGTAAAAGGCGAGGATGCAGTGGTAACTGCAGTACTGGGTTGCTGGGGTTCTCTATTCGAATCCAGGGCTATATTTTACAGAGAGCAGCAAGGCTTCAACCATTTCAAAGTGGGTATAGCAGTCCCGGTACAAAAGATGGTGCAATCTGAAACCTCAGGTGTTATGTTTACTACAGAACCGGTAGCCAATGACGACACAAAAATCCTTATAGAAGCGATTTATGGACTAGGAGAAGCTATTGTCTCGGGAGATGTCACTCCTGACCTTTACTTGGTGGACAAAAACAGGTGGGAAATCGTTGACAAAAAAGTAAAGCGTCAAGAATGGCAGCTGGTAAGAAACACTCAAACACCACCAACGTCACCCGAGCAGCTTGAGTTTACTGTTAAAGTTCCAGTACCTGCACCCAAACAAAACAAGCAGAAATTGTCCGATGACGAAATCATCACCCTGGCTAAAATAGGCAAGACTATCGAGGATCATTACAAGCTCCCGCAAGACATCGAGTGGGCAAAAGAGGATGGACACCTGTTCATTCTCCAGACACGCCCCATAACCACGCTGAAACCACGGAAGGAAGCAGCAAGACCCACAATCGAAGCCAAACCAATATTGACCGGCTTGTCAGCCAGCCCTGGCATAGCCGTTGGTCCGGCAAGAATTGTCCCAGATGCTTCACAGATAGACAGGGTCCAACACGGAGATATCCTGGTAGCCGAAATGACGACACCTGATTTTGTACCGGCAATGAAACGCGCTGCAGCGATAGTTACCGATCGCGGAGGCAGAACCGCACATGCTGCTATAGTGAGCCGTGAACTCGGAATACCCTGCGTGGTTGGCACCGAAACAGCGACCAAGACCCTTATCGATGGGCAGGAAATTACGGTCGATGGTTACGAAGGTAAGGTCTTTGCCGGCAAAGTAATCGAGCCAATAGCAGCGCCATCTGTAATCACGCAAGAACATGTAATAACTCGAACCAAAGTCTATGTAAATCTCGCCGAGCCTGAACTAGCCGAATCGGTCGCCAGACGGAATGTGGACGGTGTGGGGCTGCTCAGGGCTGAATTCATGATCGCTCAGATAGGCGCACATCCCAGGTATATGTTACACGAAGGCAAAGGTGAACAATTCACCGAAATGCTAGCCAGGGGTATAACAGCCTTCACAAAAGCATTTCACCCCCGACCTGTAGTATATAGAACTACAGACTTTAAAACTAACGAGTATAGAAACCTCCGTGGAGGAGAAAAATATGAGGAATTTGAAGAAAACCCTATGCTAGGTTACCGCGGCTGTTCTAGATATACACATGAAATCGAAGTCTTCAGGCTCGAAGTGGAAGCAATTAAGAAGGTTTGCCAGAGCTACGATAACCTGTACGTCATGATCCCATTTGTCCGCTTCGTGGATGAGATGGCACGGATAAGAAGATTTCTTGCAGCCGAGGGGCTGTACCAGTTTCCCAATTTCAAACTTTGGATGATGGTCGAGGTCCCTTCAAATGTATTCCTGATAGACCAGTTCATAGATGTCGGGATAGACGGCATCTCCATCGGCTCGAACGATTTGACTCAGCTTATTCTGGGCATAGATAGAGATAATCCCAAGCTAGCACCGGAATTCGATGAAAGAAATGAGGCAGTGCTTATCGCCTTAGAAAAGGTCATCAAAGCAACCTCCAGCAGAGGGGTCACCTCATCTATCTGTGGACAGGCACCCTCTGTATACCCCGAGCTTACGCAGAAACTGGTAAAATGGGGGATAACCTCAGTCTCAGTGAGCCCGGACATGATCGAAGAGACAAGGCGCATAATCGCAGCTGCTGAGGCAAAACTGGACCACTCCTGATAGCGTTACTCGGGACAACAAAAAAGACCGGAATTGATGACAGAGTTAAATATTCGGCAGCAAATAGAAGAGTCCGAGAGGCATCTCTCCCCCTTTGCAACACAAAGTAGATTTAGCCGCGGTAGACTCAGGTGGGAAGAACCATGCCCCATAAGGACGGCTTTTCAGCGAGACCGCGACCGTATTATATACTCCAATGCATTCCGACGCCTTAAACATAAGACCCAGGTATTCATCATGCCTTTAGGCGACCATTATGTTACACGCCTGACACATACCTTAGAGGTCTCCCAGATCGCCCGCACCATCGCCAGAGCCTTGAACCTTAACGAGGACTTGACAGAAGCCATTGCCCTGGGACACGATCTGGGACACACCCCCTTCGGCCATATCGGCGAACAAGTACTGAACGAACTTTGCCCGTTCGGCTTCAAGCACAACGAGCAAAGCTTGAGAGTAGTCGATCTCCTGGAGAGAGACGGACAAGGATTGAATCTGACTTGGGAAGTACGAGACGGGATCCTGAACCACTCAAAAGGTAATATTGAGATACTTGGGGAAGGATGGACAGAGGTGGGCACCCTCGAGGGCCAGGTAGTAAAAATCGCAGATGTGGTTGCTTATGTCAACCACGACATCACCGACGCTATCCGGGCAGGGGTCATCACCGAAAGCGACCTTCCTCCGTCCGTAATAAAAGTGTTGGGCGAAACCCTCTCCCAACGCATTAACACCCTGGTCACCGATATCATTAGCTATTCGTTAACCAAAATGACCCAACCCGGAATCCAAAAGCCGAGCATCGGTATGTCCACCACTATCCTCGAAGTGACCAATTGCCTTCGCGAATTCCTCTTCGAAAGAGTCTATAACTCAACCATCTCCGACGAGGAGGCAAAAAGAGCACGCAGGACTATCCAGCTCCTGTTTTCCTATTTTCTAAAACACGAGAACCAGCTACCAAAAGAATATAAAATGCAGGGCGACCCTGCCGAGAGAAGAGTGACTGACTACATCGCCGGCATGACAGACCAATACGCTCTCCATATCGCAGAAGCAATCTCCAGCTGTTGAATTTATTGTGGATATTATGTAAAATAGTTCCTAGGACTAGGGTATGAGTGTTATTGACGAAATAAAACAAAGACTAGATATTGTCCAGATTGTATCTGCATATGTAGCTTTGCAGAAATCAGGGAGGAACTATCGTGCGCTATGTCCCTTCCACACTGAAAAAAACCCTTCTTTCTTCGTATTCCCGGACAGACAGAGCTGGCACTGCTTCGGAAGCTGTAATACAGGTGGCGATATCTTCTCTTTCATAATGAGGAGAGAAGGGGTCGATTTTAGCCAGGCACTTAAGCTCCTTGCTGATAAAGCAGGCATCAACCTGACTGTGCCATCCAGCTACAGCAGGCAAGACGTAAGAGAAGAGGAAAAAATCCTCAAGATCAACGAAGCTGCCGCTAATTATTACCACAACCTGCTATTGAATACCGGTGCAGGAGAAACAGCGAGACGCTACCTTACACAAAGGGGGCTGTCGATCGAGAGCATCAAAAACTTCCAGCTAGGCTTTGCCCCCGAAGGGTGGGAAACATTAAAAAATCACCTGATAGAAACAGGCTACAATGAAACCGACCTGCTGCTCGCAGGTTTACTTGTCGAACAAGAAAACAAACACACTTATGACAGATTCCGCAACCGTCTCATTTTCCCGATACGGGATGCCGGTGGTAAGTTAGTTGGCTTTGGCGCCAGAGCATTGGATGATTCCCCACCTAAATATCTCAATTCGCCACAAACCGCAGTCTTTGACAAAAGTAGCATTCTTTATGGCATCGATCAAGCAAAGAATGCAATCCGCCACAGCGATCAAGCCATCATTGTAGAAGGCTACATGGATGTAATAATAGCCCACCAGTATGGATGGCAAAACGTAGTCGCCTCTATGGGTACCTCTATTACCGAGAAACAACTACTCACACTCAAAAACCTGACTCGAAACCTGGTCTTCGCCCTAGATGCAGATACAGCCGGAACAGAAGCTATCTTTAGAGGCGGGGAACTGGTGGACAAAGTAATTCCCTTCTTGCCATCAATTTATGGCTGGGTCAAGTATGAAGACGCATACAAAGCAGAAGTGAAAGCTATGCTGCTTCCCCAAGACAAAGACCCTGACGAGGTGATAAAAGAAGACCCAGACCTATGGCATCAGCTGATAGAAAGCGCGAGACCAATCATTGAATTCATCATTGACGCTATCGTTACCAAAGTCAACCTTGAAAGTGCCACAGAAAAGTCACTGGCGGTGGAAAAACTCACGCCGTTACTCTTGGAAATAAAAGACCCCGTAAGGCACGCTCACTACGTAGAAAGGCTTGCTCACCATTTGAAAATCGACCCACGTGTCCTGGAAGACACGATAAGAAAAACAAGAACACTACGAAAGGCACCAACTAAAGCGGCAGCAACAGGGCAGATAGCTGTAGTCCCGCCTCTTTCCAGCCCTGTCGAGCAGTACTGCTTAGCGTTGCTATTCCAATATCCCGAACTCCAAACAGAAACCACTGAGCTTTCACCTGAATGCTTCGAACAAAGTGAAAACAGAGAGCTTTTCCTTAGATGGCAACGAGGCACTGAGCTTGCCGACCTCAAAAAAGAACTTGACGCTCCCCTTCGAGAATATATGGAAGGTCTTCTGTCCAAGGAGATACCAGACATCATCCATCAGAGCGAAGCCCTACGGCGTAGCGTTCTCCAAGACTGCATCATCCGCCTTCACGAAAAAAGACTAAGAAACCTGGAGATAAAAAAACAGGAGCTGCTGGCTGCAGAGGCTGAGACCGGTGGCATAACCGCACAACTAACGAGACTCGAAGAGCAAGGGGTAGAAATTAGCAAACAACTAAAAGAAATCTTCAAGAGACAAAGCTACTTACGACAGCAACTGACCGGAAGGAGCAGTGTATGACAAAGTTGAGCCGCGAAGAAGAACTACTATCGTTCTTCCCCTCCAGGGGCAATAGAGACGAAAATTCTGCCAGCACCCGAAAACCCACCACAGACAGGGCTCCTGAGTTGGACAACAACGAACAGGATCTTGTAAGCAGAGTCGATTCTGCAACGCAGATCCCGTGGGGAGCAGAAGAGGTTAATGAAGAGCCCGATAGCGAGTGGATAGCTAGACTGGAAAAGGAAGATAAGACCCTTTTAGATACCGAAGTAGAACATGTCGAGCACGAAGCAATCGATGACCCGGTCCGAATGTACCTGCATGAAATCGGCAAGGTTGCCTTGCTCACTGCAGAAGATGAAAAGGTGCTAGCCAGCAAAATTGAGGAGGCTAAATATCTAGAAAAAATTGAGCAGCTTTATCTTCAACAGCACCAGGAATATCCTTCGCCTGCTGATATGGTAATCTATCTGTTACGCCACTTACTGGCAGCGCAGCCAGTAGTAAATGCACTGGCTAAACAGCTGGGCATAAAGCGTCACGACAGCTTCGCAAAGAGCCTTACCGACCCAAAGCTCCGAGCAGCTATTGATGGAGTGATAGACCCGGTCATTGTTGAAAGCATTGCCACAAAGCTCAGCAAAGATAAAGCAGAAGTTGAACAAAGCCTTATAGATTTTTCAATAGATAGCAGGCTCCTGCCTCCGCAGGTGCTGGAACTTCTGGCTAATAAGACCTCTTGGGGGCAACTGAAGGCTTTGGTCGCAGAACCTGTTGACACCGAATTCTACTCTAACCTTCAGTCCTTGAATTATGAACTTAAACATCACTTTGACCGTACTAAAAGGGAAGCAAGAAGGGCAGAAAGACACCTCACCGAAGCAAACCTGCGTCTCGTGGTCAGTGTGGCGAAGAAATATGTCGGTCATGGAATGCCTCTCCTGGATCTGATACAGGAGGGGAATATAGGACTGGTCAGGGCTGTGGAAAAATTCGAATATAGAAAAGGCTATAAATTCAGTACCTATGCTACCTGGTGGATCAGACAGGCTATCACACGCGCCATAGCCGACCAGGCACGAACCATCCGTATCCCGGTTCACATGGTGGAAACGATAAACAGGCTGCTAAAAGTAAACAGGCGCCTTGCTCAGGAATTTGGGCGCGAGCCCAGCTACGAAGAAATCGGTAAGGGAATGGAAATATCTTCGGAAAGAGTAAGAGAGATTATGAAGTTGTCCCAAATGCCGATATCTCTGGAAATGCCGATAGGTGAGGATGAAGACAGTCACCTCGGCGACTTCATCGAGGATCGTGCTACCTTACCACCAGCCGATGCTGCATCACAAGAACTGTTAAAAGCACAACTGAATAAGATCCTCTCTGAGCTTACTGAAAGGGAAAGAAGGGTTATCGCCCTGAGATTCGGGCTCGAGGACGGGCGCGCTCGAACTCTGGAAGAGGTGGGCAAAGAATTCAATGTCACCCGTGAACGAATCCGTCAGATAGAGGCAAAGGCTTTGCGTAAATTGCGCCATCCCACGCGCAGCCGTAGGCTGAAGGATTATCTAGAGTAAACTAGCTTAATTTTTCAGGGAGACACGATATGAGCTTATTAAGAGGTTTAGTCGTAGCTTTAGGTTTAATCGGGATACTTGTCCTCATTATCTTACTGGCTGGGTACTATCTCTACTCGCTGACACCGCAGATCCAGACAAAAGTAACACCCATCCTCCCGGACGAAAAGGCAGCATTAAGCTTCGAAGAGAAAATCGCTTCCTTCGAGATTGAAATTGAGGATGCGGTCAGCGCCGGGCAAAAGAAAGAAGTTAACCTACAGGTCACAGAAAAGGAGATAAACGCGAAGATAAGCAAAGAGCTAGCTAAAGCTAAATCAACAGGCAAACCACTCATCGAAAAGATGATAGTCAACCTGCGTAACAGTAATGATGGCGAATTCCTTATTTATGCCGAGCTGGAAGTACCGGGGATTAACGCTAAAACAGGCTTGATCGGACGAGTAGCAATAGTAAATGATAAACCCAGAGTAGTGGTTAGCGACCTAGACCTCGGTAAACTCCCGTTGCCTGAGTCATTAAACAATACAATAGAACAACTATTGAACTTCGTAGTCGATATTAAGCTAGCTGACTTACCACTGACGGTAACCAGTGTCGAGATCAAAAACCGTCAAATAACCATAACAGGATTGACCAAGACCGTTAAGTAACTAGCTACTTTACTACTTCGGAATGCCGAGGGTCCCGTAAGGCATTTTGCCTTTTGCTGCCATCATGGTCAACTTCCGCGCCTGATAGTACTGATTAAGGAGTTGATTGACATCGCGAGGAGTTGTCCCGCTGCCTTGGGCAATACGGCGACGTCTACTGCCGTTTATTATATCTGGATTACGTCGTTCCTCGGGTGTCATTGAAAGAATAATGGCTTCGAATCTTCGCATCTGGTCCTCTTCGTCGCCTCGAAGGACTTTGGAGGATATATTTGAGAAACCGGGTAACAACTCGGCAATCTGTGCTATCGTCCCCATCTTTTTCAGCTGGCGTAGTTGCCAGAGCAAATCCTCGAGATCGAATTTTGCAGCCCGTAGCTTTTTTTCTGCCTGCCGCAATTGCTCGCCGGCAAGCAATTTCTCAGCTTTTTCAATCAGAGTTAGTACGTCACCCATGCCCAAGATACGGGACGCCAGACGGTCGGGGTGAAATATCTCTATGGCGTCGGCTCTCTCACCGGTACCTATGAATTTAATTGGCAACCCGGTAATGAACTTGATGGAAAGCGCTGCGCCACCACGAGCATCACCGTCCATTTTTGTTAGTACCAGTCCAGTTAGTCCCAGCCGTCTATTGAACTCCTCAGCAATATTGAGCGCGTCCTGACCACTCATAGCATCAACCACCAATAAGACCTCCGAAGGTTGAAGCTCCGCCTTGAGCTGGACTAATTCCAACATCATAACATCATCAATGTGAAGACGTCCTTGAGTATCAATGACCACCCAGTTAGCACCTATCTGCTCAGCCGATCTTAGTGCTTGCTTACATATAGCTGGAACCGCCGCTTGACTATTATCAGCATGAACCGGGATGCCAAGTTGCCTACCGAGCAGCAATAATTGTTCGATAGCAGCAGGACGGCGGATATCTGCAGCCACTAGAAGAGGACGTTGCCCGGAGTTCTTAAGGTGCAAGGCTATTTTGGCTGCCGTGGTAGTCTTTCCACATCCCTGCAACCCCACAAGCATTATTATAGAAGGCGGTCGCCTGCTCGCTACCAGATGACTGGGTGCCCCTCCTAAAATATTAGTAAGCTCCTCATTAACAATCTTCACAATTTGTTGAACCGGGGTTAAACTGTCCAGTACATTAACACCCAGGGCTCGTTCTCTGACCTTTGACAAAAAGTCTTTGACCACTCTGAAGTTAACATCTGCTTCCAATAGAGCCAGACGTATTTGCCTCAGCGCCTCGTCTATATCCTTCTCGCTCAGCTTTCCTTTACTGCCAAGGCTCTTAAAGACCTGAAAAAACTTTTGGGTCAGAAAATCAAACATGGCAAATCACTACGATTCTACACAGAGCCAGCAGCTCAGTCAATCTGACCACGCCAGAAATAGTCACACTGAACCATCATGGATATATTTGACTTGGTTTCCTGTTGGAGCTAACATTTATGCTTGCAGCACAAATTTTTACTGCGCACATTGGGGCACAATCAACTGCCGCAGGAAACGAATGTGAGCATCAACAACAACATTTACGAAATCAGATGGCACGGTCGCGGTGGGCAAGGCGTCGTCACAGCAGCAAAAATTGTAGCTTATGCAGCTTTTCTGGACGGATATAGAGGTGTGACATCAGCACCATTCTTTGGTGCCGAAAGGCGAGGCATTCCAGTAAGTGCTCTGACCAGGATTTCGTTTGAGCCTGTACTTATCGTATCCCAAGTAGAGTCCCCGGACACTGTGGTAATCTTGGACCAGACTCTCCTCAAATATAATGAGGTTCTCAGCGGGCTGAGAGAGAAAAGTTGGGTCATAGTAAATTCGATACGACATCCAGCTGAATTGAATCTGCCAAGCAGCTATAATGTGGCAACCGTGGATGCCACAGGAATATCTAAGGAATTGGGTTTGGTTGTCAGCGGGATTCCTATTGTCAACACCGCTATTGTCGGAGCGCTCGCTCATGCTACCCGAATAGTGAGTCTGCAAAGCTTGGAAAAGGCAATTAGAGAAAAATTTGCAAACGATACCTCAGAGCTTAACATCTCAGCCCTTATTAAGACCTATCAGTCCACAGTCACATTTACAAAATGCTAAGACGGAACACAATATCAGCTATGCAGACTAGAAATTGTGGTCATCTTTGTGGAGAATCATCGCCTGCTATCGGCGAAGCTGGGAAAACAGGTGAATGGCGCACCGAAACTCCATCCATCGACCACAATAAATGCATCCCATCAAAGCGCAGCAAAGCATCCTGCTTTATTTGCTGGCTGTACTGCCCGGAAGCAGTTATTAAAAAGTCGGTCCCGATTGAAATAAACCTGGAATACTGCAAAGGATGCGGTATATGCGCACAAGTATGCCCAACACAAGCCATAACCATGACATGACTATTACAGGACAAAAGGAGCAGACTAGTGACAACACAGAATAGCGAAACCAACGTAAGGCTACTGGATGGAAATTACACTGCTGCCGAAGGAGCAAAATTATGCCGCGTCCAGGTTATAGCTGCTTACCCAATCACTCCTCAGACACCACTTACAGAGCGCCTTTCCGAGTTTGTCGAAAGCGGAGAGCTAAAGGCAGAGTACATTGCTGTAGAGAGTGAGCATAGCGCACTGGCTGTTTGTGCTTCTGCCTCCATGGCTGGTGCCAGGGTTTTCACTGCTACTAGCTCGCACGGGCTCGCTTATATGCACGAAATGCTTCACTGGACTGCCGGAGCCCGTCTCCCAGTTGTTTTGGCATGTGTCAACCGAGCCATTGGCGCCCCATGGAATATACTTAACGACCAGCAGGACTCACTTTCACAGCGTGATACCGGCTGGATACAGCTATACGCTAGAAACAATCAGGAGGTGCTAGACTCCATCATCCAAGCATACAAGATCGCTGAAACGGTTTACATTCCTGTCATGGTCTGCTTTGATGGGTATCTGCTTTCCCATACCGAAATGCCTGTGGAAATCCCATCACAAAAGGACGCAGATAGATTCTTACCACCTTACAGACCGCATACAGTTCTAGACCCCGCAGATCCCAAAAACTACAACCTGGTCACACTTGCGGACCCGCGACCAAATGCCATGGGAGTACTATGCCATGGCTACATGGAACTGCGATATCTGCTTCAGGAATCATTGCAAAATGCAGCACATACAATAGTGGAGGTAGGACAAAAATTCGGCGAGATATTCGGCAGAGACTATGCCAATCCAGTTTGGGAAGATAACATCGAGGATGCCGATATCGTCATCACTGCTATGGGCAGCTTGGCTATGGAAGCTAAAGTGGCCGCAGCAATGCTGCGCCAAGACGGTTACAAGGCAGGTGTGCTCGGGCTGAGGGTTTTCAGACCTTTTCCGAAAACCGCCGTTATCAAGGCACTCAAAAACTCCCGCCTTGCCGTTATCCTCGATAAAAGCGTTAGCTACGGTAACGAAGGCATCATCTCATCAGAAATCAAATCGGCACTTTACGGAAATAATACCCACACAGCGATAAGAAACTTTATCGTTGGACTGGGCGGGCGAGACGTTAAAGCCAGAGAAATAGCAGAAGCAGTTAAAAGGTCGGTAGACTCACTCAAATCCAACATCCTCAATCTAGAACATCCAGAATGGATTTGTTACATCTAAAGGAGCTTTTCGATCAACGCATTGAGTCTGACAGAAAAAGAATACGTATTGCCTGGTACTAGAGCTTGCCCGGGTTGCGCTCTTTCCCTTGCTTATCGCCATATATTAAAAGCTCTCGAGGGACAAGTAATCGTAACAGTTCCAGCAAGCTGCCTCACTGTCCTGCATGGAATGTACCCTATTACACCGGTGAATGTTCCCTGTGTGAACACACCCTTTGCCTCCACTGCTGCATCAGCCACTGGCATACTTGCCGGGCTGAGGGCAACTGGTAAAACAGGACTGACCGTACTCGCTATAGCCGGCGATGGGGGGACACATGACATCGGAATTCAATCACTCAGCGGTGCTGCAGAAAGGAACGAGGACTTTATCTATATCTGTTATGACAACGAAGGTTATATGAACACGGGCAATCAAAGGTCAGGCTCAACTCCAACTGGGGCTATCACAGGGACTACGCCTATACTAGGCAAGCAACAGAAACCTAAGGACATAGCCTCAATAATGGAGGCACATGCCATACCCTATGTCGCCACAGCCAATGCTTCCTTCCCGCTAGACCTCTACGAGAAGGTGAAGAAAGCTAAGTCAATAAAGGGTACAAAGTTTATACATGTCTTCACCCCCTGCCCTCCAGGCTGGCAATTCCCGCAAAGTCACACAATCAAAATCGGTCAACTTGCAGTGGAAACGGGGATATCTGTCCTCTACGAAGTTGAAAATGGTCGTTTCCGCCTTACGGCTGCCACCAAATCTATTGCACAAAGAGGCAACCTGAGACCAGTGCTGGATTACATTGCTATGCAAGGACGATTTAAAAAAATGACTCAGACACAGATCGATCTTCTCCAAGAATGGGTAGATGCTCGGTGGAAATCCTACCTTCGGCGAGCTACAACTGGTTAAAGACTACATGGATTTAACGCCAGCTATAGCAGTCCAGATGCGACAATAGTATAATAATCATTGACCACCTCAATGCAAAAAGAGATTTCAGCTAAGCTGTCACTGTTCCCGATAACGAAAGAGGTCAACAGCCAAGACCATCTGTGTATAGGCGGCTGTGACTGTGTTGATCTTGCTAAAGAATTTGGAACGCCTCTTTACATCTTTGACGAAATTACCATCAGAACCAAATGCCAGGAATTCCGCAAGGAGTTTACTAGCCGCTACCCCAGCACACTGGTAGCCTATGCATCTAAAGCGTTCCTAAATCCAGCACTAGCCATGATCATCAAGGAGGAGAGTCTGGGGCTCGACGTGGTCTCTGGCGGTGAACTAAGCATAGCACAATCTATAGACTTCCCAAAAGACAGGATATACTTCCATGGCAACAACAAGACTGTTGAAGAACTGAAACAAGCTTTAACATGGGGGCTTGGGCAGATAGTCGTAGACAACTTCAACGAACTGGAGCTACTTAATGTACTAGCAGACAAGGTAGGCATCAAGCAAAACATTTTACTTCGACTCACTCCGGATATAGACCCACACACCCACCAATACACAACCACCGGAGTACTCGATAGCAAATTCGGCTTTCCATTGACCAACGGGCAGGCTGAAGGGGCTGTAACAAGAGCGCTATCCGCTCCTAATCTCGCTCTCAGAGGGTTCCACTTCCATCTTGGCTCACCGATTACAGATACTTCTCCATACCAGATGGCTGTGGATATCGTGCTGAACTTTGCCAGAGCGATGAACAAAAAATACGGAATTCCGCTCCACGAGTTTAGCCCGGGGGGTGGCTTCGGCGTTAGATATACTACGGACGCTCATATACCAGCAATAGCAGAGTACGCTGAGGCAATAACCTCAAAACTTAGTAGCCTCATAAGTGAACTGGGACTAGGCTGTCCCAAACTGATCATAGAGCCGGGAAGAGCCATTGTGGGGCAAGCAGGAGTAGCCTTATACACAGTTGGTGCAATCAAGGAAATCACAGGCGTACGTACTTACGTCTGCGTTGATGGTGGCATGGGAGACAACATCCGACCAGCCCTCTATGGTGCACGATACGAAGCTCTGGTGGCAAACAAACTGCAAGAAAAGGAAAGCGCTAGAGTAACTATTGCCGGCAGATACTGTGAATCAGGCGATATCCTGGCTAAAGACCTGATGTTACCCCCTGTCTATCCCGGAGATATTATTGCGATACCGGTTAGCGGTGCTTACTCCATTCCTATGTCAAGCAACTACAACCTGGTACCGAGACCAGCAATCGTAATGGTCAAAGATGGCAAAGCCCGCCTTATCCGCAGACGCGAAACCTATCGCGACTTAACAGGGCTGGATTTGATTTAATGTCCAGGGTGCAAAATGTGGCAGACCATCGGTCAACATAAAACGCTGGAACTACTCGAACGCAGTATCAAAAACAATGAGTTGGCACATGCCTATCTAATAGCAGGCCCTCCCCACGTAGGCAAGATGACTCTCGCCCTTGAGTTAACCCAAGCAATAAACTGCGAAGGAGACCAGCCACCCTGCAAGGAATGCCAGCCATGCCATAAGGTTGCTAATAGAAAACACGCCGATGTAATGATCATTAACGATACCGAAGGTAGTCCATCAGACTCAAAAACGAACTTAGAGATCGGTATAGATGAGATCAAAGCACTGCAGCATAGTGCCAGCCTGCCACCCTATGAGGGCAAATACAAAGTATTTATAATCAATAGGGCTGAAAATTTATCACACGAGGCTGCTAATCGCCTGCTTAAGACACTGGAAGAGCCCCCACCGCATGTCATCATCATCCTGGTCGCCTCTAATGACTTACTGGTATTACCCACCATAACCTCTCGATGCCAGCGACTGGAATTAAGACCCTTACCCCATGAACAGATCACCAAATTGCTTACTAGCTCCTATAAGGTCGATAACCAAAAAGCTAGACTCGTAGCTAGCTTATCACAAGGATGCCCCGGCTGGGCGATTAACGCCGTAATGGACAACGCCCTCCTGACGCAAAGGGCACAGTTTATTGAAGACATGCTAGCCCTACTCGAAACTACTTGGAATGAGCGTTTCGCTTATGCTGCTAAACTTGGAGATAATAAGAAGCTGGCTGAAGAAATACTGAAAAGCTGGTTATCTTGCTGGCGTGATATAATGTTAATTAAATATAACTGCAAAGAGAAGGTCGTCAATTCCGATTACCTGGAAGCCTTTGAGGGATTGTGTCAGAAGTTGACATCCAGAGAAGTGGAAAATTTCATAGACAGTTTGAACCAATCCTTAGGCTACATTACCACCAACGCCAACCTAAGACTGGTTCTGGAAGTCGCACTGCTTAATATGCCGAAAATTAGAAAAAACAGCGGAGGTTAACACAACCCCAACCCCGCTACACAGCAGACAATGTCAGAGATAGTTGGTGTTCGGTTTTACCAAGCAGGCAAAATATACTATTTCGATGCCTCCGGGGTACCTCTGGAGGTAGGTGACTACGTAGTGGTCGAGACAAATCACGGTAAAGCGCTTGGCAAAGTGGTCATTTCTCCGAGGCAAACCATTCTCAGTGAAATTTCGGAACCGTTGAAATCGATTATCCGTAAGGCAAATGCCCAAGATATAGCAACGGTAAAACGCCAAGAAGATGCAGCCAAAGAGGCGCTACAAGAATGTCGTGAATTAGCTAAGAAGTTACAAGTTCCCATTAAACCCATCTTAGCCCACTACGATTTTGACAAAACGCGCCTGACGATCTTTTTCACTGCCGAAAAAAGAGTCGATTTTCGCGAACTCGTCCGACAACTCAGCCACATGCTAAAAATCAAGGTAGAACTTAGACAGATAGGAGCTCGCGATGAAGCCAAACTTCTGGGTGGCTTGGGCAGATGTGGCCTGCCGCTGTGCTGCACCGCATTTCTTTGTGAGTTTACCCCTGTGTCTATCAAAATGGCAAAGGAGCAAAACATAGCACTTAACCCGATGAAAACTTCAGGGATGTGTGGTCGCCTCCTCTGCTGTTTGGGCTATGAGTATGAACAATATAGAGCTGTGAAAGACAAGCTGCCACCTATAGGTCAAGAGGTATCCACACCGCTAGGAAAAGCGAAGGTGACCGCCTGTAACCCCTTAAAAGAAACTGTGACATTAGAGCTGGACAGTGGTGCTGTTACAGAGCTACCCTTAAAGCAGATAACCTGGCATAAAACGCCTAAATAGCAGGATACGCATTCAAATGGGGCAGATATTTCCGCCACTCAGTGTGTGCACGCAAGTAATGATAGGGTACATAGAACCCATTATGTCGAGGTGGTTTCGGTTCCCGTAAAAGTGGCATCCCGGCTTCCAGCGGTGTGCGCCCGGCCTTACGGCGGTTACAAGGTATGCAGGCTGTAACCACATTTTCCCAGCTATGTTCCCCTCCCCGCCGCCTAGGGATAACGTGGTCTAATGTGAGTTCCTTACCCCCACGACCACAGTATTGACAAGTATATCCATCCCGACTAAAGACCTCCAGCTTAGTCAACCTCCGTGGTCGCTGGTGATGTCTGATAAGGTAAACAAGACGGATTACCGAAGGGATATCGAACTCACAATCCATAGAATGGAGACTGCCCCGCCCATTCTCCAGAACCTCGGCTTTGCCACGAAATAATAAATTTAAAGCTCTCCTCACTTTGCAAACATTTAGAGGCTCATAGTTCTGATTGAGTACCAGAACAGGTGAATTGACCAAGGTTCTTCCCCAAAGAATTTAAGCTATTTTAGCAGGAAAATTACACACCCTCAACTAAAGTCAGGAAATGCGACCACGCCTGGGATACTTTTGCTGAGACTTAGCCTCACGAGCTCGAGCGGCTCTTATATCACCGCGATAATCAGGCGCATTGATATTCAACACCAAACTAATGGTAGGGTCAACCATACGAGAACTAATGCGACTTTCAATTTCGTCCAGCGAAAGACAGGTGGTGATCACTGTAGCCAATTTTGCATTGTAACGGTAGCTAATGAGTTGATAAAGCTTCTCTTGGGCCCACGGAGTAGCTGACTGCTCGCCGAAGTCGTCCAAGATCAATGTTGGCGCTTTCTTGACCCTCTCAAATAGCTCATCGTAATGCACTCTGCTCTCAGGGCTAAAAGCAGAGCGTAAATGATCAAGCAGTTCAGGCACCATTATAAACAGGACTTGTCTCCCTTCTGCCCGCAGGTGATTGGCGATTGCTGCGGCTAGATGTGTTTTTCCGCATCCATTAACCCCCATTAACACAAGCCAGCCCTCTGGACATCTGGCAAAATTAATGGCACTGCGATATGCCTGCTCCAGACTCTGGCGCTCTTCAGGCTGCAAGTACAGTAACTTGTAGTTGAAGTTCTCAAAAGTCTTTTCTCTCAGCGATTCCAGTTGAAGCTCGCTGAATTCTTCCAGCACGGATGGCAACTTTTCTCGAACAACGCAGACGCGACTAAACTCTGCATCAGCCAAATGTCCTCTTAAATTATCGTCAAACTCTTCTATTGGTACAGATGTGGTAATCACCGTGGGCAAGCGAACATTAAATCTGTAATCTAAAAGTTGCTCCAGTTTCCCGCGCGCCCAGGGCGTGGCACCTGCCATATTCAAATCGTCCAATACCAACAGCGGGGACTTCTTAACACGCTCAAACAATTCATCGTGAGTGATCTCACTATTGGGACTAAAGGCATAACGGAGATGATCCAACAGGTCAGCCACACCTATATAGAACACCGGGTTACCACGGCTTATCTGGTGATTGGCAATCGCACAGGCAAGATGAGTCTTGCCACACCCACTCGGACCAACAAAAACAAGCCACCCCTCAGGCTTATCTGCAAAAGCAACAGCAGCTTCGTACGCAGCCTTGAATTGACGCTGTGCTTCCTCTTCATTTACACGACCTGCGGGCACCAAGCTATCAAAAGTGAGACGAGCTAAAACACCAAGATTGCTATACCTCCGTAGTTGTTCCACCCTCTCCCCTTTCAGCCCCTGACGGGTGCACTGACAGGGTACCACTCTACTAAAGTCAGGACGTCCTGACGCTGACAACGGGTACACAAAGCCTGCGCCCTTACATAAAGGACAACCTGCCTTGACCAAGCCTTCCTCAGCAGGTTCAACGTTTAACGAGGTGTCCGTACCTGCCTCTGACATATTTTTCGCGGTCAGTCCTTTTCTCAGGATATCGCCCAATCTTTCCATCGTCTTTACCTTCTACTGCCCACCGCTCCAAAATGCGTGATATATATCTCCAATTCCGTTTGTTTAAAGCAACAGCCTCCCTGAAAGCGCTCTCAATCCAATCCCTGGGATAGAGTTTCTCAGCCTCACGAAGCTCGTCAGCAACCATGGGAGTAAGCAGACCTATGTTCTGCTCATAAAGCCTGAAAATATCTGCTAACTGAGCCCTCCCACCCTTCTCGCCATCCCCTGGCACCAAATGCACTTTCGCGACCTTTCCTAACCGAATACCATCCATCGCTCTCCTACCGGCAGCATCATTAACAAAATATAGCTCCTCGGTTCTGCCATCTACTTCCACCTTCATCAAAAGCAACACCTGACGCTCTACTGCCTTCTCCAATGCCCGTCTTAACTCGCTTTTACCCATGTCAGTATCACCATCTGTACCGGTCAAGAAAGTCAGATCAGAAGACAACTCTGTATAACTCACAAAGCGGTTATAACCTCGTCGACGACTTACCAGCCACAAAACATGCAATATCGTTTTCATCTCAGAAAGGTCATTTATCTCAGGCAAAACTGTAGCAAAAAACAGATTGGGCACAGGAGTGACGTCCGCCTGCGCTGGAAAACCTGAAAAGCCTTTTTCTGCCATTTCTGTACGCTCTACCTCTAAGTCGTACTTAATTCCACGCCCAGATCTTCAAATTTAGCCGTTTCACGAACAAAGCGAAGCTTGACTTCACCCACAGGACCATTCCGATGCTTTGCTATGATAATATCAGCTATACCCCGAGGATAAGGCTCTGTCTCGATGTCATGTTCTCGCTTCCACTCCTCTTCCTTGAAATAAGCATCATCCCGATAAATGAAAAGGACCACATCAGCATCCTGCTCGATGCTACCACTCTCTCTGAGATCAGCAAGCTGGGGTCTATGAGAAGCCCGTGCCTCCACAGCCCTGCTAAGCTGGGAAATAGCTAGAACCGGGGCATTTATCTCACGAGCCAAAGCTTTGAGCGAACGGGTAATCTCGCTGACCTCCTGAACGCGACTTTCGCTCCTTGTCTCCCCCTGCATCAACTGGAGATAGTCAACGATGATCAGGTCAATACCATGCTCGAAATGAAGCCTCCGTGCTTTACTTCTCATTTCCACTACCCGCAACTGAGGTGAATCATCGATATAAATGGGTGCCTCTGACAGAACCCCACTGGCCTCCATAATCCTTTTTTCCTCTTCTTCCGTATAAACCCCCAAACGAACCCTCTTAGAATCTACGCCAGCCTCACTGGCTAGGAGCCGTTGCACCACCGCCTGACGCGACATTTCAAGACTAAACAGGGCAACACAGGCTTTTTGATTTACAGCAGCATTCCGCGCAATATTAAGAGCTAAGCTGGTCTTACCCAAACTCGGTCTCGCTGCCAGAACAATCAAATCTGAACGCTGTAACCCGCCCAGAAAATCGTCGAGGGCAACAAAGTTGGTAAACACCCGCTCGACCCGTCCTGCAAGCACTGGCGCAGGACCGGCTTCCTCAAAATACTGGTCGAGAACCTGGCGAATAGGTACAAAATCTTGCCGACTCCGCTGCTGCCTCACCCTAAAAAGGACATCCTCCGCCCTGCTTAAAGCCATATCTGCATCTGCATCAGCTTCATAGCCAATAGCCGCAATTTGGCTTGCAGCACTGATGAGCCTTCGCATCACCGCCAGCCTAGATACAATCTGCGCGTAATACTCGACATGAAGGGAAGTTGGTACTATTGAGACCAGATAGCTCAAATAGGCAGCACCACCGACCACGTCTAACTTTCCCTTTTGCGCCAATTCGCGCGCCACAGTTATCTGGTTTATAGCTTCACTGCGCTGGTAAATGTTGAAGCAAGCCTCATATACCCACTGATTCTCAGGGACAAAAAAGTCCTCTGGTCTAAGAAAAGTAGCAACCTTAAATATGCTATCCCCGTCTATCAGTAAAGAACCAAGGACTGCCTTTTCAGCTTCTGGATCGTTTGGTGGCAGTTTTTCACTCACCATTGAGAACCTTCTCCGCCTCCACAGAGACCATGATTCTGACCTCAACCCCCCGAGTGAGATTGATCAGCACCTCATAGTTACCTATCTTATGCAGAGGCTCACTGAGCTTGACACATTTCTTGTCAATCTGGTGGTCTAACAGCTTGGAAAGCTCCTCAGCTATATCAGCACTGGTAATCGCACCGTGGAGGCGCCCCCTAGCACCAGCCCTGACCCTGAAATGCAATTCCTTCCCTTCCAGCAATTTGGCTACCTTGCGTAATTCTTCCTCCTCACGAGCCCACCGCTGCGCCCTTCCCTCCTTCACAGTTTCAAGTGCCTTCACAGCCCCGGGGCTTGCCAGTACTGCTAAGCCACGTGGAATAAGATAATTCCTTGCATAGCCATCCGCTACCTCCTTAACCTCACCTTTCTTCGCTTTGGGCGAGTCCTTTAAAAAGATAACCTTCATTTCGACATCTCCTTGGCTATAAGCTTGTCTTGCTCACAAAACCATCACATCAGCACACTGACCACCGAAAACAGCAAGCCACTGTTCTAAATCTAATAGCAGAGACGAGTTCTTTCCTTCGTGCCCCTTGACCCAATATTCCAAACCTTTTATTCTATTTTAAAATTTTTGTCCTCTGATTTCTATATCTCGTACAGACCACCCGAATTATGCCCCGATATTGACAAAGGCTCAAAAATGCAACATCGTGAAACCATTGCGCCTATGAAGAACGCCCGTAAAACTCGTCTTTTATCTTGGATAAAACTACCGGTTCGCACAGTATATCAACAATTGTCATAGCCATAGCTTTTGCTGCATCCAGCAGCCCTTTATTACCTTGCTCAGAGGCGGCAGCAATTGCAAAATCTGGTGAGTGTACCAGCACATCCGGAGTTGCGATAGCCACAGTAGGATGAATGGCTGGCACTGCTTGACTAACATTACCCATGTCAGTGCTGCCAATACCAAAGTGGCGTGAGAATGACTGCACACGGCGTCCCAAAGACTCTAGATTCTCTGCAAAAATCTGCGCTAAAGTAAGATTGTTTTTCATCGGTGCATAAACTATATCACTCCACTTATACTCCAACTGCGAATTTGTAGCCAGCGCAGCCGCCTTAAAACAATTCAATACCTTTACCTTCAATTCCTCTAAATAACTACTATCCAAAGCGCGTATCAAAAATGAGGCTGCAGAGCGCTCAGGGACCACATTGGCAGCCTCGCCACCGTGAGTGATGATGCCGTGAACCCTAGCATCACTCCTGATATGTTGCCGTAGTGAATTTATGGCATTGAACGACAGGACCATCGCCTCCAAGGCATTTATACCGCGTTCAGGATAAGCAGCGGCATGAGCTGCCTTACCAACGAACACAACATCAAGCCCAACACAAGCCAGTGCTTCAGTGATAACTACATCCCGTACCCCTGGGTGGACCATCATAGCTACATCTAAACCTTCAAAAACACCGGCATTCAACATCAACACCTTACCTCCGAACACCTCCTCCGCTGGTGTGCCTAAAACGACCACTGTACCCCCATAAGAGTCAATAATACGCCTGCTAGCCACTCCTGCGCCCGCTGCTGAGACACCTATTATATTATGCCCGCAGGCATGCCCCACCCCAGGCAGGGCATCGTATTCAGCAATTAGACCGATCACAGGTTTACCATGTCCATATGTTGCTTTGAATGCAGTGGGCAGATTGCAGATGCCCTTTTCCACACTAAAACCGTTCCTGCCCAAATAGCGGATTAACCATTCCGATGCTTTTCTTTCCTTAAAACCAATTTCAGGGTTAGAATGGATTTTGAGGCTAAGCTGGATAAGTCTACCACGCTGACTCTCTATATCAGCACACACCTGTGCTTTCAGAGCCTCTTTCGTCAAATCCTTTCCGTCCACCTTTTGCTTATACCTCAACCATTATACTCTAAGCACCTGGCAGGTTCTATAATCAAAGATCGAATAAAGCATGCAGTTGAAAGCCCTTCAGTTCTATCCACGCCATAGCCACCTGGGTAAACTCCGAGTAGCTAACATTACTCAGAACCCTAAAATAATAGCTACTAAAGTTAGACCTGCGTAATAGCGCTATTAGCTATAATTAGAAAGTACATCTACTTGACATTCAGAAATGTGCGAATTTATAATGAGCCACAAATATAATGAGGTAAACCAATACAAGTACAGTAATGCGTATAAATGTTGCCCAGCTACTCAAGGAACCAGTAGGTTCCAGCCGCAAATATGAAACAGACGAGAGCCCTGGCACAGATAATGTAGAATCCATAAAAGGCAAGCTCGCGCTGGTGCGCACTAACAGAGGTCTCATAGTCAGGGGGGAAATGACAGCCAGAGTAATCGGTGCCTGCAGTCGGTGTTTGAGACCTATGGTTCACCAGGTAGATTATGATTTTGAAGAGGAAGCCTTCCCTACAATAGATATATGCACAGGGCTGCCACTATCTGCTGAACCCGAGAGCGTCACTATAGATAATACCCACACGCTCGATTTGACCGAAATGTTGGTTCAGTATGCCCTTCTGACCATGCCGATCAAACCACTCTGCCGACCAGACTGCGCTGGGATCTGTCCTCAATGTGGCACCGACCTTAATTATTCCGCCTGTGAATGCCATTCTAAGCCCGTCGACGAGCGATGGTCAAAGCTGACCACCCTGAAAAAGGAGGAAAGTTACTGAAATGCCATTACCCAAACGCAAGTACCCCAAATCACGGCAGGGCAAGAGACGCAGCCACTTAGCTTTGAACGCTCCACCACTGGTCGATTGCCCCCAATGCCATACACCCAAATTGCCCCACCGGGTATGTCCCACTTGTGGGACATATGAAGGTAGAGAGGTGATTAAGATAGAGCGAAAGGGACGATCAACCAGCTAAGCAAGCTCAGCAAATGAGTGGTATTATGTCAAATTCCTACGGGAAAGAGCAGAATGGAAGCACAAGGAGGACGAAATGGCTGAACAAATAAAAACAGCTTATGTTTTTCCAGGACAGGAATCACACGCTGTGGGTATGGGGCTGGATCTTTATGTACACTATGCTTCAGCAAGAGAGGTGTTCGACGAGGTCGACAGAACACTGGGCTTCTCCCTTTCTCGCCTGTGTTTTGAAGGACCAGCTCAAGACCTCCGTCAGACTATCAATGCCCAACCAGCGGTCCTGACTACAAGCGTCGCCTGTCTCAGGGCAGCCCAAGAAGCCAGCAGCAACAGCCTGCCACAACCTACATTTGTAGCCGGACATGACATGGGTATCTACACTGCGCTGGTCGCCTGCGGAGCCTTGAGCCTCTCGGATGCAGTGCGATTGATACGCGAACGCGGGCGGCTGATGAATGAAGCAGGACAAAGAACACCCGGCGGGATGATATCCATGAGCGGTTTGGATATCGAGACATTCGAGGGCATTTGCTTTTCAACAGGTGCAGAAATCGCCTTTGTTGATGCTCCCGATCAAGTTGCCATCAGTGGTACAGAAGAAAGCCTGACCAAAGCTAGAAGACTAGCCCAGATAAAAGGGGCACGCAGAATAGTCCCACTGAAAGTCAGTGGTCCGTTCTACTCTTCTTTGATGGAAACAGCCCTGGAGAGATTGAGAAACGCTATTGCAGAGTACCAATTTAACAAACCTTCAATTCCCATAATAGCCAACGTCACCGCCCAGCCACTGGTCGACCTCGAGGCTATAAAAGAAGAACTGATAAGTCAAATCGTTCGTCCGGTCCAATGGCAACAAGCAGTAGAGAACATGATCGCTCGCGGTGTGACCACTTTTTTCGAGTTCGGACCCGGTGATACACTGACCAGACTGATCAAAAGGATCAGTCCAGGTGCACAAGCAGTCGCAGTAAACAGCGTCCAAACCGTTGGCGAAATAACAAAGTGGCGCAAAGGATAGTTGCAGACTATTTGTAACAGCCAGGCGAATATTCTCAACTTTATGTTCGCACTGAGTATTTTAGTAGTGCAGCGCACTCAGAAATGATAAAGGTTGCAATATCACGGACTCCTCTCTTGACTCTACCAGACTAAGAAGAGATGATGTCCCCAGGACCTCCCTTTCCCACCAGAAACAGTATCGCTTGCAGCTATTGTGGTAAGAGTTCTACACCGGTCTCGAGATCGCTCGGCCTGTGTCTGAACTGCATCCGCCACGAGTTTAAAGCGGTAAAAGCACTCATTCACCAGTCCCATCGAACCTCCCGCCTATCCTACAATCTACCACCTGAGCCACCGAAAGCAGAACATGGGCTTGCCTGTCATCTCTGTGTAAATGAATGTCGGCTTTCCGAAGGTCAGAAAAGTTACTGTGGCTTGCGCTCAAACGAAGGGAACAAACTTACCGGCGCCACAGCAAACAAGGGTAACCTGAGCTGGTACTACGACCCGCTCCCCACCAATTGTGTTGCTGACTGGGTTTGCCCGGGCGGCACCGGCTCAGGATATCCAGATCTTGCATACCGTCCCGGCCCTGAGTACGGCTACAAAAATCTGGCTGTTTTTTATCAAGCCTGCTCCTTCGATTGCCTCTTTTGTCAAAATTGGCACCACCGTCTGGCGGCTACCAAAGAAGCTCGAACCAGCCCTACCGAATTAGCCGCTGCCATCGATGACCACACAGCTTGCATTTGCTATTTCGGCGGTGACCCCACACCCCAGCTACCCCACGCCTTAAGCACCTCCCGGCTTGCTCGTAGCAAAAACAGGGGGCGCATTCTTCGCATCTGCTGGGAAACCAATGGCTCAATGCATCCTGCTTTACTCAAACGAGCCGTTTCGATATCATTACAGTCTGGTGGCTGTATAAAGTTCGACCTTAAAGCCTGGAATGAAAATGTCCATATCGCACTTTGTGGCCTATCTAATAAAAGGACATTAGAAAACTTTGCTATGGTGGCTGAATATATCAATCAACGACCAACACCACCGCTTCTCATCGCAAGCACTTTGCTCGTCCCCGGCTACATAGACGAGGAGGAAGTGAGTAATATTGCCAGGTTCATTGCTTCTCTCAATCCGAACATACCATACACCCTTTTGGCTTTCCGCCCTGATTTTTTAATGAATGACCTGCCGACCACCTCCCGGCAACAGGCTGACTGTTGCCTTAAAGCAGCTTTAGATGCTGGTCTACAACGTGTCCATGTAGGAAACATTCATTTATTGAAAAACGAGCAGCAAGTTGCCTAACCCGAGACGCAAAGCCAGAATCATCGCCCTGCAAGCCCTTTACGAGGGCGACTCATCTGGGCACAAACCAGAGAGTGTCATGGCGCGACTACTGGCAGAAAGACCGCTTCCCGAAGAATTAGCCGTTTTTGCCCACAATTTGGTCACCGGGGTTATCCAGCATAAAAGTAGTATTGATGACATTATTAAAAAGCTCGCCCCAACCTTCCCAATAAATCAGATAGCCACTATTGATAGGAACCTACTTCGCCTTGCTATTTTTGAAGTTTTGTTTGATAATAGAGTCCCGGTTAAGGTAGCCATTAATGAGGCAGTAGAACTGGCAAAAATGTTCGGCACCAGCAGCTCGCAAAAATTCATTAATGGCGTCTTGGGTACAGTGGTAACATGCTATCTTACGAAAAAAGAGGAGAGCCCCAGCAATAACGAGCACCGGAGTAACGAATGACTTCCATATTGAAAAGACTTAAGCAAATCATTGCCGAGCAACTCGGCGTGGACGAAGCATCGATAACATCATCGTCGTCTTTTGTTGAAGATTTAAACATCGAACCATCTGACCTAGCAGAACTTATTACAACAATTGAGCAAGAGTTCAGTACACCGAAGCGAAAACTGCAAATACAGGACGAGGACATCAAAAGGCTCGTTACAGTGCAAGATCTTGTGGATTGTCTTCATGACTATGGGATAGAAACCTAAGACCTACCACCTCTTTTTTCACCACCTACATAAAACATATCCTCGGTATGTTCCTCTTCATCACCATTTGTTAGAGACCGCAGTACTTTCTCCAGTACATCGTCCCATCGGTCACCCAGTGCCCTGGTATCTATCCTTATCTGGGTCTCGCCAACTCTCACTCCTGGACCAAAGTTACATTTTGTTTTTATCTTTCCACACTTGCTGTCGAACTGGACAACAATGTGCCTAGCCACAGTAAAAATAGACTTCGCTGAGGCTCTCACAGCAAGTTGCTTTACCCTCGCTATATACAGAAGATTCTTCACCGATTCCGGCATATTCCCGAATCTATCAATCAGTTCTCTCGCTATATCCAATACATCCCCTTCCTCCTTCGCGCTAGCCAGCTTACGATAGAAGTTCAATCTAGCACCCAAATCAGGAACATATTCCTCAGGAATATACGCCGAAAGTGGCAAATCGACTCGGAAAGTCGGGGGCTGCAGAACCGCCGACTTTTCACCGGCTATCCCACCCGTCTTCAGTTCCTCCACCACCTCAGCTAGCATGCGGCAGTACAAGTCAAAACCCACCGCAGCCACATAACCACTTTGCTCCACCCCCAGCAAGTTACCCGCCCCTCTAATCTCCAGATCTCGCATTGCAACAGTAAACCCAGCACCAAGCTCAGTAGCCTCAGCAATCGTCTTTAAACGCTTACGTGCTTCAGGAGTCAATTCCTTGCTTGCATCATAAAAGAAATATGCATAAGCATTGTTACATCCACGCCCGACACGTCCCCGCAATTGATAAAGCTGGGTCAAGCCCAGTGAATCTGCCTGGTCTACGATTAAAGTATTAACATTTGGCATGTCCAGACCAGACTCAATGATCGTCGTTGTCACCAAAACATCAGCCTTATGAGCAGCGAAATTAACCATGACTGCTTCAAGCTCATCTTCAGGCATCCGCCCATGAGCAACCAGAATCCTGCTTTCAGGAACAAGCGACCTCAGTTTTTGAGCAACAGGGTAAATATCGTAAATCCTGTTATGAACATAGAACACCTGCCCGCCCCTGTCTATCTCCCGCAGTATCGCTATACGGACAAGACCTTCATTATAAACACCTACATAGGTCCTTATTGGCAACCGTTCGTCGGGCGGAGTCTCGATAATACTCATGTCCCTGATACCAGTCAAAGCCATATGGAGAGTGCGGGGGATAGGAGTAGCACTAAGAGTCAGCACGTCTACTTCTTGCCTTAGTTTCTTAAAATATTCCTTGTGTACCACACCAAACCGCTGCTCCTCGTCTATGATTACCAGACCTAAGTCTTTGAACACCACGTCCTTCTGTAGCAAGCGATGTGTCCCGATACATATGTCAACAGCACCAGTTGCCAGACCGGCAATTACTCTTGCCTGTTCCCTCTCAGTACAAAAACGACTTAACATCTCAACCCTAACAGGAAAAGCTTGCAACCTCTCGCAAAAAGTATTGAAGTGCTGTTGTGCTAGTACAGTGGTCGGCACTAGCAAAACTACCTGTTTGCCATCCATAACTGCCTTGAAAGCAGCCCGCAACGCTACTTCGGTCTTACCATAACCGACATCTCCACAAACAAGCCGGTCCATGGGTCTTGGTTTCTCCATATCGCTCTTGACCGCGCTGACAGCCCCCACCTGGTCGGGTGTCTCAACATAAGGAAACGATGCTTCTAGCTCCTGCTGCCACAGTGTATCCCCGGAAAAAGCAAATCCTGGCGTCACTTCTCTCTTCGCATATAACTCCAGGAGCTCCCGCGCCATATTTAACATGGATTCTTTTACTCGTTGCTTGGTTCGTGACCACTCTTGTGTCCCCAACCTAGTGAGACTAGGTTCCCCCTCACCACCACCAATGTACCGACTGACACGCTCAGCTTGTTCCACAGGCACATAGAGCTTGTCATCAGCAGCATACTCCAGAACCATGTATTCCCGCTCTACATTATTGACGAGCATCCGCGTCAGACCAACAAATCTCCCTATGCCATGTTCCACATGCACAACATAATCGCCCGGAGCAAGCTCTGAGGTAAACCAGTGATAACGTACCGGGCGCTTCCTGAACACACGTAGTTGCTTGACGAAACCGAATATCTCACCGTCAGTAAACAATGCCAACTTTTCTCTCAATATCCACCCCGCATTAAGCGAGCCACGGACTAAAGTCACGGAGCCACGAGATGGTATTTGTGCTATCTCAGTTACAATGCTGGCTTCTATGCCCTCATCTTCAAGAAACTCCGCCAGCCGTTCTACCTGCTGACTGACAACAACCACCCGAGCATTCTCCTTTAACCTCCTCAACTCATTAGCCAACAGTTGTAACTTGCCACCGTAGCTTGGCATTGACACCAAAGGCAAAGACTCAATCATCTCGGCGTCACTCTTGTGCGCACTACCAATGCTCAGAAGCAAACGGCGTCTAGCCATTTTAATCTTGGCATCCAGCTCCTCCCAGAAAACACCCGCCGATGATCCGGCTCCTTTCTCTATTTCTTTCAGACGCGCTTCATCAGCAAGATCAACCAGCTTTTCGACCGTAGACCGGAGTTCATCAATTCCATCGATGATAAGCAACCCGTTTTCACCTATGTAGTCGAGCACATTCCCCGAACGCGACCCTTTCTCCGTAGCTGGCACTATCCTTACTGAAGTCACCTGCTTTACCGAGCACTGCGTTTTCGGGTCAAATTGCCTTATGCTTTCTATTTGATTGCCACTTAATTCGATTCGCACCGGGAGCTCGGTGTCTGGCGAAAATATATCAACAATGCCACCCCGCCGGGCTATCGAGCCTGGAACCTCAACTAAGCTCGCTACTTCGTAGCCCATAGAGCCCCATCTCTTGAGTAAACACCGCAGGTCAATAGTCATACCCACCTCTAACACACTACATGACGAGATAAAGTCATCTCGGGGTATAGTTCGGCTTGCTATCGCCTGCGCGGAAGCCACCACCATGGGACAGGTAAACGACCCTGCACGGCGAAAACAGAGTGCAGAGAGGACGCGCAACCTCTCCGCAGTTTTATAAGAATCACCAGCACAGCATTCATCAGTCAGATGGTCCGGCTCAGGAAAAAATTGTAACCAAGCCGAATGTGGACACCAGACCTTCAGTTCTTCGTATAACCTCCGCGCGTCCTGGGTGCTGGCAACAACGAGTAGCACCGGCATACCCAGCGTCAGGTAAAGAGCTGCTGCAAGATAAGCCTTAGCCCCATCGGGCACTGTTAACCAGCACTCCCTGCCTTCTCCAAGGATTAACCTGTCCTTTAGCTGCTGATAGCCGGGAACCTCTTCCAGTAAATTCAGTAGAAGAGATAGATTCATCTCAACTAGCACCAAACGGCGAGACAATATCCAACACTAACACACTCTATACGCATGTGCCTCAAGAAACACACTAATACTCTTCGCCAGCCTATTGGAAAATAAAGAGTTACAGCTTACAAAGGAATAGCGATTGACCAATCAAATGCAGACACTCACAGAGGTGCCTTTACAGTAACCGTTGTCCCCCTTCCGCTCTGAGACTCCACACTTAGGCTGCCATTTAACAGCTGCACCCTCTCCTGCATCCCCGCCAGACCCATTCTACCATCTTTGAGTAATTCCCCCACCATATCCGGCACCCGAAAGCCTTTGCCATTATCCCTGATCGTTATTCTTGTCTCACCAGTATCGAATTCCACAATGACCTCAGCACTGGTAGCTCCGGAATGCCTCCACACATTCCTCAACGCCTCTTGAACGATGCGGAAAAATATTAGCTCTACTTCGGAAGAAAACCTCCGTACAGCACCACATACTTTAACATTTATGTTAATCCCTGAATGTTTTTCAATATCTGCAGCCAGTCCTTCAAGAGCAGGTATTAAACCAAGGGTGTCCAGTGCAGGAGGGCGAAGATCCTGGCTCAGACGCCTCACATCCTGTATTATAGACTCAATCTGGTCCCTCAAGCTCTCCAGCAGGATCTTCTTATACTCGGAGATACCGCGATCGCCAGAGACAATCTCATCTATTTGCCGTGTTAGAACCACCAGGGACTGAATGGTCTCATCATGGAGTTCCCTGGCAATGCGCTTCCTTTCTTCCTCCTGTGCCTTGGTTATCTGACTCAAATAAAACCGCAGGCTTTCCTGCAACTTCTTCTCCTGCGTGACATCTCTAGCAATATGCTGGAAGCCAACAGGTTTGCCATCCTTGGTGATAAGATTCGTAGTCAACTTCAACACAGCTTCTGTACCTGCCTTTGTGAGTAGCTTCTGTTCATAAGGCTGAGGTACAGATTGCCCTTGAAGTAACTTGTTTCTAATCTCCCTGGCTAGATTTAGTCCCTCATCGGAAAGGAAAGCCCTGACATTCATACGCACCAACTCATCTACCCTATAGCCCGTGAGCCGGGCAGCCGCAGCATTACCAGAAACAAGGTTCCCTTCCATATCGTGAATCCAAATAGCATCGTGGGCATTCTCAAAAATCTGACGGAATTTCTCTTCAGAAGCCCTCAATTGCTCTACCAACTTTCGCTGCTCATCGTAGAGGTTGGCATTTTCTACCGCCACACCAATCTGCCCCCCTATAGCTACCAGCAATTCTACCTCCTCAGGAAGAAACTTCCGCTGACGTCGCATCGCTACCGAGAGAGTGCCCATCACTTTACCTTTAGATTTCATAGGCACTATAACTTGGGAATGTATTCCTTCCTCTTTCACCACTGCCTTGGTTACCCGTGGGTCTCTCGCAGCGTCCTTTATCAGCGCCGGTAACCCTGTAAGGGCAACCGTCCCGTTAAGACCTTCTCCAACTTTCAACCCGTCTACACTCTTCACAAATGTGTCTGAAACTCCTCTATGAGCACGGAGACGGAGTTCTCCAGTCTCCCTATCCAACAGGAATATCAGTACTGCATCAACATCCATAACATCAAGGATACTAGTAATACTACTCTCCAGAATTTGCTCTAACTCCAGTGATTGCGACACCGTGTTGGAAACATAATTTAGAGCAACCAACCGAAGCCGCTGCTGGTACTCTTTCCTGAACCATCGCACGCCGAGAGCTACCAGGCAGCCTACAGCAGTTACAACACTTACTTCAAGCAGGGCACCAAAAGGTGACACCGACTTCAGGGCAGCATTTGGTAACATGCAAATCAAAGCAGCTATGGCAACGACTAAACCTTCCCAGCCGCGGAACAAGAAGCTAGCCAGAATAATAACCATCAGGTAAAGTATTCTTTCAAGTGTGCCCGCACCCAAACCGAGTTTTGCCAGAATATCAGTGAAAAAAACAGGATACACCACATCCCGGTAATGGACAACGGTTACCATAGTAAACATAACTGCCACTAGCCAGAAACTTGGATTGAAGATGACGCCTCTCCACCAGCCTCGCTCAGGCACAAATCGCTTCCACAACCAGTGCAATGAAGAGAGTAGACGCTCTTCAGGAGACATCATTCAATGTAACCCAGCCTTCCTTCAAAGCATAGACTGCAGCTTCAGTCCGTGAGTTTACATGGAGCTTGTTAAAGATGTTGGCTAAATGTCCCTGTACAGTTCGTATACTCAAACAAAGCTCTTCAGCAATCTCCTTATTGCTTAGCCCTTTAGCCACCAGCCCCAGGACCTCCATCTCCCGATCGGTAAGCGGCTCTGCAGGCTTCTGTTTCCCTCGCACATTAAGGATGCCAACAAGCCTTTTGAGCACCTTTCTGGTAACCGTGGGGTGAAGTACAGAATCGCCAGCATAGACTGCCCGCACCGCGTCTACAATCTCGTTGCCTCGAACGCTTTTCAACAAGTAACCAGCAGCCCCCGCCTCAAGCAAACTGAACACAAATTGGTCATCATCATAGGCAGTAAGAACCAAGACCGCCACCTCAGGGCACAAACTCTTTATCTGCCTTGTTGCCTCGATACCGTCTAACTTGGGCATGGCAATATCTACAATAGCAACATCAGGCTTCAATTCGCATGCAAGCCTGGCTGCTTCCTCGCCATCACCCGCCTCAGCAACGACTTCCATATCCGGTTCCTGTTCCAGGATCCGCCGTGTCCCCTCCCGAACAAACGCATGATCATCGGCAATTAAGACCCTTATCTTTCCCAAATACCTGCCTCCTGTGCCTTATTATAGCAAATCCTTAACAAAACCACCGCTTGAACCAGCACGATTTGCTCCGTCTTGCTTAGGCATAAACGCCTATCATCAGCATGTTAACCCCAAGACTTCTGCACGGTAATAAAACAGGCAGCAAAACGCAAGTCAAGCCCAAAGGCTGTTTGTTACTCTTTAAGGCGTGGGGGTAAGAGTCCATTCCCGACCTGCCTGAAAACCGGCAAAACTTCACCCTTCCTTTAAATTCCCACCTCTTACCCTCCGAATTATAAATATAGCAGGAGGTTACTAGATGACAGGAGGAATTATCGCAGCAATCGTCGTCGCCATGGTTATAGGAATTGCCATTTGGTTCCTGAACATCAGCGGCGTCTATCAGGTTCTGCAGACATCTAGGGAACGTCAACGCAGGAACAACCAAAGTTAAGCAACAAGTACATCTATAAAAATCTAAGCCACCTTCTCAATACCCACAAAAATATCCCTTGGCAGTAGAAGGTGTCAAAGGGGGAGAAGTGTGGGTGTTGTTATATGCGAAAATGATATATATAATTAAGACCATGACCAGAGGACGTGAAAGAAATGGCAACAACAAAAGTACATGGCGTAAATGACTTCATCCAAGAAATATCTGCCATGCCGGGCGGCGAGAAAATCAATCTGTGTATCCAGTGTGGAACCTGCTCAGCATCGTGCCCCAATGCTAACAAAATGGACTATACACCTCGTGAGTTAATTGCACTGGCACGAGCTGGCATGCGCGATGAAGTCCTCTCAAGCAACTCTATGTGGCTTTGCCTCTCCTGCTATATGTGCACAGTCCGCTGCCCCCGAGGCATTGTGCCCACCTATATCATGCATGCTTTGGAACACCTGGCTATGCGTCACTACCGCACAAATCCTCGTGTCCCCACTGCTAAGCTCTACAGACTATTTAGCGACACAGTACATGCTTTCGGCATGATACCCCGTTTAGGCTGTATGATGGCATATTTTCTACAGACAAACCTGCTTCAGCCGCTTAAGATGATACGCCCGGCTTTGGATCTGCTGCTGCACGGGCGCATGCCCATCAAAGCCCATAAGTTAAAGCCCGAGCCAATGAAGCAACTGAAGGCAATTCTTGATAAAGCTGAGGCTATGGGAGGACTGTAAATAATGAAATACTACTCCTATTTTCCTGGCTGTTGTATGCATGAAGAAACTCCGATGTATGATTCCTCAGCCCGGGCTGTAGCCAAAGCTCTTGATGTGGAACTCATCGAGCTTGACGACTGGAATTGCTGTGGTTCTACGCCATACACAGTGGTGGATGAACTGGCTGCCTTTTGCTGCTGTGCTCGGAACCTGGCTCTTGCCGAAAAAAGAGGCTTCGATTTGGTAGCCGCCTGCAGCGATTGCTACCTCATCTTAAACCGGACGAACCAGCATTTCAGGGAATATCCGGAGATCAGAGCGAAGATAACTGAAGCACTTGCCGCTGGTGGTTTAGAATACCATGGCACAATCAGAGTCCGACATATCCTCGACGTTTTTGCCAACGATGTTACCGCTGACGCAATAAAGTCTCGCGTAAAAGTCGACCTCGGCAACCTCAAAGTAGCTCCATATTACGGGTGCCAGGTCATCCGCCCTGCGCCAAGCTTCGATGACCTTGAAAATCCCCAGTCACTTGACCGCCTTACTGAGAACCTAGGAGCTAAGGTCGTACCTTACCCCATGAAAGCTCGCTGCTGTGGCGGTTCGCTTATCCTGTCAGAGCAGGATATTACACTCGGACTCATCCGAAAACTTCTGGAAAACGCTCAGGCAAACGGTGCGGACTTGATAGTAACTGTTTGCCCATTCTGCCAAGTAAACCTTGATGCTTACCAGAGTGCAGTAAACAGAAAATTCAAGACTAAATTTAATATACCGGTATTGTTCTTCACCCAGCTGATGGGTATCGCCTTTGGTATCGACCGTAAAACCCTTGGACTACATCAGAATATCGTGTCCGCGGAAAAAGTGCTAAAGGCGCTGGCAATAGCATAAGGAGGCATATTATGGAGCCCAAGATCGGCGTTTATATCTGCCACTGCGGAGCTAATATTGCAAGCACAGTAGATGTTGAAGCTGTTACAGAATTTGCTAAAAGCCTTCCTTTTGTCACCGTAGCCCGCAATTATAAATTCATGTGCTCAGACCCTGGACAGGAACTGATAAAAAACGATATTAAAGAGCTTGGGCTTAACCGCGTCGTGGTCGCCTCATGCTCGCCCCGCTTGCATGAGCAGACGTTCCGTAGAGCAATTAGCGATGCCGGACTAAACCCCTACCTATTCGAGATGGCAAACATTAGAGAGCAATGCTCCTGGGTACACGAAGACAAAGCTAAGGCAACCGAGAAAGCTAAAGCTCTGGTCAGCGCCGCGGTAAGGCGTGTTGTCCACCAGGTACCGTTAGAAACAAAGACGGTTCCAGTCAACCCGAATACTCTTGTAGTTGGAGCTGGGATAGCTGGTATCCAAGCCGCTCTAGAAATCGCCGACGCCGGATATAAGGTGTACTTGGTAGAACGGGAACCCTCTGTCGGCGGTCATATGGCACAGCTTGATAAGACCTTCCCTACATTAGACTGTTCTGCCTGAATACTGACCCCGAAGATGGCCTCGGTGGGGTCACACAAAAACATCGAACTCCTGACTTACAGCGAAATAATGGAGGTCTCAGGCTACGTTGGCAATTTCAAAGTTAAAATAAGGAAGAAACCGCGCTACGTTGACGAGACTAAATGCACCGGCTGTGGCACCTGCCAGGAGAAATGTCCTATAAAGGTAGATAATGAATTTGATGTCGGATTAGGCAAAAGAAAAGCAATCTACACACCCTTCCCCCAAGCGGTACCTAATATCCCTGTTATTGATCGCGAGTATTGCACCTACTTCCTCAAAGGCAAATGCCGCGCCTGTGAGAGGTTCTGCGAGGTCAAAGCTATAGATTTCGAGCAGACCGAGCAGATTTTGGAGTTAGAAGTCGGCTGTATAATAGTCACTACAGGGTTCGACTCATTTGACCCCGCACCAATGACACAATTTGGCTATGGGAGATATGATAACGTTATCACCAGCCTCCAGTTCGAAAGAATGACCAACGCCTCAGGTCCTACGAACGGCAAGATAGTACTGAAGGACGGCAGAGAACCTAAAAGCGTCGCTATCCTTCACTGTATTGGCAGCCGCGACATAAACTACCACGAGTACTGCTCGCGTGTCTGCTGCATGCACTCGCTTAAATTTGCCCATATAATAAGAGAAAAAATCCCCGATGCCACGATTTATGACCTCTACATCGACCTCCGTTGCTTCGGCAAAGGCTACGAAGAGTTTTACAATCGGTTGCAGGAAGAAGGGGTCAACTTCATTCGCGGGCGTGCCGGTGAAGTTACCGATATCGTTGAAACTCCAGAAGAGCAGGGTAAGCTAATCGTTGTTTGCGAAGATACGCTCATCTGTCGACAGCGTCGTCTACCTGTGGATATGGTTATCTTAAGTGTAGCCCTGGAACCCAGAGCAGACGCTGCCGAAACAGCTAAGTTGTTCTCTATAAGCCGTAGCCGCGATGGCTTCTTCCTCGAAAAACATCCCAAGCTCGACCCTGTAGCTACCACCACAGAAGGCGTGCTTATCGCTGGCTGCTGCCAGGGTCCCAAAGATATACCGGACACAGTTGCCCAAGCTTCAGCGGCTGCCGCCCGTGCTATGGCGATCATCGCTAAGGGTAGCGTTGAAATCGAACCTACCACGGCTTTCGTGGATGAAAAGCTGTGCTCGGGATGCAAGACCTGCGTCTCTATTTGCCCCTACAATGCCATTTCTTTCGACGAAGATAAGAAGGTTTCAGTTATAAATGAAGCTATGTGCAAGGGCTGTGGCACCTGTGCCGCCACCTGTCCCAGCGGTGCCATCACCGCCAGACACTTCACCACTGAGCAAATCATATCAGAACTGGAAGGAGTGCTAGCATGAGCTTTGAACCCAGAATCGTTGGTTTTATGTGTAACTGGTGTGCATATGCTGCCGCTGACCTTGCTGGCACATCACGAAAAAAATATGCCCCCAATGTGCGTATAGTCCGGGTGATGTGCAGCGGGCGCGTCGAGCCAACGCTTATAGTCAAAGCATTTGAGCTGGGTGCAGACGGTGTCCTCGTCTGCGGCTGACATCCCGGTGAATGTCATTACCTGGAAGGTAATGTAAAGGAGGCTCGACGAATCCCACTGCTGAAAAAGCTGCTTACACAGTTCGGCATTGAAGAGCAACGGCTGAGACTTGACTGGGTATCAGCTTCAGAAGCTGACCGCTTCGCCAAAATTGTTGACGAAATGACCGAGGAGATACAGAAACTAGGACCACTGAACCTCAGCCCACACACCAAATAATAAGCACCCTACTTTCGTCCCCAAGACATTTGGGGATAGACCATTTTTAGTTCTTACACCCCCAAAACTCTTGCAACACTCTTGAACATGCTATATAATCTTGACGGCTTTTCAACAGCCAAATCATTGAGCTAAATGCAGAAAGGAAGGGTGACATATGGAAATCGAACTGCTAACACCATCCAAAGAGACCACTGATATCATTCTCGAAGAGGGCGGTGATGCCCTTAAGTCGTGTTTCCAATGCGGTCTCTGCACCGGGATATGCCCCTGGAACCGGGTCACCAGCTTCTCACTTCGCAAGCTCATCCACAAGGCACAATTGGGTGTGGTGGACTTCGAAGACGATGAGGTATGGAGATGTGTCGCCTGCAATCTCTGTGTGGAAAGGTGCCCCCGGGATGTTCAAATGCCACTTCTTATGCGAGCCATCAGGCGGGTCATTATGGAAGTCGGTGCCGGTATCGTGCCACACTCATTGCGCATCTCCGAGAAGAACATCTCGGCTGTGGGCAATCCTTTAGGGGAGCCTCCAGAGAGACGCATGGACTGGGCTAAAGACCTGGATGTCAAGACCTTCACCAAGGGGACCGAAATCCTTTATTTCCCCTGCTGCTACCAGGCTTATGACCCACCCACTAGAAGGGCTGCTGTCGCCACGGTGAATATACTCAAAAAGGTGAAGGCTGATTTTGGCATACCAGATAGCAGTGTAGTCTGCTGTGGCGAGAGCATTCGTAAAGCTGGCGCCGAAGGCTTATTCCGTAAACTTGCCGAGACCAATATGAAAATATTCAACGAGCTTGGCGTAAAGAAAATCCTGGTCACCTCGCCACACTGTTACCATACCTTCAAGGATGAATATCCCGAGTTCGGTGGCAACTACGAGGTCATTCATCTCTCCCAATACCTCGACCAGCTCATCCAAGAGGGAAAACTAAAGTTTTCAAAGCCGCTGGTCAAAAAGGTAACCTATCATGACTCCTGTTGCCTTGGCAGGTATCAGAAAGTATATGACGAAAACAGACGAGTTTTATCTAGCATCCCTGGCATCGAATTCGAGGAAATGCGTGATAACCGTGAATACTCTTTGTGCTGCGGTGGCTGTGCCGGAAGGTTATGGATGGAGACCAAGAAAGGAGAGAGGTTCTCCGAGCTGAGGCTCGAGCAAGCGGCTGAAGTAGGGGCTGAAATACTTGCTGTCAGTTGCCCCTACTGCATGGCAAACTTTAACGATGCCGTGCTTACCACCGGCAAGAGTGAAATGCTCGAAATAAAAGACCTCTCCGAGCTAGTCGCGGAGGCTTTGTGATGAAATCACGGCAAGCTAAAGGAGGAGACACAATGGAGAAACCGAAGATTGGTGTGTACGTCTGTCATTGTGGTTCGAATATAGCTGGCGTCGTCAACGTGCAACAAGTGGTGGAATTCGCTAAAACACTGGATTCGGTAGTAGTAGCGCGTGAATATAAATTCATGTGCTCAGATCCCGGGCAAAATATGATAAAGGAGGATATTAAAAACCTAGGACTTAACCGGGTGGTAGTCGCTTCCTGTTCACCTTTGCTCCACGAGCCAACATTTCGACATGCTGTACAGGAGGCTGGTCTAAACCCGTATCTGTTCGAAATGGCGAATATCAGGGAACACTGCTCCTGGACTACTGAAGACCATGATAAAGCCACAGAAAAGGCAAAGGCGCTGGTGGGCGCTGCAGTAAAAAGAGTCCGCTATCACCAGCCACTAGAGACAAAATACGTTCCAGTCAATCCAGCTACTCTTATCGTGGGTGGCGGCATTGCCGGCATCCAAGCTGCCCTTGAAATAGCTGATGCTGGACACAAAGTCTACCTCGTGGAAAAAGACCCGAGCATTGGCGGGCATATGATACAGTTCGACAAGACTTTCCCCACACTTGATTGTTCCGCCTGCATCCTCACCCCGAAAATGACATCAGCAGGTTCACACCCCAACATCGAATTGATGACCTACAGCGAGGTCGAAGATGTCTCCGGTTTCATCGGCAACTTCAAAGTCAAAGTCCATAAGAAAGCCCGCTTCGTCGACGAAGAAAAATGCAACGGCTGCGGAGTTTGTATGGAAAAATGCCCATGGAAAGCACCCAGCGAGTTTGACCTGGGGCTAGGAGAGCGCAAAGCCATATATACGCCGTTCCCGCAGGCGGTCCCCAATATCCCTGTGATAGATAAAGAACATTGCGTTTACTTTCTTAGAGGAAGGTGCCGCGCCTGCGAGAAATTCTGCGAACGAGGCGCTATTGACTTTGAACAGCAAGATAAAATCGTCGAGATCGAAGTGGGAAATATCATCATTACCACAGGTTACGACCCCTTTGACCCCACACCCATCGTCAAATATGGTTACGGGCGCTTTCCCAATGTCTATACTGCTTTGGAGTTCGAAAGACTGTGCAATGCTGCCGGTCCCACAGGAGGCAAAATAGTCCTGAAGGATGGCTCTGAGCCGAAAAGCGTTGCCATCATCCACTGCGTGGGCAGCCGCGATGAAAACTACCATCGCTACTGCTCCAGAGTATGCTGTATGTACGCCCTCAAATACTCTCACCTCATCAAAGAGAAGACCAGCGCCGATGTGTACCAGATGTATATCGACATGCGCTGCTTCGGCAAAGGCTACGAGGAGTTCTACGAGAGACTGTCCAAAGAAGGCGTCAAGTTTATCCGCGGCAAGGTGGCTGAGGTCACCGATAGGGCAATAACAAATGAAGAAAAGGGCAAACTCGTCGTCTGTGGCGAAGACACCCTGCTCGGACAGGTCATCCGTGTCCCTGTAGATATGGTTATCCTCTGCATAGCGCTCGAGGCACGCTCTAATGCTAAACAGATAGCCCAACTGTTCCGCATCAGTCAGGGCGCCGATGGTTTCTTTATCGAAAGACATCCTAAGTTAGACCCTGTGGCTACCATGACAGATGGCATTTTCATAGCTGGCTGCTGTCAGGGTCCTAAAGACATTCCAGACACGGTAGCCCAGGCTTCAGCAGCAGCTACCAGAGTGTTAAGCTTGATTAGCAAGGGCAAGGTGGAGCTTGAAGCTGCCATAGCCGTTATCGATGAAGAAAAATGTTCCGGATGTAGGATCTGCAACCTCCTTTGTCCTTACAACGCCATTGAATTTATTGAGGACAAAGAGGTCTCCAGGATCAACGAGGCATTATGCAAAGGTTGTGGCACCTGTGTTGCTGCCTGTCCCAGCGCGGCAATCTCTCATAAACATTTCACTACAGAAGAAATAATGGCAGAAATCGAGGGGGTATTAGTATGAACAACTTCGAACCAAAAATAGTCGGCTTTTGCTGCAACTGGTGCTCCTATCGAGGAGCCGATCTGGCAGGCACGGCGAGGATGAAATGCTCGCCGAATGTCCGCATCATTAGAGTAATGTGCAGTGGCAGGGTAGAGCCAACCTTTATCCTCAAAGCCTTCGAACTGGGGGCTGATGGCGTTCTCGTCCTGGGCTGTCACCCTGGTGACTGTCATTATGTAGAAGGTAACTACAAGACAGCGCGCCGTATCCCCCTGCTTAAGAAAATGCTCACCCAGATGGGGATCGAAGAGGACCGAGTACGACTTGACTGGGTATCAGCATCCGAAGGTGACCGTTTTGTCGCCATCGTCGATGAGATGACCGAGAAGGTCAGAGCCTTAGGTCCTTTCAAGAAGAACTCCAAGGAGGCAAAGCATGGCTAAACTAAAAGTGGCGCTCTACTGGGCAGCCAGCTGCGGCGGTTGTGAAATCGCGCAACTCCAGATTGGCGATAAACTGCTAAAGCTAGTTGAAGCCGCAGATATCGTCTTCTGGCCCGTGGCTATTGATGTGAAATACAAAGATATAGAGGCAATGCCCGATAAGAGCATAGATGTCTGTTTGTTCAACGGTGCTATCAGGAACTCCGAGCAGGAACACATCGCCAAGATGCTGCGGGAAAAGTCCAAAATAATGATTGCTTACGGTTCCTGCGCCTATGGAGGCGGTATACCCGGACTAGGAAACCTGTTCAACCGGGAATTGATTTTCCAGCGGGCTTATGTTGAAACTCCTTCGACAGATAACAAGGAAAAGGTCTTTCCGCAGACAAAAGTCAAGGTCCCGGAAGGCGAGCTTACAATTCCTGAATTCTATGACACAGTCAAAACTTTAAGGCAGACCGTTGACGTGGACTATATCGTCCCCGGTTGCCCGCCGGAAGAAAAAACAACCTGGCTCGCTTTAGAAGCCCTGATCCAGGGTAAACTGCCCCCCAAAGGTACGGTGATCAGCCATAGCATTAAAGCAGTGTGTGATGACTGCCCACGGAAAAGAGATGTGAAGAAAGTAAAGAAATTTTACCGCACATTTGAAATCATACCGGAGCCAGAAGTGTGTCTGCTAGAGCAGGGACTCCTCTGTGCTGGCATCGCCACTCGCGGCGGCTGTGGTGCGCCCTGTCCTCAAGCTAATATGCCTTGCACTGGCTGTTACGGTCCGGTGGAAGGCGTGATCGACCAAGGCGCGCACCTTCTCAGTGCAGTCGCCTCGGTAATTGATTCCAATGACCCTGAAGAAATACAGAAAATTATCGATGACATCCGCGACCCGGCAGGCACCTTTTATCGCTACAGTCTACCCGATTCGCTGCTAAGGAGGGCTAGGATAAAATGAAGAAAATCACTATAGACCCAATCACTCGTTTGGAAGGACATGGTAAGATAGAAATCTTCCTTAACGATGCTGGCGCTGTAGAGAACGTCTATTTCCAAGTCCCCGAGCTAAGAGGTTTTGAAAAGTTCTGCGAAGGGCGCCTAGCTGAAGACCTACCCCAGATAACCCAGCGTATCTGCGGCGTGTGCCCCGAAGCCCACCACATGGCATCCACTAAATGTCTTGATGACCTCTTCCATGTTGACCCACCAAGCCCAGCCAAAAAGCTGCGTGAACTGTTCTACAGCGCATTCTACGTCACTGACCACACCACCCATTTCTATATTCTCGGTGGTCCAGACTTTGTCATGGGACCTGAAGCCCCAGTAGCTGAACGCAACATCATCGGGGTCATCAACAAAGTAGGACTGGAACTGGGTGGGGCAGTCATTAAAGCACGAATGCAAAACCACCACATTATCCACATGCTCGGCGGCAGAGCTGTCCACCCGGTCTTCGGCCTACCTGGTGGTATTAGCAAAGGTCTTAATGAAGAGGAGCGAAAAGAAGTCGAGCAAATCGCCAAAGACTCCGTGGAATTTGCCAAGCTATCTCTTAAGGTGTTTGATGACATAGTCCTAAAAAACAAAGAATATGTCGATATGATCCTGAGCGATGCGTACACCCACCGTACTTACTACATGGGCTTGGTAGACGAAAAGAATAAGGTGAACTTCTACGATGGTAAAGTCAGGGTAGTCGACCCGGACGGAAAGGAATTCGCCAAATTCTCTCCACGGGAATACCTCGATCATATCGCTGAACACGTCGAGCCCTGGAGCTACATCAAGTTCCCGTTCCTTAAGAAAATTGGTTGGAAGGGTTTTGTCGATGGAAAGGACAGCGGTGTCTACCGCGTGGCACCTCTCGCTCGGCTTAACGCCGCCGATGGCATGGCAACTCCTCTAGCCCAGGAGGCTTATGAAAAAATGTACTCTACTCTCGGTGGCAAGCCAGTCCATCATACTTTAGCCATGCACTGGGCACGCCTCGTCGAGCTTCTCTACGCCGCTGAAAGATTGCTGGAACTCAGCAAGGATCCAGAAATCACCAGCCCTAATATTCGCACCATACCCACAGCTACCCCCGATGAAGGAGTCGGTATTGTCGAAGCACCACGAGGTACGCTTATCCATCACTACACCACAGATGACAAAGGCATTATTAAGAAGGCAAACTTAATTGTAGCCACTGTGGGTAACTCGGCTGCTGTCAACATGTCCGTCAAAAAAGCAGCCATGGCACTTATCCAGCCGGGCAAGAAGATAACCGAGGGACTGCTCAACCGCATAGAGATGGCATGGCGCCCCTACGACCTTTGCCTAGCTTGCGCAACCCACTCCCTGCCCGGGCAGGCACCTATGGAGGTAATAATCTATAACAGCAAAGGCGAGGTGGTCGAAAGGCTGAAGCGCTAAAGGTACTTCTTGCCTGTGAAATCCAGAGTTAAACTTTATATGTGGGCAAGAGACAGAAGATACTGATACTGGGAATAGGCAACCCGCTCCTCAGCGATGACGGAGCCGGGATATGTGTGGCTGCAAGGTTAAAAGAAGAGCTCGATCGCCCTGATGTAACGGTCCTCGAGACGGCGACAGCGGGTTTGTCATTGCTCGATTTTCTCACAGGTTATGACAAGGCTATCATTATAGACGCCATCCAGACAGTGGGGGGTACACCCGGACAAATCTACAAACTGACACCGGAGGCTTTCGACACCGCAGAGCACATAACCTCACCGCATGGCATTGACTTTAGAACAGCCCTTGAACTGGGACACAAGCTAGGACTCAATTTACCTTCAGAAATCATTGTCTATGCCATTGAAGCCGCGGATGTCACCACCTTTAGCGAAAAATGTACCACACCGGTTAGAAAAGCAATATCAGCTTGTGTTAATATGATTTTGCAAGAGCTGGAAAACAATAACAAACGCCAGCAATAAAAGCTGTGAATGCCAGACAAACCGAACAGCTAATCGAACAAGCGCTTGATGAAGACCTCGGTCACGGAGATATCACCACCGACTTGCTGATACCTGAATCCGAACACGGTGCTGCATCAATTATAGCTAAGGCTAATGGTATCGTCGCCGGGACCGAAATAGCAAAAAGGGTCTTTCTAAAAGTCGATCCCGGACTTAAGGTCGATATCATTACTAAAGACGGAACTGAAGTCAAGCCTGGAGATGTGATAGCAAGAATCGAAGGGAAAGTGACCAGTATTTTAAAGGCCGAGCGCTTGGCTTTGAACTTCTTACAGCGTTTGAGCGGCATTGCTTCCGAGACAGCCCGCTATGTCCATGCAATTGAAGGGCTACCGGTTGTGATAACTGATACCCGAAAAACTACCCCTGGTCTACGTTCTTTAGAGAAATACGCTGTTCGAGTTGGTGGTGGCAGAAATCATCGTATGCACCTTGGCGATGGTATCTTGATAAAAGACAATCACCTGGCAATACTCCGCCGCAAGGGCTGGAGTATTAAAAAAATCGTCACCGAAACTCGCCAAAAGGCACCACCGGGGCTGAAAATCGAAATCGAAGTTAGAACACCTCAAGAAGCTGCTGAGGCTGCTGAGTCCGGCGCCGACATTATAATGCTGGATAACATGAGCCTAGAAGACATGCGACAAAGCGTACAACTTATACGAGGTCGCGCCCTTGTAGAGGCATCTGGAGGGGTCACACTGGATAAAGTTAGGGCAATCGCCGAAACTGGCGTGGATATGGTATCGGTCGGAGCCCTCACTCACTCAGCAAAAGCCCTGGATATTAGCCTGGAACTGCTCTAAATTTCAGGTGCTAGCCCATGCGCTCTCAGTAACGAGATGTCATTGAGTATCGCATCTGTTGTCCCGTCAGCCACCACTGCCCCATTATCTAGAACCACAACCCGCTGACACAAAGCTCGCACCAAATCGAGGTCGTGGGTCGCAATTATCTTTGTCACAGGAAGCCCTTTTAGCAACGCTACAAGCGACCACTTACTCCTGGGGTCTAAATTACTCGTTGGTTCGTCCAGTGCCAGGACCTCAGGGGCGAGAGATAATACGCTAGCTATCGCTACCCGCTTCTTTTCACCAACGCTCAAATGGTGTGGTGACCTTTTCTCATAGCCCTTCATGTTCACCCACTCCAGCGCCCTAGCCACACGCTCTATCACCTCCGATTCGGGATAACCCATATTCACAGGCCCGAAGGCTACATCATCAAAAACCGTTAGGGAAAACAATTGGTCGTCCGGGTCCTGGAATACAAGCCCCACCCTCCTTCTTATTTCCCTCAGGTTCTCTTCTTTAATACGCATCCCACAGATTTCCACAAAGCTATTTCCACGAAGTACGCCATTGAGGTGAAGCAACAAGGTCGATTTCCCAGCCCCATTAGATCCGATTATGGCTACACTCTCTCCAGAATACACGCTGAAACTGATTTTTCTCAGTCCAACAGTACCATCTGGGTAGGTAAAAGATAAATCCCTAATCTCGATTACTTTGTTCAGCATCCCAGTTCACCAAGGTATGATATGGGGCAAAACGAGCATGATGCCAAAAGCTACACCGAAATAGACATCGGCTCTCTGCAAAGTTAACCCGCTCAGCGTCCGAATTTGCCCATCAAACCCCCGCGATGACATTGCCATGTAAATCCTCTCTGCTCGCTCATAGCTCCGTAGAAAAAGCACCCCGATCATGTTACCAAACGCCTTCAATCTATGCAGTAGACTGCCACCGACATTGCGGCTCTGGTACGCACGCTGCATCCTCAGTGCTTCATCCGTGAGGACGAAAATATAACGATACATAAAAGAGAGAATGAGCACCAGCGTCCGAGGAACATGGAGCTGACGCAAGCCTTCAAGCAAATTAGAAAACTTCGTGGTAGATGATAACAAAATGAGACTTAAAATACAAAGCCAAGCCTTTGTCAATATATTTGCCAGCATGAAAAGTCCGTCATAAGTTATCGATACCTTCCAGAGCCAGATATTATAGCTGCCAGCTATCTCGCCTTCCTTAAAAAACGGGATAAAAATGCTGACCAGTAGCACGAAAGGGATGATGACAAGCGAGCGCTTCAAAACATAAAGAGGTGGCAACTTCGAAAAAGCAAAAAGCCCGACTATGATACACAGGTATACTGCAAAAATACGCCATTCCCCCGGCGGGGTAAGCAGCACTGCTAAAATAAATGCCAGACTGACAACCAGCTTGGTTCGAGGGTCAAGCCTGTGCATAAAACTATTTAGCTCGGAGTATTGATCGATAAAACTATGCTCCACCTCTTGCCTTTAACAACTTAGCGATCCCATACCCTATACCAAACAAAAATGCTGTGCCAATTATACCGGCAACAATGGTAGCCAGCGCCTCATTGCTGACCCCAGGCATAACATAATCGGGGATCAATTCGTACAAGCCTTCGCGAGCTGCACTCAGAAAGCCTGTGTCCTCAGCCACCCTCTCCAACCCGTCAGGAGACGAAGATGCCAGAGGCGACAAAAGCGCTAAGACAAAAGCTACAATTAGAGCACCATGCCACCATTGAAACTTCATTTTCTAACCTCCTTAACTAGGCTTTTTGAGTTTGCAATCCTAAAAGGTCTGGTCTCGTAGCTACCACCAACGCCATCACCGCCGCCGTTATCAGACCCTCTCCAATACCAATAAGCGCATGGATCCCACCCATTGCCGGCAATGCCACATGCAAAGGCACCGTGCCTGATATACTTAGCTCAAGTGCACAGAAGATGGCTGCAGCAACAGTTGACACCCAACCGGCGAGACCGCTTCCAATTAAAATTCCAGTCTTGCTACGACTCGTGACCGCATTCACACCACGGTACACATAATATCCCAAAAAACAACCAACGACTCCCATATTAAAAATATTGGCACCAAGGGCAAGAAGACCACCATCTTGAAAAACCACGCACTGTACCGCTAGTACGCAGGTCATTATTAAAACCCCAGCCCATGGTCCCAGTAGTATCGCCGCCAGCGCGGCACCAACAAAATGTCCAGAGGTGCCACCTGCTACGGGAAAATTCAACATCTGCGCAGCAAAAATAAATGCTGCCAGAACCCCCATCAGCGGGATTTGCTTCTCACCTAGCTTTTTATTAGTCGCTTTGACAGCATAACCGACTGCCCCAGCAGCCACTGCAATCCCCCCCACCGCCACCGGAGTGCTTATAAAACCATCTGGAATATGCATGCTGCCCCCTCTCAAACAAAATGCAATTACAATTGATTGCAGTTAGCCCTGTAAATATAAAATCTGCATATCTGCGTGATTAACTCAGGCTTTCCTTTCTGCACTTGGCACACAGACCGAAGAGTGCTATATGCCGCAGTTCCGCCTTAAACCCGTACTCCCTTTCCAGGCTTTCGGCAAGCGGCACCAGCGCGGTTTCTGGCACATCGATTATCGTCTGACACTTCTGGCATACCAGATGATGGTGACGCCCTTTATCTACAGGATGAAAACGGACACACCCATCGCCCAGCGCAACTTTGGCAACCAGCCCCAGCTCCTCCAATAAGTCAAGCGTCCGGTAGACTGTCGAAATGTTAGCGTATGGATATCTGGCTTGTACTTGAGCAAAAATTTCTTCGGCACTCACGTGCTTGTCAGCACTGTGAAGCGCTTCTACCACCATCATTCTCTGCGGCGTTAACCGATAACCCATACCTCTGAGTATTTGTCCGCAGCTCATATCGCCTCTGATTATAGCAGTTCTTAGGAATTTTTGCAATTAATTGCTAAAGCAAATCATCGAAAATAACTTATGACACCTTATCTTTGCTATCCAGGGCTATTGTTACCGGCCCATCATTATGTATTTCCACCAGCATATGCTGCTGGAAACGACCTGTCGCCACCCTCAGACCACTGCTCTTGAGGTAATTAACAAAAGAATTAAACAGCGGCTCTGCTTGCTCCGGTGGTGCTGCCTCTTCAAAACTTGGTCTGCGACCTTTGCGGACATCAGCAAGTAAAGTAAATTGACTGACTACTAACAGCTCTCCTCTTATGTCAAGTAAAGAAAGATTGAATTTACCCGCATCATCGGAGAAAATGCGCAGGTTAATTATTTTGTTCGCCAGATAGACAGCGTCTCTCTCGCCATCGTCTTTAGCCACGCCTACAAACACCACTAACCCGTGCCCTATCTCGCCTGCCACGCCGCCGTCAACAGCCACCGAAGCTTTCGTTACACGCTGCACCAGTGCCTTCATAATATTCCCACCGCAATTTCCGTATTATCCCAGTGCACCCTATTTTACGCAATAGCACCCGCGTGAAACAAACGGTACTACTAATTTGAGAAAAGTGCCACATCGACCTATCTCATTTCCCTAAATTGACACCCAATGTCTGATGCAGTAGAATGATTTTCGTAGCAGAGAGGGAGGCACGAGCATGATCGAAATGACCATCGATAGCATTAGGGTAAGTCTGATGAATTACCAGCATGTGGTGATCCTGAAAGAGAAGAGGTCAGACCGCTATCTCCCCATCTGGATCGGTCCGGCAGAAGCAGATGCCATTTCACTAAAACTGCAAAATGTTGACCTAGCACGCCCGATGACGCATGACCTGCTCAGAAACGCCATACTCGCCCTGGAAGCAGCTTCAGAAACTACAGTCAGCAGGATTGTGGTCAACGACCTCCGTGCCGATACATTCTATGCCCAGATTATCTTCGAGCCTACCGAGAGCCCCAGCCCCGTGGGTATAAAGTTCGCCCGTGAAGGCAGTGCACACCGTGGATACGACCAGGAAACCCCGATATCCATCACCTGGCAGGGTAGAGGGTATAAAGGTAAAATAATCAACCAGTGGCAGGAGAAAGACCACCGCTTCTTGGAGATAGCAACAGAACACGGTCTAATTTTTGAAGTTTGCTCCCGCGAAAACAGCAAGGAATGGCTACTTAGCAAGATGAAACTCGATTCTCGTCCCAGCGATGCCATTGCTCTAGCGGTTAGAGCCACCGTACCTATCTTCGTGGAAGAATCAGTCTTAGATAAAGCCGGCATCTTTCTCGATCGCGAGACCGGGAAGCCTATACTGGCAGATAGAACTAGCGATAAGGATAAAGCAGAGGACAGTAGTAAAGTCGACGAGCAAGAACTCAAAAAGTTATCAGCATTTTACGACTTTATCAATACCCTTGACCTGGATGACTTAGGCAAGCGCAAATCCTGAACAACTCCGTTCTCAGATAACCGGCTTGCCCGTGCAAGCTGGCTTCCCTCTAGTACAAACAGAAAATCAGGCTTAAGTCCGATGAAGAATCGTGGCTATCTGGTAAACTAAAGGTGGTTGGGCACAGCAGAGCTTTACTGATAAGTAAACTCCCAAGCCCGAAATACCTAAGTGTACAGGTAGTCAGAAAGATGATGTCAGTATCGTTAGTTAGAGGAGGGGATTGTGGCTTGAACGGAAAAGGCGGGCAAAAAGATCGGGAGACAAAAGAATGGGTGCGCCCGCTGTGGTTCCTCTTTAGCGTTGGTTGGTATGTAGCTCTCAGCTTGGCGATCCCAACCGGCGTCGGCTTCTGGCTCGACCGACCGGAGGTTTTCGATACGCGCCCCCTGCTTACCCTAGTGGGATTCGCAATAGGAACAGTAACTGCATTTTACGGTCTTTACCGCATGCTTCGACAATTCTATTTGGAACAAAGAGAGAGCGAGAAAAGTAAAAGTAAAGAGAAAACATCATGAATATGGGACTTGGCTGCTCTTTCAAAATACTAGCCGGGGTAGTTTTAATTCTCTTGATATTGTTAGTCCTCGGGTTTATTATCGGTCCCATAGGCTCTAAACTGTTCGGCATCCAAGCGCCCAGCGCTCTGGGTGTCCCCAAGCCCCATGTAGAATTACCCTCAGAAAAGGTCCTTCATATAAACGAAGTGTTTGCCATCACCAACACACTCCTCGCATCGTGGCTTACCATAGTTGTGCTGGTTACTATCTTCGCATTCTGCACCCGCAAGATGAAGCTGGTTCCAGATAGACTTCAGAACTTTGCCGAGCTAATCGTGGAAAGTCTGCTCAACTTTATCCAAGGGGCAGCAGGAGAAAAGAACGCCCGGACTCTTTTCCCCGTAGTGGCAACCATATTCCTTTACGTCATCACCAATGCTTACATGGCCCTACTCCCCTTCTTCGGTACCATCGGTATTAAAGAAAGCACCGGTGCTTTTGTGCCACTCTTCCGTGCTGCGAACACAGATATAAATGTTCCTTTATCTATAGCTCTCGTATCCTTCCTGTTCGTAGAATACTGGGGGCTGAAATCTCTAGGGTTTTTCCGCTACCTGAACAGTTTCTTCAATCTTGGCCAATTGCGCGATGGTCTCGTAAACTTATTTAAAGGAAAAATCAGACCTGCTATCACGGGCATCGCTTTCGGCTTCATCAACCTGTTTGTCGGTTTCCTCGAAGTATTTAGCCACTTCATCCGCATTATAAGCTTTACCTTCCGTCTTTTTGGCAACATGACAGCAGGTGAAATACTGCTTCTTGTCGTTTGTTTTCTAGTCCCCTTTATTGCCACCATCCCATTCTACGGACTGGAACTACTCATCGGGTTCATCCAGGCGCTTATCTTTGCTGGACTTACATTAGTATTCGGCATTATTGCTTTAACCCCTCACACTGAGGAGGAACATTCTTAAAAAGGAGGTTTACAAATGGAAGCTGATGCAATGAAGATGTTGGCTGTGGGACTAGCCGCAGGGCTGGGTTTCCTGGGTCCAGGACTGGGTCTTGGGCTCATCGGCTTCGGTGCCATGCAAGCCCTGGGGCGCAACCCTGAAGCCAGAGGACCCATCCTGACCAACATGATCTTAATTGGCGCCTTAGCCGAAGCTATCGGAATTTACGCTCTGATCACAGCCATAATCCTGGCTATAGTTGTCTAATCAAACCACTGGACAAGATGGAGGAAAGGCTGATATGGAAAATGGGAATTTGCCAACTTCTCTTAGCGTCATCATCGGAGCCGTAATAGTTGGCGCAATAGTCTTCGCCGGTCTCCTTATTACGGCATTTATCATCGGTTCATTTATACCAGAAGGCTAAAATGTCGAAATAAATTCAAAACGGAGCGAGATGGAAGGTATTGGAATAAATCTGCCGCTTCTACTAGCTTTCTTAGTAAATTTTATCATTCTGTTCGTGCTTTTGAGTATCCTCCTCTACAGACCGGTACTCAGAATGCTTGATGAGAGGCAGGCTCGAATCAGGGATGCTATGGAACAAGCCGAGCAGATCAAGCAACAGGCAGCACGCAGCGAAGAGGAGATAAAGGCACAGCTAGAAAAGGCACGCCAGGAAGGGCAAGCCATCATCGCCCAAGCAGCCCAGATAGGAGAAAGGATTAGAGAGGAAGCTAAGGAAAGTGCTCGTAAAGAAGCTGAAGCTATCATCATCAAGGCGCGCGCTGAAATACAGCAAGAGCGTGACAGGGTGATTGATGAACTGCGTCGCGAATTCGCTGATATAACAGTCCTGGCTGCGGAAAAGGTGATCAAGGAGACACTGGATAAAGAGAGGCACCGAAAGATAATCGAACAGACCCTTAAAGAAAGCACATTACTTAAATAACCAGCATAAGGTAATCTATGGTAACAACTTTTGCCAAGCGCTGTGCTCAGGCTATCTTCGAGCTTGCTAAAGAAAACGGCAAGCTCGAGGAATGGCGCTCGGAGTTAAAAGAAATTGCACAACTGGCTACAGACCCAGAAATCGTGTCATTTATAGAGAACACAAAAATCTCTACGGAACTTAAAATGAAACTCTTGCGTGAGAGACTGGCAAAAACAAGTCAGCTACCTCTAAATCTTGCTTACCTACTTATAGCTAAAGGGAAATTCAGAGAGTTCGATCAGGTCATTCAGGCTTACGAACAGTTGCTCAATGAGCAATATGGAATAAAGCACGCTGAAGTTATCACCGCCACTCCACTTACCGAGATAGAAAAAGAAAATATTAGGCAATATCTGGAATCTGTGATTGGAGAGAAGGTGGTCTTGACCTTGGAGGTGAACCCTGAAATTATCGGGGGCTTCATCGCCAGGGTTAATAGCAGCTTAATCGACGGCAGCATCCGAACCAGATTACAAGCTCTAAGGAAAAATCTAATCGGAGCCAGAAGATGATGCCACTCAGGAGGGTAGTATGACAACTAGAGAACGAGACATAGTCTCCATAATTAAAGAACAAATCAAGCAGTTCGGCACTACAGTAACCATGGTTGATGTGGGCACTGTGATCGAAGTCGGTGACGGGGTAGCTCGTATTCAGGGGCTTCACGGTGCTAAGTACAATGAGCTACTCGAATTCCCGAATGGCATCATGGGCTTAGCCCTCAACCTCGAAGAGGACTGCGTCGCTGCTGTCGTCCTCGGTGACTGCAGCCAGATTAAAGAAGGGGACGAGGTAAAAAGCACCGGCAGAGTAGTTGAAGTACCAGTAGGCGAGGAGTTGATAGGAAGAGTTATTGACCCTGTGGGCAATCCACTGGATGGACTGGGACCCATCAAAGCTACAAAAACCCGCCCTGTGGAGAGAGTGGCACCTAACGTGGTCATGAGACAGCCAGTTAACACGCCAGTCCACACCGGCATAAAAATAGTCGACGCACTGATCCCTATCGGACGGGGGCAGCGCGAACTAATAATAGGTGACCGCTCAGTCGGTAAGTCAGCCATAGCCATAGATACCATAATCGCCCAAAAGGGCGGCGACCTTATCTGTATATATGTTGCCATTGGACAAAAGACATCCAAGGTAGCTCAGGTGATAGACATATTCAAGCGTTACGGTGCTATGGAGCACACAGTGGTGGTAGTAGCTACTGCTTCCGACCCGGCGCCGTTGCAATATCTGGCGCCCTATTCAGGCTGCGCCATCGGCGAGGAATTCATGGAGCAAGGTAAAGATGCGCTGATTATCTACGACGACTTGACCAGACACGCTTGGGCTTACCGCCAGATTTCACTCATATTACGACGCCCACCTGGCAGAGAGGCTTATCCTGGCGATGTCTTCTACCTGCACAGCCGTCTGCTGGAGCGTGCTGCTAAACTAGCACCAGAGTATGGAGGCGGCTCTCTCACTGCCCTGCCCATTATTGAAATTCAGGCAGGTGACCTTGCTGCCTATATTCCAACCAATGTTATCTCGATCACCGATGGGCAGATATATCTAGAGACTGACTTGTTCAACGCCGGCATTCGCCCTGCACTAAACGCCGGACTCTCAGTATCACGAGTGGGAGGCAATGCTCAAACAAGGGCGATGAGACAAGTAGCCGGCAAGCTGAGACTTGAAATGGCACAATACCGCGAGCTGGCAACTTTTGCCCAGTTCGGCACCGCAGATTTGGATAAAGCAACCAGAGCTCAATTAGAGCGTGGACAACGCATCACAGAGGTACTTAAGCAACCACAATACGTACCGATGCCTCTGGACAAGGAGGTCACCATCCTGTACGCCGCTGTAAATGGCTATCTGGATGACGTCCCCGTGAGCAAAATCGCCTCCTTTGAACAGAACTTCCACAACTTCATGGAAACTAACTATCCAGAAATCAGCAAACGGATTACTACTGACAAAGAGATAAAACCTGATGTCGAAGAAGCTTTAAAGAAGGCAATCGAGGCATTTAAACAAACTGTGAGTTATTGACATGATCAGCCCTCGTCTTCTGCGCCGACGTATTCGTAGCGTCCAGAACGTAGCCAAGATCACACGGGCTATGGAAATGATAGCCACAGCCAGAATGAGGCGCGCTCAGGAACAAGCCTTGTCAGGACGACCGTACAGCGAGAAGATTAGCCAGGTCATTGCCGACCTGGCAGCTGCAGCCTCAAAAAATGGGGCTTTCCATCCATTGCTTGAAAAAAGACCGACCAAAAAAATTGCAATTGTCCATATCACAACCGATCGCGGCTTATGCGGTGGGCTGAACACAAATATGAACCGTCTCACCGCAAACTTTGTGCTCGAGAAAAAAACACCGGTAACTATCATCACCGTGGGACGTAAAGGGCGAGACTTCATGCACCGCAATCACCTCGATATCCGAGCTGAATTCACAAACCTCGGTGATCGCCCTTCATTGCTCGACACGCTTCCTATATCCCACATCATAATCGACGATTACACCACCGGGCATGTTGACCAAGTATATCTGGCTTACCCGAGATTTGTTACCACAATGGTGCAGAACCCAACCATCGAACCCTTGCTCCCGGTCGAGCCAGCAATACTGCCTAAAACGCAGACCGCAGAGTATATATATGAACCAGACCCCAGCTTTGTCCTGAATGAACTTCTACCCCGGTTCATCGAGATGACTGTGTATCATGCCATACTCGAAGCCATTGCTAGCGAACAGTCCGCACGCATGGTAGCTATGCGCAATGCCACAGACAACGCTAATCAGGTTATTCAAGAACTAACTCTCGTCCTGAACAAAGCAAGACAGGAAATGATAACCAAGGAACTTCTCGACCTCACAGGAGGCGCTGAAGCCTTGCACTCTTAAAGGAGGTGGCAAGTGACCAAAGGCAAAGTAGTCCAGGTGATCGGAACAGTAGTTGATATCGAGTTTCCACCAGACAAATTACCGTCAATTTATAATGCCATCGAAATAAACCAGGACGGTCAGAAAATCGTCCTTGAAGTCCAGCACCATGTGGGCAATAACTGGGTCCGTTGTCTTGCCCTCTGTCCCACAGACGGTCTCCAGAGAGGAGTCGAAGCTATAGATACTGGAGCCCCCATAACTGTTCCTGTGGGAAAAGCTACACTGGGTAGACTATTCAACGTCTTCGGCGAACCTCTAGACGACCTCGGACCTGTTGAGACAACTGAGCGTTTACCGATACACCGTCCACCCCCACCACTTGAAGAACAGGAGACCACCACGCAGATGTTAGAAACCGGTCTCAAAGTGATAGACCTTATTACCCCCTTCACCAAAGGTGGCAAAATCGGAGCCTACGGCGGCGCTGGCGTAGGGAAAACGGTCATAATCATGGAACTGATCCACAATATCGCCACAGCCCATGGTGGCTACTCAGTATTCGCCGGTGTCGGCGAAAGGTCTAGGGAGGGAAACGACCTGTGGTTGGAGATGAAACGCTCTGGCGTACTCGATAAAACCATGCTCGTCTTCGGACAGATGAATGAACCACCCGGAGTACGCGCCCGCGTTGGTCTGACCGGGGTTACCATGGCAGAGTATTTTCGCGAAGCAGAAGGACAAGATGTCCTGTTATTCATCGATAACATCTACCGCTATATACTTGCCAACATGGAGGTCTCGGCATTGCTCGGGCGCATGCCGTCAGCCGTTGGCTATCAGCCCACATTAGCCACCGATGTAGGTGAACTCGAAGAAAGAATAACCTCGACAAAAAGAGGCTCCATCACCTCATTTCAAGCTATCTATGTGCCTGCTGACGATTATACTGACCCTGGCATCGTTACCACCTTTGGTCATCTCGATGCCGTGATCTCCCTCGAGCGGTCAATCGCCGAATTAGGCATCTATCCAGCCGTAGACCCCTTAGCCTCATACTCACGAATCCTCGACCCCAAAGTTGTAGGCGAGGAACATTACGAGGTTGCCCACGGAGTGCAGCGCGTCCTGCAACGCTATAAAGACTTGCAAGACATAATTGCCATCCTCGGGATAGAAGAACTGAGTGAAGAGGATAAACTCACAGTGGCTAGAGCACGCCGCATACAAAGGTTCCTTTCACAACCCATGTTCGTGGCTGAAGCTTTTACCGGTACTGAAGGTAGATATGTACCGATTAAGGAAACAGTTCGTGGTTTTAAGGAAATTCTGGAAGGTAAACATGACCATCTCCCTGAAGCCGCCTTTTACATGGTCGGAACTATAGATGAGGCTGTAGAAAAAGCCAAAAAACTTGGAGTAGCCTGATGCCAACCATAAAACTAGAAATCATTACTGCAGAACGTCAGGTCTTCTCTGATGAAGTGAACCTGGTGGTAGCTCCAGGAATTGAAGGGGAGCTTGGCATACTACCCCACCACGCTCCATTGATGACAATCCTCAAACCCGGAGAACTCTTGATAAAAAAGGACGGTGAGGAAATATATATGGCTGTCTCAGGCGGCTTCCTGGAAGTAAGACCAGACAAGGTCATAATCCTGGCAGATGCCTGTGAACGCGCTGAGGAAATCAACATTGAGCGGGCTGAAGCAGCTAAAAGTAGAGCCGAACAATTGCTGAAGACTCGCCCTCCCGGGAGCGATATGGCACAAATAGACGCCGCCCTGCGCCGCTCACTTGCCCGCTTAAAGGTAGCTGAAAAAAGACGCCGTAGACCTACTCCTCCCGCCCCACAACACTAACTCACAATATCTGCTGCCTGTAACTAGCGCGACCCCTGTCCATAACAGACCAGGATATCGCACCTATAATATTTCAAGCCGCGTCCTCACGCCCTCTTTGGTCCCAACCACCCTTAAGAGCGTCCGCATCGCCTCAGCAACCCGCCCCTGACGCCCGATAATTCTCCCCTTATCAGCTGCCGCCACCTCCAGTTTTACAATAACCCTGCTCTTATCGTCAGCTTCTTCAGTAACCCGGACCTCCTCAGGCAAAGTGACTATTGACTTGGCAATATATTCGATAAGATCCTTCATCTCACTAACTCCTCAACCGTCATTTATCCACACATTGATGTTCTTTTCCAGACAATCTAATACTTCGCTAATTCTTTTTGACCTTTTCCATAACCCCAGATTTGACAAGCAGTCTTAAAACCGTATCTGTCGGCTTGGCACCAGAACTCAGCCACTTCAGAGCCTTCTCTCTGTCGATGACAAAGGTCTCTGGATCCGTTAGCGGATTGTAATGCCCGATAACTTCAATAAAATCCCCATCACGCGGTGACCTAGAGTCAGCCACCACCACCCTGTATAGCGGACGGTTCCTTGAACCCACACGCCGTAGTCGGATCTTCACCATACTAAATATGACCTCAAAATCACCCTGCTGTTCTTTTTTGCACCGTATTATGCACCAACACGGACTTTCTGTCAATAGATGCTGAACCTAAAAGTACCAGCGCACGTATTTTGAAGCTATGCTATAATTTTAATAGCGTAAGCCATGTTTGAAAAGCTAGAAGCTATAGAAAAGCGTTACGAGGAGTTGAACCGCTTGATAGCTCAGCCCGAGGTATCAAGCAATCCGTCACGCCTTCAGTCATTAGCTCAAGAACGAGCCAGTATCGAGGAAGTGGTAGAGAGGTATCGCCATTATAAAGCCATTGTGAAAAGTCTAGAAGAAACTCAGGCAATGCTTAACGATGGGCTGGAGCCAGAAATGGTGGCTCTAGTAAAAGAAGAAATAAACAGCCTCAGAAAACAACAGGAGAAAGTACTCCACGACCTGAAACTCTCGCTACTTCCGAAAGACCCTAACCAAGACAAAGATGTTATCATGGAAATAAGGGCAGGCACTGGCGGTGAAGAGGCTTCCCTTTTTGCCGCTGACCTTTTCCGCATGTACAGTCGCTACGCCCTGAAAAAGGGGTGGCAGACAGAAATCATCGATTGCAACCAGACAGACCTTGGTGGGTTTAAAGAGATCGTCTTCGAAATCAGAGGCAAGGGGGCTTTCAGTCATCTGAAATATGAGCGCGGTGTCCACAGAGTCCAAAGAGTCCCGGTCACCGAGGCATCGGGGCGAATCCACACCTCGACAGCTACCGTCGCTGTACTTCCAGAAGCTGAAGAGGTAGAAATATCCATTAATCCCGATGACCTCAAGATAGATTTTTTCCGTAGCGGTGGAGCCGGGGGGCAGAATGTAAACAAAGTAACAACTGCAGTCCGTATTACTCACCTGCCTACCGGGATAGTGGCAACCTGCCAGGATGAGCGTTCACAATTGAGAAACAGGCTGAAAGCCATGGCAGTGCTCCGTGCCCGCCTTCTCGATAGAGAACAACGTAAGAAAATGGATGAGATCACAGCCCAGCGTCGCTCACAAATCGGTAGCGGCGAACGAGCCGAAAAAATCCGAACTTATAACTTCCCCCAGGACCGGGTCACAGACCACCGTATAAATCTGACACTTCACAACCTGCCGCGCATTCTCGACGGCGAACTCGATGAACTGATAGAAGCACTCTCCACCGAAGAACAAGTTAGACAACTTGCCAAGGTGGAACTATGACTTCATTAAGACAAGCCCTCCACCGCTCTATACACATCTTGCAAGACCACGGCATCGAGGATAGCCACATAGAAGCCAGAGCCTTGCTGCAATTCATTACGGACTTGTCAGCAGCTGAAGTTTATGCATCGCCTGAACGGATGCTGACTAAAAAAGAAGAGATACGGCTGAAAGAACTTTTACAACGGCGCCTCCGCCGCGAGCCTTTAGCCTATATCACAAACAAAAGGGAGTTTTACGGGCTGGACTTTTATGTTGACCAACGCGTTCTGATCCCCCGCCCAGAGACGGAACTCCTTGTAGAAACCGCTATCGAATTCGCGACAGGCAAAGCTAACCCACATACAAAAACAATGACCATCGCTGATATTGGCACCGGATGTGGAGCCATTGCCATTAGCCTGGCTGCGAACCTGCCAACTTGCAGAGTTTACGCCACAGACATATCACACTCGGCTCTGGAAGTCGCCAGCATAAACTGCCAGCGCCACAATGTTTCCGACCGGGTCATCCTCTGCCACGGCAATCTGTTGGAGCCACTGCCCCACCCTGTCGATATTATAGTCGCAAATCTACCATATATCAGCAGCACGAAACTACCAACCCTCGAACCAGAAGTCAGAGAATTCGAACCAGAAATAGCTCTAAATGGCGGTAACAGCGGTCTGGAACTCATTCAACAGCTGCTGTCACAGGTGGAACAGAAAATAAACCCTGCAGGCTGCCTCCTTCTAGAAATAGGACAGCACCAACATGAAGACCTGGCTCGTATACTACATGGTAATTTTCAGGCTATTACACTCGACTTTATTGCAGATTTAGGCGGAGTAAAGAGGGTGGCTAGGATTACTTTTCCATAAAGCCAGATTTGACAAAAAACAAAATTTGTCTTAAAGTAAATCTTCGGTCAGCCACGAAGGAAAGAAATCTTTAAGGAGGTGAAAAATGCCAAATATGGTGGTTTGCTGCAAGCAAGTGATTGACCCTGAGGCACCACCCGCTAGCTTTAAGATCGACCCGTCCACCAACAAAGTTATCCCCCCTGCAGGAGTACCCCCGGTTATCAGCCCTTTTGATGAACAGGCAGTTGAGGCTGCACTGCGAATTAAAGATAAACATGGAGGCAAAATTACTGTCATAAGTCTCGGCAACAACCTGCTACGCGACGTAGTGAAAAAACCGCTTTCCATGGGCGCCGATGAGCTGGTTCTCCTGGAGGACGCAGCTTTCGAAGAGGGTGATAGCTGGTCCACCGCCTATGCTTTGTCTATGGCAATTAAAAAGATAGGCGAATATGACTTAATCTTTTGTGGTCGCCAAGCAGCCGATTGGGATGCTGGGCAGGTCGGTTGCGGTATTGCAGAGATCCTCGGTATCCCCTGCGTCACCCTAGCCAAAAATGTCGAATTCATAGATGGTAAGGCAAAGGTAGAGCGTGTCATTCCCGATGGCTACCAGGTTATCGAAGTCACACTGCCCGCAGTGATAACAGTGAGCAATGAGCTTGGCGAAGCTCGCTATGCTACCCTCAAGGGTATAATGGCAGCTGCTAAAAAACAGCCCACCGTGTGGAAACCAGCCGATATAGGTGTCAACCCCTCAGAAGTTGGCGCTGCAGGGCGACGCACCAAGCTCGTCAAACTCTTCCAACCAGTCAAGGAAGGTAAGTGCGAACTTATAGAAGCAGATAGCCCAGCAGAAGCTGGTGCAAAACTTGCCCAACGCCTTAGAGAGGCAAAACTAATTTAGTACTGAAAAAAGATTGCATTAGGAGGTTATCAATGGCTGATTACAAAGGCGTTTTAGTGTTCGGCGAGATTACAGACGGGAAATTAACTTCGATTACAGCAGAACTTTTAGGTTGCGGTCGCCGTCTGGCTGATGAACTGAAAGAAGAACTGATTTGTATCTTGGTGGGCGATAAGGTAGCTGATGCTGCCAATGGTGCCATATCATCCGGAGCAGATAAAGTCTATATTGCGGAAGACCCTCTGCTGAAGGAATATCAGACAGATGCGTACCTCGCAGTGATGGAAAAGGCAACAAAAGATATCATGCCCCGCATTCTGCTTTTCGGGCAAACAGCTATAGGGCGCGACCTTGCTCCTAGATTGGCTTTCAGGTTGGGTACAGGACTTGCCATGGACTGTGTCGAACTCAGCATCGACCCCGGGACAAAGCTGCTCCAGCAAACTCGCCCCGTCTACGGTGGGAATGCCCGCGCCACATTTACCTCTGAAATTTTCCCCCAGATGGCAACAGTAAGACAAAAAGCGATGACACCGCTAGAACCCGATGCATCAAGAAAAGGCGAAATTATCCCCTTAAAAGTAGAGATCGACCCGGCAAAAATAAGAGCCAAAGTTGTACAGACAGTTAAAGAGGAAGTGGTCGGAATAAAGCTGGAAGATGCACAGGCAGTAGTCGCTGGGGGCAGAGGCATAGGCGGCCCCGAGGGTTTCAAACAACTAGAAGAACTCGCCAAATTGCTTAAGGGGGCAGTAGGAGCTTCTAGACCTCCATGTGACAATAAGTGGGTACCGGAGACCATACAGATTGGCTTGACTGGCAAGATCGTCACACCCGAACTCTACATCGCCGTGGGTATCTCTGGAGCCAGCCAGCATATAGCCGGGTGCTCTGGAGCCAAGAACATTGTGGCTATCAACAAAGACCCTGAAGCCAACATATTTAAAGAAGCCAGGTTTGGTGTAGTGGGTGACTGGAAGCAAGTCCTGCCAGCATTCACTGAAAAAATAAAGGAACTACTAGCCAGCTAAAACAAAAGGCTTCAAAATAGAAAATACAGCAGCATTCGATAGCCTATTGAGGTCGAGTGCGTTGTGCTATAATCTTCTGCGCTATTTGATGCGGCACCTCTTCATAATGGCTAAATTCCATCGTGAATGTGCCGCGTCCTTGTGTTATTGACCGCAAATCAACTGCATAACGCAGCACCTCTGCCAACGGTGCCTGTGCCTGAATAACATTAAAGCTATCCGCTGGTCGCATACCCAGCACACGCGCCCGCTTGGTATTGAGGTCACCAATTATGTCGCCCGTGAACGACTCCGGTACTGTAATTGTCATATTCATGACCGGTTCAAGCAGCACTGGTTGTCCCTGTGCTAGCCCTTTCTTTAGTGCCTGCGCCCCGGCAATCTTAAAAGACATGTCCGATGAATCAACAGGATGCGAACTCCCATCATAAAGCGTCACCCTTATATCGACCACAGGATACCCTGCCAGCACACCCTCAGCCTTTGCCTCATTGACCCCCTTTTCAACAGCCGGGATATAATTTCTGGGCACAGCCCCGCCAACCACCCTCTCAGTAAACTCAAACCCTGAGCCTCGGGGCAAAGGCTCCAGCTCCAGAAAAACATGACCATATTGACCATGGCCACCGGTTTGCTTTTTGTGCTTGTATTCCGCCTTAACAGGTACCGTTATGGTCTCCTTATACGGAACTCTGGGCAATTCCAAATTGACCTCTACACCATATTTGCTAGATAATTTCTCGGCAGCAACCTCGAGATGCGTCTCACCCATCCCACAAAGCAGTATCTCGCCGATCTCAACCTCCCGTTGCACCTTCAATGTAGGGTCCTCTTCGCAAAGTTTAGGTAGAACAGTACTCATCTTGTCCAAATCAGCCCGCGATTTAGGATGAACCGCCATGTTCAGCACCGGCTGAGGAAAGCTAGTAGGAGACAACTTTAAGGGGTGCTCACGTATACCAAGAGTATCTCCAGTCCCGGTTACCGCCAGCTTTGCTACAGCACCAACATCTCCGGCAACAAGTTGGGACACCGGCTCCTGCACTTTGCCACGGACAACAAAAAGTTGACCCACCCGTTCAATGGCACCTTTCTCAGAATTCCAGACCTGCGAGTTACTGGAAATAGTCCCGGAATATATTCGAAAGTAACTAATCTTACCCACACGTGGGTCGTTAACAGTCTTGAATACCAGGGCAGAAAGCGGAGCCGCAGGCGATGGTTCCACCATCTCATCAGTACCACTTGACACATTGATAGCTTTCACCGCACCACATTCCACAAGCGACGGTAAATAGTCAACGACAGCGTCTAGCAGCAAATTTACCGCAACATTCTTAAGAGCAGAGCCTAGGAACACGGGCACTACCTTTCTTTGTCTCACAGCCTCCCTCACACAATTATAGATCTCCTCATCACTGATCTCGCCCCCTTCTAGATACCTGTTAATGAGTTCGTCATCCACCTCAATTACAGCCTCGACCAGCTTTTCACGGTATGAAGCAACATCATCCAGAAGCGACGATGGAATTTCTGTTTCTTGTAACTGGCTACCAGCATATCCCTTCTTTTTAATCAGATCCACTATGCCTCGAAAGTCTTTTTGAGAGCCTATAGGTAGCTGGATAGGCACGCACTTAGCCCCAAGTTTAGCCTGAATATCCTTGAGTACATTGAAGAAATTAGCGTTTTCACGATCCATCTTATTGACAAAAACGAAGCAAGGCAGTTTTGCTTCATTGACATACCCCCAAACCTGCTCTGTCCCCACCTCCACACCGGAAACAGCACATACCACCACAATAGCACCTTCACTGACCCTCAAACCAGCTTTGACTTCGCCGACAAAATCCGGATAACCCGGAGTATCAATTATGTTTAATTTATGACCTCTCCACTCACAGGGCAACAACGAGAGATTGATACTAATCTGGCGTTTAATCTCAGCAGGGTCGTAATCAGACACAGTCGTACCATCGACCACACTGCCCAGCCGGTTGATCACCCCAGAGTTGAAAAGCATTGCTTCAACTAGCGATGTCTTCCCAGCACCGGAGTGAGATAGCAAAACCACATTGCGAATCTTTGACGAATCAACATGATGCACGGTCTTACACCCCTTATATGGTAATACGCATTGACAGTGAATTGTAACAGTCTCTTACTCCGACCGTCAAGGCGAAGAGCTATGATAACCGCTGCATATTAAATACGGTAGCGCTCTCTTTATTCAGGCTCCCCGCTTTCAGCAGAGAGAAAATACCCCTGCTGTGCCCTTGTGCTATAATTGATAATCTATACCATGGGTAGGCAACGGAAATGAAACTAACACGTGAAGAAGTACTACACCTGGCACGCCTTGCTAGGCTGGGACTGAACGAAGAGGAGATTGAGAAATTTAGCGTCCAGCTATCCAATATTCTGGACAATTTTGAAATACTAAAGCAGGTAGACACCACAGACCTACCTCCTATGGCACAATCCATCAACCTGCAAAACGTGTTCAGGGAGGATAATGCAACCCCTTCATATGACCCCGAAGAAATCCTATCTAATGCCCCCCAGCGTGAAGGGGGTTACTTCAAAATACGAGCAGTACTCGAATAGCTATGGTCACGAACGGACTACATCAACTGACGATCAGTCAGGCTTCTCGCCTACTCAGACAAAGGAGTCTATCCTCTGTCGAATTGACTGAAGCTTGTCTAAGGCGCATAGAGCAAGTCGAGGATAAGATACATGCCTGCGTCACCATCTGCCGAGATAGTGCCCTAGAACAAGCCAAAGAGGCAGACAGGGCTATAAGCAACGGCGAAGGTAACCCCTTAGCAGGCATACCTGTACTGATAAAAGACAACATGTGCACTAAAGGTGTACGCACAACATGCTCGTCAAAGATGCTGGAAAACTTTATTCCTCCATATGATGCTACAGTCGTAGCCCGCCTAAAGTCCAGAAAGGCAGTGATACTGGGAAAGACCAACATGGATGAATTCGCTATGGGTTCATCCACTGAGAACTCTGCTTTCTTTCCCACCAAGAACCCCTGGGACTTGGAACGGGTCCCCGGTGGGAGCAGCGGCGGATCAGCAGCCGCTATAGCCACAGACGAGGCAATCTATGCTCTCGGCTCAGACACCGGCGGTAGCATCCGCCAGCCAGCTGGATTTTGCAATGTCGTAGGATTAAAACCAACCTACGGAAGGGTAAGCCGGTTCGGGCTGGTTGCCTTTGCTAGCTCCCTAGACCAGATCGGCCCGATAACCAAAGATGTCACTGACTGCGCTACGGTACTGAATGCCATTGCTGGCAATGACCCGAAGGACTCGACCACAGCTCCCTATCCTGTGCCTGACTATACCAGAACCCTGATCCCAGACATCAAAAAGATACGTCTTGGCATTCCTAAGGAATACTTTGTGGAGGGAATGCAACCAGAGGTAAAAGCAGCTCTGGAAACAGCCATAAAAACACTTGAGGAGCTAGGTGCAGAGATAGATACTAATGCCTCGCTACCCCACACCAGATATGCACTTGCCGTCTATTATATCATAGCCCCTTCTGAAGCCTCGGCAAACCTTGCCCGCTACGATGGGGTAAAATATGGCTATTCATACCAGCAGGCTGAAAGTATGTGGGAGGCAATGGAAAAGACCAAACAAATCGGCTTTGGGGCTGAAGTTAAAAGACGCATAATGCTGGGTACTTATGCCCTGTCCGCAGGTTATTATGATGCCTACTACCTTAAAGCACAGAAGGTTCGTACATTGATCAGGAATGAATTTGAGCAGGTGTTCCAGAAATATGATGCTCTCGTCACCCCCACCTCACCCACTGTGCCCTTCAAATTAGGCGAAAAACTAGACGACCCTTTGCAAATGTACCTCAGCGACGTTTGCACCCTACCCATAAACATCGCTGGTCTCCCAGCTATCTCCATACCCGCTGGATTCACCAATGGTCTACCAATTGGTATGCAGATTATAGGAAAACCATTTGACGAGGAGACCATACTCCACATTGCATTCGCCTACGAGCAGGCTACACAATGGCATGAGAGTAAACCACAAATCTAGGTGCCCTATGTACCAAAAGAGACCCGTCCAGGTAAATTGCTATTCGGGCTACAAATACGCCGAGAGACCTTGTTCTTTCCTGTGGCGACGAAAGACGTTCAAAATAGCACGAGTAGAGAGCGAATGGCTTGAACCGGATGGCAAGTTTTTCAAAGTATTGACGGATGATGAGAAGCTGTTCGAACTCTGTTATAATGAGGGCGAAGACAAATGGTGGCTTGTAGCGCCGGAGACAAAGGAGCAGATATGAAGCAGATCTTTAAAGCACTCGAGGGGGATGCCCGTCTGACACCAGAACAAATCTCGACAATGACCGGTATCCCAGTTGACGAAGTCAAGAAAACCATCAAAAAAGCAGAAGAGGACAAAACGATACTTAAATACAAAACTGTCATAAACTGGGCTAAGCTGGGCGAGGAGCAGGTATGGGCACTCGTCGAAGTCAAGGTCACACCACAACGCAACGTAGGCTTTGACTCTATAGCCGAACGCATATACCAGTTTCCCGAAGCACACTCGGTGTATCTCGCTTCAGGCACCTATGACCTGGCTGTTCTTGTGGTCGGTAAAACTATGCAAGAAGTTGCTATCTTCGTGTCAGAAAAATTAGCCCCCCTGGAAGCTGTCCAGGGCACAGTTACTCACTTTATACTCAAAAAATACAAGGAAGACGGCGAAATCTTGGAAGGTGGCGAAGGGGTCAAGCGTCTACCGGTAACTCCGTAACACCGAGAATATAACATGCACTCAAGCAGTTCCAGCCAATCGAAGACCACTACACACACCTATATCTCCGATAAGGTGCGCACTCTACCACCTTCAGGGATAAGGAGGTTTTTCGACCTGCTTGCATCCATGGAAGGCGTAATATCCCTGGGTGTCGGAGAGCCGGACTTTGTCACCCCATGGCATATTCGCGAATATGCTATTTACTCACTGGAAAAAGGCTATACTATGTATACCTCAAACAAGGGTATGCCCGAACTGCGAGAGGAACTGGCAAAATACCTCTATTCCCAATATGGGTTGGACTATAACCCGGAAGAGGAAATCCTGATTACAGTTGGTGTGAGCGAGGGGCTTGACCTCGCCCTCAGAGCTATACTCAACCCTGGCGATGAGGTTATCGTACCTGACCCCTGTTACGTTGCCTACCCCGCTTGTGTCACCCTGGCTGGAGGCGTACCTGTCCCCGTGCCAACTAAAGAGGATAACGACTTCAAAATAACTGCTAAGGATATAGCCCGGCAAATCACGCCAAAAACCAGAGCGATACTATTTGGATACCCTGCCAACCCAACCGGTGCAGTCCTGAGCAGAGAAGAGTTGCTGCAAATCGCCGAACTCGCCAAGCAACATAATCTACTAATTATCTCCGACGAAGTTTACGGGCACCTGGTCTATGGCGTTGAGCATACCTGTGTTGCCAGCTTACCAGATATGAAGGAGCGCACCATCTTACTGAACGGGTTCTCTAAAGCTTATGCCATGACAGGATGGCGAATTGGTTATGCTGCGTCGGGGAGCGAAGTCATTGCAGCCATGACAAAAATACACCAGTATACTATGCTCTGCGCCCCGATAATGAGCCAGATGGCAGCGATAGAAGCCCTCAAGACAGGTGATAGAGAGGTGGCTGTCATGGTGGAAGATTATGACCGCCGGCGAAGAGTTATGGTAAAGGGGCTTAGAGACATTGGACTATCATGCTTCGAACCCAAAGGAGCTTTTTATGCATTCCCATCAATAAAAACCACAGGTATGACCTCAGAAGAATTCGCCGAAAAACTCCTTAAGGAAGAGCAAGTGGCGGTTGTTCCAGGTTCGGCTTTTGGCAACAACGGCGAAGGCTATATACGCTGTTGCTACGCAACCTCACTAAAAGAAATTGAAGAGGCTCTCAGAAGAATAGAAAGGTTTGTTCACAGACACCTCAAAAGGCCATCTGGCTGAAAAATTCAGCTTCGCGCCCAATCCTCAACACCATAATCACAAACCACAAAAGACCGCTTTACACTTATAACCTATCGCGCACTGGCGCTATAACGCGATATAAACTCTTGACAAAGGTTCTCATTCCCTGCAATTATCTCACGGCAAAAGAGCCCTGCAGGTTTTCCTTCCCAGTCCAAGACTTTACCCCCGGCTTCACTTATTAGAGACAGCCCGCTGGCAATATCCCAGGGATAAAGATAGCGATGGATATAAAGATTAAACCTTCCGCAAGCCACATAAGCTAACCCCAGGGACGCTGACCCCACAAGTCGCAAGCAATGAACCTGCCACCACAGCGCATTCGCCACCTGCAGTAATTCCTCACCCTGCTCCTGACTGTAACCCAAGTCCAGACCTACCAAAGATTTCCGGAGCGAGCTTTCCCGGGAAACTTGAATAGCAGAACCATTGAGAAAAGCCCCATGCCCTTTCTCGGCTACAAACAGTTCCCTCCTGAGCGGGTCATAGGTGACTCCCAGAAGAACATCTTCGTCGTTGACCAGCGCAACATTAACACAGAAAAAAGGAACGCCAAAAACATAATTATTTGTACCGTCCAGAGGGTCGATAATCCATGTATAGCCGCTAACCACAGAGGACGAGGCTGATTCTTCGGACAGAATCTGGAGGTCAGGGTATTCTTCTTTCAGAAACTCGATTGTACTCTTCTCGACCAATATATCAGTGCCAGTAACCAGATTGCCCTGACTTTTTTGGCTAACCTCTTTCTCGGAGCTAAAATCTCTTAGAAGGATTTCCCCTGCTCTCTCAGCCGCTTCAATAGCCACATCCCGACAGGTCTTGCCACTCCGAGACAAAGGTAAATTAGCCATGTATGCCCCTTATAGAATTTAGCTGCTGCCGTGCCTATGATAATGAAAACAAAAGACCAATTACAGTAAAGCTGTCATCCACTCTCAGGGAGAAGCCCCATCTTTTCCTTGACTTCAGCTAGTGTTTCTCTAGCAATGGATTGAGCGCGCCTGGCGCCTGTAGCAATGACTTCTGTCAAATATCTTGCATCACTTGCTAATGTAGCCCTTCTTTCCCGAAAAGGTGCTAGCATGGAGTTAATCCCCTGAGCAAGCAATTTCTTGCAATCAACACAACCAATGCCTGCTGTCCTGCACTCGGCAGCGATCTCATCAACACGCGCTGAATTAAAAAAGCGATGAAGGCTAAACACATTACAGACTTCAGGATGACCGGGGTCAGAGCGGTACTGCCGGGCTGGATCAGTTACTGCTGTCATTACCAGCTTTAGCGTCTCCTCAGGCGAAGCTGCTAGCTCGATATAATTACCGTAACTCTTACTCATCTTTTGGGCACCATCCAGCCCCATGACCAGAGGAAAAGAAGTAAGCTTGGGTCGAGGCTCCGGAAAAGTAGGACCAAAAATGTTATTAAACCGACGGACTATTTCTCGCGCTAACTCCAGATGAGGCAACTGGTCTTCACCTACCGGGACGACCTCAGCTTTATACAGAACAATGTCTGCAGTCATTAGTACTGGATACCCAACAAGACCATAATTCACATTGTGCGGCTGCATCCTTGCCTTCTCCTTAAAAGTCGGTACACGAAGTAACCAGCCTAAAGGGGTAACCATGCTCAGCAAAGTATGCAGTTCCATCACCTCAGGCACGTGTGATTGTACAAAAACGATGCTCTTCTCAGGGTCCAAACCGGCAGCCAACCAATCAAGTATCATCTCGCGTATATCTAGTTGAAGGCGGCTCGTATTCTCCAGCGTAGTCAGAGCATGTACATCGACTACGCAATAAATGCAGTCATATTGGTCCTGGAGGGCTACGTAATTCTGGATGGCGCCAAGATAGTTACCGATGTGCTGCCTACCGGTAGGGCGAGCACCTGAAAAGACACGCTGTTTCATAATCTTTTGAAGTTTATCACAAAGTCGCTAGCAGCTACAAACAGAATTACTTGAGCCACTTACAACGCTTGACCTACATTCTCTCCGGAGCACTTATCCCCATAAGGTCGAGGGTCTTAGCCAGAACAGTCTGTGTTGCTTCAACCAATTTGAGCCGGGCAAGCGTTAACTCTCGATTCTTGGAGATGACCCTGCACTGCTTGTAAAAGCTATGGAATACAGTGGCTAAATCCTGAGCAAAATATGAGAGATGGTGAGGTTCCAGGGTGCTGGCTACCAGCTCCATCACCTCTGGCAACAAAATCATCTGTCTTATCAACGCTTGCTCAGGCTCAGTAATAAGTAAGGAAACATCGCCTGAGGAATACTCGATTCCTCTTTCCTTAGCCAGCCGCAAAATACTGGCTATGCGCGCATGAGCATACTGGACATAATACACAGGATTATCTGCTGATTGTTTCTTGGCTAGCTCGAGGTCAAAGTCCATCTGCGCATCCGCAGAGCGGGAAAGAAAGAAAAACCGACAGGCATCTGCCCCCACTTCCTCCACCACTTCTCGCAAAGTTATAATGTCGCCACTACGTTTGGAAACTCTTACCACCTCCTGCCAACGGCGCAAAGTGACTAATTGACAGATTATGATCTTAAGCTGCTCGGGAGGTAAACCTAAAGCGCTCATCGCCGCTATCATGCGAGGCACATGACCCTGGTGGTCTGCCCCCCAAATATCGACCACAATATCAAATTTCCGCTCCACGAATTTGTTGAAGTGATAAGCGATATCAGAGGCAAAATAAGTGGGAGAACCATCACTTCTCACCAGTACATTATCTTTGTCATCACCAAGCGCAGAGGAGGTAAACCAAATAGCGCCCTCCTTCTCCACAATATAACCACCGTCTCTTAGTAGCTTCATGACTTTTTCATACTGTCCACCGCTGTACAGGCTCTTCTCACTGAACCAAACATCAAATTCTACACCAAGCAACTCTAAGTCATGTTTTATTCGCTGCAAAATTCTGCGCATACCTATCTCGCAAAGCTCCTGAGCAGCAACTTCTGCAGGCATAGCGAGGAAACGCTCGCCTTCCTCGCGAGCAATTTCCTCAGCCAAGCTCACCATATAGTTACCAAGATAGCCGTCGCTTGGCATCTCAGCCTCTTTGCCAAAACATTGCAGATAACGAGCATAAAGCGACCGGGCAAAAGCATCCAACTGACTGCCAGCATCGTTAATATAGTATTCCTTCTGAACTTCATACCCAACAGCACTCAGCACATTAGCCAGAGTACTCCCCAAAACAGCACCCCGCCCGTGTCCCACATGGAGAGGTCCAGTGGGGTTAACACTCACGAATTCAATCTGGACAGACTTCTCTTCACCAAGATCGACGTTGCCAAAAGAAAACCCCCTATCAAGTATAAGTTGCACCTGCTCACACAGCCACTTGGGACTCAGCTCGAAGTTAATAAAACCCGGGGGTACCACGACCACACGACCCACCTCCATCAGAGGAGGGATAAACTTCACAATCCTCTCGGCAATAGCTAAGGGGCTTAAATTCTTTGTCTCTGCCCTAGCCAACTTCAATGCCACACTCGAGGCATAATCACCATACTCGGAGTTCTGAGGGCGCTCCACAAGCACTTCAGGCACGGAAGTCGCCGAAAGTAATCCCTCCTGATAAGCACGGCTTATCGCCTGCTGTAACGCATCCGCCAGTTTACGCTTAATAAGCATTAAGATTCAGGAAAAGGGAAATTCAACTCTTCTTGCGCGCTTTACATCCTCTGCTAGTTGTTGACTTCTTGGCTACTTCGCTTTTCTTCTCTTTTGAAGGTGTCCCCTTTTGACTTTGTTTCGCCATTGTTCAGCAACCTCCTTTCAGCCATTCTACTGCTCTATATTAAAGCTATCAACACAAACTTGCAACAAATAGATCAACTCAACTCGCCCTTAACCTGCCAGACCCTGGCTAACTCTAGTGCTAAAGCACGATGCTCTGGCATTTTTAGGCAAGGGTCTTTCTCAAAAAGCATGCTAGCTTCATTCCGTGCTAGTTCCAGCAACGCCACATCTGAAAGCTTAGCCATACGAAGGTCAGGAAGCCCGCTTTGACGTGTGCCAAAAAACTCCCCCGGACCCCTCAACTCCAGGTCTTTCTCCGCCAAAGTAAAGCCATCATAAATTTGCTCTATAGCTTTCAATCGCTCAATTCCCCCAAGCGAAGGGTTCTCTGCAACTAACAGGCAAAAGCTTTGCTTACTCCCCCGTCCCACTCTGCCTCGGAATTGGTGCAATTGCGATAGACCAAAGCGCTCAGCAGCCTCGACAAGCATCACAGTTGCATTAGGGACATCAATCCCCACCTCAACAACAGGCGTTGATATCAGGATATCTAGCTTGCCATCACGGAAGAGTTGCATCACTTTATCCTTATCCATAGCTGTCATGCGCCCGTGCAACACACCAAGTCTAAGGTCAGGAAAAACTTCCCTCGACAATCTTTCATATTCATCCAGCGCCGCTTTAGCTTCAATATTATCCGATCCCTCAATAAGAGGGCAAATAATAAACGCCTGTTCCCCAGCAAGGACTCTACGGTGGATAAATTCATACGCCCTCCCTCTTTGCTCAGGATTCAGCCATCTAGTCTGCACCTTCTGCCTGCCTGGTGGCAATTCATCTATCACCGTAAGATCAAGGTCGCCATAAAGTGTCAATGCCAAAGTGCGAGGGATCGGTGTAGCCGTCATGACTAGCACATGTGGGTTAAACCCCTTCTGACGCAAAGCAGCACGTTGCAAAACACCAAAGCGGTGCTGCTCATCGATGACTACCAGTCCCAGTTTACCGAATTCCACACCCTTTTGAATTAGAGCATGCGTCCCAATAACTATATCCACTTTCCCTGCTTCAATCGCCCCATACAAAGCACTTCTCTGTTTTTCATTCAGACTCCCAGTCAGCAAAGCCACTCCAGTCTGTCTGGAAATAAGCCCGTGATAATAAGCCACATTTCCATCCTCACTAACCTTGCTGCTCACTCGCGAAAAAAGGAGGCAAAGATTGCGAAAATGTTGTTCAGCCAGAATCTCCGTAGGCGCCATCAGGACACCCTGATAATCATTAGCTGCTGCCATCAACAGAGCCACTGTAGCAACCACAGTTTTCCCACTACCCACCTCACCTTGCAGGAGCCGCGACATAGGTGTCGACTTCTGTAAATCATGGAGAATGTCCTGTATGGCTCGCTGCTGAGCTCCCGTCAAACTGAAGGGTAGAGAATTAATAAACCTCGCCACTTCCTCCCGTTCGATATGGAAAGCATTGCCCGGTTGCCCTTCTTGCCACTCACGTTTCTTACTCAGCACACCTAGTTGAAGAAAGAATAACTCATCAAAAGCAAGGCGTCTTCTAGCCTCAGCTTTCATTTCATAGCTATCCGGGTAGTGCGCCTGAACAACAGCTTCAGACAAATCGAGGAGACGACACCGCTGCTTAATGTCCTGCGGCAGAAAATCTGAGACCAGCCATGCCCACTCATCTATAGCTCTCCTGACCAAGCTCCGCATCTGCCTGGGATATAACCCTCTGGTCAGAGGATATACCGGCACCAAGCGCCCGGTGTGAATCAGTTCCCTGTCCTCCAGCAATTCCCACTCTGGAGATTCGAAGACCTTCTGCCCTTTGAACTCCGTGACCTTACCGCTAATGACTACTGTAGCGTTGGTACGGAATCTTTTTGCCAGGAAAGGCTGATTGAACCAGACTGCCCTTATGTTCCCTGTCCCATCGCCAAGAATGACCTCTGTGCTTCGTAGAGTTCCCAGCTTCGTCACATGTGATTCCCACACTGTTGCCAGGACAGTTTGTTCTTTATCAATCTCAAGTTCCGAAATCGCCCGTCGCTGGCTGTAATCAAGGTGGCGTCTTGGGAAAAAGTAAAGTAAATCGCGTATCGTTTTTATGCCCAGTCTAGCCAGCCTGGACGACAAGATTGAAGAAACTCCCTTAATGCTGGTTACAGTAGAATCAAGCTCTAAGCTACCAGGATAAACTGCCGGCTTCGGACGCCGTGACCGCTGTTTGCTAACCCTAGGCTCTTGTTTAGCTATTTCTACTTGTTCACCCACAGATAATTTCTCCACCTCACCAAGCCAGTCCAGCACCTCATGCACCCAAACCTCTCGCCTTTTTCTATCCCAAGTGGCATAATCAGGCTTGGCGAATAAAGAATCAAAACGAGCCAGCAAGGCAGGGGAACTTATCTCCCCTCTGTTCTGCCCGCTCCAGTTGAGAAGGTACTTGTCCAGCCCCCCTATTACCGAAGTGTTGGAGTAACCCCTCCTGCACTCCAAAAGAAGAATGGTACGAAGTGGTTCAACTTCCATAGTGAGACTTCCAGGCTTACTCTCCTCTGAGAGCAAGTATCAAGGCGCCGGGTCCACCATGAACCCCTAAAGCCGGACCAATCCTCAGCACTCGAGGATGGACATGAGGCAATAGGTTACGCAACCTCTCAGCCAATTTCTGAAGCCCGTCCGTTGGCGTACTGTATCCCAGACCTACATCTTGTATATCAGTAATAGCCCTGGCAGACTCGCAAAGCCTGTCCAGTCCCTTCTCTAGAGTTCGCACTACTCCAAGCGGATGTATTTCTCCGTCCTTCAAAATAAGCAACGCCTTGACATTGAGCATCGCACCTAATAGGGATGCCGCTTTACCCAGCCGCCCACCTTTTGCCAGATATCGCAGAGTGTCCAACAATCCAACAAGACGGACTTGTCTCGTCGCCTTTTGGACAACTTCCAGCACCTGCTTCAAACTGCTACCCCGTGCTGCGGCTTGTGCCGCAGCTATCACGATCAGTCCTAACCCCGTTGTCACCGATTGTGAATCGACGACCTCAATTCGGCATTTCGTGCCTGCAAGTTGCCCCTTGCCCTGCAAAGCAGCATCATATGTAGCACTCAGCTTTTTTGAGATATGAATGGAGATGATCTCATTATTGTCCGCAGCCAGCTCCCTATATACACTGGCAAAATCACCCGGCGATGGAGCCGAGGTGGTAGGATGTACAGGCTCATTTACCAGCCTGGCATAAAACTCATCAGCTGAGATATCAACACCGTCACGATAAGTCTTCTCGCCAAAAGCTAGATAAAGAGGCACTACAGCTATGTCCAGCTCTCTGGCTAACTCTGGGGTTATATCTGAACCGCTATCGGTTACAATTTTTACCATTTACCACTGAATACCCCGTTTCGAAATTACTCGAGAGACACAATATAATAGTAATGGGGCTGTCCTCCAAATACCGATTCAATCTGCTTCTCCGGATAGCGATTACGCAGTTCCGCAACCACCTGTTCCGTCTTAGAAATCTCAAGCCCATTGCCATGGTACAGCGTAATCACCTCCGCAGACTCAACACCAACCCTCTCCAGTGCCGCCAGAAGTGCCTCATTAACGTCATCAGCAGCAGCCACCAAATCGCTATCATCCAGAATAGCAATCGCCTGCCCTTCCTTCACCTTAAAACCTTTGATTTGAGTGTTACGCACAGCATGAGTAATTTCTACGGTTTTCACTGCGCGCATGGCTGCTTCCATAGCACGCACATTCTCCTCCAGCGTTCCTTCGTAGTTGAAAGCGATAAGCGCCGCCACACCTTGGGGTATCGTCTTGCTCGGCACCACAACAACTTCTTTGGAGGTCAACGACTGAACTTGGGTAGCAGCCGGAACAATATTTTTGTTGTTGGGAAGGACAATTACTCTTGGAGAAGGTACTGAATCTACAGCCCTGAGTATCTCTTCAACACTAGGGTTCATCGTCTGACCACCCGGCACAATAGCTGCCGCGCCTAGACTCCTAAACACTTCTATCAACCCTTCCCCGGAGACCACAGCAACTATCCCGATCTCAAGTTTCGATGCTCTCTCTTGTTGCATCTCTAAAAAGCTGACATGCTGGTCGTCCATATTTTGAATCTGTAACTGGTGGAGAGTACCTAATGATGTAGCATACCTTATAACGCCTCCGGGGTCATAGGTATGGATATGCACTCTGACCGTGTTCTCATCACCTACAACAACAACTGACTTGCCCTTCCGCTCCAACCTCTTCCTGATTCTGTCTGGGTTAAGCTTATTCCCTTCGAGTAAAAAGTTGGTACAATAGCCATAAGCCTCTTCCGCCTCATCGCTGATTCCGCTAATACTCGCACTCCCCGCTAACCCACTGGTTACCAACTCGGGTCTGCGGTACTTCATGCCTTCTAACTCGCCTTTGAGATAGTATAAAACACCTTCCAATAGCACGTATATACCTTGCCCGCCGGCATCCACCACTCCGGCTTCGCGCAACACCGGCAATAGAAGTGGGGTCCTAGCCACCGATTCTTTAGCAGCCTTAACAGCAGCTTCAGTTATGCTGATAATATCCTCAGGATCGGTAGCAGCAGCTTCTTCAGCAGCTTTAGCTGCCTCCCGAATCACTGTCAGCATCGTCCCCTCCACCGGTTGTGATAGCCCTTTATATGCAGTACGCGACGCTTCATTCAGAGCCGCTGCCCAATCACTTCCATTGATGGACTCCTTACCATCGACGCCCCTGGCTAGACCACGGAAGAACTGGGACAAGATCACTCCTGAATTCCCTCTAGCACCCATCAGTGCACCTTGTGCCATCGCCCTAGCCATAGCAGCAACACTCCGATCAGCAACTCGGTCAGCCTCCTCCATAACCGCACACATGGTAAGAAACATGTTTGTCCCCGTGTCCCCATCGGGCACAGGAAAGACATTAATTGCATTAATATCAGGAACGCTCTTCTCCAGCCAAGCACTGCCTGCAGCAAACATATCCCTCAGCTGCTCCCCATCACAGACTATACTTTGCTTCATCCTCTCTCCTTTGCTTAATCTCTAGATTGTGGTATTATTTTATTATTATTGTCAAGACCAACTGGTATAACAGAACTGCAAGACTTGGTCTATATTAAGAATATCGACATCATTGCCTGAAAGGAGCTAAGACTTGGCTACAAAGTGTGACTTTTGTGGCAAAACAGGACACTTCGGCAACAAAGTGAGCCACTCGCTGCAACATACAAGACGACGCTGGTTGCCTAACATCCAGCCAGTCACTATAAACATGGATGGTAAACGCCAGAGGGTTTATCTGTGCACTCGATGCCTGCGTACTCAGCATAAACTAACCCGTTAAACCAAGCAGCTTCTTCATTTCCAGTAAAGCTGCCTTGGGTCCCTTCTCGGTGTTGAAAATAGCCGCTCCGGCGACCACCACTTCAGCCCCTACTTCAACAACCTCACGGACCGTGTCCATGTTGATTCCCCCGTCCACCTCCAGCTCTGCCACATATCCCTCCTCATCCAACCATTTGCGGAGCCTTGCCACCTTGCCAAGCATGCCTCTGATCATATTTTGACCCCCAAAGCCCGGGTTGACAGTCATCACCAGCACCAGGTCAAGTAACGGCAGAACCTCTCTCAATAATTCCAACGGCGTAGCCGGGTTTAATGATACCCCAGCCCTGACTCCAAGACCTTTTATCACCTCCACGAATTTATACAGATGTGGGCAAGCTTCAACATGTACTGTAATTATGTCCGCACCTGCCCTAACAAACTCAGATATATGGAGCTCGGGACGTTCAATCATCAAATGCACATCCAGAGGCAGAGGCGTCCAAGAACGAAGCGCAGCTACTACTGGGGCACCGATAGTTATATTAGGCACAAAATGCCCATCCATGACATCGATATGAATATAGTCAGCACCTGCCTCTGTCACCTCTGCAACCTGTTCCCCGAGCCGACTGAAATCAGCAGACAATATCGAAGGAGCCAGTTTTACACGCCTACTTCTTGTCATCTTTCCCTATAAGCTTTTTCGCTCTAACGAGAGCCATAGTCACTTGCTCTGGTGCCGTACCTCCAATTATATTCCGCATCTTAACAGAAGTGTCCACTGTAATGTTGTACACATCCTTATCAAATAATGAGGAAAAACGGCGGTACTCCCCTAAGCTCAACTCACCTAGAGCCTTACCAGCATCGATGGCATACTTCGTCAATTCCGCCACAATACCATGAGCCTCCCGAAAGGGCAACCCCTTCTTCACAAGATAATCAGCGATATCTGTAGTAAGAATATAGCTGGACATCGACTCTCGCATCCGTGTACTATTGACCTTCAAAGTACTCAACAAACCAGACAGTACTTCCAGAGTTGAAACAAGCGTGTCCACACTATCAAAAAGCCCTTCCTTATCTTCCTGCATGTCCCTGTTGTAAGCCAGGGGCAATCCCTTCATGACCGTCAAAATAGCAATCAGATTGCCATACACTCTACCTGTCTTACCCCGAGCCAGCTCTGCAATATCAGGGTTCTTTTTCTGAGGCATTATACTACTTCCAGAAGCATAAGCCTCGTCGATGTCAACAAAGCTGAACTCATTGGATGACCAGAGCACTATTTCTTCAGCTAGACGAGATAAATGCATCATAGTAATAGCTGCAGCAGCCTCATACTCAATCACAAAATCACGGTCAGAAACAGCATCAATGCTATTGGCACTTATCTGAGCGAAACCAAGTTCCTTAGCCACAAACTCTCGGTCAATAAGATAAGGAACCCCAGCCAGTGCCCCACTACCTAAGGGCAACACATCAGCTCGCTTCAAACAGTCAGTAAACCTCGCGATATCTCGTTCCAACATCTCGAAATAGGCAAGCAAATGGTGAGCAAAAAGGACAGGTTGCGCCTGCTGTAAATGCGTATAACCCGGCATGATCACAGTTTCATTGGCTTCCGCAAGTTCCACGATAACCCGTTGAAGCTGTCTTATCTTGCTAACGGTTTTGGTTATAGCCTCCTTAACAAACAAACGCATATCCAGAGCTACTTGGTCATTTCTGGAACGAGCAGTGTGGAGTTTGCCAGCTACATCTCCTATCTTTTCAAACAGTCTGTCTTCAATACTCATGTGTATGTCTTCACATTCGGGCTTAAACTTAAATTCACCTCGCTCTATTTCCTCTCTGATTGAAGCCAGACCGGAGATTATGAGCTCAGCCTCGCTATCTGATATCAAGCCTTGTTTTGCCAGCGCCTTTGCATGTACAATGCTACCTTCTACATCTTGGCGGTACAGGCGGCGGTCAAAACCGAGAGATGCAACATAGTCCTGCACAGTCCCGGCAGCCTGCTTGTGGAATCGGCGCCGTAAACGACCCTGCCCTTCAGATTTCCGATTCATCTCCCCCCAGCCAAACTGAAAAATCTCTGGAACAACAGAAACAACCTCACTCAGGACTACCCTGCACCTTCGCTTGAATTCTAACCGGTAAGCCCCAGATATGGATGAATCCGGGCGAAGCGCTCTGATCGAACACATCACCTTTGTCATAAGTAGCTAAACTGTAATCATAAAGTGAGACCGAAGACTTTCTGCCAACTACCATACATGTGCCCTTAAAAAGCTTCACCCTTACAGTGCCAGTGACATATTTCTGCGCGCTGTCTACATAAGCTGCCAGGTCACGACGCAAAGCTGTAAACCACAACCCATTATATACCATATCCGCATATTCACAAGACACTTTTTGATTAAAACGAAGCTGGTCCTTGGTTAATGTCATCGCTTCCAAGGCTTGATGGGCTTTAAGCAACACCACAGCTGCCGGAGCCTCGTAAATCTCCCTCGACTTTATCCCCACCAGCCTGCTCTCCACATGGTCAATCCTCCCCACACCATGCTTGCCTGCCACTCCATTTAGCTGTTGAATAAGCGCCACTCCGTCCATCTCCTCGCCATTAAGGCTCACAGGTACACCGCTCACGAAACCGATCTCGATATACTCCGGTTGTTCAGGACTCGCTAACGGTGATTTCGTCCAGGCAAAAACTTCCTCAGGGGGTTCAGCCCAAGGGTCTTCCAATACCCCACATTCTATGCTTCTACCCCAGAGGTTTTCATCAATCGAGTAAGGGCTGGCAGCTTTGATTGGTATAGGAATATCATGCTTCTCAGCGTAGGAAATGGTTTCTTCACGCGTCATCCCCCACTCGCGTGCTGGCGCCACTACCTTCAGCTCGGGAGCTAAGGTTGCCACACTCACATCAAAACGGACCTGGTCATTACCTTTGCCAGTAGAACCATGCGCCACAGCAATTGCCTTTTCCTTTCTCGCAGTCTCCACCAATAATTTGGCTATCAAAGGACGCCCTAAAGCTGTAGCCAGTGGGTACTGCCCCTCGTAGACCGCGTTAGCCTTAAGCGCCGGAAAGACAAAGGAATCCACAAAAACCTTTTTAGCATCCACCGTTAATGCCTTCACCGCTCCTATCTTAAGAGCCTTCTGTTGGATTGTCTGAAGGTCACCAACGCCACCTATATCTATAGTAAGCGCAATAACATCCATCTTGTATTTTTCGGTCAGCCACTTTATTGCTACAGAAGTATCTAACCCACCACTGTATGCCAGGACTATTTTGTCCATAATCGCGCTACCTCCGGCTCAGAACTTTGTCCAGAATTTTTACAGCCTCATCCACATCCTTCTCGGTTATAATCAGGGGTGGCATAAAACGAACTGCATTTGGTTTGACCATGTTGACCATCAAGCCCTCTTTCAAACAGGCTAAAACCACCTTCTCAGCTATATCGCCCGCAAACTCAACTGCCAGCAACAAGCCTTTGCCCCTGACCTCGGTTATAAAATCAAATTTCGCTTTAAGCTTCTCCAAACAAGCCCTGAGGTGATTGCCCACCTTCCTCACATGACCTGGGATATCATTCTCGATAATAAACCTCAGCACCGCCAGACTGACAGCACAAACAAGCGGATTGCCACCGAAAGTGGAACCATGCTCACCAACATTAAACACCGAAGCTTTCTCCTTAGCCAGAAGAGCTCCGATCGGTACACCTCCTCCCAGTCCTTTAGCCAGTGTCATCACATCCGGCTCCACACCAGCTTGTTCATAAGCAAAAAGGCTGCCGGTACGAGCAATCCCAGTCTGGACTTCGTCAAATATAAGTAGGATACCCCTTTCATCGCACCATACCCGCAACTCCTTAAGATACTCATCACTCGGCACGTTAACGCCACTTTCACCTTGAATCGGCTCCACCATTACAGCACAGGTTTTACTCGTAGTCGCCATTTTGACAGCATCAACACTGTTATAGTCAACATTTACAAAACCCTCGGGCAATGGAATATAAGGCTGCTGAAACTTTTCCTGCCCTGTAGCTGCCACTGTAGCCAAGGTGCGCCCGTGGAAAGAGCCACGTGCAGTGATAATCTCGTAAGCACCGTTAAGCCGCAATTTGCCATATCTACGAGCTAGCTTAATGGCACCTTCGTTAGCCTCGGCACCACTGTTACAAAAGAACACCCTGTCGAAACAACTGTTATCGATTAATAACTTAGCCAGCTCTATCTGCGGGATAGTATAAAACTGGTTAGATGTCTGAATCAGACACTTAGCCTGCTTTGCCAATGCCGCCACCACCACCGGATGACAATGCCCCAAGCTATTCACTGCCCAACCAGCGACAAAATCAAGATATTCCTTCCCCTCCGCATCCCAGACCTTCACCCCTTTCCCCCGCACCAGCGTCACCGGAAGTCGCCTGGTCGTCTGCATAAGTAGCTGACGCTCTAGCTCCTGCCATTTATCTGTAACACTAACCGATTGTGGTTCCACCATATTTCCCGTCTATCTCATTTAGCAACGCATGGGGATGTGTCCCATCAATTATACGCGTCACCGATCCTCCGGACAGCGCCACGAGACAAGCCTCTATCTTGGCAACCATTCCACCTTCAACTACACCTGAATCAATAAGACTTTTTGCCTCAGCAGGGCTCAGCCTGCTTATTAATCTCTTAGAACTGTCATAAACACCGGGCACATCAGTCAAAAAAATCAATTTATCTGCCTTTAGCGCCGCAGCAATATGCCCGGCAACTGTGTCGCCATTAACATTCAGTAAATTTAAATCTATTTCTGATTCCGGGGAGTTCAAGCTTATAGGAGCAATGACAGGCATATAGCTAGACTGCAGCAGCGTGCTCAACAAAGCGACATTCACCTTCAATTCCTCCCCAGTATATCCCAGTTCTACAGTCTTATTGCGCGCTACAATTAGCCCCCCGTCGGCACCACTCAAACCTACCGCCCTGCCGCCTAAACGCCATATAGTCGATACAAGCTCCTTGTTGACCAAGCCAGCCAGAACTGCAGTCACCACTTTTAGCGTTTCCCTATCCGTCACTCTCAATCCACGTATAAAAGTGGTAGCTATGCCCAACCTCTCAAGCCAGTCAGAAACTGCTTTGGCACCACCATGTATCACCACCACCGGCATGCCACTTCTCTGCAGCGTGACAAGGTCTTCAAGCGTAGTATCAGCACTCCCCAGAGTACTGCCGCCTATTTTGACTACCAACGGCTTTGCCATGACAACCTAGTTCCCTTCCAGACCGCGTGACACCCCTGAACAGGACCTACAAAAACCACCACACTCTCACCACCTTAAAAACGAAAAGATTGTACATTGAAGCTAGCTTGTATAAGCACTATTAATGGTAACATATTCCTCAGATAAATCGCACCCCCATGCCACAGCTTTCGCTTGACCTAGGTTTAAGTTTAATTTGAGAGACACCTCTTTACTAGCCAGCTCCTTGCTCAACCCATATCTGTCGAAAGGTTGTGGTTGACCCTGCTTCATCACACATACATCACAGAGATAGACATCTAACCTTTTTTCCTCCACCCGAATACCACTCCGCCCCAGAGCTGCAACAATGCGACCCCAATTAGGGTCGTTACCATGTAAAGCAGCCTTCACCAAAGGTGAACCTGCGATAGCACGTGCAGCCATGCGTGCTTCAACCACGCCAAGTGCGCCATCAACCGTCACCTCTATAAGTTTTGTCGCGCCCTCGCCATCTCGAGCAACACATTTGGCAAGATAGAGGCAAACCTCGTTCAGCGCTTTCTGAAACAGCCCGGTATCCTGTACCTCGATCTTGCTACCCGACATACCATTAGCCAATAAAACCACCATATCATTCGGGCTGGTGTCGCCGTCCACAGTAATCATGTTAAAAGAAATGTCTACAGCTTCCTTCAAGCAAGACTGTAGGTGACTGGCTTCAACATCGGCATCAGTAGTCAAAAAGCAAAGCATGGTAGCCAAATTGGGGTGTATCATGCCAGCACCTTTAGCTATACCCCCAATGGTGAACACTCCACAATCAGCCTCAATACGTAGGGCTACCTCCTTGGGAAAAGTGTCGGTGGTCATGATCGCCCTTGCCAGCTCATGCCCGCCATCCGGTTTAAGGACAATCCGCTCTACCCCAGACTGGATACACCGCAGGGGTAACCTAACACCAATCACCCCGGTACTGGCAACTAAGATATTATTCGCCGAAATTCCCAGCTTCCTTGCCGTCAATTCAGCCATCTCCTCAGCATCGGCAATGCCCTCTTCGCCAGTACAGGCGTTGGCACAACCTGAATTGACTATGAGACTTTGGGCATTTCCAGTGCGCACACGCATCTCAGAGATGACCACTGGCGCTGCTTTAATAGCGTTTGCGGTGAACACACCAGCCGCCGCACAAACCTTCTCCGAGTGCAGAATAGCCAAGTCCAAACCCCCACGCGACTTTATACCGGACTCTACCGCACCAGCCAAAAAGCCATGCGCTGAGGTAACACTGCCCGAAGCCAAAAACTCAAACATTGACCTTTCTGACCTTGCCATCACAACTATTTTCCCCTCCCTCGTTCATCTTCACTACGCTGAAGCCAAATAATAACCTAAAGGGACCAGTTTTGCAAAGTCGCCACCCTGAAGAGCACAGCCAGACCAACTCCCGTACCCAAAAGCTACACGCTCGCCACATCGATTGAGCAAGCTGCATCACGTTGAACAAGCCAGCCTGACTATAGCGTAAGTAACTTTAGTTCGATGAAATCGGAGGAAATAGTTTCTGTTTTCTTGACTTAAGCAAGTTTTCCGAAATATAGATGAGAGGCTTCCTTGCAAGATTGAATTTCGCGTGCAACTGACAAAGTATCTCGGAAAGTCCCAGGACTTCTGCCTCTCTATGTGAGCCAGCCAATTTATAAAACCGCCTTCCTTCTTCCTCATATTGTTCAGCCGACCGAATTAATTTTCTGAAAACCATCCGCTGTGTCTCTACATTCGAGACCAGACCGTGGTCTGAAGTCACATATTCAGGAAACATGCCCAAGATAAACAGACATAAATCGGCTGCTCGCTTATAAAGGGCGAATCTGCGTTCTTCATCCACGCTTTCACAAAGCCTGACAAGACTATCTAGGTCTATATCACTGAACCTGAACTTGCGCCATATACCTTTCCTCAATCTAACAGCCACAGCAAAACTTTCGGTCTTGGTAAAGGAAGATAGCATGTCGGCTAAATAATCTACGACCTTATCGTTAGCCAGAAACTTGACCACTTCTTGAGCATCAAACACCGGCACTTTCTGAAAGCGGGTTTTTTCTACTGTGTAGCTTTGCGTTTTTAAGTCCCTGAGAGCCTTCCTCAGCAGTACCTCGAACAAAAACCGGGTAGTAATAGAGGTCATTATTTGCTCCTCACCCATGAGCACTATTCGCTCAAAAACCCTTTCTGCTTCCTGGTTCAGCATGCCCTGAATGAGATCAACATCGTCCTTTATTACATTCAATCTGCCAACGAGTTGAGGGGCAACAGTCTCAACCAGAAATCTAATATCACCGTCTGAGAATCTGGCAATCTTTCTTCCAGACATATATGACAGCTCCTTTTGAAAGCTTCAGTAAAATTTTACCCTGCCGGAAGGAGCTGCACCACAACCTCTAGCAAAAACGCACCGCCTTGGCACACTTCTACACCACTACCGTCCAGCCTCTTGGGCTTTCCGCTTCAACTCATATAGTTTGGCTATAGCCTCCAGAGGCGTCATCGAATCAACGTCAAGTTGCACTATCTCTTTAATAAGTGCTGCGTTGTTGTCAAAAAGAGGTAGCTGTCGGGAGACATCCTTCCCACCTCTGATATCCTGACTTCGCCTCAAGCGTGTCTGCTCGCCTTCCAACTGTGCCAGGATCTCTTGCGCCCTTCGGATTACCGTTTTGGGTAACCCAGCCAGTTGGCCAACATGGATACCATAGCTCTTGTCAGCTCCGCCCGGAACGACTTTTCGCAAGAAAATTACCTTGCCTCCCTCCTCCACCACAGCTACATTGAAATTCTTCACCCGTGGCAAAAGGTTAGCCAGTTCCACCATCTCGTGATAATGTGTGGCAAAAAGAGTCTTAGCTTTAAGACCGGGGTGATTATGGATAAACTCCACCACCGCCCAGGCAATAGAGAGCCCATCGTAAGTGCTTGTCCCACGTCCTATCTCATCCAGAATTACCAAGGATTTTGAGGTAGCATTATTAAGTATGTTGGCTGTCTCAATCATTTCCACCATAAAAGTCGACTGCCCAGCCACCAGATCCTCCTGAGCTCCAATTCTAGTGAATATGCGGTCGACAATGCCTATCATTGCTGATTCGGCTGGAACAAAGCTTCCAATCTGCGCCAGCAGAACAATCAAGGCAACCTGCTTGAGATAGGTCGATTTTCCCGACATATTGGGACCGGTCAAGACAACGATTTGTGTATCATCGCTGCAAAGATAAGTGTCATTTGGCACAAAGCCATCGAAACCCAGACTCCTTTCTACCACAGGGTGACGTCCTTCTCGTATAACTATAGCTGTACCTGTATTTAATACCGGTCTTACATATCCATATCTAGCAGCCGCTTCAGCCAGGCTCAAAAAGACGTCTATTTGCGCCAGAGTTCTGCTTGTATTCAGTATCTCATCACCGGCGCCAGCTACCTGCTGGCACACTTGGCGAAAAATCGCCATTTCAAGCTCCACCATTCTTTCACGCCCGTTAAGTATCACTGACTCATACTCTTTCAATTCTGGTGTAAAAAATCTCTCAGCACCAGCAAGAGTCTGTTTGCGGATATAATCTGGTGGAACGAGGCGGAGGTTAGGTTTAGATATCTCTATATAATACCCGAATACCTTATTATAGCCCACCCTCAAAGACTTGATTCCCGTGCGTTCCCTCTCTTGCTGTTCCAAGTTCGCCAGATACTCTTTTGCCCGTCTGACAGCCATTCTGATCTCGTCTAACTCGCTGGAGAAACCGTCCTTTATTACGCCACCTTCTTCAAGATTACCGATCGGGTCTTCAACAATTGCCCGTTTAATCAAGTCCACAATATCAGGAAATAACTTCAACTTTTCATCCACCCATTCCCACCGCCAGTTACCTCTTTCCAGCTCCTCTCTTATCTCAGCCACCTTCTCCAGTCCAGAGCACAAGGCAACAAGGTCCCGCGGGTTTGCCGTACCCCCTCTTACGCGATTTATCAGCCGCTCCAAGTCAGGAACATCCGCAAGCAGCGAGCCCAGCTCACGCCGTAACAGCGTGCTCTGGTAGAACTTTTCTACTGCATCTTGTCGCCTTTCAAGCTGTCTCACATCAATAAGGGGTTGCCCCAGCCACCTTCTAAGTAGCCTGCCCCCCATAGACGTCTGTGTCAAATCAATAACCGAAATCAAAGAGCCAGCACCCGTCCCATGCCTAGCACTGGTGAAAAGCTCCAGATTGTGCCGCGTCTGCGCGTCCAAAATCATAAAGGACTGCGGTGAATATGTCGCTAGCCGTGTTAATCGACTCAGAGCTGATTTTTGATTCTCCTTAAGGTAATAAAGGACCGCGCCTGCTGCCCGCACCGCCAGAGGCAAATGTGCACAGCCAAACCCTTCCAGCGAAACTACCCCAAAGTGGTCGACCAGAGTGTTGTGCGCCACATCGAAATCGAAGCAGTAACCATCAACCTTGCTTACCGGGATAGAAGAAACCAGCCAATCAGCCTTAAAATCCTTGGGAATTATAAGCTCAGCCGGCTGGAGCCGCTCCACTTCATTGACAACCTGGCTCGAAAATAACTGCGTGGTAGCAAATTCACCGGTGGTGATGTCAGCGTAAGCCACCCCAGCCTCATTCCCATCGACAACTACGCTAACCAGATAATTGTTGTTTCTATCACCCAAGAGAGCAGTCTCAATCACTGTGCCCGGCGTCACCACTCGTATTACATCGCGTTCGACCAACCCCTTACCCGGCGGGCTCAATTGCTCACATATTGCTACCCTGTAGCCACCGTTGATTAGCTTGGCTAGATAATTATCAAGAGCATGAAACGGGACCCCCGCCATAGGTACTCGTTGACCTCTCCCCATCTCCCGTGAGGTTAAAGTGATCCCAAGTACCTTGGATGTAACCCTAGCATCGTCATCGAAGGTCTCATAAAAGTCCCCCAGTCTGAAGAAAACTATAGCCTCCGGATATCGCTGTTTTATCCTTAGGTACTGTCGGCGAAGTGGAGTTACTGACACTTTTTGCCCACCCAGTCTATTTTACCCGCTCCAGCGACTGGCAACAAAGCCCTGCTACCACTACATGTAGCTTGCATAAGACCAACCTTTCACCTTGCTACTGAGAAATCGCCGATATAGAATAAAGCTAAGATATAAAACGCACACAAATCAGTCATTAGCATGTAGCTTACAAGCAATTTGAAATTGTTCTAGAGAGTAGATAGTGCCTGCCGTACATGTAGAAAACCTTGTTAAGACCTATGGTACCCGTAATGCGCTGGATGGAGTAAATCTTACCCTGCAAGAGGGTGATTTCTACGCCCTTATGGGTCCGAATGGTTCGGGCAAGACCACGCTTGCTTCAATAATTGCCGGAGTAAAGATGCCGAGCAGTGGCATCGTGGAGATTTATGGGCAGAAACCCACGGAAGCCAAGCCACTTATTGGCTATGTACCACAGGAGAATTTCTCTTCACCCAAGCTTTCAGGAAGAGAAAATCTAAAATATTTTACCACTATCCTTGGCTATTCGGGTGACCAGAGAACTCGATTGGTGGACGAGATTTTGAAACGCGTCGGGCTTTCTGAGGAGGCAGATAAGCAAGTTGCCAAATACTCTGGTGGAATGAGAAAAAGGTTAGAGGTTGCCACAGCACTTTTCCCTGGTATCAAAGTCCTTATCCTGGATGAACCAACCACCGGGCTCGACCCCGCCGCCAGAAATTGGCGTGGTGCTATATTCACGACTCGGCTGGAAAGTCGAGTGACTATCGCTGCGTTGACTTAAACTAAACCTATGTACTAAAATATCCTCTGCCGATGTGAGGCTACAAAGCCCTGCATAAATATGTGGTTGCTCGGCCAATAATACCACCTGGACTCTCATAAGCCTGTTTAAGAGCCCGAGCCGCGGGCTTAAAATTCTGTCGAAGGAGGTACCAATGGCACAAATTCCAGGAATTTTCTGGGTGGTGGTAGTAGGTTGCGCTATCGGCATCGTATTCGCACTGGTACTAATAAGATATATCCTGCGAGCTGATAGCGGAACACCTGAAATGCGAGATGTAAACTCTAGAATCGCAGAGGGTGCCTGGGCGTTCATCCGCCGCCAGTATTCCACCATCGGCATAACTGCGGTGATAGTAGCGGCGCTAATCGGCTTCATACTTGCCAGACTGAGTAGTCCCGCTGAACTGGAGATGCTGGGAGTCTCAGCGCTCGGTCTAGGATGGAGGACAGCTTTAGCCTTTCTTGTCGGCGGGCTTTGTTCCTGCGTCTCTGGCATTGTAGGTATGTGGATCGCAGTGAAGTCGAATGTCCGCTGTGCAGCAGCGTCGCACCGTGGTCTGAACCAAGCTATCAAAATAGCACTACGTGGTGGGGCTGTCTCCGGGTTTCTCATCGTCACTCTCAGCTTGCTCGGGGTAACAATAATGTTCTTCGCCTACGGCGGAGCAACTCATCCCGAGATCGCTCCTCATCTCATCGTTGCTTTCGGTTTCGGCGCTAGTATGGTAGCCCTCTTCGCTCAACTTGGCGGCGGAATTTACACTAAAGCGGCTGATATGGGTGCTGACTTAGCTGGTAAAGTAGAAGCCGGTATTCCGGAAGATGACCCTAGAAATGCAGCCGTCATCGCTGACCAAGTTGGCGACAATGTGGGCGACTGCGCTGGTCGTGGCGCTGACCTATTTGAGTCCACAGCCGCTGAGAATATCGGCGCCATGATAATCGGCACTGCTTTATATCTTCTCTCAGTTAAAGCCGGGATGGCACCGCTGGCTGCGGTCGGCTGGGTGCTCTTTCCTCTGGTTATCCGCGCCTGCGGTATCATCGCCAGCATGATTGGCATACTGGCAGTGTATAGCCGAAGTGAAGGCGAAGACCCGATGAATGCCTTAAACCGGGGCTACTATGTGGCACTGGCTATATGTGCCGCTGCAATGGTCGGCATCTGCAAAGTGATGTTTGGACCACTGGCACAAGGGTGGCTATGGCTTATGGGAGCTGGGCTTGTCGGCATCGTCACCAGTGTAGTCGTAGTCTATATCACGCAGTACTATACAGAGTCCAGGTTCAAACCCACAAAGAGCATCGCTGAAGCTTGCCGCACCGGTCCAGCGACAACCATCGTTACCGGTATGTCTGTCGGGTTTGAAACCATAATGCCTACAGCGTTGGTGATTTGTGCTGCCCTAGGACTCACCTACTGGTTCGGCACCCTTTCAGGACTTGACCTACCATGGTGGATAAGCGGTGCTTACGGTACTGCAATCGCCACTATGGGTATGCTTATGACCTGCCCATTCATTCTCGCCGAGGACACATTCGGTCCGATAACAGACAATGCTAACGGCATCAACGAGTTTACAAAAGCCGGAGAACACATAAGAAGAGTCACTGACCATCTGGATGCTGCGGGTAATACCACCAAAGCCCTTACCAAAGGATATGCTATGATATCAGCAGGACTAGCCGGTTTCCTGCTCTTCCAGGCTTACTTCGATAGAGTGCTACTCTTCCAAGATAAAGAGGGGCAGTTATTCAATATCAATCTGGTCATTCCCGAAGTGCTTATCGGCGCTGTGCTAGCAATAATGATGGTCTTCCTGTTCAGTGCCTGGTCACTGCGGTCAGTGGGTAATGCAGCCAGCAAAATAATCGAGGAGGTACGCCGTCAGATTAAGTCCGACCCCGGGATTATGGCAGGTACTTCCCGCCCAGATTATGCTCGGGCTGTCGACATCACCACCAGGGCAGCATTAAAAGGGATGATTGCCCCGGGACTTCTCCCGGTCCTTCTGCCAGTGGCAGTCGGAGTCATATTCGCCTATCTTAAGATAAGTGGCTTCAGCGCTCCAGCAGCCGTCGGCTCGTTCCTAATGGTGGGAACTTTCTCAGCTATCCTTCTAGCCTCCTTCATGAACAACAGTGGTGGTGCCTGGGATAACGCCAAGAAATATATCGAGGACGGGCAGCTTAAAGATGAAGCGGGGAATACACTTGCCAAAGGTTCATTTGCACATGCTGCCGGAGTGGTCGGTGACACAGTCGGTGACCCATTGAAAGACACGGTAGGTCCTTCACTCCATATCGTCGCCAAACTCATAGCCACAGTAACACTGGTACTTTGTCCCTTGTGGATAATCTAGAACTTTAGAAGACGCGCTCTGAAACAAAGAGAGGCAACCCCTAAAGGAAGGGGTTGCCTCTCTTTTCCTCGCCGATAGTGGTAGGTGGTCCATGCCCGGGGTAGACAATGGTATCATCAGGCAACGACATCAGCTTACGTTTAATACTGTCAATAAGCTGCCTGTGACTACAGCCGGGGAAATCACTCCTGCCCACACCATAGTTAAACAGGGTGTCACCAGTAAACACCATACCGTGACCATACAAGCTTATGCCCCCGAGGCTATGCCCTGGAGTATGTAAAACAGTGAAGCGCAAGCTATCTATTTCAATCACATCACCATCTCTGAGCAACCTCTCAGGCTGAGAAACACGGGAAAAAGAGCCCCCGCTTATTGAAGCCATCATACGAGCAAATGGTCCTAGGCGCATTGACGCATCCGCCTCGTGTATCGCCAGTTCAGCACCGGTTGCCTCCTTGACTGCAGGGACTGCACCAACATGGTCAAAATGGGCATGAGTGACCACAATCAACTTGATAGACAGCCCCAGCTCGCTAACAGCCCTTAGAATAGCCCTGCCTTCAGCACCAGGGTCGATGACCATCCCCTGCTTTGTAGTTTCATCACCTACGATATAACAATTACAGGCTAACGGTCCAACAACAAGATGTCTGAAAATCATGTTTTTGCTCGCCGGTTGATAACTTCAATAGCTAGCGGGGCTTAAGTCGATCTTATCTCCTCACGCATGAACTTGATGTAAGAGGCAGCAAAACAAAGTGCACTGAGAGCAATCAGGCTGGTCACCTGCGGCCAGACAACCAGCAGGCTCTGTCCCAGTGATAATGGTGTTGGCATCATGCCAGCAGTATAAATGCTTATCAGCATCAGGGTTGAGCTGGGGTTACTCAGTTCCGGCATAAGCAATACCTGCACACTCTCACCATATAGCGTGCTGGGTGAGATTCTGCTGATAGTACGATAGATTTCGTCATTCCGAGCTATCACTTCCACAGTCGAACTTTGGTCAACAGGCACAACCGCACCAGCGATAACATCGGCGACCATAGTGACAAAGAGGAACATGAAAATCCACAGCGCTACAGAGGCTAATGCTGAAGTTGCTGTGCGATTAAACAAAACCGAAAAAAGCACCGATAGAGATAGCCAGAAACCCCCATAAACGATACTGATAAACATGAAGACAAACAGACGCAAGACTTCTTCTGCTGTCGGAGGTACACCTATCATACGCAACCCCATTCCGGCCACAAGAGTAACTATGCTCACTACCAAAATAGACAGGGTAACCAGCCCGGCAAGGAACTTCCCGTTTATCACTGAGTCCCGATATAGCGGCTGTGACAGGAGACGGCTTAGATTACCGCTAGTACGCTCGCTGTTCACAGCGTCAAAGCCCAGAGCGATACCGATGATAGGGATAAACAGTGACAGAAAGAAAGGAAAGGAAAAGGGGATATTCTCCCCGGAGGCGATAAAGAGCCTTAGAAAGATAAATCTGGTTGTCCCTGTCACATCTGCCCGTATATTTTGCGCTGCTACATATATTGTAGCTACACCTGCCAGATAAATAAGTATAGAAAGTATAATAAAACGCAAACTGCTGAAATGGTCGCTAAGCTCTTTCCAAAAGACAGCTCTCAAGCCCGTCATCTCTAAGACTCCCGGAAATATCTAAGATAGATATCGTCCAGGCTATACTCCTCGATCTTCATCTGGACAAGCAGGCTCTCACTATCAACGATGACACGCGCAATTTGTGCCCTTATGTCCTCATCACAGCTGATAAGCAAGCGATCACCGTTGACCTCCACACTGCCAACGCCTTTAACCCCCTTTATCGCATTCACAAGCCTATCACTAGGCTGAGATACCTGCGCTTCTATTCTAAACTTGCCTCCCCCAATAACCTGCCTCCCAAGCTCATCAACCGACCCCTCGGCTACTAGGCGTCCATTAGCCATTATGCCCACCCTCGTACACACCTTCTGCACCTGGTGCAATTGATGGGAAGAGATAACTATGGTCACCCCCCGCTTAGCCATGCTCTTGATCAGCGTCAACACCTGGTCCGTCCCCTCAGGGTCTATGCCAGCCGTCGGTTCATCAAAAAAGGCTATTTTAGGGTCTTTAACCATAACATCGGCAATACCCAGACGCTGCTTCATGCCGTGAGAAAATGTGCCAACTTTATGCTCCGCCACCTCAGCCAGCCCTACTAGCTTTAACAGTTCCTCGATCTTCTTCTCAGCAACCTCTACAGGAATACCATTCAGGGCAGCAGTGTATTCCAGATTTTGTTTCGCCGTCATATCATCATAGAAGCCGACTTTTTCCGGCAAGTATCCAGCAATCCGTTTCACCTTCAACGGTTCCCTGGTAGGGTCATTACCATACACACGAGCACTGCCAGAGGTAGGCTCAGTCAATCCCAGCAACATTAGTATCGTCGTCGTCTTCCCAGCACCGTTCGGACCCAGAAAACCAAAAACCTCCCCTTCAGCAACACGAAGATTGAGTCTGTCGACAGCTGCTTTTGCGCCGTAGACTTTTACCAGTTCCTCAGTCTCAATAGCGTACTCAGCAGACATAAAACTTTCACCGCCTGCCCAGTCGCATAAACAGGACTGCGAGTCCAGCAATTACCAGCACTATAATGCCAACACCCACCCACCCCCAAATCGTAGGCACAAGAACAGTGACCCTTATACTGGCACTGCTGAAAGCATTCTTCGCCTCTGTATCAGCCGAAAGAGTCACCATATAATCGCCAGCTATCGTTTTCCGTGCTGGTTTTATGTTAACCTGCACCTCACGCTTGTCACCAACAGCCAGGGTATCAATCTTATCAGGATTGAAGGTAATACTCCAACCAGAGGGACTGCCTGTTATGCTAGAACCAAACCTGACCTTCTCCAAAGGTGCTGTACCCATGTTCTTCACCGTAATCGAAAAATAGTTGTCACTACCGGCTGTAGCCTCGGTATTATACCGTCCTCCAGTCGGCTCTAACGCCATATCGTATTTTGCAGTCACTATGGCTTTAAGCTCAATGCTGCTTTTGAGAGCCCCTGAACTGGCATAGACCTTCACCGTATACTCCCCCGGCTCAGGCGTTAGCCAGATATACGGGCGTAATGTGACCTTTATTGTTTCCGGGTAGCTCTTATCCGGGTCAATGCGTATAGCCGCTATTTCCGTTGTTTCATACCCCGGGGTAATAGAACAGGTAAAGCCGGGAGGCGCCTCAGCTTTAAGGTCAAACACTCTTGGCTCCTTACCCCCTGTGTATTGCAAATCAATGCTATAAGAGAAATAACTCCCCGCATAACTGCTGAGTACCGGATACCTGCAGGTCATGGTCAACTCCTCGCCCGCTGGTGATTTCTGAGCAGGCGGTTGAACAACCGGGCTTAAGTCTTCGATAGTTTTGGCAGCCACTACAGAGGAGGACACCAATCCGCTGCATACCCCCACGAGGAGTACAGCAAGAAGCACACCTGACCAGAATGTGAAGTTACGCATGACATATCCCTCCATCAAAGCAAGCTTTGCTTTTAACAAGCACTAACTCGCTCCTGAGCCAGTAGCTCAAGATATGCATTTTAGACCAAATAATCGCGGCTGTAAAGATTGTACTTTATTCTCTTACCTTTAACAAAGCTAGCGCATCTTCTTCGCTTTAGCAAGAAATTCGCTCAGGTTCTTACGGATAGCGATCTTATCAAACTTGCCTACACTGGTCCTTGGTATAGCGTCACAAAAGGCTATGTAGTCCGGCAGCATCCACTTTGTTATTTTACCCTTTTCTACTCCATGAACCTCAAGGAACTTGTAAATATCGTCCTCGGTCACAGAAGAACCGGGTACAGGTTTGACAAGCGCCATAGGCCGTTCACCCCATTTCTCATCAGGTACGCCTACAAACGTCGCTTCAAGGACATAGTCACAGGTCGCCGTCAGATTCTCCAGCAGCACAGTAGGCACCATCTCCGAACCGCTCCTGATCACATCGGTTATCCTGTCAGCAATAATGATATAGCCCTCCTCATCTACTTTAGCCATGTCACCAGTATGAAACCAGCCATCACGCCAGGCTGTTTGTGTTTTCTCTGGGTCCTTAAAATATTGCTCCAGTATCCAGTGCCCTCTAAGTACTATCTCGCCAAGTGTTTCGTTGTCGTGGGGGACCGGCTTCCCATCTTCGCCAATCACCTGAACTTCAATTCCCAATGGTGCCAACCCCGTCTTGACCCTGACCTCATCCTGTTTCTCTTTGGGCCAGTCGAGCATATAGCGCTTCAAGGTAGCCATAATAGCAGGACCCGCCGTCTCCGTCATTCCATAGCCCGAGCCTGCTCTCATGAACGGGAATATTTTCTCTGCTTTGGCTTTGAGCCCTAACGGCAGAGCAGCACCCCCCGTGCCAATAGTGCGAAGGCTGCTCAAGTCATACTTCTTCAAGTCTTCAAATTCAATGAGCATAGCCAGCATGGTTGGCACAAGTGCAGCCGAAGTGACCTTCTCCGTTTGAACAATCTCACAGAAAGCCTGAGGGCTGAACCTGCCTGGAAACACTATTTTACTGGCAGAAACAACACTGTACCAAGGAGAGCCCCACCCATGGATATGGAAAAGCGGGATATTTACCAAAGGTACATTTACCCGTGGTATATCAGAAACCAACTTCTTGAGCAAATCATCCCACCGTCCGCCGTCAGCTATTACTTTATCAACCGTGTCAGCCCTCGTGGTCATCAGCGTCTCAAGCATTTCAATCATCGTGTTCACCATCATCATCCCACCCAGAGCTAGTAGATGTATAGACTGTAAATAAAGTTGCCGGTGAGTGAACATCACCCCTTTAGGTATACCAGTCGTGCCCGTAGTATAATAGAGAGCCGCACAGGTATCCTCATCCAGCAGTGGCCAGTCGAATTCGTCAGGTTTTCCCTTGATCAACTCCTCATACTCATATAAAGGCTCTATTCGCGTTTGAGGTTTTCCGGGGCGGTCCGACATGTAAACAAACGCTTTTACCGTCGACTTTATCTGGTCATATATCAATTCAAGCAGAGGTAGGATAGCATCATCGACGAATATGATCTTGTCCTCGGCATGGTTTATAGTATGTATCATATGTTCCCGAGAAAGCACCACGTTAATCGGATGCGAAACCGCCCCTAGACAGGTCCCGGCATAGATTAATTCCAAATGGCGGTGATGATTAAGAGCCATAGCTCCTAGCCGGTCACCAGGTTTCCCCGGCTTTCCAGGCTGCACTCCGAGCTCCTTTAAGGCATGAGCAAGTTGACAGGTACGCTTGTACCACTGCCGCCAGGTAAACCGGTAATACTCACCAGCCTCACTACGGTAGACAATCCCGATATCATCTGGATACAAACGGACTGGTCTCTTCATAAAGTCAGTCAGAAGTAATGGATAACGACTGCTAAACTCGGGGTATGTCTTGACCTGCATTCTTAACCCTCCTTAAATTTTTATTTCCCATTTTAGCCCGATACAAACACGATGAAAAGCAGCGGCAACTATACCTTGCTGAAAAGCTTCACCCCGTTTGACAGGCGCTAAGCACTTTTATACCACCACATTTAACAAACTGTCAAGTAAATGAGCCCGCATTTTTATGACCTTTCGACCCAAGCTGCTACAACAGTGCTGGAGCGGGTGGTCTCTTCCACCACGACATTTTTCCTATATATAGCCATGCAGAAATTCGGCAGTAGTTTCCACCGGAGCGACCCAGATCTAATCTGTAGAGTGCTTGAACAAAGTAAACTTGGTCGCGCCAGGACTTCTGAGGGTCAGGGAGTTCTGAGTAGCCTGACAACGGCAGTATCGCTCATGAGCACCAACCGTGCCACCCGAAACGCCGTAGTCCTCTTCACATTGCCTGGTCACAGAATGCGTGGACATCAGTACGGCTTCAGAATGACTGGAACAGCACAGTGACCCAGGGGCTGGGTTGGTCTCATAAGCGAACAACTCAACTTGTGAAGTCCATCCACCTAGCGCCTGCCAACCATGACCCGACAATATATCGCAGATGATGATTGCGGAATAAATAACAAAGTTTTAAAATGGGGCTATCTTCGGGATAAAGGAATCCACAGTATATCCAGGGCAACATATAACATAAGGGAGGGTGAACAATGGCAGCAAAAAGCCGGCTTTTGATCAGTCTTCTCATTGTGGTACTTATTATCGCCCTGCTGGGTGGTAGTTGTGCCAGGGGAATCAAAGAGGGGGTAAGCGTGGAGAAAGAAAGACCGGTCTATGGTGGTATCATCACATTAGGTGCAACTGCTGACCCTACGGCATTTGACGATGCTATCCAGCCCCAAGCATACTGTGCCACACTTGCCTACACACATGAGGATCTACTTATGGGTGACTGGACAAAGGGGAAAGCTGGTGGCTACGGCACCGGAGAATGCGCTTTCCAAGCCAGCTCAAACAACCGGCTGAAATATGCAACAGGCTGTCTCGCTGAGAGCTGGGAGATACAGGGGAGAGACACCATAGTCCTTCACCTCCGCAAAGGTGTAAAATGGCACAATAAGCCACCGACAAATGGACGAGAACTCATTGCCGACGATGTCGTTTTCTCTCTAAAACGTCAATGCACGCTACCTACAGCATATTTCAAAAGGACATACCCTAGAGCAGCCGAGACCACGGAGATATCCGCTACCGACCCTTATACAGTGGTCATCAAGTGTAAACCCGAGAACTTTGTTGATATAGTCACCGTAATACTTGACTTCATGAAGATATATCCGCGGGACGCTATAGAGCAGTTTGGCGATATGAACGATCCCAAAAACAGCATCGGCAGCGGTCCGTTCATCCTGACCGAGTTTGTAGCTAGCAGCGTCACTTCATATGTCCGCAACATGGACTACTGGGGGAAAAACCCTATCGGTCCCGGAAAGGGTGACCAACTGCCTTATGTGGATGGTATTAAAGTGTTAAATCTCGGAGACGAGTCAACCGTTCACGCTGCTTTTCGCACTGGTCAGCTCGATCGGGTCGCTGCCGACTGGGAACAAGCGCAGGAATACTTGCGCATGCCCCAGCTCAAACATATCAGTTACATCCCCGATGCCGGCCAGGCATGCATCTACATGAGGACAGATAAGAAAGACTCCCCCTTCGCCGATAAACGAGTAAGGCAGGCGCTGTGGTTAGGCATAGACCATAAGAAGATAGTCGACGATTATTACGGTGGCAATGCCGTATTACTCAAATGGCCAGTTACACCTGCAAAGGATTTTGCGGATATTTATGTTCCTCTGGAGCAAATGCCAAGGTCAGTGCAAGAGCTTTTTGAATACCATCCAGACAAAGCAAAACAACTGCTCGCTGAGGCTGGTTACCCCGATGGTTTCAAAACAAAAATAATCTGTTACAATAGCCGCGTGTACATGGAGCCGCTACAACTGGTAAAAGATATGTGGGCTAAAATAGGCGTTGAATTGGTGATCGAACCTAAAGACCTCGGCACACACACCAGCCTCTCGATAAGACGTGCCTATGATGAGATGTTCTTTGGCGGCTATGCCGGTGCTGGCACTTACATGAAGGCAATAAACTACACTGGACCCGGAATGTATAATGGAAGCTACATCAATGACCCGACATTAAATAAGGCACGCGATGAAATGCTGGCAGCTTATCCGGATGAGGCTAAGGTAGCTGAAATACACCGACAGATGCTGCCTTACCTTTTGGAGCAAGCATATGTTATTGCACTACCAGCACCATACTGGTATGTGTTCTGGTGGCCATGGTTGAAGAACTACGATGGACAACTTTCACTGGGATACTACAATGGCAGCGGGCTCCAGTACGTCTGGATCGACCAGGAACTGAAAAAATCAATTCTGGGTAAATAACACTTTATGCTGTTGGCACCAAACATATTACCGAATAAATAAGACGGGCTAAGGGGCTAGCGGCACTTGTAAAATCTACAACAGGTACAGCCGCGTAGGCAGGGCTACTCGATAGCATATAGAGCCCCATCATCTGAACCAATATAAATCACCCCCTGGCTCACGCTCGGAGAGGAAGTAATCGCACTGCTAATGTGAAATTTCCAGAGCACCTCGCCGGTCCCAGCATTTATAGCATAAAGGGTGCCTCTCCCGGTGCCAAGGTAAATATTGTTCCCACACTTAGCAATACAGCCCACTATTACACCATCCGGTACAAACTCCCAGCGCTTCTGGTGAGTTGCAAGGTCGATGGCAACCAGCTTGTTCGTAGCACCGATATACAATGTGTCGTCTGTCACCAGCGGCGACGACTCCACTCTGTTCGCTATCTTGACCTCCCACAGAAACCCCGATTGGGGTGAAGGCTTGGGTACAGGCAGTCCAAAAGCATAAGCCTGTAGCCAGTAAGGTCTGAGTTCATGTTCCCAGGGAGAGCTACGTGCCTTACCATCGAATGCAAATAAGCGCCCGCTGAAATTGCAGCAATAGACCACACCATGGCTCACGGCTGGCGAAGCTGGCACGGGAGAATACGCTTTGAACCGCAGACGGAGCCTTCCACTCAACCCATCCAGGGCATAACAAAAACCGTCGTTTGAGCCAACATAAACTATGCCTTCAGCCACTACTGGTGACGATGCCACATACCCATCGGTTGCAAACTGCCACAGCTTCACCCCTTTTACTGCATGCACAGCGTAGACAGAATAATCATCGGCACCAAAATACACAGCCTCGCCTGCAACAGCAGGCGAAGACCTGACAGGATATCCTACCGCAAACTCCCAGAGCTTTCTCCCTGTTTCCGCCTCGACAGCATGTAGTTTGCCATCATTCGAACCGACATAGACAACTCCATCAACGACAGCCGGTGAAGATTCGACCCATGAGCCTGTCACATATTCCCAGTGCTTTGCTCCGGTAGCTGCATCGACGGCATATAGTCTGTGATCTCGTGAGCCGAAATAAACAGCATTGCCAGCTATCGCCGGTGACGAGTGAATCGAAGCGCCAGACTGGAAGACCCATTTCAGGTTTCCCTGCGGCAAGATACCGATTGAGTCAGAACAGCCTGACCGTCTTAAGCCGTGGCGAAACATAGCCCACTCCCCTGTAGAAGAATCAGAGTCTAACCACGCTGGCGGCTTGACCAAAAAGTCAGTGCCATAGTACAAGCTCAGACAGATAGTTAAAAGCACGACCACAAGCGCAACGAAACCTATGGTCAGTAGCCTGACCCTTCTTCTCGCCCTCAGCCGCTCTGACCTCCGTTTCGCCATCTCCTCCATCTGTCTGGCAGAAACAACGTTGCCGCGTAGTACCGACCAGCAGTATTGACAGAATGTTCTGCCTACAGGGGTCGGTCGCTGGCACACCGCACAGATCACCATAAACTCATTATTATCGGGCGCTCGGCTCATATTCCCACCATTGTCCCCTTTTCCAAGGACCTGCCTGGACACTTAATTATATCAACAAAGCCCGACTGACCGCTCTCAAGATATAAAACTCACTAACTCGAAACATTACTCGTTTACGGCGAAAACAGCACCCGCGAAACTATGGGAAAAACATGCAGTCACAAATTGTACTCTGGCTTGACAAAGGATGCATGTAATGGCTAACATTACCTTGCCCTTGGACTAATGCCGCCCCGGGACAACCTGACAGTCCCGTCGGCAATGTTTCAAGACCAACAATAAGCAAGGAGGGATTTATGACTACCGAATCAGCAAAGCTTGAGGCATTTCGAAAGGAGGTGCGCGCCTGGATAAGAGAAAACCTCCCTAAAGGATGGGGGACACCTGAATACAAAGCACCGGACCCCCTCAGCCGCGAAGCCCACGAGCTTGGTAAATGGTGGCAGAAAAAACTGTATGAGGCGGGATATGTGGGCTTCGGCTATCCCAAGGAATACGGCGGTATAGAAAGACCCCCCGAGGAGATAGCCATTATACGCGAAGAGCTAGCCAGGCATGGAACCCCGCCCGGCCCCATGTCTCTCGGGTTCCTTGTAGCAGCACCAGCACTCCTGGCACATGGTCAGGAATGGCAAAAAAAGCGTTTTATACCGAAAATCTTAAGTGGCGAAGAGAGCTGGGCTGAGTACTTCTCCGAACCGAATGCTGGTTCTGATATCGCTAACATTCAGACCACGGCAGTTAAAGACGGCGACGAATGGGTGATAAACGGTCAGAAAATATGGACAAGCATGTGGGAGTTCGCTGATTTCGGTCTTATAGCCTGCAAGACAGACCCGAATGCCCCCCGCCATCGCAACCTCACCTGCTTCATCGTCGACTGCGAAAGCCCTGGCATAACCAGACTTCCGCTTAGACAAATGACCGGGAATGCAGAGTTCGGTGAGGAGTATTTCGATAACGTGCGTGTGCCGGATAAGAACCGCGTAGGCGAGGTTAACCAGGGCTGGGGAGTGGTCCTCACTGCCCTCATGTCGGAGAGAAGTGGCGGTGGCGCTTTCTGGGGTGGCGGTGCTGCAGCAATGGCCGGCACGGGGCTGAGGTCTGCCGCAGTCAGAGCAATCGTCGACCTCGCCAAGGAAACACGCCGCTTCGGTAAAGTGGTCTGGGAGGACCCGGTCTTCAGACAGAAGATCGCTCAGATAGCTATTGAGGCAGAAGCTATGAGATGCAGCGGAATGCGCATGGTCGCCAGAATGCGCAAAGGGTGGAGACCTACAAATGAAGCTTCGATAGTAAAGAACTTCCAGGCTGAGATGAGGGTGCGGAATGGCGATATTGTGATGGAAATCATCGGTGCTTACTCCCAGTTGAATAGAGATTCAAGGTTAGCCCTCAACGGCGGCGACTGGGTGTACCAGATGCTGAGAGCCAGAGGCGCTACCATCGAGATGGGCACCTCCGAGGTCAATCGCAACATCATCGCCGAGAGAATACTAGGACTACCCAGGTAGGCTAAATATAAGGACTGGATGAAAGGAGAACTACGATGGAATGGGCACTTACTGAAGAACAGGAAATGCTGAAGACTATGGCGCGTGACTTCATGGAAAAAGAATGCACCAGGAGTCATGTTCGGGCAATGATGGAAGACGAGGTCGGCTATTCCCCTGAACTATGGAAAAAGATGGCAGACCTGGGGTGGACCGGGCTCATTTTTCCAGAGGAATTCGGCGGTGGGGCAATGAGCTTCAGGGATTTGACCATCCTGTGCGAGGAGATGGGACGCTCCCTGCTACCCGCCCCCTTTATCTCCACCGTCATCCTCTGCGGTCTACCCATCCTCTTTGCCGGTTCACAAAAGCAAAAGAAGGAGTTCCTCACGAAAATAGCTGGAGGAAAGGCTACCTTCGCTCTCGCCGTTCTAGAGCAAGATGGTGACTTCTGGCCCCAGGGTATCAAAATGCGGGCTGAGCAGCGCGGCGATGAATACATCCTCAACGGCACCAAGCTGTTTGTCTGGGATGCTAAAGCCGCAGACTACTTCCTCTGCGCCGCCCGCACAAAGTACAGCCCCAACCCGGAAGAAGGGATCACGCTCTTTATCGTAGACGCCAAGGAATGGGGTGTATACATCAGCCCGCTGAACAACATCGATGTTTTGAGAAAACAGTCCGAAGTGGTACTGACCAACGTGCCAGTACCGGCTGATAACATCGTCGGCGAACTGCATAATGGCTGGCAAGTACTGAAGAAGATGTCGCTCTACGCCATAGCTGCCCTTTGTGCTGAAATGGTGGGCTGCGGTGAAAAGGTGCTCGATATGACCGTTAGCTACGCTAAAGAGCGCATAGCCTATGGTGTCCCCATCGGCAGCTTCCAGGCAATCAAGCACAAGTGCGCCGACATGCTCAGCGGACTTGAGTACGCCCGCTCCCTTATGGAATGGGCTTGCCTGGCACTGAGCGAGGACTCACCTGATGCTCCTTTAGCTGTCTCCATGGCTAAAGCCTATTGCGGTGATGTCTGCAAAAAGGTCTGCGACGAAGGCGTCCAGATCCACGGTGGCATCGGCTTCTCCTGGGAGCACGACATGCACCTCTATTTCAAGCGGGTAAGGACAAACGATACCGCTTTCGGCAGCAGCGTCTTCCACCGCGAACTGGTCGCCCAGCAACTCGAATAAACCTGCAGCGCCTGGCAAGAATGTACGAAGCCCGGTCTCTATCAGTAGACTGGGCTTCGTTTTTCTATCGCGACACGCTACGCTTTCAACGTGCTCTTCTCCTGTAGTTTGGGTGGTGTGATGAACAGAGCAAGTAAGCTACCAAAAATAAGTAGCCCGGTAACTACTTTAAAGGCAACCATATAGCTACCTGTGGTATCGAATACCCAGCCAGCCCAGATGGGGGCAAGTATCCCCACAGGAAGCATGATTGACTGTCCCACACCCATTATAGAGCCAATAGCCCTTCTGCCAAAAAAGCGTACCCTAACCGGCATCATTAACCCAAAACCTATGCCGAACCCCACACCATAAAGCAAGAACCACAGGTAAACCATCGCCATCGATTGATGCAATAGAAAAGAAATGAACCCTAGTGCTTGAAGAGAATATGCGGCAAATATTAGAAATCTGAAATGCTCCTTGTTTAAACGGTCGATGATGAAGGCGCCAAAAAACCTGGCTGGTATGCTCACCATCACCATTAAGGACAACATCTGTGCCGCCCGCACCGGGTCAACCCCGTTGTCCGTTAAAAACGGGACGCTATGGATATTGATCACCGGCGCCGCCAGGTTGTGGCAGGCACCGGATATGAGTAAAAGCCAGAATGCCGGCGCTCTAACTGCCTGGGAAAAACCAAAATCGAACTCGCTCATTTCCGCAGCATACCTCTGCCCCTTCTCCATCATGTCTTCCCCCACGAGTCCTTCCACACTAGCGCCGTCAGGGAGCATGCCGTAATGCTCCGGACGGTGCTGCCTTACAAAGAACCACACCAGGGGCACCCCAACACAAAACATCACCACACCCCCTATAAGACAGGTCATCCGCCACCCCACCGAAGTGATAAGCCAGGCGATCAAGGGCAACACCAGCACACCGGAAAGCCCGGAGAACAACACCCAGATACCATTGGCAAACCCGCGCCTCTTGACAAACCACCGTGCTATCGCCGCTTGTAACGGTATCATTAAAGCAAGGTCTATACCGATGGGCAGAAAAACACCCCACACCACCAGAAAAGTCCAGAATGAGTGTACCAGGCTCATGAGACTGAAGCAGGTGGCTATCATAACTGCTCCCAAAAAAATCAACCACCTAGGACCAAATCGGTCGGTAAGCCACCCTGCGATCGGAGCCATTATACCCCCCTCCATCCTGCCAATACTTGCTGGTATGGTGGTGGCAGTACGACTCAGCCCTAGCTCCTGTGATATAGGCTTGAACAGCGCCGAAAAACCATAAGCCTGATAGCCAAAGCCCCACAGCGCCAGAAAACCACCTGTAAGAACTAGCCACCACCCGGGGAAAATCTTGCGTAATGCCGTTGCTCTATTAAGCACCGTCGGCTTCTCTACCGAATCAGTCGCCCGAGAGGATTCCTTGTCAAAGTTGAACCGCATGACATTGTCTGCCTTTCTCTTGCTTGTCAAACAAATTTACTAGCCACTGTGCCCCGGCAGCCGAACAATTACGGCTAACATCTTTCCAGATAAATGGGCTTGCATATTTTATTCCTTACCCATCCCGTCCTTCAAGTTTTGTCCCATCCTCTCCTTGTCCGAGTGAGCCCGAAAAGCTATAATCCTTGTCATCGACAGTAAAGGTTCAGCAAAAATGGCACAGTTTCCTCCCACTCGAGATTTTGCTGTCAAGTAACAACCATGCCACAAAAAGAAGTCTGTATAGTCCTGCCCGCCTTGAATGAAGAGGCAACTATAGGGAAGGTCATCACCGAGATCCCGCAACACACTCTTGAGGAAAAGGGCTACCATACCACTGTTCTGGTAGTCGATAATGGCAGCACCGATAGCACCAGAGCAATCGCCTCGGAAAAAGGGGCTAAGGTAATAGTCGAGCCGAGAAGGGGCAAGGGTAGAGCAGTGAAAACTGCTTTCGAACAGGTTGAGGCTGACTTCGTCTTTATGCTGGACTCTGACTATACTTATCCCGCCACTTATATTCCAGAAATGCTCAATCTTCTGGAACAGGGCTATCCTGTGGTCATTGGCTCAAGGCTTAAAGGCAAAATAGAGCCCGGAGCTATGAGCCGCCTCAATCTGATAGGTAACCACATCCTCGCCTGGCTGGCAAGCATCATCTACTGGAAAAAAATCAGCGACCTCTGCACCGGTCTCTGGGGTTTCCGCGGAGAAATCATCAAAACGCTAAACTTACAGGCGCACGGCTTCGACTTCGAAGCTGAGCTGTTCACCCAGCTTGCCAAAAACGGCTACCCCATAGCCGAAGTCCCAATCCACTACCGCCCCCGCCCCACAGAAGCCAAACTGAAATCGCTCAAGGACGGGCTCAAAATCGGCTGGAGACTGCTCACCCGCCGGTTTTCTCACTGAAACACGGCACCGATATCAAGCCATGCCTCGGAAAACACGAAGGCACGGACTTCATCACGCTCCACCAGATAAGCAATGAAGCTGCCCAGATTGTCCCTCTCGCCTGCATTATGATAATGCGACAACACAGGGAAAATGCGAGGTGGTAGAATATAGACCGCGGTGGCAACAAGACTGGATTTCGGCTCAGACGGCTTCTCCTCAAACTCTACGATGCGACCGCCTTCCAGCCTGACGACGCCAAACCCAGTCGCCTTGCTTATATCACCGATATCATGCACCGCCACCAAGGCACTCCTGCCGTCGTAAGCAGCGATAAACCTGCCCAAATCAAATTCAAAATAATTGTCTCCAGCGATAACTAGCAAGTCATCAGCAAAATTCTTCTGGGTGACCCAGAAATTCAGTGAGCCTATAGCCCCCTTCTTCTGCTCTTCAGTCCACACATCCTCAACACAGATTTCAACCCTTCTCCCCAGCCCTTTCTGCCAGTTACGGAAATCAGCCTCAAACTTGCGGTTGCAGCAGACAAAGACCTCGACATCGTCCGGCACCCTCTCCACAATATGCGTCAGCACTGGCTTGCCCTTATATTCAAGCAAAGCCTTAGCTCTGTCTATGGTAAGGGGATAAAGTCGTGTGCCGAAGCCGCTGGCAAGGACGAGGCACTTCACAGCGGCATTATACAGAACCCCACATAGCTCCAGCAACCTCCAGCACCTGTAATGGCTATGACAACCGGAGTTATGTCCTCCACAACCCAGCCGCCGCCAAGCCACACAGCCCCACCCCGGCGATCACCGCACCAACCCAGCCCAGAAGACACAGACAGGTAACAATCACACCAGCAATAACCACACCACACGCTATAGAAATCAAAGCATACTTGAAATTCAGCCCCAGGAGAAAGGCGGCTATCGACCCCGTCCAGGCACCGGTCATCGGCAAAGGTATAGCAACAAACAGCGCCAGTCCTATCCTCTCATACCTTTCGATAATCTGCCCTCGGCGTTGCGTATATCCAAACACCCACTCCACCAACCTCCTGCCGATGCCAACTTTGCTAGCCCACCTCGCCAGTGATTCCAGAAACAACAGCAGGAAGGGCACCGGCAAAAAGTTGCCAATAATAGCCAGACCGAGTGCCTCATACCACGGCATGCCAAACAGGTTAATCGCCACAGGCAATGCGCCTCGAAGCTCCACCACAGGCAACGCAGAAATAACCAGGACCACCAGTTCTTGTGCCAGACCCGACTTTAGCAGACTATCGACCATTTTTGTCAGCCATTGCCCCGATAGGTTAGCGCAATTATATCATTAAACCCAGCCGCTCCCACGCCCCCGTCACACTTTTGAGTCTGCTGTCTCTTGCGCCGACAGGTGCAAAGATATAATATATACCTCGATGAAAGCGCTGGTATTGTCCGGTGGTAAGGGAACAAGACTCAAGCCGCTGACCAACACCATAGCCAAACAGCTCCTGCCAGTGGCAAATAAGCCCATACTCCACTATGTTATGGAACAAATCGCCGAGGCGAAGATAACAGATATCGGCATCATCATCTCCCCGGAGACAGGGGATAAAATCAGAGAGGCGCTTGGCGATGGAACTCGATGGAATGTCCAACTCACCTATATAACCCAACCCCAACCCCTCGGTCTTGCCCACGCCGTAAAAACAGCACAACCATTCCTCGGCAACTCCCCCTTCCTCATGTTCCTCGGCGATAACCTCATCCAGGGTGGTGTTACCGACTTCGTCGCCGAATTCGAAAAACACCACCCCAGCGCCCTGGTTCTGCTCAAAGAGGTGGCTGACCCCCGCCTCTTCGGCGTTGCCGAGCTCAATGGCATGGGAAAAGTGGTCCGCCTCGTAGAAAAGCCGAAAGAACCCAAAAGTAACCTGGCACTTGTCGGTATCTACCTCTTCACTCCGGAAATCCACCAAACGATAGAGCAGATAACACCATCATGGCGTGGCGAGCTGGAGATAACCGATGCCATCCAGAAACTGCTCGACAACGGCAAGACTGTGCACACTCATATCTTAAAAGGCTGGTGGCTGGATACCGGCAAAAAAGATGACCTTTTAGAAGCCAATCGTGTGGTGCTCGATGACCTCTTACAGCGGGACATCAGAGGTGAGATAGACGATAATAGCAAGGTCATCGGCAGAGCGGAAATCGGCGAAGGTACCAGAATCGAAAACAGCACTATCAGGGGACCGGTCTCCATTGGCAGGTCGTGCCACATAAAGGACTCGTATATCGGTCCCTTTACCAGCATCGGCAGCGGCAGCAAGATCGAAAACTCAAGCATCGAACACTCCGTAATTCTGGAGGACTGCACCGTCTGCCACATCGAGCGCCTGGCAGACAGTGTCATCGGCAGGGGCGCCAAGGTGCTCAAACAGGAACGTGGTTTCAAAGCTGTGAGGCTATTTATCGGCGATGACACCGAGATCGAGCTATAAATCCCGTGCTTTATACAAGCAGGAAGGAGGCACATGATCAAACAGTACCCGCTCGAAGGAGTCAAGACGTACGAGTTGAACATAATACCTGACGAACGCGGCTTCTTCGCCGAAGCGTTAAGACAGGACTGGAAGGACTTCATCGACGAATGGATCGCCCAGGTCAACCTCAGCTATAGCTCCCCTGGCATTGTCAGAGCCTGGCACAAACACCTCCGTGGTCAGGTGGACTACTTTCTGGTTATCGAAGGCGCTATGAAGGTCTGCGCCTATGATGAGCAGACCGGCAGACTGGCTGAAGTGATTGCCAGCGCCCACAAGCCCATGCTGGTGAGAATACCTGGCCACTATCTCCACGGAACCAAGACAGTGAGCGCCAGCCCATCGCTCACGGTCTATTTCGTCACCCGCCTCTATGACTACAAAGACCCTGACGAAATGCGTGTCCCCTGGAACGATGCCTCCATTGTCCCATCAGAGATAAATGGCAATAGAAATGACCCGCGTGTCGGCAGACCGTGGGACTGGTTTTATCCACCGCATAAATAGGAGGTAGGCGATGAGCAAGAAAATATTGGTCACAGGCGGTTGTGGCTACATAGGTAGCGTCCTCGTGCCTCTCTTGCTGGAACGAGGCTACCAAGTGCGTGTCTTCGATAAGCTCTACTTCGGCGAAGAGCCCCTCCAACAAGTCCGCGAAAAGATAGAACTCATCCCCGGCGACGTGCGCAATCTCGACCCTTCGATCTTGGATGGCATTGCCGGGGTAATTCATCTCGGTTCCTTGAGCAACGACCCCACCGCCGCCTTTGACCCCCAAGCTAATCAAAGCATCAATTATGAGGGAACGATTAAGCTGGCAAAAGCTTGTAAGGAGCGTGGCATTGAAAAGTTCACCTTCGCCTCCACCTGTGCTATATACGGCTTCCATATTGAAGGAGTGGCTGATGAGGGCTTCCCCGTTAACCCCCAGAGTGATTACGCCAAGTCCAAGCTGGATGCAGAGATAGGCTTGCAGGAGCTGGCTGACAAACACTTCTGTCCGATCATCTTTCGTCAGGCAACGGTATTCGGTTTCTCCCCCCGGATGAGATGGGATATAGTGATAAACGCCTTTGTCATGCACGCCTTTAAAACGGGCAGGCTTGATGTGTGGTTTGGAGGCGAAGCCTGGCGCCCGGTGGTGCACGTGAAAGACACTGCTGAAGCCCACATTCTTGCCCTGGAGGCTGACCCGAGTAAAGTACGCGGTGAGGTTTTTAACTTGGTCTACAAGAATTACCGCATCCTGGAATTGGCACACCGCGTCCGCAGAGCCCTAGCCAGCATGGGCATCGATGTCGAAGTGGATGTGAATTATGACCAGGAAGACAATCGGAGCTACCGAGCCAGTGGGGAAAAACTAGCCAAGGCGTTAGGTTTTAGCCCCAAAGTATCGGTAGAAGAAGGAGTACAGGAAATTGTGGATACGCTCAGAAGTGGGCGATACCGTGATTTTGACCACCCTGTCTACTACAATATGCGTTGGATGAAACTTCTCGTTGAAGTCGAAGACAGACTGAAAAAGACCGGTAAGGTATTGTAGGAGACTCGTGTGAAAGTAGCAGTAATCGGCGCCAGCGGACAGTTAGGGAACGACCTCTGTAAGGAAATCGAGACCAAAAGTTTGATACCCCTCACTCACTCCCATATCGAGATAACTAATCTCGATTCGGTAAAGCAAGTCCTCCACAAATGCCATGCTGACATTGTCATCAATACTGCCGCCTTTCACCGCGTCGATGACTGCGAGACCGACCCGGATAGAGCCTTGCTGATAAATGCCCTCGGCGCCCGCAATGTCGCAGTAGTGGCAGAGGAAATCAGCGCCAAGCTCGTCCATATCAGCACCGACTATGTCTTCGGCGGCGAAAAGGAGACCCGCACCACCCCCTACACCGAATTTGATACACCTGTCCCGCCCAACATTTACGGCAGGTCCAAGCTCGCCGGCGAACACTTCGTCCGCCACCTCTGCCACAAACATTTCATCGTCCGCGTCTCCGCCCTTTTTGGCACCGCCGGCTCCAGCGGCAAAGGCGGTAACTTCATAGAGACCATGATAAGGCTGGCAAAAGAACGCCCGGAACTTACTGTGGTCAATGACCAGGTCTTCTCCCCCACCTACACCCGAGACCTCGCCCGCAAAATAGCCTGGCTCATCACCACCGAGTACTACGGCACCTTCCATATCACCAATAAGGGCACCTGCTCCTGGTACGACTTCGCCGTGGAAATCCTGAGACAGGCAGGGCTAAATACACCGGTCATCCCCATAACCTCAGACCAGTACCCCCAGAAAGCTAGAAGACCGCGCTACTCCGTGCTGGACAATTACCACCTCCGACTCCTCGGTGCCGATGATATGCGACCGTGGCAGGAAGCCCTCACCGACTATCTAAAAAGCAAAGGGCACATTCCTTGACGACAGCTAGCAGGAACATAGCGGATATAGTTATCATCGGCGCCGGTGTCATCGGCTGTAGCATTGCCTTCCACCTGGCAAAGCTCGGCTGCCACGACATAATCGTGCTGGAAGGGGACGATATCGGCTCCGGCTCCACCGGTAAATGCGCCGGTGGCATCAGACAGCAGTTCTCCACCGAAGCCAACATCAAGCTTTCCATCGAAAGCGTGAGGTTCTTCGAGCACTTCGAGGAACATACGGGCTACCCCGCCGACTTCCGTCAGCACGGCTACCTCATGCTGGCAACCACCGAGGAAGAAGTCGAAGCCTTCAAAAACAATGTAGCGCTGCAAAAAGGGCTTGGCGTCGATGTAAGCCTTCTAACTCCTCAGGAGGTAAAAGAAGTTGTCCCCAGCCTCAACACCAAAGATGTGCTGGCAGCAAGCTACTGTCCTTCAGACGGCTATGCCGACCCCTACTCTGTCGTTCAGGGCTTCGCCCGCGCTGCCAGAGAAATGGGGGTAAAGTTCCGCCGCGAGACAGAAGTCACCACAATCGAAAGAAAAGGCAGGTTCTGGCAACTCCAAACCATACAGGGCAACTTCCACTGCTCCACTTTGGTCATCGCCACCGGTGCTTATAGCGGGATCGTAGGCAAGATGCTCGGTCTGGATATCCCGCTTCACCCCCATCGTCGCCATCTGTTCATCACGTCTCCATGCGACCAGGTACCAAAAAACTCCCCGCTTGTAGTCGAATTCCGCACCGGCTTCTGGTTCCGTAGAGAAGGTCTGTGCCTTATCTTCGGCATGCGCAATCCCGACGAGCCTGAAGGGTTCGATACCACCATCGACTGGAGCTTTCTCCCCACCATCGGTCTTGTGTCCCAGAAACGACTGCCGCTGCTCAATGAGCTAAGCATCACCGCCGCCCAGGCAGGTCTTCACGATGATACTCCAGACAGCAACGCCATCATCAGCAAAGCACCTGGCATAGACAACTTGTACCTCGCCTGCGGCTTCAGCGGGCATGGCTTCATGCACTCGCCAGCCGCAGGCAGGATTATGGCTGACCTGATTACAGGCAGAATTGAGACTGCCCCTGCCTGCTTCAGCCTCCACAGGTTCCAGAGCGGCACCGTAAAAGGTGAGAGGTGCGTCATATAACACCATGTCCGTCTCACAGCTTGCCATAACCAGCGCATCCCTTCACCATACGGAGATAGCTTTCGTTGGCTCACGGGGCATCCCCGTCAGCTACGGCGGCGCCGAGACCTTCATCGAGGAGCTGGCACCCCGCTTGCTCGAACACGGCTTCACAGTATCAGTAACCTGCGAGTCCACCGGTTTCGGTGAGGACGACCACGGCGGCATCACCAGACTCCACATCCCTGCCATCCAGGGCAGGACCCTCACTATTCCCACGATCAACGATATAGTGGCAACCTTCTATCTCCTGTGGAAGCACCCCCAGGTCCGGCTGGTCTATTATGTAGCCCCCGATGGCGCCCCGGCAGCACTGCTTGCCCGCTTGTGTGGTAAGAAAGTGGTGGTCAACACCGACGGCATAGAATGGAAACGCCCCATCCTCAGACGCCCATACTTTACACCCTTGTGGAAATTCATCTCTTTTTTCACCTCCGGGTACCTGAGATTTTGTGAATGGCTGGCGGTGAACATAGCCCACGCCGTCATCGCCGACTCGAAAGCCATCAAGACCTATCTGGAGAGAAGCTACCGCACCACCAGAGCCGTTTACATCCCGTACGGTGCCAGAAAACTGCTCACTACCACAATTGCGTCCGGGGAGGAAAAACAGGTGCTGGACAGCTTCGCCTTATCCCCCGGGGACTACTACCTCACCGTGGGCAGAATTGTAGCCGAGAACAACATCCATCTTGAACTGGAAGGCTTCAAAAGGTCAAACTCCAGCCGCAAGCTGGTCATCGTCGGCAACTTCAATCCCAAAGACAGCTATAACCGCTTCCTTGAGAGACTAAAAGGCGATGACCCCAGAATAGTCCTCCTCGACCCCATCTATCACAAACAGACGCTCGGCATACTGAGAAAAAACTGCTCCGCTTATATCCACGCCTATGAACTCGGCGGCACCAATCCCTCGCTTCTGGAGCAGATGGCGTTCGGCAGACCGATTCTGGCACTCGATGTCCCCTTCCACCGCGAGGTGCTGGGCGAGGGTGGCATCTACTTCGCTACCGCAGACGGGCTGGCTCAGTGCATCATGGCACTGGAAAACGGTAGCTACGACCTGCACCAGCTTGCCGCCTGCTATGCCCGCCGCCTTGCTGAAGACTACAACTGGGAGACTGTAGCCCAAAAATACAGCGCCCTTTTCCGAAATCTGCTCCAGCCGCTAAAATAGTGCAAAAGACCGTGTAAATTTCCATAATCATGGAAGCCAGCATCATTGTCCTCAGCAAAAACGCCGGCGATGGCTGGGAGAGACTGCTCCAGCGCCTCTTCTCCCAGAAGTTCAGCGGCGAATGTGAGGTCATCGTCATCGATTCCGGCTCCTCCGATGCCACTGTGGAGATTGCCCGCCGCTATCCCGCACGGCTGGTGACCATACCGCCCGAGGAGTTCCACCACGGCAGGACGAGAAACCTCGGCGCCGGTCTTGCCCGCGGCGAAATACTCGTCTACATCACCCAGGACGCCTTACCGCTTAGAGATGACTGGCTACAAAGGCTGGTGGACAACCTCGCTGACCCCGAGGTAGCCATGGTCTGTGGCAGGCAAGTCCCCTGGCAGCACACCAAGCCGCCGGAGAAGTTCTTCTATCTTTACAACTTCCCCGGCTTCAAAGTCCGCGTTACCGCTCACGATCCCGATTACTTCCACGACAACCTGTTCATCTCCGATGTCAACTCAGCCCTGAGAAAGGATATCTGGCAGCAGTTCCGTTTCTCGGAAAAGGTCATCGTCGCTGAGGACAAAGAGCTTGCCGCCCGCTTGCTCCGCGCTGGCTGGACGCTCATCTATGAGCCTGAGGCGGCCGTTTACCACGCCCACGACCTCACCCTTAAAGAAACCTTCGACCGCTATGTAACCTTCGGCATCGCCTTAGCCCAGGGCTCCGGCGGTCTCCCCCGCTCCCGCAACTGGCTTGCCCACCGCCTTGGACATATCATTCAGGAGATGAAGTTCGTCCTTTCCCAGGACCGCTGGTGGTACTGGCTGCCCTACTCCCTAGCCTATGAACTGAGTAAGCTCCTCGGCATCGCCTGCGGCTTTATCAAAGGTGTGCTACAATAACACGCAAGATGTGGCAATATCGAGAACTCATCAAGAACCTCACCCTGGCTGAGTTCAAAAACCGCTACCAGAACACCACCCTGGGCTTCTTCTGGTCGCTCCTCAGCCCCCTTCTCCTCTCCCTGGTCCTCTGGTTCGTCTTCCGCAACCTCTTCCACCAGGAAGAGAACTTCGCCGCCAACCTCCTGGTGGGCATCATGGCATGGCGCTTTTTCGCCACTGGCACTTCCGCCGCCCTCGGGGCGGTGGTAGGCAAGCCCAGCCTGGTGACTAAGGTCTACAT